>Ga0183096_1000028_pt1 | contig 433166 bp, 444 predicted proteins | sample Biomet5_FD_127791 | JGI IMG/M metagenome (GOLD analysis project Ga0183096, IMG submission 127791) | Microbial communities from bioreactor (seeded with sewage sludge) at LBNL, California, USA - Biofuel metagenome 5 (version 2) (version 3) | ecosystem: Engineered > Bioreactor > Anaerobic >...
ATACAAGTTTAATTTCCAGTGAAAACAGGAAAAACAACAATTAAAACTAACAAATTATTTTTATACCCAAAAAAATCCAAAAAACCGGGACTTAAAAATAAAAAAAATGAGGGTTTCTACAAAGCCATTTTTTCATATAATAATCTATTAAATATTCCATGAACTTTTTGAAGATCATTTATTCGATAATTTAATGATGTCTATTTTTTCTTGAAACTTTAATAATAATTCAAATTTATTTAATTCCAGATCTCGCAGTGATTAGGTGTATAATTCTTGCTTTTGTTTAATTTCTTTCTTAGATAATTTCATTGCTAATCTATCTAAACTTTCCCAATCAGATTTATATATTTCATCTTAGCATAATGTGATATCAAAGTGTTTGATTCTGTTTGTAATTTTTAATCGATATCTTTTTCATGATGAAATTTTGTTAGATGGCAATTTTTACATAATAAAAGTCCATTTTCAATATTAGTTTCTCCACCTCTACTATGCATTTTTTTATGATGATAGTGTGTATTAAAATCTCCAAATTTTAATTTGATGCCACAAGAGTTGCATTTTTCCTCTTCTCTTCTGTATATTTTCCTTTTTTGTTCATCATCAAAAATTCGTTTTTCATCCTTTTCCATAGGAGTATATTTTTCTAAAAAATTTTTGAGGATTATTTTATGTCGAAGTTTGATAATGTTGCCTTCATTAGTAGCTTTTCCTATGGCGTTACTAAAATTAATTAAATCTTCATCCCCGCTCTTATATGCATTCATAATATTAGAATAGAATTTAATATAAAATTCCTTGAGATTCTCTTTTTGATTTTGCATTACGTAATTTTTTAGTAAATGATTTACCATAAGATATAATGTAATATTCCATGCTCGCACAATTTCCGGAGTTTTTTCTTTAAATACAGATGATATGTAATTTAATGTAGTTTTTACTTGATTATACTCATTTGAATTAGTGTTAATATCCTTATTATTCTCAAAAAATTTGTAGATATATTGTGGTGTGATTGATTTAATTCCCTCACTTTCAAGAAAAAGGAATTGAGCAGCCATATGAGCATGTTTGTACCTATGAGCTGAAACAGAAGTAATTTCCTTAAAAAATTTGTGTTCAGCTAATTTTCTCATTGCTAATACGATAGTTCCGGGATATGCATTTAATATTTCTCCAGGAACTAGCGGTTTACCCCTTTGTAATCTTCTAAAAAGATCACGAATATCTTCATCATTATAATCAATTAGATTTATTATCGGTAATGGATATGAATCAAATACTTGTTTCCAATCCATACTCAAATCATTATAATAATAAGCTGGTTTTTCATTATATTCAATATTTTTTTTATCGTTAATAATATCATTAGAAATAGATTGATTTAAAGGTAATTTATTTTCTTTAAATCTCCAGATAGTATTAATTCGTTGTTGTCCATCAACAATAAAATCAGTATCATTTTTTCTATGTAGAAATATTGCTGGCATTCCAAAGCCTCTTAAAATAGTATCAATCAAATATTGCTCATCTTCTTTTGACCAAGCTCCTGCTTCACGCTGATAAGTTCTATCAATTTCATAATCATCTTTATGGATAATGAAACTACTAATTGGTAATGACCCTGCTTGTGGTGGTTTTTTTATACGCATATGAATCATCTGGAATTTCTTTTTTTATAATATTTTTTATTAACAATTATTACTAAATAAAAATTTATTAATTAAATTTAAATTATTTTTTTTAAAATTTTGGAAAACTCTTCATTGCTTTTTACAGGTTTGATCCCTTCGAGAGAAACTTCTTCTAACAAGTTTGCATATCTTAATACATTTGTCCTCTCAGCCATGATTGGTTTTTTTAACTTATAAACCCTTAAAATCCATATGTAAGCTTTTTTATTACCTAGATATGATTTAACATGTTCATTAGTCCAAATGTGGAATTTATTTAAAAAACCAATTCTTTGTGAGGGCTTTTCAATAACTTTTTCAACTGTTGCACAATATTTAACTTCTGTTTCATTATCTTCTTTTTTTAGGGAGAGCATTTTCTTTAGCAAATGTTTGGTATTTTTTCTCAAAACTATCTAAATAGTTGTTTTTATGAGCATAGCTAACCGTGGGAAATAAAAGAAATTTATCAAGGGTTGTTCCATATTTTCGTATTAAAATAGTCTGTTTGCCTTGACCTAATGCTTCTAATGTCGCATTCCATTCATTTAAACATTTAGTTAGGGGTTCCATTTTATCAATGGCCATTTATCCTTTATTTTTCTCTATCATTTTAAATTCATCTTCATAGATGTATTTTCCTGAAACAGCTACAAATCTCTTTGGTATAACAGATTTTTTAAATTTTTCAAACTCAATGACGTTCATCTCGGGTTTATCTTCAGCATATTCTTGGAGTTCTTCTTTAGATATGATTAAATTTCTCCCATATTTTTTAGATATAGTACTAATTTTCTGTTTACCTATATATTTTATATCGGCCCAACCTGTGTAGGCCTTAGCTCCATGAGATTCATATATTATGAATTTATCTCCTTTAGAGACTTTCCTAAATATGATTTTCCTACAAATACTTTTTTTCCATCTTGGTATATTCTTTCTGCGTATTCTGTTGGTATTGGATGCGAAACTGCCATAATTCTTTTCATAATATCACCTATTTTTTTTATTATTTAAAATAAATAATAAAAGAGCATCTCTTAATTCTTCATCTAATCCTCTTTGGATATTTGAATCAGTATCATAATAATATGAAACCCAGTTAACAGTCTGTTCATCCTTTGAATTATAGAAATAACATGCCTCTTCTTCTGTCTTATCACTTTTTATAATACGGAAAAATGGCAGTAATTTTAGGGGTTTCAGTTTTTCCTTGTTCAAGAGATAAATTAATTCATTCTGCATAGAACAAGATGTTTCAACATCCATTTCTAAAAATGGAGTTCTAGTGCCCTTTAATTTTCTTACTTCATAATTGAATGAATTCTTGCCTTTTATACCCTGATTAGGAATTATAAGCAATATGTTAGAATATAAATCTGAAATAGAATTCCAAAACTCATGTAAATATTTTTCCAATTTCATTAAACATTCTTCTGATTTAATTCCATCGCAACGCTTATGAGCTTTATCATTACGAACATTGCCTGCTTTAATAAGGATATCACTTATTTTCTTAGAAGTGATTCCTATTACAAATTCTTCAGTTTGGCCACTGATTTCTAAAAAATTATTCCATTTTTCTTTATTGCTGCTATTACGAATGTTTCGAATTATTCTGGCTAAACTTTTTCCTAATATGGTCCAATTTCCAAATGTAGGTTTTTCAAACCATGGATATTTAGGATATTTTTCAAATAAAGAATTGAATTCTTCTTGAAATAGCGAATTATTATATTTTGTCGCCTCTGAAAATATACTATTCATTATGGTAAAATTGAATTCAGAAACAGCTTCAAAAAAGCTTAAAAGTATTTCTAGACTATCTGAATCATCTTTAGTTGCATAATATTTCCATAAAATCGAAGCTAGAGGGAATGGCAATGTTTCAATCCAATCAATGAAATTAGAACTTATTAAAGAATTTTTTATATCTTTAAATTCGTTTTTTTCTTCAAAAACTGGTTCATCTATTGAAATTTCTAGATTAGGAGGTTTCTCATCGATAATTTTATCAAGATCATCAGATTTTATATTTATTGTGTAATCATCTTTTGGTATTGTAACTGCTACATCTTGCAGATTGTTAAAGGGATCTTTGAGTTTTTTAAGTTCAGGATTAGTCAAAGCATTTCTAACAACATAGAGATAATAGTGATCAGGATTTTCTGATGCTATCCTCCATTCGGAGGATGTTAAAATAATTTTTCCACTAGTTTTAAATGATTTAATCTCAATTATCCTTTCTTCGATTTCTGATTTGGTTCGTAAATCATATCCTCTAAATTCCTCTCTATCAAGAGAATTGTATACAGTTTCACGTCCCCATTCTAATTCTTTTTGAATGACATAATCCACACCAGCTTTCTCAACTTCCTTTTTAACTTTTTCTATTGCTTCAAAATCCTTTAAACCAATATTTTTATCTCTTTCGGGCTTCAAAACGATTCCACAGGATAAAGGGCCACAAATTTCATAATTTATTTCTCTTGAAGATTCTAATTCAGAGATTATTCTTAGATGTTCCTCTCTTAATGTTATTAAATTATCTTGATGACTGGGTATTAAAAATTTTTGACCATTTTCTTCAGCTTTTCTGATATTTCGCTCTTCTATAGCAATTCTACATTCAAAGTCTGCATTTAACCTTTTAAGGTCAAATTCTAAATCTTTTTCATGCTTTATCTTAGCAAAATTACTCAAATCTTTAATTTGAGGACTTATTTCTTCTTTAATTTCATTTATATTTATAGAATCTAATAAATTTAAAACTTTATCAGGCACAGAAGCTGATTTTAATGTATTAAAATCCCAAATTTGTAACGGATCCATTACTTTAGAACACTTTTCATTTTTTAAAATTAATATAGGCTCTGCATAAACTTCTTTACCCATTGAGTCGAAAAATCTAACAATATATGGAAATAATAGTCCATTTTCTTTTCCTTTTAATATACTAATCCCATTAAAGTTCATTGCGTTATTTAATGCCATATTTAAAGCTGGATCGCCCAATGCAATGTATTTATTTCTTCTATCGGCATCTTTATCAAAGGTTCCTAGGAAATCATATACTTTATTTTTAAATGGGGGGACCTTTTTTGTACAGGAAGGTTCTTTAAGGGCATTTATTGGTTCCACGTACAATATAAAGGCATTTTTACTTATAGGGTCATAATTACCGTTTTTTCTATCTGTTAAATAACTTAAAAAAAATCTTTCGACATCAAACTTAACTACACCTTTTTCTATGCTTCTTGAAGCCCTTAAAATCTCAGTTAAATCAAAACGAGTTTTTATCATATATTGTTCAATATCCGAAATTAAGTTCAATTTTTCATCAATTAATCCTAGGATTTTGTCAGAAGCATCAGTATCTCCTACAGTACGGGCAATCTTAAAAATTTCCATCATCTCACTTTCAGAAATAAGAGAACCAATAACATCTACAGTCCTATCTCCAAAAGCTAAACGAATTTCCTCCAATTTTTCTACAAGTTTCTCTAATACATGATTATCAATGGCAAATCCAGTTTTATAATTATATACAAATACGGGTTTTTCTTGACCGTAACGATAAGCTCTTCCAATTCTTTGCTCTAAACGATTAGGATTCCAAGGAAGTTCATAGTTTACAACAATATTAGCAAATTGAAGGTTTAAACCCTCACTAATTGCATCAGTACCTACCATAATATCAGCTTGATACTCGAATTTATCTGTCTGCATTTCACGCTCTTTAATGTCCATTCCACCATGGATATCTACAACAGAAAAATCTTCTTCACTTAATATTCTTTTCAAATATGCCAAAGTAGGTCTAAATTCAGTGAAAAGAATGATTTTATCACCGGGTCTGTTTTTACGAATTTCATTTAATCCTTCTAGTAATTTTTGGCTTTTACTATCCTCATTAGAATCTACTAATCTTTGTCCCATCGATATGAGTTCATCTAATTCTTCAAATTCTTCTTTTAGTTCATCACCAAGGGAAGCTGTTGAACCAATAATTAATTTATCATCTATTTCTCTCGTATACGCATCTAAATCCTCGGGATTTTCAAAATAAATACTTTCATCCTTTGTTTCTATGAATGGTTCCCATAATCTAGTTTTTCTATTTTTTAAAGCCTGTAATCCAGCACATATAGATGAAGATACCATTCTATGCAAGATATAAAGAGCTAATACAGCACTAGTTTTTTTACGATCAGCAGCTCTTCGATAGTACTTATTTACATAATAACCGACTGCATCATAAAATTCTTCTTCTTTAGGGGTAAAATCAATATCAATTGTGTAAGGCTCTTCTCTGAGAGGGAAAATTCCTTGCCCCTTAAAATTAGTAATTTCATTTTTCATACGACGAATCATTATAGGATCTAAATATCTCATAAGCTCATATCGATCGTCAGTGAACCTTAAATTCTGATCTAAAAGAGATAAAAGGGATAAAAAATTGTCTAACTTACCATCGTGAGGTGTAGCGGTGGCTAAAATCAAATGACTACTATTTTCGCTTAAAACTTCTCCCATGCCATATCTCATATTCCCTGTTTTTAGTTTGTGGGCTTCATCGATAATTACTAAGTCCCAGTGAGTATTCTTTAATAATTCTAATTTTTTGGGATGTTTAGCATAATCCATTGATGTTATGGCTTTATTTTTATGTTTAAATGGATTATCCATACTTATAGGGCCTTTAATGATTTCAAAGTCTTCATTAAATTTATCAAGTAACTCTTCTTTCCATTGAATTTGAAGACCCGCCGGACAAACAATTAAAATTTTCTTAATTTTAGATGATAAAAGAAGTTCTTTTAAAACCATTCCTATCATAATTGTCTTACCTAATCCTACATCATCTGCTAATAACACTCTAATTCTTCCGGCAGTGTCTCCATGGGGACGAAGCATGCTCATTATTTTAACAAAACATTCAATCTGATGAGGTAGAGGATCAATTCTACCAATGGCCACACAAGATAATGGGTCAAAAAGATGTTTGAGATGGATACGATAAGCATCCACAGCAAGTTTAAACTTAATAGACGGTTCAATTTTATCTTTTTCAAGCTGTGATTTTATATCTTCTAAGGTTAGAACCATTTTTTTGCTCCTACTTTTTTATATTTAAAGTGCTTTGACCTTTTTTGGGGATAAGATCAGAAGATTTTCCGAGTATTAGGAGAGATATTTGTTTTTCAGGATCTCCTGATTTAAGATGTTGGAATGACTCTAGAATATTATATACATCACTTTGAGAATAAGGAATATTTGATAAAACAGATTCAAATTCTCGCATTCCTCCCATATCATAAGCAGACATACTCCATTGGACAGCATCGATAAGACTTTTAACTTCAATATGTTCCCTTTCATTAAATTTTTGTATTTTTATCCCTTTATTCCTTCCTGTTTTAATTGAAGTTATTATTCCAGCAGATTCTAATAATTTAAGGTCAATATTGAGACTTTTTGAAATTAAATTTGCCGTATCGAATGACATTCCATCTAATTCACTTAGTCTACAATACAAATAAAATCTTGTTAGACTATCTAAACTTTGTGAATTCTTTAAGAATTTTTCAAGAATATATTCTACTACATATACTTCAACACGCTCTAAAATATCAGTAATAGTCATTTTACCTGTATAACTTTTAATTTCCGAGTATTGAGTTAAAATATCGAGAATGGCACCCATAGCTGCAACAGTAATATCTGCACCCCTTAAACCATAATTCCAATATTGACGTAGATTAGTTTTGAGATATACTTCCACATCATCTTCAATCTCTTCAATAAAACCTATTTTATCCTCTAATCGTTTTCTTGCAACTATGACTATAGACGATAATATTGATGCATGTCCTTGAGATAATGGATTATTTGGATTCTCAGTATGTATTGGCCAAGTAGATGTTATTCTAAATTTTGATCCCATAAGTGCATTTATAACGAAATCCCAGGCATCAACACTACTATGGGCAAAATACATCACCAATAAACCATCGTCTGCCAATATAGAATTCATTTTTTTACAAGACAATTCAAAAAGATTTTCAAATACTTCTTTAGGTCTTTTCCCTCCAACTGATAGATCTTCTGCTTTGGGAGTTTCTTGAGGCAAATTAATTATATTTTTAAGAGCTCTCTTCTCGAAAACATAGAAAAACTCACTCAATTCTGCATATTGTACATCATCAAAATATGGAGGATCTGTGACTATCACTGATGCTTTAAAATTAGATTCTATAATTGATTCATTATTAATTTCTATATTTCCTATAGATATTTTTTCTAAGGAAAACTTTAAGCTTTTTAATATGGATTTGTTTATACCACGTAAACTTCCTGAAAATTTAATGAATGGGTTAGTTTCAGTATGGTCCCACAGCATGGGTATGCCTCTTAAAGAAGTAGTACCTGAAATGCCTTCACGTGTTCTATCATATTTCGTTGATCTACAATTTCTATTCAAATGTTTTCCTAATACTAGTGTCAAATATGTAGAAACTGCTAAAACATATTCTTTATCTTCTTTTTTGTTTAGTTCTTCTGAGTAGTCTCTAATTAATTTTATTAGAGTTGCAAACAAAATTTTTTGACGTGGATTTAACAATTTATGCCAATATTTAAGATATAATTTAGCCCAGATTCCTCCTCTCAGATCTTCAGGCATTTCTTCAGTTGGTATTAGATCTTCTTTTATAAGAAAATCTTCAGTTTCATTTAATAGTTCTTTAACTTTTTTTAACCCATTTAAGTCTTCTAAATTTGGTAAATCATATTCCTTACCATTTTTACTTAATAAAACAACGGCTAAAAGTTTTTCATCATCTTTTTCAAATATTTCCTTTTTGATATGATCTTTAGGTATAGCCACACCACAATTAAGACACTTGCCTTTCCCTTGAGAAATATTACTTTTGGGAACTCTTTCATCATTTTTTATACTAAAAATAAGTTCATTATTATCTATGTTATAATCTAAGTAAAGTCTTTTTTTCCCAACTCTAACTAACCACCATTGGCCTACTAAAGGATTTTTAAATCCACATTCTGGACATTCTACAACCCAAGAATATATATATGCAGCTACATCTTTTCCATCATGTTTTGGATATAGATCTTCCAATTCTTCTTTTGATTTTTCATATAACCAATTTAATCCTATTTCTACATCTTTTAATAATTTATTCCCATATTTAGCAGGATATTCCAATGTAGTTTTTAGAATAAAACAAGAAACGGGATTATAATCGTTAGCTATAGTATTACATCCCATTCTAACAGCTTCGAATGGAATAGAACCGCCTCCTGCAAAAGGATCTAAAATAGTAGGAGTTTTTGTTCCCCATAACTTTTTATATTCTTTTTTAAGATTGTCTTTTTGGCTTTTACTTAAATCGTAATTATAGGCCCTTTTTTTTTGATCATCTCTTAATCCGAGTAAACGCTTGAATTCAGTAATATCAAAATCTTCTGGCAATAATGCACTTAATACTGTAGCTCTAGCGGCTATTAAAGGTTTTCTTGTCCACCAATAATGAAGTTCAAAAGTTGGAGCTCGTCCATTTTTTTCCTTCTTAGCTTCAGCACTAATCTCTTCAACAGGTAAAAATGTCTCAATTAAAGTCCGTTTTTCTTCCAATACCATTAGCCCCCTATAAATACATAGCCTTAAAAGCTGTTAAGGCCTTATTTTTAAAAGAAAGTATCTTCCACACCCAAAAAGCTACTTCTTCATCTGATAATCTCTTTAAATGATCATATGCTTCTTCAATTCTTAGCCTATCTTCAATACTGGAGGCTAACTTCATTGCAAAAAGTATCCTCATGCCCTCTTCTGTATCAAAGTCAAATTCGTTTCCCCAAGATAACTTTGATGAACCTTTTTCTTCTCGAATCCTATCAACAAAATTCTTCAGCATTTGGCTACGCCAAGAATAAATTATACTTATAGGAGTTGAATAACTTCGATTAATGCTTTCGATATGTTCTATAAGCTGGATACTTCTATTTTTTCCATTTTTTAACTTTAAAGAATAATTAATACGTTTATCATTAGGATATATCTTCAATTTTTCACCTTCTAGAGATTAAATAGTTGAAGCCTCTGCTTTAAATTCTAAATTATCCTCAAAGGTTTTAAAAGTTTTTAAAGTTTCAACTATTGTTGAAACTTCAATTTCATCTTCGTATACAAGTTTTAAAGAGGTTACAGCTTCTTCTTTTACCAAATTAGAAAGTCTTTGTATAATATCGGCTAATTCATTAACATCGATCCTTTCTGTACTATCAATTTTTAAATCAGCATTCTTACTTTTCATTGAAGCAGTTATTTTAGGATTATAACCTGTAGTTAGTGTGCTAAGCTTAAATCTAAGTGCTTGGAGCGTTTGAATGTTATGAAGTTTAAATTCTACCATTCTAAGTTTGAAACTTTCTCCTTCAACTTTTTCAAGGAATTCATCGATAGAACTTGTACTAAACATTTCTTTTACGAGCCATTTACCACATTTTTCACATTTTTTAGCTCCTTTAGTGATTTTAGCGCCGCAATACTGGCATATATCTACTTCAGGAGGTTTAATAAGTGATACTCCACATTTCTCACAATTATCAGCATCTAGTGGATTTTTTGATTTACAATGTGGACAAATCTTATATTCTTCTTTCTCAAATGATTCTCCACAGCAACTGCATTTAACAGCATTTAATGTGTTTCTTCCTTTGCAATATGGACAGATTTTAGTGTTTTCTACTATATCGTTTAATTTATTAGAGAGTTCTTCTGCTATTCTTTTCGGTAAAATGTGGTAAGCGTCTTTAACTCCTCCTTTAATCTGATTTTTGTATTCAAAGTCATTAACGACAGTATCAAATTTACAAAGATTAATATCGTTGTTTTCTGTTATATCCTGCATTGCACCACTATATGTGGCAAATAAACCATTCTCAACCCCATTATTAACAGAATTCTTTAATACATCTTTATTTTTAGGTAGGGGTAACGAAGGATTTTTTTGGAAACGTTCATATAGATCAGAAAAAGTGACTATTTTGTCTTGTAAAACTCTATCTGCAATAAATGAAGGGTGAAGGTCTTCTAAAATTTTATTTGCTTTTTTAAGGGCTAAATATACTTTATGAGGTAAATTTTTGGCTCCTTCAAGTCCATTTTGAATTGTAATATATTTTAATTCGTTTCCTTTAGGATAGAAAATTATAGAATAGCAAAGTTCAATTGTACTATTGGAAGTGCTATTTGTTTCTTTCTCATATTCTTCTAATTTATTTTTATAAGTTTTTAATTCTTCTTTATTTTCAGGTGATGTTTTTATTTCTTTTATAGCAAGATAAAGGGCAATTGTATCTTCCATTTTAGAAATTCTCTCTTTTCTTGGAACGAGTAGATATATAAAATTTTGTTTTTCACGGAAATTTTGCCCTTCTTTTTGTACTATGTCTTTTAGTGATTCAGAAGCTTCTTCACCATCTCTCGAGTTATAATATTCATAATCTGTTGTTACTAAAGTTGGTTTTGTAGGATTTCTGACATCGGACTCCCATAATCTTACATCAAAAATATCTGTTCGAAGCAATTTACTAAGTCTAACTTTTATCTCTTTTTTAGTTTGAATTTTTGAAATACGGTTTTTAGCTTCATTAATCAGTTTTTTAATAGATATATCTACAGTAAAGTACCAATTACCTGCAGTTTGCTTAAAATACCATAGTCCATCAATTCCATCCATTTTATCAACTGATTCTTCCACATCTCCGGGATAAATATATCTGGGCATAGAGACGGCTAAAGCAATGCTTTTAATATTAGAACCTTTACTATATTCCTTAGTTCCACCAATTAGAGTATATAAATAGATCGTCGTGGCTATCCTAACATTAGGTCCCATATAAAGTAGTCCATCTAAGTTTTGGGCTCGAGCTCTGTGTTCATCATTCAATATATCTGTTCTAATGACATTCTGGAATTCCCCACGATCTATTCGGTTAGTTAACTCATTAAAAATTGAATTTTCTAATAAATCAATGATTCCGGGCGTTATGACCAAATCAACATCTAAATTTTCTCTTTTTTTATATACTTGTTTCACTACATGAGATAATAATCTCAAAACTCCACGAGTCTTATTAAATTCACTGATAGTGGCTACTCTATCATATAAAATATCAATAATCACTGGATGGAAGGGGTAGGCTCTCTCTAACGATTTAAAATATTCATTAGAAGTCACTTCCTCAGATAAATATTGCGAGTTTTGGGCATAAAATTTTTGCATTTCTTCTGCTACATTTGTTCCTAAATTCTCATCAATATGTTCAAATAATCTCTTCTTAACAATACTATAAACATCTTCCTTTCTTAGAGGAACTACGAATGCTCCTTCTCGAGCAATAATTGATCTTACACTCTCCTTATAAATTTCAAGAAGTTCAGCTTCTCTTTTATATGCAGGTTCATTTCCCGGCAAAGTAAGAATCATCATCGCATTTTCAGTATTCGAAACGGCTTCAGTAATGTTATGTAAGAATGATATTGTAATTTCAGAAAGGTTAGTATCTCCCACTTTAATTCCTTCTGAATCTTTCAAATAGTTGACTAATTCATCTAATAATATTAACACTGGCTTTTCTTGACTTTCAAATATTTCTGTGAGAACTTTAGCAGTTGGTCTCTGCATTCTTACATCAAATTCTTCTAATTTTTCATAGCAATTTAATTGTCTTCCCATTTCTCCCCAAATTGTCTTGACTTCACTTTTAATTCCACTTAAGTCTCGACCATCAATAGCTACCATTGAAACTTCAGGTATCTTTTTTAGATCTTTTTCTTCTAATAACTCTCTAATTTTCTCATTGTCTTTTATTTCCCATGAATTTTGATAAAGATGATATAACGCAACTAAAGTGTGGGTTTTTCCTCCTCCAAATGTTGTATCAATTACCATAAGAGGCTTAGCCTTTCCTGTACCTAATCGATCTAAAGATTCACCCATAATTCCTTGTAAATTTCTTGTCATGTGGGTTAATTTAAAGAATAGTTTTGGATCTTGGTATATTTCATCTGCTTTTCCTTCTAAAAAAGAAAAAAAGCTAACAACAAAAGAATTTTCAGTTATTTTACCTTCCCTTATGTTTTTTTGAGGTATTAATTTACCTGATTCAAATGCTTCTTTGAGTGTTAATGCCATTTTTATCCCCCATTTACAAACTTTGTTAGCTATTAAAGTTTTTAATTGTTAAAAAATAATAATCCCCTTATTTTTAATAGTTAAGATTTAGAATATTATATTTTCTATTATTTCAACTAATGACTTACTAAAATAGTAAGAATAACATATTTTATATTTGTTAATCTTACTTTTTCAATTAGATTAACTATTGTTTTTATAGCTTTTAAATATAAATGTATATGTTTTCTATAGAAACTAAATTAAATTCATAAATATGATTAGTATACATAATTTTATTGATTATTAGTAGGAGATTTAAATGATCACGATTGAAAAGGATTTATATTGTTTCGTTGAAGATTATTTAATAAAAAATAAAGCATGTATTCCCGAATATGTTGGAAATGAGCTTCATTTAGGACAAGATAAAAAAATTAGGGTAGATAACTATGGTTTATCTAAAATAAATGATGAAAAGATGATATATTTTTTGGAAGGTAAACTTAGACTCGATGGCAGAATACGTTTTAGTAAAGTTTTATGTGAGGCTATGCCTCTTTTAGAGTATGCAGATTTTGTATATATTTTTGGAATTCCTGCTAAAGATTTTGAAGAGAAAAATAAAAGATACATTGATGTGTGTAAATTACTTGGAATAGGAATACTTTTTCTTGATGAACATGGAAATATTAGAGAATTTTTAGAGCCAAAAAGGAATATAATACATAAATTAGAAAAAAAAGAAATGTTATTTAGGATATTCATTAAGAAAAATTCTAGATCACCTATTGCAAGTCTTATCTTTCAATCAACTTATGAATACAGTCAAAAATATGATTCTAATAATTGTGTACAGTATATAGAGGTCTATAATGCTTTATTACCTAATAAGGAATATTTACAAATATTAAAAAGGATTTTAACCAAAAATCATGCTTTAGATGAATTAGGAGTGAGAAAAGTCTTTCAAAATGAATTTAGTAAATCCGATTTGGTTGAGATACAACCAATGAATAGAAGATTAGATGATTACATTTGTATAACAAAAAATGGCCTAAAACTAGTTAAAAAGCCCATATTACTTGATTAAAGACGCATATTATAATTTATTTTAAGAGTCATAATTCCTTTTCATATCTAGCTGATAAACAATTAAGCTCGAATGCACATTGATCCTAATTGGTATGCTTACCAAACAGTTGTTCGGCTTGTTCAAGCTTATAGTCGGGGAATGAGAAACCATAACGACTATTGCGATACTTATATTATAGACCAAGATATTTTGAGCGTTCTTTTTGAAAATTGGCGAAAATGTAACATACATTCCAGATTACTTTTTAGAAGCTTTAATTGATCCTGAGGGGATTATCAAATTTTAAAGAAACATTATATTAAATTAATCTTTTTTAAAGATTAATAAATAAAATCCCTAGATTACTGTTTGTCATATCTAAATAAAAATTTAATTTGTATCTATTGATGCTTAATTCATTCTTAAACTTTGAATTAAAAAAATTAAAGATAATTGAATAAAAACTACTGAATTTCAATCGATTATTTCATTATTTAGAAATTATGCGAACTTTGGGGGTTCAAGGTTAAAACCTTCATACTTTAGAGCCATATACATCACATAGTTCCTCTATTTCGGATATATAATCCATTTATTGGGTGTCTAAACTATTTTCGTCTATTTCCCTGAGAATTTATAGAACATTGTAATTTAGGAACAAAATCTTCCATTGCTCACTTCTTTTATTAGTTAATAATAATATGTAATTAGTTAAGATTATATTTTTGCGTAAGATTATTTTAACACAGAACATATTTACTATCCAAGAAAGAAGTAAAATTAACCATTTGATAAATAAGCAATTTAAACTTGTTTAAACCATTAAATGCACTTATTCAAGGTTTAATTCTAAATATATTACTTGCTTTAATTTTTGGATTTATCAGCACTTGATTTAACCTTAACCATAACATTAATATCTGTAGATCTATAAGTAACAGTGTTTACCAAGAAGGGGAATTTAAATAAGTGGGGTTATAATGGTATGAAAAAGGCAAACATCTTTATGTTGGTTGGATTGGTTGGATTAGTACTTGTTACCGGTTTAACTCAGTTTAATCCACATGACAAGTACAAAAATTCTGACGAATATAATATCCTTAACTTTGATAATAATGTTATAAATTTACCTGTAACTGATTTTAATAGTGCCGGATCAAATTCAACTGGTTTGAATAATGATTCTGGTTGTTGTTCTGTTGTTGTTCATGTGAGTTCTGGACATGATGTTGTATCCTACAGGAGGGATTCTAATAATTCTGCTGATACCATCATTGAAAATATGAGTTTCAGTGGTCAAAATGCCATCCATGAATATAAAACACAGGGAGGCTATTTTACACACGTCATAATCACTCAAAGTGGATGGATAATCTGTATCGGGGGAAAGGATGATCCAGATGTAAATAAAATGCTGGAAAAACTTGCAAGCGACGTAGTAACACGTGGCAGTATCCAGAAGCAGGACATAAACCAGGCCAATCTGATCGTTAAAGATAATCATTGGGGACATTTCCTGATTAAATCTCCTGACAACAATGTTGCAGTAACATCGTATGATGGGAGGATTCGGTATAAAAAAAATAGAAACTAATATTTTCTATAACTTCATTTTATTTTACTTCTTTTTTGGATTATTTTAAATTTAGAGCATAAAAGACATATCCAAATTTCTTAAATAACCCTTATTTGTAGTTAATTTTAGTCCAATACCCAAATATGGCATTTAACTATTAAATCCTTTTTTTGTATTTCATCTCTTCAACTGTGATGATGAACTCTGTTCCATGATCTCTCTTGATGGTGATGTCACCCTCAAGCTGTTCAGTTAAGTTGAAAACCAGAAGCAAACCTAAACTATCTAACTTTTCAACATCAAATTCAGGCATTCCAACACCGTTGTCACTGACTATGAGCTCATATTTATTATCCCTAAATTTGAGTGAGATCAATATTTCTCCACTCTTCTTAGTTGGAAATGCATATTTCAGGCTGTTAGATACAAGTTCACTTATTATAAGTCCACATGGAACTGCAGTATCTATGTTCAAACTCAGATCTTCAACTTCGTACACTGGTTTGATTTTTGTGTTGTTGGCATTGTAGGAATAAAACAGGTTTGAAACCAAACTCTCGATATAATCTGCAAAATTTATCTGGGACAGATCTTTAGACTGGTACAGTTTTTCATGGATAATGGCCATGGATCTCACACGATTTTGACTCTCCTTCAGAATATTTAAGGATTCTGAATCGTTGACATATTTGGTCTGGAGGCTCAAAAGACTTGAAATGATCTGCATATTATTTTTTACCCTGTGATGTATCTCTTTAATTAGAATGTTCTTTTCTTTCAGTGATGCTTTAATCTGATTTTCAGCTGTTTTACGTTTGGTTATGTCCATGAGTGATACTAACTGTTTTTCTGTACCTGGAATAATTGCCACAGTTACAAGCAAGTCCTTTATATCTCCATTTTTATCCCTGCCCTTTGTTTCATACTCTGTGGGACGTTTATCTGGATCATTTCTTAATTCGTAGTATTCTTTAATTCTGTCTATCTCTTCTTCAATTGCAAAGTCAGTCCATTTTTTCCTGCCTTCAATCTCTTCCTTTGAATATCCAGTTAATATTTCCACCTGTGAGTTAACCATTGAAATTGTCATGTCTTCATCTATCATCAACATGGAAGTTCCTGTATTTTCAAAAATAGCCCTGTAATATACCTCACTTTCAAGAGCTGCATTTTCTGCGAGTTTACGGGATTCAATCTCCTTTTCAGCCAGGGTTAATAGATTTTTATTTTCCCTCAACGTGATGAACTGACGGATGATCACCAAAAAAATTATGGCCCCAACTACGATTTCTATTAGATCATAATTTGTAACAGATTGATTATTGTTGGCCCATACAAGTAGTATGAATGCAATTAACACCCAGATATAAGGTAAATATGAAATGGGGTTGTAACTTTGAACCCTGTTTATTAATTGGGAATATCTGCTTAGATCTAATTTTTCATCTGTGGCCTGTAAAAATGCTGCCAATCCAACCAGAACAAAGCTAATTATCCATCCTGTGTCAAGCAAACCACCTGATACGTAGGTTCCTTGTAATGTTTGTACTGCGAAGATAATGTCCGTAACTATCATGACAAGGATGCTCATGCTCAGAAATAGTATTGGTAGGAACTGTTCATCATCCCTACTGTAGATCCCCCTTAACAATACAAAGAACAGTAAAAAGTCACCAATTATGTAAATAACGGATATGATATCTGCAAATAGATTTTCTCCATTTGTAAGGAAGGGGATAATTAAAAATGTGTAGAATATGAGTCCGACAGAAATAATTATTATCCCCATATCTAAAAATATTTTAAGTTTTTCAGTTTTAGTAAATGAAAATCTGGGCAGATAATAGATGCCCACTGCAAAGAGCGGATAATAAATTAAATAGAAACCATCTGCAATTGATGGAAAGGGTGATTGATTAATTCCAAGTTCTACTATTGCCCATATAACATCTCCAACTGTATAAAAAATGATTGCAAATGCTATGAACATCCAGGCAATCTGCACTTTTTTACCATATTTTAAAGAACGTGAAGCTGCATAAAACAAGGCCCAAACAATCAATAAATCGATAAATATTGGGAAAATATCACCAAAAAACATCAACAATGTGGAATTATTTTCAAGTAATATAGTGAAAAGCAGAGAACACATCACAATAGATAATGATATGATAAAACTATTTTTGATGGAAATTAAAGGTTTATTATCCATATTCATAATCATTCCTGAGTTAATTAAATTTGAAAAGCTATAGACATTTGTTCAATCACAAAATAGACTATGGTTAATAGTTAGATTTTATAATTAATTAAATCTTTTTTTTATATTATTGATCCAGCTATTATGAATGAAAGTGTGAACCTACTAAAATAGCCTCAGAATAACCATTATTTATATACTTATGTGTTCACATTTTTACTTTGAATGTAAAAAATTTGATGAAAAAAAATGAAATTTATTTATTTTTAGTAGGAAGTAGATTACTTAAATTATACTTCACACCCTTAAAAACCTCTGGAGAATAGTGGGTCTATGGACTATTTTTTTCCATAAATTTGATAATAGAATCTTCTTCTGCACCCAAAATCCGCTCAATGAAATAAAATATGGCCATGAATTTTCTCTTAAATTCCAGAGAATTGGAGTCAAGATCTTCTATTCCTTGAAGTATGCTCATTGTTCCCATATATACACCAGCAGCTTCTTCAGGATACTTAATATTGAAAACACCTTCTTCAATACCCTGTTTAATTATACGTGTAATTAATCCAGCGGTTTCCTGTGGAATCCTTTGTACAAGCTTCATACGTAGATGAACATTATTTTCTTCTTGAAGACGACGCATTATGCTCTTATGACCACCTGGAAATGACAAAGTAAAGGGGTATACATTCATCAATTTTTCTAATGCTGTTAAATCTTTCTGATTGACCATATTTTCCATATCTTCAATAAGGATGGAAATATATTCATCAATAATTGCTTCAAGTATTGCTTCTTTGGATTTGAAATAATAATAAAAAGTACCCTTCACTACACCCACTTTTTTTGCTATTTCAGATACTTCCACCTGTTCATATCCTTTTTCTATAAATAATTCTTCTGCAGCGTTCATTAGTTCTTTGCGCCTTATTTCAGGTTTTTTAGATACCCGCATGAATTTTCCACCAATAATAGAATCTTAGTTGTTTTATCTAAGAAAGTATATATAATAAGGTTTTGTATGAGAGTTATATAACCATTATCTTTTAGTCCGCCATCTAAAACATAAAACCCCTAATATGAAAAATAACAACGTATAACCAATAACCAAATATAAAGTTATGGCAATGCTACTCAACCCATATCCATTCAAAACTGCCCGGGTTGTGTCAATGGCATAAGCAAAAGGAAGAGCATATCCAATAGCTGCAAATACGCCCCCAACCATTTTTAAGTTCATCCAAACTCCACCAAATAGGGATATTATAATTATAACTCCAGATGCTAAGCCCGGGGCCTGTTTTTCTGAAAAAAGAGATCCAATTATCATCCCTATTCCAATACATGCAATGGATATTATAAATAGAATAAATAAAGCAAGCAAAATGCTTAGATTTAATGTAACTCCATAAATAATTCCAACGGTGAAACAAACTGCAATTTGAAGTAATGCTATCGGTAAGAATGGCAAAGTGTAGGATAAAATAAAATCTGTTGGTTTAAGTGGTGCTGTTAAAAGCCTAGATAAAAATGCGCTTTCACGATCTTTTGCTAAAAGCATGGATGAAAACAGTGTTAAAAATCCAAAACTGAATACAGCAACTGCAGGTGTAAGTGAATTTGGAGTGAAAACTTCAACGGGTGCATTTTTGCCTATGGAAACAAAAAGCACCAGAAGAATAGCAGGCATTGCTACTCCTAGAGTGATAGAAATTGGATCACGATATATTTCTTTCATGTTTCGGCTAGTTAAAGTGAGAAATCTCATTTGATCATCTCCTTTCCAGTAATACTTAAAAACACATCTTCTAAAGATGGTTCTTCCATGGAAAACCATTCGATCTTTGCTCCATTCGAACGAATATAATCGACTATTTCATCAAAATTGAATTCCTTTGCTTTTATCTCAATTCCATCATCAATTTCTTTTACATTAAGATACATCTTCCTCAAACCTTCGATACAAGTAGAAGAAAGTTTTTGAGCCTTAATTACCAAGGTCTTAATTTTATAGACATTATCCTTAAGCTCTTCAGGCGTGCCCATTGCTATTATGTTACCTTCGCTAATTATAGCAACTCGATCAGCGAGTGCATCTGCTTCCTCAAGATAATGAGTGGTTAAAATGATTGTTTTTTTCTCTTTGAGGTGCTTAATCTGCTTCCAAATCGTTTTTCTTGCTTGTGGGTCTAAACCCAATGTGGGTTCATCAAGAAAGAGTACTGGAGGATCAGAAATCAGTGCCATCGCAATACTTAACCTTCGTTGCATTCCTCCTGAAAAATTTTGGACCTGTTCATTTGCTCTTTCAGTTAACCCCATTAATTCTATGAGTTTTTTAGCTCTCTTTTTCGTTTCTTCTTTTTTCAGACCATTTATTCCACCTATTAACATAAGATTCTCCCAAGCTGTCAAATGGCTAGCAATAGCAGTTTCTTGTGGTGAAATATCAATAACTTCTTTTACTGCTGAAGGATTTTTATTTATGTCATAACCCATGACAGTTGCAGTCCCAGCAGTTGGTTTTAGCAGACAACAAAGCATTTGTATGGTTGTAGTTTTACCTGCACCATTAGGACCAAGTAATGAGAAAACTTCACCTCTTTTAATCGCCAGATTGATGCCATTTACTGCTATTTGATCCTTATATTTCTTAGTGAGACCAAAAATTTGAATTGAGTAATTATTTTCATTTATTAAATAGTTCATAATGTCCTCCTTTATTGACTGATGTCAGTCAGTATTAATTTAACAATATTTAAATCTTTTCATTAACATTACTATCTTAATTCGTTAAATTGACTATTTTTAATCACATGGCCGTTATTATTGCGTATTTAACGACATGCTTCCATTATAGACTTTCCCAGTTCATTATAAGTAAAATTTATATAATTATCAATTTTCAAGCAGATAATCTGTTAATGTAGTCATATGTTTAAAAAAAAGAAATAAATAGGGTTAATATTTACCCGTTCTAAAATTTAAGGTGTATTTTGTATATTCATATAGTTCACTAATATAATCCATTTCCTGAGCATCTACTTCAAATTCATTCATATCCGTAATCTTTTTTTGCCTATTTCTGCTAATTGATGTACATAATCCATTTGATTATCCTCCAATTTTTTTTATAGATTCTAAAATTTGGTTAGATGCACATCACAAATAATACTATATTTTAAGATATTAATACATTTTCCTATCAATAAATAATCACATTGGAATTTATGAATTTTTGTCAATCAGATCATCTGGGGTAATACTCCACATCATCAAATACTAGAAATACACTTCTCTATTGTATGAAAAGTTTCTATTAGGATTACCATACAGCCACTTATTGACAGATCAAGTTAAATTTAGGATCTATACACAAAACTCAAAAAAAATCATTGGAAAATCTTGGCTATTTTTTAGAATATTTATATATGCTGAAAATTAAGTTATTAATAATTTTAAAGCTAATTATCCATCAATATTTCATGGATCAATGCAAAAAAAAACGGACATTAATAACAAGTTTGTCAGTATAATATAATGTGTTTATTATTTGTTTGAATAGGAGAATTATTTATGTGGGAATCTATTGGAAACATTCTGCATGGTGAACCTGTTGACAAATCAGAGGTCGCAAGAATCAGGGATCTTATACTCTACGATGGAAAGGATCTTAAAAATAAGTTAGTGAAATTTTTTGTACTTCTACTTCTTTCTTCAGGAATTGCAACATATGGACTTCTTTCAAATTCTGTGGCTGTGATTATTGGAGCCATGATCATTGCACCTCTAATGCTGCCAATTATGGGACTTGCTTACAGTATTAGTGCTGGAGACAGCCGTGCAATGAAGAATTCATTATTTTTAAGTCTTGGAGGTATTTTCGCATCAATTATGGTTGGTTTTATCCTAACCTTGCCATTAACTGGTACTTTCCAAGCTCAAAGCATCGATCAAATAATGGTCAGAACATCACCGGGACTTTTGGATCTACTTGCTGCCCTTGTCACAGGACTTGCAGGTGCATTTGCAATGTCACGTAGTGATGTATCTGATACCCTGCCTGGAGTGGCCATAGCAATATCTCTTGTTCCGCCACTTGCCAATACTGGAATTTTACTTGCCACATCCAACTACTCACTGGCCATAGGAAGTCTTCTGCTTTTTATGACCAACTACTTTGCAATACTCATCACAGGCACAGCACTTTTTGGAATCATGGGTTTTTCAAGGGTAACATTTTTAGAACGATCATTAGATGCAAAGAAAAAAGGAATAGCCCTTGTATTGATTTGTTTGATCATAATCATTGTACCTTTAGCATACAACGGATACTACGCTGCACAGGATAACATTGTTACCCAAACTGTTAGTGATGCATCCATCCAATGGTTAGACGGCAGTGGATATGAACTCCAATCAGTAAATACTCAATCTCAAAATAATACTGTAATCATGAATATAATAGGCAACGGACCATTACCACCCGTACAAAAGCTGGAGAATCAGGTTAAGGGGAAGATTTATGGCAAAAAAATTAGAGTTCAAGTCATATATTCAGATTCATATTTGGTAAATGGATAAAAAAAATAAACCCTAATATGTTACAGTACAAAAATTAAATTAAATTATTTTTTTTAATTTATTCTGATGAGCCGATTTCATGATTTAAGAAGTAATTGAAAATTTTATCAAATACTAAATATGATTCAATTGGATACACAAATGAATTTGAACAAAAAAAAATTACTGAAGTATTAAACCAATATTTCTCCAGCATTTATTCCTTTGGCAGTATTATATGCATCATAAATACCAAATATCCAAATAAGTGGAGTTGTTATTAACCCTATAAATACAAGGATCAAAAGTATTGAAAAGAAATAAAGAACCATCATAATTAATCCTTTCGCTATTTGACCATTATATATTTGTTCAAATCAACAAACAATGCTGATAATACTGCTGCAAGTCCAGGATTTTTTTGTTGATAAACAACTTCCCTGTAAACCGGTCTTGCCTGTCTAACACCACATTCCGGACATATCTCTGCTTTTTCATCAATTTGTTGTCCACAATTAGAACAATATTTAGTTCCCACCACAAAACATCCCAATCATGTTAATAATTAACTATCTATTTGATATGGATTGAGATGTTGGAAAAAAAGTTTTAGCATCAATAATATTATGAAGCGGGCCCGACGGGAATTGAACCCGCGGCAACTCGGTTAAGAGCCGAGCGCTCTGCCAGACTGAGCTACGGGCCCCCAAATATAAAATAAATTTTAGAGAATTTATAAGTCCAATACATAACATTCTCAATCATAGCTATTAAAGTTTTCTATTCCAGAATACCGTATAAAAACTCAGATATTTGCTAAATATGACATTGAACATGAAAAACAGTGTTAATATGGCTGATATTTACCATGATTACTGTGAAACTTTACAATAAAAACTTATTTCCCTTGAAATGTTATGTAAACTAAAAAAAAAGATATGTAAATTAGATCCATTTATTTAGTTGAGATCTAATTTTATTGTGCCGATCTTTGGTGCCAGGTAGTTGTAGAGTATTGCAATCAGTGCTGTTTCTATGAAGTACATTATGAAGTTGGATATGAACTCTGTGTAGTTGTGTGATAGTATACCTGAGATGATTCCGAGTATTAGGTAGACCAGTGCAACAGCCAGTGCAGTTGGAATGACAGGTATGTGTTTGATTTCATGCAGTGTTTCACCTATAGCTGCAAATTCTATGTTTATTTTAGCCACCCTGGTGACTAGGTAGTTGTAGAATATTGCAAATAAAGCGTTCCAGATGAATGAGAACACAAATGCCAGGATTGGTAGTCCAATTATCAGTGCTACAGACAGTATTATTCCGATGGCACCGAAATTTGTACCTGTAGGTATGGCTGATCCTGTGACGTTTGTGAAGTTAGCTGCTATTCCTGCTGCATCAGGTGTGGATCCCAATATTGAAATTATTGGTGAAGCAACTGCTGCAAGTACAAGTCCAATTATAAAAGCCCATATTGCACTTATGGCTGCGAGTATGAGTGCGAATGGTACTTCTGGAATTTTTTCTATTTCTGCTCCGTTCATTCCAAGCTTAATTCCGCCGAGTCTGGGTACGAGTGTGTTGTAGAGTATGACTGTGAAGAAGCTCACTGCAATTGTACTGAAAAACCCTAGTATTGGAAGGAGTATTATTAAAGGTATTCCAATTCCTGTTACCACGTTGAAGGATCCAAGCTGGGATGCTACTCCTGTGGCCTGAAGTATTGCCATTGCAACCAGGATAACCACCGCTGCAATGAATCCTAAAATTCCATATATTGAAGCTGACATCTTGGTAAAGGGTGTCAGTTCAACAGATTTAATTTCTTTAATATCCATTTTTTTAACCCCAAATATTTTTTTTAATTCAACCCTCAAGGGAACATGAATAAAATCCATATTTTTCCTTTGAAATATATTTATTTTTAATCAATTCTTGATTACTTAATTCTTGTTTAAACACTTAAAAGTAGTTATTCCAAAATTTAATCATCTTTCACTCTTTTTTCCCTCCAAATTCAAACCAAATTTCTTGATGAAACTGGATAAATTTAGAGGTTACAAAAGGGTTAAAAAGCTAATTGGATGAAATTTATGGTTATGATTGAATAAAAAAAATAGTGGGGTTGATTTCAAGGAAATTTGTTGGTTTATTCCTTGGTTATCATGAGCAGGAGGGCCAGGGCAGCGAACTCCAGACCGGTAAATATGAGTGGTAAAACTGCGGATTCTATGGTTTCTGGTGGGTTGTATATGAGGTAGACTGAGAAGAGCAGGTTTTGAATGAGGAAAAGTAATGCGAAAAGTACCAGTGTGGTTGTGAATTTGGATTTGACCTTTAGATACCTCTCCATATAGACGTAGAGCATTCCAACTAAAAGGCAGATATTTGCAATACTGGTAATTAAGGGAGAGCTCTTTACAAGTATAAACAAACTTGGAAGTACATTGGGAAATCCTAACAGGCTAACATCCATAAACATTTATCACACCTTTTTCAAACATTTTTTTTACTGTACAAAATCATTTAAATTGTTCTTTTTTTACATTTCCTTAAATTCTTCCCAGATTTCAAGGAATACATCGTAATTTTTTTCCATTTCATCAGAGAGGAAGTAGAGTGCACCATACTTTTCTCCAGTTGATTTAACCAGATTATTATCCTTTAAAACATCTATATGGTGTCTTATAGTTTTATAGTCCAGAGAAAGCTTTTCAGCAAGCTTGTTTGGATTGTATGGTCTTTTATGAAGTTCAAGTATTATTCTACCGCGGTTTTCTCCACCCTTATTTCCGGTAATTAACCACCATAAAAATACTTTCTTCATAATAGATTTACCCCTAAACAAACAGTTTACTTTAATTTTTTTGTGATATTTAAGACCAAATTTATTTAGCTACAAATTTTTACTAGTCTTGTATTTTTCTTAATCTTATTATCTTGTAGGTAATTAATATAATAACCATTCTACAACTCATCTAATTTGTAACAAATAAAGATTGGGATTAGAAACCAAGTATTCTTTCCAATAGAACTATTAACATATTAGCCATTACCTAAAAAAGGGTCTAATTTATTTTGAGTGACTTTTTAATTATATTGTAAGCTCCTTCTGCTTTGTTTTTATTTATTAATTCAGAATATATGGAGGAGAATGGTTTTGAGTTTGTTTGGGAATTTGTATTAAATTTTAAGACTAGTAATTTAGATGGAAAGAATATCTCATTTGAGAATACATCTTTATGATATTCAAGTGCGGGGATTCCATTTATTTTGATATTCTTTGTTGGACCTTTTATTGAACTTGCAAATTCTGAGTCATTTTTACTTATCTTTCCCACATACTTAGGATCTGTAAACTCTACTCTTTCAGGGTTTCCATTAAATATATATATTTTGCAATGATTTATTGAGGATTGATCCACTATTTTAAGATAGTCTGGATAGTTAAATGAGAGAAATTGATTATTAAAGGAGGATATGGATATATTTTTGTCTCTAATACTGCCCATTGCTAGGGCTAAGCCTATCAAAGTAAAGAAGATTAAAATACTCAACAGACTATATAAATTATCCATAATAACCTCCTATATTTTCTTTAATCTGGACTCAATCAATCTCATTTATTTTGACAAATTGTTTACTCATTTAATACAATAAAATCCAGCCTGCATATAGGACATCCAAAACATTTCCACAACTTTAAAACCGGTTTTTTCAAGTAACAACAGATGATCTTGTACTGTAATTGGGAAGTACTCAACATCAAAACGTTTCAGGAAATTTTTAACAGTTTCAGGATCCCGGCCCCTTGAGAGCTGATAATTTTTCACGTACTCCTTCACAACTTCAATTCCTTCCTCAGTTTTCGGGCGGACATTTTCAAATGTGATATAAACTCCATCATCATTTAACAGATCGTAACAGACTCTGGTGGTTTTAGCCCTTTCTTCTTTGGAGAGATAGTGGTGTGCCTGTATTGCTGTTATCACATCTGGTTTTAAATCAGCATCAAGCATAATTTCGGATGTTGCGCTGGGTTTAAGGATTTTGAATCTTTCAATGGGCAAGTCTGAAAGTTTGGAGCCGGCCAGATTTAACATTTCAGGGGATGGATCACTCAGTATAAAACTGGTGTTATGAAACTCTTGAACAGCTTTTTTAACCAGTGTTCCTGTACCGCATCCTGTATCTAACCAAATTTTAGGTTCCTTTAAAATTGTTTTTACAATATTCAATGTTTCCTTGTGAAATGAGTCATAATATGGAATGGTGTCCCTTATCTGCAGATCATAATCTTCTGATCTGTGTGATGATGTGTTATCCTTATCCGGCACTTAAATCCCCCTTTGCACTTTTTATAGTTAAAATTTCATTCTGTTTTAATGATCTTATACCTGTGTTGCCTCTAAATATTGTTAGAATTTTGTTAGCTATTTAATTTATAATTACACTGAACCCTGTAAAAATAAGAAGTTTGGAAAGAAATTTTGGTTTATTAGGCTCTGGTTTTGAAATTTATTATATATTTGCTGTTTTTATTTCCTGCCAAGTCTTTAACTGCGCCTGTTGGTATGTAAACTTCGTAGTTGTTTCTGCTTAATCTGTTTTTTAACATTTTGATTGTGAGCGTGTTTCCGGTTATGGTAACTGTTGTGTGGGTTATTTTTCCGGTGTTCCTATTTTTTATGTAGATACCTGAGAAATTGGCCCCTTTGGTGATCTTTTCACTGAATTTAATGGTTATTGGTGTCTTTAAAGATACATTTTTAACATTGTTTTTGGGTGTGGTGGATGTGACTTTGGGTGCTGTTTTATCGATGGTGTAAGTGTTGGTGTAAACAGGTGAGCTGTTACCTGCCAGATCCACCGCGAAATATTTGAGTAAGGTTGTGGATGTGATGCTGATGGGTCCTGTATACACGTTACTACTGGTTGTGGGTGTTGTTCCATTTAACGTGTAGTGGATGTTTCCATTTTCATTCATTGTTAGTTTAACTATTTTTGTGCTGTTGTAACTTCCAGATTTAACATTGGAACTTACCGTTGGTGGTATGACTAGGTCATGAAAGGCGTACAGGTTATTGTCCATACTTCCAATGTAGAGGGTGCCGTCACTTCCGATGCACGGGGATGAAGCTGTTCCAGATACTGTTTGATACTTCCATTTCAAAGTGCCGTCGGGGTTAATGGCATATCCTAACCCACTTCCAAAATATACTGTTTCGTCACTTCCAATGCATGGTGAAGAATTTATTTCACCTCCTGTTTGATACTTCCATTTTAGAGCACCATCTGGATTAAAAGCATATAAAAACCCATTATCACTTCCAACGTATATTACTCCATTACTTCCAATAGCTGGAGAAGAAAAAAGTTCAGGGAAAGTATTATTAGATATAGAATATTTCCATTTTAAATTTCCAGTGGATGCTATGCCATACAAGTTATCTCCGGATATAATGTAGATTGTTCCATCACTTCCAATTGCAGGAGAGGTCATTATAGTACCATTATCCGTAAAATTCCATTTCTCAGTTCCATTGGGGTACAATGCGTATAAATGACAATCTTCACTCCCCACATAGATTGTTCCATCACTTCCAATTGCTGGAGGTGAAAACTCTATTATGCCTTTAGTAGTGAAACTCCACTTCAGTGTTCCATCAGGGTTTAAGGCGCTTAATTCGTAATAATTTCCAAAGTATATTGTTCCGTCATTTCCAATTGCAGGGGATGATGATATATAATTTCCATTGGTGTAATTCCATTTCAATGTTCCATTCGGATAGATGGCATACAAATTTTTTGTATTACCTCCCAAATATATGATACCTTTATCATCAATGGCAGGGGAATAAAGCAGCACCTCTCCAAGATTTAAACTCCATTTCTTAGTACCATTTGGGTATAAAGCATATAAATTTCCATCCTCACTTCCAATGTATATGCTACCATCGGATCCTATAATTGGAGAAGAAAGTATACCTCCTCCAGTTGTATATTTCCATTTGGTGGTGTTGGTCTGTGGCCCTTTAAACTCTGATTGACCCGTGTTATTAGCGTCATGATGAAATTTAGGCTGTGGAGATGTGGCTAGACCCGCTGCTGAAACAGCCCCAGAAAAAATAATTGCTCCCAAAAGAATTAACACTAAAAATATGATAAATTTACCAAATTTATTTTGTCCATCTGTTTTTAAATTTAATTTACCTTGGCCTGCTATGATGCCAAACCCCCATTCCACTAAAATCTAAATTTTAGTATTCTAATACCAAGCCTTAACTTTTTCTATCAAATAGTATCATGTACATGAAAATATAGGGGTGGTTTTGAAAAATCAGTGATAAATTTGTGTATGACAAATTTATTGGGGGATATAAAATTTTTAAATCAATTTAAATTTGAGTTACGACCAATTTTGTTTTTTAACCATTGATTTTCCTCTAGATACTAATGTTTTGAATTATATAGTAATAGAGTAAGGGGTTGTTAAAGGATGGTAGAAATTAAATGGAAATCTGTATTGCTTGGTCTTGTTTTAGGAGTTGTACTCAGTGCTACCATTGAAATATTAGTTACAGTGGCATTTGGCATGATAGTTGGATTGTTTGGAGGGGCCATAGGTTTCTTAATCGCAACTAGTTATGTTGGTTACAGTGTAGGTGGAAATTACAAAAATGGAGCTATCCACGGTACTCTCGTTGGAATATTCATGGGAATAGTTGTTGGTGTAATTGGAATAATCTTAGGATTAACTTTAGCTGGAGCAGCAGGAGCTTTAACAGGTTCATTAGCTTTATTACTGGGTGTAATTGTTTACGTGATCATAGGAATAATAGGTGGAACCATCGGGGTTTTATTAAAGGTAAGAAAAGAAGCTTCAAACTGAATTAAAACCCATTTTTTTAAGGCAAACAATCAGTCTTCATTTTAAAAGACATATAAAACAAATGATATTCAAAAATCCGCGCTAGTGTATTTAATGGTGTGATTTGTTTTAATAAAAGGAGCGTACACGAATCAGAATTCCTATTATAATGACAACCAATAGGAGGATAACCACTCCAAGGATTATCAGACGATCAATCTTCCTTTCCATCTTTTTTTCAAGTTCCTTCTTCTTCTTCTTTAATTCATCATTATCCATGATAATCAACCACCTCAAAAGTTATTTGTTCATCCTCCTCACTACGTACTTCCTTAATTCCTCTGCAAAGAACATTATGGGTATGAAGCTTACAACGTATAGCCACTGATAAATGTCCAGCGCTGTTGTTCCGAAAATTGATTGAAGGTATGGTATGTACACAATTGAAAGCATTACAGCCACTTCAAATACTATTCCACGTATTATCCATTTGTTTTTAAAGATTCCCACCTTAAAAGTTGAGGTTCGAGTTGTCTGACACCCTATCAGGTTTCCAATCTGGGATGTGACAATTCCAACAAAAACCATGGTGGTTGCTTCAAGGTAGAGTGGATCTGTAAATGGCAGAGACTCACCCAAGGTCCATCCTCCACCATATAAAACCCAGAAGTACCCGCTCATCACAAGCAATGCTTCAATTAAACCCAGGAATATGTAACCTCTCCAGATCACTCCCCAGTTCAGGAGTCTTTCATTTCTGGGTCTAGGTGGTCTGTCCATAACATCAGACTCTGAAGGACCCATTCCCAATGCCAGAGCAGGTAAAGTATCTGTTCCCAGATCTATTGCAAGGATCTGCATAACAGTTATGGGCAGTGGTATTTTAAAGAGGACCAGTAAAAGGAATGGGATAATTTCAGCTGTTTCATGGGCAAATATGTAGGTGATGAACTTTCTAATATTCTCAAATATGGTTCTACCTTCCTTTATGGCTGTTACAATGGTTGCAAAGTTATCATCTGTGAGCACCATGTCCGATGCTTCCTTCGCCACATCTGTTCCGGTTATGCCCATTGCAACACCTATATCTGCCTTTCTAAGTGCTGGTGCATCATTCACACCATCACCTGTCATAGCAACGATCTCATCCATATCCTCCAGTACAGATGCAATTCTCATCTTATGTTCTGGCACAGCACGTGCAAATATAATATCTTCCCCTGATTGTAGGAGTTCCTTAAGCTCGTCATCAGTCATCTCTGTCAATTCTTTACCCTTAACTATTCTGCAATCTTCATCACCCACAATCCCCACTTCACTGGCTATGGAACGTGCAGTGAGTCCATAATCCCCTGTGATCATAATTATCCTTATACCTGCCTTGTGGCAGTCGCGAACTGCAGGAAGCACTTCAGGACGGGGAGGGTCCTGCATCGCAATCATGCCCAGAAATATCATGTCTTTTTCAACAGAATCTGGATCGTAGTCTCCAAAATCCGATGGAAGATTTCGATAGGCCATTCCAAGAATTCTAAGCCCTGATGCTGCAAGCTTATCATGCTCCTCTATGACCTTTTTCTTCTCATCCTCTGTGAAACGTATGGGTTTTTCATCGACTGAAATTTCGTTACTGAGTTTTATAATCTTCTTTGGAGCTCCCTTGATGTAGGCTACCTTCCTATCATCCACCTTGTGGATTGAACTCATGGATTTTCTCTGGGAATCGAAGGGAAGTTCAGATATTCTTGGATACTTCTCAAGTTCTGATTCCCAGTCAAAGCCATTTTTCTGTGCAGCTACAAGGAGTGATGCTTCCGTTGGATCTCCGTAAATCTTCCACTTATCCCCCACATTCTCTGGAGGTATTAGTTTTGCATCGTTTGCAAAGGTTGCAGACCTCATGAGGAGTTTGAGTTCCAGCACATCTTTATGGCAGACTTCACCACCTTTTTGAAGAAAGTCGCCTGCCGGATCGTAGCCTGCACCCGTGACATCGATGACATCGTAGGGTATCCATACTTTACGCACAGTCATCTGGTTCTTGGTGAGTGTTCCTGTTTTATCAGTGCATATGATGTTGGTTGAACCCAGAGTTTCAACGCTTGAAAGCCGTTTTATCAAAGCATTTTTACCCACCATCTTCTTAACAGAAGCTGCCAAGGCCAGGGTAACAGTTGGAAGCAGCCCTTCTGGAACGTTGGCAACTGTGAGTCCTATGGCAAATAAGAATGCAACTGATAAACTGAGCTTAACAACGTAGATGTTTAAAAAGAAAAGTGTGACACCCATTAAAATAGCGATGATTGCAATTATCTGTGTTAAGCGAGCCAGCTGTTTTTGTAGTGGGCTTGGTTCTTCCTTAACTTCCTGAGTGAGTGATGCTATCTTGTTAAATTCAGTGTTTATTCCAGTGGCGAATATGACGGCCCTGCCAGATCCTGATGATACATTGGTACCTGCAAGAACCAGGTTATGGGCGTTAACAATGTTTTCATCATCACCTTCTTCTTTGTCTGCAATCTTTCGAACTGGTTTAGACTCACCTGTGAGTGTGGAGCTGTCCACCTTCATTTGATAAGCTTCAACCAGCCTGGCATCAGCTGAAATATTATTCCCCTCTTCAAGGACCAGTATGTCACCTGGAACCAGTTGGGAAGAAAGTACTTCCATCTCCTTACCATCTCTTATGACCTTTGAAGAGGAGGGTAAAATCTTTTTTAAGGCATCAACAGCTTTTTCTGCCTCAAATTCCTGCCAGAAACTGAAAACTGCATTGATGATTATAACGGCAATAATTGCAAATCCAAGCTGGGGTGTACCACTAATAAATGCAAGGATGCTTGCACCCCAAAGCAGTAGGGCTAGTAACTGATATAAATTAGCAACAAATTTCAAAATTAGAGGTTTTTGTTTAACTTCCTGGATCTGATTTAACCCATATTCTGTTAAACGTTTTTCAACTTCATCAGGACTTAAACCAGTCTTTGAAGTATTTAACTCGTTGTAAACGTCTTCCGGAGTTAAAGTTTTAATTTTCATTTTCTTTAAAATTTCTTCAAATAAAAATGATAAATCACTATAAAGATTTATAGACTTTCTAAAATAAATATTAGATACTTAAATTCACTTCAATCCTCAGTTATTGGGCCATGATATTTTTTTTATGATGAAATTCTGATTTCTTTGATCTTAAATTCAAATTGGAAACAGAAATATTTATTTCAGCTCTTATTTCACTATTTAAACTGTGGTTGATGTTAAATTGTTTATATTTTCTTAATATTTTCTTAATATTCTTTTAATTATTTCGTTAAAATTGTTTTAACATTTTAACTTACATTTTACTCTATTAATTTTTCTCGACGGTAACTATCTATGATATTTGATAAAAATTATTATATAAGTATTACAATATTAGTAGAAAATTGATCACTTAATTATTGTGGAGGGCATTAAATGTGGAAGCAAAAGAAATTATCATATACATTATAATTTTAGGAATAGGAATAATATTAGCACACCAATTAAATGTTGTTTCATCTGGCAGTATGGAGCCTGTTCTTTACAAAGGAGACATTGTTGTGATAGATTATAATCCAAGTTCAATCGAAGTTGGAGATATAATTGTTTATAAAGCAACATGGTTCGAAAATAAATCAGTAATTCACAGAGTTATTGCAAAACAAGCCTCAAATGATGGTATTTCTTATGTGTTAAAGGGTGATAATAATGAAGTACAAGATCCATACCCAATATCAAGAAATCAAATAATTTCTAAAGTAGTCAACATAGATTCTAAACCATTAGTGATACCAAAAATTGGTTATATCAGCTTATGGATTCAAGAACTTCCTAAATATTTATTATTGAAAAATATGTCTTTCTATTATTACTGTATTGAATAACAGTTGAAAAAAATAATAAAATATATTCACAATGTTTTAGCTATTTCACTGAAAGGTTTTACTTCTCTGAGCTCTAACAACTTCATAGGGCCGAAGAATTTGATTATACTCTCTTTATCAGGAGCATCAATTATGAAGTATCCCTTATGAACTGAGCTTTCATCTACGGGACAGCTCATATATGCCCCGACAAGTTCAATTCCAGCTTTGTTTATGTGCCCTTCAGAAAATAGTTCCTTAATCATATCTTTCCCGGCATCTGATAACATAGGACATTCAGAGGCAGGGTGTGTATGTTCTGCTATGAATAACATATTTTATCACCTAATATACTATTTTCTTCAATTTAGAATAAACAATTTACGTTTCAAAAAAAGTCATAATAACGCTTTAAAGCAATACCTGTATTGGAATTAGATTTAAATATTTTCGGATCTATTCACTATTCTTGTCTTTTTGTACTGAAATATCACTGTCATCCATGATGTTTATGAGTTCTTTTTTCAGTTCCATCTGTGATTCATGTACTACTGTTTTTATCTCTGCTGCTTCACTGTCCATGTTTGCCAGAACTTCTTTTGTTCGTTCATGATTATTATCCATAATATCCTTTAACTTTAAAAAATTGTTCTTGAGTCTTTGTTCGACCCTCATAGAAAATAATATTGCAAATATTGCCAGAATAATTGAACTAATGCTTGAGATGATGGACACCACAATTACTATATCAACCAATTAATTCACCTGTTATACAATCGTTTTTTTACCTAATACAAATGTTAAGAATTCAAGCCAAAAAAGGATCATCAATCAATTTTATCCTCAGGATTGTTCAGTTATAAGGCATCTTTTCAGATATTTTTTGGACTCAGCTTTTTGTTTGGAACTTTTTTCATCCTTCATTACCTCGTCCAGTGCAAAGTCAAACATTTCATAGATTATTTTATTCAACCTTTGACCCTTCTCTGTCAGGTAATACTCTGTCTGGGTGGAATTCACAGATTTTTTTTCAATTATACCTTCTTCTTCCAATTCTTTCAACCTTTCTGCCAGAACTTTACTGCTTAAAGTTGGATGTTGTTCTAAAAAATCTTTAAAATGTTTGCATTCACAGAATAATCCTTTGATAATTTGAATATTCCATTTTTTCCTGAGATAGCTGAATGTATCATCGATGGTTTGATAAATTTTGTTCAAGTAGATGTCGTCACCCATTATAGATCCCCACTTACCAATTGGTAATTACTCAACGGTTAGAAAAATTACTTTAAGTTAGTTTAAACATTTTAGATTGTGATTTTGTTTATTTATGATCTTGTACATGTTCATTTATAAATAAATCCTTAAGAACTGATGGGGGGATAAATCATGCCTGTGCTTAACGTGAATGTCTGGAAAGGTTTTGAACAAGCAAAAATAGATTACTTAATCGAGAACTTGACCAAAGTCTTCGTTGAAGTAGGAATATCAGCCGAAGCTGTGGAGGTCATAATAAACGAAGTTCCACAGTCTCACTGGGGACTGGGTGGAGTACCGTGCACAGAGAAATTTAAAGATATGGATCCAGATACATGGAAGAGGATGCCTAAATAAAAACTTTATAACATCTTCTTAAAATATCATGGTCCAAACAGAATTATGTAAGAAGTAATAAAAATATGAAACAACCACAAAAAACCCCATGTTTACCTAAAAAAATTTTTTTTTAAAACTAAAATAAATAGTTTTAATTTATTCATGATATGTATACCAGTTTCACTAGGAATTTACAGAATATTAACTGGGCATTTGATTTAATTAGAGTTATAAAAAAAATAATGTTTTCATGTTTAAGGAGTGATTTTTATGATTTATCGAAATTTTGGAAAAACAGGAGAGAAAGTTTCAGTATTGGGATTTGGTTGTATGAGACTCCCAGTCATTGGTGACGACCCAACAAATATTGATGAAGAAAAGGCTGTTGATATGATTCGTTACTCAATTGACCATGGTGTGAATTTCCTTGACACAGCGTATCCATACCATGGACTTGGACTGGAGCATGCAGGGGCTAGCGAACCATTTGTGGCCAAGGTTTTGAAGGATGGCTACAGAGACAAAGTTAAAATAGCCACAAAACTCCCTATCTGGATGTTAAAAACCAGAGAAGACATGGACATGTATTTAAATGAACAGTTAAAACGTTTAGAAGTGGACTGTATTGATTTTTACATGATACACGGTATCAATAAAGATTACTGGGAAAATTTGAAGAAATTAGGATTTGAAGATTTTTTAGATGGGTCAATAGCTGATGGAAAAATTAAACATGCTGGATTTTCCTTTCACCATCGAATTGACCTTTTTAAAGAAGTGGTTGACCATTACAACTGGTCTTTCTGTTTAATTCAGTACAATTACTTGGATGAAGATTATCAGGCAGGAACGGAAGGTCTGGAATATGCACATGACAAAGGTTTGGGCATTGCAGTGATGGAACCTTTAAGGGGCGGACAGTTGGCAAATAACATACCTCCAGGGGTTCAGGAATTATTTGACGAGTCTGACGTTAAAAGATCCCCTGCTGAATGGGCCCTAAGATGGGTGTGGAACCATCCAGAAGTATCAGTTGTTTTAAGTGGAATGGGCACCATGGAACAACTTGAAGAGAACTTAAAAATTGCAGAGGAAGCCCTTCCAAATTCCTTGACTGATGCAGAACTAAATACCCTTGGGAAGGCCAAATCAATTTTCGAAGCTAAACTCCAGATTAACTGCACCAGCTGTGGTTACTGCCTGCCATGCCCCTCCGGTGTTAACATCCCTGAAAATTTTCACAAGTACAATAATTACTACCTCTTCGGCAGTCCTGAAGAAATAGAAATGTACAAGTTCTCCTACTATGCTCTTGTAATGGAGAATGAACGTGCATCTAAATGTATTGAATGTGGTATATGTGAAAAGCACTGCACACAGGATATTAAGATAATTCAAGAGTTAAAAAAGGTTAAAGAGTTGTATGAATAATAACTCTATTGGAGATATTGATTCACATGTATTCCATAGTAGGTTTCAGTAGTGTGATTTTGAGTTAACCTGAGTTTTATATCATTTCATGTACTTGAGGGAGTGTGAACAATATTTCTTTTTTGTATTTCATTAAAAACACATCTATTCACTATTTTTTTTGGTTTGTTGATGCCATAACAGGCAGTTAGATATTCATAATCATCACTTTTGAGTAGATCTACTAATGCCATTTTTTTTAGATTCTTGTAGTTCATAGTAAACATTTTAAAAATACCTTTTTTTTAAGCTATAGCTTATACTGCATGTCTGTCTGAACACTATTTTAAAAGCCATCTAAGTAATAAAATTAAAGAAAAATAGTATTAAATTGAACTATAAAGAGACTATAAAGAGGTTATAAACATCATTTTCTATTTAAGTTGTGATAGTCGAGTGTGATTACAAAAAATATAATAATATTCTATGTATAATATGAATTTAATTCAAAATATTTGGGGGAAAATGTATTGAAAATTAAAATTGGTCTATTAATCATTTCTTTATTTATTGCACTGATTATTTGTAGCACGGCATCAGCTACTGAAATAATAAACAAAAATAGTAATGGTAAACTTCCAAACGGAGATAGTTCCCCAGGATCTATGAGTTCTGATGGAAGATTTGTAGTTTTTTCTTCAGAAGCAACAAATTTAGTGGCTGGAGATACTAATAACATGGCTGATCTTTTTTTAAAAGATAAATATACTAATAAAACAACTAGGATCAGCTTAACAAAAACTGGTAAACAAATTACAACAGGTACAGATTCAACAGGAGTTATTAGTGCCAATGGAAATTATATCGTAATATGTTCAAATGGAAATCTGGGTTGGTCAAATTCAACTAGAAGTTTATACCAGCTTTATCTGTACAATCGAGTAACAAAATCTTTAGAGCTTATTAGCAAAGAATCAAATGGAACTGCCATGAAATATGGTGGAAGATATCCATCTATTAGTGCAGATGGGCGATATGTTGCGTTTGTAACCGACTGTATTGTGCGTGATACTACATATAATGCTAATATTAATAATGTATTCGTATATGATAGATTTAAGAACGAAACTCAAAATTTATCGATAGATATCAAATCCAATAATAGATACAATGATAATGGTTATGGAGCTTCCGTACCTTCAATTAGTGATAATGGGAGATACATTGCATTCAACTATTTTTCTGGATCCCTTGGCAAACTGTTCATATATGATAGACAAACTAACACCACAAGATCGATCCTAGGAATTAATAATCAAACACCAAATGGTGACTTATTATGGCCAAAAATAAGCGGTAATGGAAGGTATGTTACCTTCTATTCAAAAGCATCTAACCTAGATCCTAGAGACACAAACATTAGAGAAGATGTGTATATCACAGATTTATCTCAACCTACCTTACATGCTAAGCTTGTAAGTGTTTCAACAACAAATGGAGTTGGAAATGGGAGGAGTTATTTGCCATCCATTAGTTATAACGGAAGATATGTGGCTTTTCTATCTGGAGCTACAAATTTGGCTGCAAATATAGGTAATAGAGATACTAATTTCTTTGAAGATGTTTTTGTTAGAGATATGATTTTAAATAAAACTATCATGGAAAGCCTTTCATCAAATGGAAATGTTGGAAATGGTTATTGTGTACTATCGGGCATCAGTTACACTGGTAAATATGTTTTATTTGGATCAAATTCCACAAACTTAGTCAACGGAACAAACAATGGACGTTACAATGGTTTCGTTAATTTAGTTGACTTTCAAGCACCTATAATAACTAGTAAAAATCCAAAGAGCAATTCCACAGGATATTCAAAAAATTCAGCAATTTACATTAAGTTTAATGAGAATATAAGAGGCACATCTTATTTCAACCATATAAAAATTAAAGATCTTACTACAGGAAAATACATTCCAATCATAAAGACCACGTCAGGAAGCTTAATGATACTCAAAACAAAATCTGCTAGAATAAAAAACCATACATATCAAGTTTATATACCCTCTAAAGCAGTTCAAGACTATTTAAACAATAATTTGCAATTAGCATATACATTCAAATTCAAATCAGGAGGGTAATATTATATTTCTTTTTTTAAATTTTTAGGGTGACTTTATAACTTTATTTCCATGAATGTCATCAAAATTATACTTTTTTTTCATTATTTTTAACTTCCATCTCTACCATTCCTTGCTGCACTAAGTTCAACTAAAATATAAACCTACTATGTGTCAGTAAATCTACTATTGGTCAGGTTATTTATTCGTTCCTGTGGAAGATTTTCAATCCCTTTTTTATCCTCTGCATAGACCAGTGGTACGTAAAGCATGTATCTTATGCCCATGAAAATCTGGATGAATTCTCCAAGATTAAAACTGTAGGCGGAGGGGAGACAGTAAAAAAGAACGATGCCTGATCTGCTGGAGCAACCCAGAAGGGTAGTGTAACACCGATCACGGTGACTATAAAATTGACAAAAAAAAGAAAAAAAAGAAATTATGGTATTATGGTCTGTTTCAAATTTAAATGTGCAAATCTGATGCAAACTGTTGATTTATTGTCTTAAATTTGAACCTGAGTAAGCCTACTATATGTGGCAAATTTACTATGTGTCAGTAAACCTACTATTGGTCAGGTTATTTATTCGGGTTCCTGTGGAAGATTTTCAATCTCTTTTTCATCCTCTGCATAGACCAATGGTCCGTAAAGCATGTATCCTATACCCACGAAAATCAAGATGAATTCTCCAAGAGTAACTGCAGGCGGAGGGGAGACAGTAAAGAAGAACAATGCCTGATCTGCAGGAGCAACCAGGAAGATGAGTGCAGCACCGATCACGGCCAAAATTCCTGCATACCTTTTTTTTCTAAGCCAGAGCAAAACAAGACCTGCAAGTGGAATTAACAATCCTACGATTATAAAGAAAACTCCAAACCACAGGGTCCTAATTTCAGGCGAACGGTTCTCAACACCCAAAGGAGTTAAAATAAACCCTAAAATAAATCCAATACCAAATAATACAGCTAACATGCGCATTGCACCGGTAAACGGTGTTTTTATGGATTTAGCGTTGTTATTTTTCATAGTTACCTCTTAATTTATTATTATAATATATGGGTCTAGAAAACAATAAATCTATGGAATTCCAGTTTTTTTTGGACTTGAAAACAACTGAACTACAATAATTCCCAACAAAAATAATATTATTTGCAAATTTTGAGTGGTTTTGATAGGTTACACAGATTCTTTAAGAGCAATGGAAATGGAACTTTAAGAGCATGGAATTTATGATACAAATTGTTACCCTTAAATGATTGTCATGGACTATTTTTAGTTTAATAAAACTTTATGTGAACGTCTACAAATCGAATGTAACTAAGAACAGGTGACACGTTTTATGGAAGTTATACTTCAACAGTTAACTAGTTTAAGTGTTTTAATATATATTGTGACAACAATGCTGTCAATGGGCCTTAAATTTTACCCTAAAGAGTTTTTAGAACCGTTAAAGGATAAAAATCTGATTATCAGGTCATTGGTTGCAAATTTTATATTCATACCTGTTCTGACTTTATTATTTTGCAGTTGATTCCACTCCAACAGGGCCTGGCCATAGGTTTGGTTTTAATGGCAGCAGGAGCTGGATCACCATTCATGCTTAAGATGGTTCAGTTCATGAAGACAGATATGACCTTCGCAGTTGGATTGATGTTAATTCTGTCCATGGTGACTTTAATCTACATGCCCCTGGTACTTTCCCTATTACTGCCCGGTGTTTCAGTTAATCCTCTGTCCATAGCAGTTTCCCTTCTGGTGCTGATATTTTTACCACTCATTGTTGGAACAGTTGTGAAGTTGAAGTTGGGCGGAGTTGCTGAAAAGATTCAACCCATTTTTAACCAGTTATCCAACATATTCATTGTACTGGTGGTGGTTTTATACCTCGGACTCAACTACAAAGACTTCATAACAGTGTTCGGTACTGGGGCACTCATGGCTTCTTTAATATTTGTACTGGCAGCCTTTTTAATAGGTTACCTCCTTGGAGGTCCTTCCAGGAGTACAAAATCAGTTCTGGGCATGGGAACAGCCATAAGAAATTCATCTGCCGCATTTGTGGTGGCTGTAACCAACTTCAGCTCGGAGTACGATGTCATGGCCATGATAATCGTGGTTTACATGCTAAGCATAATTGCGATGCTCATGGTTTCAAGTGGTATGGGTAGAAGATCCAAAGCTTTAGAGGCATCATGATACATGGAACATAAATTTAACTGCTTTTTTAAATATATATTATAATATTGTTTAAATGGGGGAATCCATGCCATGGCTACTGGAGGGGATAAGAATAATTCTGACGAAAAAATGAAGGGTAGCTCCAAGTTAAAAGATTATAAAAAAGAGTTTAATGAGGATGAAGCAGCTTCCAGTCAGGTTAATAGGACATTTTCACGGCGAAGGGCATTTATAAGAATATTTCTGGGTTTCATGGCCATGGTACTGTGGTTCTTAGTTGGGGTTTCACCCACCATAATTTTCTCATCCAGTATACAGGAGTTTATAGGTGTTTTCTCATTTTTTGTTAAGTATCCGACCATGTTCCTGTTGGTTGCATTGCTAAATATTGTGTTAGGTGTTATTGTTTATCTGTTCTTTGCTATCTGGGTGTGGGCAGCGTTTCACCTTATCTGGTCAGTCAGATGGTTCTATGGATATTTCAAATATCGTAAAGCATCCCTTGTGGAAGTGATTAAGAGCATGAACTAGAAATAGGTTTATTCATTGAATAACGGATCTTAAATAAGAATGATATAAATATTAATACGCAATAGGAGGTCTATTATGGTCAAATCTGTGAAAATTAATAAAAATAATCTAGCTGAAGTTGAAATAGTTATGAATCGTTTAGATTATGATATTGCTCGAGGACTATGCTATCAGAAGTAGATAGGGAGATTATGGAAGATATGGGATATGAATATGGGAATGAAGTTATAGGTGAAGGATTTGCTATATTTTTGGAATTAGGAATAGCTCAATTTATTAAAAATAAAACTACATTAAGAGAAGACTTAGAAAAAGCTAAACTAACAATTTTGGATGAATATCCAGAAGTAGCTAAAAAAGAGATAGAAATAATAAAAAAATTAAGAAATGATCTTAATCAAGAGAGAAATGAAGAATCAGAAAGTTACCATATTAAAATTGTTATCAATATTATTGCTGAAATAGCGGAAGAATATGGTGGAAGAACACCAAAGATCATACTCGCAACTCAATTATCAGATAGATATAATATGGATGAAGAAACAGTTGAAAGAACTATAAAAACTTTAAAAAGGAAAGGAATAATATTCGAACCACAACAAGGTTACTTGAAAATTGCTTAGTTAAAATAAAAGTTTAAAATTAATCAATTATTTCATAACTTTTCATGTTGATATGAATCTATTCGCATTTTTAATGAAACATCTTTAATGAGAAACAAAGAATGAGGGATAAAAGATTCATTGCTGAACATCGGGGCGGACCACTCACTAATAAACAACACCGCGAACTAATACAATGGGCCTCAGACTCAGCAGAACATATATTGTATCTTTTTGGTGAACCTGTTGATCCCAGACTTGTAAATGCCCTTAAAGTAGCAGGAGACTGGAAACATGGAAAAGCTTCGGTTGGTGATGCAAGAAATGCTTCGGTAGAAGCAATTAAGGTTGCGAAGGAATCTTCAAATCCGACTCAAACCATGGTGGCCAGATCTGTTGGACACGCCGTTGCAACTGCACACATGGCTGATCATGCATTAGTTGGGGCTTGGTATGCTTTAAAAGCTGTTAAAAGTGCAGATAAATCTGTGGATAATGAAAGAAGATGGCAAGATGGGCAGTTACCATCTAGTATTATGGAGCTTGTTTTATCTGCAAGGAAAGCGAAAAGATTTGAAAAACTACAGTAGTTTTACAATAATCTAATATGTATAAATTTCTTCTAATTGACTCCATATTCCTTTTGATGGCTTTTTTGAGGGGGTCTTAGTATTTTATATGCTTTGGAGTTTTTTAATACGAGTTTTTCTGTTGCAAAAACATTAATGAACCATGTGGATCTGTTGAATAATTATTTTATAAGTATTCCAATTACATGGTCCATTAATTTGTTCATTTTATATTTATTGTCTTATGAAGGGTTAGCATGGGGTTCATTGCCCTGTAACTGTCTGATATAGATACGTGCGGCTCCATAGGCAACTAAACTTCCTAAAAGCCCTCCTATAACAATTCCCCACCATACTCCATTTTCTCCCCAACCAAGGACAATTGCGAAGATGTATGAACTTAAAATGACAAATACCACTTCTCTTAGTACAGTTAGGATGAGTGAGGTTGTTCCTTTACCAACTCCCTGGAATGATGAGCTGGACATTATTCCCAATGGTAGGAATATGAAGAACAAACACATAACCTGGAGGAATGAAGCAATTGAAGGCTCTAGATATGCACTTGTAACACTGTAAGTAAACAGCATGGCAATGTAAGGTGCAAATACATATATTAAAACGCAGATGATTGCTGCAACAATGAGTCCCACCTTTACAGAGTAATGATGTATCATGGATATATTTCCATATTTTTTAGCTCCATATGAAGCACCAACAATGGTAACCACGGATAGTCCAACCCCTATTATTGGTGCCATGGCAATCATCACAACTCTCCAACCTGTATTGTAAACTGCAACTGCATTTGTTCCTGCAACTGCAACCAGCAGAATATTGAGAATTATTGCTAGGATGGACATCACAACGTATTCAACACTTGCAGGTAACCCTACACTTAAAATATTCTTGGTAACATTTAGATCAGGTTTAAAGTCCTTTAATGAGAGTGTAGCATAAGTATCTTTCTTTATAAACAGCCAGTATAGTAGAATAATGGCCACCAATGCTGTGGATATAATTGTACCCCAGGCTGCTCCTGATATACCCCAACCTGCCCAGTAGATTAGTATTGGGTCAAGGATCATGTTCACAACTGATGAAAGTACCATTGCATACATTGTTCTTTTAACATCACCTTCTGCACGAAGTATACCATAGGATGCACCTACAAAGAGAGATAAAATGGATCCACCGATGATCACCTGTCCGTACTCTACTGCAAGATTCAATGTGCTTCCTGCACCAAACAGAATTAGTATTGGTTTAAGAAATACCAGTAAGACCACGGACAAAATAATTGAAATACCCATTGTGATAACAATGGTGTGTGTGGCAGCATTGTTCACAGATTTTTTGTTGTCTTCGCCTATGTAACGGGATATTGCTGATGCTGCACCAGCACCGAGACCATTACTCAAACCCATAAATATCATAAATAATGGTGTTACAAATCCCACTGCAGCTAATGCATCCCCTCCAAGACCTGCAACCCATATTGCGTTAACCACGTTGTAAAGTGACATTAGGATCATGGCAATGATCATGGGCCCTGAAAGTTTAATCAAAGCCTTTTTTGGGTCTCCTAAAATTGTTGAGACTCCTTCTGTTTTCTCATCTTCCATTGAAATATTAGGCGTTGATTGTAAAGATTCGTTTCTTTCCATTTTTTTCACCAGAAATAATATTGAATATAAAGTTTTTTTAATTTTTAACTGATTATTGAGGTTTAAATCTGATTTTTAATTTTGTCAACACTGTTTTGAGCAAGTAAACCCATAAATTTCATTAATTTAAGATTTTCATCCTCAGTTAATCCATCACTCACTATTTTCTTCCATTCTTCTTCAATGTCCTTAATTTTTGGTATGAGATTTTCTCCCTTTTTTGTTAGGAAAATATTATATTTACGACGGTTTTCAGGGTCGATGGTACGATATAATAATTCAGCATCTTCCAATTCCCTCATTATACGTGCAATAAATCCTTTATCTATTTGAAATAGTCTCACAATATCGTCCTGAGTTATTCCAGGATGCTTTGAAATCACCATTAAACAGGGGATTTGCTTGCCCTTAATGTTTAATGCTTTTGCTTCTCTGTTAATATAGACTAGATGATTCCGAGATACAATTGAAAGGAGTATTTCCAGTTGAAGCTCTGAATCTTCTATTTTCTCACCTTGAATATTACAATCATTAAGTTTCATATCGAACACACCATTCCTGATTTCAATACCAACATTGTGTCTTCCACCATATAAATATGTTGTCATGACAACAATTGTCTAGACAACAAAATCTAAATGAAGTTATAGTTCAAACTTTAAATCTTAACTCATTAGTTACCTAAAAATTGAAACATGGCTAGTTTTAATCACACGGCACGAAATCTCTGTCCCATGATAGGGCTGGTAACCTAGCTACTGCACCAATTCTCCTTTATAATTCCACGATAATCATTTCCCCGTACTTTCAAATCAGAACTAATCATAGATACATCGGTATTTGATGAAAAACTATAACTGGGTTCAGTTCCAATATTTATATATACAAATAAAGGATTTTTATATACAGTAATTGAAGTATCTAATCAGGGGATATGTAAGAATCCATATATTTTAATTAAAGAAATTTGAATTAATTGTGTTAGATTTAGTGGAGAAGAAATATAAATGGTGAGTATAGCTTTATATCCCATATTTGGTAAGCCCTTTGTACTTTATCTGGGTGTTTTAACACTGACTTCGTACCTGGTAACTGCAGCGTTAGGTATCAGTTACTACAGAGGATGGTTACAATTTAAATGGCATCCAGCTATGGTTGTGGTTTCATTTGTCTTTGCAGTATTAATGACCATTATTGGATTAACATTGCACAATCCTTTAATAGGTATTTTAGGTCTTTTAACTTTGTTTTCATTTCTTATAGCTGCGATGATTGGTGTTGGTATTCATCAAAGACGGCTGAATATTCGATTTATCTGGCATCCCACAGTGGTTGTAATTGCTGTTATCTTTGCAGTTCTCCATGGAGTAGCTGGAATAATGATGTTTATCCAATAAAGTCATGGAAACTCCAAGGTAGACGGGATTTGGGTTTTAATTTTTGGATATTCTGTAGAGGATGCTCAGTGCTGCAAGTTGGATTATGTTGATTATGCCCAGCATGGTGGGTGGTCCTAAATTTGAGGAAAATGAAGCTGGTACCAACTCCACAAATAGATGTAGCATCAATCCAAAGGTAACTAAAATGTTTTGAATAAGCATTACTGATGCAAAGTACAGAAGTCCAATGGTGAAATGGGATTTTATTTCTTTATACGTCTTCCAATAGGTTTTTAAGAGGAGGATTAACAGATAAATATTTACAAGGCCTGCTGCAAGGGAGAAATATACTAATATTGTTACTGTTGATCCGAAGTCTACAATTGCCATTTTTTATTATCCTCGTTATTTATTCCATCTTTTCAAGACATTTCCTTTAATATTTCCTTTAAAACATCGTAATTTTCTTCCATCTTGGGTGTAAGAAAGTACAGTGTTCCATACTTGTTTTCCCCACTCGTATCGATCATCTTGTTTTCTTCCAAGATTTTCAGATGGTGACGGACAGTTTTGTAATTCAGGTCGAGTTTTTCTGCGAGTTGATGAGCATTGTAGGGTCTTTCATTCAATACCCGCACAATTCTGGCACGATTCGGTCCTCCGGCAGTTCCGGTAAATACCCACCAAATCAGTTTATCCATTTTTTTACTCCTGACAATCCTTTAAATTTAGTGTAAAAATATTTATATTTAAATTTAGAAGTTTTCATACATTTATAAGTATCACATCCATTTTATATCGAGTTTTAAAGTTAATTTTAAGATCCATTTGGTTTTCAAAAAAAGATAAAAAATTTTTTTTTTATCTATTTTGAATTTGAAGTCCTCTGGTCAGACACGCATTTTCCATCAAGAACAGTCACAATCCTTTCTGCCTGGTTTCCTACGTAGGGTTCATGTGTCACCATTACAAGGGTAACATTTTCCTTGGCATGCAGATCCTTTAAAAGGTTTAGAATAACTTCCCCTGTCTTAGAATCCAGTGAACCTGTTGGTTCATCGGCCAGAATAATTGATGGCTTGTTTACAAGGGCTCTGGCTATGGCTACCCTCTGTCTCTGTCCACCTGATAGTTTGGTTGGTTTTTGATCCACCTTGTCAGCCAGATCCACGGATTTTAGAAGATCAAGTGCCCTTTCTCGCATCTCCTTGGAGCTTGTGTTGGTTTCGTACATGGGAATTTCAACGTTTTCAACCACGGTCAGGTTGGGTATTAGGTTGTGCATCTGGAACACGAAACCAATCTCCTTGGATCGAAATTTGTTGAGGTTCTTGGTTTTCATCATGTCGATTCCAGCCACATTAATGGTTCCTTCGTCTGCCACATCCAGACCACCTATCATGTTTAGTAGTGATGATTTTCCTGAGCCTGAAGGGCCCATGATGGATATGAACTCTCCCTTTTTGACATTTAGGTTCATTCCATTTAAGGCTTTTATTTTACCATTGTCGTAGCCCTTTTTTAGATCCTTTATTTCGATTATGTTTTCATTATTCATAGCGCAGTGCCTCCGTTGGTGATAGTCTGCTGGCTCTGTAGGCGGGATATAGTCCACCTATGATACCCACGACCAGTGCAACTGCAAATGCCCTCAGGAATATGTAGATTGAGAATGATGGTGTGATGACGTTTCCAACTGATGGTACCAGTGTTAAGAGGACTTCAACTCCGACCACAGCTATCAATGTTCCTGCTACAAAGGCCAGGAGGGTGAGTACTATGGATTCTCCGAGTATCATGCTCAGTATTCTGGTATCCTTCCATCCAACAGCTTTTAACACACCAATTTCCCTGGTTCTTTCATAAACGGTCATTATCATGGTGTTAATTACTCCAACAGCTCCGATAAATATGGCCAGGAGAGATATTGCCCAGCTGGCAGTGTTTATGAATCCCAGTCCCTGGTTTATTCTGTTTGCCTGGTCAGCTGCTGTTGATGTTGTAAGCTGGTTTGGATATGTGTCTTGTATGGTATTACTCACCGTTGTTACGTTGGCGTTGTCAGTCACCTTCACAAGGACGCTTGAGACCTTGTTCTGGTTGCTTGTAAGATTTTGCAAAGTTGAAAGTGGCATCATGATACCGTTGTCCGTCATGAAACTTCCAGTTTCAAAGGTTCCCTTGATAGTAAAGTTCTGACCGAAGAGATTGATTGTATCTCCAACAGTTTTGTTAAGACTTTCAGCCTCAGTTTTTCCTATTATAACTTCATTTGTACTGTTGTTGGTAAATTCAGTTCCATTCACGCTGTCAACACCAAGTAAACTCAGCTTATCCGAGTCCACACCAATGATGGAAAGCCCACCAAAACCACCTGATTGGGTAGAAGCTGACTGGGCGGAAGACACACTTGATCCACCTGTTGAGGTGTTTGAAGCCCTTAAAATTCCAGCGGTAGTTTTAACTCCACTTATTGAGAGTAAATCATTCACGTATGTTTGGTTAATGGTTTGGCCTGACTCTGTATTGGATGAACCGGCTTGGTTAACTGTTATTTCAGCGGAACCAGCTTTGAGAGTACTCTGGGTTGAGTTCTCAAGTCCTCCTGTGATCATTCCAAGTGCCACTATAACCATTATTCCTATTGCTATTCCGACTATAGCAAGGGAACTTCTAGTTTTGTTTCTGAATGGATTTTTCACCACCAGCGATAAAAATGACATGGAAACTTTTATGACTAAACAGCATATAAAGCGTTATACACGATTCATGCGTGATTCACTCATAATTTATACCAAAATCATACCCAAATTTGAGAATAAAAATAGAGGTTAATATAGAATAATGATACATTGATTAATAAAAATTTCATTCTTTTTTTAAGGATCCGCACAGTCCAAATAACTTAAACAGAAAAAAAATAATGTTCGGTTATTTGCTTAATTTTTAATTTGTTTTATCATCGAATATGAAGAGATCATCTATTTTAACATGTAACACTTCTGCGATGTCATGAGCAAGTTTCAAAGATGGGTTGTACTTACCTTTTTCGAGAAAAACTATAGTTTCTCTTCTAACTCCTACTTTTTTGGCAAGTTCAGCCTGAGTTAAATCGTATTTGGCTCTGAATTCTTTTATTCTTGTTTTCATGGGATCCTCTTTACTCTACATCACCTTTAACATTGAAATAGATGTTACTACCCATCATTACAGCCACCATGACTGTTAGTATTAAACCCAAATTTGCTACACTGATACTAGTTTCACCGGACCATATGCAAGATACTATGGTTGAACCCAATAAAAGCAGAGTTAAATACCATGAGTAAGTGGTTGCAGTATTTCCTATTTTCTTTAATCGTTCATCTTTGGGTTCTTCCATACCAACGTAGTTGTAAAAACTAATCATAAAAGCAAATATACCTAATGCAAGCATGATTCCTGCTATATTGTTAAATGACTTGTTAAATATGAGTAGTAATCCGGATAATATTATTGCTGTAGATCCAAACCATGTAACTAATTTTAAAATATCTACTGTGGCTTGGTTTATTGCTTCTGTTATTAAATAACTTGATAATACTGAAATAAGGATGTAAAAATATATATTCATTGTTTGCATCATATATCCTAAAATTGTAACAACTAATAATACTCCAAATCCCAATATAAGATTAAATTCTGTTTTCATTGTTTCACTACCATTTTCCAAATCCCATCTGGTTATCTATTTTTAACATAAAGTTATAAATTTCTAACTTCATGTTAAATAATTCTAACATTCTAATATTTATAACTTTTTAAAAAAATTCCCCGTTTATCCAAGTTGTAAACCTGGTAATGATTATTTAAACAGATTCAAATTATCATTGGCAAGGTTCCTTACTTAATTAATTCCAATCAATTTAACTTTCAATATAAAAAAACATATTAAGAAACAGAAATAATAATAATTCAAAGTTTAATCAGTCATATAAATAATAGGTGATTCAATTTGAAAGATTTGAGGTTTATAATATTCGGGATCATAATTGCATTGGTATTAAGCTTGGTAATATCAAAAACTGTTAATTTACTCCTCGGGGCAGTGACAGGGTTTTTAGTGGCAGGATTAATAGTTGGTTACTTGACTAGTGGGGACACTGAGAATGTTGCAATTAATGGAATGATTCTTGGGTTTGTGGGAGGATTTATCTTTGTTTTAATTGGATCCATCATGGATAGTTTCATATATATTTCACATACAAATGCAGCCATGTTTGCAATGTTTATTACAGGAGGATTTATGATTGGAATAATAACTGGTATTATTTCTGGAATTATATCTGCAATTGGTTGTGTCATTGGAAATTATATAAAGTCCAAAGCCTAACAAACCTTTTTTTTACATAAAATATTATTAAAGGATAATTTTACCATTGTTTCTAAAAAAAATATCATCGATTGCTTTAATAGACTGAAGATATCTATAGATCATGGAGGACTAAGCATGGAAATTGATAGAATAAACTACTGGATATCTGAAGTTTGTATGAAGGACAACCATGTCCACAGTGTCAGGATCTACAGGGACAGTGAACTGGCCTATGGTCTGGATCAAACATGGACAGTTAAACAGGTAATTGACACCATAAATAAAGGTTACAACATTAACACCATACTAAACGTAAAAGGCAGATGGCAGTCAGGTGCCAGGGTGAAAGTTATGACCATAGGTGGAACAAGCTTCATAACAACAGACAGGGATGAATCAGCTCCTGACAATCTTGAAAACCTACCAAAATTCTGTTGAACTTAGAAAAACCTGAGAAAATAGGAATATTTCAAGGTTTAATTGGGATTTAACCCATACCTTTTTATAATAATACAGATAACTAGTTTTTATAACAATCATATTAATTTTATTTTTACAATGGATCTAAATTTTATTCTGTTAATACCTGACAAAAAAAGAACATTTATATACTCATGATACAATAGTTTATCATCACTTCGATATTTATCGAAATGTGAAATAAGTGTAAAAAAAATGTGGGGTATCAATGGAAACCAAAAAAATGGCAAGAATATTTAAAGCCCTTTCAAACCCCAACAGGTTAGAACTCTACCTACAAATTGTAAAAAAACATGAAACAAGCTACAAAACGTGTGGGGAATGTTTAATCAGTGACATAACAGAATCATTAAATATTGGAGCACCAACAATTTCACACCACCTCAAAGAACTTTCAAGTGTTGAATTAATATACACTGAAAAAAAAGGCAGATACCTGGTGGCAAAGGTAAATGAAGACGTGGTAAACCAAGTGAATGAATATTTAAAGCTTCAACAGAACCAGTAAACAGATTATTAACCTGTGAAAAAACTAAAATTCAGTAGAAAGAAATTTTTTAGAATTTTTTAATTTAAAACTCACAAAAATTTATTGCATCAAGAAAAGTTCAAAAAAAATATAAGATTTATAAAATCCGGAGGATTCAGAATCATGACAAATCCAACAGTTTCAATCGAAGAAAAGGAAGAACTGGAGAAAAAAGAGGATATCCAGTCTTACAAATCTTCAGATGACATTAAAGTCCCAGACATGATCATAGACCAGATCATAGGTCAGGAAGAAGCAGTTGAAACCGTAATAAAAGCTGCAAAACAGAGAAGAAATGTGCTTTTAATAGGAGAACCAGGTATAGGTAAATCCATGCTAGCAAAGGGAATGGCGGAATTACTGCCTCCTGAAGAACTGCAGGACATCCTTGTCTACCCGAACATGGAAGATAACAACAACCCTCTTATAGGAGCACTTCCAGCAGGTGAAGGTAAAAAGGTCGTGAACACCTACAGGATCAAGGCCAAACAAAAGGATGAAAAAAGGAACATGCTCCTGATGCTGGTAATTGTAGGAATAATTGCAGCAGGAATCCTAACAGCGCAGTACCTTGCAGCCATAATAGCAGCAGGAATAGTGCTCCTGATTATCATGCAGATGAGGCCAAAAAATAATATGATGGTACCAAAACTCCTAGTGAACAATGAAGGCAAAAACATGGCACCGTTTATCGATGGAACAGGATCACATGCAGGAGCATTACTTGGAGATGTTAGGCACGACCCTTACCAGTCAGGTGGGCTTGGAACACCAGCACACGACAGGGTGGAACCTGGAATGATCCACAAAGCCAACAAGGGAGTTCTTTACATCGATGAAATAGGAACCATGCAGATGAAAACCCAGCAGGAACTCTTAACTGCAATGCAGGAAAAGAAGTACAGCATAACTGGACAGAGTGAATCAAGCAGTGGAGCAATGGTAAGTACAGATGAAGTACCATGTGATTTTGTGCTGGTGGCCTCTGGAAACCTGCAGGTGCTTGAAGGAATGCACATAGCACTCAGGTCAAGGATAAGGGGATACGGTTACGAAGTGTTCATGAAGGATTCAATGAAGGACAGCCAGGAAAACAGGGAAAAATTGGTCCAGTTCATAGCACAGGAAGTTAAAAAGGATGGTAGAATACCACACTTCTCAAGCGAGGCAGTTCAGGAGATTATCCACGAGGCACAGCGAAGATCAGGTAAGAAAGATGAGCTAACACTAAAGCTAAGGGATCTTGGAGGTCTTGTAAGGGCCGCAGGGGACATAGCCAAGGAAGAATCAGCACAGGCAGTAACACTTGAACATGTTTTAACCGCTAAAAAACTCGCAAGAACCCTGGAACAGCAAATAGCAGACAGGTACATAGACCAGAGAAAAACCTACAGCGTCTTTGAATCAGACGGAAGCAAGGTGGGAATGGTAAATGGACTTGCAATAATTGGAGACAGAAGTGGAATACTACTTCCAATAGCTGCAGAAGCAGCACCAGCCCAGAGTAAAGACGAAGGTAAAATCATAGCCACAGGTAAACTCGGAGAAATAGCTAAGGAAGCAGTGCAAAACGTGAGTGCTGTCATCAAGAAAAACACAGGAACCAGCATAACAGATCACGACATACATATCCAGTTCCTTCAGGCCTATGACGGAATAGAAGGGGACAGTGCAAGTGTATCAATCGCAACTGCAGTAATATCTGCCCTTGAAAACGTGCCTGTTGACCAGACAGTAGCACTCACAGGATCACTCAGTGTCCGTGGTGACGTCATGCCCGTGGGTGGAGTCACAGGTAAAATTGAAGCCGCAGCAGAGGCAGGTATGAAGAAGGTTATAATACCAGATTCCAACATGGCCGATGTACTCATTGAGGACAGGTACAAGGACAAGATCGAGATCATACCAGTTAAAACCATGAGCGAAGTGCTTGAACACGCCTTATCTGGAACTGAAAAGGACAGACTCGTCACAAAGATGAAGAAGATCACAAACAAAGTTCCTAAGGACATTATACCAACAATCAACAACCCAACAACACATTAAAAAAGAATTATCCCATTTTATTATATGGGATTTTTTCACTATTTTTTTTATATAATACACTATTCTTAAATAACCAATTCTGTAGTTTAATGGAATGAATTTGTGTAATTTATCAAATATTTTTACATCACTTTGAAACTGCTCATTACTATAATGGATGCCCATCTGTCGGTGGCCTCTTTTCCTTTACCTACGAAATTGATGGTGTATCGTGTCCCGTTTTTATCAAAAATCATGACATGTCCATTTACTGAGCTTGGATCTGCCTCTGAAAGAAGTTTTTCTTCGTAATAAATTGAATATGCCTGTACTAGATCCGTACTTTTGTCTATATGGCGGGTAGTATTGTCCGCCAACATTACAATCCAACCATGTGATTTAACATCATTTTCAAAACTTTGAGCATATTCATCCAGGTTCGTACCATTATAATAACTTCCATTAACAGGTGATCTTGATATCTGAAAGGTAAGGTTAGGATTTTTTGTATTTTCACCCATCAAAAAGGTGGAATTATCATTTACTTCAGTGATACTGTACCCGTTAGGATAGTTAAATGTGACTCCGCTTCCAGAATATGTGCTAGTTCCTGATAAAAATTCTAATCCAAACATATCAATGAAAAGTCCAGCCATGGCCATTGGAATTAAAATGGCAAGTATGATTAAAATTCTCGTTATTATTTTCAAGTTAACACCTTAATGATAGTTTTATTGGATTATCCAAAAAATTAATTTATTTAACTTCAAGATCAACCCTGTGAATAAGGAAAATATTTAAGTAAATCTTATTCAATGTTAATGCCAACTGTTTTTTTTGCCTGTTAATTTATTGATAGCTAATAATAACCTTCTGAATGTGAATTTTATTTCATCCATTTCTCCATCTTTATCTGGATATGCATTGGAACCACTGCATTCAATTTTTTTATATCCCAACTGGATAAAAATGATGTCCTATGAAATAGAAGCTAATCATGGAAAACCATGGAAGGAACTGCTGATAAATGACCTAATATTTATCTGGGTTTTATATATGCTGATAACCCAGGGTTTCAAGCTGTAATAACATCTATAAATTCTTATAATTCATTTTTTTTTAAAGTTATACCATAAAAAAGATAGTTTCTTAATATATTTTTAGAGTTTTTTGAAGGATTAATCTAATAGTAAAAAAAAGGTTTTAATAGAGTTTGTTTACAACATCCACCTTTCTGAAATGACCTGAAAGTGTGAATTTCACCTGCTGATCCAGAGCCTGTTTGGATTTTGCTTCCAGAATGTAGGGTCCTGTTACCACTTCAGTATCTGTATCTTCAAGGTTTATTTCAACTCTGTGAATTTCCCCTCCGTCTTTTGGATCCTCCTCATTTGTATAATTTTCAACATATACAGTTGGATTTTTAATTTCATCAAGCTTTCCAACCAAATCCCAGAGTGTTATACCCATTTAAATCACCTATTTTTTTAGTAAAAACAATTTTATAATAAATAGTACTTATCCACATAAATTTTATAGTATTTTATAACTTCTGATTTATCAAATCAAATTCATGATCAATGATTTTTAATAATTTTTTATAACCAATAACCAAAATTAAACAGCCCCGTTCAAAAGTTAATTGTATTGGGATGGGGATTTGAGTTTAAAAACAATGGGTTATCTTGAAAATCTATAATATGTCTAATGGATTAAACAAATTGATTACAGTATCATTTAATCCATTTCTGAATAGTTTTTGATATTTTCCACTGATTCTAAAGCCACATTCTTTAATAATTCCCTTAATTTATTTTTTTCATCAACTGTTAAAGAATTTATGGATTTGATACTGTTTTCCCATTTTTCATCCATTAATTGGACTTTATCCACAGTATTCTTTCCTTTGAGTGTTATTGTTATAAGATTTTTTCTACGATTATTTTCATCAGCCCTACGTGAAATCATACCAATATCTTCTAATTTTTTTAAATCACGTGCTACAGTACTTTGATGGGTATGATAAATGTTAGCTAAGTCTTCTTGGGAAACATTGTCCTTTTTAGATAAACCTACTAAGAATTGGTATTGTCCACCATGAATTCCATATTTCTCTATTTCTTGAGATAGGGAAATTAGATAGGTTCTACCAATGGTGGACATTAAGGGACCTATAGTCATGTCCCTGATTTCATCTTTGTAAACACGTTCATCTTCAACCATAATTATCCAATCCTTAATTTTTTGCTATTTTTCTATTTAATTTGAATCTTTATTAAATTTATTACAAAAACTAAGGGGGTAATTGAATCAAAAAAATTTAAGTTTACAGCGTTAAATGTTCTTTTGATTCATTTTTAACCTTTTTATAAAGATTTTAAAGTATATGTAGCTAATAATTGATCCAAGGCTGATTCCAATTACTATTCCCCAGTAAATTCCAACTGCACCTAAATGTAACAGGAATCCAAGGATATATGCTGCCACAAGGGATAGTATCAAATCTCTTATAACGATCAAAACCAATGAAGTATGTCCTTTACCAACAGCTTGGAACACACTTGAAGATGCTAGGCCAAGGGGTATTAAAAGGAGATATACGCAGAATATTCTGATGAACTCCACTATACTTGGTGCTAATACTGAACTTTCTGATGAGTAAGTGAATAACCATGCAATATTTGGAGCAAAGATATAGGTCAGCCCAACTATAACTGTGGAAATAATCAGTGCCAACTTTATGGAGTAATTGTAACTTAATTCTAACTTTTTATAATTTTTTGCTCCAAACGCTACTCCTGCTGTTATTAATAAAGCTGTTTCTATACCCATTGCAGGGGTCATTCCTATTGACACAATTCTCCAACCTGCAGTATAAACAGCTACAGCAGCTGTTCCTGCCACAATAACTAGCATGGCATTGATTACTATTGAGGTTATGGACATTATGAAAAATTCCACGCTTGCAGGTAAAGTTACTAAGAGTATATCTTTAATTATTACGGTGTTGAACCTGAAATTTTTCAATTTCAATTCTATATATGTGTCCTTTTTTATTAAAATCCAGTACAATATAACGATACAGGATACTAATGATGATAATACTGTTGCTATTGCTGCCCCGCTCATTCCCAGATTTAATGTGTAGATAAATATGGGGGCTACGATCATATTTAACAGACTTGATATTGCAATGGCATAGGTGGCCCTGTTCATATCTCCTTCAGCACGCAAAATACTTGATCCTAACGAATTAAACAACAATGCAAATGATCCTAAAAAGATTATTTGTCCGTACTGATTTGCAAGGGACAATACACTTGTTGCACCAATTGCAATTAATATATCCTTCAGAAATAACAGTGAAAAAATTGGAAGTCCAATGGAAAGTAGGAGTGTCAGAAATATTGAATGCATTCCCGCATTATTAGCTTTATCCTTATCTTCTGCCCCTATGCAACGAGCTATACATGATGTAGCCCCAGTTCCTAAACCTGAACCTAATCCTAGAATTATCATAAATAATGGTGAAATAAATCCTAGGGCAGCTAAAGCATCATAACCCAGTCCTGCAATCCAGATACTATCAACTATAAGATAACTTAATGCTAACAACATTGTGAGCATCATGGGAAATGATATTTTTCTTATGGCCTTTTTAGGGTCTCCTGTTATTAATTCAATTCTGGAATTGGATTTATTTTCTTCATTCGACATTTTAAGATATCTCCTTGATTAATTGAAAATACTTTATTGCACCTGATCAACTATTGCAACTATTAATTATTGCTTAATGATATAGTTAATTATATATATAGTTTACTATTTATGATGTGTTAAGACTTTTAATTTTCAATGTGAAAATTAGAAAGACAACTATTGATAGTAGGAGCTAAAAAATGGACTTAAAAAAAATAGTAATAATGATGAAAGTTACCCAAGGATGATAAAGACGTGAATTTACGCATAGTTTAATAAAAAAATTTGAAAGTATTATTTTTTTTTTACTTCTACTATTTTTTTATCATTTTATAGGGATTTGGTGTTTATAATGGGTTTAAAAATTATTATTCCAACTTTGGGATAATTTTAATGTTGCAAGTGTTTTTAGTTGCAGTACAACCAGCCAATGTAGTATCCAAAACAGAAATGAAAGTATACAAGTTCGATGCTGGATAAATTTCATTACTCACTTAATCATTCCAATTCCATTAAAATTTTTACCATCTAACAAAGAATGATACTATCATGATCCGGCTTCTAGGTCTAAATAGGATAACTCATTACAGTAGGGTTCGATTAAATCAATGGCACTTTGAAGTATTTTAAGGTTCACATTATTCTTTTTATTCAGGATATATTCTGGTATAGTTGAGGGATACAATACTTTGTAGTTTTTCGGTTTTTCAATTATCTTGAAATTATTATTTACAAGTGATACAATGGGATCAATCCACACACCGTAGGTTTTGACATTATTTTTCTCCAGGAAATTCTTGAGTGACATAACATTCCTCATGACCTGTTTTCCAGGCTGACTTCTTGATTCTTTAATATAATCCCCTTTTTTGTAGTACCAACCATCTTCCTTCACAATGAAAAATCCACCATAATTTTTGGTTTCAATCACAAAAATCCCATTTGGACCAATAACCACGTGGTCGAGGTTTCCATAACTTCCAGGAAACTTCACATCGTTAAAAATAAAATAATCTTCAGGCAGCTGATTTAAATAATGGGCAACAGTTTTTTCACCGGTAATTCCCTTATTCCAACTTCTTCCATTTACAGCACCATTTGTGTAAAGGCGAATACCTATATAAACAGTAGCAATTAATAAAATTGTTCCCAGTAAGAGTTCATTCATTACAATTAGAATAACAGACACTAAAAAGCCGAAAATACATGTATACGTTCCTAATGTCTGTTTAAATTTATTTTGAGAACTCTTTTTTTCTGCAAACCCTTTACTTTTAGTTATGATCTCCCTTTTAGGATTATAATATTTTAATTTTCCACCACAGCTGCATTTTAGTATAAAATCATCGGGAGCTTCTCCAGGTTCAAGTACATATGAATAATCACAGTTAACACATACAAGCAAACCATTTTCAGATTTTCCAGGCATTTCTTCATTTGAAACCATTTAAACCCTCTTCTTTCCTTAATTTTGATACAATCATCCATTAAAATGGATATATAAATATTCAAAATATATCTGAACAATCTGTCCCAATTTAGTTGAATCTTGAGCTACTGAAGAAATTAGACTTATTATTGTTTATTTAGTTTTGATTGTAATTAAATATAAAGACTTTCCTTGATTATGGTATATTCTGGTTACATGGAGAAGATTTAATCCTGAACATGTGGATAATTTAAAAATAGGGGCTTAAACTGTAATATCATCTGTCATTAATTTAACACTGCACTGAAATTCTTATCGAGAAATTCAAATAATCAATTTTACTAATTCTTTTTAAATGATTAAAAATTTTTTATGTTAAAAAAAATATGGAATCTAAAATCTTTTAAAATTAAATAAATGTTATAATATGGTTAATAATTATTTAGATTGTATCATTACCAGCTGTACGGGGTCTTTCTAATTTTCCTGTCACTGCATTTACGGCTGAAGGTGAATTTTCACTCGTTCCATTGCTTTTACTTATAACTGTGATGGAGTAGTAAGGTTTTCCCTGTACATGGTACAATGTAGCAACATAACGGGAATTATTACCATAATATTTGCCCTCAGATGTTTTAAATACATTTATGGCCTGATTTTCTGAGATTAATTTATTATTACTTTGATTCTCAACCATGGAAGTGGTATTAATTGTTGTGTTATTTGAATTGTTCGTTGATAGTGTGCCATTGTCAGGATGAGAAGGAAACATGTAGGTTGAAGCAACTGCTATAATTCCTACCCAAATAATTATCAAACTAATGACGATGTAACCTTTAGCTTCCAAATTTATCTCTCCAATCTGATCTAGTTAAATTATAATTTTGTTGAACTAATATGTTCCATTTACTAATTCCAGTACAAACTATTTTCTATTAAATAATATAAAAATAGGTTTTATAAATTTTACGAAATATTTTTTATACCTTTAGATTTTTTCTTTTTTAGGTGTATGTTAGATAAATACAAAACCATGAAAACGACCATGCAGATTGAAGATATGGTGAATGTTTTTGCTAATCCTATGTATCCCGAAATTGCACCAAATACTAATGCACCGAGGGCTACTCCCACATCTAATGATGCTAAATATGTTCCGTTTGCAGCACCAACACGGTCGGCTGGTGAAGCCTTTACAGCCCATGTTTGTAAAATTGGAATAACAGTTCCATAACCAAAACCATAGAACAACGACGCAATTATTAATGGCATAATTCCATTTGCATATGATAGTATAACTAATGCCAAGATGATACTGATTGGACTTATAATTAAGATGGCCTTGTGTCCGTATTTCTGATTGAACTTATTTTCGATGGGATGGCTTAAAAGGATCATTAGAACAAATCCTATGAAAAATAAGCTGCCGTTTGCCCCAATTTTCTGGCCGTAAATAATTATGAAAGTAATGGTAAACCCCACTGTCATGAATATTAAAGTGGCTAATAATGAGGGGAATAACGCATTTTTTTCAAACATCTCTTTAACGCTGAATTTCTTTTCCATCACTGTTTCTGGGGTTTCAAATTTGGGATACTTTATTAATTTAGACAGTACTAAACTAGCTAACAACACGGCTGTTACTAATACAGCTGCAACAGTAAAGTTAAAGCTTAACATGATAAAAGAACCTATAATAGGGCCAACTGCCATGGTTAAGCTTTGTGCAAAGACAAAATACCTCCAACCATGAATCATTAAACTTTTAGGAACTATATCCACTGTTAAAGCAGAATTTGAGGTTGAAGTTATGCCCCATACAAAACCTTGTAGAAAACGAACACCCAATAACAAAATAATGGTTAAAGGAAGGCAGAAAAATGCCGTGATAACTGATATTGAAATTAATCCCAATATATAGATTTTTTCTCTTCCATGTTTATCAAGCAGATAACCTGCTACTGGTCTTGATATTAATGCGGCTATGGCAAATAAACTAACTACCAATCCCATTTCAGTCGAGTTTCCCCCAATATTTGATATGTGGAGTGGGAGAATAACGATAAGAATATTGTAAACAGTATACATCAAAAAAGTAATTAATAAAACCAAAATAAAACTTCTTGACCCTAACTTATCTTCCAATTAGCTCTTCCTCCATAACTATTTCTTCAAAATTTTCGAGAATTTGTTTAAACACACTGTTAACATGTACAATATCATTATCTGGGATTCCTTCTTTTATCCTGGTCTTAACATCATTATCAATGGGGAGAACCGCATTGACGATGGTTTTACCCTTATCAGTTCCAACTAAAACTATTGAACGTCTATCTTCACGGTTTTTTTCCCTTTTTATAAGATTTTTTTGCTCTAAGTGATCTAAAATTCTTGTAAGGGTAGATTTTCCCTTGTTGGTCAGATCCCCAATTAATTTTTGAGTTGAAAAATCATTATTATCTATGGTTCTTAAAACAAACCACTGTTCATGAGTTATATCATATTTTTTAAGTTTTACAGACATAACTAATGAATTCATTCTTCTAATTTCAGTTACTAAAGAAAATAATTCATTTACATTATTATGTTCCACAACATTTCCTCCATATAGTTGCTATACTAATAATACGCATAGCAACTAATAACTATATCATGATATTTAAAGGTTTTTGATTTTATAAGGGTCAAAAAAAAACAGTGAAGTTAAAAAAATATTCTATACTATCCTATTTGTTAGGGATATGATGGTTACTATGGATGAAAACAGCCCACCAAGCAGAGTAGGGTAGTATTAAACATCTCATTGGATTTATGGGATGTAAAAGTTCAAAAAAATAATCCTAAAAAAGTTTGGGAAGATCATCCTTCTTTCTATATTTCCTGCATTTGATGATCTGAATAATCCCCAATAATTATGAAGTTTTCATTGTTTAGATATTAAGCTGGACTTCGAGCACAAACTATTTTGGATTACAGAATTAAATATAGATACCTAAGTTTTTTTATGAAATGGAATTGTATCTTAAATAATTCAGTTAAACATCCATATTTACAATAATAATTAATAGATAAGTTTTAGGTGAAATTTTTATGAGCAACTTTGAATTAATGGAAGCAACAAGATTAGAAATTACAGTATTAGTCGATAATTATACGGATATATTCCTGCCAAAATCATCAGGTATTGATAACAGACATGAATTTAGTTCAAATTTTCTTTTAGCAGAGCACGGTTTATCCTGTCTTATTAAAGTGTATGCAGGTTCAAAAGAACATTTAGTGCTTATGGATACTGGTGTATCTTCAAAATGCCTTTTGCATAATATGGATGTTTTAAATGTTGATTTAAATAAAATTGAATCTGTAATTTTAAGTCACGGCCATTTTGATCATATAGGTGGTCTTTTAGACTTTTTTGGCAGTGTTTCTAACGACGTTCCGCTTTTTGTTCATCCAGAAGCATTTTCCAAGCGTCGTTTGAATAATCCTGCAGTTGGACCTGTAGAAGTCCCTAGTTTGTATGAGGATGATCTGAAAAATATTGGAGTGGAAATTATTAAATCAGAGGTACCTTCCACCTTGGCTTCAGACATGATCCTCATGACTGGAAAGGTGGAAAGAACCACAGATTTTGAAAAAGGATTTCCATGGGCTGAAACTAAAATCAATGATCAATGGATTTCAGATCCTTTTAATGATGACCAGGGAATTGTTATTAAGTTAAAAGATAAAGGATTGGTGGTTGTTAGTGGATGTGCCCATGCAGGAATAATCAACACCATAAACTATTCTAAAAAAATTACTGGAACAAACGATGTTCATGCAGTTTTAGGTGGATTTCATCTTACAGGACCAATATTTGAACCAATAATTAAACCAACCATAGATGAAATGAAAAAAATAGGGCCTGACTATGTGGTTCCAATGCACTGCACAGGATGGAATGCTATAAATCAATTCAAAGAAGAAATGCCCGAAAATGTTATTTTAGATACTGTAGGTACAACTTACGTGTTTGAATAAAATTGAGGAGAGATTAAATGTTATCTGAAAATATGACCAATGACTTTGATTTTCTGAAAGATAAAGCCTTAGAATTGGATGCCACAGATTGTAAAATAATTTCTGTGGATGATATTTATGTTGAAAATAGAATTCCACTTAAATGTAGGGTGGGATGTGTGGGATACGGTAAAAAATTAACCTGCCCTCCATATGTTCCAACACCCAACGAATTTCGTGAAATATTAAATGAATATGAATATGCAGCTCTCTTGAAGTTTAAATCACCAGCAAAGGCTGATGATGAAACTGTATGTTCCATATACAAAAATTGGCTTGATCCTAAAGTAGAGAAAAATCTTAAACTCAAGGCAGAGAAATTCTGGAATGAATATTTTGATTACAGTAATGAAATCCATAAGAAAATGCTTGAATTAGAAAAAAAAGCATTTAATCAGGGTTACCCATTGGCATTGGCATTTGTTAATGGCTCATGCAGATTATGTAAAACATGTAATTTGAAGGAAAAGATATGCATTCATCCCAGTTTGGCACGTCTTCCAGAACATGCGGTTGGTATTAACATGATAAAAACCGCGAAAGTAGCTGGAATGGAGTTGAAATTTCCTTTCTCAGAACAGCCTGAACCAATGACCATACTGCTTATAGATTAAACAAATTTTTATTATATTCGAACAATCCCTCTTTTTTCCAGACCCTGGATTAGGTTCCTAAAACAGTATAGTAACAACTTGAATCTAACATATAATTATGATTATTAAGAAACATGAATGTCATTTTGAACCTTCTTACCCCTCCAAATTTATTAAATTATTTGATGAAAATTCAATGATATTGAAGATAATGAAAATTATAAATAAGTTTTAAGACATAATACAATAGTGAAAAAAAGATTGAAAGCTGTTATTATATGATTTATGAAAATTCTGGGAGATTTGGATACAATTCTCTTCTTAACCATCGCAATATTATTATAATTTGATAATTATCTCAGTGGAGTAATTTAGTATAATTTATATTTTCAACGATTATTTTTGTTTTTACAGTGCCCTTCGATTAAAGATAACAGAATCATATTGTAAAGTTCATCTAAAGGATGATAACAGTAAAAAAAATAATAAATATTTGGTTGACTTATTTGAACAAATAACAAGGATATAATTCGATTTGTTGGCGGTAATATGACAACTGAGGAAGAAAAACGTAAAGAACTTAAATACAGTGCAGAGGAAGAACATAAAATTAAATTGATGCAGCAAGAAGTGGATATTGTAAGAAGGATGAGTAAAATTAAACACAAAATTGCTGTAATGAGTGGAAAGGGTGGAGTTGGTAAATCCACCATTGCCGTAAATCTAGCTGCTGCCTTCGCAAAAAAAGGTTATAATACCGGTATTATGGATGTTGATATCCACGGACCAAACGTTCCAATGATGTTTGGTGTGGAGGGCAAACACTTAATCTTCACTTCAAATGGAATTCAGCCTGTTGAAGGTCATGGTATAAAGATAATGTCTGTAGGATTTTTTTTAGAGTCACTGGACTCGCCAGTTATCTGGAGAGGACCTAAAAAAACTGGTGTTATAAAACAGTTTTTATCAGAAGTTAACTGGGGAGATCTGGATGTTTTAATCATAGATAATCCACCAGGCACAGGGGATGAACCTTTAACCATCCTGCAATCAGTTCCATTAGATGGTGTGGTTCTGGTAACAACTCCTCAGGCCGTTGTACAAGAAGATGTTAGAAAGGGTATCAACCTTGTTCTAGAATCTAAAGTACCTATAATAGGTATTGTAGAGAATATGTCAGGGTTTATCTGCCCGCACTGTAATGAAGAAGTTCCCATATTTGGATCTGGAAACACTGAAGAAATGGCCAAGAATATGGATGTGCACTTCCTTGGAAAATTACCGTTAAATGTAGAAACACCTGTCTCATCAGACACAGGAAAACCCATGGTTATCAAGGACCCTGAATCGGACATGGCCAAAAGAATAACAGAAATTGCCAACTACATCGAGAAGACAGTGATAAATAAAAAGTGATTTCCGAAAAAAAGAATTTGGATAAACTTTTTTTTGAATTATTATTTTTTGATGTGTTTCTACTACTTTAACCAAATCTTTCATTTTTTATTAAATTTTTCAAACTTTAACCATGAAATTACAATGAGAAGAACCTATAATCCCGAAAAAATGTTTTTTTATAATTTCATACCTCCTTTATTCAACATGGGAATGGATATAACTCCTCTAAAACTTTATGATTTATTAGTTAACCAGGTCTTTACCTATTGTCTTGGCTTTTTCCAGTATATCCTCTTTATTTTTCACATCTCCAAGTGTCTGGTCTCCTGCTGATACAAGAACGCCCTTAACTGGATAACCTAAAAGATCGAACACCTGTTTTGTTGAATTTATGTAATCTTCAAAGAGATCTCCATCAGGGTTGCCCTGTGAAAAGACCAGTGCAGAGGATGTTTCGCCGAGTTTTTCTGGAAAACCCATGAGTGCGTACAACCTGTCTGTGAATAATTTAGCCTGAGCAGTCATCTGCCACATGTATATTGGAGAACCAAGTACAAATGCGTCGCTTTCTGCCAGTTCCTTGTATAATATTTGCATGTCATCATCTGTTTTACATTCACCTTCATTGGTTTTGCAATGCATGCAAGCCTGACATGGCTTTATATCGAGTTCGTTCAGATTGTAAATTTTAGTTTCTGCTCCTTTTTCAGAAGATCCTTCTAATATTTCTTTAACCATGATCTCAGTATTTCCACCCTTTCTTGGGCTTCCAACCAGTCCTAAAACTTTCAAATTTTATCCCTCCGAAAAAATATTTATTTCAACAAAATATTGTATCTTCTTACATTTCTAAATATTCTTTTCCTATAATTTTGACATTACACGAAAATTAAAATTATAAAACTTTTACTGATAAAAAATTTCAAGATCAAAATAAAAACCAAAAAGATAATAGGTTCCTAAATTTTAATATTATTATTAAAATAATATGGGGGTAATATTTTTGAGATATGTTAAGGGAATATTATTTATTTTGGTAGCTGTTGTTATGATATCTGGATGCACATCAAATACCGCCACGAACAAAACATTTGACTATGGAAATTTTTCATTTCAATATCCGAGTAATTGGACCGTGAATAATATTAGTTTAGGATCTCAAAATTCAGGGGAGACTACTCCAATAGTAGGTTTGAATCCACAATCAGGCGGAGGGAATGCAACTATTACAATCTATACATTTAATCCAGGAACTATTTTTAGTGCTAAAGAATTTGTTAACACTCCTATGTCCCCACCTATGACAAATAACACCACGATAACCATAGCAAATACCACAGGTTACACGTTTGAAACGTTTGATAAAAACAACAATTTAAAAACAAAAACAGTAGTTTTTGATAAAAATGGAAAAACTTACATGATAGATGTTTCAAGTGATCCAAGTAATTATGATTATGGAGTAACTATTTGGAATATGATAATTCAAACTTTCAATGTGAAATAGTAATTCATAATATAAACAGATTTTAATATGAGTCTATAATTTCCTTTTTTTTTATTTTTATTGAAATTTAAATTGAATTTCATGTAAAAACCAATTTTCTGAATCAAATTAAAAAAAATGATACAATTTGATAAATAATTACTTTTATGTAATTGCCAATATTTTGGCAGAGGGTCAGATCTAAAAATACAATTATACTAATTTCATAGTGTTATTCATTGAAGTTTTTTTAAGGATTCCTCTGCATTTTCTGGCATTTAGAAATATTGGATAGGGATTTCACTATGAAAATAGATATGAACCATTATTATGCAATTTTAATATTTCATAGACCATAATTTCATAAAAAAAACCTGAATAATACTAATTAACAAAGAGGAACAAAAAAATGGACAAAAAAAAGTTTTTTAGGAAAAATTTTATTTTCCTGTTTTGAATTTGAATGTGTGATTTGTTTTTAAGTTATTTCCTGCTTTATCCCGGACTGATCCTGCAGGTATGGTGACTGTGTACCATGTGTTTGCTGATCTGTCACTGGTTTTGATTGTGAGTGTGTTTCCTTTTATTGATTTATGTATTGTTATATATTTGCCTGTTGTTTGGTTTTTGATTGTTATTTTGTTTATCTTTGTATTTGCTTTGATGTTTTTACTGAATTTAATAGTAATTAGGGATGTTCTTGAAACATTTGTTTTCCTATTTGCAGGTGTGGAAATTGTTACTTTAGGTGGGATCTTGTCGATTGTGTATTTCTGTGTGTACACTGGTGATTTGTTACCTGCTACATCCACAGCCATATATTTAAGTGTGGTGTTCGCACTAATTTTAAGAGGGCCACTATATATGGTACTCTTTTTGGTGGGGTCTGTTCCATTTGTAGTGTAATAAATTGTTGTGTTTGTTTTATCACTTGTTAACTTAACAGTTTGTGTGGTGTTGTAGATTCCGGTGGTTTTAGTTGCTGTAACCTTAGGTGTGACTGTGTCAATTGTATAGATCTGTGTTTGTGTATCTGCCCAGTCACCATCACTATTTTCTGCTGTGTAGGTGAGTATGGTGGTTTTAGTGATTGTTAGGGGATTTGTGTATTTCGCACTGTTTTCTGTGGGTTTTGTTCCATCTGTTGTGTAATAAATTGTGTTAGTTTCATTGTTGGATTTTAATGTAATAATCTGGGTAGTGTTGTATATTCCAGTGGTCTTATCTGCTGTTACAGTAGGCTTGGTTCTAATGGTCAATGTTCCCGAACCCATGGAACTTAAATAGTCATCATTACCATTATAATCAGTTGTAATGGTATGCACGCCATTGTTTCTGGCAATGTATTCTATTGTGACTATTCCGTTACTGTTGGTTGTTGCATTACCCTGAAAAACACCATCTACACTGAAACTAACAATAGCTCCGGATATGGGGTAACCTTTTGCACCATACAATGTACTAATTAACTTCACAGAATTTCCAGTCACACAAGACAGGTTCATTACAACCAAATTAGGTGCGTTTTTTACACTTAAAAGGGCGGTTCCTATTTGATTATCAATAATTGCACTAACAAAAAATTTACCAATATCTGTAGTTGTGAAAGCAGATGTAGTTCTACCATTAATTAATGTTGCTACCTGTGTACTCAAACTTCCATCGGTTGCATAAAAATTTACAGGAGTTCCATCCGGCACATGACCATCAATAGGGTCATGATAACATCCAGTATTGTCCCTGAATAAAAGCACATCCACAGTTGATTTACCACCATTCACGATTATATTAGGATATGCTGTTAAAGTTAAAACCAACCAGAAATTGATATTAACACTTCCCCTTACAAGACTTGATGGATTTTTATTTGAACCCCACCAATTAATAGTAGCATCCACAGTACCCTCTTGATTGTCAATTTGTGCACCGTTTCCTATGATCCGACTAAAATGAACAATACATGTATTCCAATTTACGATTGCATTACCAATTGGGGAGCTGTTGTTGGTGAAAGTGTCACTGATACAAGTTAAAGTACCATCATTGAATATGGCACCACCACTATCTCTTGCACTGTTTCCATTGAATGTATCATTGGTACAAGTTAAATTACCTCCATTGAGGAAAAAAGCACCACCATGACTTTTCGCAGTATTTCCATTGAATGTATCATTGGTACTAATTGCAGTATGCTTACAGAAGATGGCTCCACCATCAGTATCTTTTGCGTTGTTGTTTAAGAATGTATTATTGGTACTAGTTAAAGTACCATAAGTGAAGATGGCTCCACCATCATCTGATGAGGTGTTGTTTTGGAATGAACAGTTAATAATGTTTAAAACACTATCCGGATTCGGATTATTAATGGCACCACCATCACCGGGAGCATAACCATTTTTTAGTGTTAGGTTTATTAGTGTGAGATGGACTCCTTTTCTATATGTCATGTTGAATATGTTCTCTTTTCCTTGTGCGTCAATGATAGTATTAGCCTGGTTTTCACCTATTATGATCATGTTGGAACTAATTTGGATGCTATTTTCATAGTAGGTTCCTTTTGCTATGTAAATTGTTCCCTGATTTGCAACAGTACCTGTAGCATTTTTTATTGTGGCTTTCGGTCCGTTTGTACCATCATATACTGCTGATTGTCCATTTGATGAGTCACTTCCAGCTGTATTAACATATATTTTGGAATTATCAGTTGTAACTGCACTTGCACCATTAACACTTAAAGAAAACAATATAACACCAATAAAAAACAACAAAGGAATTTTAAACGATTTTATAGTTTTCATTTTTATTTTAAATTTTATACCTCCATATAATCTAATTCTAACCAATAAAAAAAATTAATAGTATAATATTATTATTGTAAACGAATCATGATATTAATTCTACAAACAATATATTTTTCGATTATAATTTCGAAAAAACAGATGATCCAATATTAACAAATAAAATTAAACAAATTAACTAATTAATAATAAATAATAGTCATAAATAACATGTTAATCAACATAAAACTAATTCAAGTAAATCAATAATACACTAAAAATTGATCAAATAAACACTAAGTTGAATTAAAAAAGAAAAGAATAAAATATATTGAAACATATATGCTTTGCCAATGAACCGAATATTACTTCAATTAATAATCAATACGTAAAGAAAACAGTATCGTATTATTTCACACTACAACAGTAGTGTAATTAGCAATACTATTACAATCACGATTATTATCGTGATAATTATTGTGCTGGGTATACGGGGACTATTTGTATATATTTCCTGAAGTTTTTCATATAACATCCTAGAACCTCCAATAATCACCGTTTTTAGCATTCCAAATATATGTGGTATTTTTATTGATAATACTGACTAAATGAAAACATAAACAACGTAATAAATCCAATCCAGACGAAATGGTGTTTTAAATAGGATAATTTTCTTCAATACAACAACTAATTCTCATTTATTCAAATGAATATTTTTTCTAAAAATTATTGGGAACATTTTTTTGAACCAAACCTTTAAATACAATTAGTACATAATTATGTATAGTTATGTATAATGTATAGTTCATAAAAGTTTACTATTTTTAGCATTTTCAAAAAGATTATGGGGAGGTTTTATTATGGAAGAAAAAAAATCCGAAGAATTAATAGATGAGATGTTTGAAGACACAATACTTTATGTAAAACTTTTTAACAGGGAATTACTCCATTTATCAGAAAAAAAATTTATGAAGACATTTTTCTGGTTGTTACTCATAGACCAGTACGATAATCTCTCAATGTCAGCGCTTGCAAAGACTTTAAACATTTCAAAAACCCAAATCACACCCAGAATTGATCAATTGGTAAATGATGGCCTACTTGAAAGAGTACCAGATGAAAATGACCGCAGGGTACTCAGGATCACTTTGACAGCAGAAGGAAAAGATCTACTAAAAAATTCCAATATAACAGTTAAAGATGCTATGAATCAATTATTAAATCCATTAAGTCATGATGAGCTTGAAGAGCTGGGTAGGAGTATTGAAATAATTAAAAATACTGTTTTAAAAATTCAGGGAGTCCTTTAAATTGAGTGATACCAAAGTAATTGTTAACAGGGATTTAAATGTAGGCTGGTTCCCTTTAATAATTGTGACTTTAGCTGCTTTCATAATCAGTATTGATCTAAGTTTCTTAAATGTAGCAATAACAAACCTGGTTCATGACCTTAATACAACGGTCGTTACAATTCAGAATATAATAGTGGTTTATGCACTGGTTCTTGCGAGTTTAACATTGCTTACAGGTGAGTTACAAAAGGTTTTAGGTAGGAGAAAAACATTTCTTATTGGGGCGTTTATTTTTGGAATTGGTAATCTGATTGCAGCCTTAAGCATAAACAGCACCATGCTCCTCATAGGGTGGTCCATACTGGAAGGTATTGGTGGAGCACTCATGTGGGTATCCATGTACTCCCTAGTAATCGGCAGTTACACCGATAATAGAAGAGCCACTGCACTGGGCATATCAGGTTCAATAGCATCTTTGGGACTGGTAATTGGACCTTTCATTGGTGGTTTTTTAACGACGTATCTAAGCTGGAGGTATGCATTCGGATTAGAATTCATCGTAATACTTGTGATATTAATATTTTCAAGGTACATACCATCATTTCCAGCAACCATGCACTGGTCACAGATGAACATAGTCGGTGGAATCAACTCTGCATTAGGCATAATTTTACTGGTTTACGGTTTAATATTATTTAACAATTCAACAACCAGGTTTATCAGTCCCTATGTGATATTAACAGGATTAATCCTTTTAGCTGTGTTTTACTTCGATCAGAGAAGAAGAATTAAAAAGGATAAACATCCTCTGGTTGATATAAGAATATTCAGTATTAGATCATTTGTTTTGGGTAATATATTCCTGTTCTTGTATGGATCAGTCATTAGCGGTATTCGTTTTGTTATACCAGTTTATGTGCAGTCGGTTTTAGGATACAGTGCTTTAGTCACAGGTTATATATTTGCAGCCATGGCCCTACCAATGTTTATTGTAACCTTCACAACAGGTAAAATTTCAGGCAGATTCCAGCCACGCTACATCATAACCATGGGTTTTACAGTCTGTTTAATTGGAAGTATATATCTCATCAGTGTATTCAGTTCACATCCAAGTCTTTTACAGATAATGCTGGGCATAGCAACAATTGGACTGGGGCTGGGGATTATTGCGCCCCATGGTTCTACCTATGCCTTTTCAGACATCAGCCATGATAAACAACCAGATGCCTCTGCAATTAGAAGTACCAACAGTAACCTCAACACATCTGTAGGTACAGCAATATTTGGTCTCATTCTGCTTATGGGTGCAACTAATGCTTTAAATGTTGAACAACTAACAAATGGCCTGTTAAACTCGTTCTATCTGGTGGTTATAATATTCTTTTTAGGAATAATCATGTCACAATTCATCAAAATTAAAAAAATAACCAGTTCTTAAAAAAAATATTTTGTGGAGGTGAAAATCATGCAAATGAGAGAGACAAGAGACTGCCATTAATCGATTGACAAATAAATAAAACTAAATCTATGGAAATGATCCAGTATGCTGTTGATCCATGAACTATCATGAATTTTATCTCAAGAAGGAGTGAAATAACAAATGAAAATAGATGATAATATCGAAATGTTGGAAATACCAATGAAACTTATGGGAACAACTGGAATCATCTATCCCACAGTTATCTGGGATGATGAACACGTTGTCCTGGTTGATGCAGGCATATTGGACAGTAAACCATTAATTAAAGCTGAAATGGATAAAGCAGGTGTGCCATTTGATAAGATAGATACGATATTGGTCACACATCAAGACATTGATCATATATGTGGAATTAACAGTATAGTAGATGAACTGGGCGATATTGAGGTTCATACTCACACCGAAGAAAAACCTTACATACAGGGTGAAAAACCGATTTTAAGATTTGAGAATTCGAACATCAGGGAACGTATAAAGCTGTTACCTGAGGATGAACAACAAAAGGTTTTGGACATGGTTGAAAACACCTCTGTAAAGGTGGATGGGGATCTGGATGATGATGAGGTATTAAATTTTGCTGGGGGAATTGTGGTTATTCATACTCCAGGCCACACACCAGGACATATATGTCTGTACCATAAAGAATCAAAAAGCCTGATTGTAGGAGATGCCCTAAATATCGAGGCTAATGAGCTTGTTATAACCCACAGAGAAGCCATGAGTGAAAAGGAACTTGAAATAATTAAGGGCTGGCTTGAAAAGTTAGGTGAGTTTGATATAGAAAATGTGATAACTTACCATAATGGTTTGTACAACGATAACCCCAATCAGAAATTTAAGGATCTATCAAGAAGCATATAAACTCTAACAATTCATTGATTATCATAGAATTAGGTTTTCTATGCTTAATGTAATATATTTATATTACTCTCAATTGATGCTATTAAATTGCATGAAAACCTCTTTTTTATTTTCTAAGTATGAAGACATTGATAAGCAGGGTTATCAGGTGTGGATACTTCCTTAGAAATTTTAGTATTGAAATCTTGGATATTGATTCTATATCCTTATCTTCAAGGAATTCTGCCAGTATGTTGAAATCTTCATCTGTAAGCTTGTCAAAGATTTTTCTGTAATTTAAACTGCTCTCAAAATTCTTTCCTAAGGTTAACTTCCATAGTTCTTCATACTTTTTCAGGAACGTTTCAGTCGTATCTTCATTTTCTATTGCTTCACTGGATATTTCTCCTGCAATTTTACCGCAGATCACTGCATTTTCTATTCCTGCACCATTTATTGGATCCACCTGACCTGCTGCATCACCTACAACCAAGAGTCCCGAGGAATAAGTTTTTTCTATTGGTCCTGAAAGTGGCACTCCTCCAACATTCAGTTCAACTGGTTTTGCATCCAAATTCTTGGTGAAATTATTTAAATAATGATAAGCAGTATTTTCAGAGTTTAAAATTCCTAATCCCACATTTGCAACTCCATCTCCCTTTGGAATAACCCATAAGTATCCACCAGGAGCTATTTTATCTCCAAAGTGAATCTGCAAATAATTGGGATCCATGTCCATACCCACCATCTCGTATTGTGCACATGAAGCTATTTCACTGGGTTTATTAACTGTTTTAAGACCGGCCATACGTGCTGTTGTTGATTCTATCCCATCGGCCGCTATAACAATATCAGCATGTATTTCCTGTGTTTTCCCCAAATGTTTAGCAACAACTCCACAAATTTTCCCATCCTTCTTTAAAAGTCCTTTCATGCTTGTTTTGACCATTATTTCCGTGCCTGCATTGGCAGCATCAATTGCAAGTTGTTTATCAAAGACCTTCCTTTCAACAACATACCCTTCTGTGTACGAGTACAGTTTAGTAGCGTTTACATGGAAATACCTGCCATTTGGGGCGTAAAAGTCAACACCAGCTATTTCACTTCTTAGATAACTTTTATCCGGAGTAATATCGAGGAGATTATATGTTTCCTTGCTTGTTACGCCTGCACATTGTACAGGAGTCCCTATTTCCTGTCTTTTTTCTATCATCAACACATCTAAACCATTTTTAGATGCAAAAAGAGATGAAGCTGAACCTGCTACACGCCCACCAACAACAACCACATCGTACCTCATCCTAACCCCCCAAAAACTTTCTCTTAATTTATATTATGATAACAAGCTGTTTTTATTTATTTCTTTTATCAGCCAATATAAACATAGGAAACTACAGTACCAACTTTAATTAATATCTATAACTCTTCAAATTTTTTTAATTTTATTTAAAGTACCTGAATTACTCCAACCTATTCTGGAACCTGTGTAAATTGGTTTTGAGTTTTGGCTGAAAAGAATGTGGGGATAATTTATGCGATAAATTTTAGTTAAATCTTTAATTCGTTGAAATATCTAAAAATACCGTTAATTTGAGAGATTTTAATACTTATTATGAATTTAATAAAATTTAGTGAAAATGTTAAAAAGACTGGATGAAGAACATAAAAAAATGAAAAAATCCACCAGTCCCGGTAAAAACCATCATAAAATATTTAGAATTTGAAGGCATTAAATTGGATTGATTTTGATCAAAGAGTTTATTATGGGTTTCTATTTATTTTGTTCCTCATTTTTAGCATAGTAATGAAAACTGGGATGGAAACAAGTTGTATAATTACGGAAAAGATCACTAAATATGTTATGGATACACTATATAATATTCCCATGATTAAGCTACCGGCGAACCATGAAACACCAAATATAGTATTAAAAATACCATACGCAGAGCCACGTTTATCAACTGCAGACATAACTGCAACTGAAGAACGCATTATGGATTCCTGGGCACCCATGCTTATACCCCAAATTACCATTCCAATAAAAGCCAGATAAAATCCTCCTAAAAATACCATTGGAGCAAAAAGTGCCGATAATAACGCTACAAGAATCATGATTGATAATCCCACCTTATCAAAAAGCCTTCCAAACACCAGAGCAGCAACACCATCAACACCCATGGCCACTGCATAAAAAATTGGTATTAAAACTGGTGAAACAATTGCAGTCTTCTGGAAATGGTACGCTATCAATGCAAAATCTGCAAAACCAGCAGCTATTAGTGCTGCAGCAATTACATATAACCAATAGACTTTCCGAAATCCTTCTGTATCCAAAGGTGGAGTTGTAATTTCTAGATCATGGGGATGGGGATAAAAAAATCTAGAAATTATTAAGACAATAATTGCTAATACAGCAGGGAGTAAAAGAAATGCAAATCCAATTTGATAACTTCCGTGGTAGAAAAGCACTACAGCAACAATTAATGGGCCTAATATTGCCCCAATTTGATCTAAAGCTTCATGCAAGCCAAACCCAAAACCATGGCCAACCTGGCTACATGCATGAGACAACATCACATCTCTTGATGGTACCCTCAAACCTTTCCCCATTCTTTCGACTATGATCAGCACTGCAGCTACTTCCCAGCTTCCAGCTAAAGCTAAAAGAGGAACTGCCATTAGATTAATAATATACCCTCCAATTGTAATGCTCCAATAACTACGAGTACGGTCTGCAAGGTGTCCTGAGAAAAAACGCAGTATATATCCTGACAATTCTCCAAATCCTGCTACAAATCCAACTGTAACTGCGCTGGCCCCTAAAATAGCTAAATACGGCCCACTTATACTGCGAGCCCCTTCATAGGTCATATCTGCAAAAAGACTAACTATTCCCATAAGGATGATGAATTTCATAGCATCCCCATTGAAAATATTTTTATAAGTTTCAAGCCACTTCTTAATCATTATTCTAACCATGTATTCTGATAATTAAAAAATGTTTTTATATTTTTAGTTGAAACATGATTTTGTTAAGCTTTCTGCAAAGATCTAACTCTTAAAGAATTTAGACAAATTAATGGAGATATCGTCCCTACAATCTCTCCAAAAACCACGTCTACTTCTGGAATTTATGGTCTTGTTGCTATATCTTTTATAAATTCATTCCCTTATTAACTTAAAATTTTGAATTGTTTAGATATTTTCCATTGTAGCGTTTATCAGGTTATTTTCTATTCTAATAAGTTCATTGAGTTTTGCTATTCTTTCTCCACTTACTACGCCTGTTTTAATTAATGGAGCTGATAAGGCCACGGCTAAATGAGATATCGTATTGTCAGTATGTTTCATCTGATAGATGAGATATTATAAGAGTGTAGTTGTTATCCTAAGCGAGTTTAATGTTTGATAAGTGTCGCACAGTGTCCCTATCTGCCTCTATTCCTATTTCTATTGGAGTCATTAGCTTAAAATTAAGCGGTTAAAGGTGAACTACATCACTTTGCTTATTTTTATATTTTTTCTTAAATAATTTATCACATAAATTTAAATAATTAATAAAATTCATGAAAATTTTGATTTCCAAATTCTATCATTCATAATTTATATCATGGATTTCACGCCTACCGGCGGAAACCTATTACAACAACCGTTAAATCGGCATATAACGAAATTATACGATTACGATTGCTATCGAGGATCCAAACAAAATAATTTAGACAAATCAGTCCCAAACTTGTTTCAAGGAGTCAATCTTCTAAAGGACTTCATGAACACTTATAAATGTTGAAATCTGATTTATCCAAATAATTTGTAAATTTTTTATCAAATCTTGAGATGGTCACTAAAAATAATTAGGGATGTGCTAGAGATCACCGGATATTTTTCTGGAAAATCCTTGGAGCTAATGTTCGTGAATATCCTGAAAAAGAATATATGCTTATCACTGTCCATTCCATTACCACCTAAGATAAAAATCCATAATTTAAAGTAAGTAAAATGGATATTTCTGTTTTGGGTGTGGAAGGAAATGTAACTATTGGCAGTTTTAAAAGATAACAAATAATAATGATATTAAACACTTGTTGTGTTTTTTAAATATTTATTTAATAATAATCCAAGATAACCCCCAATACATGCAATAGTTATACTTAAAATGAAAAACACTATAAAACTTGATTCAAATAATTGATCATATACTATTCCATAAGTTATTGCAAATATTATCCCATAAATTAAACTATAAACAATTTTTTTATCTGTTGCAGACCATGCGATTATTATTCCACCTAAAATAAGGCTTAAAATTTCTAAAAAAATGAATATATTATTCCAATAAAATATTGAAATACTTGAAAATATGTATAAACATGATTCTATTATAATAGACAAGATTGAAATCACTAACGCTAAAATTATAGATAAAATTGGTCTCATTAATACCTCTTCATTGATTTGTTATTTTAAAATTTGATTTAGTTGCCAAATAACTTCTTATTGTTGCCATAAAGAGATAAATGATGATACTAAACCCAACATATATTACGTAATTTCCTTGTAGAACATTGATATGAAAATTTTATTTTGATTAACCAAAAAAATTAGAGTCTACAAAAAATTTCAAATATTTTTCATATAATTATTTTTTTTATAAAGTCTTTATTAATTACCCATTTAAGTAAAATACCATAACTAACTTGAAGATTAAGAAATATATCATCCCAATTGATATTATTCATCAATAATCCTTCCATTTATTAATGATGTTTTATACCCCATTTTAAGAAAAAAATAGTAATCATTCATGTTTTATCTCTAAAGGAAAGATCAATCCTTTAAATCTACTTGCAAAAACAATTGTATAGGTGCTCAAGATGTAACCAACTAGGGTAAGAATTATGAAAAGAGAACCTACAGATGATGTATGTATATATGGAGATATTAAACTCAAAATACTAATTAAATCTATAATTAACGTATAAACAACAATATAGGATAAATATTTTTTCCATCCAATCATTCTTATTAATTGAAACATTCTTTTAAAATCAAATGCCGCAAAAAGTCTGTTTTCATAGACCATATTTGTCAATGCTGTAACAAAAACAATGGTTACAAAGAAATTTACCAAAATATAAATTAACATGTTTATAGGATTGGAAACAATAAGATTCCCTGAAAAAGAATTAATATTCAGTTGATGAAACAATAGGAATACAACCAAAAAAGATGGAATACCATAAACTAGACTAGCAACAATGAAATCTATTCCCTGTGAAAACAATTCCCACTTATTATCAAAATTCGGAAGTCCTCTCTCACCCTTTAAGGAATGTTCTATAATTCTTAATACATATCCATACCCTATTAAAGCCGGGACTATTAAAAAACTTCCCAAAAAAAGAACCAACAATATTAAAAGCCTTTTTAAATCGGTTAAAGGGTAAATAAGCGAATCAACAAATATCTCACCAAATTCCATGTTAACCATCTCCTCTTTGACAAATAATTGTTTAATATTTAAATATTTATATTTTATGCAAATATCTCCCTAAAATTAGTATAATTAACAATTTTTATTCCAAATTGCTGATTTTATAATAATAAAATTAAAAGAAAAGAAAGTAAATCCATTTTTTCATCAGTAAAGTCTGTTTTGGAAACCTATTACAACAAAGCGTTAAATCGGTATATAACAAAATTTAATACAAGTACGAAACTATCGAGAAGCTTAATCAAAAAAATCGAGAAATCTAAAATCAAATATGTCCTGAGGAATCCTACCCCGTCACAGGATGATCCATAAATATTTCTTACCCCAATTTTTGAAGATGTTCATGAACCTATCGAAGAATTCGCTATATGGCCTGCGATTTAACGAATTTGATAGCTTGCAATTCTTTTATTTATGTTAAACATCACTATTTTATATACTATAATCCTATATTTCATAATTAGAGTATGATAATTGCAATAGAGAGATAAAATTATGAAAATAGGTGAAATAGTAAAAGATTCTTTGAAATATCCATTTTCTGATTGGAAGAAATTTTTGATACTGGGAATTTTTGTAGTGTTTAATTCTTTAAATTTTATTTTGCAGTCATTGGGTGTGGATAAGCTCTTAATATCTATGTTAACTATTGTTGGGTTGTTATTTGGGGTATTAGTATTCGGTTATGAGATTAGAATTTTGAAATTATCTTTGGTTGGGGTTGCAAAACTTCCACCATTTAATCATTGGTTTGATATTATCTCAAATGGTATATCTGTGATCGTAGTTGGTATTGCCTATGCAATTCCTTTGATTTTCATTTTAATCTTTGGTGGATTATCTTTAGGATTAACCATTGGAAGTATTGGAACAAATAGTGCTGCTATATTTCTTGTAATTTTAATTGCTATTATATTTTTATACTTAATCATAATCTACCCTATATTTTTGATGTCACTTACAAATATGGCATTTTACGACAGCGATCTTGGAGCAGCATTTAAATTCCGTGAAATATTCAATAAAATCTCCAACATTGGATGGGGTAATCTAATATTATGGTATATAACTACTGGAATTATTTGTTTGATCATAGTGTTTTTAGGAGCTGTAATTGAAGTTTTTTTCACTTTAATCGGCCTTAAAGTTATAGGTGTTATTTTACTTCCATTAATTGTGTTTCCATACATAAACATTTACATTTTTAGATCAATGGCATTATTCTATTTATCTGAAGATCTAGGATATTTAGAATGTGAAAAATGTGGAGGATACTATGAACTTCAACCTGGCGAGTCTTCAACAGACTTCGAAAAATGCCAATGTGGTGGCGATTTAAAATATAATAAACAAGCGGTTACACATGATAATCGCAGTTTCACAGGAAATTTAAAATCTCTAAACAAGAAACAGGGTTTAATAATTATTGGAATTTTAGCTCTTATTATTGGAATACCATTCATATTCGCAGAAAACATGCCACAACACATAATAACTACAAACAGTACATTAATAGGAACTTACAATGTAAGTGATCTAAATAATCCAAATTCAGTTGGTACATTTGTTGTTATACCTCAGGGAACTACAAACATTAAAGTAGAATATAATTTATCTTGGACTCCAGCAAAAACAGGTGCTAATGGTTTTGATATAACTGGATATAATACTAATATAACTGGTTGGAACTCATTACCTGATAATAAAAATGTAATTTACAATAAGGGTATTTCCCTATTTGAAAATGGACAAAATAAAACTGGCACTTTAAACTTAGATGGTAATACAATTAGAAGCCTTGTAATTAGTGGAAATGGAGTTAATGGTACTGTCAAAATTTATGCAATCAAAACAAAATTGGCACTCTAGATCTAATTCTTAATTAAAAGCATATTAAATAGGAATATATTTGGAAATGGAAGGAATGGAAATTCAATTGTGTTAATGTTGTTGAGGTAATTTAAATGGGCTATTTAATTTGTGGAACATAAAGATGAAATAATCCTAAGTTCATCAAAATTAACTAGATTAACTATAAGAAGAAATAGATTTACCGACTTATCTTAAAGAATTGGTCTACTAAAATGTTTAGTTTGTAAAAACAAACTTACCACTGAATTAAAAATATACATATTTAAAATAATATTTAAGTGTTTTTGGATTGTATCATGGATAATATTCCTTCTTTTGCTTTTTGTGCCTCAGTGTCATCTGGATCTAATTTTAATGCTTTATCGAAATATTTTATTGCTTCATCATGTTTTCCAAGTTTTTTTAAGTTTACTCCCTTTTCATACAGGGTTTCTGCATCATCTGGATCGATTTTCAAAATAATATTGAAACATTTTATTGCTTCTTCACGTTTTCCAAGAATACCCAAAGTTTCCCCCTTATTAAACAAAGTATCAACGTTATTAGCATCCAATTTTAATGCCCAGTCATAGGCTTTTATTGCTTCTTCATGTTTTCCAATTTCATCTAAAGCGATTCCTTTATCGTTTAAAGCATTAACATATTTTTTGATTACCCTTACCGCAATAAACCCTCCTAGGGTTGTAATTAAAGCAGCAATTAAAGAGCCTAAAACAAACAGAACTATTTCACTGATTAAATTCAAATATATTATATTGATTGCAATATTAATTATGGGGAAGAATAGTCCCACACAGAAGGCACATAATAACCTATTTTTATTTGTAATAAAAGCTGTTATAAACCCTCCAAGTATCAACAAAACAGGAACCAAAATAGTTATCAATTCCGAACCGAACATGCCGTTTATAGGTATGATATCAAATATATAATTCATAATGTGGTTTGTTATAAAAATAAATAAGCTTCCTGTGATTATTGCTATAACTGGATGAAATCTCCTAATTAAAATCACCGCCATTAAATAATTCTTTTCATATGCTGTATTTGGAAGAAAATATTAATAAATAAAATATATAGTTGTTCTATTAATATTATTGGATCGTTTCATATTTTAAACATTTTATTTAATTAACTGATAATCAGCAAAATAGCATAGAATCGAAAAATATATTTCCCTTCTTTTCATCAAAACAGTTCTTAATTTTTTTTAAATTTGGCAATTAAAAATGATAAAGGAAATTAACGGAATCTATTGAAAGTTTATTAGCTCAAAAAAATATTTCATCCAATTGATAGATCAGAACCAATAAAGGATCTATCCACAATTATCATCAAATCTATAGTAAATAACTCCCAATATTCCTGCAAATGGAATATTAGGGCAACAATAAACCATCAACTATTGAGTTCTTTTAATATTCCCTCAGGATAGTACCTAAATTGCGTACAGATTTGATAAAAATTGAGCAAACTAAAAATTGTACTGAAAGTTTGCTTCCTCTAAAATATTGAATTATATAATGAAAAAACACCCTAAAATATCTGATTTTACTGATGAAATGATATTTGAAATATAAAAAGAAATTGATAATATTATTAGATCTGGTTCATTATCTAAAGAGATTCAAGAATATTTTAGACTTGAGAATTTATTAGATAATTTCAGTCATTATATGAGCAAGGCATCTCATTTTTGATAAATTTAAATAATTAATTATTACTATTCATATTATAAAAAATAATTTTACTTCGTGAAACGTGAATTTAACGAAGTAGGTATATTTTCAACCATTTTTTCATTATTTTTTTTATTTTTAGTACAATTTTTTTGTACACTTAAATTTCATCTTGTTAAACAGTTCATAATATAAACAAATACAATTCAACCACTATTCATTCAGAAATTGGATAACAAATTGTAATTATATGTTTAAAAATAGCATTAGTTAAAATATGTGGGGAGGTTATAAATTGAAGTGGATAGCATTAGTTTTAGTAGTAATTTTAGGAGTTGTAGGAATATCTGGTTGTACTGATTCTGTTTCAAACAGTACCAAACATTTTGATAATGGGGTTGTTGCTTTTGATTATCCTTCAAATATGGTAATTGAAGATCATGGAAATAACGGTATTTTCGTAAAAGATGGTTCAACAACAGAGGTTAGTATGTTGATAAATAATTATAATACTTCTAACTCAAATCATACAATTCTCAGTGATAATAACATTCAATATCTTGATCCCAATGTAAATGTTACAAAGAAAATAATTAGTGGTAAAACTGGATATGATCTAATTTCAAAAAGTATTGGCAAGAATGGGGAGACAATAACTAGTTATTCCACATTTATAGATATTGGAACAGGTCAAATGGATATAAGCCCGAGTTTTGAATCTAATATAAATGATCAAAAGGATTCTGAATTTTATAGAACATATCAAATGATTGTTAACAGTTTCCAAGTTAAATAAGAATAAATTTTAGGTCCAAAAATATTGGAATTATGGGGGGTCTTACTTGGAAACTAATGAGGTGAATATAGAAAATCTTCATAAATGGTGTATTTTGATGGCTTGGTATAGATGTTCCAATACGCTTTAGGTCATTTTCACCAATTTTTAAATTCTTCAATTTTTTTCTAAAAAAAATAATTTCTGAACTTCATGATTTTTCATTGAATCTGAAATTTAGGATCCATTTTTAGTTTAAATCTATGTGGATGAAAGAAGAGACTATAAAAAAATATGAATATGGGATTAGATCATATAAAAATAATGTTTACTAAATTCTTAGGGTACCAAGTTAAGTTAAATGAAATAAAATAAAAAAAGAAGTAATATAGCACAGTTAAACATAATTATTTATATTAAAGTACTGCAAACTAGTTATTCTACATAGACCTGGACATGGGTCTTTGAGTCTTCGTCTTCCACATCAACGATCTTTCCCTCAGCTCCATTTTTAACAGCCTCTACAATCTCGTCGATGTTTATTTTGTCAAGCCCGGAATCCTTGAGTTTGGGATCGTAGTTTTTAGCAAGTTTGAGTCCCACATCAACCAGTGCGATTGGTATGTTGACGTTCACCTTGGTTTTGTCCTCATCCATGGTTTTAACACGTACTTTTAACCATTAGCTTCCCTTTTAGGTACAATTTCTTCATTTGTTTCTTCAAGGGCATTTAATAATTCCATTCCTTCAGCTGCTGTTATTTTACCTTCTTCTACCATTCCCAATATTTGAATCCTTTCATCTGTTACATTTTTTGACATAATTAAAATCCTCCTTTTGTCCTTAAGATCTCAAGAGCATCTAAAAGTGTCATTGCCTCGGATGCATTGATTTGTCCTGATTCAACCATTTCCAGGATTTGAAGTCTTTCCTCTGATTCATTTTTAGACATAAAGCACAACTCTCCTTAATCTCTAAATTATCATTCACTCTTTGAGTAATTTTAAAGCTTCATTTTTACTTATTTCGCCCTTACTGAGCTTTTCTAAAATTTCTTTTTGATTCACAGTCTGTTTTTCAACTTTATGGCCCAATGCATGGATGACTTCATCCAGTTTGTTCCTTACAGTTGGATAGGATATTCCAAGTTCCTTTTCAATTTCCTTGATATTTCCCCTGTTTTTAATAAAAACTTCAACGAAGTATTTCTGTTGTTCTGTGAATTTGCAGAATTTGCACAGGTCAAATTTACCTTTGATGGTTGTGTCGCATTTTCTGCAGTGTATTTCTGTAACTTTAGTTTCACCACCACATATGGGGCAGTGTCCTGGTACTTCACGTTTCATAGACTTGTTCACCTCCTAAAGTGTGTAAATTTTAACGATGGTTCTTCCTTCCTTTTTGTTGTAGGTGTCAATATCAACCATGCAAAATGGCTCTTCCTTTTCAAGCTGGTCAATGAGGAGGTTCACATCTTCAAGTGTCAGGTTTTTTAGTATGTACTCCATTGTATCGTATTCACCTAACTCGGATTTAGACTTGGTGGATCTAACCTTTGGAGGACAGTACTTGAATATAACTTTAGAAATCCACCGTATGGTTGAAAATCGTAATGCTGGAATTGGTATAGCAAATTTGGAAGTTTTAACATAAATTTTTAATTTTTTTGCTTTCATGGTATCTTACCCTTGGACTTAATTATATTCATTCACAACTTAAGATATTCAAGTTGTGTCACTCCAAATCAATATTGTTAAGTCATACTATATAAAGATATTGATAAAATCAATATTAAAATCAATAATATTAATTTTTACATTAACTTAATTGGAGAAAATAGATTGAATTATTGAATATTTTTTTGATAAAAAAAATTTAGATTGTAAAACAAGCTATATCAGCTCTTTAATATAAAAACTACCTGAAATTCTGTAAATCAACAGTAAAATGGTATATTGAGCTATTATTTTGATTATGGGCTGTCATGATACTGATTTATTTATACTTTTCAGATTATAATTAGAGAGTTATGAAAAGTAGTTGTTTTTAACGATAAAATTGTGAAAATTGATACAGAAGACATGCCATTTCATTCAAGAATTAAGAAATTAGACCTGTTATATGAGGTTTCAATATGAAAAATGTTTTAGATTGAGGAAAAATAATTAGAATAGAAATTGATCAGGAATTAGTTGAAAGGGAGCTTCTTTGAATCTCGAAATGATATAGATTCAGCTAAAAGATCTATTGGGAAAATAATTTAATCAATTTCAGTAATTAAACTTCCTTTCAGGGCTTGTTAAAGAGTTCAGTCCATATGAAATTGTAGAGGCCATCTATTGTTTCAACCAGTTCAGTGTACTGGTTCCATATTCCTATGGCTGATCTGGTTATGATCTTTTTATTTTCTATTTTTGAAACACCCATTAACATTTCTTTATCATCCCTTACAAGCACCTTAACAAGGGGAACATTCAAGGTTTTAATTTCACATTCTAAATCATGTATACACTTTAGATCGATATTTTCATCATCATTGTAAAATGGAGATAATATTATTTTAACGTGCACTCCCTGTTTAATGGCTTTATTTAAACTATCTTTAAGTTCAGGGATTTCATCTTTAAACAGCAAACCTAACATTATGTATACTGATTTTTTGGCCCGGGAAATAATTTCAACTTCTTTCTTTAAAATTTTTTCAGGGCCGTGTATGAGCCAGAGTGGTGCTGGAACCTGTGGGATCTGTTTTTCGTAGATTCTGTTGAGTTCGTTCTCTGCTTCATCGAGTTTCTCGTTGAACTGTTTTCTGGATTTTTCTATTATCTCATGTGGGGGAATTGCATTGAATTTTAAAGGTTTTCCTCGTTCAATTTCAACAAATTCCTTTTTTGCGAGACTTTTCAATACTTCGTATATCTTTGATCTGGGTACATTAGATGCTAAACTAATTTCAGAGGCAGTAGCACTTATAAGGGATATATTAACCACATATGCCTTCACTTCATAATCTGAAAGCCCTAAATTTTTAAGGGCTGTTACTGTGTTTTTATTCACTGAAATATTAAAACCTCCAAGTTACTATCCATTCCTATTCATTGTTTCATTTTATACTATATTAGTGACAATAAATATTTAAATATTCTCCTCTGATCTCTTAACTGAGATTAAAAATATAGGAGGAAAAACATGGAAAATGAAAGTTTTGGAACAATGGCTTCCAACATTCTTAAAAAGGGATTTAAAAGCAAACAAACCCTTGGAATTGCAGTTGTTTCACCATTGATTATGTTAATTGTACTAGGATACTTGGTTACCATGGCAGGATACACAGAACCTGTTAAAATAGGCGTGATAAACAATGATAGGGGTATGGGTAATGTTAACGCTGCAACAAGTATAATTGATGAAATAAAAAACCAGGAAAATGTAACGGTGGTCTATATTAATGAAAATGATGTGAATAATGACCTTAATGACAAGACCATAACAGCAGCAATAACTTTTCCGGAAAATTTCACAGTAAATCTGGCTAAAAAGAATGCTGATATTAATTTAAAACTTGAAGGAACAGATCAAACAACAAACATGCTTGTAAATAAGGCAGTGAGCACATCTGTGTCCACAGTCGCTGCAAGGTCTACTAATCAAACATCTCCACTAAAGATAAATGTTGAGAATTTGTATGGAGAAGGTTTAGATTTCACAGATCTCTTTATGTACAGGTTCCTTACCCTTGTCACTCTCATATTATCGGTAATTTTGGGTTTATTCAGCGTAATAAGCGATAAAGAAACAGGAATATTTAATAAAAGAGCTTCAACACCTATAAAAACGATTTTAGCATACCTTACAGGACTCAGTATATTCGGTTTGATAATAGCACTAATTGCATTAGTATTTGGAAAATATGTCATTGGACTCAATATTGTGGGATATTCCGGAATTGCAGCACTTTTAATGTTCATAATTGCTATGACTGGACTATCAATAGGTATATTGATTGCATCAATCACAAGAACACGGGCACAGAGTTTAGGTCTCTTTGGACTTTTATTACTTCTTCAGATAGTGTTTAGTGGTACATTTGTTTCAGTAAGTAAGTTCAACAGCTTCCTTAGGTTAATATCCTACTCACTACCATTAACCTACAGTTTGGATGCAATGAAGGGGGTATTTGTCAAAGGATTCACACTTGGAGCTATAGGTACAGATATAACTGCTTTACTCATAATCTTTGTAGCTGCATTGATTATATCTATGATAGGGTTAAAAATAGTTCAAAAACCAGGTAATGGAAAATAAATAATCTGGTAATTTATTTTATTGATCAATTTTTTTTCCGAAAGTCAATAGTGGATTTGATCAATTGATTAATTACAAATCATTTTTTTTTTAGAAAATACTTTTCATCGATTTATAAAATAATGATAAGATATTAAATTCATAATTTTCAATTGTATTTTTCAATGTGCTTTGGTTAATTTGGGATTATTTAAAAAAATAATGTAAAAGTTAGTATGAAAGAAAATCTATGGCATATTCTCTTCTCACATTGGTTTTACCCGTTTTAATCGTTTACTTCCATATATTGAAAGTAAAGCCATTAATATGCTTAAAAAAACACCTAGGAATGCTATTAAATGCAATCCCTGAGTGAAGTTGTATGATTCAAGATTGTACAATATTTGGGATTCTAAAACTGTTTTACTTATGGTGGTACTGATTAGTAGACTGGCGAAGGACACAGCAAAGATCATTCCTAAGTTTCTAAATGTTACCAGGATACTGGAAGCTACCCCTGAACTTTCATCAGGTATTGATATCATGATTGCCCTGTTATTTGGAGCCTGGAAAATTGCAGTTCCAATTCCCATGATAGCTAAAAAGCCTATCACAATATATATGGGTGAAAAAATGGTCAACCAACTCATAAAATAGAACGCACAAGCTGAAATTAATGATCCCATAAAGGCTAACGGTCTGGAACCTATCCTGTCGCCTAAAAACCCGCTAAAAGGTGAAATTATCATCATTAACAGGGGACTAACAGTCAATATCAAACCAGTAACACTTGGACCGTAATGCAAAACCTTTTGGATATAAAATGGCAGTACGAAGATTACCATATACATATTAACATAATTAAAAAATAGGGCCAAGCTAGATGTTGAAAAACTTAAATTGGTGAATAAAGAGAGATCAAGCATGGGACTTTCAGCGGTTCTTTCTCTCCAAATAAACAGGGAAAACAACATTATTACTAACAGGAATAATAAAACTTCTAGCAGGTCAAAAGTATCTGTTTCTAATCTGTTTAAAGATAAAACTGTCAATAATAGGGTGGTGAATTGTAGTATTGTGCCTGGAATGTCCCATTTTACTTTTTGACTGTTTTCCCTTTCTAAAACCAACAAACAAATTATGAAACTAATTATTCCGAGTGGTATGTTTATTAAAAATATGGACCTCCAACCAGAAAGTCCAATTAGGATACCACCAATTGCTGGTCCGATAGCTAAACCTGCTGCAATTGCAACTGCATAGATTCCCAGGGCTTTTCCCAATTCATGGGATGGAAATGCTTTTTTCACCATCCCTAGCGATACAGATATCATCATAGCTGCTGCAAATCCTTGTAATGCTCTGGAAATGATTAAATAGTTTATTGATGATGAAAAACTGCATAGTATTGATGTTATGACAAATAGAACTAAACCAGATAAGTAGACCTTTTCATGGCCGTACATATCTCCTAAACGACCAAAAAACAGAACTAATCCAATGAGGGTGATTAAGTAACTGTTTATAACCCAATTCAAACTAGAAAGATTAGTGTTAAATCCAGTACTAATAAATGGCAATGCTACATTGACAATACTAGTATTTATGGGCACCATTATGGTTCCAAGAGCCAATGCAATTAGTACCTGCCACTTCCTCTCTCTGAGAATCATAGTTTGTAGTATGCCCCCAAATACTAAACCATATCTTATACAGATTTGTTTAATTTTTATAGGAAAATATTTATTTTTAGGGAATTCCTATTTAAATAAATTCTTAAAGTTTCCGTCTGGACTCGATTAAATCATCAAATTTATCCATGTTAACAGGCCTGTCATGGAGTGGTGTTTCATCTCTTTTATAGACATTCAGTGTATCTTCAAAGGTTTCCTTGTTTTTGTTTATGTAAAACACTCCAAGTGGATACTTATCAGTTTCTTCAGCCCGTTTTAAGGCTTCTGATTTGTTGTATGGGTCATGGGAATCTTCAAGTTCATAAGTGTTCTCTTTAAACCATTCAAAGGTATTTATTTTGTTGAAACTTACGCAGGGTTGGAACACATCTACCAGGGAAAATCCCCTGTGTTTTATGGCTTCTTTGAGGGTTTTTTGAAGATGTTCAGGGTTTCCAGAGAATGTTCTGGCTACAAATGAAGCATCAAGTGCTATGGCCACTGCCAGTGGATTAAATGGTTCTTCAGACACTCCGTTAACCTGGTAAGTTGTTTTCATTCCAATGCGGGTAGTGGGTGAAGCCTGACCCTTTGTTAATCCGTACACCATGTTGTCATGCACTATGCATGTTATATCAGGATTTCGTCGTATGGTGTGCATGAAATGATTACCACCCTCACCGTACATGTCACCATCTCCAGTTGTCACAATAACTTTAAGCCCCCTGTTTACAGCTTTTATAGCTGTTGCGGGTGAAAGTGCACGGCCATGAAGACTGTTGTAGGTATGGGATCTAAGGAAATGTGGCAATTTACCCGCCTGACCTATTCCAGACACAACAACCAGATTTTTAGGGTCTGTATCAAGATCTGCAAGTACGGTTTTTAAACTGCTTAGAATTGAAAAATTCCCACATCCTGGACACCATGAAATATCAGCACCATCAACATCAAAATCAGCTGGTTTCATTATAAATCACCCCTTGAAAAACTTTTCAGGCTATCTTTAATTTCCTCAACAGAAAATGGCCTGCCATCATACTTTAAAACCTTTTTATCGATTTTAAAATCTGTAATTAGTTTGATCAGATTGGCAAATTGTGATTGGACATTATTCTCGAATATGATGGTACTATCTGCCTGTTTAAGGTAATTTATGGTAGTTTCATCCAGGGGATAAACCTGTTTGAAGTATAAAAATGCAAGTTCTTCATCCTGCAGGTTTTCCAGAGCTTCAACTATGTTTCCATAGTTCGATCCCCAGGCCACCACCAGTTTTTTGTATTCGGATGATCCAACAAGTTCCGGTTTGATTGTATCCTGTTTAATGGAATCAAGTTTTTTCAACCGTTTTTCAACCATCTTGGTACGTATATTTTTATCCTCAGTTATATGGCCCATTTCATCATGTTCGTGCGGATCCACAACAACCACTCCATCCCCAAATCCTGGAATGCCCCGTGGTGATATACCATTGTCAGTAAATTCATATCTCTTGTAGTTGGCATCTGTTCTAATGATATGATCTTCAACTTCAATCTTCTCACTGTCTATTGAGGGTATGTTGTAAAAAATGTCCCCAAAGTACTGGTCTGAGAGTATGAAGACTGGAACCTGGTACTTGTCTGCCATGTTAAATGCAATTTGAGTCAGGGAAAATGCATCTTCCAACTTTCCAGGTGCAAATATGATCTTTGGAAATTCACCGTACCCGTAAAGTGCAAGATTTAGATCTTCTTGTGAAGTACGGGTGGGCAGTCCAACTGCAGGACCTGGGCGTTGTCCTAAATAGATAACTATAGGTGTTTCGTTAATTTTTGCTAAACCCACACCCTCTTCCATGAGTGCAAATCCACTTCCAGAGGTTGCTACCATGGCCCTTGCACCTGCGTAGGATGCTCCTAAACCCATATTAATTGCAGCTATTTCATCTTCTGACTGCTCAAATATCATGTCAAATTCTTCACCATACCTCGCTACAAACACCTGTAATTCTGAGGCGGGTGTCATTGGATAGGAAGACATGAACCTCAAACCACTGGCAAAACATCCCAGCCCCACAGCTTCTGAACCACCCAACAGTAGATCATCCTTAACTTCAGGATCATTGTCTATTTCAACATTGACTAATCCAGTTTTTAAGAGGTTGTTTCCAATTTTATACCCTTCACCACCTGCTTTAAGGTCCCCTTCCAGTATCTTTGGTCCCTTTCTTTCAAACATGCTCTTGATGCATTTGTCAAAAATTTCCTTATCAATATTCAAAATCTTTGAAATAACCCCTGCAGCAATCACGTTTGCATAGATGGGGCCGCCGAGTTCTCGTGCTGTTTTAAGGAAGGGAATTTTTATCACACCCTCCCTTTTAACCTGTTTCAGGGTTTCTTCGTCCCCTATGATCAGGGTATTTTTGGATATTTTATCTTCAAGATGTTTAATTGATCCTTTACTGATTGCAATTAATATATCAATCCTATCTAAATATGCACAAACCCTTTTGGAAGATACTCTGATTTGGGTGCTGTTTTCTCCACCTCTTACTCTGGACATGTACTCCTTTGTGGAGCAAACATGGTGTCCTCCAAATTTAACTGCATTAATCAGTATGGATTCCACAGTCTGGATTCCCTGACCTGCTTCACCACAAATAACTATAGAAACATCGTTTTGAAATGAATATTCAGACACTGTTTAATCCCCCTCCTTAAGAAAAAAATTTTCACTGATTTATACATTATATTAGTCAGCAGTTCAGATTAAATTTTGTTTTTAAATTTGAAAATGTGCTAATTTGTAAAATTAATAATAATTTTGGAGTAAAACCTAGGAATAACAATTTTTTCACATTACTATGATCTTTGAATATTTTTTTTTATGCTTACTAAAATATTTCTCTAGATTGACTATCTAAAAGTAAATAAATTGCGATAACCATTATTTGAATTTTTATATGAACAAATATGTATCCATCTATTAAATTTATGAATTCATATAAAAAATCCAATATTTGTAAATAATGAAATAAACAATATAATAATAAGGAAAATAGTTGGATCGAGGAGTTGTAGTTAACTTATTTATGTGGGGGGTTTAGTTTTGTCTGAAGAATATCAGTCTGACCTGGGGGAGGACTACATCAAACTGCATAAAGCCATGACTCGTGGTATAGATGTGTCCCTGGAAAATATTAATAAATTTTTAAAGGTTGGAGAACTGGATAATTTGAATAGGGAAGGATTTTTAAACTATGTTCAGAGTTTTTCATGGGTCCTTCATGGCCATCACCTGGTGGAAGATGAGAAGATATTTCCATACTTCCGGGACAGATTACCTGAAGTACCATATCCACAGTTAATCAAAGAGCATGAGATATTCAACTTGGGATTACAGGAAATAAACAGTGCAACTAACAATTTGAAATCTAATAATAATGAATTAAACTCATTAAAACTCTTAAAATCAGGGTTCGAAAGGCTAGATAACATTTGGATTAATCATATTGGGATAGAGAACACCCAGCTCTATGTGATGATACGAAGCCTGAATATGGAACCTGGAGAGATGAGTAAAATAGAATATGAATCAAGGGGCTTCTTCCAGGAACACAGCGGCCCAGGGTACATGGTGATCCCATTTGTACTATACAACTTGAATCAAAAAGACAGAAAAGTCATAACACAGGGTTTTCCTGATGAAATTACAGATAAACTGTTACTTGGGGATTGGAAGAATAAATGGATATCAATGCAGCCATATTTCCTTAAATAATGGTCCTTGAAGGTAGTGAATTTAACATTTTAAAACACGATAAACCTCTACCCTTAGATATGATAAAGAGAATAGCAGTTTTCAGGGCAAAGGAAAATATGTTGTAAACTGATTTTCGCCATAAAAACTGACCAGAAATTATGTTTCCACATATGATGAATGAATATTTGGTGATATTTACTGCCCTGTTTTTTTTTAAATCGTAAATTATAATTTTTTGCAGTACAATAAATTATATTGAAAACAGCATGATCTTGAGATATAGTTTGTTAAAAAAAAATTATTACGGGGGTTGTTAAGGATTAAAAAAGCCAGAGAAGTATTGGAAATTGTAGATCCAGTTTATGTGTTAGAAGGAGCAGGTGTACTTCTAAGAAGAAGCATTGCAACAGCAACATTGGACTATGTGGATCCATTTCTACTCTTTGATCACTTCGGATCTGAAAATCCTGGAGATTATGTTCTGGGCTTTCCAATGCATCCACACCGCGGTATTGAAACTGTTACCTACATCTTAAACGGCCATGTGGACCACAAAGACAGTATGGGTAATGCAGGAACCATAGGAAGGGGAGATATTCAGTGGATGACATCTGGAAGTGGAATACTGCATGAGGAAATGCCTAAGGAACCTGAAGAAGGAATACTTGAAGGTTTTCAACTCTGGGTGAACCTTCCAAAAAGGCTTAAAATGACAGAGCCACGTTACAGGGGTGTTGAATCTTCAGAGATCCCTCAAATTGAACATGATGATGGTGCAGTCATAAAAGTCATAGCAGGCAAATACGAAGGTGTTGAAGGTGCTGTGACAGATATCTATGCAGATCCAACCTACCTCGATGTGCACATTCCAGCCAACTCCCTTCTGGAAATTCCAGTAGAGGAAGGACACAGTGTACTAGCATATGTTTTTGAAGGCGAAGGAATCTTTGGAAACTTCGAAATGAATACAGTTCAAAAAGGAACAGATATTGAAGCCACAAAAATGATAATATTTGGTGAGGGTAATATTATCATGGCATATGCACAAAATAAACCTGTTAGATTCCTTTTAATAGCTGGCAAACCATTAAATGAACCTGTGGCTAGGTACGGTCCATTTGTTATGAACACCGAGGCAGAGATTGAAGAGGCCATATATGACCTTCAAAACAACACATTTGTGAAGTGAAATGGAAGCTCTGTGTTTGTCCACCAATTTTCACTATTTTTTTTAGAATATGAGTGCAAGCCCAAATATGACGCTAATGCCAATAAGTACAGGGGGTATGAACTTTTCCACAATTTCTTTACCGGCTTTTTCAAGGAGTTTGGGTCCTAAAAATGAACCTACCACAGCCCCTCCTCCAAGAAGTACTGTTAATACCACATCGAACCTGCCTAAAAACAGATATCCTCCTATACCTGCTAGAGAGTTGAACACCAGTACAAATACTGTGGTTCCGACCACCATGAGTGTTGGCAGTCCCAAACTGTAAAGACCTGCAGATATGGGTGGTGTACCGCTTAAACCAAAAACACCAGCAAGCACACCTCCTGCAACCCCGAACAATGATGCGAAGATCCGTTTGGGGCCTGTTAGTTTCAGAGTTTCCCTGTCTGGATCCTCTCCAGTTTCCCTTTGATTTTCTGGATTTGTTTCGGGAGGTGTTTTAGATTTTTTGTAAGTTGTTATGAATCTTCTTATCATGGGTATGGCGAATATGAGTAAAAGCAGTCCCAAACTTTTTTTTAAAAGGTTGGGTGGGATTAAATTTGCCACATAGGCTCCTAAGAGTGTTCCTATTATTCCCCCTGCTCCAAGAATGAGTCCTGTCTGCACATCCACGTTACCCTTTCTGTTGTGGCTGTATGCACCAACAGCAGTGGTTGGAAGCACAGTGGCAAGGGAGGTTGCAACAGCCACCTGGGGAGCTACGCCTAAGAGTGTTAATATCGGCACGTACAATCCACCTCCACCTCCACCGAGTGTTGTTACAAGTAATCCTATTAAAAAACCAACGATGGGAAGAAAAACTAAGGTTAAATCAATCATTCATTTTTCTCCATTAGATCTGTAATTCTCTGATTTGTAACATTTTCATACAACCCTCCATGGTAACATATCACATGGTCAATATCGTAGTTATCCAACTTTTCAAGGGATTTTAATGCAGTTTTCCCGTCTTCCTCTGTTGATCTGCAAGTTTGGACCGACAAGTTTTCCCTCTCTGATATTCAATGCATCACCAGCAATCAAAGTTTTACTAGGTTCATGGTAAAGGCTTATGTGGCCGGGTGTGTGGCCGGGTGTGTGGATGACTTCAATCCCCCCGAAACAATCAAGTTTTTCCATGTCTGATAACTCGATATCAACCATCACAGGATTGTTTTCAAACATATCCAAAACCATTTTCTTCCGTTCTTCTGGTAAATTTGATAAACCCTCAAATAATTTTGAATTTAACCTTATCAGTCTTTTTTCGCCCTGAATATAGGGTATGTCTTCTTTATATGCTCTTACCTCAACTTTAGCTATTTCATTTGCTCCACCGAAGTGATCGATGTCCTGGTGTGTGATAATCAAGGTTTCAATATTTTTGAAGGGTACTCCTTCGTTTTCAACAGCTGTTTTAATCAATGAAATACTATTAGGCAATCCTGCGTCAATGAGTAATGCTGAGTTCTTGTTCCAAATGAGTGTTGGATATATTTCAGTTTCTCTGCCCATTGAATTCATGGGTAATTGTAACATTCCAATTCCATCTACAATTTTCAAATCAATCACTTGTTCCTTTTTAAGATAATGTCTTAAGATTCTTTTTTGCTAAATTTAATTTTTAAAATGGTATTTTTAATGGTTTGAATACTTTTTTCGAGTTCTTTTATTTTTCAATAGTTAATGGGGCTAATAATTTTTTAATATCAATTTCTAGAGTTTTTTGTGCATTTTTAAGATAATCATGGCCTTGACTTGTTAATTTGATCCGGATTATTCTACGGTCCACATCATCGTTAATTCGATTTACAAGGCCTTTTTTACTAAATCGTCTACTCTATAATTCATTTGTGACTTTGAAACATTGATCTTTCTGCCCATATTCGATATTGAGGGCTGATTGTATTCATCAATTAATTTTAACCACATGAAAGTTTTGATCATTTTTTGATCATTCAACTGGTTCAGTTCCCTGTTTAAAAGGGTAATATGGAGTATGGGCATCTGCAGTGATTCTTTCAATGGGTTTGCTTTTTTCATTCACACTAACCATTCCTAAACATAGGTTAAAGAGTAGTTCATATAAATATACAGTACATATTTATGAACTATACTTTAATAGTACTAATCTAGTACTTATAGTTTTCTAGAAATCCAGGTTCATGTAATTATTAACAAAAAATTTTAAAAAAATTAAGAGATCAATGAAACATCGATAAATGAAATCTGACATAAGGGTTTACTGATCCATTTGTACCAGTTTTGTAAACATTTCCAAACTGATAATTATTTTTAAAAAAATATATAGATAGAAACAATTGTTTTATGATATGTTTAGTAACCAGTATGTCTAGGAAAAATATTAATGTATGAATGGAGTATTTAATTTTTTACACAAAATTATTGAGTTCCATTTATATCTGGGTGCTCATCATAATTTAATAATTTTTTTCTTACCATCTTCAAAGTGAAGTACCAGGAAAATATGGTTTGAATGTATCCGAATATATAATTGGCAATAAATTATCCAATAGAGTAATTGGAATATTTTTTATAATAGCTTCATTAAACTAAATAATACAAAATCAGTTAATTGTTCATTAAATAAAATATCTTTGAGGAGGAATGAAATTAATCAGACTTAACACTGAAGAAAGTATTAGTTTGTTTCAAACTATGTTTCATAACAGTCTGGATGCTGTCTTAATATCTTACCCCTCAGAAGATGGAGATGTAATTTTATATTCAAACCCTGCTACAGAGACTTTGTTTGGATTTACTCAAGAAGAGCTCGTAAAAACAGGATGGAAATCAGTTTTAGATGGGGGAGATCCCAATTTAAGGAAATTTCTAAGCAGGTTAAGAAAGGATGGATCATCCAGGGCAGATCTTGTTTTCATAAAAAAGGATGGTTCAAAATTTCCAGGAGAAATAACAGCCAATAGAATCCTTGAAGCAGAACATGAAATGTACATTTCAATGGTTAAAGACATATCCTGGCGTAAAACAGCCGAAGAGATTCTTATTCAGAATCAAAAGAAATTCAAATATCAGGCAAAGCTGTTAAATAAGGTCAGTGATGCGGTTGTTGGGGTGGATAAATACTTCAGAATAAACTACTGGAACCAAGGAGCCCAAGAGATATTTGGTTACAGAGAATCTGAAGTAATAGGTAAGGACCCGATCCAGATTGTAAAACCGGAAATGGACCTGGATGAAATTCAAAGAATACTGGACGAACTTGAGTCCAAGGGAACTTCAAACAGAGTACATAAGACCAAGAACAAAGAGGGAAAACAGATAATTGTAGAACAAAGTTTCACCAAAATAAAGACTGGAACCAATGGGAATAACAGTTACATGGCTGTTTTTCATGATATCACTGATAAACAGGGTGCATTAGACACTTTGAAAATTAATGAAGAACGTTATAGGCTGATTATGAACAATATTCAGGACGGATTTTTCCGTATTAATAATGAAGGTAAAATAATCATGGTAAGTCCTTCAATGGCCAGAATATATGGATTCCAATCAATTCATGAAATATTAGGGCTTAATTATATTGATCTTTACAAGGATATTGATGAAGTAGAACCTTTGATAAAAGAAATTCAGGAACATGGAAAGCTAGAGAACTACGAAATAAAGGGAATCAGAAACGATGGCACAACATTGTGGGTATCATTAAATGCACAGTACATTTACGATGATCAAAATCAGATCCAGTGTGTGGATGGTTTTGTCAGGGACATAAATCTTAAAAAATCCACAGAAAACGCCTTAAAAAGTAGTGAAGAACGTTACAGTAATATTCTAGAAAATATTCAGGATGCCTATTTGAGGATAAATAAGGATGGGAAGATAGTCCTTGCAAATGTTGCAGCTGCAAAATTCTATGGCTATGAATCACCTGAAGATATGATGGGCACTGAAGCCAGATCATACTACAAAAATCCCGAGGAAAGATATTTATTCCTTAATATCCTTCGAAAATATGGAAAAATTGAGAACAATGAAATTGAAAGTGTTAGACTGGATGGCTCCACATTCACAGCGTCTCAAAATGCTCAGCATGTTTATAACGAACAGAAGGAAATAATAGGAACCGAAACCCTCATAAGGGACGTTACAAATGCTAAAAAAGCAGAATTACTAAATATGGAACTTCTTCAAAAGGAGAAAAAACTGTCCAAACAACTGCAACGATCAAACTACGAGTTAAAATCAATGGTAGAAGAACTCAGCCATGCAAACCATGTATTAAAGAATTTAACAAGGGACCTCACCCGTTCTAATCAGGAACTGAACTTGAATCAGAAGGTATTAAGAAGGATCAACAGATCACTCTCAGAAAGTAAAGAACTATTCCTCAAGGCTTTCCATTCAAATCCTGCGGGAATGACATTGATGGATGAAAATGGAATCTGGATAGATGTTAATCAAAGTTTTGTTGATTTGATTGGATACTCCAGGAGCGAACTCATAGGACACAGTTCAACAGAGCTTGGAATTGTCCAAAAAAATGATAATAAAGATTACTTCTCGAAAAAAAATGAATATGAAGGACATCATAACGTTGAAGATGAAATTTACACCAAGGGCCGGATGAAAAAAATAGTTATATCCAGTACAGAGCCTATCAAGGTTGTGGATAAGAAGATGTTCATAACATTTATCTATGATATCACAGAGAGAAAGAGATCTGAAATTAAGATCAGGGAGAACCAGAAACTTTTAAAATGCATCAATCAACTGTTCCATGAATCACTGCCCCTTACCATGGAAACTGATGTGATCACTAAATTCCTAGAAAAGGCAAAGAAATTAACTGGAAGTGAATTCGGATTTTTTGGAGAAATAAACAAAAATGGAACCTTGGATAGTACTGTACTAACCAATCCAGATTCAAATGACAAAAAACCAAGATCAATGAATTATTTAAAGAACATAGGATTGGATGGATACTGGGGAAAAACCATTACTCATGGAAAATGCCAGATAATAAACGATATACAAACCCGTAACTCAGTCCAAATGCCTGATAACCATCCACAGATCAGATCTTTCCTTGGAGTACCACTTAAACACGGTGAGGTTATCATGGGGATGATAGCACTGGCAAATAAACCAAATGGATACACCAAAGAGGACCAGTTAAATATTGAATCCTTATCAAGAGCATTTTTAGAGATTTTACTCAGAAAAAGGGCTGAAATTCAGATAAACCAAACCATGAAAAAGCTTGAAAAATCCAACAAGGAACTCGAACAGTTTGCATACATCACATCCCACGACCTAAGAGAACCATTAAGAATGATAACCAGTTTTTTACAGCTATTAAAACGTAGATATCATGATAAATTGGATGGTGATGCCAATGAATTTATTAATTTTGCAGTTGAAGGTGCCAAGCGCTTGGATGACATGACCAATGATCTACTGCTTTATTCAAGACTAAACAGTAAAAAACGAAATATAGTAAATACAAATGTTGAAAATTCATTGAAAATTGCCCTGTTAAATTTGAAGGTTCAAATAGAAGAAACTAATGCCAAAATTACACATGATCCACTCCCAACAGTTGAAGCCGATGAAAAATTGAATATTCAACTCTTCCAGAACCTGATTGGAAATTCCATTAAATATCGTAGCAGCGAACCTCCAAAAATACATATTTCGGCTAAAATGGAAAAAAACCTGTACGTTTTCTCGGTCAGTGATAATGGTATAGGAATAGAACCTAAACATCTAGAAAAAATTTTCACCATTTTCCAGAGACTTCACACCCATGAAGAGTATGAAGGTACTGGAATAGGACTAGCAATCTCTAAGAAAATAGTCGAAGAACAAGGTGGAAGGATATGGGCCGAATCTGAACCAGGAAAAGGAACCACTTTCTATTTCACCATACCAATTAACCAAAATATTGAATAAAAATTTACTTATCTAGTTTTTAATTAAAATAGTTTGGTTTTTTAATCAATACACCAAACTATATGGGATATTACCACATAATAATTTGCGTTAAAATGGAGGTAAAAGATGTTGGATAAGAAAAAAATAATGCTATCTTTAGTGACTTTGGTATTCGCTGTAATTTTATGTGGCGCAGGCTCTGCAGCAACACCAGGCCAGTTGAATACCCATAAAACAATTGTTGCAACTCATCACAACGATGTAACATTAGTGATAAATGGTGTTTCATCCGCAACCGCAAGGGATGCTAAGATTTTTGTGAACAATTCTGCTAAAAATCTAGCTAAAACTAGTTCCACATCATTCAATGTTCAATACTACCTTGTCTCTAAAAAGACAATGAAAAATTCCAAAGTATTTTTAGGTACTCACCACTTCACTGGTTTAAATCCGGGTAAATACAATAATGTGGTTAGTTCATTCACAGTTCCTAAAAATATTAAGTTAGGATACTATTACTTGGCTGCTGTTATGGATAAAAACCATGTATCATATTCCAATGGTAAAACAATTGTATATCCTAAAGAGATTGATTCTGGTGCTGTTAATGTTAAAAAATACGGAGAGTACAAATGGCACACCTACCTCAGGACCGACAAAAATGTGATTATTTACTCTTCATTCTACAACCCTAACATAGGGACCAAGATGAATCAGGTAACACAAATCGGATATTTCACAGCTTCGAAACAGAAAAATGTTCTTTACTGGTTAATAACTCCTAAACTCACAGGCAAAGACAGTTATTTGGCTATTATTTACAGTGTAAGAACACCTGAAAATTACTACAAATTCGTCTACAAACCAATAATGATCAAAGAAGGTCCAAACCACTAATTTAGATAATTGGAGTCGAAATAATACTCCAATATTTTCATTATTTTTAGATCTTTTTTTTTAAAATTTAGATTCTATATTGAATGATTAATTTTTTTTGTTCGTAAATTTACTTTTTAAACTTGAATGCAGATCTTGTTATTTCGAGGGCGAGTCCCAGCTGAAGACCTATGGAACTTAAGTTTTCAAGTGTAGTGTTGTTGTAGTTTTTGATCTTCCTGCTCCCCATGTTGAGAAGTCCAATTATTTTCTCACCACTTTTAATTGGAAGTATTAACAGACTTTTTATCCCGGATCTGGAGATTACAGGATCGAGCGATTCGTATTCTTCAGATTCTGGGGTGATGTAAACCAAGTTCTGTTTTTCAAGGCTTTTTTGGAAGATGTCCTTGAACATTCCAGATATGCACATGTTCTCAAGACTTTTGGGAAGGTTCTTGTGCACTCGAAGTGTGAGTTCATCATCTTCGTCTGTGAGGTAAATGCATCCCATCTCAAAACCCAGTGATTCTATGGTTGATGCAACTGACCTTTCAAGAATTTCTTCTTCGAAAGTAACAGAGTTTAAAATATTTGAAATTTGGTTCATGGCTATCAAAGTGTTGGTAAATTCCTGACTTTCCTGACTCAACCTCTGGATTTTAATATGACTTGCAAGTTCATCTGCAACCATCTCCATGTTTTCGATATTTATGGACCCCATGGAGCTTGAAGGTGTAAAAACAAGCAAAGCTCCTATGGATGTTTCTTCGTAGATCACAGGAATAGACACCATCATACCTACAGATTCTCCCGATTCTAACTCTACAGGATCTAGGTAGGTCCTGCCACTTGTGGTCATGGTTTCAAGTGCATCCATACTGGCTTTAACAAATTCTTCGTAAATTAATGTATTGGATTTAACAGCATCTGTTGTGTCATAGGCAGTATACACTCTTTTGTTCTCTTTAAGAAGCACGCTGATTCCATTACTGTCTGCTAGTTTTTCTATTCCTCCTGTCACTTCCTTCATCAGAGCTTCTTCAGACTGTGCAGATCCCATTTTCTGAGTTATGGTAAGCAGGGTTTCAAGTTCCTTTTTACTTCGTGTGAGCTGTGATAATTCTTCTCCTATAAAAGAGATTCCTGTACGTTTGCCTTTACCATCATGAATGGGGGTTAATGTCAGTTTGTAGGGTGTGTAAACACCTTGCTTTTCTATTAAATCGAGTTCTGTGGTCAGTGTTTTATTTAGGTTTGCATTATTTATTAGTTCTTTTATAAGAACCAACTGTTCCTGGATTAAAATGTTATTTAAACTACCAGTCTTATTAAACAGAATTTTAAATGTATTATTTGCCACCACTATGTCCATATCGTTATTGACTGTGAATATTATATTATCCTGATGGTTTATCATCAGGTTAAGTTCAGTTTCTTTGAGCATAATGCTGTGGAGTTCTCTAGATGCAGTTACCACATCTACATTCTCTTTATTGGTTTCGCTGTAGTGAGTTTTGAGGGTTTCAGTTTCAGAATCTTCAGTTAAACTCCATAGTTTGCTTCTGCCTACAAATCTGTAGGATATAATTCCCTTTGCATTTAATATTCCCAGATATTTGAGTATGGTTGCCCTGCTTCTACTGGTGTTACCTGTGATCTTATCCAGCATACACTCTTCTGGAGGGTGTGATTTTATGTAGGATACAATTAATTTTTCAGTGTCAGATAAATCTTCCATTATATTCACCACCTAAATACTATACTATATAGTATAACATGTTCCTATTTAATACCTCTTCATATTGTATCTCGGGTTTCTTTTCTTTTCTGGATATTTCAGGCTTAAATCCAAAAGATTTAAATACAATAAATCTATACTATACAGTATAGTTATACTATATGTTACAAAATTTATAGTCATATTAGGAGGATAAATGATGGAATACCAAGAAAAGGTTAAAGAATTCAAGGAACTTTTAGGAACAAAAGGCAGTCCTGTAGCAGTTAAACTGGTTAAATCCCCGGATGAAATACCCGAGGGTTTCCCTAAAATAGACACCAAGAAGAGGCATTGTGAATTTGTGCAGGATGCCAGGTTAGAGGGCTTAGAAGGTTATGCAACAGGGGAAGAACATATGTGTAAAGGTGGTGCTGGTGTTATGGGCATAACATCCATACCTGAACCAGTGGCCACAGGTAAAATGTATGAAAAATTGGGTAATTACCAGACACTCGAAGCAAGTAAGGATACTGTGGATGCCATACCAAAATCATCTGAAAAATACTACGCATCATTATACTCACCACTTGAAACAGCAAAATTTGATCCAGATGTGATTGTACTTGTTATCAATCCCAAACAGGCCTTAAAAATTAGCCAGGCACTTCTTAATAAGAATGGTGGAAGGCTATCAAGTGACTACTCTGGAATACAATCCCTGTGTGCAGATGCTGTTGTTGCAGTAAAACAGCGTGGAGTATCCAACATGACACTGGGATGTAACGGTTCAAGAAACTATGCAAAAATAGGGGAAGACGAAGTCATAATTGGTATTCCAGCTGCAAGTTTCAATGAGATGGTGGATGCACTTGAAACATTTAAAGAGAAGTGGGGAGAGCTATGAGAAAGATCAATGCACTGGGAATTAAATATCCAAACTCCAACATACTGATTGAAAATGTTATAAAACAGAATAATGAGGATGAAATCATCATCAACCTCAAAAAATCAGCAGATAAAGGATTGAAAGAAATTGCAGCGAAGTATGGATATGACTATGATGTTGAAACTGATGGAAATGAGTTGGTTGTAAGAATGACCCTGAAGGATATTGAAATGTCAAAGCTCGATGTAACAGGAGAAACATGTCCAGGACCTGTAATCATTGTTGGTGATAAACTGGCCAGCATGCAGGTTGGAGAACGTGTGCAGATCCTCTCCAATTTAAAGGAAACACTGGACGACCTCGTAATCTCTGCAGCTGAAATGAACGGATCAGTGGTTGATGAGGGAATAATAGATGGTAAAAGTTACGTTGTAATTGAGAAGGTTGAATCTGAATCTGTATCTGTTTCTGTGAAAAGGGACAAGGTTTTGGTGGTGCAGAGTAATGGTATAGGGAATGCTGAAAGGGCATATGCAACTTTCATATTTTCAAAGGCTGCACTGAGCATGGGTAAGGAAGTTACCATATTTCTGTTAATGGATGGTGTGAGTATAGCAAGAAAGGGTAATGCAGAAAAGGTTAAACACCCTGCATTCGACAGGTTAGACAAGTTAATGGGTCCTATAATGGATGCTGGAGCCAAGATATACGTGTGTGAACTCAGTGCAGAGTTCCGTGGAATTAAACAGGAAGATCTGGTTGAGGGAACAAAACTCGCAGGGGCAGCAACCTACATAACACTACTTAGTGATCCAAGCTTCGCAGTTGTGAACTTCTAAAAATCGAGGTGGAAAAGAATGCAATCAATATACCAAATAATTATACTATCTGTACTACTCAGTGGAATGGTAAGCGGTTTCATAACCTTCAGAATGTCTGGAATGAAACTTGCACCACATTTCATCTTCATTATACTAGCCTTCTTAGTAACGCTGGTGGGACTGGTAACCCTTAATAGCTACGTGATCTATGGGGCTGTTATTTTACAGTTACTGGCAGTTGTTACAGCATACACCCAAACATGGGCTGTTTTAAAGTACAACTTCCAGACATCACCAGCCTATGCACCGCACTTGGCGCTCATGACCCTTATTCCCGTATTTTCCATAGTATCTGTGCTGGTTTAAACCGAATTCTTCTATTTTTTTTAATTTTTTTTTTGCTTTCCTGATATTTATAATCGATTTCATGCGATTTCAATAAATTTTCATGTTTTTGGATGGATTCAATTTTTAATAAGTGATTAACTTATTAATTTAATAATTTAGTAACCATTTTCATGGTTTGAATGAAATCAGTTGCAAAAAAAGATTAAAAGAGAAGGAATGGTTTGGATAGTTAAACAGGCAATTATTCAGGGGTTCCCTTCCAGAGAATGTAAGAAAATACAATTACCCATATCATGAATAGGAATATGGTTATCCTTTCAAATAATCCTCCAATTAGGCTATTATTTGCAATGGATGCGGCTCCAGCACCTCCAGATAAGAAGATTAGTATGGCAGTTGCATATGAGTACCAAGTGAAGTTATTCTGGCCAACATAATCTTTAAAGCTTAAACCAACCAGGATAACTGAAATTATAGTTAAAAGTGCAGTCACACCTGAGAGTGCTATGTGAAGGGTTCCGTAGAATGTTGCAGGTGATCCTCTCGGATCCTGTGTAAATATTAGTACAAGTAATCCTAGAATTCCAATTACAACTAGCATGAACGCTGCTAAGTTGAACTTCTTTGATTTAAAGTCGCTGTCCAGAAATGCTCCGACACCAAAGATCAGTATAAAAATGTTGTAGAGTCCGAATGATATATCCATTAACAGCTTATTAGGGGCATTTGCCATACTAAGTTCGCTTATAGCATTGTAAAGTGGACTGTAATCATGTCTCAATGCACCACCTATAAACACAGTCAGGATATAGATTATAGGACCTATTATTCCAACTAATGGGTAAATCTTTTTCATATTGTATCACTTATTTATTTATTCTGGATGGGAATTTTTTTTTAGTTAAAATTTTTTTTATCATGTTGCTGTATATTTAGTTTCCTCGAATCTAGAAGTCAATTTTAGATCATTTTTCATTTTTTTGTGATAATTATAATTAAATTAGTAAATATATTTATAACAATAATGGTTTACATCAATTTAGAAGATTTCAAGTTATGAGGAATAAAAAAAATGAGTGCAAAAGAAGATATACGAGCACAAATAATTGATGAACTTGTTGGGGCTAAGTTTCCAATAGATACTCCTGAAGAGCTTTTAAGATCATTCCCTGATGGTATACAAACCACTCTCCGATCCAATGATGTGGTATTATCAGCGAGTCATGCTGGAGAAATCCTTTCACCTAATGATTTTCCATTACACTCAGCCCAAGAAGTAGCGGATATTATAGTCAATAGAGCACGTTTTTTCCTAGTATGAGCAAATTTTTTTATAAATTGTAGATAATGATTTAATTTTATTAATATGGAATTTTTAGGTGGGGTAAAAGAATGGATAATGTTGAGGATATTACATATAATCTTCTTGTTGATGCAGGGATAAAAAAAGGAATGCATATTCTTGATATTGGCTGTGGACTTGGTGATGTATCATTTTTACTGGCAGATATGGTTGATGTTGAAGGGTCTGTTTTAGGATTAGATTTTGATGACAATGCATTGGAAGTTGCACGTAAACGAGCCAATGAAAGTAAGTTAAAAAATGTTGATTTCATAAAATCTGACTTGAATACTCTTTCAATTGATAAGGAGTTTGACGCTATTGTGGGTAGACGAGTATTGATGTATTTGCCAGATCCAAAGAGGGTAATTTCTAAGCTTTCAACCATGTTGAAGATGGGAGGATTGATGATTTTTCAAGAAAGTGATTCAACCCTGTCTTCAAAAAGTATTATACCCATGCCCCTTCACAAACAGGTAGATAAATGGATATGGGACACAGTAGAGCATGAAGGAGGCAATATTCATATAGGTTTTGACCTCTGGAGTTTATTTACACAAAAAGGACTTACTGTTGAAAACCTTCGTGCTGAGGCCATAGTTCAAACTCCTGATAAACCTTTACCCAGAGCTCTGATTGTTAAATTGATGTTACCACGTATAATTAAGGCAGGAGTTGCAACAGAAGATGAAATTGATATAAACACTCTTGAAGATCGTCTCACAGAAGAACGAATGAATTCAAATGCCACATATATAAGTGAAATAGTTTTCCATGGATGGGCTCGAAAGATAGAATGAAAATTTCCATCATATCATGTTAAGTGTAAAAATAAATGCACGAAAAAAAATTATTGAATATATTTAGTCATTTGTGATTTTTTTATTATTATGAAACTACATAGTTTAGATGTCAAAAAAAAACATCATTTGTGCTTCATTTTCAACTTAATAAAAATTAACGACGCAAAATCAGAAATTAAACATAAAGAGTATTAAAAAAATATTAAATCCATAATTTTATAATAATTTCAATAATAAAAATGAAAAAATAGTTTAATTCTTTTAAAATGGCCTTTAATAAATATAATATTGGCTTTGAAATAGTATTTAGCCTGAATATTAATGAAAATAATATTATTTAGGCTTTCATACACTATTTCTAATTCTCAATAACTATAAGAATAATGCGCACTTATAATTGAATTTAAATTTAGCAATTCTTTAAAGTTTAGAATTTATATAGTTAAAAAAACTATTTATTAATTAAATTACACTTGAATAATTTTAAGGAAACTTTAATGTTTTATTTCTGTTTATGAAATATTTCAGTGTTTTAATGTTATATTTGGAGGATCAATTGTATGCATATAGCTGAAGGATTTTTGCCCTGGCAGTGGTGTTTGTTCTGGTACATAGTGGCTTTACCAGTTCTTATCTATGGAGTCATTAGAATCAAGAAGATCACAGAAGAAAACCCGGAATCCAAACCGTTACTAGCTGTTTCAGGAGCTTTCATGTTCATTTTATCATCCCTTAAGATGCCGAGTGTTACTGGGAGTAGTTCCCACCCAACAGGTAATGGACTGGGAGGTGTTCTCTTTGGACCGGCAGTCACATCTGTACTGGCCTTCATAGTGCTCATATTTCAGGCACTTCTACTTGCACATGGAGGCATAACCACACTGGGTGCCAATGTATTTTCGATGGGTATCGTAGGATCAACAGTTGCATGGTTAACATGGAAGGGATTGAAGGGAATCGGCTTATCAGCTTCAATAGCAGTATTTTTCGCTGCACTACTGGCAGACTGGCTGACCTATGTAACAACAGCTGTACAGCTTTCACTTGCATTTCCCATACCAACCTTCTTTGCAGCCATGTCAAAATTCCTGATAATTTATGCATTTACCCAGGTGCCACTTGCAATTGCCGAGGGAATTTTAACTGTGGTCATATTTGAGTACATAATGAAACTCAGACCTGACATACTGGTGCGTTTAAAGGTTTTAAAACCAGGTGAAGCCAGATCTGGAGAGGATTAACATGGAAAAGAGACACATCATAATGCTTCTAATGGTGGCAGCACTCATAATATTTCCACTGGCAATCTACAACGGTAAAGCAAGTTCAGGGGAAATTTTTCAGGGATCAGATTCACAGGGAACCGATATCATATCCTCTGAAGGTTACAAACCATGGTTCAACTCTATATGGGAACCACCAAGCCCTGAAATTGAAAGCCTGATCTTCTCTTTACAGGCAGCCATAGGAGCCCTCATCATAGGTTACTTCATAGGTTACTACAATGGCAGGCAAAAATCAAAAAGGGAAAAAGAGTAAATAGGACACTGTCCTGTATGCCTGCCTGAATATGATTTAATTTAATCGTAATTGAATAATGCCTGTTAGTTAGCCATTTAAAACCTATTTATTCCTGTTTTTTAGTTAATATCCTCTGTTAATATAAATTTAGTCAACGAATATTATGATTTTATTAATTTTTTATTAATTCTTAATAATTATCTTGGCTAATATTATTTTTTTTATATTGAATGTATAAATATCCAGTTTTTAGTTTCAGGGGGATTAACAGCTTGAAATTTTCATTTTTTCACAGTATTAAGTGAAAATTTAGAACTGTTCTATCGTTGCTTATTTTTATTATAATGGTTAATTAATAATTTTATTGGATAAAAAAACTACTAGTCATTTATTTACTGTATCAATGCCTATTGAAAATGTTTCAATCTTAAATTAGGGTTTTATTAGATTATAATAAGGATTATGATTAATTATTAGATTATTCCTAATCTCGACCTGATATTTAGTCTATTTCATCAAATTAGACTTTAATTCAACATATTCCCTTGGTATTAATTAGGCTTAACATGTTTTTATTGGTGATAATAGGAACAGATCGTGATGTAAACCATTTTATGGATGTGATAATGTTCTCAAATATAACCAACACTATAAAGGGGAGATTACAAAAATGAAAAAAAAGATGATACTTTGTACATTATTTTTGTTTTTGTGTATGATAACAATCAACTCCATTTCTGCTGCAAATGTAACAGTTAATCCTGGTAGCAGCATACAGAATGCGGTTAACAAAGCAAATTCTGGAGACACTATTATTGTTAACGACAATAACAAAAACGCGTACACTTATCAAGAAAGCATAACAGTAAACAAAAAATTAAACATCGTAGCCAATGGATCAGTAACTATTAAAGCTAAAAACTCTAATTCAGCAGTTTTTAATATAGATCCTAGTGCTGCTGGTTCGTCCATAAAAAATTTCAAGCTTACAGATTCCAATTACTGTATAATGGTAAACAGAGCCAATTCCTGTACAATTTCTGGAAATACCATTAGTTCCACGTCTTTAGTGGGAATTCAGTTCTATGGAGACATACAGAAATCTTATATTTTGTACAATAAAATATCGGGTGTTTCTCCCCAATATGGAAATGGGATAAGTTTTGAATATGGTAAAAGTACATATAACGCGATTACTGGAAACACAATTACCAACTTCTTAAACGGAATCCTATTCAATGATTACAGTGCATACAACACCGTAAAAGGTAACAACGTACAGTGCCAAGGTCTTCATGGTGCTGGTATTTACTTCACAGACAAATCAAAACATAACAACATATTTTATAACAAGGTTTCAGGTGCTGAAGATGGTATTGCCATCCAAAAAATGGGAAATGGTATGGCTAGCTACTTCAACATAAAGGGAAACACTGTTGTAAAGAATAAGAATGGTTTCTGGATCAGACTCACCAGATCATTAATTACATACAACACTGCTAAGCAGAACAAGGTCAGTGGTCTTGATATTACAGGTTCCTACAATAAAATAATGCACAACACAGCAACCTATAATGGAATCTGTGGAATCTCCATTGGAAGATACTCAAGTAAGGACCACAACATCGTACAGTTCAATGTACTTTGTAACAACAAGGCAGGTATAAACAGTGCAAGTAATTACACAACCATAAGCCACAACTCAGTACAGCACAACACCACAAATGGGATTATATCCACTGCCAACCACGTGACTATTAAAAGCAACTCAGTGAACTACACTGCAAGAAAGATCCTGGTACAAGGTTCAGCTAACACCGTAAAATAAAGGTATGAAATTAATCCAACTGAAAATGAATCCAATTTGATTTTTTTCAAAGGAATTCCCTCCCAAAAAAGCAGAGTTTTTCGGGAGGATTCCCTCCTACAACCTTTTTTCCATTTTTAAAAGAAGAAAATATAATGGATCGATGTTTAAGTTTCAATTGAAATATTATTTTTTCATGCCATTAAATCCATTTTATGTCCGATATCCATTTTAAGTGCCTTTTCATAGATTTTCCAAGCTGTGGCTATGTCTTGTACAGCGAGTCCTGTTGAATCGAAGATAGTTATTTCATCACTGTTTAGTCTGGAAGGTTTTTTATCTGTTATAATTTCACCTATCTTGGCATGTATATCCTTTCTGTTTAAAACTCCCTGTGAGATTGGCACGTTGATTTCTCCACTGTGACTTGCCTGTTCCCAGTCATCAATAACTATTTTAGTCCTTAACAAAGCCTCTGTTTCTATTTCCTGTTTTCCAGGAGCATCAGCACCCATTGCATTGATATGTGTTCCCTCTTGCAACCATTTAGATAGCACTACAGGAGTTCTGGTGGGTGTGGTTGTTGTTACAACATCCATCCCAACCACAGCATCTTTGGTTTCCAGCACAGCTTCAGCATCGATCCCATACCCTTTCCTTATAATGCTCGCCATTTCTTCGCTCTGGGAATGGTTAATACTGGTAATTTTAACTTCACTCAACTCCATCACTTCGTTTAAAGCTAAAAATGATAGTAAAGCCTGAACACCTGCACCTACAAATCCGGCACGTTCTGAATCTTTCCTGGCCAAGTATCTGGTTGCAACACCTGCAGCTGCTCCTGTTCTCATGTTTGTAACTGATGTACCATCCATAATTGCGAGTGGGTATCCATTATCAGGATCAACCAGTTCAATCACTGCCATGACAGTCGGTAGGTTGAACTTCTGGGGATTGTCAGGGTGTACATTAACTGATTTAACACCAGCTACACTACCAATTACTGAACAGGGCATGATCCTAAGATCTCCAGGACTTTTATCAGAATTTTGATTGAAGTACAGATAGTTTTTAGCAGGCATATCCACCTGCATGTTCGCTTCTTCAGCGAAGGCATTCTCAACAGAGTTTATAACTTCTTTCATTTCTATTAGGCTTTCTACGTTGGATCGGTTTAAGATTAAGGTGTGTTTCATAAAATTAACTCCTGAGTCTGGTCTAAAAATTTTTTTTATAAAATAAAATATCTACACTTTAAACTTAAAAGTTATAGTTTATAATACTTGTTATTATATCGATTACACTAGGAACCATCATGGATACTTCAACAAATTAAACCCAATTTTTAAATTTAAATATCAATTTTAAACTTCATTTAGCAGGTCAAACTAAAAATTTTCAAGAATGTTGATTTAATTGACTTACTAATTCATGGTTTCACAAGTATTACTAGTACCCTATATGAACCAAAAATATAAGCACGGTCATAAAATAACTGTTTTAAAGTATGAAGATCATGAAAAACTAAAATTAAAACTAAAATTAAAACATGGAAACCTATTTTGAAAAGGGGACAGGACATAAAAAAAACTCGATTTCGTTTAAAAACGAAATAACGATCACAATGCCTGAACAACCCTAATTATGCTGATTATAAGGTTCCGAAACTAAAAAGGAAAAGACTTTAAACTCAATCAAATCCCTGAAAACTTACATGAATATGATCTGATACTTACAAGTCTTTTGCTTCGATATTTTGTTCGTCCCTTAAGATTTGTATCATGAGGTCACGTGCTTCTTTAAATATTCTATCCCGTTTAATGGCCTGATCCAGAAGTTCTTTTGCCTCATCATATTGTTTAAGTTTGTAGTGTGCCTGTGCCTTGAGATAGAGGCCAAATTTATAAAAATCGTTTTTCTCCTCAGGATATCGTTCTAAAAACATGTCAAATGCATGGACAGCATCTTCATACCTCTCCTGAAGTAGGAGAACGTATCCCATGTTGTAAACAGGCATGCTGTTTGATGGATCAATCTTCATTACATTGTCAAAACATTTGAGTGCTTCATCAAAGTTTTTAAGCTCCATGTAAACAATGCCCTTATCATTCCATGCATGGCTGTAGTTCGGATCCATTTCCAGGGTTTTGTCAAAAAATTCAATAGCCCTTTGTTTTTCTCCCTGTTCCATATAAGAAATAGCCTGTTTGTAAAATGCTTCAACATCTTGTTCCGCCATAAAAATCACCAAAATTTAACCATTTTCTTTACATTAAAATAGTTTGTAAACATATCGAAATAAAATCCATTCCTTATAAGTACTTTTCTCACATTCTTATAAACCCATGACAACACATCTCCACAAAAAATTGTGTTTGAATTAAATTTATCATATGAATCTAATAATCTTTTACTCAAAAAAAACTATTGAAAATACTATTGAAAATGTCACTGCAGATCTAAAATTTCAAACTTCAAACAACTACAATATGGGCTGGATCTCAGGATTATATTTATTCAAAGGCCATTTATATCCGGTTGATTATTTATTCTGGCTGCAGGGATTGTTTTTATATTCTTTTGATATGTTGAATGGGATTTTTGTAGAAATTTATTTCAAGTTCTAAACGAAATATAGATATGTGAAAGGAAGGAGTTAAAAAATATGAAGGTCGTAGGAATAAATGGCAGCCCAAGAAAGAAATGGAACACTGCAACAATGGTTGAAATGGCACTTGAAGGAGCAAGATCCCAAGGTGCAGAAACAAAACTCATAAATCTTTATGATCTTAATTATAAAGGATGTAAAAGTTGTTTTGCATGTAAAACCAGGGGGAGTAAATCCTATGGCCGGTGCAATCTCAGGGATGATTTAACAAGTATATTTGATACGATTGAAAATGTTGATGCTGTTATTTTAGGTTCTCCTATCTACTTTGGAGTTGTAACAGGTGAGATGAGGTCATTTATGGAAAGATTGATATTTCCATACTTCACATACACCAACCCACCAGAGTCCCTGTTTCCAAAGAAGATAAATTCTGCATTCATTTATACCATGAACATCCCTGAAGAACTCGTTGAAGATTATGGTTACACACTCCAGTTTGAAACCAATAAACAGCTACTTTCACTTTTGTTTGGATCATCAGAAGCATTGTTTAGTTACGACACCTACCAGTTCAATGATTACTCCAAGGTTGTGGCTGATAGATTTGACCCGGATCACAAGGCACAGCACAGAGATGAACAGTTCCCAATTGATAAAGAAGAAGCCTTTAAGTTGGGTGTTCGAATGGTTAAAGGATAGAAGCAGTATATTTCTGGGTTTAAGATTAATTAATTATGATAATGTTGGTGAATGGATATGAAAAGTCTTTTTGAAACAACTGAAATATCAGGCATGGAACTCAAGAACAGATTCATCTGTTCAGCAATATGGGAAGGACTTGCAGATGAGAAAGGCCATGTAACACCTGAATTAGTAGATCACTACCATAAACTTGCCGAGGGTGGTGTTGGCACTATCATCACTGGTTTTTCTAATATCATGGATTTTGATAGACCTACACATAATATGAACGGAATATATGATGATGTTTTCATTGATGAGTACAGGGAACTCATTGGAAATGTCCATGAACACAACGTTAATATCATCATGCAAATTGTACATGGAGGCACTAAATGGGGGCCATCAGCAGTTAAACATAAATCAACAGGTACAATTCCGAAAGAAATGACAATAGAGGATATTAAAACTGTGATTCAGGCATTTGTTGATGCAGCTTTGAGAGTACAAAAAGCTGGTTTTGATGGTGTGCAGTTACATGCAGCACACGGATTCTTACTCAGCATGTTTTTAAATCCATATTACAACACACGTACGGATGAATATGGGGGATCCATCGAAAACAGGGCGAGAATCATTTTTGAAACCTATGATGCAGTGAGAAAATCTGTAGGGCCGGATTATCCTGTGTTTATCAAGGTGAACTGTAAGGATTTCATGGATAAAGGTTTGACATTTGAGGATAGCTTGTATGTCTGCAAAAAACTGGCTGATAAGGGTATTGATATGATCGAAGTGAGTGGTGGTAGCTACTCCTCAAGGGAGGGTGAGGGGCCCATGAGAAATACTGAGAACAATGAATCCTACTTCATGGATTATGCAGCTAAAATTGCCAGTGAAGTGGATGTTCCAGTGGCGCTCGTGGGTGGTAACAGAAGAATTGAAAAAATGACAGAAATATTGAACACCACAGGGATAGACTACTTCTCCATGGCAAGACCATTTATACATGAACCCGGACTCATAAACAAGTGGATGGCACATGATCTCGATTCAACAGAGTGTGTTTCATGCCATGCATGTAACGGTATAAGTGGAGGATGTATCTTTAAATAACTGGACCACTATCCATAAAAAAATGAATTAGAAACTCCATGATTTTTATGAATCTTTATTCATCTTTTTTTAATCTTGTATACTGTAGTAGTTTCGAACATTGGGTCTTGTAAGATATATGAGGAGTATTCCCACTATTATAACTCCGAATATGGACTGGATATTTCCCATTATAACTGAAACTAGATCTCCAAGTGCGTTTACACCAAATATTATGACCACAGCCCACCATGCAATTTTATTACCTTTTAGTAGACCGTAGCTTGATGCAAGTAATATGAATCCAATTGCCATCACGAATATTCCAAATATGATTCCGATCATGGTGCCCCTTATGGATGGGGATAGTGATGATTTTATTGTCCATAAAATATCGAGAGGTGTTCCAACAACTAGTATTGATATTCCTGCAATGAGTGCAACAACAGCAACAATGAACACCAATAAACTTATTATTGTTATTCCTTTTGGTCTTGTTTCCATTAATACCACATTCCTACCTTTCTATATTTCACTATTTTTTTTAACGAGTTCATTTGCCACGGCTTCTGCAAGAATTGCAACAACTTCTGGAAATTGTTCCTGCCCAATTTCTTCTCTATGAAGATTTAAAAGGGTTATTCCCCTTAAAATGCTTGAAATAATTTCTGGGCCTGCTTCAATTGTTTCATTTTTTTGTTTAACCTTCATAATGGTGTTAATAACTAACTGGGTGTCCTCTTTTTGATGTTTTTCAAGTTTTTCACCTGGTAGTTTTCTTACCATAATGTCATAATCGTTGCTTTCGTAGATCCTGCGTAGTAAGGGTGTTCTTTCGAATAATGTACTCGATTTATTGATAGTTAATTGAATAGCTTCCCTTGCTGATTTAGTTGATAGTATGGAGTCTTTCATTTCGCCTTCGATTTTCTTTTCTTCATATTCAAGTAAGCTGAAGTAGAGTTCTTCCTTTGAATTGAAGAAATTGTAGAAACTTCCCTGGGCAATTCCAGCTTCGCTTGTGAGGTCCTTGATACTGGTTTTTTTAAGGCCATGCCTACTGAAGAGTTTCAATCCACTTTCTTTGAGCTTGTTGATTATGATTTGATTTTCCTTTTCACCGAACTTCCTGGGCAAACTAACACCTCTAAAATTATATGAATATTTTAATTTTATATTCATACATATTAAAGTTTGGTGGGACTGTGTTTCGATGTGTTTAATTTAAAAAAATCCTAAGACAAAAACTCCAGGTGATTATTTAATATTACGAGCTTGATCCAGAATAAGACAATTATTAAGGTTGAATATAGCAAAATTATAAAAAACAGATTCATATATTTAATCAAGATACTTTCATGTATCAAATCTTTAAATAAACCATATATGGTATTGTTTGTGATAATGACTTATGGATCTCTGATATCATTCGTTATCCTACGAATAAAACAGTTTACAGCAAGAACAATTCGATATATGAAGGTTTAGAATCGAAGATTAATGTCTATTTATTACTTAATTGAGAATTAGGGGGGTATGTGGTGCGTTAACACCACATTCTATTAAGTACGCTGTCATCCTTTAAAAGCTTTACTATCCTATTATCATAAACTGGATTGATATTAATGAAAAACTTAAATCTGATGAAATAGACTAATAAAGTAGATATGTTTATAAACCTTAATCCTATTATATAATTATTCCAAACAGTTTTAGGTTTGTATCCAAAGTTTTAAGTTATAGTGAGGTATAATATGGCTTTTATTGCAGTTAACAATCTTGAATTTATATTAGAAGTAGCAATATTTTTACAGCTTGCAATAATTTTGATCCTTAATTTATTCAGGATCACCCTCAGTCGTATATTATTCTTCTCATTAATACTGGGAATAGGTTTAACAGCACTCTTTAGTTTTGATGCACTGGCACTGTTCATACCATTTTTGGGTCTGCACGAGTTTACACACACTTATGGTCCCATAGTCATCATGGTTATTGTAACAGCATGGGCAGCCCTCTCCACAATGAGCGAAGTGGGAATTCAGGTCGCGAATGTGAAAAGACTGGTTTTCCTCATGATTATAATGATAACCATTGTGGGAACATTAGTGCACAGGGATTTCTTAATACTCTGGATGATGGGACTTTTCTTAGGATTTTTCATGATCTCAAAATCCTTCAGACAGAAATCGTTCCTCTCAATAAAGAGGGTATTAGCAATTGTTGTGGCGGTCGTAGTGGGAGTTACATCACTTGAACTTCTGTCAAGACTGCTTTCCATGACGGTTTTAAGTCCGGTTGTCAGGATCGAAAGGATATTTGAAAACGCCATACCCAGTTTGAAGATGGTTGTTTACAATACCAACCTATGGGGCCACACACAGGGAAGTGCCTACTGGAACACAACAGACACAGGAAGCTCAAGTGGATACATAGCACTGCCAATATCTTTAATTTTAACATTTGGACTCCCTTACCAGGTATTTTTCGGGGTTCTTGTAACTAAGAAGGATATTATAGATTACTTCGTGCCGGGAATATTTGGATTCGCATACGATTTCGGATACATTGTACTTGCCCTGCTGCTTATATGGTGCATATTCATAATTGTTCTAGGAATGAAGATCCTCTCAGAATACAGGGAAAAAAGGGAGAGGGGAAACAAAACACTCCTGGGTAGAGAAGCCCTACTCATAGGATCACTTGCAGGATTCGCATCACAAGCAATCCTAGGATTATTCATCATTAACCGTGCAATAAATGGAACAGCCCTTGTTACATTCATATTCCTAAGTGGATTGGTACTGGCACATATAATACTGCCCAAAAACACCACTAAATAATTATTTCAATTAGGAACTCAAAAACTGAAATTGGAGGATGGAGTAAAATAAAACTCCAATTGCCTATTTTGTTGTTTGCTATTTTTTTTTATTATGTTTATCTGACTTAATTCCAGAAACTATCCCGCGATCTTTGATTTTATTAATTTCATGTGGCTTTGATCTGTTAGATCTTATCTATTTTCAATCATACCATTTTTAGACCGTTGTTTTGGTATCGTGAATTATTTTAAGAAATCTGAAAAACAGTCCATAAACATCCCCGTATGGGGGATGTAGTTGGGAGGATTAAACGAACTTTAAAATAGGATCAATAATATTAACATAAATACCTTTTAAATTATTAGTAGTTCTTCAAACCTAAGAAATATTAACCAACCCTCTATTTAAATTGAGGTTGTCATGTAAAAATAAAACCCTGTTCTAGGTTAATCGAGTTTCAATAAAAATGTCATGAAAAAAAAATTTTAGACTGAGTTCTAGTACTAAAAAAAATAAGGGATTTTAAAAAAGAAAATTAGATTGAAAAATTTTTTGGCATCCTTTTTTTGCTAATCTGTTTTTGCTTCTGGAACTTCAGGGCTAGGTTCAAACAACATGAATATACCCGTTAGTATTAACCAGAGACCTATTAAGAGTGCCAGGTAGAATGGGTTTAAAGCGTACACTCCAATTATTAGGTAAAGTATACCAAGTATAATACCTAAAAATCCTCCGGCTCTTCCGGCATTTCCTTTACCTGATACCAGTCCGATTATTCCCGAGAGTATCAGGAATATACCTCCAAGGTATATCAGTATGCCTGCAAATATGCTGAAGGCCACAATTTTTCCAAACATTCCAATTCCCACTATCACACCTATAATACCAACTATAAGTGCAAATATACTTATTGCCTTACTTTCAGACCATGTAACCACACTCTGAGCAAGGAGCCAAATTCCGACAAATATCAGACCAATAGCAACTATGTCGCTAACAAGGAAAACACTGACAAGTGGGAAAGCTATAACTGCCAACCCAAGTAGTATGGCTAATATTCCAAATAACACATTATTTTGCTTCATTAACAATCCCTCCCTAATTTTTTTGGATTAATGTTATTAATTAATTATAGTTTTTAGTTATTTTATAATTTCTGGTTGAAGTACCATTTATAAACAAATTTAAACCAGTAATCAGGGTAGCCTTCCATCCCATACCAGTTCATCTACACCTACGGTTGGAGTACTGTTAAGGGCAGGGTAATGAAATAATTCAGTTGTTATATTGTGTTTAAAAAAAAATTATGGAAATATAAATTTGCTATTAAAATTTGGAAAGATTTCAATTACAAACTTTAACAAGATCCATGGTGCAAACGATATTTTTTTTATTTTACATGGTATGTATGTTAGTAGTTTAGGATCTGTTTTGGGTCTGCATCCATTTCCTTGAATTTGGAATACAAAAATTCGATCTTGTTTATATCAATCCTGATCAGGTTTAAAAGAACTGGCAGTTTGTTTAAAGCTTCCATATTCAAACCCTTATGTTTTATGATCTTTTCATATTCATCACTAGTTTCATTCAGGATAGATGCCTTTCCTGTTATCTGCATTCCAGCGAGACTGTTCATACCATTGAATGAATCGTAGATGGATACACTCACATTGTTGTTGAGCAGAAGGTTTGAAAATTTTTCACCACCCTCTGATAAAAGGTATATATGGTTTTCCAGGAAGCTGTACTCTATTGGTGTGGATCTGACAATGCCTGCATGACAGGTTGCCAGTGTGCAGGTGTTGTGGGAACTTATAAACTCATCAACTGTAGAGACAAGTTTTTTGTGTTCCAGTTTTTCCAGAAGTTCTTCCTTCATGCCCTTGAGTTTCATGGAGAATTTTATTACCTCTTCCGTGTTGTAAAAATCCATATCTTCATGGGGAAGTTTAACCAGTTCAAGGAATTCTTCGATGGAAACCTGGTCATTGGAATCCAGATCTTCGAGTATCAGACGACCACCAAGTGCCTTTAGAGTTAAAAAATCAACCTGAAACTCCCTAGAAAGATTGTTAAGTTCTCTTAATCCTCCATCAGTATCTAAACATGTGCAGAAGGCAGCTACAGATTTTTGTTTTAACCATTCACAGTTTTCATTCACAAATTCTATCAGTGGTTTATCAAGCTTTTCCTTGTAAACTGGAGCTCCCAGTACCACGAATTCAAAATCCCGATATTCTTCTTTAAAATTTTCCACACTACAGTACCTTGCCGGTCCTGTTATAAGTGATATGGTTTTTGCAACCTCTTCTGTTGTGCCATATTTACCTGAATACACCACTAAAGTCTTGAGCATCTTGAATTTCCTCCCTTGTTTTATTAAACATAATTGAAATAGATCAAATTTGTATGGCTCAGTTTAATGAATCAGAGCTAACTACTATTTTCTGTTTCGTTACAATTAAATTATTTCACTTTTCAATAAGTTTGATGGCCCTTATTTACTGGTCTGTATCTGTCCAGTAACTGAAAAAGAGTTTAAATCTGTCTCTTTAATATCAATTATTTTTCAATAAATTTAAACTATCTTAAAACAAGATCATTAATTAACCAGTGTGGGATCGTGTTGTACTGATTAAAGGTTTTTGAAGAACTTATGATTAATCATAATTTATACGGATTATAAAAGGCTTGTTGAATTTTTTGGGGTGTACTGCTTGAAACAAGAGCTGAATTCTAATGAATGTACTGATTTTACAGTTTCAAAATCTGAGCTAGAATGGCAGCAGATATTTGATCCATTGCCTGATATGATTGCAATAATGGGAGTGGATTACAAGATTAAAAAGGTTAACAAGTCCATGTTGAACATTTTAGGTGTTAAATCAGAAGAACTCATTGGAAAAGAATGTTATACCCTCATGCACTGCTCTCATGGACCTCTTGAATTGTGTTCCCATGCAAAACTTCTTGAAGACACTGCTATCCCTCAGGTTGAATTTCCCATAGAACTGTTTAAAGGTGACTTCCATGTATCAGCATCTCCGAAATTTAACAGGAAGTATACATAGTTCGCAGTATAACAGAGAGAAATGAGATGGTCCTGAATTTAAGATAAAATTCAAAGAAATGGAGATAGGTTAGGTTACTATGCCAAAATCAAAGATACTGCTGGTTGAAAATGAAGGAATAGAAGTCATGGATGTAAAAAGGGAACTGGAATCATTTGGCTATGAGGTACTATTTGTAGCAGCTAATGGTACGGATGCCATTAAAATGGCTGAAAATAACCATCCAGATCTTATTTTGATGGATATTATGCTTCCAGGTAAAATTGATGGTGTGGAAGTTTCAGACAGGATAAAACATCTTGAAATACCAGTAGTTTTTTTAACTGCACTTTCTGACCATGCAACTTTTAAAAGAGCAAAGTCAACAGCACCTTATGGTTATTTAATCAAACCTTTCGATTCTAAAGAACTTAAATACACGATTGAACTCGCATTATTCAAGTCACGTTCCGAGAAGGAGATCAGGTCAGTTAGGAATGAATTTAAACTCTTAACAGACAACTCGAATGACATGATATACAGAATGAAACTGAGTGATGGAAGCTTTGAATATGTGAATGTTGCTGCAGAAAAAATAACTGGCTACAGCATAGATGAATTTTACAGTTCTAAAAGGCTGCTTAAAAATGCGATCCACCCTGATTTTAAGGACTACTACCAGCGAACCTTTGAAAAACTCCTGAATGGTGAGGTTGAACCTGAATTTGAGTACAAGATAATCACTAAAAATGGGGAATTAAAATGGTTGAATCAACGAAACAACTTGGTAAGAGATTCAAAGGGAAAACCAATAGCAATAGAGGGAATAGTAACAGATATAACTGCTAGAAAGGCTGCAGAATTGGCTTACAAATCCAAAAAAACCGAGTGTGAAAATGAACACAGAAGGTTTGAAATGGCCCAGAAAGTTGCTTCAATGGGTATATGGGAAAATGAACTTGCAACCAACAACCTGAACTGGTCCACAGAAATGTACAATATACTAGGCCTTCCAGTAAATACAAAGGTTAACCTTGAAGATGTTAAGAACATATTCCCTGAAAAGGAACTTGAACGATTCAACCAGGCAGTTAAAGACGCAGTCAAAAATCATAAACCCTACAGTAACGACTACAAGATAATTAGACCAGATGGAGAGGTGCGTTACATTCATGATGAAGGACAGGTTATAAAGGGAAAGAACGGTGAAGCATTAAAAATGTTTGGGGCCACCCAAGATATTACATCAAGAAAAAAAGCTGAAAATGCTTTAATTGAGAGTGAGGCCAAATTTAGAAACTTCGTTGAAACCACTCCAGACATGATATGGGAGATTGATTCAGATGGAACCTTCATTTACATCAGCCCACAATCTGAAGCAATATTAGGTTACAAACCAGAAGAACTCATAGGCATGAAAATATTTGATCTCATAAAACCTGATGCCCTCAGCGAAGTCAGTGACTCATTCGAGAATCACCTAAAATCAGATCTCTACTTCACTAGCTTAGTTGTCCCTGCGCTGAATAGGAAAGGTGAAGAACTCATCCTGGAAATTCGTTCAGCGAAGGTGGTTGAAGAAAATAAAAATTATCTAGGATTTGAGGGAATAGCAAGGGACATAACAGATGTAACAAGGGCTACCAACCAGCTCATAAATTCAATAAACGAGAAAAATATACTGTTAAAGGAAATACACCACAAGGTTAAAAACAATATGCAAATAATTTCGAGCCTTATTAATCTGCAGATAAATCATCTGACAGATGAAAGTGCCATCAACACCCTTAAAGAAAGTCAAAACAGGATAATTACCATGGCCATGTTACATGAAAAATTGTATTTAACATCCAACTTCAGCAGAATAAACCAGGAAGAATATGTTACAAGCCTGGTTAGAGGACTATTTTCATCTTACACTGCAAATAACAAGATAAAATCAATTATTGAAGTTGATCCAGTGGATCTAAACATCGAAACATCAGTACCATGTGGCCTCATAATAAATGAACTTGTATCTAATTCATTGATACATGGATTTCCAGATGGAAAGACCGGAACAATTTTTGTTTCACTTAGATCCCGGGGTGAAAAATATGAGTTAAGGGTCGTTGATGATGGAGTTGGTTTTCCAGATGCAATAAACTTTAAAGATGCTAAATCACTGGGACTAAAACTGGTTCAAAATCTTGTTGATCAGCTGGACGGGCAAATAGAAATGATTAAAAATGGTAAAACTGAATTTAAAATCGTGTTTAGCGAGTTAAAGTACAAGGATAGGATTTAATAATCTATATAATTATTAATAAGCCTGTAATTATACACATAGATATACTCTATTTTATTTATTATATTCTGGATGTTTAATTCTGTAAAATTTTTGATGTGAATTTATTTTTCAGAATGTATTTTCTATTATCTATTTTTTGGGCCAACTACTGACAGTTTTGTTTCATTTTTTCTAAATTCAAATTGATTCCCATATTCATTTTGAGTTTAAATTTTTTTACTTGTCAATATTTTGCGCTTCATTTTAAAATAAGAGAAGTTCTGTTCTGTATCTTTGACTTCTTATTCATCGAATTTCAGCTAATTAAATCCTATCGAAGAATATAAACAGAACGAATTACAAAGAGTAGTAAGGTGATAAAATGTCTGAGTTATATGAAAAAATGGTAAAGGAAGCTATGGCAGCTCAAAAAGCAGATGTGGAAACCGTCAAAAAAAATAGAGGCGGAAAATTCAAGATTACTGATACAAAGTCATACTTGGATGTTGTTAACGAGATGACAGTAGCCGATGGACAGAGTGAGTCTGTTATTGATCTTCATGTTAACTCTGTAAATTCACATTACAATGCACTCGTAAGTTTGACAGATACCATCAGGCCGGAAGATGATCCTTTTGTTGAACATTATCAAACACCAGCAGTCCTTGAAATACTTTATGAAAATGATAAGGCCTTCAAAGAAAGTGTAAACACATTCATAGAAGCCATTGGAAATGCAGAGTCCATCATTGGAAGGGAAGTTGTAAGAAGATACGGGGGATTTTACGGCCCCACATGTGTAGTTGACTTTGCTCTAATACCTGGTAGTACCAGTAACATAGTAAATAGAATTTTAAAGCACACAGACATTCCAGATGCTCATAAACAAGCAATTTTATCGGCCAAATCCTGGGGAATGAACACTTCCTACGGAATTGGTGAAACCTTTACAAATCAAGTGGAAGAGGGAACCACAATATCAGAAGCTTTAGAAAAAGAAATTGCCCAAATAAAATACATATATGAAAGTCCTGTTGAAGCACAGGCAAAGCTAATGGATAACTTTGGGCATGAATCATTCGATGTGAGAAAGTACATGGCCAAATACAAGAAGGACATGGAGGAAACAGTTTTAAATGCAGTCCAAGACGGTGTTCACTATGGAAACATTGTTACAGTTCCTGCCTACTGTGTAGGTGACATATCACACCACATTGCACAGTCAACCTACAACATGTGTAAAGACGATGTCATAATGGCAGTAATAGAAGCTGCAACAGATGTTATGGACTCAACTTTAAACAAAGCATTACCAAACTTTAAAAGTGAATATGAACCATTATCGCTTGCAACAGGATCCTCTGCATGTGCAGTTGAGTACATGTTAGAACTCGATGGATTCAACGCACCAATGGTGGTGGATATGCTGACTAAAAGGTTCCACAACTATGTACAGCTATATCCAACCCGTGGAGCAGCTGCAGAGCTGCACAACTGTGATTTCATGGACATGATCTACAGGGGCTGGAAGTACATGGACACAGAAAGACGTATGAAGAACGGTTCACGGGGAAATCTTGAACCTGATGTAGCTGGATTCAAAGTGGATCTGTCACCTGTTCATAAGAACGAAGTTATAATGAATCCTCAGCGTTATGCATATCCGGCATGTGCAATTACTGTCAGGTACTCGGCACTCATGCGACTTGCAGATTACCCATGTCTCTTAACAAGCGAACCTGTCACAGCAACAATGATGACCAACATTATAGCACTCCACAAGGAAAGCCCGGCTTCACCAGCAAGGGTCTGCAAGAACTGTGCATCTGCATGTCTGGTTGATTTCAGACACTGTGCATGTCAGTGGAAGGAAGCTGTTTAAAATACCATATAACCCTTTAATTTTTTTTTAAACTCGAAAATGGAATTAGGATGAAGGTGGTTTTATCATGAAATGTTACATAGATGCTCTTGAAGGTAAGGACAAGGAAGCTGTTGCCATATGTATCGTCTGTGGAATGGCAGTCTGTATGGATCATGCAAAAAGGGAAGATGTCACCATATGGGAGGGTGGTTATCCATTCCCATCTGAAAAGGTGAGCAAAAGTTTGCCAAGGATCCTCTGCCCAGAATGTTATGCGGCACTTAAAGGTGATTAGATTGGCTAATTTGACTAAAAGGTGTCTGGCTGAATTTATAGGCACTTTTTTCCTAGTATTTATGGGTACTGGTGCGGCTGTGATAGCACTCATGATATCACATGGTGCAGCAACTCCAAACTCGTTTAATATTGGTATTGGTGCATTAGGTGGTCTTGGTGATTGGCTTGCCATTGGACTTGCGTTTGGACTGGCTATAGCGGCTGCAATTTATGCTCTTGGTAATGTGTCGGGTTGTCATATCAATCCTGCAGTAACCATTGGACTGTGGAGTGTGAAAAAATTCCCTGGTCGTGATGTTGTACCCTACATTGTTTCACAGGTTTTAGGTGCTTCGTTTGCCAGTTTCTTATTGGCAGGTATAATAGGCATGGGTGCAGTAACCATTGGAGGCCTGGGTGCAACAGCACCATTTCCGGGAATTGGTTATTATCAGGCAATGCTAGCAGAAATCGTGGGCACATTCCTATTAATGCTTGCAATAATGGGAGTTGCTGTTGATAGAAGGGCAGCACCAGGATTTGCCGGTTTAATAATAGGTCTAACAGTTGCAGGTGTAATAACAACTGTGGGTAACATATCTGGAGCATCCTTAAACCCTGCAAGAACATTCGGACCCTACCTGGGAGATGCAGTCATGGGTGGAAGTAACCTCTGGGCATTTTTACCAATCTACATAATCGGACCGGTAATTGGAGCTGTGTTGGCGGCTTTAGCTTACAACTACATGACAAGTGAGGAAAAGGCCACGAGAGATTGATCCAGTACTATTATTTTTCAATATTTTTCTATTTTTTTTGAATCAATACATATCTTAGTTAAACCTATTTTAGGGTTTAAATATGAGATTTTTTTATTTTCCAAATTCTAAAAATTTCCTAATTCTAAAGATATATAAGATAAAAAAATCTAAAATATATTTAATGGTGATGGAGTTCACCTTTAACCGCTTATTTTAAGCTAATGACTCCTGCGTAGTAAATTAAGTGGAGGAAGCTAACATCATGATTATTGAACAGTTTAATATATATATCCGCATGTTTTATGGGTATCTGTGTCTAAATCTTTTAACTGGGGTGGTTTTGCATGGATAACATCCTACTTAGCCTGGCCATAATAATAATATTCGGACTCATCTTCAGCAGATTGTTCTTGAAGATCGGTCTTCCAGGACTTTTAGGAATGATTGTTGTGGGAGTCTTGATCGGACCCTACTACTTAAACCTGATCGATCCAAGATTCCTTGGAATATCCAGTGATCTGAGGGTCATGGCATTAATTATCATTCTTCTCAGGGCAGGACTCAGCCTTCATAGGGATGCATTAAGGAAAGTTGGCAACTCAGCCCTTAAGATGAGTTTTGTACCCTGTTTATTTGAAGGACTGGCAATACTCGTGATTTCCCATTTTCTGCTAGGTCTTCCTTGGATAGTTGCAGGTATGTTAGGATTTATTATAGCAGCAGTTTCACCTGCAGTGGTGGTTCCAAGCATGCTGTCCTTCATTGAAAGGGGTATGGGAACTGTCAAGAATATTCCAACACTACTCATGGCAGGTGCATCAGCAGACAACGTTGTGGCCATAACCATATTCTCAGCATTTTTAGGATTCTATACAAATAACAGCCTGAATATAGGAATAGCCATATTAGGAATACCTGTTTCTCTCTTAATAGGAATGATAATGGGTTTTTTACTAGGCCTATTCATCCTTAGAATATTCAAACATTACAGTGTCGGAAGTTCAGAGAAGATATTAATAATACTGGCTTCAGCAATCCTACTCAAGGAACTAGGGGATTACCTACAAAACTACATACCGGTGGCAGCCCTTCTTGGAATCATGGTACTTGGATTTGTGATCGTGGACAGAAACCCAAACCTAGGACTTGAATTATCCTCTAAATTCTCCAAGATATGGATACTAGCAGAGATAATACTGTTTGTACTGGTTGGTGCAGAGGTTAATATAAACCTGGTAATATCAGCAGGTGTGGCAGGTATCATCATAATATGCATGGGTCTCATTGCAAGAAGTCTGGGTGTTTATCTTTCACTTAAAGGAACTGAGCTTAACATGGATGAAAAACTATTTTCAATGGTGGCCAACACTCCTAAAGCTACTGTTCAGGCAGCAATTGGCGCGGTTCCCCTTGCTGCAGGTGTTGCCTCTGGAGATATAATACTTGCAATATCTGTCCTTGCAATTATTCTCACAGCACCACTTGGATCGTTGGGAATTAAGGTTATGGGAGACAAAATATTAACGAGGGAAAAAGAAACCAGAAAAGCTTAATCGATTATTAAAGGCTTAATTATCTTTTAAAATAAAATGCAGTGTTTTAATTAAATTAGATGGGTTTGAATTGGGTGTTATAAAAAAAAATTGTGGAAAAAAAGAGTTTTCAACTTTTTTTCACACGTTTAAACTCTTGGTTATTATATCAAACAATCCATTTTGAGTCTGGAAGTCAGAAGATAGTGTTGTGTACTGTATGAAGTACAGATAATTGTTTTTTGTGAAATCGATGAGTCTTATCTGACCTGTTATGTTATCTGCGGTTGTGTTGAACGTAGTTTCATTTGCTGTTACCCCAGCAATGGTTATGGTGCTGTTGGTACCATTCAATGATGCAACCTGAGTTTTAAGTGTGTTGAGATCTGCTGTGTTGTTTGCGTTGCTTGGTAACCTGAAGATTACAACTCCATTACCGGATGTGGTGTTGTTTTTCTGGATATCTGCATCACCCACTGCAACTACAGTTCCGTTTTCACTTGAATTTTCACTTATTAAGTCCCAGTTTGCAGGATAACTAAAGCTGATGCTGTTGTTTGAATATGTCTTTGCTGTCGTTGAATTATTGCCATTTCCATTCTGACTGGTACAGCCTGAAGCAGCTACCACCAGTGCAACAATGGCAATGACTACGAAAATATATTTCTTCATTAAATTTATCCCTCCACTTTAATAACCAATACTACTATACATACTATCAAACTATTAATATAAATAACTTGTCTAAAGCTTGAAACCTAAAATTATTTAATAATTATTTATTAAAATGTTAAATGGAGTCAAATAATGTCTTTTAATGGATCACTAGAAACTGAAGAATTGAGGTCACGGCTCATTGATGAAAACAAAGACACTTCAATGGATGAGGTTTTCAGTGGAGAAATACTGGAAACAGAGCATGGTTCATGCTACAAGATCAGTGATTCAAGAAAATTGAAACTAAACACCCTACCCAAATCCAAAGCTAAATCCAATTTACTCAGCGATTTAAAAATTATTAAGGGTATTGGAAGTTCTAAGGAACAGAAACTTAAATTGAAAGGTTATTTAACTGTGGAAGATTTGCAGGAACATCCCACCTACTCTGGGGAGGCCTGTAAAATTGTGGAACTTTTGGATGAAGGTGATACAAATAGCATAACAAGTTATGTTACATGCCGATATCCTAAAAGCCACCCTTCAGCACTCTTCTCAAGCTGTTTTTCTCCTGATAATAATTATCTGTTTATGGATATTGAAACTCTGGGACTCAAAGCTGTTCCACTCATACTTATAGGTGTGTCAAGGGTTGAAAACAAAAAAATTACGGTGGACCAATTCCTTTTAAGAGATCTTAAAGATGAAATTTCAGCCCTTGAAGCCTTCAATTCAACTGTGGACAAGGACACCATATTTGTGAGTTTCAATGGACAAACATTTGATCTTCCATACATCAAAGACAGGTTGAACTACCACCAGTTGAAACCTGATCTAAACCGGAACCACTTGGATCTCATGCACTTCTCAAGGAGAGCATGGAAAAATCACCTTCCCAACTGTAAACTCCAAACCATTGAGAAACATCTGTTCGATTTTGAACGTGAAGACGATGTTCCAAGCAGTATGGTACCATCATTTTATAAAACCTACCTCCAAACAGGTAATATAGGACCACTCATACCCATTGTTGAGCACAACAGGGAAGATGTGATAACCCTTGCAAGGATACTCTCAAGACTCAACACAGAAATGGACATTTAAAAAACACTTTTTTAAATAACAATGGGCACTTCAAAGTAATGATGATCTAATTCTATTTTCATGTGAACTTAAAGGTAAGATAACAGTTCTTTAAGATTTAAGGTATTAATTATATCCTTTTCCTTCGCCCAGCCACGTCTTGCAGTTCCAACTCCAAGCTCCATATTTGCTAATTCTTTGATGGAATGAGCATCTGTGTTTACAACCAGTTTAACTCCATGTTCAACTGCCTGTTTAATATGCATATCATTTAGATCAAGTCGGTTCATACGGCTGTTAATTTCAAGCATTGTTTTGTTATCATTTGCAGCTTCAAAGATCCTTTCAAATTCCAGTTCATAGCCTCTTCTACCTTGTATCTCCCGGCCTGTTGGATGTGATATGATGTTCACTTGTTCATTTTTAATTGCAGCGAGCATTCTTCTTGTGATTTCGTGTTTGTTCTGTTTGAACCCTGAATGTATCCCAGCAATAACTATGTCCATCTCTTCTAGTATCTTATCTGGAACATCTAGATAACCATATGAATCAATATTTGCCTCAACACCCTTGAGCACTGTTAAACCATCAAGTTTCCTGTTAACACTGTCAATTTCATCCATCTGTTTTTTTATCACCCTTTCATCACGGGACATGGATGATTTAATATCCGTTGAATGATCTGTTATTGCAATGTATTCATATCCCATTTTCTGGGCTTCTAATGCCAGTTCCTCTATACTATTTTTACCATCACTCCAGTTCGTGTGCATCTGGAGGTCTCCCTTGATCTGTTTTAACTCCACAAGTTCAGGAAGTGTTCCATCTATTGCTGCCATGATTTCTCCGGTATTTTCCCTGAGTTCAGGTTCTACGTAGTCCATACCAAGTGAGTTGAAAACTTCCTTTTCTGTGGTGCCTGCAACTAGTTCATCAGAATTAAAAACTCCATACTCATTTAATTTGTAACCTAATGATATTGCTATTCTTCGGAGTTCTACATTTGTTTCTTTGGAACCTGTGAAATACATGAGGGCTGATCCAAATGATTCATCCTCAAAAGTTCTGATATCCACATCTATACCAGTTTCCTTGAGTCTTACAGTGGATTTTGTTGGTCCGCTTACAACCACGTCATCAACCATTTCCATTTGAGTGAAAAAATCCATTACCTTAATGGGTTTGGTGGTTGTGACCAGCACATCGATGTCACCAACAGTTTCCTTCATTCTCCTAATTGAACCTGCAATTTCGACCCTGTCAACGTATTCCAGTGTTTTAAGCAGGTCTTTAATTTCCCTTGCAACAGGAAGTATCCTCCCAAGTAGAAACCTACCACCGGTTTTCCTTGCAAAACCAAGGTTAATCAGAATATTTCTCTCAGTTTTTTCACCCATACCCTTCAATCTTCTTATGTGATGATTTTTGGCCTGTTTTTCCAGGTCATCCAGGGTTTTTACTCCGAGTTCCTGATATAGCTGTCTGATGCTTTTGGGTCCTAAACCTTCAACAGTCATGAGTTGGTCGTAGTCAACAGGAAACTCTCTTTTAAGGTTTTCAAGGTACTCAAGGGATCCTGTGTCTATGATCTCTTCGATTTTTTTGGCTATTTTGGCACCCACTCCTGGAAGTTCCATGAGTTTTCCTTCCTTCCTGATATCTTCAATGGCTTCAGATTGGATTTCTACTGTGTGTGCAGCCCTCCGATATGCCTTGGTTCTGAAGTCCACACTATCCATTTCCATCAGATCTGCAACTTCATTCAAGATTGATGAAACCAGCTGGTTTTTCATGGTTAATATTATGTGTCTGCATCTAAATAATTATTTCGACAAATCAGTTTAAGAGCTTATTTAATAAATTGAAGAGTTAAAAAAGTTCATATTTTTAATATTAAAATAGAAGATTACCTTATACACAGTATCTATGAGAAAAACTCTGGTAAAAAAATTTCTTTAATTTGAATGTTGAAGTTGTGTTTTTAAAATAAATAGAAATTAAATTTTTGGATATCACTGATTTTTCATTGATTTGCATGGAATTAATATTTATGGAGCTTTAATATTCACATTCATTGTTCTTTCTCCATCCCACCACAGTACTTCTATTTCAATTATAACTTTGGTTGTACCTGATTTTAATGATTTTAATGTATACATAATTTGTCCAGTAACCATCTATAGAACCGCTCCTCCATTTTTAGTTAAGTTCAGCATGTTATGATCGTACCCATCCTTATTTATCCATTCATTATATAAAAAGTCCAATTTAAAGGATTTTCATTTTGTAATATGCAGGAGCATATCCATAGTAATTTGCAGCTGCAGCATTTGAGATACCTCCCAATAATCTAATGCTTATAACTGTTAAATTTTAATTTAAAAGTTTAAGTATAATATTTACTATTAACCTGTAATATTTTACTAAACTGAATATTTATCATGAAAATGGCATCATACAAAAATTCTAATAAAAAATCTTGGTACTATTTATTAATTGGGAAATGGATTGATGTAATGACTGAAAATTATATAGAAAAATTGATATATTTTAATTAAAAATTAAATATCAATAGTATTTTGTACAGGATTGTTAGAAAGTACTTAAATTTTCTGGTTAGAAAATGACTCAAAATATTCTCATAATCACGGAAGACGATTTGAAGTATGATGGCTTAGTTGGTATGCTAGATTCATGGGGATACAAAACTCACTTCATGTTAAAGACAGATATGGACAAGATCCCAGAGGTAAAACCAGATCTTATCATCATGGATATCAAGCCAGATGATCCAAAAATTCAGTCGATCATAACCCAGATTAACTGTCCCACAATTTACCTTCCACTTATACGACTAAATTCTGATTCATCATCTGTATTACCTTATTTTGATGGAGCTGTAATAGATGAGAAACTTAAATTCGCAGCTGAAATGGTTATTTACCACACCCTGACCAGTAAAAATTTGAGACAAAACCACGAAACCTACAAGTTAATGTATGAAAATGCTCCAATGGCCTACCAATCCCTTGATTCAGATGGTAACATAATTAAGGTCAATAAAACCTGGCAAAAAAAACTCGGTTACACCAATGAAGAGGTACTAGGTGGTTGGTTTGGAAAATTTCTCAGCCCAGGAAGTGTAGAAAAGTTTAAAACTAATTTTCCCAGGTTTATAGAATCTGGAGAGATTTCAAACGTAGAGTTTGAAATGGTTAAATCAGATGGTACCAAGATCATTGTGTCTTTCGATGGAAAAATCGGATATGACTCAAAGGGAAATTTCAAACAGACACACTGCATATTCAAAGATATTACAGCCCAAAAAACTGCTGAAACTGCCATGAAAGAGTCTCAGAGATATTACAAAACCATTTTTGAAAACACTGGAACTGCCACCATCATAGTTGAGGAAGATTCAACACTTTCCCTCGTAAACACTCAATTTGAGTATTTATATGGTATGCCGTGGGATAAGATCGAGGGAAAGCTAAAATGGACAGACATGGTAACAAGCCAGCACATACCAAAAATGAAAAAGTACCATGAACTCAGGAGAATAGATCCAGATTCAGTTCCAAGGAACTATGAATTTGACTTTATTGACAGTGCTGGTAACATTAAAAATATCTTAATAACCGTTGCAATCATACCAGGTACAACCAAGAGTTTGGTTTCACTTCAGGACATTACATACAGTAAGGACACTGAAAAAGAGTTAAAAACCACCATCAAAGAAAAGGACACATTGCTCAGGGAGATACATCACAGGGTCAAAAATAACCTGCAAATAATCTCAAGCCTTTTAAGCCTCCAGTCTAAATATATAAAGGATTCTGAAACTTTGAATGTATTTAAAGAAAGCCAGAACCGGGTGAGGTCCATGGCGATGGTCCATGAAAAGCTCTACCAATCAAACAACATATCCAAAATAGATTTTGGAGAGTACCTACGTGACCTTATTAACAGCCTTTTTTACAACTACGACATCCAACCCGAGAATATTAGCATTGACACAGATATAGAAAGCATCTTCTTTGATGTGGATATATGTATTCCATGTGGACTCATAGTGAATGAACTACTGACCAACTGTGTTAAACATGCATTTCCAAACAATAAACATGGACATGTTTACATAGGTTTGCATAATGATAAAGGCACCTTCACATTAAATGTGAGTGATGACGGTGTTGGTTTTCCAAAATCTCTAGACTACAAAAACACAGACACACTGGGACTGCAGTTAGTAACCAACCTAGTAAATCAATTAGAAGGAAACCTAGAAATTTTAAATAATGTTGGAACCACATTTAAAATTAAATTTAAGGATTATCAATACAAATCTGTTGTATAATCCAAATTTTTATTTTCCATTAACCACATAATATACAATCAACAGAACCTCCTGATTAGGGGTGTCTGTTTCGAAATAAATATTTTAATTTAGTTCTGAACATCTTTGGATAATATTTCATTAATACATGGAATCTAAAAATTTATGAAAAATATATACTGTTATTTGGAAGGATTTTTATGGTAGACCAAGAAAAATATGAAACTGCAAGTTTTGCTGCAGGCTGCTTCTGGGGAGTTGAAGCAGCTTTCAGAGAATTAAAGGGTGTTGTTGAAACAAGTGTGGGCTATATGGGCGGGCACACCAAAAACCCTACCTACAATGAGGTGTGCACAGGTACAACAGGGCATGCTGAAACACTCCAGATCAAGTACGATCCAGCTCAAATAAGTTATGAAAAACTTTTAGAAGTGTTCTGGAACAAACATGACCCAACAACTAAAAACAGACAGGGTCCAGATATTGGTGAACAGTACAGATCAATAATATTCTACCACACAGAAGAACAGAGAAAACTAGCTGAAGAATCTAAGAAAAAACTGGATTTATCAGGCAAATACAGAAATCCAGTAGTTACAGAAATTATTCCTGCAGAAACATTCTACCTGGCCGAGGATTATCATCAACAGTACCTTGAAAAACGTGGTCGAAAGTTCTGTGGAATTTAATTAAATGAAAAAAACCTTCATACCTATTTTTTTAGTAGCCTGAAAAACTTGTTGCAAGGGCTTATTAGAATGATTAATACTTTAAACAGTATTGATAATATAATTAATTGCAATTACGATATTTTTTTGTATATAATGGTGCTAAACGCTATTTTAATTTATTCAGGTCAGTTATATATCTTTTCAATAAGAATTTATCTTTAAATTTAAAATAAAGTTCTCAATTTATAGTTATCAATATCAATACTACTAAATCAGAAAGGAATGTGACTGATTTTCAATATTTTCATTTGAAAATGATTCAATTTTATTAAACAGTAGTTAAATTGGTTTTAAGTTACTTAGGATATTACTAAGCTCAAGGCATATATATAATGAACGATAATATCAAATTTAATACTTTATATCAAACAGTTTTTTTAATCAGTTGATTTAAAGCATTTTTATAACGTTTATATGGATAATGGAGGTATTTTTACGGTTATTATTAAATGCAAAAAATGTGGGAAGGAGTATGAATTAGGAACCAATGAAAAGATTTCAAATTTTCTATGTGAATGTGGCGGAGAATTATCACCCCTTAAAAAAACAGTACAATCTAATTTAACATCTACTGATAAAGATAAATCCAATATTGTGGATGAATTTGAAAAACCAAATAGAAACAAGAGAAAATGGGTGTTTGGTGTATTTTGCATTGGTCTTATCATAGTAGTTGTTCTTGGAGGGATGCTGTTTAACAAAACAATAGTATCATGGAATTCCAATACCACAAGTTTGGGAAATAGTACAAACCACATCCAGAACAGTTCCTACTCAAAAAAATGGTTTGACATTTGAATATCCATCGGGTTTGGAAACAAATATCAAACCTTCACTACCCCAGCAAGTGGGGATTTCCAGATCCTGAAGTGGCATATTACGAACCCATAGGTAACGGCACTGAATATTATATTGAAACTTACTTCTATGTAAAACAAAGGGATGTACATTCCTTGGATGAAATGCTTAAAGACTACAGGAGAGATATTGCAAACATAGGTCAGACAGAAGTTTCAGAAAGAAACATAACTGTAAATGGAATGAAGGCTGTGGAACTTATTAAAACATGGCGTAATGGTAATATGCAGTATAAAGCCTTGACTGTACATGTTGAAGCTGTTCCAGGTTCCAAATATTACAGAATAGGATGTGTCGTACCTGCAAATCAGTATAATACAACATTACCCACGTTTGAAATGGTGGTAAACAGTTTTAAACCGTTGTAATTTTAAGATTTATAAGGTTAATGGTGGGGTTTCTAAATTGTAGAGGGCACATAGGAGTTTATGGTGGATTTTTTAAGGGAGTAAAGTGGGGAATGGGTAAAAAATTAGATAAGGAATAATTAAACAGCTGTTTCTTTAATTTTTTTTTATTCTAAAAATATTTTCAAAAAAAGATTTAGAATGCATATCTTTGGATCTAAAGCCTGGAAAAAAAGAAAATCAGTGAATTTAAGAATTCACCATGTAATATGTTGGCTAAGAAGGATTAACCCGTTGGAACAGTAACTTTTCTAAAACTACTGTTACTTAAAACATTTCATCAAATTTGTATGTAAATATTGGTTAACACTTTCGATCTTAGTTAGGTTGATGCTTAGATCGATGAAACCATAGAAAAATAAAATTTCTTTTTTAAAGGTTTTTGATTGAGTAATGATTCTAATCACCGAAAAATTTCACATCCACAGGATTTCTCTCGATCAATCTTTGATATTGATATTTAGGGTATCCCACCATAACAGCACCTGTTATCAATTTATCATTAGATATACTTAATAATTTTAGCATAGGAGAATTTTCACCCATTGCACAGTGTTCAAATAGTCCTGCCCAGCATGATCCCAGATCCAAATATGGAGCAAAGAGTTCGAGGTAGGTCAAACAAGAAATTGAGTTAATTCTTCCCTGTGTAAAATTTTTATTTGCAGTGGCCACAACAAGGGCAGGTGCACTGCGTAAAACAGAATCCTCACCTGTTTCATGATATTTCCCGATTAAAGGTGTGAGTATTTTCCTAAGGGCCGGACGTATGGATGGACTGTTTTCAAGATAATCCATGGTAAGATCACTGGCCTTTTTAAGAATATCCTTATTATCCACTATGACATAAGATACTCCCTGCGTATTACTCCCTGTTGGTGCGTAATTGGCAATTTCTACGAGTTTAAGCAATTTTTCTCTTGAAACAGGTTTCTGTTTATAGCTTCGAATAGAACGTCGACTTCTCAAGAAGAACTCAGCCTCTTCAGGATTGATTTTGTTGAATTCAGCCATTTCAACCTGCATATCAAGGGGAGATCTCACATTATCAATGGCTTTGTTTGGACACACAGCCACACAGTGACCACATGCAATACAGTTTTCTGCCAAAACAACGAATGGCCCATCCTTTTCAAGAGCCAAAACATCAGAAGGACATTCATCCACACATTTTCCACAAGCAGTACAGTTTTCATCATCCACAGTTATCAAGTTCATTGTCCATTTCACTCCAATTAAATCATTGATTAATCAACATAGTTGAACACTATAACTATTAAATTTATCTTGGATTAAAAAAAATATGTAATAAAAATTTCTTGGAAAAATAACAAATGAATTTTATTAGTTCCGTTTTATGATGAAAATCCACTGAATAATTGGATATTTTTCCATAATCTGTTGATTTTACCTGTAAAATCTAGCTATAGACTGATTTATGGGGTTCGACTGCCACAACTGCGGTACAAGGAATAATGTCCATATCCAGAATAGAATCACAACAATATTTAGTATCACTATAATGAGTCCATGTGTTTTAGCTCGTGGATTGTTCTGTTGATAGGTTTTGTAACCCAGAATCAGTCCAACAACACTCAAAGTTCCCAGTGAAAAAAGACCTAGTATTATAAAAACGTATCCAGATATTTTCAAAAGATTATATTCCCGTTCTTCGCTTTTTATGTTGTTTAGAATATTCTCTAAATTAGCGTTACAATTTTTACACTCTTCAGCATCTTCAGGATTTTCAGTTCCACACACAGGACAGTAGACCATACTAACAAACACCCTCACAGTTGATTAAATGAATGTAATTGATCCTACAATTCTAATTTTTATTATGTTCACCTTATCATATATTTTTTTTCATAAAATACCAATTTAGAATGTATATGACTTCTACTCATTTTTTTAACCTGAAAAGTAACATAAAAAAAATAATTATTAATTTTAAATCTGATTTCAATCATTTCCCAGGTCTGCGAGAACTGTATTTTCTTTGATCTGAACAGGATATGTTTTAAGATTTTTTGGAGACTTTAAAACCTTTGCAGCTGTTAATTTAAGTCCTTTCCAGTCTGTCCAGCGAATTACACGACCATCAACAAGATCGAATTGACTGTGGTGTTTGGGGCATGTTATGATTGTACCAACCAACTCACCCCTCGATAGATCGCCATTCATATGGGGGCAACGATTATCAGAAACGTAGTAATCTTCCCCAACCCGTGCAACCAGGAATTCATCACCATCAATTTCAACCATTTTAAGTCCACCATCATCCAGTTCATCCTTCTTTAAAACCTCGACAAAAACCATTCTTAAAACCTCCAAATCTTTTAGTTCAATTCAATGGCATTTTTTATCTTAATTCAAATTTTGATATCTTTTTGTTAATATTTCTATGAGGGTGCGAAGATTCCGAAGAAAACTATCCATGCCAGCATTGTTTTGGCTACGAAGCTCAAAATTATGTAAACTCGCTCTCCATAGAGGTAGTCCTTCCATTTAGAAACACCCTTGTACTGCAGTATCATGTTTACTGAGAAGGTGTTGAATAGAATGAAATAGAACAAGAGTATGTAGTAAACAAATGCGGGAGGTTTAGTCTGTGAAGAACCTAATTCTGCTATGAAATATGCTGCAAGCACTACCCATGGTGTGAACCCGGCTAAACAACCCAGGAGATAGGCTGACCAGTCTGTTTTTTTGGTATGGAAGTTAATCTTTTCCATCAAAAACCCGCACATGATCATTATGGCGTTTAAAACGAAGATCATGACCAATGACCATAGATCCCATACACCAACGAAGGTTGCTATTATTACCAGCATTATTGAACTGGTTATGGCATACTCATACCAACGATAGGGATTCATACCCTTCTTAAGATTATCTACATAGGGCTTGTACCTCACAAATGCAATTAATAAAAGGGCCAGACCAGAGATCAAAAGAAATGAGGAGAGTATCACACCCAGATGAGTTAAAGTATAAACCACCTGCGGATCAGGCTGGATTGAAAATGACGGTGGAATCAAACTCACAACTTTAAATTTAAGGTAAAAAGTATAGATATCCTTGTTCCATGTAAGGAGATATCCTAAACCAACCATTATAATACCCTGAACAAAAAGAAAAATGCCAGCACCAATATTAAGCTTCTTAAGACTTGAAAAACTTATTGAAGATTTAGCAATTAATTCCCTACGCAGATCATTATCCAAAATATCAAACCCCCATTAGTTAACATAATACAGTATTTATATTTGTACAAGAAAGGATTTAAAATTTTTTCAAATAATACAGGAATTTAGCTTGAAAATGTTATTAAAACTTTAAAATTATCTATTTAATTTCCATGAATTACAATAAACTATGAAACTTATCATATTCCATGTTTCAAAATAAGATAAAGGTTATTCCAGCCTTACTGGAAGTGGGGTATTTTTAACTAAATACAATTAAATATGCTGATTATTATTGGATGATGATCTGAACTCTTTATTATTACATAAAGGATGCAATTTTAATTGAGTATGGGTTATCTATTTATTTTTAGAGTCTTTCTTTGTACTCCAATTCGTTAAATGTGATTATAAATTCTGTTCCTCCAGTTGTGTTTATCATTAAATTTCCGTCCAGTTGTTTAACGAGATTTTTTACAAGTTCCAGGCCAAGAGTATCTATATATTCTATGTTGAAGTCTTTAGGTAATCCTATTCCATTATCTGCAATTGTTAGTTTCATATGATCATTATAAGAATTTAGTTTAATGGTTATAATTCCATTTGAGTTTGGAAAAGCATATTTAACACTGTTAGTCACCAGTTCATTTATAATGAGTCCAAGGGGCATGACTGTGTCTATGTTTAAATTTGTATCTTCAATGACCAGATTGGTTTTGATTATAGTTCTTCCATAGCTGTAGAGGATGTCGTACACTAATTTCTCTGTGAACTCCTTGAAATTGATTTCACTCAGTGATGGAGATCTGTAGAGTTTTTCATGGATGGTGGCCATGGCTTTAACTCTACCCATACTCTCCTTTAAAATAACATCTGCACTTTGATGTTCGTTACACTCTTGCAGATTGAGTAAACTTGCAATTATTTGGAGATTATTTTTTACTCTGTGATGAATCTCACTGATAAGCACTTCTTTTTCATCTAAAGACTTTTTTATCTAATTCTCTATCTTTTTACGCTTGGTGATGTCACGGGCCACATGAACAACACCCATAAGTTCTCCTTCATTATCTTGCAGTGGCGAAACACTAACAACAAAATCAGCGTCTAAGTTGTCCTCATGAATTTCTGATGTATGTTCTTTACCATCTTCAAGCAGTTTAATGAATGGACAAAAAGCAGGTGCTGAATCAAACCCATGAACCACCTTGTAACAGGTGAATCCAACCATTCTTCAGGAGTTTTATTAAATTTATCTGTCACGGCCTTATTTGCACGAACAACCTTAAAATTAGAGTCTAATATTACGATGAGATCAGGCAGGGCGTCAAATGTGTTTCCCATTCCTCTTTTGCGCGAATAATGGCATTTTCAGCCTTTTTACTTTCGGTTATGTCTCTGATAATGCCCCTGTAACTGGTGATCTTTCCATGGTCCTCAATGGCAGATAATGAGCAGTGAGTGATGATCCTATCCTGATTCTTTTTCTTAACAATAACTTCATACTGGCTACTCCCGTCCCTATTAACAGTTTTAATTATCTTACTTCGGTCTTTAGGATCTGCATAAATATCAGTTTCAAGATCCAAATCCATAATTTCTTCCTTTGAATCATAACCGAATATTTCAATACCTTTTTTGTTCATGTCAAGGATCTTTCCTTCGGGTGAAGTCATGAATAAACCATCGAATGATTCTTCGTAGATGTTCCTGTACTTCTCCTCACTTTCGCGCAGGGCATTCATGGCTTTTTTGTACTCTGTGATGTCCCTTGCAGCTGCGAAGACTCCGATGATATTTCCGGATTCATCTTTGTATACTGATGCATTGTATAAAACTGGGGTTATTTTCCCGTTTTGGTGCTGTATTTCCAGTGGGTAGTCCTTCACGAACCCTTCTTTAAAAACTTTTTTGTAGCCGTCATTTGCTTTTTCTGGTTGTGTGAAGTAGTTTGAAAAGTCTGATCCTATAATTTCTTCTCTTGAGTAGCCTGTTGCCTTTATTGTGGCCTGGTTAACATCTGTTACTTTACCATCTGGACCTATGGTGACCAATGGATCCAAACTGGCCTCTATCAAATTTCTATTGTACAAACTCGCCAGTTCAACTTTTTTTTCTGCATTTTTAAGTTCTGTAATGTCGGTGTAGAGCACTATACTCGGATTATTATCATCATTATCAAGATACAAAGGTGAATACTTCGCTATTGTCCATAGAAATGATCCATCCTTTCTTTTAAATTTGCATTGGATTTCAAATTTCTCAGAATTTTCAACTTGATTCATTGAATTTTTTATGAGGGATAACTGATCATTATCAATGAATTTTGAAATGATGTGTCCTATTATTTCTTCCTTTTTGTATCCAATCATGGATTCAAATTTTTTATTCACATAAATAAAACAGCCCTCAGGAGAAAAAATTGCTATACCTTCTGGGGATCTGTTCACAATTTTTTTGTATTCTGTTTCATTGCCATTCAATATATTTTCAATCTTATTTCTATGGCTGGCAACATTTAATGCATAATTAAGTTCAGTGGGTTTGTTAGCGTCCACAATATATCTATAGTGGTTGATTTGATTCATTATTCCTATTTTATTCTCTTCATGATTAGTATTTAAATAAATAATGGGAATTTTTAAGTTTATAATCTGAGAAAATGAGTCAATACTTTCTATTTCTTCTTTTGAAAAATATATCCATCAATATGAGATCTGGCATTATTTCTAAAGCTTCTTTGCAGCGGGATGCAACATATGAAACATCATAACCAAAGGATTCTAACTTAACTTTAATATCTGTGGTTTGCAGGTTATTGTCATCCACCAATAAAATCTTAACAGCTACCATAATGAACAACCTATTATTTTTTTGTTTAAACTCATATATCTTATATGGTGATTGTTTAGAATAATTGGGTAAATGAAACAATATTCAAATTAAAATAAATGGAATAAAATTAAATTTTGTATAGATCGATCAACAAAAAATTCAATTTCTTTTATCGAGACAACAATTTTTGTGTAATGATTTTCAGCTTATCTAGAAGAGTATTTAAAAAAAAGGAGTTTGTTGAAATGTTTAATCCTTAGAAAATAACATAATTATTCCAGTGATCAATAGCCATATACCAATCAATGCACCTAATATTGCAGGATTAGCAATTAAAGTTCCGATTATTATATAAATTAAACCTATAATTATGGCTATAATTCCATTCCATCTACTGTTACCAGCTTTGTTCAGGAAGCCAATAATACCAGCTATGACAAGGAACAGGCCAACGATCCATACTAAGAAACCAGCAACCCAGCTGAATAGTCCGGGATTAATAATAAATCCAATACCTAGGATTATTGCAATGATACCTAAAATTAGTTCAACAACACCAAAACTTGTATTTTCACTCATTTCCATTATTCCATTTAAAAATAGACCAATACCAAGTATTAATGCTATAAATCCAGTTATTACACTAAATGGAACAACCCCTAATGCCGGGAATGCAAGAACAATAATACCTAAAATTATTAGTAACAGTGCCGCTACATTTTTTTGCATGATTTTTTTCCCTCCTCGAAATTTATCCAACAAACTCCTAATCTCATTAAATTTCTTAATATTAATTATTAATATAGAATAACTTTTATATTTAATTTTTCATTGAAGATATTAATTTTTGTTCTATTTAAATTGAAAATATACTGGGATAGGAGTGTTCTTTCATGACTATTTCTTCCCAAATGTCCTCAAAAAAATCAGTCCAGTATTTCTTATTAAAATCTATATACCGGAACTTTGATGGGCATTTAAATCTGTATGGATTTACATATTGAGGATGCTAATTTGATGGATTTCTTCCCAAGGTATTTTAAACATAGTTATATGCATCAAGAAAGATAATATAGTATTAATTGGGGATTTACAATGTTGGGGTGAAAAATATGGTGGAAACACAACAAGCAAGTGGTGGAGGTTTAGTGGGTTTAGCAATTATCTTCTTAATTATTCTGCTAATATTCCCTGCCTTTGCTATATGGTTATTGTACGTGGCAATAGTGGTTATGCTTATTGCTGGTTTAGTGTCATTAATAACAGGATAAATTAAGGGGTATAACTATTAGCTTTATTAATCCTCTTATATCCTTAAAGTCGTGGTATTTATGATAATGATTTTGTAAATCTAAAATTTTGAAGATAATGTTAAAGGAGAATTATTATGGCCGAAAATCAGTATAAGTGGGGAGTGGTAATGGTTGCCTGTATGGCAATTTTTATCATTGTTTTAGATTCATCTGCTATGAACGTAGCTATTACAACTTTGGTTGTAGAATTAAATACAACGTTATCAACTATTCAAGCCATCATTGCATTATATGCGTTAATTATTGCTTCATTTATGTTGCTTGGTAGTAAACTTCAGGATATTCTTGGTAGAAAAAGAACTTTCATAATTGGATTGATTATCTATGCATGTGGAACTATTACGGCAACTCTAAGTATCAATGCAGCAATGTTAATGATAGGATGGGCAATTTTAGAGGGTATCGGTGCTGCTCTTATATTACCTGCCACCACCACCATTGTTGGGGCTAGTTATAAAGGTAAGGATAGGGTCACAGCATTTGGAATATGGGGAGGTATTGCAGCTGTAGGTGCTGCTGTTGGCCCCATAATTGGGGGAATTTTCACCACATATCTAACCTGGAGACTGGTTTTCGGTTTAGAGGTGGTAATTGTAGGTATTATATTTTTACTGAGACACTACCTAACAGAATCAGAACCAACATTAACTTGGAAGGATTTGGACATTGTAGGAGCCGTCCTTTCAATTGCATCATGGATTTTAATTGTTTTAGGCATATTAATATTGGGCAACCCAGAAAACTGGGTATATGTACCTGTATTCTTAATTTTAGGTGCTATACTCTTCGGAGTGTTCCTGTACTGGCAGAGAAGAAGAATCAGTAAAAAATTAGAACCATTATCCGATATATCTCTCCTGAAAAACCGTTTATTTGGATTAGGTAACATTAATTCAGTGATACAACAAATACCCTTAGCTGGATTTCTATTTATAATCCCAGTATTTTTGCAACAGGTAACCAAGACCGATGCATTTACAACTGGACTTGCACTCTTACCTGCATCCATCACCATTTTAATTTTCTCACTTCTCGGTGCTAGACTCTCTGAAAAGTTAGGTCCTAAAATCATCTTGATGATTGGATTTATTGTTTCAGCTGCAGGTACGTTTATAATGGGTGGTTCTTTTAATTTAAACACCCAAATAATTGATATCATCCCTGGAACTGTGGTATTTGGAATTGGAATCGGATTTTTACTTTCACAGATAACTAACTTCACCATGTCTGCTGTGAGTAGTGATCAAGAAACAGATGCATCAGGATTCTTCAATGCATTTAAAAATTTAGGATACTCCCTAGGAACTGCATTAATAGGTGTTTTACTATTAGTAGGAGTGTTTGGGGGGTTAACCACCTCAATAGATGCATCAACATTGTCTGGAAACATGACCAACCAACAAATACAGGACAGCGTACACAACTACGTTGAAAAGATGCAAACAACAGCCCCAGAGAATATACCTCCAAACTTGGTGCCAGAGGTCACTAAAATAGTAGATTCAACCATAAGTTCAGCAATGAAACAAACATTTAATGTGTTAACGTTGATACTGCTCTTAGGTTTTATCACGACCATATTCCTACCATCAAGGAGAATAAAATCGTAAAACAAATTGTTACAGTATTGTAATAATTTAGAACCTATATAAATGGATATGAAGGGGTATTTCTAAGATATATACTCCAATAAATCCATTTAATTAGTAAAAAATAATATTATTAATTCTTTTTCCTATTTTTTTTAGTCATATGTCACATTTTTAGGTTACTATTTGATGCTTCGAAGACTTTATAAATAATGAATGACTAGTCAATCATTATGTGGATTTTTAAAAACATTAAGGGGTAAAAACATGAAAATAGCAAGGAATATTTATGCTTTAGAATCAACAAAAGGGAGCTATGCATATCTAATTAACGATCAAGAAACAATACTAATAGATACAGGATATCCTGGGAAATTTGAGGATATTTTAAAGGAAATAGAATCTTTAAATATAGATCCAAACAGTATAAAACACATTCTTTTGACACATCATGATGTTGACCATGTTGGAAATGCAACGTTACTTCAGGAAGAAACAGGAGCTAATCTATGGGCTTCAAAAATGGATATACCCTATATATTAGGAAATAAAAGCCGACCTGGAATTAAAAAATTAGTATCGTTCATCATGAGATTTAAAAAACCTGAAGAAATAAAATCATATAACACCCCTCAAATTGAAGGTGTAAAAATCGTATCAACACCAGGTCATACTCCCGGTCATGTTTCGTTTATTTATAAGGACATCCTATTTGCAGGGGATCTGATTGGAAATTCTAAGGGAAAACTTAAAAAACCACCAAGAATTGGAAATTTTGACAATAAATTAATCGATGAATCCATACTTAAGATGGATGAATATTCATTTAAATGGGTTTGTCCAGCACATGGTGAGCCTATAGAAATAAATGATGAATGGGAACATTTATTGGAAACTGTAAGGAGAAGTTAAATGTTGCAAATCAGTCTTAGAGTTAAAATGGGATTGATCCTCTATGATTGATATTAATTTAATTCTGCTCCCATTATTTGGGTTTTTAATCGGTCTTCTTGTATCAATGTTCGGTGGGGGTGGGGGTGGATTGTACGTACCAGTTTTAATATTAATATTTGGAATAACACCACAAGTAGCAGTGGCCACATCTTTAGCATCTGTCTTACCAACCTCCGTAGTGAGTGCTGCAAGCCACTTTCGTCAAGGTAACGTAGATATACGCACAGGACTCATTCTAGGAATAGGAGGAATATTAGGTACACTCATAGGAGCTACTGTGGCCAATATAATACCTCCTGCTCTTTTACAGAAGATTCTGGGAATATTCACTCTGGTAATGCTGTTGCCCATGCTTAGAAGTTTGATACAAAGAAGGCGAAAAATAAATGAAGAAAAAGAATTAAATGAAGAAAATGAGGATGTAACAGGAAAAACAAGATTAAAAGATCCTAAAAGAATTATAGCATCACTATTTGGCGTTTTATCAGGATTACTTGCAGGAATTTTTGGTATCAGTGGAACACCACCAATTATAGCTGGACTCTACAGTTTAGGCTTACCTGCTCTCATGGTTGTAGGTACATCTGTCTTTGTACTGATTTTCAATTCAATTGCAGGTATTAGTGGTTTTTATCTATTGGGAAGGTTAGATCCGACTTTAATCATACTCCTTGGTGGTGGGGCAGCTGTGGGTGCATTTATAGGACCATTGCTCCTTAAAAAGATTAAACCTGACACCTTTGAAAAAATCTACGGCCCGGTGATAATGGGTACAATGATTATATTTGCCATTGGATTAATAGTAGCTTAAATTCAGATACAGGGCAGAACTTCAATTTTTTAAAAAGGGATGTTAATCTAAAGTTTATTCATGAATAATAAGATTGATCCGTATGACTAAAATGTAGATGAGAAAAACTTAAAATGGGTGATGAACTTTGCAAGAGTTAGGGAAACATTAAATTACAAATGAAACCCTTTCAGAGTCAATATCAAAAGGCACAGGATTAAGTACAAAGTTAAGGGTGATGGGAGTTTTAGGCAAAATTTATCATGGTGACGTTACCTTTATGAAGGAACTCCATGTCTAAAAGATAAAAAGAACCTACGCCATAAAAAATTCATTACTAAAAATTTAAAGGTTTAAGTTTAGATACAATTTAACGAAAGAAAATAATTCAGAAAATCAAAGGAAATGTGGTCCAAAATGGGTGTAGACAAAAAAAAGAAAATCCTTGAATCAGCTTTGAAGCTTTTCAATGAAAAGGGGATAGATAACACTTCAACTTCCCTAATTTCTAAAGAAGCTGGTGTTGCAACAGGAACACTCTATATATATTTTGAAACTAAGGTAGCTCTCATCACAGAATTGGGGACATCAATACAGGAAGAAAGTTTTGAAAGGTTCAGGGATCTTATAAAAACTCCGATGGATTATGAATCATTGAAGAAATTCTGGCTCTCTAGAGTGGAATGGGGAGTTCATAATCCTGATAAGCATAAATTCATGTTACAGTTTAAATCATCACCTTACAATAAAAATGTCAAACTCAAAATTCCTGATCACGAAGAAAAATTGTTCAATTTAATAGAGAATGGAGTTAAAAGTAAAGTATTGAAAGATCTATCCCCAACATATATTTCAAAGTTCTTTTCAAACCACGTCACATTCACTGTTGAATACATTATCAAGACCAACACCAAGGAAAGAGATCTATTTTTTGAAACATTTTTTGATGGAATAAAGTATCAATAACGCGTGATATGCCCATAAACAACCATTAATACTAAGAATTCTTAGTTTAGCAGGTAAATATGATAAAATATGGTAAGTGTGAGTATTTTAATTTATCACCTTCTAGTTTTAACTACAGGTAACTAAAAACAGGTAATAGATGATCACAGCCACCACAACAATAAGAATATTCACGATCAAACGTTTCAAAAGGTCATGTCTTAGATATTTTACGTCAATGAAGACAATGATAACTGCATATATTTACACATACACTATATTTACCAGGAGATTTGCCATTTTAAAACACCAATTAATTTCATATTCTTCTTAATACTTTAAACTTTTTGAATACCAGTTAACGTTGGACAGAATTGCCAAACTTTAAAGTTTGACTGATTGCCAAACCTAATTCTGAAGAAACTAAATTCTTTTAAGGAATTAAAAAATATTTTTTTTAGTATTTGCATTATATTTTTTAAGGCTTTTGAAGAAGAATGAAAATTTAAAAATTATTGATGAAAGTCTTTGATTTTATCTGGTTATTAAATTGTTTGTTTCAAATAGTTTATTGGAACATATTATTGGAAAATTAACTCATAATATTGGATATTTCCTTAATTGAATTAAAGTTTTGAAACAGGAAAAAAATATCCCACAGCTAAAACATAATAATCTTGTTGAATCTTTTTAAGGGGTGATAATGATGGTTGATATTAAATGGAAGCCTGTTGTAATTGGTTTAATTATTGCAATTATAATTGGCACATTACTTGGAATATTAACTTCCTGGGGAGACCTGTTAGGATACCTGATAGGGTCAGTTTTTGTTGCTTACTTGGCAGGTGGAAACTACAAAAACGGAGTAATACACGGAGTAATTATGGGTGTAGTTTCAGCTGCAGTGGTTCTTGTACTGGGGTTACTTGGTTTAAGTGTAGTGTACACAACGAACCTGTTTTCAGCTGGATGGATGGCCCTAACATCAATCTTGATCCTTGCCATAGTTATAGGTGGAATTACTGGTGCAGTCGGTGGAATAATAGGAATACTAATAAAAAATAGGGGTCATTGATATTTAGGAAATAATCAGCGTACTGTCCATCTTTTCAGCATACTTTCAATCTTTATAAGGGACTGTTAATCATTCACCACATAATCTAAAGATTCTCACTCACTAGAACCAACATAAAAATTTAAAACAATTGATTCTAGTTCATTTAATTTAATACTAAACTTGAGTTACGGAATCATGAAATTTGTTAAATATTTTTACTCAGAGATAGTTGTGGGGATGGTGAAATAGAAGGTGGAACCTTTTCCAAGTTCTGATTCTACCCATATCTCTCCGCCTTGTTGGTGTACAATTTTTTGTGATATAGCCAGTCCTATTCCAGTTCCTTCATATTCTTCATGTGTGTGAAGCCGCTTGAATATGGTAAATATTTTTTTTTAGGTGGTCAGGGGACATTTCCGATACCATTATCTTTGACACTAAATAAGTATTGATGCTGCTCTTTTTTAGCAGATACATGAATTTTTGGGTTATCTTGGCTATGGTATTTGATTGCGTTTCCTATTAGATTTTGGAATAGTTGAACCTTTAATTTTACGTTTCCATTGATTGTAGGCAATGGGTCATGGGTGATAACAGCTTTACTTTCTTTGATAGGTACTTGTAAATTTAATAAAGCTTCTTCCAAGACATGTTCAAAATTTACAGGTATTATATCTCGTTTTTCACTGGTTATCCTTGAGTACTCTAAAAGATCTCTGGTCATGGTATCCAAACGTTTCGCACAATCCACAGCAAAACCAATGTTGTCATTTGCATCTTGATCAAGTTCATCTTTGTACTTTCGCTCAAGCAACTGTAAAAAACTGGTTATCATACGTAAAGGTTCGCGAAGATCATGGGATGTTATGTACGCAAATTGTTCAAGTTCTTTATTGGATTCAGCTAATTTCTTTATATTTTCGTTTAATTTTAGTTCTGTCTTTTTTCGCTCTGTTATATCCTGATTAATTCCCATAATTATGAGTGGTTTGCCATTCTCATCATATTTTGCAACTTCTGCCAAGGTATTTAAAACTCTTATAGAACCATCATCCAATACAATCCTAAAATCAAAGTTTTCGGATTTACCTTCAGATATTAGTAAATCCACTGCTTGATTTACATGTTCTTCATCAGCCGGACACATATAATCTGAAAAGGTACTCATTGTAGGGGTGAAGTTATTAGGATCAACATTATATATTGAATATAATTCCTTGGAACAGTTTACATTTACATGCATTTATTCGTAGGATAAATTGATTAGTGTATGATTTAATGATGCGCTGTGTTAAATTTGAAGGATCAAAGTGTTCTAATTATATGAATAAATACATGTGTATAAGATCCTTCCAATCATGGGGTTACAGCTATTTGATTCATTCTTTTAACCATTTCCATGCAGCATCTTTATTATCTGGGTAAAAAAACTTTGCTTTCACTGAATGATAAAAAGGCTCTACAAGAGTTGTTAGCCAGTTTTCCCAGACCTTATCTCCTATGACAACCATTTTATCTATCTTATGGCGATACTTGCGACTAAAGTTTAAATCAGCCCCCCCCATACATTTATATCTTCCCATTTGAATGCATATGAAAAATTTATCCTCTCAAGTTATAATTCTGTCTTTGTTATAATATTTGAATTAAAGATTATTTACAATTTAACCTAGAAAAGAAATTTAATCCTAATATTTGAAGGATAGGAAAGTGAATTTAAGACCTAATTATTCTGTCTGACTATTCTGTTACAATATTTATTTTTGAACATGGAATAATAATTTTCCTTGAAGGTTAATATGATAAATATTTGATTATAATCCTATTATGGTATTTTCTATAGTTTAAATCTAAATAAACCTGTAAAACTTGAAATTGTAGTATTTGATTAAGGATCATTAAGTTGTTTGACTGGAATATGTCATGTATAGAAACAAGTTCAGAAATAAAAAAAATAGTTTAAATAGGGAAGAATTCCCTATTTTTAACTGAAATATTAATTTTTAACGCAGTTGGTGTTTTTTACACAGTTATTTACGGAGGCTCCGTTTTTCTGACCGTTCTGGTATTTGTACTGGTTATCTGTATTTGTGTTAGCACTGTTTTTTATACCATACTGATACTTATGCTGGTCTCCGGTGCCAGCTGTGCTATTGTTTTGCGTACCATTTTTCTGCATGATTTGTTTCTTGTCATGATCATGTGATTGGGTATGATCACAAGTTCCTGAATGATTCTGAACTTGGGCAGTTGTATTGGTTGATGTTTGATTCAATGCAAATGCAGGCACGATACTAATCATACATACCATTGCACATATTATAGCTGCTTTTTTCACAATTTTCACCTCCATTTCTTGGGTGAGTAGAGATTGTCCTGGTACATATAAATGAATATTCCGAGTTTATACCCAGATTAGTACCAGATTACTCCCAAGTTACCCAGATTAAGATAGAAAGTGCGAAAAATTCTATTATATTTAAAAAGAATATGGGTGTACCCATACCTGGCCCTCTAAAACCTTGATATGTAAGTAAAAAGCCTGTAAAGAGTACATTCTGCAGGAGCAATAAGAATGCAAATGCCAATAATCCAAAGGTAAATTTAGATTTAAAATCTCTGTAACTTCCTATGTACAGGTATATTAATATTAATAGGAGGAATATATTTCCAATTCCGATAATAACGTCAATTGTGATAATTTGATTGTTTGCCAGTTGAATTCCTAATCCCTGTCCTAAACCCTTTCCAGTTCCATTTCCTCCCTGATATCCTGGTCCTCCTACTTGCATTTCAATCACCTCTAACGACTTAAGTATTATTTTCTCATTTTACTCATTATTTCAAGGAATATTGGATAATTTTCTTCCATACGATTTGATAAGAATATCAGCGCACCATATTTCTTCTTTCCATCGGAATTAACAATAATATTATGATCCTCCAAGACTTTGATATGATGTTGAATGGTTTTATAATCCAGATCAAGTTTTTGTGAAAGCTGATTAACATTGTAAGGTCTGTCATGAAGGGCTTCAATTATCCTAGCCCGATTAGTGCCCCCTCTACTTCCAGCAATTAAGTACCATAGAACCCGCTTCATAAAATCAATATTTATTATGTTCAAAATAGGATAATAAGATTATCTAATAATTCACGAATTTTTAAAAGTATTAATAAGATTTGGAACTGAATAATGTTAAAAATGATAATTTTAATTAACACTATCTTTTTTTTATGAAATAAGTTTAATGGACCGGTATTTAAATTTTGGAAGGTTAATTGATTTTTTTTTATTCCCTAATTTTGTAGGATATTCCACTTCAAGAATCAATAAACTTATATAATAAAACTTTTAAATGGAAACTTCGGATTCGAAAATTGAGTTATGGATGGAAATCTCAAGGATTTCTGAAAGTAGGCATAGAAAATATTTGAAATTGATTAGGGGAGAACACAATCAAAATAGCATGATATGGAATCAGAAGGAAAATCGAATAAAAAACCAGAATATTAAGGATAATAATTCAAAGTTGGGGGATTTTTTTTAGTATTTAATCATTTATCTAACTTATTGTCATGTTTAACATGGTAAAACTTTGAATTTTGAAATAATCTTAAAATTTCGAGAGGATAATATGCGGTCCAACATATGAATTGTTTCACTCAATAATGAGTGGAGTCTGAGAATTTAGTATTAGATGTGAGGTGATACAATGAATGTACGTCCTATTTTTGGGATATTAATCATCTGTTTAATGTTACAGTACAGTATGGGTGGTTTGTTCGTGAATGCTGTGTTGTTAAATGATTCACAAAGCAGGAATAACAGTGTCACCATTTCAAAGAATACTACATTAAATATGCTTAATGCAACAGCCTTGAATAATGTTAACAACACAACAACAGTTAACAACACAACTTCAAATTATCAAGCTTACCCACTCACCTGTCCTAAGTGGGATGATTATAAAGATAAATATCCATCACCCATCACCAACTTTTGGGTTTATTGGAAGGATCTTGAGAAGTACGTAATCAGCTTCAGTAATACTGATGATTACAACATCCATGTGAGCAAAGCTAACTATGATAATAATACAGGATATTTCAGTGGGAATCCCATAAGTGGAGATATGGACTACCGGTACATGCCCACGAGTGAACTTAATAAAGCTTACAGCTCCGCTTCCATTGCTAAATCAAGAATAGCCATACCTAACTCATTAAGTACTAGTTTACAGGCCACTTACACCATAGTTGCCGTTGTTTTAGGTGCGGTGTCGGGTATTGTTGGAATTATAACCACGGTGGTGGGTATACTTACTGCTTCAACTGCAGGGACAACATCTCCCCTTTTAATCGGATGTTTAGTATTTGCAGGATTAGTAGTTGCAACCACCATAGCAATAGGAGTTTGCACAATCGTTATAGCCAAGAGTAGTTCTGGAATAAATGTAGAGTCTGGAAAAATTGATAATCGTTTGACCCTTATGAATGCAGAATTAACATACAGAAGTACTATGCCCACAAATAACAGCACATCTGCAACAGCTGCTAAAATGGCTGTTATTAACAAGACAAATGATACTTGCAATGATTCTGAAAATAAAACTCTAAATAACACAACCAACGTTAATAGTACCACAGACAAAATTATCAACAATATAAACAGTTCAATTTCTTTGAGAAACTCATCTCTACCAAACACAACTAATAACAAAACAAATAACACAAATACAACGAACACTGGCAATATAATTGGTACTAACGATGTTCTGCCTTTAACTGAACCCATACCTGAAAATGTGACTTCAAACCTTTCTGGAACATATATGGATGAGATATATAATATTGACATGTCCTGTCTTCCAGAGGAACCTGCCAAACCAGATCCAGAATGGTATGAATTCTGGTTATGGGTGGAATATGGATTTAAATATCTGGCCTGGTGTGGCGATGTTGTGAGTTGGGGTTTTAACCACCTTGATTCATTAAATAAGTTGACTGATATCTGTAAACATATTATATCAGATTCCAACAGTTTACCTGGATAGTAACAAATCCTTTATTTTTTCCTTTTTTTAAGTTTATTAATATTCTGAGATGCTCATTATCGATCAGTTCATTCTATTAACAACAGGGTGTATAGGTGTAGATCATTCAGATCTTTATTGTTTTGAACTTCTAATTTTAATCCTGCATTTTTTACTGTTTTAAAGACATCTATACCTGAAGCTTCCATTGATGGTCTGGATTCTGTGGGATGGTTGCATGTTAAGTTACCTTCCTCCACCACACACTTGTCACAAATTGGACATGGGCCACAAACACCATATGCAAATGATTTGTAATATCCTGATAAAAATGCATGCCTTTCCATATCAAATAAGGATTTTCGCATATTATTTAAGACTTCAGGAATTAATTCATCCATACTTTTAGTTTCATATCTGGAAAATATCTTAGATCCATCATATCCAATTAGATATGCTTTAGAATATTCATCTAACACTTTTTTTGTATCTTCAGGTTTTGGGCTGTAAGGAGGGCATGACAATTTTTTAGCATAATTAGGACATCCAAACTGACATTTTAATCTAACCCAATTTTTAACTACAACTTCTCTGGGATCTATTGGCACGGCAATTGCACCATCCTTAAGTGCCATATCCTTTATTTCTTGTTCTAAAATATCTGTAGATTTAACCATGAGACTCACTATTAAAATTTAAATACCATATACTTTCAGTTATTCAAAAATTTGAATGAAGTTAGATTATATGATAATTTGATAATTCTTTACAACTTCTGGCACTTTGGACAGATGTATGATGATGTACTGCCTGTTTTTATCTTTTCAATAATGCCACTGCAAAGAGGGCATGGTTCTCCTTCTTTATAAGCCACAAGGAAATCATCTGTTGTGTACCCCTCTTTAATTCCATAAAAATCCATTTCGTATGCCAGGCCACCTTTATTCAGGGCATTTTTCAGATTTTCCACCATTATTTTGTAGAGATCACTTATTTCTTCAGGTTTTAAACTATTTACTAATCTTTGGGGGTGTATTTTAGCTTTAAATAGGATGTCATGTATGTATACGTTTCCTATGCCTCCAATTTTTTTCTGGTTTAAGATTAGGTTTTTTATCTGAGAGCGTCCCTTAATTAACTTAGTGAAATGTTCCTCTGTGAAATTTGTATCCAGTGGAGATATTGCTATGTCCTTGGTGGGTTTGTGTTGGTTTAATTCTTTATTAGTTACAAATTCTACATGACCAAACCACCAGAATCTGCATGTAAATCCTGATTCATCACTAAATTGAAACCTGCATTGGTACTTCTCTGGCCATTCATTCCCTGAATCATGAAACAGAATATCTGCACCCATTCCAAGATTAAGCAAAAGATTAGAATCTCCGGATAACTCTATAAATATCCATTTTCCCTTATTATATGCGTCAATAACTTTTTTTGAGAGAATATTATTGATAAAAGCCTCTTTTTCCATGTTCAAACTTTTTTCTTGGGTTATTTCCACAGATTCAAACTCTTTATCCTTGAGTTCATTGGATATCTGTCTGGTTAGTATCATAATTTCAGGTAGTTCAGCCATGAAAAACCTCTATCTTCTATGATTATTATAATCTACATTTTTCAAATTTTTCAATATATTAATTAGTTTAAAAGTTCAACTGAACAATGACAGATGTTAAACTGCAACTGGTATTTTTACATTAAATCTGCTATGTGGCTGTTAATTCCTAAAATCAATTTGAAACCTATTATTATTAATTAATTCTGAAAGTTTATGTCCTGGTCTGTTTGATATGGTAGTATGATGAGTTCATCTTTATCCAGCTCTTCGCTGTGCATGTTTACAGCGTTTATCCTGTTATTTCCATAATTCTTATAGTAAAGGATGCCGTTTTCTTGATCCATGCAGGCGGAGTAGGTTGTTTTTTCTTCCAGTCCCTCTGTTATAACTCCTGCTTTAACCATTTTCACATAGTCCAGCATGTGGAAGCACTGTGTTACAGCACTCAGATCATCTTCAATATCGGGCATGTGTGATCTTGCATAGGCAATCTTCACAAATCTTGATATGCTGTGGGAATCCCCGGGCAATCCAAGGGTACCAGCCCCTACACCTCGCATGTTAAGCTCCATATCACTCCACTTAACAGGTTCTGGCTGTTTGGGGGTAACATACAGGTACCTGTTTAAATTCATTAAATGCCAATCAAAGGTTGGTTGATTGGTCATTACTCCCACTGGATTATTAAATACCGCAAGTTTTTCCTTGGTTTTTTCAACCACAATTGACTCGCCAGCTTTATCTGTGATCATCCAGTGAAGGGTAGGTACTGGTGTCTTATCATTCAATGGGACATCAACCAGCTCAAGGTTTGAAATTGCAGCGTTAACTTCATTAATTGTTTCAAAGTAGGATACTGTCCAGGGGATAAAGTCGTATGGTGTAACATTGGTTTTCCCTTGCACAGGTTTCTCTTCAAAATAAGCAAATCCTTCAAAATTCAGACCTGCACAAACCAGTCCATCATCATTCATAGCATCTATCATTGAAGGATGATGGTCAATGACGGTTCCCATGCCAATAATTGCTCTTTTATTTCTTACCCTATCTCCGGTAACTTTGTCTTCAAGTTCATAATTTCTTGGAATAATTATAGGAGATTCATTAACACTATAAGCCAGATCTAGGTTTCTTCCAAAAAAATTATGTCCTGTTTTTGATTGAATACTAAACGATGTACACATCTAATCACCACCATACTATATTATGTTCAATCAAATTATAAGATTTTTTTAATAAACAATAGAAGACAATCAATGCTTGTTTTGTATCTAAAGATTGGTTAACAGGGTTAAATGGATGATGTATTGATAAAACATTAATAACAAATAATGTAATTATTGGTGATCTTCTTTAGATCTATCCATATCCTGTCACTGTTTCTACTAATTTTTTCCCCATATGCATTAACCAGGCAAACTAATTAAACATCATCTAAACCATAAAAAAACATATTAAACCTTAAAATCATATTTTAATTTTGAGTTTACAATTATGTGAGGGGTATTTCATAATTTGTTTTTAAAATTCAGGTGTTTTTATTATGTTGGAACCAGATGAGATCAAGAAATTCTTTCAAAGGGATAAACTGGCAGCTTACCTTGGAATTGAACTAATGGATGTGTCAAAGGGAACTGCCACATCAAAGATGGAGATCAAAGAAGAACATTTAAACGGTATAAACAGTGTGCACGGCGGAGCAATATTTACCCTGGCAGACTTTACATTTGCAGTAGCTGCCAATTCCCATGGAACTGTGACTGTTGCCATAAATGTCAGCATATCCTACATGAAAGCCGCTTTTAAAGGTGGAATTCTAACTGCCACAGCCACAGAAATTTCGATAAACCCCAAACTTGGAACCTACACAGTGAATGTTGTGGATGATAATGGGGATCTAATAGCCATATTCCAGGGAATGGCCTACAGAAAAAGGGATAAAATCAAGATCTAAACCTTAAATATTCCAAATTCATCAACCAATTCATTCTATTTTTTTAAATTATTATCATCCTATTTTAAGCTTTAAACTAATAATACGAACTATTAATTGGAATGGGCTACATATATAATGGTTAATCTTATGGAAACCATCTTTTTAAGGAGTGGATGATTTTGGATAACCAGAAAATAATCGAGTTTTTAAATGAAGATTTCGTAAGGGAACTTGAAGCCACCATGATATATGTCTACAATTCATTTATAATGGAAGATTGCGACCCAAGCCGTGTGACAGAAGCAATATCAGTCGATGAAATGAGGCATATGTGGTGGCTAGCAGATCTCATAACCAAAAAGGGTGGAAAACCCACCATGGAACATAAAGAACTTGATTTTGGAGATAACAATCTAAAAAGTCAATTAGAACGTCAAATTCAATTAGAATCCCACGGAATTGAAAGGTACACAAAACAGATAGAAATAATAGATGATGAAGAGGTTGTAGGGGTGTTGAAACATATTCTTGACGAGGAAAAACGGCACAGAAAGGAGTTTAGAATGAGGTTGGAAGCACTGGATTGACATCAAGTTTTCCATTACTGATGCATGAAGAGTCCGAATATGATGTCACAATTTCTCCAATAATAAATGTATTGTGTCTCAAAATCAAACTTCTTCATCTTGTTCTGCAATACAAAATGGACACATCGCTAATGGATTGTTCTTATTGTTTTCCTTCACAGGACAAGTGTATTTGTTTCCCTCTTTTTTGACTATGAACCCTCCAGGGAATAGAGTTCCGACCTGATGAATAGGTTCATCCATGATGAATGTTGTGTATAATGAAATGATGGAATATATCCTGACAAAAATCGGGTTTGAATCTTCTAGATCTTTTACCATTTCTTCCTGTTCATCAAGAAGTTTGATGGCAGTATCCAATTCTTCCATATTCACCAATCCATTGTAATTACTGTTGTCATTTTTAACTTCTCTTATCCGGATCATGAATCCTGTTTCTGCTTTTATATACTCTTTTTTGTAACTTGTATGTATGCAATTAGCTTCCTGTTGAATTTGAAGGCTGCAATGTACAATATCTTGAAGAGTAAACTTTTTGGCATATTCCTTAAGTATTATTAAAAGATCCTTTTTGGTGGTCTGATCATTAGTAATCAAATTTTTTACTTTGCTAAGCAAATCATAACCCTCTCTATCAATTATGACTAATTTTTAATTAAAATGGTTTTTTTTTAACCAGTACAGTTAGTTTCTTGCCATCCACGAGAATATTCCTATCTGTGACATTTTCATGTAGTATAGTAATCACATGTAAATTAGAGTTGTTGTTCTAGTTAGTGCCAGACAATTAAGATTAATGGAAATTTTGTCTAATTTTTATAATAGCGTTTCTGGAAGTATAAAGCTACATTTACCAAACTTATGAGTACTGGAACTTCTATTAATGGTCCGATCACAGTTGCAAATGCTACTGCAGAACCTATACCAAAAACTGCTATTGAGACAGCAATAGCTAGTTCAAAGTTGTTACTGGCTGCTGTAAATGATAATGCTGAGGTTTTGGAGTAATCTGCCCCTAATTTGTATCCCATTAAGAAAGTGGTGAAAAACATTATCACGAAGTATAATAACAATGGAATGGCTATTATCACCACATCAAGGGGTAATTGGACTATAACATTTCCTTTTAAGCTAAACATCACTATAATAGTAAATAATAGTGCTATAAGCGTTATAGGACTGATTTTAGGTATGAATTTTTCATTGTACCATTCAATACCTTTTCTTTCTACTAAGAAATATCTGGTTAATATTCCTGCAATGAATGGAATTCCAAGATATATGAAAACACTTTCAGCAATTTGTAGTATGCTTATGTTTATAATACTTCCTTGTATTCCTAATAATGGTGGTATGACTGTGATGAATATCCATGCATAAATACTATAAAAAAATACTTGGAAAACACTGTTAAATGCTACTAAACCTGCAGCATACTCGCTATTTCCTTTTGCGAGTTGGTTCCAAACGATTACCATTGCAATACAACGTGCAAGACCCATTAATATTAAACCAACCATGTACTCTGGATAAGCTCGTAGGAAAACTACTGCGAGAACAAACATCAATATAGGACCAAAAATCCAATTTTGGAATAATGATAAACCTAATATTTTAGTATCCTTGAATACTTCTCCCAATTTATCATATCTAACACGGGCTAAAGGAGGGTACATCATCAAAATCAAACCTATGGCTATAGGTATGCTGGTTGTTCCAACAGAAAATCTATTAATAAATGATTCAACTCCTGGAATGAAATATCCAATTGAAACTCCTATAGCCATGGCTAAGAAAATCCAAATGGTTAAAAATCTGTCTAAAAATCCGAGTTTAGGAGTGTCACAAATTTGATCTGTAACTCTACCTGTGATGTCTTCTTTCATAGTTAGATCCTCTATAAGATGATTTAGATCCTCTTTAAAAATTATTTATAAGTTCTTTTAGATTTTGGAGTAGTTTCGGGTTTGATAGTTTGTAGTATATCCATACTCCCTCTTTACGCCATTTTAATATACCAGCATTTTTTAAGATGTTAAGATGGTGGGATACTGTTGGTTGTGGTTTGTCTAGAGCGGTTATTATATCACAGACGCATAATTCTCCATTTTGTATTAAATAAATTATTTTTAGTCTTGTAGGATCTCCAAGTGCTTTGATTATGTCTGCATTTCTTTGTATTTCATCTTCATCGGGTATTTCTGACAGTATTTTTTCAAGATTTTCAATCTGGTTACAATCGGGTTTACCTTCCCCATTAATTTCACACATTTTCATAATCAATTCTATAATATAATGATATATTTAAATATATGGATATTAATAAAATTGTTAAGAATGAGCATTCGAAAAGGATAAAATGACTACACAAAAATTAAAAGAAACTGTTTTAATTATTTGCAATCATAACTCAGCAAGATCTCAAATCGCTGAAGGACTTTTAAAATCATTATTTGGTGAATATTATGAGGTTTATAGTGCTGGGAGTGATCCTACCATTGTAAATCCATATGCAATAGAAGTTATGATAGAAATTGGTGTGGATATATCCAAAAATAGGTCTAAAAGTCTAAAAGAATTTGATGGCTTGGAATTTGATTATGTCGTTACAGTATGTGGTGGAGATAGTCAAACTTGTCCCTTTTTCTCTGAGGGAAAAACTTATCTCCATGAACGATTTGAAGACCCAACGAAGGTTAACGGTACAGATCAAGAGAAAATCGATGCTTTCAGAAGAACTAGAGATGAAATTAAAAGATGGATAGAGAAAACTTTCAAACTGTGAGGTGTATGTAATGTTAAAAGTGGTAATAGTTACAGACGGTCCATACGGTGAATGGATATTTGGTATGTGATACCTGTGGCAGGTATTATGAGTTAAAAACAGAGAAAAACCAGATGACTACAGTTCTGAATGCGAATGTAGAGGAAATTTGACATATACGAGAACTTTCGAATTCGATGAAGAAGACTCTGATGAGGATCTCTTTGATTCACCTACTTTAATTGGTTGAGCAAACCTCGAAATATGCAAAGGATTCGTATTATGCTTAGTTCAATCTTATGCGTGGTTTTAGCACTCTTTTTACTTACGATGATGTTTCTGAAATGATTTCAGGATAAAAGACTACGATAAAAAAAGATATGTTACATTTTAAAAATCCGAATAATAGTTTAATTAACACTCTGTTATTTACTAACATGGTGTTGTATTTTTAGTATTGTACGAGTTTTTAAGGCTTTTGATTTAAAATCTGTTCCTTGTGTACTGCTTTTTTTTCAGTTGTCAGAGCGTATCACAGTTAAATTTGCAGCAAATACCGTGGTTAAAAACTGTAAGAATGGTGATATAATTATCATGAGAATTACCCATCCTATGAAACTGGCCACAGGATCGTAGAGTATCATTGGAAGTCCGAAGTGTGCAACTTTATCTGCAGGGCCCCAAAGCATTGGAATTATTCTGCCCCAGGCAAGTATCATTAGTATAAAAGTAAAACCTGATGTAAAGAGGGCATATTTAAATATTCTTCTTAAAAGAATTTTAACATTTAAATCTGGAGTGTACAATCTTTTAGCAAGGTACCATCCAACAGGGAATCCTAGTAGTATTGAAAAGAAAGGTACAGTCATTCCCATAGGCCCTATACATATTAAATCTACTACCATGTAGATAACGAATGCCTTTTTAAAACCTATACTCCATAACCAGTCCATTGTTTTATTCTCCAATCAACTATTCACCAATCGAACTTATAAATGTTTTTTGTGTGTATATTTATTTTTTTTATTTTTTGGGCATTGTTATGAAGTGAAATGTTCCGTATTTTCTTGATTAACCCTTATTTCTCTTGCTGATATTTGTCCCTGATGAAACAGATTATTTTTTGTCTGACATCGTCAGGTATTGGTCTAAATGGTCTGGGCTTCATTGTGCCGAAGAATGGATCTTCAAAAACGAGTCCATCAAACTCCACATCATGATTGTACCTTGGTATTAGGTGCCAGTGTACATGCGGGTCTGGTGATTCCTCGAGATATGATGCATTCATAAGCGATCCCCAGTTAAACATGGTGACATCAAAACATTTCTTAAGTATATGCTCCATTTTACGGACCAGTTCTCCAAATTCAAGCCATTCATCCGATGTAAGCCCGGAGAGATCAGACTCATGCCTGTTTAAGGCCACAACACAGGTTCCAACGTTACTCTGTTGCGGAGCCAGAAAAACGATCCAATGTGCAGTTTTCAAAATGTAGTCGCCAAAATCGTACTTCTCAAGTTTTTTACAGTATGGACATTCCAAACACCCACCCCCTTTAGTAAACACTTTCTAAATTGATAGTTCCACTATTCTTTTGTTCTTACTACCTTAAATAATTCAAACTTTTACATCTCCTCATGAAACACCGGGATAATTTCTTTTCTCACGAAACAGAATACGCTGTGATACACTGGGTAAAGCCGGCATTTTTATCACTACTTTAAATATCATTTTAACCAGATTAATCATGTAAAACTTTTGAATATGTACATGTTTTAAGAAAATGTTCTTGTAAAAGTTTATTGTAAAAGGTGTGGTAATCTATGATGAACAATTATAAAATGCCTTCTATATCTATACTGTTAGTACTGTTATTAGTTTTTAGTCTGCTTTCATTCGGTATTCTATTCCAGATTTTAAGTTTAATACTCTTTGGGGCCATGATAGCCTATATTATAAGGCCTCTGGCAAAAAAATTACATCCCTTTGTAAGGTACGAGACACTGGCCATTTTTCTGGCCATGATAATCCTAGCATTGCCCATAGTACTGGTTGCCTACTTCACAATTAACCAGCTCTTCATGGTTGCAGTTGATATTACCGGGGCATTACCTGCTCCAAACACCAATGCAACAACAGTTAACCAGACAATGGTAAATACTGATGTTCAAAATGCCGGACCCATAAACAGTGTTGCAGCCAACTTCCTGGATCAGCTTGCAAATATGGTTGCCGAGGCTGTTGTTTGGCTGGTGGGTATGATAATCTCCTTTGTAGCATCCCTACCAGCATTGTTAACAGATGTTATTGTGCTTCTGTTTTCGGTGTTCTACTTTGCCAAGGAAGGAGACAAATTCGCACAGTTTCTAAAGGACCTGCTCCCAAAAACTGATACATTCAACGATCTCTACAGCGAGGTAGATGCCATACTCAAGTCCATAATGATAACCAACATCCTTTGTGCCGTGATCCTGGGACTGTTATCTGTAGTTCTTTACTACATACTAGGATATCCATACATACTACTCTTAGGTATTTTAACTGCATTTTCAGAGTTCATACCTGTGGTAGGGCCTTGGATCGTCTATGGTTCACTTGGAGTGGTTGACATACTCCTAGGAAACCCTGTCAGAGGTGTGGTTGTAATAATTGTGGGTTGGCTCATTGATACTGTGATTGATATGTACATGAGACCAAGACTTGCAGGTGAATTTACAACTGTCCATCCACTCATATTCCTGGTTGGATTTCTATTCGGAGCACTGACACTGGGACTTCCAGGGCTCTTCATAGGACCTTTGATAGTTGGAATAACCTATATCCTATTTGAGAAGTACAGGGAAGAAAAATTAAACCAGGAAAACAAATCCAAATAAAAAAAAATTACAGAAAAATAAACCTATTATGTTCAGTCACTGTATGTTCGGTGACTGTCTATAATAATCTTAATAAAAAGAATGTTATAAAGGAGAATTAATATTATGAGCTTTCTTGATCCTGAAGAGAAGGATGTCAGTAACGTTGAGAGATATATACTGGTAATTATGAGGGTGTTCCTGCTTGTTTCAGGTATATATATCACAATTTTTGGTGGGATAAATGGTACTGAGCGTATTTTTGGTGTGCTCATACTCTTTGCACTACTCATAATCAATGCACCGGCATTTTTCACGCGTCATAAGATACGTGCCATACCAATCGAAATTGAAATTTTAATACTGTTGATGGTGCTGTTTGAACTGGTTGGTGGAGATGCTCTGGGACTTTATGTTAAAATTCCCCACTACGACAATTTTATGCACTTCATGCTTCCATTATATGTGGCACTCATAGGTATGATGGTTGTTTACACCATGTACTACTACGGCAGATTAAAAGCATCGTACTGGGAGATGGCTATTTTGATCGTTATAATCACAATAGGATTTGGTGGTATGCTTGAGATGGGAGAGTACACCTACGACAAGTATCTATCTAAGGGTCCTGTAGGCCAAATAACAGGAAACACCCAGATGCAGGGTTCTCCAACACAAAACGCCTTAGATGACACCATGAACGACCTCTTCACCGACACATTGGGAGGAATAGTAGGGGCTATGCTTGGTGTTTTCTTTATTAGAAGGGCTGAAAAGCATGGAGGCCACTGGAAGGTGGCAGATGAAATAGAAAGAATGGGATCGGATTAGAGGATCCAATTTAGCGTAAGGATTAAAACTGATAATCCATTCCCAAGATATTTTTAATTTTATTTTTTACTTTTTTTATATTATGTGCATGCATTTTTTATCTGGATGTAGGATTCTGATGCAGCGTTATCGAGGCTTTGCTGTATTAATGGAGTGTCACCTGTTTTTATCCAGCTTGTCCAGATGTTGGTGCTGTTTGTAACCAGTTCATCCATGGACTGGTTTTCGCTGGTGTTGATATGGGGTGTGAAACAAATTGCTTCAATTTCAAACTTGGTGTGAGGATATCCTCTATGCCCACCTCCTGAGTGTGGAGGACACAAACCATCAGCTATGTAGTGAGAGGCTACACCGAAACAGTAACTTGCATTCTTATAATCCCCAGCTTTATAGTAGTTTCTGCCCATATTTAACCAGTAATCAGCCTTAACCTGACTCTGTGGATAGTGATGATTTTGGAAGTCTAAAAATCTGATATCAGGATCTCCAGCACCTTCCATCATCTCAAGAAGACTTAAATTTTCATGAACATTATCTGGCAGGGTGTAATATGTCTGATAAACAATTTCATAGTGATTGGGTTCTGCCCATGCAGCAGCAGGTTCTATTTGAACCATAAAAATTAATAGAAAACCCATAAATAATGTTAATCCAATTTTTAAGCTCAAACTTCACTCTCCATGGTAAATACCACTACAAATCTTTTATGAAATAATTAATTTAAGAAAATTTTAGCAATAAATTATATAATATTTAGTTTTGTTTGGTAGTATGGGTTCTACTAAATATTAAATTAACAGATCATCCAGACTTTTATATTGAACTTTCGTATACTGAATAATTTTCATATATTGAATTAATATTTAAAAAAAAAGGCTAAAAAAGTTTAAAAAAGGGAAATTAGAGTTTGTACATTTTTTATGTTAAAACCCTTGTTTTTCCCTCTTTCAATCTATATTTGTATATTTAAACCCATTTGTTTTTGAGTATTTTGGGTTTAAGATTTAACATCAGGTTCTCATTGATCTACTGAACAATGGTAATGCAATGAGCAATGTAATCACACCGAAGCCCAGTAATATAATCAGGTCGGTGGATACATCTGCTATGTTAGCATTTAGGAGCATTATTTTACGCATTGCATCTCCTGCATAGGTTAATGGAATTATTTTTGCAATTTCCTGCATGAACCATGGCATTTGTTGTAGTGGGAATATTACACCACTCAGAAACATCATAGGGAACATGAGTAAGTCCATGATCATGGCAGCTGTGGACTGATCCTTAGCCAGAGATACTGCCATGATTCCTATTCCTATGAAACTGAAAATACCAAGTAGGGTCAAGACAGCTATGAGTAGCAAGCTTCCCTGTACTGTTACACCAAAGATTAGCACTGCAAATATTAGTACAAATGCACATTGTACTAATCCTCTTATGGTTAATCCCATTGCTTTTCCAAAGATAATTGAGAGATGGTGGATGGGTGCAGATAACATTCCATCAAATGTGCCTATTTCCTTTTCTTTAGAGATTGTTTCAGGTATACCATTCATAATATACATCATACCGATCATGACTATGAGTCCAGGTGCCAGGAAATTGAAGTAGTTAGATGCACCGGGTATGGTATTTTGTACATTGGCAGTGTAGGGAGCAATTATGGCCTGTGGATTTATGGGTTGATTTGATTCATTACCTAATTTCACAACATTGGCAGTTGCTGTTATTCCATTTAAACCACTTACAATGCCTGTTGATACCTGATCAACTGAACTAGCTACAGTTGGATTACTGTTATCCACATCAATTATTACATTTCCAGGTTGGCCATTCGTCACATTAGTTGAGAATCCCTGCGGAATTATAAATGCACCACTTATTTTTCCCTGATTAATAGCATTTTTAGCTTCATCTACACTAGAATAGTTGGTAAAGCTTATATAACTACTATTTTTACTATTAGCCAGTTGATTATTCATGGCATCTATTTGTGTTACGAATTCATTACTTCCTGCTCCTCCGTCCATGTTAACCAGGCCCATTTGAACATTTTCATGTGTGGTACCACTAGGGAAAATGAAGCCAAAGAGCAGTAGGAAGATCAAAGGAAATGCAATCAGCCCTCCTACCTCTACCTTGTTACGTCTAAATTCGATCATGTCCTTGATCATTATCTGATAACTATCTTTAAATATTTGTATTGCGCCCATTATATCACCTTATCCTTGCTTTCGGTGCCTCTCCGTTCATATGATGGGGGGCTGCTTTTTCAGATGCCTGGTCACGTATTTCCTTACCTGTAACTGCTAGAAACACGTCTTCAAGTGTAGTTTCATTGCTATTGGTTATTGTAGAAATGTTGCCGCCTTCATTACGAATAGTATCGATTATCTGGTTAAGAGAATCTTCACCACTGGCACTTATTTTCAAATTGTGTTCATCTTGTTGTGAAACAGCATCAACTACTTCTAGGGAATTGATCTTTCCAATCAATTCCGGTGTCAGGTTGGTAATTTTAGCACCAAATATGGATACGTCACTTTTTGCTATTCCATTTTTAAGGTTTTTAGGAGTGTCAAGAGCAGCAATTTTTCCATGATCAATGATTGCAACTCTATCACTCAGTGCTTCAGCTTCAACCATGGCATGGGTAGTTAATATGACCGTTACCCCACTTTTATTAATTTCTCTGGTTATGTCCCTTATTGAATAGGTGGTCTGTGGATCGAGTCCAAGTGTTGGCTCATCCATGAAAATTATTTCTGGTTCAGGTAAAAGCGCTCTTATTACGTTTATATGCTGTTTCATTCCGGTTGAAAACTTACTTATCTCTGTATTCTTCCATTTTTGCATGTCAACCAGTTCAAGCAACTCATCAATTCTATTTTCAAGTTTTTGCTTGGGAATTCTGTAGAGTTTCCCGAAAAATCGTAGATTTTCAGCAGAGGTGAGTGCATCGTACATTATCATTTTCTCTGCAACCAGTCCAATCTTCATACGAACCTCTGCAGGATCTTTCATGACATCGTAACCCGCAATTTTAGCAGTACCTGAAGTTGGTTTGGCCAGAGTACAGAGCATTCTTATGGTGGTACTTTTTCCGGCACCATTTGGACCGAGAAAACCAAATATTTCACCCTTTTTAACACGCAGTGATAAATCATCTACTGCAGTAAAGTCACCAAATTTCTTGGTGATGTTATTCAATTCTAAAGCATATTCTGTCATTTTTCCCTCCATTATCTTGGGCTTCCCAACGATAGCTACCGCTAATCCTATTACTAAATGAATTATACAGGTAACTAAAATCGTGAGAGCCTTTATTCTAGTACTTCGTTCATGATGATGGCTATCGCTAACCTGGAAATATATGATGGATTTAATTAATAACTAAAGTCGTGAGCAAAGTTTTAGTCTATTACTCTACTTCTTGACGATAGCTATCGCTAACTGGAATATTTGAAGGTTAAATGATAACTAAAAATCTTGAACTTAGCTTTTTATTCTAACGATTTGTTAATTTCAATGAGCCTTTCAGTTAAATTTTTGATTATCTTCCTTTTAGGATCGAGTTTCTCTGTTTTGATGTCCTCTAAATAGGATATATCGTTCTCAATTTCAGTTAGAATATTGTCTATCGACCATACCCTTGGAACATTGTCCTTGTTATCATCTGCTTGAAAACGTCCCATGAATTGGGAGTTTAATTTCTTGCCATTATCAGTCAAGTCGTACTGTCCCTTTGAATTTTTGTAGATAAGATCCTCAGACACCATTTTCTTAAGCATGGGATAGATTGAACCAGGTAAAGGTCCTGCGTTTTTATAAGGACCATCTGGGGTTAAATTAGTATGGGCCTGCACAGCAGCCATAATTTCAGCACCATTTGTGAGTCCATTTTCATCCAAAACATGCATTATCCACAGTCTTAAACCTCCTAACATCTGCATGCCCCTAATAGCTTCATGAAACGGGTCATGATGTTCATGTTTATGAGAAGGGTCATGTGGGTCATTTAATGGGTCATTATTTTCCATGATTCAATAAACCTCCTATCAACTAATTGATTCAACTCAAATCTTTGATATTAAATAATGAATATAAACCATTTATTAAGGTTATTCTGCAAAGAATTTTACAAAATATTCAATTACTTGATATCAAATACTTGTACTATTGTTCTACTACTATATAAATGGATCGGTATTTCAAAAAATTTATCCAAAAACAAAAACCCATTATATACTTATATTTCAAGATTTGAGACAGAAATAGGACATTTCAGATTATTTCTTGGCACATTTTTAAATTATCAAGCAGTTGATTAATATTATCAAGATCTTGAAATAATGACTTGTACTAAAAATAGGGCGGAGATGCTGCTTATAATTTCAGCTCAACTTAAATTTATAATAATTCTAGAAATCAATTAAAGCACTGGATTCGCAATATAATTCTGTTCTGATTCAATTTCCATTTTATGAATCGTTTTCGATCTTATATACCACAGTTTTCGAAGTCAGATTTTATATGATGGTTCTGACAAATAGGCTATTTGAAATGTTATTTTTTTAAATTCAGATTTCTACGTATAAAAAATTAATAAGATATTTGGATGGAATAAATTTATCCTTCGATGGAATCAAATTCTACAAAGGATAAATTTAGGAGTAGTCTAAGTTTAAGGGTAATTTATGAGTAATTTAGGAGTAGTTGATTTAATGATTGAATGTTATGAAAAATCCGGTAAAATAGTTTCTAAGATAAGGCGGATGGCAGTGGATCATGTAGATGCTGACATGAAGATTCTGGATCTTGTGAACTTTGTTGAATCTAACATTGTGAAGTTAGGGGGAGAAAATGCTTTTCCATGCAACGTATCAGTGAATGAAATCACAGCCCACTACTCATCACCACCTGGAGATGAATCAATCATTAAAGATGGAGATCTTGTAAAGATTGATTTAGGGGCCCATGTTAATGGTTACATAGCTGATTCAGCTGTAACAGTTCTTGTTGGAGATGCTGATACAGTTCTTAGTGAGGATGATAGGGAACTGAATTTGAACATGATAGAAGCTGCCCAGGAAGCTCTTGAAAGTGCTATAAGTACAATAAAAGCAGGGGTGGAACTGGGAAAGATAGGAACAGTCATTGAAGAGGCAATTAATAATAAAGGATTAAATTCTGTTAGAGAGCTCTGTGGCCATAGTATGGATCAGTACACTCTTCATTCAGCTGTTTCTGTTCCCAACATAAAGGTAGATAACAAACATAAAATTGAAGAAGGAGATGTTTTAGCAATAGAGCCCTTTGCAACCAACGGTCCTGGAGAGTTGGATGAGATGAAAAATGCTTATATCTTCAAATTTTTAAAGGAACGTCCGATGCGTATGATCCAGCCCAAAAAACTACTTAATACCATTTCTCATGACTACAGATATTTTAATTTTTCGCATCGTTGGCTTGTGGATCAAAACAATGAAAGACATTTGAACATGGCATTGAGACAGCTCATAGCTTCAGGAGCAATATATCCATTCCATGTACTCAAAGAAAGCAGTAATGCAAGGGTTGCACAAGCTGAACACACAGTAATAGTTGAACCCGATGGCTGTAAGGTTACAACCATCTGATTTAAACTATAAATTCAATTATTATCATATTCAATTTCGTTAGAATATATAAATCCAAATAAATCGGAAAAATTGATAGAATCATCCATAAAAATGGACTAAAAATAAAGAATATGAACTAAAAAAAATCATGATTTATGTATAACGGATGGAATTATCATGGAAACAAATAATATGGATATAGATGAATTGGAAGAACAGTTAATACTGCTTTACAGATTTGTATCACAGATAAACAGTCTTAAAAGATTTTACTACAGGGGAATGGATTACAAACCAGTGTTTGAAGATGATACAGGAATACTAACAGAACTTGTGGATAACGAAGATTCTGAGGAAATATTAAAAACCTGTATACTGGAACTTGAAGAAGATAAGGGCAATAAAGATCTGAAGTTCTATGAAGTCCTGGATAGCTATGATGTTGAGGAACTCTACCATAAATATGATCTTCAGGATGTGGTTGATGTGAACAAACTAGACCTTAAAAAAATAGTGGATTCACTTTAAACACTCATTTTTTTTTTACTATAAAAAATAAGATGGTGGGGTTTCTGTTTAAGCACAGTTAATTAAATGAACAAGGGTTATGTACTGTTATTTGGTATGTATATTCGAGTTATTAATAGCCCGTGACATAGTTTAATAACATTGATATCAACAACAATAATAATAGATAGGCTATTTTTTTAAGTTGGGAGTAATAAACCTCGTTTTGACTCATTAATTCATCTTTCGTCCTGTAAAATTGGATGTAGAAGTAAATTGTAAATCCTGAACCTAAAATTATTAGGATTAAATTGAATATTCCTAAAACAGGATCTAGGGGAGTATGAAAGATATAACTGTATATGCTTGGTACGAAAAAAGATACAATCAAACATGTGATTGCAGCTAAAAATGTGATATATATTTTTTTAAAGGATTTTAGGACATTTTTCTTTGTTAAATCCTTCGATAATGATTCATTTAGTTCATAACCACAATTTCTACAGAATTCAGTATCTTCAGTATTTTCCACGCCACATTTTTTACATCTCATGAACTTAAACCAACTAGTTTTAATTTAAAATATTAATTAAAATATAACTTCTTTAATTATGGGAAAACTCTAAAATTATTCTTTAATTTGAGTTTTAAACCCGATTAAAACAATTATTTTATTTTTGCATTGAAATAATAAATAATATTCCTTTGACTAATCTAATAAAGTCATCGTTTTCATTGTTGTATGATAAAATTTGCAAAGATTTTGTTACCATCCCTGAAAAGTGTATTATTTTGATAAATGTATGAGGTAAGAGTTTAAGTATTTAAACATATCTAGTAGTTACATGTATAGGCGTGTTTATGAGAGCAAGGAAAAATTTAAAAGTTCGTTTAGATCATGTGTTGATGATTACTTCGGAATAACCAGGTACAATTCCACAATAAAGACAGAAGTTCTGGCAGGTTTAACAACCTTCATGACCATGGCCTACATCATCATTGTTAATCCACTCATACTTTCAACTGCAGGGATGGATTACAAGGCAGTGTTCGTGGCCACCTGTCTCGCCGCGGCTGTCGCAACATTATTCATGGGTTTATTTGCCAAAAAACCATTTGGACTGGCCACAGGTCTGGGATTAAATAGTGTGGTTGCGTTTGGTCTTATTTTAACCCTTCACATTCCCTGGCAAATAGCCATGGGACTGATATTTATAGAGGGATTTCTAGTTTTCATCCTTGTACTCACAAACCTAAGGGAAATGGTCATGCACGCCATACCACACTCACTTAAAATGTCCATAGGTGTGGGTATTGGAATGTTCATATCATTCATAGGATTTAAACTCGCACACATCGTAACTGCCAGTCCAGAAAACCTTATTAAATTTGGTGATGTGACTAACCCTGTATTTATAATAGCTGCCCTGGGTGTTGTCATCATTATGGTGATGATGGCCCTGAAGATCAAGGGAAGCATACTCTACGGTATTATTTTAACCACCATCATAGCTATTGGTGCCTGTTTTGTTGCTGATTATTTTCATGTCGCCTTCAATCTGTTTGGAAATCCTAACTTACCCTCCTCAATCGCCCCATTATCTGCAGGCATGTCAAATTTACCCCAGACCTTTGATGGAACACTACTTGAATTACCAAATGCACAGAGCCTGTCAACCATAGGCCACCTGGATCTACTGGGAGCACTGTCACTCAGCTTCGTACCAATCATCTTCACACTAATGATGGTGGACTTCTTCGACAGCCTCGGAACAGTCATGGCAGTGGGAACACAGGCAGGCCTCGTGGATAAAGATGGAAAGCTCCTGGACATTAAAAAGATCCTGGCAGTAGATGCAATGGGGGCCATGATAGGAGGTTTCATGGGAAGCAGTTCAAACACAGCCTATGTAGAAAGCTCGGCAGGTGTGAGTGAAGGTGGAAGAACAGGACTCACATCAGTGGTTATTGCATGTTTATTTTTAGTTGGAATGCTATTCGTACCATTGGCATACTACATTCCAGCAGCTGCAACTGCTCCGGCCCTTATTATTGTGGGGTTTTTCATGATTACCATGATACAGAAGATAGAGTGGGATAACTTTGAAGAAGCACTGCCAGCATTTCTCACAATCACATCCATGACCTTCACATTCAGCATATCCAAGGGTATAGGATTTGGATTTATCAGTTACTGCATAATAAAATTAGCACTGGGTAAATGGAGGGAGGTTCATCCACTTATGTGGGTGGTATCAGTCATATTCCTCATATACTTCATATTCGTGTCCAACATGATCTAACCAAACAATACAATTATTATGTTAACAAGGATTGCACAAATTATTAAAAGTGATTAATAGTATAATATAAAATATTAAGTTTATGTTGATATTGAATGACCCCTCCAGAGTGAATATCATGCTCATAGTTATCACAGGTGATTTAAAATCATCCAAAAAAATGAATGATCGAAAAAGTATCCAGAACGACTTGAGAAATGCAATTCACCACATCAATTCACGCTATAGACAACACATAGTCTCGGACTTTAAAATTATTGGAGGAGACGGATTTCAAGGATTAATTTCCAGAACAGATGTCATTTTAGATATTTATTTTAGCATTTTTCAAAAAATACACCTTCCCTTTTATTTAGGTGTTGGGACAGGATCCATATCTACCAGTTTAAGCCCTGATGTTCAGGAGATAGATGGAGAAGCATTCCATAATTCTTCAAATTCTTTAATTACTGCTAAAAAAAAGAACAGATGGATCGTTATCAAAACTGATTCAAAAAATAACGACTTGATTGAATGTATTTTAAATTTCCTATTTGAAATTATGTGGAAGTGGAATGAACGGCGCCGTCAAATTATATTATTTTATAGAAATCATGGGGAAAATTCTGATGCCATAAAATTAACTGCTCAAGAATTTGAAGTCGGAACTCGAAATATTTACAAGCATCTAGAATTAGGACAGTACTCCATGATAAAATATGGGGAAGAAGTTTTAAAAGCAGAATTGAAGAAAAATGATCTACAACATAATTGAACTATATATGGTTCAATTTTAAACTTGAACTGTATAAGGTTCAATCCAGGAATTGAACCATCGGTACAAGAAGATATTGAAAGGTTAATGCTATGATACTGGTGAACATTTTAATTTTGTTTTTGGGATACATATTAATGGCAATTTTAAGCATAGCCGTCAAAAAAATCTTAGTTACCTACAGTACAGACATGGATGGCAGTGGTATTCCCGGAGCAGGTAATTTAATAGGCATATTTGAAAGAATACTTATCTTCACCTTTGTTTTAACTGATCAATATGCAGCCATATCAATAATATTTGCTGCAAAATCCATTGCCAGATTCAGTGAATTAAACAAAAGAGAATTTGCAGAGTACTATCTACTTGGAACGTTTACCAGCATCACCTTCGCACTCATTGCTGGAACACTCTTCAAATTAATTTTTGGAAGTTTAATTTAATATTTGAACAACTGGTAAAATCGATACACTCCATTGTGAGAACAGGCATGGATAAAAAAGATAATTTATAAGAAAAAAAGGAAAGGAAAATATTTAATATTTACTTGTTTTGAAATTTAGGAAGTATTTATTGTTCTTGTTTCCTGCCGTGTCTTTAACTGCACCTGTTGGTATGTATATCTGGTATTGTGTATGGGCTGTGTTTGTATGTGTTTTTATGTTTAGTGTGTTTCCTGTGATAGTTTTGGCGATTGTCATTAGTTTTCCAGTTTTTAAGTTTTTAACGTAGATTTTATTCCAACTGGTGCTGGTTTTGATGTTTTCATTGAATTTAATGGTTATCGGTGACTTTAAAGATACGGCTTTAGCATTGTTTTTAGGTGTGGTTGATACAACCGTTGGGCCTGTCTTGTCTATGGTGTACTTTGCAGTGTAAACTGGTGATTTGTTACCTGCAAGATCCACAGCCAAGAATTTAAGGGTAGATGTGGATTTGATGGTTATGGGTCCAGTGTACTTGGTACTGGCTGTTGTAGGTGTTTTACTGTTTAAAGTGTAATATATGATTCCGTTTTCACTCATGGATAATTTAACTACTTTGTTAGTGTTATATAGTCCTCCTTTAATATTTGCACTTGCTGTTGGTGGAATAGTGTCTTTTATTATGACCTGTATTTTTATAAGTTGATTATCCAGTTTAGCAGATACAGTGGCAATACCTGCTTTTACACCACTTGTTAATTTAGATTGGACAATACCATCCATAATAAATGAGGAATTACCTATACTTCCTAGGTTTGTTTCAAAATTAACCAGCATTCCATCTGGAATATCCCCACGTATAATTGTACCGTTATTTGAATGTAACAAATCAGCAGTTATGATTGTATTGCTATTATTCGGTATGTTATTCCTTGAAGCATTAATAATTAAAACCAACCAGGAGGTTATATTCACATTATTGTTCACATAACTTGATGGATCAGCATTTGATCCCCACCAGTTCAGATTGGCATTTAATGAATTATCTGTACTGTATAATTCCTCGCTTGAAATTGTGTTACCAAAAATTTTATTGAAATTAATTACTGAATTAGTGACAGGTCTTGATGGATTCTGATAATTGTAGATGGCACTACCTTTATTTGATGCTTTATTGTATGTGATTGTATTGCCAGTTAAATTCATATTTGAACCGTAGTTGTAAATGACTCCACCTTCATAGGCAATGTTGTTTGTTAGAGTGCTTTTAATTATATCCAAGTAACCGGTAGAAGTGAAGATGACACCACCATATGGTGCTCTGTTGTTCAGGAATGTGTCGTTGGTCACAGTTAAACTACCTGTATTATAGATGACTCCACCATAAATTGTAGCTGAGTTGTTCGTAAATACATCATTGGTCAGGATAGTATTACTCCCAAAATTGTATATTGCACCTCCAGTGTTAGTTGCTAAATTGTTCATGAATTTATCGTTGGTTTGATTTACAGTACCAAAATAATTATAGATAGCTCCACCATAACTTGCAGTACTGTTTTTGAAAATATTATTTGTCCCAATAAGCAAACTAGCATAGTCAATGAATACAACCCCTCCATTATTGATCGCACTGTTGTCCATGAAGGTATCGTTTGTTACAGTTAAAGAACCCCCATGACTATAGATGGCACCACCATCAACAGATGCTGTATTGTTCGTGAATGAATCGTTAATGAAACTTAAACAACTATTAAATCCCTTGTTGTTTATAGCACCACCATTACTTACACTGTTACCATTTTGTAATGTTAAATTTACGAGATTAAAACTCATTCCATCAATAAATGGAAGAATGAATATGTTCCCTTTACTCAAAGCATCAATAATGGTGTTCTGCTGGTTTTCACCAATAATAGTCATATTGGTATAAACAGTAATGTTACTCTCATGATATGTGCCACTAGAGATGTAAATCGTTCCATGGTTTGCCACTGTAGAAGTAGCATTTTTTATTGTCTTTTTTGGTCCACTTTTACCATTATATATTGATGATTGTCCATCCCATGCATCATTACCCATATTATTAACATAGATCGTGGAATTATCTGTGGATGGATTAACTGCATTTACACCATTTACTCCAAAAGAAAACAATAAAACAAAACTAACTAAAAATATGCTTATTTTAAATATTTTTTCCCTATCATTACTAATACTCATTTATTTTCACTTTCTTTTTACAATTTTTACCTTAAAACTAAAATAACGTATATTATCTTTTTTCTTATTTGATCTATTTGTTATAATTTATTATAATATATAAACAGAAAAGTTTTTAAGATAAAATCAGAGTTTATGCTGTATTACGAAACCTACTGCTTATACATTAAAAATTATCAAGCAATTAGGAGAGTCTAAGTATTAAACGATTTATTTCTAGGATATCATCAGTCCCATTGTGATGATCCTTTAAATAATCCAGAAAAGAGTACTAAATTAAGAGGATCTAAATTATTAAAAAATATAATATGAGTAAGATAAATATAGCAATTGACCTGATATATGGTAATAGTACCATAATTTCATGGTCATACTACCATAAAAAAAGAACCAAAAACTTTCACGGAACAAGTTGTAGGTAACTAAATGGGAATATCTAAGAAGACCTAATTCAATGGGGAATCTTTTGATTTATTAATGTTAGTTGAGTGTTTAACTTTCTCAACTTAGTTGAATTTCATTATTTTATCAGAACAATGTTTTTAAGTAGTTAACATCACCTTTTGCAATAATTAATTCCATGGATTGTTTATTAGTAAACTTCTAATAAATTATAGATTGATACAATTATAATATTTTGATTAAAACCAATTGTTTATGTGGAGAAGATTTAATGGAGCTTATAAATATTATTTTGTTAATAGTAGGAATTTTTGTTATAGTTTGGTCCTGTAATTCATATTTAAGAATGTATTCTCACAAGGATTCTGAATATGGAAAATTATACTATATAGGGCTTTTTGTCACTCTTTTATCTGGAATTTTCTGGATAGTTGGTATTGTAACTGATTATATTGGACTATTCTTTTTATTAATAATTATACTCAATTTGTTGTTAAGGTTATATATTATTCTCAGATATCCTAAAAAAGAAATCAGATATTCTAGTACTCAACTAACTAAAAGATATAATACAATAGTTAAAATACGCAATATCTCGATAATTTCAGTTTTTGCTTTAATAATCGTCGCATTTATTCTCAAAAATGTATAGATTAACAGAGATATTCATGTGAACATTATAAAGACAAATAACAACTCTACTTTTTTTTATCAACAATAATTTCTATCTCATATAATTTTTTTAGTTTTGGTCATAATAACCTTAATAATTAGTGCCATTACATATAAATAGATAATTTTGATTAAATACATAATTTCATACTAAATATCAATAAAAAGTATTTGATACGTATAAAATGAATAATTAAACTCTTTTCCAACAATAAAAAAAAATAAGGAAAAATATTATGAATGCAAGGGAAATTGTAAAAGACGCACTATTGTATCCGTTTTCTGATTGGAAGAAAATTATAGTTCTAGGAATTTTTGGAGTAATTGCCACGTTAAGTATCAATGAATTGATAGGCACTGTTTATTTTTTAGATAATACTACTGCTTTAAGTATACCTGTTTTAACTATAATTGGATTGTTAAGTATATTTATAGAAAGAGGTTATCAGTTTAGAATCTTAAAATCTTCTTTAAATAGCATGATTGAACTTCCAAAGTTTAACTCGTGGATATGTATGTTTAAAGACGGTATTAAACTATCTATAGTCACGGTTGTTTATTTAATCCCTTTTATTCTTATATATTATGTTTTTAAAAGTTCATTTATTGCAATATTACAGTTAATGTTTAATAATCTACCATCTCTTGTTTTTAGTACAATTATTCACCTTAAACTGACTTTTTTTACTACAATTGGAATATTACATTTGATAGAGTTCTTTACATTATTTTTGTTTATGAATGTAATTCTCATCATGTTTCTCATTTCGATTGCGAATATGGCAAACAACAATGGCAAACTCGCTGCAGCCTTCAAATTTCGCCAAATATCGAATAAACTTTCCAGTGTAGGATGGAAAAACCTGATAATATGGTATGTAGTGATAGAATCCATTTATTTAATAATATTAAGTATATCTGGAATAATATTAAAAGAGATTTTACACTTAATAAGCCCAAATGTTGGAACGGGGTTAGGATACTTAATAATAACCATATTATTATCCTTAATTGTAATTTCCTATCTATCCATGTACCTATATCGTTCATTAGCATTATTATTTTTTAAATAAAATATTTTAGTAAAAAATTATCATCGAAATATTAAACAAAACTTGATAATATTAAATTTAAAAGGATAAAAAAATATCTTGTTCATGTAGGTTTAGCAAATGCAGGATACCACCAATAAATTTAGAAAATACGATTCATGCTGGATTAAAAGCTGTTGCTGTAGTATTAGATGGCAGAGAAATGTATTTGGGTGCGACTGAAGTTGCAATTGGGGTAGTTGTAATGACTACTGTTGGAGCTCCAGTATTAATGGTAGATGCAGGTCTTGTTATGGCAGTTATAGGGGTATATGAAATTATTAGTGGCCTTCAGGAAATAGAAGATTATAGGGGATGATCCTTATTAATAATAGAAAGCATATTAACAAAAAAATAATTTAGGGGTTCCTATGTTAAATTCAAAATTATTAGTTAATCCGATCTTTGTAGCATTATTATCGTTTGCAATTCCAGGTTTAGGACAACTAGTACTTGGTCATGAAAAAAGGGGTTTATATTTCCTTGTTTCATATGTTTTTTTATGGATAGGAAAAACTTTATTTCCAAATACTTTCTCAATTTATTTTTTGTTTTTAATTAGCTTGACCCTCCTTGCAATTTATGCCGCATATGATACGTATAAATTAGCAAAAAAAATATAATCTAATAAGAAAATTGTTAAGAGGTTTAATTATATGAACATGGAATTGCACAATTTGATAAATGATATAATTATTATAATTGGATTAGTTCTTACCTTTTATGTGTTAAAAAAAGGTATAGGATTTGAAAATAAGGAAATTAAAGAATCTAGAAAGTTAAACAAAGAATTGGAAGAGATTAAAGAAAACCTTGGAAAAAAGAGATAAAAAACATATATAAAATGAACATGATAAAATTTACTTACGATATCAAGGTATATATGGAAAGAGGGATGGAATGATCCTTGGAATTAAACTTTCACACAAAATATTTTAGAATTATCGGAATAAAACTATGGAATGTAAAAATTGTGGTAACATCTTAAGAGAATCAGCATCGAAAAATACCACAAAAAATAGGACACCCAAACACATTAAAAGAATATACTACGCAGGTTGTTTCGCATTTTTTTTATTATTTATAAATTTTTTCTCCCCGAAAATATATACGTATTTTATGCATAGAACTCTAAATGGAACTTGGGGAGAATTTAATTTTATTATACTAATTTTAGCTATTATTGTTGTTGTTTATTTCTATATCCAAGTTTATAAAATAAAAGATGAGATAAATAGGAATCCGGATTTATTTTATAATAAAATGATTTCAATTATAGCTATTTTGATATTTTTAGCATTAGTAACAAAGATTATTTCATTTTAGAGCACAGTATATGGTACTATTATTAAACACAAACTATACTTATGAACAAGAATCCACTAAGAATTAACCATACCATCATTGGAACCTAATATGCCAAAAGCAATTGAGCTACACCAAAGAATGATCTGTATCTGCAAATATTTTGTAAATAAGTTTCATTTAATAAAGCTAATTTTTTAGTTATCGATCCTGAAACCGGTATTTGCAGGGATATTAATGCAGACAATAATTTTCAGTAATTCTCGAATTAAAAGCATCGTTATTTCAGGAGGTGGACTACAAGGAATTAATATCATGTATTTAACAAATTATATTATTTTGACTTCGTCAAACTACACTATAACGAAGTTGAGTATATTCTCGCCAATTTTTGGGATGATCCAATAAGATCAAAAAAATGGGTCAATTTCAATAATCGTAGAAATGTGCGTATTTAGCACGGTGGGTATAGATGGCCTGATGTATTTAGAGCTAATTTGACAATATTATATTTCATAGGAAAATTGGCCTGTTTTTCATAAATTAAATCTCAGCATTTTTTTTATAATTTTGGAATTTTTACAAACAAATTTCAAAAAATCAGATCTTCTGAATTATAAGATTTTGATCCAAAAAAAATTTCAAATATCATATGCGTTAGCCTATCTTTAAAATATAATTTTTTTAGATCTACAATCTCTTTTTTTAGATCTATGATCTTTACCAATATGAGTAGATACCAATTAAAAGATCAATCTTGAGAACACCTATTCCCTTACATAGTAATGCTTCACTAGGTATGGATTTAGAACCTCAACCTTCATACATTCAAATTTGATATCTTTGGATAGTCCCTGAAACAACGGTATCCCTTCTCCAAGAATAACTGATGCAGTTGTGATGATAATTTCATTGATGAGATCCTCCATCAGAAATCTCTGAATTGTTTGTCCTCCATCTATGTAGAGATTTTCAAATCCCCTCTGATTAAGTTGGATTACAATATCCCTTGGATCACCCCTTAATACCTCAACCTTACCACGGAATTTTTCAGGTAATTCTTCTAGGGTGGTGCTAAGCACAAAAACAGGTATATTATATGGCCATTCCTGGAACTTTAGAACTGTTTCAAAGGTATTTCTACCCATGACCAGTGCATCTATCTTACTTATAAACTCTTCAAATCCATAGTCATTATCAAGATCATCTAATTCTTCAAGCCAGTCCAGACTTCCATCTGTCCGGGCTATGAAACCATCCAGACTTGTTGCAATGTAAACGTGGTTCATGATTTCAACATCCTTAATTTTTATCCTATATATAATGATATTCAAGAGATTTGCAGTATTTAGGTTGAAGCGATGAGGTAAACCATTTTCATGATCTGGAATATGATTGAAACAACTGCAGCTAATATTCCTATTATTATCAGGATCTTGAGTCCCACAGCTATTATGAACTGGTTTATAACAAAAGGAAATACTGTTAATATAGTGAATGCAGCTATAAGTGCTGTGAAGCTCATAATAATTTTAGAAACGATCTTGAACCCTGAATGATCGTAGAGTATGAATGAAACATTGGCAACAATGGCAACAATTAAAGATAGGTTAATTGCCCATAAAACATCTCCAAAGGAAGCTGCAATGAATGAAAGGTTCCAGTAGATGAGGTTGTTTGCAATGTAGAGGAATAATAAATTTATCAATATTGCGATTAGGTAATCGTACCATTTCTCTTTCTTATCTTCCAATAAGGAATTCTTGATTCCAGCAAACATATTGTTTAAATCTTCACCTGGCAATGATTGATTCCTCCTAGATTTATGTTAATATATTGATTTTAATCCTAAAAATTATTTAAATATTTTTTTTAATGTGGGAGTATCCAATTTTTTAAAATCTTTCTTTGGTTTAATGGTCCCGATTTTATCCTTAGTATTTTATCTGGTGTCACAACCATATTTATCTTCTGGTCGTGCTCTTCTATAGGTACCAGTTTTACGATCTGGAGGTTGTGAACTGTGCTTATAATTGGAGTGTTTGGTTGGATGGATCCTGTTTTCTTGAGATATTCAATCTCCCTGTCTCCGTAGCCACCTCCCTTTCCGAGTCTTCCACCCTTAATATCCACGGCCACAGCCCCCTCCACAACCATGTCCACCTGTGGAATAGATTCAATTCTTTCACCATATTTGAATGCTCCTTCCTTTGTTGAGGCTTCAACTTCATGTCCTTGGAGTGTTTCAGGTTTGAGTTTAAGGTATCCATGCTGTATTTTGGGTGTTACCATGATGAGGAGCTTGTTGTCTTTAAGGGCATTTTCCCGTACAGTTCTCTGGGCAGTATCTGGACTCACAAATATGGTTCGACTTTTTATCCATTCTGATGTGGATCTCAAATTTTCTGCAGCCTCTTTTGAGCCTTTAAAATCAGGTATCCTTCCTATGTAGTGTGGGGTGCTGATCTGGTTTTCCACGAGCCTGTTGTATATGGTCATTCTAAGTTCGTTCTTCTCATGATTCATTGATTTTGCCACCCATTTTTTTCTATTTCTATCTATGGATGGAAACCTTTATATATCAAATATAACAATTGTTATATAATGTTATAACAATCGTTAATCAAATTCTTTGATCATGATAGTTAAAATATTAAAGACATGAAAAGGGTGCATGACCATGTGTAGCCATAAATTGAATTAAATAAGGCATCAAAAATTAAACAAATCTAAACAAACATCCACAAAATTAAATAGAAATTTGAATAAAACTAATGGTCCAAAATCAGAGGCAGCTTCGACCCTAAATTACATGGAGCATGATAAAATATGTAGCTTATAAACACCATAATACTAATAATCTGAACATCACCAACAAACAATCTTCATACAAGTTGCTCTTAAAGAATTATAAAAGGACAAAATAGCCATGAAAATGTCCTATTATTATAGTATCATCATCTGAAAAATATAATCCTAGGAGTAATGACTGCCAACTTTTTCCCAGCCAGGAAATGTTGATGTCCTGTATAAATAAACCAATTAACCATGGCTGGGCCTCCTTCTCCATATCACAGGATAACATACTGCTTGATAAGAGGAATGAACAGCTAAAAAAAAAATAACTGTTAATATTCCAATTTCTTTAGGACAAGCAATTATTTCAAAATTAATATTTTTCATGATTAAATATTAATTATTCAGGAAAACCAATTTTCATAGCAAGAATTGATCGTGTGATACTCATTTAAAATTAAATTTTAAGCATATTAAGTATTTTCAAGACGTTTCATTACTAATTACATGTACAGTAATCTTTTATCATTAAATATCCTATTTACAAACAGTTAAAATAGAGGATTGTATAACAAATATCTGTATTATATGATACTCTTAATAAATAGATAAAATGATTAATTAAAAGTTTTCAAGCATTAAATCCTTTAAAGACCTATTATCCATTTGTATTACTATAACAAACTTTATAAGCATGTTTGACATATCACTTATTACTGTATTTTTTTTAAATGCTACGAAATGAAAAAATTAGATGGGATATTCATAAATAAAAAACTAATCTGTATTAAATATAAATAGAAAACACAGAAAAAAATCTATCAATCAAGATTATATAGGTTGTGATATTAAATGGCAGGAATTGTAGGATATGGAGTGTACATACCTTCATACAGAATAAAAGTAGAGGAAATAGCAAAAGTCTGGGGTGACGATCCCAAGGCAATTTCAAGGGGTCTAGTTGTCAAGGAAAAATCAGTTCCAGGACCAGACGAGGACACAGCAACAATCTCAGTTGAAGCTGCTAGAAACGCTCTTAAAAGGGCAAAAATCGATCCACAGAAAATAGGCGCAGTTTACGTTGGCTCAGAATCCCATCCATATGCTGTTAAACCAACTGCAACTATAGTATCAGAAGCTGTTGACGCAGCACCTGACTTAACAGCAGCAGACCTTGAATTTGCATGTAAAGCAGGAACTGCAGGTATGCAAATTTGTATGGGCCTTGTTGATTCAGGAATGGTAGAATACGGACTGGCAATAGGATCAGACACTGCACAAGGAGCACCTGGAGATGCACTTGAATACACAGCATCAGCTGGTGGGGCCGCATATGTGATAGGTAAAGAAAATACCCTCGCAGACTTTGAGGGCACTTACAGCTTCACAACAGACACACCAGATTTCTACAGGCGTGAGGGTAAACCATACCCAAAACACGGGGGAAGATTCACAGGTGAACCAGCCTACTTCAAACACGTACTCTCAGGTGCAAAGGGACTATTCGATAAGATGGGAACAGAAGCATCAGACTACGACCATGTTATTTTCCACCAGCCAAACGGTAAATTTTATATAAGGGCAGCTAAAAAACTTGGCTTCAACGAAGAACAGTACAAAACAGGACTCTTAACACCTGTTATAGGTAACACCTACTCCGGTGCAACACCACTGGGACTCGCAGCAGTTTTAGACATAGCAAACCCTGGAGACAGAATCATGGCAGTGTCCTATGGTTCAGGTGCTGGAAGCGATGCCTTCAGTATAACAGTCAACGACAGACTGGAAGAAGTCAGAGAAGAAGCACCATTTGTAACAAGCATGGTTTCAAACAAGAGCTATGTGGACTACTCAGTTTATGCCAAGTACAAGGCCAAACTCAAAATGGCATGGACAGAATAAACACATTAAATTAATTGAAATTAAGGAAATTATCATGAAATCTTTAGATGGGGATATATAGATGAAACCCTTCATCAACCCCACATTTATTATTTGGAGGAATTAATTTGAGAGATGTTGCAATTATAGGAGTCTCACAGACCAAATTCGGAGAGCTTTGGGAAGTGTCATTCAGAGACATGATAACAGAAGCTGGAATGAAGGCAATTACAGATGCAGACATCGAAGGAGACGAACTCGAAGCCATGTACGTTGGAAACATGAGTGCAGGTCTATTCGTTGAACAAGAACATATAGCATCATTAATAGCAGATCATGCAGGACTTACACCAATACCATGTGCCAGAGTAGAAGCAGCATGTGCATCCGGAGGATTAGCACTTAGAAATGGTATAATGGCCGTTGCATCAGGATACCATGACATAGTAATCTCTGCAGGTGTCGAGAAAATGACAGATGTTGTCGACCCAACACCGGCAATCGCAACTGCTTCAGACCAGGAATGGGAAGCACAACAGGGAGTTACATTCCCTTCACTCTACGCAATGATGGCCAAGCGTCACATGCATCAGTACGGTACAACCAGGGAACAACTAGCAATGGTATCTGTGTTAAACCACAAACACGGTGCAAAAAACCCACTTGCACAGTACCCAATGGAAATATCCATAGACTCTGTACTAAATTCAAGCGTGGTTGCAGATCCATTGAGGTTACTAGACTGTTCACCTGTATCAGACGGTGCAGCAGCAGTGATCCTATGTCCAGCTGAAGATGCAAGGAAGTACACAGACACACCAGTCTATGTAAAGGCATCCACTCAGGCATCAGGAACCATAGCCCTTCATGACAGAAAGGATATTACAACCATTGATTCAACTGTGAATGCATCAAGAAAAGCCTACGAAATCTCAGGATTCACACCAAAGGACATAGGCGGAGTAGAGGTTCACGACTGCTTCAGTATAAACGGACTCCTCGCTATTGAAGACCTAGGATTTGTAGAAAAAGGCCAGGGAGGACCTGCAATCGAGGACGGAATGACAGAACTTGACGGTGAAATACCAGTAAACCCATCCGGAGGACTCAAAGCCAGAGGACACCCATTAGGTGCCACAGGTATTGCTCAGGCAGCAGAGATCGTATGGCAGCTTAGGGGAGAAGCAGGTAAAAGACAGATTGAAGGTATTGAAGTGGGTATGACCCATAACATAGGTGGAACAGGCGGTACTGCAGCAGTACACATCCTGTCCAGGTAAATATTCAAACCTGAAGTAACTATCTGGGAAATCTAAACTTTCCCAAACCTTTCCTATTTTTTTTATATTAAAAAATATTTTTTTTAAAATCTTAATTCAGACTTATCTAATAATTATCAGAGCCTTTATAGAAGAAATGTAAATTCTATAATCTTTATTATAAAATTACAACCACAAGGTATTTCAAAAATTGATAAATAACCCTGTTTTTAACTTATTTAAATGTATATGATATGGGTTCAAAAACCTGATTTTGATCGTGAGTTTAATATTTTCGGAGTGGCAATGATTTAAATAAATATATATTGACCAATGGTCACTATAATAACCATGATTATAATTTAATGAATTGAATTTCAAAATGGTTATATTGGGTTCGATGGTTATGCCTAAAGTAGTGCCTGAATACAAGGAACTTGCTAAAAAAAAGATAGTAAGAGCAGCTTACAAACTCTTTGAAGAGAAAGGATATCATTCCACCAGTATGGATGATATTGCAAGTGAAGTAGGGGTTAGCAAAGCCAGTCTTTACTCTTACTTCAAAAGTAAAGAAGCTATTCTCATGATCACAGTTGACGAGGCTCTGACAGTTCCGTTTATTAAAATATTTGAAGAAGAGAAATCTGTTGATGCGTTTAAAGATTACTACCATACACTGGCAGTTTTTGAAGGACTTTTGCATCTGAATTTTGTTTTAACTTCACTTGCCAATAACAGTGATATCAAATTTAAACTCATTGAAACCTATGAAACCAAGCTTAAATTGTTGACAAAATTTGTTTCAAGTCAACAAAAGATTGGATCGATTCGATCTGATATTGAACCCTCTGAAATTGCCCAATTTTTAATAGCGATCTATGAAGATGTTTCAATCCAGTTAATAATGGGTTTAGAAGAGAAAAAAATATCCAAACAGTTTGAATCTGCACTTAAATTAATTTTAGAAAATAAAAAGGTGGATAAAAACCAGAAAACTTTAACAAGTTTTTTTAAGCCCTAATTGGAAGACCTTTATTAATCCATTTCGTGATTCCGCCCTTCACATTCTTCACATCATTGAAGCCCAGTTCCATCATAATTTTAACTGCATCTGCACTTCTTATACCTGATCTGCAGTAAACAAGATATTTCCTATTTCTTTCTAGTTTTGAAATTTCATACTTGAAATTATTTGAACGATAGTCAATGTTTATGGCAGTTTCAATCCTGTTCTCTGCAAATTCTTCGGGTGTCCTGACGTCTAAAATTATAAATTCAGGGTTAGATTCATTTTCCACGATCAGATCGTAGGCTTCTAAAATATCTATATCATCTATTTTCTTTTTACCAAATCCTAACATATAACTTACTTTGGTTTGAATTTTCTTAACAGTTTCTATTCAACCCATCAAATTGAGATTTGCATTCACTTTTAGAAAGGTTCAATTTTATAAAATTCCTAGTTTTATTCAACATCTTATGATGAAGCTTTTATTCCGATTATACTTTTAACATCAACCAGTTTCCATATGAAAGATCTGTCCTCTTTGATTATGGATTTTAAATCATCATTAGGTGAATGGCCTAAGGCTGCTAAAACATTTTTAGAAAGAGATTTATCCTTTATAAGATTGATAAAACTATTTTTAACCTTTAATTTCTCTTCCTTATCATCCACTTGTTCTATTGTTCCCTGTAATGTAACGAACCGATACTCTGAAAGATCATCTGCGTATTTCTCTATTTCAACTGCTACATGTGGATTTGCCTGAAACCTTTCAATTTTCTTTCCATATTTGGTTGACATGAAATATAAGAAATAACCATCAAAAACATATAAAAATGGTGCTATATATGGATATTCTCCTTTAAAACCAATTCTACTGACATAATTCTCTTTTATGAGATCATCATATTCTTCTTTGTTCATCAATGGAATTTTATGGATTTTCATATAATTGCCCTCCATAATAAAATTTATATAATTATATATTCTTACTTTAAATTAAATTTTTACAGTAAAAGCCCTGTTAAATCACTGGGCTGAAATGAATAATTAAAATAAATGAATTAAAATGGATTTTTCTTGTTATGTATGGATCTTCATTGACAGTTAACATGGAGTATCACAGATTCCTTATTTTAAATTTGGTTTTTAAAGGTAAAGAAGGAAAATATTCTGTTTAATAAAGTTATAAATATTTTCCAATCCATAATAATATAATATGTCCCAAAAATCGTCTGATGTTGATGTGGATATTAAGAAAATTGTTGAAAATGATGATGAGCTTAAGAGCCGTGTTGAACTTGAGATGAGGGATAAAAATCGTCTTGAGACATTTGTTGATGGTGTTTTTGCCATTGCAATCACCCTTCTGGTTTTAGAGTTTGTGGTTCCAATTTTACCACATTCCAATGTTGCTGTTCTTAGTTACCTAAACAGTTTATGGATAAAGTTCATAGGATACTTTTTGGCATTTCTTTTATTGGGAATTTTATTAAATAATCACACTAGACAGTTTAGAAATATCAAATATGCAGATCAGAAACTATGGTGGCTTAACATACTATTTCTATCATTCATCGTGCTTGTACCATTCGTCACATCAATTTGGATAGAATATGGTGACACAACTGTGGGGGTTTTGTTCTTCCATTTTGATATGCTAATTTCAGGCCTTGTACTGTATTTCAACTGGACTTACATTCAAAGACATAAATATCTTCTTGGTAAAAATATAACTCCAAGAACATCAAAAATAATTAACTACAGAAATCTATCCTTCCCCATAGCATCCCTTATAGCCATAATAATTGCTTTTTTCACACCTTATATCAGTAACATAGCATATTTACTAATCATACTAATTATGATCATCACACCCCTCTTTATCAAGGGTAAGAAGTGAATATTTATTCTAAATAAGTTTAATTTCAGCTTATTAAGAATAATTCTAAGTTTAAATGTGATACTAACTATTTCCTAATAATAATGCGATGAGCCTATTATTTTGTTATTTTTTTTAGAAGAAACTATATTTTTCAAAATTTATAATATTAAACATAGTTTTTAGGAGGGTAATATGATAGGTAAAATTGAATTTAACATGGCAAATTGGGAAAAATGTATCTGCAGTTCATGTCCTACTCAGGCTAAAAGTGACTGTGTGAAACAAAAAAAGATGAAAGCTATGGAGATGATGCCTAAAATTAAAGAAAGTAAGATGATGCCTGAACCCGAGATGATTCCCGGAATGTATTGTGCTTCAGGAAAAAGTACATGTCATGATTCTGATTTCAGTAAAATGTGCATTTGTAATGAATGTATGGTATGGAAAGAGAATAGTCTAACAAATGGAAAACCTATGGGATATTTCTGTAGAGATGGAGAAGCAGAATAAATACTAAATTAAATATTTATTATATTATTCTTTGAGTTTTGGAATAGTATGCCGCTTGATAATGTAAATGAATTTGAATGTTGAATTACCTTGTTTTAATCTATCCAAAAAGTTATTTGAATCTTCAAGGAAATGAAACATTTCTTTTGTGGTTGGTTTTTTTTTTATTGATTTAATCTCTCATGGTCACGACTCCAAGTTTCAACTTAGGTTTAGAATATACCCCTAATTGATAAAAATTATCATGAAACATGGTTTTCGGTTCTTGAATATGAACTGTATAAAAAAAGATCTCTAAAGAATTTTTGAAAAAAAAATTTAAAAATTTTTGTAAAATAAAGAAAAAAAGATGTAAAGTTATTTAAAACTTTTATTACATCATTGGTGGCATTCCGCCAGGCATTCCGCCCATTCCTTCATCAGGCATTGGTGTTTTGTTTGATGCTATCATATCATCGATACGTAGTATCATTTCGGCAGCTTCGGCAGCTGACTGAATTGCCTGTTTCTTAACACGCTTAGGTTCGATAACTCCAGCTTCTTTCATGTCTGTGACGTCTCCTGTGAAGACGTTTAGTCCCATGTAAGCTGAAGATTCGTGTGCAGCTCTGAGATCAACTAAGGCGTCGATGCTGTCAAGTCCTGCGTTTTCAGCGAGTGTTTTTGGTACCACTTCTAATGCCTTTGCAAAGGCAGCTATTGCTAACTGTTCCCTACCACTTATGGTGTCTGCGTAGTCTTTGAGGCCCTTAGCTATTGCTATTTCAGGTGCTCCTCCACCAGCCACAACTTTTCCATCTTCAAGGGTTGCTGCTACTACGCCTATTGCGTCGTCAACTGCCCTTTCAACTTCTTCAGCTACGTGTTTGGTACTTCCCCTGAGTATGAGTGATACTGCTTTAGGTTCAATACAGTCTTCCACAAATAGGAGGATTTCATCGAAGATCTTCTTCTCGTAGACTTTTCCTGCTACACCGAGATCGTCGCTTGTTAGGTCTTCTAGGTTGGTTGCTACCCTTGCACCTGTTGCCCTTTCTAACCTTTCTATATCGGATTTTCTTACCCTTTTAACTGCGAGTATTCCTTCCCTTGCTAGGTAATGCTGTGCTAAGTCGTCAATACCTTTCTGACAGAAGAGTACGTTTGCTCCGCTTTCAATTACCTTGTCAACCATATCCCTTACCATGGTTTCTTCTTGTTCTATGAAGGCCTGCATCTGGGATGGGTCTGTGAGTTTGATCTTTGCATCAGTTTCAAGACTCTTAACTTCTATTGGGTATTTTAAAAGTGCGATCTTAGCGTTTTCCACGATCTTAGGCATTGTTGGGTCTAACCTGCCCTTGTCTATTACGACTCCATTGACTATTTGGGATTCTTCAACTGTTGCTCCCTGGATCCTGTTGATGTTTATCTGGTCCTTGTCAACTTCTCCGTCTTCTTCTACCATCTGAACAGCTTTAACTATGAGTTCTGCCAGTGGTTCTCTGGCTTTTTCTGTTCCCTTTCCAGTCATTGCTGTCATGGCAATTTTCTTTAGGGTTTCAGTGTCAGTACCATCTATTGAGATATCATTGAGTATTTCCTGTGCTTTTAGTGCTGCTCTTCTATAACCCATGGATATGATTGTTGGGTGTATTTCCATTTCCAGGAGTTCTTCTGATTTTTTGAGGAGTTCTCCAGCTATGATTACTGCTGTTGTTGTTCCGTCTCCTACTTCGTCTTCCTGGGTTTTTGCAACTTCCACAAGCATCTTTGCTGCTGGATGTTCGATGTCCATTTCTTTGAGTATGGTAACACCGTCGTTGGTAACAACTATGTCTCCTAATCCGTCAACTAACATTTTGTCCATTCCCTTAGGACCTAGTGTTGTTCTTACAGTTTCAGCTAAAGCTTTACCTGCCATGATATTCATTCTTTGAGCATCTCTACCCAGAAGTCTTTCTGTTCCTTCTGGTAAAATTATAATTTGCTGGCCTTGGCCACCTATATTTGCCACAAGTATCATCTCCTATATTAGTTTATTATCTTGTTTTGTAATTTATCAGTGGGTTAGAGGTTATATAAATAGTTTGTTATCTGTGGTTTTTAAATAATTGAAAAATGAGGCCTAAAAATGTTAAAAATTGATTCAGACCATTTAAGATCAATTTTAATCACTTAAATTCACTGTTCAATAGATATTAAACTCTTTATATTCGTCTTTTAATCATTAACAAATGTACTGTGGGGTGGTGAACCCCGGGATACTATTTTTCAATCAGTTTTTGAAGGATGTTATTGCATCATCCACCACTTCAATTATGGCCTTGTCAAACCTTTCATTGTCTCCATCTTCAATTTCGATGGGTATGTTGTCGCAGTAAACTACTTCCAGACCTGCTTTAAGAGCATCTTTGGTTGCAACATCAACGGCAGCTGCCTTAAGTTCTGTAAGCATGACATCTGCTTTGTCAATGTACTTTTCAATATCTTTTTGAAGGAGTGGTCTGTTTGAAAGGTACGGAGTGGTTCCAACCACCTTGCAGCCATGGAAATCCTCCAGATGTTCAATGAGAACAGACTTTATGGAGTCTGGTGCAGTGGTTGCAAAGATCACATTCTTACCACTCACATCTCCAAGGGGCTTTGGACGGAATACAGTTGGAATAATAGTTGCATCAGGATTGATTTCTTCTATGAATTTTTTAATGGTTTCTACCTTTTCATGGGAGGCCATTGGTTCTTCGCACATGGTTATAACCACCAGATCTGCTAGTTTGATTCTGTAGGGTCCGAAATAGTTTTCTATGTTGATGATAGGCTGGTTTGCACCCACAAGCACCACATGTTTATCTGTTTTAATTGGTGGTATTGCAGCCCCACTTCCCTCCATAATAACAAAATCTGCATCGACGTCATTTGCAAGTTCTGCACCACGTTTCATGTTGGTGATAAAGACCTCTCCAACCATACCTCCCCCGCATCTTCTGCATCCTATGGTGAGTATACGGCTCATGAGTGCATCTTCCCAATGGTCGCTTGCAGCGTGAACACCCTTGTCTGACTGTTCCATCAAGTATTCAGGGGTGATCTCTATTTTGTCGCCATGGACAATTTCAGGTACCTCTGGTCCTCCACGGCCCATGGCAACAACACAAGGGTTGTACTTCTTTTTATGGATGAGTCTTGCTGCGTAGGCTGAAACTGCTGTTTTACCTATTCGTTTCCCTGTTCCAAGGATCTTGATTGAGGGTTTTTTAAGTACTTCATGCTCTGTTACAGGTTCGAAGTTGAAGTCTGGACCCTCATATGGTATTCCCCTTGATACTACTATGTTTGCGATCTTGAATCGTTTAGTGTAGTCAACAACTGGTTCATCTGAAAGATCCATCACCACATCCACGTTGTAACGTTCGATCAGTTCATCTATGAGTTCATAGGGGATCTTGTGATGGTCGGGTCCGAAGTGCACAGGTCTTTCAAGCTGCTTGGAAATTCCCTCTTCAGATGCATCCCTTAACTTTTCTGTTCCTCCTATGAATACAGCTGCAACAACTTCGTTATGTTCAAGACTGTCCAGCATATCAAGTGCTGATTTGGTTACTGGAAAATAATGTTCTCCATCAACTAAACAAAGCATTCTTCTCAGGGTTTTCATAATTCCTCACATCCATTTTAAAATATATAGTTTTTTTATCGACAAATGTAGGTTCCTAACTATTTTCCTTTTATTATCAATTGATATTCATACAGGTTCCATTAAATGATTATTTAAAAAGTTTTTATTCATAGATTTTTTAAGATTTTAAACTCAAAAATCCAATTTTCAAGGATTCGTAGGGCATGTCCTGTTGAATCTCATTTGAACCTGTTTCATATCTCGTCAAAGATTAATATTTAAACCCAACATTATTTGACTGTAATTTAATACCAGTATCTTAACAAATCAGGGGAAATTATAAAAATGGTTTAAAATAGTGTATATACATAAAACTTTATGTTGGACTTTATTAATTGGTTACAATTAAGGAGATCCATCATTTCATTGTTAAGATATTATGGTAATGTATTATTTAGTATGGTACTTTGAATTATAATAATTACTTGAATTACAATAATATGATTAATTATTTATCCTACCAGGATTTAGTATTCATAATTCCAATTTTTGTTATCAATTTCCAATATTTAGAGCTTAATCTTCTGGTTTTGATACCTTAAAGCTCCGTCGTCCTGGAACTTAATGAGTTCTTTTTTGGATCGTTTAACAAGTTCCCCAAGTCCGTTTGAGATGTTGGTTGATGTTCCGCCGTTGTTGTTTGCTATGATTTCAGATATAGCAGTTGAAAGTACAAAAATAGCATATTTATGTTCGGCTTTGGTTCGGTGAATATGATGGGGGCTGATATTTAGACAAATGTAATCTTTGCATTCATCTTTTACCGTGTACTCATCTTCCAAGTTTTTTAAAACGTATACCAGAAACTGATGTATTTGTATGAGCTCATCCTTGTACATATTACAGACACCTTCTATTTAAGGAAAAATCTACGATTTCAGGCATGTCATACATTATCAGTAACTTTCCCTAATAAAATAAGAACATAAGGGATTGACGCGTTCATATATAAACTTATTTACATGCCTACATCGTGTACAATAAACTTGATTATCATTATTCTTAAAGGTTTGGGAAGCTGTAACATTCTAGGGGATTAAGTGGCTACCACTAAACTGCTTGGTGAAATGTATCACAATGGAGTTGTCCATTTAAAACCAGTATCTATAGAAATATTTAACATTGAAGCAGTCAAATATTTTTCTGATAAGATGAAACTAGTACAATTAAATGATCACAAAACCCAAGAACTCATTGAACGTTCAATGCTCGATGATAATTCAGCCATTGACACTGTAACAACCATAATTAATGAGGTTAAAAACAGGGGAGATGAAGCCCTCAGGGATTACACTAAAAAATTTGATGACGTAGACCTTGATATAATAAAGGTCCCAAAAGAAACCATAAAAGCCAGTCTGGCCAGTCTGGATCCGGAACTAGTCAGAGCCCTTGAGAAGGCAGCTGGAAACATATCTAAATTTCATGCTAACCAGATACCTGATGAATGGTCAAAAGAGGTTGATAAAGGTGTAAAGGCCGGTCAGATTGTCCGTCCACTTGATATTGTGGGATGTTACATTCCAGGTGGAAGAGCAGTTTACCCATCCACAATTCTCATGACTGTCATACCTGCAAGGATCGCTGGTGTGGAAAGGATAATATGCTGCACACCACCACAACCAGATGGAACTGTTAAGGACGTTGTACTGGCTGCTGCTAAGGTTGCAGGAGCAACAGAGATCTACATGGTTGGTGGGGCTCAGGCTGTGGCTGCAATGGCCTACGGTACAGAATCTATTCCAAGGGTGGATAAGATAGTTGGACCCGGCAACATATTTGTGACTCAGGCCAAGAAACTGGTTTATGGCCAGGTTGATATTGACTTCCCTGCAGGACCATCTGAAGTGCTGATAATTGCGGATGAATCAGCAGATCCGGATTTCATTGCAATGGATATCATGGCTCAAGCTGAGCATGATCCAAATGCGGCCTGTGCACTCGTCACAAATTCAAAGACCCTGGCAAGCGAGGTGAATGAACAGGTCAAAACTAAACTTAACAACATGGAAAGATCCTCCATAATCAAGGAATCTCTTGATAGTCATGGTTTGATTGTGGTTTCAGACACCATGGACGAAGCCATAGAATTTTCCAATGCCTATGCACCTGAGCACCTCATAGTCATGACCAAGGATCCTGAAGCTCTTATTGAAAATATAACCAATGCAGGTTCAATCTTTTTAGGTGAACTCACACCTGTGGCTGCTGGTGACTATGGATCTGGAACCAACCATGTGCTTCCAACATCAGGATGTGCTAGGATGTACTCAGGACTCTCAGCCGAATCTTTCATTAAAAAACCTACTGTGCAAAGGTTATCAGAGGAAGGTGTGCTTAACCTTGATCAGATGGTTCGAACACTGGCAGAGTATGAAGGTCTCTATGCCCATGCTGAATCCTTCAGGTTGAGGACAGAGAAGGTTAAAAAGAACTGAAAATTGTACTGGCCCATGTTAATGTGTGGCAGGTTTATTGGACTACCTTTGCCAAGTAATCCCATACTAATATATAGGCTGACATCAAAAATAATGTGATCATGGATTTTCTTAATTCATAATAATATATAGAAATGATATTTTTGGAATGAAATTGAGATTAAATATTAATAGAAGCTTTTTTTTAGCTTTTTATCAATATATTTTTAGAGGTGAATAATATTGACAGATTTATTGGAAGATTGTAGAAGAACTCATTATTCAAAACAGATTAAACCAGAAATGAAGGATGAAGACGTTGTTATCATGGGATGGATCCATGAGATGAGGGATCTGGGGGGTATCATATTTGTACTACTCAGGGACAGGGACGGAGTTACACAGGTAACTGCACCATCCAAGAAGATCGAACCCGAACTCTTTGAAGAACTTAAAAAACTCAAGAAAGAGTCTGTGATAGCTGTTAAAGGCAGAGTTCAGGAATCAGCAAAGGCACCTGGCGGTGTGGAAATAATACCTGAAACCTTCAAATTACTAAGCGAATCTAAATTACCACTTCCACTGGACACAACAGAAAAGGTGAGGGCTGAAATCGACACAAGGCTCGATTCAAGATTCATAGATCTTAGAAAACACAGTGTAAGTGCAATATTCAAGATCAAAAGCAGAATGCTCCACTCAGTGAGAAATTTCCTGGAGAGTGAAGATTACACGGAAATAAACACTCCAAAACTGGTGGGCTCAGCTACAGAGGGTGGAACGGAACTTTTCCCCATCACCTACTTCGAAAGGGAGGCATTTTTAGGTCAGAGTCCTCAGCTTTACAAACAAATGATGATGGCATCTGGATTTGACAATGTCTATGAAATAGCTCCAATATTCAGGGCAGAAGAACACGACACATTAAGACACTTAAACGAAGTAATATCAATTGATGTTGAAACAGCCTTCACCGACCATGAAGATGCAATGAACATCCTTGAGAGAATGGTTGTTAAGGCCATAACTGATGTTAAGGAACACTGTCAGGATGCACTTGAAACACTGGAATTCGATCTTCAAATACCAGAAACACCTTTCCCAAGAATTGAATACGATGAAATGGTTGAAATGGTTAACAACAAGGGTGTTAACATGGAATATGGTGAAGACATGTCCAGAGCTGCTGAAAAAGTTATGGGCGAACTTATGGATGGCTACTACTTTATAACAGCATGGCCAACAGATATTAAACCATTCTATGTACAGCCAAGTACAGAAGATCCAGCTAAAAGCTGTGCATTCGATCTGATGTACAAAGACCTGGAAATATCCTCGGGAGCCATGAGGATTCATGACCATGATTTGCTAGTAGAGAAAATAAAGAGCAAGGGTTTAAATCCAGATTCTTTCAACAGGTACCTGGCTGCCTTTGAGTATGGAATGCCTCCACACGCTGGTTGGGGTGTTGGAGCTGAAAGGTTCACCATGACCATGACCGGCCAGAAAAACATCAGGGAAACTGTACTCTTCCCAAGGGATAGAAGGAGACTCACACCATAAGATTGTTTCCAAAAACCCCTTCTTTTTTTATTATTTTAATCAAATATCTAGTAGATAAGACAAGTTAGCTCAAATTTACCAGCTTATGCACATTTAATTTAATTTAAATTCATTAATCGGTGCATATCAATTATATAGAAATTTGTTTAAAAATTGATTTTTTTTAGGAGTTGAAGTTTTAAAATGAACCAAACAGACTTGGCAGTTGTGGGTGCAGGCCCTGCAGGAATGATGGCAGCAATAACCGCAGCATCCGCTGGTAAGAGTGTCATATTAATTGAGAAAAATGCATCAGCTGGAAAAAAACTGTTAATAACAGGTAATGGAAGATGCAACCTCACAAACACGGCAGATATGGGTCAGATACTCAAAAAATTCCAGAAAAATGGTAGTTTTCTTAGAACGGCTTTCTCAAATTTCACCAATCAAGATCTCCTGAAATTCTTTGAAAACAGAGGACTTAAATTCAAGGTTGAAAATGAAGGAAGAGTGTTCCCAGTAAATGATAATTCAAGGGATGTGCTTGATATTCTTTTAAAAGAGCTTAAAGATCAGGGAGTAACATTGAGGTACAACACAAGGGTTGTTTCACTCAATCCAACAGCTGATGGGTTTCTGCTTAAACTGGACGAGGCCAGGGATGTTCGGGCTAAAAATGTAGTTCTAGCTACTGGAGGAGTAACCTACAGGGCCACAGGTTCTGATGGTGATGGTCATAAAATTTCAGAAGAAACTGGTCATAAGATCACCACACTTAAACCTGGTATTGTACCCCTCATAACAGCTGAAACATGGACAAAGGATTTAAGTGGTATACAGTTGGAAGCTGTTTCAGCCAACCTCAAACACAGCAAAGGAAAACTGAAATTACAGGGAGATCTGCTCTTTACCCATTACGGTGTTTCAGGACCCATGATACTGGATAACAGTTCCCAACTAGTTCAAATATTGAGTAAGGATGGCAAAATATTTTTAAACCTTGATCTTGCACCAGATTTGACCAGGGAAGAACTGGCCAGCGAATTTTTAAAAGCAACTCAGGAGCATGGTAAGGTAGACCTTGGAAATTATATGAAGTTGAAATTACCAAACAGGATGATCCCTATATTTTTAGAGATTGCCCTGGCTAAACCTAAGGTAAAAATGAATCAGGTTGGTAAGAAGGAGAGAAACAGCATACTGAACCTCATGAAATCATTCCCAATTACAGTAACAGGCCATCAATCTATAGATAAGGCCATGGTTACATGTGGAGGTGTTTCAAGTAAAGATTTCGATCCAAACACTATGGAGTCCAAATTAGTTCCTGGGCTGTATTTTGCAGGGGAACTGGTGGATGGTTGCGGACCGAGTGGAGGTTACAATTTACAGCAGGCATTTTCAACAGGTTACCTAGCAGGATCCAAGTGTTAACTTGATAATTCATGACTTATTAATCTTGAATTATCGAATAAACCATTATTGACTTATTTTATTTTAGTTCAAATTTTTGAGGATTTAATCTATTTTTTTTATTAATTAATTGTTCCATTGTATAAGTTATCAAAATTTATTTATATTAATTAATTCATAATAAGTAATACTAATATTTTAATTTGAAACTATGTTGCTTGAATAATAGTGGTGATTACCTTGTCTGAGAGAGAAACTGAAGGAATAAAAAAGAAAAAAAAAAGAAATGCAACCCAAATTTGGTGAAGAGGATGTTGAAGAATATGATATGTTTCCAGATGCTGAAGAAGAGAGATTGGAAATAGCCCCTGCTGATCTTCTAGAAAAGGAAAGGCCAGATCTTCTAGAAAAAGAATATGGAAAAAATGTTAAGGTAAACCCTCAGAAAAATAAGAAAAAAACTGAGAAATAAATTTAAAATTATTAAATCTATAATTCTATTAATCCATTTAATTTGGAACATTTTTCAAAAAAAGAGTAGAATATAGATTTATTCAATGTAATTAATCGATTTGAATTAATTTACTCTTCATTTTTTATTTTGGCGTACTCTTCTATGGACCTGGAAACGAAGTAGAACACAATTATTATACCCACTATCCATGTGAAATTTTGAACTATGCCCTTAACTGTACCATCATTTGGAATCTGTATACTACCAAAGGTTATGAGGGGTATGAAGCTCAGATATACTGTGATAACAGATGTTGTTACTGCTTTTCTGATCTCTCCCGAGTTGAACTGTGCCGTGCCTGACATGTAGTTTGCAATTATAAGGGTTCCAAAGAATGTTACTATACCAATTCCTAAAAATATCCATTGTAACGGTATGTTTAAGAATGTTATTATGAGGGGTATGATTAATAGGTCAATTACACCCAATAGCAGGATCATCTTGGCGGTGCTGAACCATTTTTTATGTCTTGAATTTGAAACCTGTCTGTTGAGATTTTCTTTTTCTCTTTCCATTCTTTTCTTGTCTTTATCGAGCCAGTCCACTTTTCTTTTGAGTTCTTCATTTTCCTTTTCAAGTTTGATTATTTTGGCCCAGTCCAGATCCCTGATATCGTTGTTTAGTTCGTTTCGTTCATTGAGAAGTTTTTTTATCTCTTCATCCAGTTCTTGCTTGTCCAATTCAACCATATACTCCACCCCATTAAATCTAAAACTCAATTCAATTTTTGTAAGTTAAAAATATATATTAATCATACTTAATTATGGGGTTTTAGTTATTTAAATTATGAGCAAACACTTGGATGATTTGGATATTGTTCCTGGTTTTTTGGGGGTTACTGTTTTAAGATTTGTGAGTCCAATTCTATATTATCACGGGCTCAAGAGGAAAAATATGATAAAAATTACTTACGATATCAAGGTATATAGGGAAGTGTTAATAAATAATATTAAGAAAGCTGATGTTGTTGTTGAGCTTGGATGTCATGTAGGTAATTCAACAGCAATCATTGCCGAACTTTCACCAAATGGGAGGGTAATAGCATTGGATAACAGTCCTGAAGCTGTTAAACCCATGAAATTATTGGAGGAAAATAATTCCCATATAAGTTATTACAAAGCCGATGTAAGGCTTCATGAAACCCTTGAAATGGTTGCAAAGCAAATTAAAGAAATTGGTAGGTGTGATGTACTGTCTGTTGACCTTGGTGGAGGATACCACCCTGACACTGTGTTCAAGGTATTTTTCATTTGGTCATCAACTTTAAAACCACGTTTAACCATAATTAGAAATAGAGGATTAGTAGATTTTATACATTCAGCTCATGCAGATGAACAAATTGAATCCCAAATGGGATGGCTGGAATCATCAGGAAATGATGGAATACCACCAAATTTAAAGGAGTTTAAACTCTGGTCTTCAAAATTAAGTTAGGATGGTGTGTTTATGATAGGTAAAAGAATCAGGATCGAACGTATATTAAACAGAAAAACAGGAAGATGTGTCATAGTGCCCATGGATCATGGTATGAGCATAGGTCCTGTGGATGGAATAACAGATATGGCAGAAACCATTGATGAAGTGGCCAGCGGCGGAGCAAACGCTGTAATAGAACATAAGGGGATGGTTGGTAAGGGTCACAGAGGATACGGTAATGATATTGGACTTATCATACATCTGTCAGCAAGCACGTCTTTGGGACCTGACCCTGACCATAAGGTTCTAGTAACATCTGTTGAAAAGGCACTCAAACTTGGTGCAGATGCGGTGTCTGTACATGTGAACATAGGATCTAAAAAGGAACCTGAAATGCTTGTGCAGATGGGAACCATAGCAGAAACATGTGATGAATGGGGAATGCCACTCATAGCCATGATGTACCCTAGGGGAAAGAAAATTGAAAATGAACACAGTGTAGATGTTGTGAAGCTCGCTGCTAGGGCAGGAGCAGAACTCGGTGCAGACATTATAAAAACCAACTACACAGGAGATCCACAGACCTTCAAAGAAGTGGTAGATGGATGCCCCGTACCAGTTGTAATAGCTGGTGGACCAATGGTTGAAACAGATAAACAGCTGCTTGAAATGGTTAAAAACTCTGTGGATGTGGGTGGAGCAGGTGTTGCGATAGGTCGTAATATTTTCCAGGCCAAATCACCTAGAAAAACAACCAGGGCAATCGCAGAAATTGTTCACAACAACATGGAAGTGGATGAGGCACTCAAGATACTCAACGGCACAGGCTAATTAGAAATATTCAGAACAAATATAATGAGCCTACATTTTTTTTAATTTATTCAGAAGGTAACATAATGAAATTTGCATGGATTATGGCAGAAGGAAAAAACTGGGACGATAAAAAGCACCTGATAACAGCGGCACTTGAATCTGGAATTGACTACATCGTGGACTTTGAAGATTCAGAAAAAATCGCTAAACTCGGAAATCTCAGTGTAGTCTCAAACACAGAGGATGCAGACATACGCATAGTTGGGATTAATGGAGAGGGAGATGGAACCCTAACCATACCCGACGATTTATCCAATTCGAAGGATCTTGCAGAGCTAACAGCCCATAAAAATAGTGGAAAAACTGTTGCAGCCTATATGGAAATTAACAGTAAGAAACATGAAGAACTGGCCAGTATTCTTGGAAAAACAGCAGATTACCTGGTTCTTCTGGGTAAGGACTGGACAGTCATACCCCTTGAAAATATAATAGCAGGACTTCAGGGTCAGGACGTCAAGATAGTAGCGGTTGTGAAAGATTTTGATGAGGCTAAGCTCGCACTTGAAACCCTGGAATATGGAACTGATGGTATTTTACTCATACCTAACGATATTAACCAGATCAAAAAGGTTGCAGAATTCATCGAGAAGATAGACTCTGAAATCTACGAACTCGTAGCAGCCGAGGTTACACGAGTTGAACCTGTTGGGTCAGGTGACAGGGTTTGTGTGGACACCTGTTCCATGATGAATATTGGAGAGGGAATGCTGGTCGGATCCTATTCAAAGGGCCTTTTCCTGGTTCACAGCGAATCTCTGGAAAGTGAATATGTTGCAAGCAGACCCTTCAGGGTGAATGCTGGACCTGTGCATGCATATGTCATGACCCCTCAAAACAAAACCCGGTACCTGTCAGAGATAGAAACTGGTGACGAGGTCTTAACAGTTGATTCAAAGGGTAATACAAAAACAACAGTTGTCGGTCGTGTTAAAATCGAGAAAAGACCACTCATGCTTGTTGAAGCAGATTATGAGGGTGTGAGTGTTAGAACTCTTCTGCAAAATGCAGAAACCATCCGTTTAATTAACCAGGATGGAGAGCCTGTATCTGTAGCAGATCTCAAGGTAGGGGACAGGGTAATGGTTTACCTGGATAAATCAGCGAGACATTTTGGAATGGCAATTGAAGAGTCTATAATAGAAAAATAAACAATACAGGTTTCTATATTTTTTGGCTAGTGAGTATAAATTTTATTAATTGGATTAATTATAGGTGAATCGATTATGAATAGATACGAGGTTAAAATAATAGAACCAAGGGTAAAAGATGCTATGTTTGATGATCTAGTGGTCAAGATCAGATACGAAAGGAAGGCCAATATTCATGGTGCTTGTGTTAAACTTTTAACCGATAATCCTTTCTTTAAGGATGAGTGGGAGGATAACTTCAAATTCATGAATGAGGATGTAAGGCCCCATGCCAAAATATTTGCAGTGGAAGATGGTGGAGAACTTGAAGTTCTCTACGAACCCATTTCAAAGACATGCATAATTAAGAACTGTGATTACTATGGCTGGATAAAGAGCATTGCACTGGCTGTAATATCAGACTTCTTTGAAGAGTACCATTCTGTCCACAGAAGATACTCTGTCCATGGATCAACAGTTGACTATAAAGGACATGCAATTGCACTTATAGGACCTCCTGGAACTGGTAAAAGTACATTAACCTATGGATTACTCCAAAATGAAGACTTTAATTACATATCAGATGATTGGTTTTTCACAAGACTGTTTGAAAATGCAACTGTTGTGTACGCATCAGAAAAAAATAGTTACATACGGGACGATATCATAGGTGTATGGCCAATTTTCACAGACGAACTTGAACGTGTCAAACTCGATAACAAGGGTAGAGGACTGGCCGATGTTAACACCCTTTTTAAGAGTCGAAGCAGGGAAAGTTCCACCCTCATATCAGTTGTGCTCCTTGAGAGGGATACTGAACATCCCCCATTTAGAAAGCTTGAGCTTGATGAAGCCATGAAATTCATGGAAGAGAAGGATTTCTGTAATCCTCACCAGCTTATCCGAAACAACAGAAAATTTAAACTCAGATACAACTTCTTCAAAGAAGTTTTCAGTAAAGCTGATGTGTATCTTTTAAACATAGTTGAAACTCCTGAACAAAGTCTTGAAAGAATTAAACAACTCGCAAAAAGGTGATTTAATTATGAGAGCATTTCTCGCAGTAGACGTAGATCCCAACTTAACCTATAAAATAACTAAAATACAGAGGCAACTTGCTCAGATAAGTCCTAATGTGAAGCTGGTTGAAGAAGAGAACCTTCATTTTACCTTCAAGTTTTTAGGGGAGATAACACCTGAAAAAAAGGACACCATCATTGAGATGACTGAGGAAAATATCAAGGATTACACACCCTTCAATATAACCATTAAGGGTATGGGTGCGTTTCCCAGTACAGATTATATAAAAGTTATATGGCTGGGGGTTGAACATCCCGGAGCCTTTTCTAAGGTACAGAGGGAATTGGACATTGAATTTTCCAAGATGGGTTTTAATAGGGAGCGAAGTTACATACCACACCTTACCATTGGACGTGTTAAAGGAACTAAAAACAAGGATGAACTTGTGTCCCTGGTTGAAGAACTGCATGACATCGAGATAGGTACAATGAATATTGACAGATTAACACTTAAAAAGAGTGAATTAACACCTGTTGGTCCAATTTACACAGATCTTCATGATATATTCCTTTAAACCATTCTTTTGACCAGATCTAATGGTTGAATATAAATTTATATTTCAAAAATCAAAATTTAATTATAATTTTTTTAAATATCAGGGTGAATTAATTTGTCAGAACTAAATTACAATACTATTTTAAAAGGGATTAAACCCTCAAAACAGGAGCAGGAAAGGGTCATGAAACTCTCGGAGTGTCTTGTAGAAACTATAAATAAGACAGCATCAGATCTTGGCATAGATGCAGAGGCTGTACTGGTGGGTTCAGTTTCTAAGGGAACTTGGCTTTCTGGAAATGCAGACATTGATATACTCATTAAATTTCCCCTGGAATCATCAACAGAGCTTTTAAAAGAATATGGTCTTAAAATCGGTCATGAGACCATTAAAAAAATGGGTGGAACTGCAGAGGAACGTTACGCTTCACACCCATATGTTACAGGTTATATTCAGGATTCTTACATTGATTTTGTGCCGTGCTATGATATAAAATCCTACAGGGAGCTTAAAAGTGCGGTGGACAGAACTCTTCTGCATACTAAATATATTCAGGCCAACTTGACGGCTCCACAGGAAAATGAAGTGGTACTGCTTAAGAAGTTCATGGAATCTGTGGGTACCTATGGATCAGAGTTTAAGGTTGGAGGATTTTCAGGTTACCTCTGCGAACTCATGATACTCAGGTATGGAAGTTTTAAAGCTACCATTGAAAACGCAGCAAAACATTGGAGTTACGGATACACAATCGATCTTATGAACTACCAAACAGGGGAAAACTTCAAGGATCCATTGGTGGCTGTTGACCCTGTGGATCCTAACAGGAACGTTGCAGCTGCACTGACACTCCAGAAAATGTCGGAATTTGTTGTGGCAGCAGTAAACTTCCATGAAGAGCCTAAGGAATCTTACTTTAAAGGTTTGAGTAAAGTGGTGGATCCTCACACTTTGAAACAAACATTCAAAAAGAGGCAGACTAAAACAGTGCTCATAACATTTAAACCTCCTAAAATACCTGCTGATGCTGTATATCCACAGATTAAAAAGACTGAACATTCTATTGTTAAACTGGTTCAATTAGAAGGGTTTGAAGTATTTGGAAGTGCATCTTGGACAGATGAAACTAATCAGGCTGTAATTCTAATAGAATTTGAAGTATGGGAACTTCCAGTCCTTAAAAAACATTTGGGTCCCAAAATCTGGATAAGAGAACATCAGAAAAGATTTTTAGAGAAATATCCTAATAATGCATGGATAGAAGGGGACAGATGGGTTGTGGGTGTTGAAAGGGAATACACCGATGTATTAACACTCCTGTCAGACCTCATGACTGGTAAAAAATCAGGATACCTCAAGTTTGGTAAGCACTTGAAGAAGAAGATAATGGCAGAGCACCAGATAGTGGATGTTAATGAAATTATTGAGAAAGAGACTAAAACATCCGAACTGCTTATATTTTTATACGGGTATCTTTATCCGGGTTATGATTTATCAAGATAAAAAAAATGGGATTTAGAATTGTTTGATTAAATTATTTCGTAAATTCTTAGCATTATCCCCTTTTTATTTCTTTATTTGATCTTAAAATTGAAGAATTTGTATGGATTGTTCTTTGGAAGATTACTGCATTGTCCTTAAAAAGAAAGATTAAAATGTTTTAACAGATTTTTTTTCACTCTGAAACATTTAGAGTCTAATATGTATCAACCTGTTTGAAAGTTGGAACTATATCTATTATTATTGTTACCGGCTTTATCTTTAATTGCTCCACTTGGCATGCATATTTGGTAAGTACTAAAACTAAACCTGCTTTTTATCATTTTCAGCGTTAATTTATTGCCTTTTATTGATTTATTTACAGAAACCATTTTGTTTGTATTTTTATTTTTAATACCTATCTCCCCGTAGTGGGTGCTTTTGTAGATATTTTCATTAAATTTAATTGTTACCGGTGTTGTGAGCGATACAGAGATAGCATGGTTATTTGGTGTTGATGATAGGACCTTAGGTTTTGTTTTATCTATTTTGTATTTGTTGGTGTATATTGGTGATGGGTTACCACTCATATCTACAGCTAAGTATTTTATAGTTGTTGTAGCTTTGATTATGATGGGTTTAAAGTACTGTTTACTTTGTTTTGTTGGTGTTTTACCGTTGAGGGTGTAATATATGCTTCCATCTTCACTCATGGTTAATTTGATAACTTTGTTTGTGTTGTAAAATCCTGATTTAAGATTTGCACTTGCTGTTGGTGGTGTTGTATCGAAATAATAGTTTGGTAACTTTGGCATAACATATGAAAAATTGATAGTTGGAGTTGTGAAATTAAGGTATGGGATATAATTAAAAGTTGGGGTGTAATTAGAGTATGGGAAATCAATATGAGGTATTATTACATTGGTTTTTATTTAGACATGGACAATTTGAACAGTTATAATTTACAAATGCACCTGAAAAGTTGCATGTGTTCTTGGTAATGATTGATGCTGCAGATTCATCTGTCGAACTTAAGATTCCCACACCCATAACCATGATCATAACTATTACAAGTCCTAAAGTTCTTTTCCCATTAAACATTTATTCCCCCTCCCCAATGCACTGTCAATTATTTGTATCCTCATTTACCCTTACGGGATCATGACACTAATTTTAATGATATAAATTATACTATATGCTATTATATACCTATCGATTTAATTTTATTTATTAGTTTTTTATAGACTTATTTTTGATTTTAATGGAATTATTCTCTGAATATTTGTTTCAAGGTATTTATTTTTATAATTCAATATTTTTCTTATTTTATTGATCTAGCATTCAAAGTTTAGTGAGATCTAAATAGTTGTTTAATTATGCTTTTAAAGATATTCAGAATGTTGATTTAAATTTTCAGTTAGGATTATTATTTAAAATAGTAGATAATGGATATTTTTCCTTATTTTTTTATAAATAACTCTTAGTCATTTTAAATGACTGTTAGTCAACTATTCTAAATTTTAAATGTTACAATAAATAGATAATACTGGCTTTAATTTAGAAATAAGACATGATAAACCTGTTTTTTTCGAAAATAAAATAAAAAGATTTATATGATATTTTAGCTGTATAATTAAATACCTAAACTGCATTGGAACAATGATCAGTTGGGAAACGGGGGAATTACAATAAAGAAAAAATTATTATATTCCATCACAACTCTTTTATTTTTAGTGTTGATTTTGAATATTGGTGCGGGTGCTGCAGCTTCAACAGGCCAAGCAACAAGTTCAACCAATGTAACTGTTAAATCAACAACCACTACCAGCCCAACCCTTGTGAGCGGATTAACATCTGCACAAATCAAGGATGGATACAAAAGGGCGCAGAACTTTTACAACACCAACCACAGGCTCCCCAACTATGTAAGTTATGGTACAAGAAAAGTCATGATCGCAGACTTCCAAACCATACTGGCAACACAGGGACTTAAGATTAACATGTATTACTCTAGACCAATTTACATAACAAGCGATAATATTAACAACAAAGCTAAAGACAACGCACGAATAAACAATATGATCGCAGGACTTAAAGCTTTAGGTTTTAAAGCATACAATATGGGAATTGGACCTAACACACATGTTAAAGTGTTACAAAATAAAAGCGTACCACAAAACGCACTAATCGTAGACATATACGGTGGTGCAGATGCAGGAACCCTGAATGAAATGGGCCAATCTTGGTATAAAAAAATAAAGGGTGCTAGAACTGTTTTTAGTGTTTTCTGGCCGCCATCAAAGGTAATAACTGGTTTAGCATTTCTCGAACGGGCACATGATGATAATTTTAGTCCAGTGTCATTCGTAGGACTGGCAAATCCTGACAAGTACCTGTTAAAAAATGGTTACAACTACCTATACTCCAAAGACATCGGTACTATTGTAAACAGCATAATTAAACAGTTGACTAGTTAAACAATTTTAATTCTTTTTTTTTTAAACAAAAATTAGAGCATAAATAAAAATTACTGTTAACATTTTGTAGTACAGTTAACTTTTTCTTAGTAGATTATTTAGACAGGGATAGTAATTCTGTCTATTAAATTGATTGGCAACCTGTGGGATCTTAATTAACATAAATTGTTTCTGATACTAATTACAATGTTATATATGTAGATTAAAAAGTTGTGGAGATGGTCTATATGTTAGTGAGAAATAAGGTATGTAACACCCGTAAAAAACAGCGTAGATTGATCAACAAGTATAATAAAACAGATAAAAAAATGAAGCCTGCCATTGATAAATGTAAGATCTAGTTCTCAGTTAAGAATTAGAAATATCATTTATTTTTAACAATTACTTTCTTTTAAGAATTTGGTACCGATACTCCTAAAAACTGTCCTGTTTTTGCATCTACCCTTGAAACTACAATAACATTTCCATAATCATTAGGATTATTGTTGTACAGTGTAACTACATAATAAGGATTTTGTCCATTATTTATTAAAGTTACCCCATATCTAACTTGGCCGAAGGCAGGTATATTAGAGTTGACTATGCTAATAGCTTCCCTTGGACTTACTGTATAATTATTTGACAAGTTTTTGTCCTGATCTAAACTAATGATGGATGGATAACTCACCAGGGTGTTGGTGTGAATATTTAAGATCATGATACAAACTGCTAAAATAAACAGTAACAGTAAAGATATTTTCATCCAATTTTCCATTTCAGGGGCACGACCTTTTATAAATCCTTTAAAAAAATAGTTTGCAATTGAATTATTGTTAACCCTTCCTTTCTAAGACAAATTTTGGAACTGCTTCTTTGAATGGGTCGAATGTTTCAATATTTTTAACCACTGTACACTTCATACTCACCATAGAGTGGAGGGATGATGGTAATCTGAGTATCCTTTTAAGGTCAATTGAAACCTTCGCATCAACAAGACTCATGTTAAGGGATGCAATTCCACCAATAACCTTTCTGTATCTTTGGGGTCCAATTTTACCCTTAAAAGGCCCCCACTGATTATTTTCTATTAGGTTACGGTACTTTAGAACATCGTTCAGGAGTTTTTTATTCACATCATCGAGCTTGTTGTTTTTGTTTAAATGAAGCATTGTATATTTAACACGGTCTGTGAATACCTTAGGATATCCAAAGGGGATTACGAAGTGTTCATAGGAAACCCTTTCAAAGTCCAGACTAAACTCATTTTCAGGTACATCAGCCCCTATAATATATTTCACTATTTGGGATCGTACATCACTGTCTGTTTTCAGTACACTGGGATCTAAAACCCTGACATGGTACCCTCTTCCGGAGTAAACCACATGTATATTCTTCAGTCCCAGATCACCCTTTAAAACATCAATGAGTCCACATACAATTTCTCTGGCCTCGTTTAGACAAATATCACACACTCCTTCACATTCACATGTCCTAACTGGAATGTCCTTGGCATCCACATCAAAAACTAGTTCCGCACCATTCCAACCATCCCTTCTCTGGGGTTTATTGTAGAACGCCACAGAGGAATAGGCTGCAAAAGGAGTACGAACCTTTAAAAAACGTCTTAAAAATTCCGGTGTCCTGAAAGTTTTGTAACGATCATTTGGTCCCCGTCCAATATGGTCAAACCCAAATTCCCTTTCTTGGATAGTGTTTGATATAAACTCTGGAACCTGTTTAATGTTCCATTCCTCTTTGTAATATCGTTTCCTTTCTTCAGGAGTTGCAGGAGTTAAATATTCTATTTTCATCATCTCGTTTGGATTTTTAAATCACAATTCTAAGATCGGTTAGAAATAGCTAACCATCTCATTCTGTCTTGGCATCTTTTTCTGATGTTTTTTCTGATGAATCGTTGGTTTTTGAATTTCCTTGTGATTCTTTTCTTATGATCCAAGTCATTCTGTTGTAGTAGGACAGGGGGTTGCCAATTTTTTTACAGTGCTCATCTGGTTTGCAGAGACTTGGAAGGTGTAGTTTGATCTTTTCACAGCTCATTGGTGTGTACCATGTTGTTTGTCCCTCATTTTTAAGATCCGGTGTTTCATGCATTCCAAATCCTAATTTTGCAATGAGGTTTACCTTGTCCTGTGGTTGATCCTCAAAAAGTGGGGGTGTGCACCTTTCAGCAGCACCGAAGATAAGGGGCATGACCTCATTTTCAACCACGTTCAAGTCAGGATCAATATCTGAAATCTTTTTACTAATATTTGCACTGAATACAGAAGGATAAAGTCTTGCATAGGATATAAAAGGTGTTAAAAACATGATGATCGCATCGTTTCGACCGCCGGATTTAATTCCCTCCATGACGTTCTTGACACATGGTGGAAATGCTTTTGGATTTAGGGCTGATGCTTTGATACTACCTCCCCTTGAACCTCCTCCAAATCCGAAGCTCCGGGCAGATTCAACTAAAACTTCTGATATTTTATCTGCAAGTTCCAGTAGTATGGGATTGGGTTCAATTTCCCGTTGGGATTTTTCAGATACATTTTCTATGTAGTCTTCAGTGTTTTGCATCACCTTCTTGATCATTACAAGCTCTTTCACCCGTGTTCCTATGAGTGCTTCATACATCTTGTCTGGTTTTCTTCCATGTATCTTTGAACTGAACCTTTCAAGAAAATCATCCCTGTCTAGGATGACATCACCGTTGTCCAGCATCATTTCATGAAGCCTGAGCTTTTTAGAACTGAGCAATTCTTCAAAATAGGTCCATTTAGGGGACAGACTCACAACAGTGTTTAAAATAGTGTTTACAGCGGTATTTCTCTCGGATTTTGAGAGCTTCTCCAGCCTGTACTCCATGAGTTTTCCCTGAGATTCAACCAGCATTCGGCTTTCCCTGGAGTTTGAACCATATTTAGCTCCTACTGCCTGGCAGAGGAGGTAATATGAAATTATATCAAATTTGTATATTTCTGGATTGAAGAGAAACTCGTATTTATTGTTGTCAAAGTCTCTGTCGTTCTTCTTTTTAACGTACCATTCTACTCTTTTAATTGCTAGATCAACGTAATTTCGTGGTATGAATGAATCATCTGAAATTTCCTGTGATCTGCTCTCAGTAACAATACTCACCAATTCATCGTTGTCTGCTAAAACCCTTGCAAAATCACCTAATTCACGAACAACATTTTTTCCTTCGTCTGAAAGTGGATTTATAAATGCTACTGATAACATAATATTTCCTATGGACTTTAAATATAAAATAGATTATGAGAGCGTTGGATAATTACTCCCAAAAAAATAATATAAATTTACCATCATTCAGAAAAATAACTTTTAGTTAATTTTATATCTGTTTTAGAGTATAGTGAAACTGTTTAAGTCAACATGGATGGTTCGATTGCTAAACCCGTTAAAATTGATATCACCGAAATTACTACCACTGTAATGTTTACCAGAACTTTCAATGGATTTAATGTAAAACCACGGTTACTGTAACGTGTTGCACATGATTTCTCGCTTCTGTTCAACATCTTTCCAATTTCTTTAAAGTTGTAACCTTCCTGACGGAGTTCACACATTTTAATATCTTCTTCAAGTGTCCATTTACATCCTAATCGACTGTTCTTTTTACTCATTACAAACATCCTCTATTACAAAAATCGGTACCTCTCCTATTTTATTGTAGCCAGATATTTATACAATTTCCCATTAAGTTCATATGTTGTTGGATTTAGTTGATCTTTTATTGTCACAGTTATGTTAAATTCATACAATTTTAGTATTGAAATTTAATTAGACTTTTTCCATTGTTTAAAAGTACAATATAGAAAATAAAAATGTGGGGTATCTTTTTAATTTTTTTTGGATATCCATACCCAATCCTTTTTTTCAAATATTTTATATTATAGATCATCGTAATGTATCTATACGATACATCAATTATGGATACTACTCTGGTAAATTTTGAATTAAAATTCTCTTTAAGATTTTATAATATTCCATATCCATCTTTTCAATTGATCTAAGATTCTAAATAGGAGGAATTTACTTTGACTAAGATATTGATATCATCAGCATTACCCTACGCAAATGGTCCATGTCACCTTGGACACCTGCGTTCAACTTACATACCTGCAGATATATATGCAAGGTACAACAGGATGAAAGGAAATGATGTACTTTTCGTATGTGCAACAGATGAACATGGAACACCCATAGCTGTCAAGGCAGATAAAGAAGGTAAGCCACCAAAGGAAGTAGCTGGCAGATACCATGAGATGATAAAATCTGATCTTGAAAGTTGCTGTATCTCACTCGACAATTTCACCCGAACAACCGATCCCAAACACTACGAAATATCACAAAACTTCTTTTTAAAACTCTATGAAAAGGGTTACATCTACGAAAAAATAATAAAACAGCCATACTGTGAAGACTGTGGCAGATTTTTACCGGACAGATATGTGGAGGGAACCTGTCCATTTTGTGAAGCAGAAGGCGCAAGGGGAGATCACTGTGAAAACTGTGGAAGACACCTAGAACCAACCCAGCTATTAAAGCCTAAATGTCAAATATGCGGTTCAACACCTGAAATAAGAGAATCCAAACAGTACTTCTTCAAGCTCAGCCACTTCCAGGATGAGCTCCAAACTTGGGTGGAATCCAACCATAAACTCCCACCAAACGTTCGAAACTACGCACTACAATGGCTTAAAGAAGGGCTTAAGGACTGGATATTAACCAGAGATATGGAATGGGGAATACCTGTACCACTTGAAGGTGCAGAGGGTAAAATTATATATGTGTGGGGAGAAGCATTCCTTGGCTACATATCATCGGCAGCACAGTGGTCCGAGAAAACTGGTAAACCATGGGAGGACTACTGGAATGACAGAGCTATCCATTTCATTGGGAAGGACATTATATACCACCACAGCATATTCTGGCCCGCCCTTCTCATGGCTTATGGATGTAAGTTACCCTACACCGTAATAGCAGGGGAATATCTATCCCTTGAAGGACAGAAAATGTCAACCAGTAAAAACTGGGTAATATGGGTATCTGACTTTATAAAAAACTTTGAATCCGACATTTTAAGGTACTACCTGGTTGCAAACGCCCCGTTATCTAAGGATACGGACTTTTCATGGGATGATTTCCAGAGAAGGGTGAATGATGAACTTGCAGATGTGATTGGAAACTTCCTTCACAGAACATTCACATTCACTAACAGATTCTTCGATGGAAAAATTCCAGAACCAACTGAATTTGATGATTATGACCAAGAGTTTGTAAATAAAATTAAGGATCTTCCAGGTGATGTTTCAGATCTTGTTGAAGATTTCAAATTCAGGGAGGGAATGATCGAAATAATCAGACTCGCCAAGTATGGAAACAAGTACTTCAATGATAAGGAACCATGGAAAGCTGTTAAAACTGACAAAGCAAAGGCAGCAAACTGTTTGTACCTTGCAAATCAACTTGCAAAAACCCTAGCAGTTACACTCACACCTTACCTGCCTGTTAAAACCCTTGAAATATTTAAAACCCTCAACATTGACAGTGATGTGAACTGGTTAGATGCAGCAAAATTCATAGCCCCTGGTCATGAAATAAACGAACCAAAACCAATCTTTTTAAAGATAGAAGATGATGTTATAAACGCTCAAAAAGAATTATTATACGAAAATTTGAAGGAAGAAGAAACAATGAAGGAAGAAATAACAATAGACACATTCGCATCCATGGATCTCAGAGTAGGACAGGTAATTGAAGCTGAAAATGTAAAAAAATCAGATAATCTCCTCAAACTCATGGTGGACATTGGAGAAAAACAAATCCAAGTGGTTGCAGGAGTAGCCAAGAAGTACACACCAGACGAAATCAAGGGTAGAAAGGTAATTGTCCTAACAAATTTACCACCAGCCAAACTGTTCGGAATTAAATCAGAAGGCATGTTGCTTGCAACCGACAACATGAGTCTTTTAACTGTTGAAGACGCTGATGTTGGTGAACAAATAAAATGAACGAGTCAATACTGATTGCAAAAACAGAAAGATTCCTAGATGGAATAAAACGCAGTCCCCTAAAAATTCAAAACATCAACAACTTCAAAGATTTCATATCTACCTACCAGCAACTCAGTAAAACCCTTGACGACCTCCTGGAACTCAGGGACACCATGGAAATAAAGGGTTATAAAACACCCTACAAATCCCTCATGAAGTATGGTAGAACACCCAAATCTGAGATGAAAGTGGATGATATCTACGATGTTAACAAGCACACCCAGTACTTCAGAATGAATGCTGCAGCCAAGAAAAATATCCTCGACAGGGTAAAATCTGCCATTGCCTCTCATAAGATTGCAATTGGACACCTCGAAGAGTACGCCACATTTTCCTGTGAGGACTGTGATGAAAATTTCAATGGCCACGAGCTAGATACACTTTTAGAGGGCCGGTGCAAATGCGGATCCGAAAGCATTAAACTCAACATTAATGATCAGGGTGTTTACAGGATTGAAATCATAAACTACCTTCCACTTTCAGGGGATTACATGGTAAAGATGAGTGAACTCAGCCCACTTGGAAGGGACGCATTTAGGAGAATTGTGCGGATACTGAAACAGGAAAAAAGAGGAATAGTTAAAACTGTTTCCCTGGTTGTGAAGGTTTTTGAGGGTGATAGATGGGTCAGGAAGCGCGTGAATATAGATGCAGACGATCAGATGAACTACGAACGTGAGATACGTAACAAATATGGATCAGATGCTAGAATTGAATTCATGCAGTTTCACAGGAAAAAACCATCACTAATTAATGAAAAACATGTTCAAACTGCCCTCTCAATAGCATACGTTAAACTAGCGGAAACTAAAGCCCGTGAAGTTTTTGGAAGTGTGTTAAACGAGAAGGTTACAAACATGGCCAAACTTCAATCTTACGACAGTGTGGTTAAAGAATCCAGGGATCTGGCTAGGAAGCTCGTGGAAGATCCTTCAGACATGGAACAGATCAATAAGGAAATTCTCGAGGATAGACTACTCAAGAAAGGGCTTGAAATGGATGGCAAACTTGATAAAGAACTTCGAAAGGACATCACAGTCCGGGAGAAGTTAAAATCCGAGATTTATCAGGAAGTACCGAGGATATTCATACTATGGGACATCCTAAAATGGTACATCACATCCAGCTTTGACAGGAGAAACAAGTACTCAGGACCTTTCCCCAACATAAGACCAACACTTGATACAAACCAGCTCAGGGCCTTTGAAGACTTCAACCCTGAAGTTGTGGAACTTCTTAAAGAATACATGCACGAGAACATAGAGTACATTGAAAACATGAAAAATGTGCTGATGAAGAAATTTGAAATAGAAAACAAAATGAAGGGACTCCATGTTAAAACCAATCCAAACGCAGCAGGAGCAGCACTTTTAAACACTGAAGGTAAACTATCAATCGTAGCTGCTGCAAAGGTGTTTAATACAGATCCAAAGGATGTTGAAGCTGAAAAAACTAAACTACAGACATTTGGTAAGCCCCAGACTAAAAAGGCTAAAAAATTCCTAGATTTAATAAAGAGTTAATAAAGAGTTGATTTCATTGGCCGAAATATTATACATCAACGAACCACTTTCATCCAGAAAGATTATGGAGGTGCTTGACAGTAATCCTGATCTAAAGAAGATCAATTGTCCAATAAGCATTTACTCCAGAATATCTAAGAAGTACATCAAAGCTCTAGATGAACTTGGTATAGAGGTGGAGCCAGTTCTTAAAAGGGGCAGACCAAAAAAGTACAGTTCATCTGAGGCCTCAAAAATTCAGATAATGCTGGATAAGGGTGAAAGCCCCAAGGATATTTCAAAAAAACTCAACCTGCCTGTGAAGACTGTTTACTACCTGAAAAATAGCAGTCTCAAAAGGGGTCGTAAAGTTAAATACAGTGCAGAAAAGACAAAAGAAGTTAAAAGGCTTTACAGTAAGGGAATGCCTGCCAAAAAAATATCTGAAAAACTTAAAATACCACTTCGAACTGTATATCTGCTTTTGAAACGTTGATGCTGATGAATTAACTAAAGAAGTTATTTTCCCGGGACACGTACAACCATTATATATTCTTTTTTTAAGCTAAAGTAAAAATATTAGATTTTATTTTTTATATAGCCATTTATTACTCTTCGTATATGGTGTTCATGAGTTTTATGGCCTTCTGTTCCCCTGGAACATCTTTGATCTCTCTTAAAAGTTCTATGGATTTTCTGAAATTTTCTGCCACCTGATTCATATTTCCATTTATGTAGTACGCAGTACCTATCAATAACATGGCCACGGCTTCTCCATTTAAATTATTGTTCAGTTTAAAGTACTCAAGACCCTTTCTAAAATCTTCCAGTGCTTCATCAGGTTTTGAATCTTTGAGGTATTGGTTTCCCTTGATCATGAGTATGGTTGCACTCGCATCACTATCCCCTATTCCACTGGACATTTCATAGGCATTTTGAAGTTGTTTAATTGGATTTTCATGATCTGCATAGGACATGTAGGTGTTAGCCCCGTTTAAAATGCTGATAACTTCTTCTATTTCAGAGCTTATGGCGACGTAATCATCGGTGTTCACATCAACTACTGGAGTTTTTTCGGGTTTAGGAGCGGACATTTTGGTTTTAGATACTGTTCTCACCAACTCCTTCTCAGTCTCATTTATCTTGGAAATTATGTTGTCTTTAACATCAGAATCTGTTTCTGAGTACAATTTATAGGCTTCCTTGTAGTACTCTAGAGCTGTTCTTTTTTCGTTGGTGTTGTAATAAATGTCTCCCATAATATCCATAATCAAAGCCTTTTTCTCAGCGTAGCTAAGCTCATCATAAATGATGATCGCATCTTCCAGATACTTCAATGATTCTGTCATATTATCATCTTCGAAGTATATAGTGGCAATATTGATAAGTATCTCAGCCTCGGCGTCCCTGTATTCATTTAATATTTCGAGATAATCTTCCAGACTATAATCTTGAGAATCAGATGAATTTTCAGGTTCTGATTCTAGACCTGCGAATCTGTCAAAAAAACCGTTTACAAGAAAAAATTCCATCATGGGTTACTACTCCAAAAATTTTTTTATTCAGTATATTATATTTTAACCTTATTTTTAATAAAATTCTTCTTAGTTCCCAGTAATTGATTCTCACACGTTATTAGAATTACAAGAGGGAGGTTGATACAATTGAATCTTGTTACAAATCTTTGTAGGATGGTCTTGTTGGTTGGATGGTGCTGTTGGCTGGGTGTGATATTAAAGGGTTTAAGGTTTTAAAAGTCTTTGGAAATATTTCACTGGTTTACCACAATTCCATTTTCACTGATACTGTAACTTGATTTGAAGTTCTCAGGATTTTCAACCAGATTGTAGTCTGATGTTATGGTGATGGTTTCTCCATCCAGTCGGATTAAGTTATCAAAAAGTGATAGTAGCTGTTGTTCAGTATTTTTTGATGTGGAACCTTCGGTGTAGGTCATTAACCCTGCTCCTCCAGCTTCGTTGTTACGTCTGATGTATGCATTTAATACCCTTAAAACCATTTGCTCCTGGTTAAATGCAAAGAGTGTTGTTGCTGAGTCAAGGACGGATCTGAACTCCGGACATTTCCTGTACACGTATCTGGAACCTATACCTACCTTGACCATCATATCGGCTGGGTTTCCAATCGTGGTTGTTTTGTAATTGATGGTGTCTTCGAGTTTTGCACCTGAAAGCTGTGAAATACCATCTATGATGTATATTGATCCATTCTCTATGTAACTCTGTAAGTACCAGTTAAATTCCATCATATGGTTTTGCAACTGTTTAATTCCCTGATCTGCAGTGATGTAAAGACAGGGTTTGTTGTTTAACAATCCATTGTAGGTGAACTGGTTTGCAAATATGGTTTTACCAGTTTTAGGAGGACCATATATCAGAGTAGTCCTACTTAGAGGTATACCTCCCGAAAACTCATCGGTGCTTGTTAATTCATCAAATCCAGGAATTCCGGATTCTGTAGTTTTAATCAAATATGTTCACCTGCATAAATTATATAAATTTTAATAATAATGACTTTAAACTTAATTTTAAGGTTAATTGTTAAATATCAACCTTTTTATATCGTTTACTTTCCATGATCATGGTGGTACAGTCTTTAAAATTATGTATTAATAAGTTGACTATACACCACCCACGATATTTTTTTTTAATTATTGTTAAATGATTATGTAGCGGATCAAACCATTACATTGTATAAATCATGATATGACTCATGGACCTTATTGTTCCAGCGATATTCCATTTTTAGAAATATAATACGAGTTTTTCATCTTTCTTAGCCCTTTCATAGCTTCTATTTGCAGTTCATTTCCATCTAATCTTATGATATTATCCACCATTGATTTAAGCATGGTTTCTACGATTTTATCAGCTGAGTCTTCAGTGTAGGTGAGCATTGTTGTTCCCCCTGCTTCTTTGACCCTCATTAGATAGGCTTTAATGACCCTTACTATCAGCATGCTCTCGTTGTAAGCTAGGAGTGTGGTTGTAGAATTTAGAACTGATCTAAACCTCACTGTCTGATTTCTGATCGTGTTTATCTTAGATCCTATCTTCATCATGAGATCTGTGGGGTTGTTTATTTCTGAGGTCACAACAGTATCTGTGGCTTCGATTTTCTTCTCAAGAATTTCAGACATGGTGTCTATTACATGGAGTGAACCATCCATGAGATAATCTTGGACAGGCAAATTGAAATCATTCATATCCATGGATAAAGTTTCCAGGCCCTGACTGGTTGTAATGTATAAACATGGTTCTTGATTTTCAAGACCGTTGTAACAGAATTGATTGCTGAAAACTGATTTTCCAGTTTTTGGAGGTCCGTAAACCAGTGTCGTCGTATTTTCTGGTATGCCTCCCATGAAAGAATCTGTATGTGTCAGCTCATCAAATCCAGGAATTCCTGATTCAATACATGCAATCATTTAATCACCCATATAAAAGTTTTAGAAGCGTATCTAACGCCTTGTTAACTCCTTTTTTCTCATTTACTATCGTTGGTAATATAGGAATTTTAATGTTGATATTCATTTTTTCCCTTATTTCTTCAGGTGTTAGAGCACCGGGAAGGTCTTGCTTATTGGCAACTATGATGTTTGGAATGGCCTCGGAATGGGTTTTGTTAATCATTTCCTTGGCCCTTGCAAAAGTTTGAGGTGCACTCGAATCAATTAATATGAATGCTCCAACTGCTTCCTTTGCTAGGATGTCCAGCATGAGATCGAAACGTTCCTGACCAGGTGTGCCGAATATGTCTGCTACAAATCCATCATGATCCACATGACCTATATCCATTGCTATGGTTGTTGGAAATTTTTCTAAGGCCATTCTATCGACAGAAACTGATTTTTGTGATATTGCCTTGACAAAACTTGATTTTCCGGCATTGTAAGGACCTGTAACCAGTATTTTAGGGATGTATATTTTAACACCACCCGGCTGCATAACAAAAAACAGGACCATGTTGGTCTGGGGTTCTGTCCATGATGTGGCTGTGACCATGAAACCTTGTCCTATAATTACCCTTTCTTCTATGCTGTTTAAACTTACAATACAATCGAAACACTCTTTAATTGTTTCAATCAGTTCTGGACTGTAATCCCATTGTGTGAACAGGTATACAAGAACTGTTCCTGTTTCGGATGCATATTTGTTCCAGGTTTTTAAGAGGGTTATGATCTCGTCGGGTTCCATGTAATCTATCAGTGTTGAAAGATTGTTGATTATTCCAACTCCACCTTTAACATCATCAATAGCTTTTATTACTACATCTGATATTTCTGAATGGTTATTTATTATGTACTTTCCTTCAGGTGGCGTTCCTATGAAGCTGCTTGTTCCATCAACAAAGAATGCTTTGCCTTCATTGATATGTTTTTCAAGATCCCATCCATACCTTGCAAACTCATAGGTGATGTTTGGTGGTTCGGCAACATTGGTAAAAATAAACCCCTTAGACCCGTCTTCAATAAACCCATTCAATATTTGGTAACCGAATGCTTCACATTCAACTCCAGGAACAGCACTAAAGAGCATTGATGATCCATCTGGAACACCGCCTCCAATGAAATCATCCAACTTGGGGATATGTGTTTTTTTCATGTTACATCTCCAGGAGTATTTGATCAACCATCATAGCCCGTTCTTCCATTTCATAAAAGATCAGTCCTATCTGAGCTTCAGGTTCTGTTAGAACTGTTAAAATTGCCTTTTTTCCAGCCGGAATCAGTACCATTGTTCCTTTTTCAGTTTTTAATGATATTTGACTGACCAATCCCGTGGCCATCTGCCCTGAAGCTGCCTCTGCTGCACCCATTATGGTGGAACACAGTGCTGAAAATATTCTAGCATCAACATCTGGAGGTGTTCTTGAATTTATTAATAGACCCTCTTTCGATACAATTGCACAAGCCTGAATCTGTCCAACCTTTAAAAGACCTGAAAGTACATCATCAAGTTTTTCCTTTTTGGTCTTGGTCATACATTGTCACCTAAAATATTAAAGTTCAGATTTATAATTTCAAGTTATATGAAATCTCGAAGAGGCACCATATTGATTGGAAAGATTTTATAATCAATTAAATTTGTGTAATAATCTATTAATATTCCCATCTTTATTTGGATAGCTTTATATAAGATTTTTATCGTGATTAACTTATTTATTTAATATTCTGATGTAGATATATTTATATTGAAATTATTAAATGTTGTTGTTTAAATTCAAATTAATATTTTGTAATTAAACTTGAATAAGAGTGTAATTTATCGAAATAATACATATACAGCTAGCTATACCTTTGATTTTGGATTTCTATACATTTCATAATAAAATTTATTGAATGCACCAATTTATGAAAAATATAGTAGTATACTGGCCAGGATATTCACTGTAAAACATTATCACCGTTAAATTTCTTAAATCTTCCCTATGATTTATTTAAGAGCTTTAATTTATTATACAAGTTTTTATGATTTTGCACGTAGTTTATTATTGATTAATCATATTTTTTTCTTCTGTACTATACCCATTCTACATTGGAGGTTGTGAAGTAGTAGTGGTCTGAAAATGCAGGGTTGTAGTACACGTTGGTTAAATTTTCGGTTTTAAATGTTTTACAGATACTTCTTCGTACATAATAATTAATTCTGTCTCCTTGACAGTTCCTCTCTGCTTTATCCATTTGACTGGGTGCAGATGCTTTGATCTGTATCAATATTTTTGTCTTTTGATATTTACTATCGTATCCTAAGTTCAACCATTTAGTACCCTTATAAATCACTCTTGAACAAGTTTTAAGCCTTGGATGGTACTGGGTGTAGCTGTCAAATTTTTCAGAGGGATATACAGCCAAAGAATCTAGAGCTATACCCTCTGTTACCCCGGTTCTTGCACTCGACATGCAGGTGTTTAACTCCAGAGCTTCCAAACAAACCTGTGTAAATATGAGTGTTGTAACTATACTAAAACCCATGATCAAGACGAATTCTACACTCAGCTGTCCTTGGTGGTCCATCAATGTACCTCCTTGACAATGATCCATGTATTTAAAAGTTGGTCTCGCGTATTGGAGATGTTGTAAATTTTTCCAGGTTTCATTGTCACTTCCAAGTCCCGTAGATATTCTGATCCTGAAACTCTGAGTAAAACAAGATGTGAATAACTTATTTTTCCATTGACCAAAACGAACACACCTGAAGAATTTATATGTACATAGTAATATTCACTAGAAATGTTTCCAGGTGTTCTGAAGGTTATATAATATCCTGGCCCATTTACGGCTGTTGATTCTATTAGCTCAGCAATATTCTCCCCTAATATCCTAGCATCTACTGCTTCTTCTATAGAATTAACTGTATCGATCCTTTTGATGATTATATTGGTTAAACTCATTATTAAGATTATTATAACCAGTGAAGCTATCAAACTGTCTGCTGTTAAGAAACCATTTGAGTCAAAATTCATTACGTTAATCTTATTTAGTAATAACCACATATTAATATTAAGATTTATGAGATTTTGGAGGTGTTTATTAGATGAGTACTGAGGAATTTGATCTGGTTGTGAAGTTCAATGGTTCTAATGGACAAGATGGATCAAATGTTGAGCTAGATAACCAAGTCGATGAGATAGAAGGAATTGATGAGATACAAGGTGTTTTAAACCCTAAAGACCCGGACCTATATATCAAGGAATCTGAATCATTAGATGTGGTTCTGGTAGAGCTTGGAACTGATTCTTTAGAGGCAGCCAAGTTACTTAGTAATTCAAATCCCAGAGTAGTATCTACAGTTATTCCAATAATGAAGGTTGTTAAAACGGATCTGAAGGAAATTGGCTCCACATTGAAGGACTTGGCCACTAAAAAAATGCAAATAGGGGATAATTTTACAATAGAAACCTCGGTGGTGTCAAATATAAATATGAAACCCGATGCCATTCATGAATATGTTGAATATGAGCTCCAAAGTATCGATATGAACTTTGATGAAAAAGACCCCAAATGGAAAATATTTGTTGAAGTTGTAGGTGAAAATACAGGGTTAAACATCTTAAAAGCAGAAGAATCTGATACTGTTCTATCATTGAAAAATTAAGTTACCCCGGGGGATTGGGAGATATTTTTATTTAATTCCTTCTGAATTTACTTTATTACACTCATTTTCAGAGAAATTGAGAATTTCGTAACTAATCATTTAGTCTTAATTAAATTATTAAGGCTTGTTTGTCTGTCCAGATTTTTATTGTGGTAAGAGTTGGCTCATCCCTATAATTAAACAGTTAAAAAAAAATATGTTGGCCATGGTGTTCATGGCATTTATCTTAAATAAATGTTTAAGCTTTGAATTTTAAGCTTTTACGAGGTAAACATGGGATCCTGTTGCTTTGCATCTTCCACAGTTACAGAAATCTGCATCACATTTTGTACAGGTCCATTCACCTTCATATGTGTGTTTTGGATTGTACTTTAAACAGTTGTATGAATGACAAAATGGACAGTAGTCCTTCCATGTGCCTCCTGTTTTGTACCAGCCCTTGGAGCATGAATTCCAACCGTAAGCAGATACAGTTTTTACATTTGACATGCTCACTGCTGAAGATTTATGTATTGTAATTTTCAAGCCCTGTGTAGCTATAATCTTCTGAAATTCTTTAATTGTTAGCTTTTTACTTCCAAATGAAACAGTGTTTGGTAATCTGTTATTTTTCTTGTAAAAAGTCTGCACACGGGATATTCCATCCTTCATCTGCGCCTTGGTTATTGAGGATACAGTGAATGTGTATGCTTGGTTTATATTTCCATTTCCTGAGCTGTCTGTCACAGCCTTAGAATGCAGTAACAAGTTGTACTTGGTACTTGTGGCAAGTGCAGATTTTGAGGCTATGATGAGTGTGTTTCCGCTCACCTTAGTTGTAACGGGTTTTGCCTTTCCATTGGCAATAAGCTCTACTTTGCCTGTGCCCGATTTAATTTTTTCGTTAAAATTAACCTTGATGGTAACCTTTTTTGATTTTTCACTTAATACTATACTGTTGTTTGCAGGGTTAACTGCAGTGACTTGTGGTTTTGCTTTATCTGTAGTAACATTTGTAGCTGAAACAAAATTTACATTCAAGACAAGTGCTACCCCGAATAGTAGGAGCACTGATAAGAATAATTTTCGCTTAATTATACCGCCTCCGTGTCCGGTTCTTCCAAATAATTTTCATATGGTCTGGAACAATGGACTTACCACTACATCATTCATGAACACTTATAAAGGTTGTGGTTTAAAATCAAAAATAACATACTCTCAGCGTCTTTTTTTTAATTTAAAGACGTCTAAATAGTTTTTATAATGGCCAGTTTTGATGGGGCTTTATTCAATCCCATTTTGAAATAAAATCCCCCAACCATTCCCCATTCCCATAAATTGGGAATAACCATACTATTTTCTAAACAGACATCACCACCCCATTTCGGAATCTGCAGGACTATGGCATTGAACTAGCTTTAAATCATAAAATAACCCTTGATTTTACCTTAAATTGAGAAGACCCTCTTCAATTATGAATTTAACTATTAAGGCTTATTATTGAAGATCTGGCTGTATTTGAGCTTTTTTTGTAAATATTTCTAAATTCAATCTCATGATGTTTATAAAATTTTATTTTCTAGTACATCTAAAACCATAAAAGATCTAAAATATTGAATTTGTTGACGTTACGTCCATGAAAATCTATAGAAATGGCCATTATTACAATAATTTTAAACGTTTAATGAATATATGGGTAGTTTTAGACCTAGTGCTTGATTTATTAATCTTGGAGATAGATTTAACCTGCAGGTTTTTTAGTTAACCAATGATTAATATGTCCTGAATTTAAATAATAATATAAAGTTAAGATCTACGGACATGGTCATTCAATGTTTAAAAATTGACTTAAAACTAAAAAAAATAAACCTTACAGCTAATATGTTCTATAGGTGGTTTTTATGTACATTGTATTGGTATATAACGGTGGAGTTTACAGATTCGAGGAACTTGTTGAATTTGTGGAAGATTCTGGAGGTATGGTACTTCGTAGGGATGATTTCCATGTGAGCCGTGGAGCCTACTTCATAGCCCAGGAGGTTCATGTCGTTATCATAGCACCTGAAGAGGTGGTTCCTGACTTAAAATGTTTGGCAGATGAACTCAAGGGAGATATTGAAATTATTGAAGTGGAGTACGATGATAAAATTAATCTGGTTTCACTCTTACCTGTCTACAACATCTTAAGTAGGCAGGGAAACTGGACAAACATCCAGACTATTGAAGACTTGCTTGAATGCCCATGTGTGGATGGTATTTGTCAGGAATTTGAAAAAACTCCATGTATTGAAGATCTTAAAAAAACCCTTGAAGCACTCACACGTATGGAGATTGCAGAGTCAAGAGAGCTGAATAATGAACCGGAGTACAGACTCAAACCAGACGAATAAACAGTAAATAACAATCCACCCAATTCAAAATCTATCCAATAAGCTTGATTTGTGATATAGTGTCGTATTGTTTATGTTAAAATGAATCTATTGAAGGTGTTAAAAATGGATGAAAAACCTCCGGCAGGTAGGATTTACGCGAGCATAGCTGTGGCATTTATTTGGCTGCTTTTTTTAGCATTCTGGCTCATATTATATGCTTCTACCATGGGATTAATACAGAATTTAGGAGTATTCCTGGCATCCCTCGTAGTAGCTGCCCTTTTAGAAGTGTTGATATGGGTTCCCTGGGCTATGAATCAAAACTGAATGGTTTATTATACGTATCTCACTCTTTTTTTTTATTGGTTCATTTTTATTTATGAAAAGTTAGTATTGTGAACAATTTAAAAATGGGTTTTAATTGGTCTGTATTTAGTATGTGGTTTAGAAATTGTAATTTATCTTATTTTATTTATTTAGTGAGATGGAGTATTCTGTTCCTTTGGATGTGTTTAATTCTATACTGCCATTTAACTGACCTACTAGTTTGTTTACGAGCTGAAGACCGAGAGTATTGGATTTAGATATGTCACCATTGTCAGACATCCCAACTCCATTATCAGCAACGATGATCTCTAACTTGTTGGACCTAGATGTTATATTGACTGTTATGATCCCTTCTGTTCCATTGAAGGCATATTTCACGATATTCGTTATAAGTTCATTGATGATGAGTTCCAGTAGCATGGTTGTATCCATGTTCAGATTTAAATCTTCGATGTTGAGTTCTGTTTTAATGTTTTCTGTTGATCCGTAACTGTACAGGATATCTTTAACCAATTTCTCCACGTAATCCCTTAAATTGATGTGTGAATAGCTCGGAGATTGTGAGAGTTTTTCCTGTACAATTGCCATGCTTTTAACACGTCATTGACTTTCCTTTAAAACATCCACCGCATCTCCAGTTTCAGCACAGCCTTCCTGCAGGTGGAGTAAACTTAAGATTATCTGTAAATTATTTTTAACACGATGATTTATTCCATTAAAAGAACTTCTTTCTCATTTAAAGACTTTTTAACCTGTTTTTCAGCTTTTTTAAGTTCAGATATATCCACAACTGTTATCATAACAGATGGTGTGTTCTTATCATTGTAAGTGTTTAAATTAATTTCCATTATAACTGGGAACGTTTTTTTTCCTACTCAAAAGTTCCAGTTCACATTTCTTAATTTCCTTGTAACTGGTCACATTTTCAATTATTTTTATGAATTTATCACGTGAATCATGGGCAACAAACTGGACAAAAGCCCGATTTATCAAGTATATCTTATCTATTCCCAGGATAGATGAACCTGCAAAGTTAACATCAATGATCAAACCATCTGGATCTAGGGTGAAATAACTACATGGTGCGAAATTGTAGAGTTCAAAATATTTAATATTAGAGTTTTGAAGTTCGATCTGACTCTTTTTCAACTCGTCATTCTGCATTTCCAGTTCAATATGATGAATTTGAAGCTCATAGATAGTTCATTAACATCCGCAGGTATGGAATCATCGATCTGAAGTTCATTAATTTTCAGATTAAACAATTCTTCAGCCTTCAACCTCATATTTTCCATTTTTCTTTTATTATTGATTTTATCATCCTGTATGTCGTTTGATAAACTTACTTTCTTTTAGGGAACTTGCGTTAATCAAAACATTATTATAATTATATGAAAATTTTTATAATGTGTTTTCCTTTTTAAACTGTGAAGTGGATAACTTTTCATTTTCCAAGGGGGATTGAACCAGTCCAGTTTTCCTATTTGGAATTGTGAAGTAGAAAGTTGTTCCATTATCAGGCTCTGATTCAGCCCAGATTCTCCCTTTATGTTTTAATACAATCTTTTCAGAAATAGCCAGGCCAATACCTGTTCCTTCATATTTATCCCTAGAATTTAATCGCTGAAAGATGGTGAATATCCTATCCAGATGTTTTTTATCGATGCCAATTCCATTATCCTTCACAGAGAATATGCATTCATCAATTGTATTACTGGAAGATATGTGTATTTCAGGTTGCTTTTCTCCATGATACTTTATTGCATTGCCTATGATGTTTTGGAAAAGCTGGATCATCATACGACTGTTGGCACAGATAAAAGGTAAATTATCATGGGTTATAACTGCATTATTATCATTAATAAGGGGTTTTAAACTGTTTAGAACTGTTTCTAATATCTCTTCACTGTTTAAACACTCAAATTCTTCGGATTCCTTTCCTATTCTTGAGTAGTCTAGGAGGTCACTTATCATCATATCTAAACGTTTGGCACCATCAACAGCAAAATCTATGTATTCATTAGCATTTTCATCAAGATCCACTCCGTAATTCTTCTGTAACAGCTGTAAAAAACTTGTTATCATCCTGAGTGGTTCCTTCAAATCATGGGAGGAAACATAGGCAAACTGTTCAAGCTCATTGTTTGAAACCTTATATTTCTCGATCAAGTTTTCTAGTTTAATTTCGGATTTCTCAAAATCCCCTATTTCAACGTTCAACATTTTGTTGATATTTTCAAGCTTGTTTCTACGCTCTTCCATCAGTTTTTCCATCTGCCTGCGCTTAGTGATATCCCGATTAGCTTCAATCACTATATCCATAGAATTATCCTTTATGAGCTGCAGGTGACTTTCAACAATCATCTTCATACCATTCTTTGTAGTATGAACTATTTCACCGTTCCAAATGCCATCATCATGTAATTTTTGCTTGATATCTTTAAATTCCTCTGGAAATTCTGTTTTTAACAGTTTGATATTATTATGGCCAATTGCTTCCTCGGCACTGTACCCATATAAAATTTCAGCACCATGATTCCAAGATATTATTCCATCATCATATTCCCAGGAATAAATAGCTTCATTTGAAAGATTTAAAAGAGCAGTTTGTCGTTTTAAAATTTTTTCCTTAATTTTCAGTTCTGTGATATCCGTTACTGTTACCCTGTACTCCTTGAAGGTTTCATTTTCATTCAGAACCTTAACAGTTTCTAAAATAGCGTAAAAAGAGTCACCGTTATTTTTCAGGAGTTCAAGTTCTATGGTTTGTTTATAATCAGTCCCTAATACTTTCAAGAGGTATTTATGAAATTTGTTACGTTCAGCACTGATTATATGCTGAATGAATGCTTTTTTATTTAAATAAATTCTTTCTATTCCAACTAATGCTGCTCCAGCAAGGTTAACATCCATTATAATACCTTTTTTATCAAGGGTAAAATATCCCACTGGTGCGAAGTTATAAAGATCAAAATATTTTCTACGAGCTTCTTCCAGTTTAATCTGAGCTTCTCTAAGCTCCTCATTCTGGAGTTCTAATTCAATTTGATGAACACGCAGCTCATGAATGTACGGATCATCATTGGACGGGTTATCTTCACACAGTAACTGTTTATTGTGTATTTTTTCAGCTTTTTTACGTAAAGGACTGCTTTTATTCGTATCGGTTTCCATATTTTTCTAAATTCTCTATAACTTAATGATATATACACATAGACAATCATATAATTAATAATTATGTAAATAATTTGAGAATACAATTAAAATATTGTATAAATAATCATTATCATTTACTTTTATGTAAATAGGTGGAGTTAATGACTGAAAATAGGAATAAACAACAGAAGACCAGTGATAATTCTTCAAACATGTTATATGTGGGTATTGGAGCATCTGCAGGTGGTTTAGATGCCCTTGAAAAATTTTTATCCAACATTACAGAAAAGAGTGGAATGGCCTTCATAATTGTTCAACATATGGATCCCACCCATAAAAGTGGTTTGGTTAATATTTTATCCCGTTACACTAAATTAAAGGTTCAGGAAGTTGAAGATGGAGTAAAAGTTATCGAGGATCATGTTTATATTATTCCACCTAACAAGGACATGGGAATATTAGATGGAAAACTTCAACTCATGGAACCCCTTGAACCACATGGACTTCGAATGCCTATTAATTATTTTTTCACAACATTAGCCCAGGATCAGGAGGATAAAAGTGTTGGTGTAATCCTCTCAGGGTTTGGCAGTGACGGATCCATTGGATTAAAGGCCATAAAGGCCAATGGAGGAATATCAATTGCACAGGATCCTGCTACTGCAGCTTCTGATGGAATGCCAAACAGCGCCATAAAAACCGGGCATGTGGATATTATTTTAGCACCCGAACAAATACCAACCAAACTTTTATCCTACAAGAATACATCGGAAAGATCATAAAAAAAATCTTAAGCACTGAAGATGAAGCAGAACAGGCCCTAATGAAAATATTTATTCTCATCAGGAATAGGACAGGGCATGATTTTTCACAATACAAAAAAAGCACAATATACCGGCGTGTGGGACGTCGGATGAACATCCATCAAATAGAAGAAATGTCCCAGTATCTCAGGTACCTCCAGAAAAATCCCAACGAGATCGATCTTTTGTTTAGGGAATTTCTCATAAATGTAACTAGTTTCTTCAGAGATCCTGAAGCCTTTGAATCTTTTAAAAAGGTAGTTTCTAAGTATATTGTCAATAAAAAATCTGAACTCGACACATTAAGAATATGGGCTCCGGGCTGTTCTAGTGGGGAAGAGGTTTATTCAATTGCAATTGTAATACAGGAAATCCTTGAAGAAACCAATAAACATTTAGAGGTCCAAATATTCGGGACAGACCTTGATTTAAATTCCATTAAAATTGCACGTTCTGGAACCTATTCCGACATCATCATTAAAGATATTAGTCCCGAACGTCTCAAGAAATTCTTTTATAAGAATGAGAATATTTACACCATCAAAAATAATGTTAGGGAAACAGTTGTGTTTGCAAATCACAATGTTCTTAAAGATCCTCCCTTCACAAATTTAGATATTTTAACCTGTAGAAATTTGCTCATATACCTTGAAACAGAGGCTCAGGAGAAGGTTCTTTCTAAGTTCAAATATTCTTTGAACAAGGATGGATTACTCTTTTTAGGACCTTCTGAAAATATTGGAGAGTTCATAGACACCTTCACAGTCTTGGATAAGAAATGGAAAATATATAGATCAATTAAATCCAAGGGATCCAGGTTTGATTTTGTTAAGAATCAGACATTTCCAGTTGAAAAGAATAGTCTAAACTTCGGCAGTTCCAAGCTTGATCCTCTAGAAACTAAACCCGGTACATCTATGAACATTATTAATATAGCAGAAAAGAATTTGGTAGATATATTTGCCCCTCCATCGGCCATAATAAATAATTTAGGTGAAATTCTATATATTCATGGACGTTTAGGGAAATATTTAGAGCCTTCACCTGGAAAGGCACGTATGAACATTCTTGAGATGGCTAATGATGGTATTAAATTAGGTTTAAGTTCTGCTATTGGGAATGCTGTTTCAAATAACAAAGAAACAGTGTTTGAAAGCCTTAAAATTGATGATGAGTCTGGAGAAGATTATGTAAAACTCACTGTTAGACCTATAAATGAACCTGATACAGTTCAAGATTTATTCATAGTTTCCTTCGAACCCACCATACCAGAAGATAAAGATGAGGACAAAATAACTCTAGATCCACTTTCTAAGAGCAGTGAACATATTAAGGCCCTTGAAAATAAGTTGAAGTTGACTACAGAACGTTTAAACAGCACCATTGAAGAGATGACAACATCCAACGAGGAACTTAAATCTGCCAATGAAGAACTCCAATCCATGAATGAAGAGTCTCAAAGCACCAATGAAGAATTAGAAACTTCTAAAGAAGAGTTACAATCAATTAATGAAGAACTTACCACAGTGAATAATGAACTTCAAATGAAAATCGATGAACTCTCCACAGTTAACGATGATATGACTAACTTGTTTAACAGCACAGAAATAGCTACCATATTTGTGGATAACAATATTAATATCCGAAGATTCACAGAAGAAGCCACAAAGCTCATAAAATTAATTGAATCCGATGTTGGACGTCCTCTCAGCGATATAACTTCACAGATAAATTACCCCGAACTTATTGATGATATAAATCAGGTAATTAAAAAAGTTGCCTTCAAGGAAAAAGAGGTCAACACTGCAAAGGGAGAATGGTACAAGGTAAGGATCATGCCTTATAAAACTTCTAAGAATGTTATTGACGGTTCCACCATTACATTTTTGGATATAAGTAGTATCAAAAATATCCAGGAAAAGATGCAATCTGCATTAAACTATGCTGAAGATATAATAAATACTGTTCAAGAACCATTACTCATCCTTGACCAGAAATTGGCCGTAACATCTGCAAACCAAGCATTTTATGAGACATTTAAGTTGGATAAATCCGATATTGAAAATATGAAATTGGCCAAGATAAATGATGGAAATTGGAACATTCCCTCCCTTTTAAAACAGTTGGAACTGACTCTTAAGGAAAATATTGAATTGAAGGACTTCAAATTTCAGAATAAATTCAAGGATATTGGCCACATCACGGTCGTTTTAAACGCCAGAAAAATATACAGGGGAGATATTGACACAGAATTGATCTTATTATCAATGCGCATATTAAATGAATAGTAAATGAATTTGTATTTATCCTTTGGTGATATTGATTAATTTTGATATTATTTTTTATTTTTTTATTTCATCACTTTCAATGTGTACATTCTCGATGGGTATTTTAATTTGTCTACCTTTTGTACTGAATTCAAATGGAATATCGTGTTGAATTAAATAAATTGCTAATCTAGATAATTCTCCCTCATATGCTATAACATACTCATTCCTAATATCTAATGTTCCATTTAATACTCTATTTAACGTATTGAGTGATGGTTCAAGTTCTTTATTTATTTTAGTCATGTTTATCACCAAATTTATATGACTCAATTTCATGATTTATTATGTATATTGTTCTATTTATTATTTTTCAGAAAGGTTTATTATAGAAAGGGTCAGGGATTTATTTATAAAATGATAAATTGAGTAGTTTACAAAAAGAAGAGATTTAAATTATTAGTAGGTGTATTTAGAAATAAGAATGTTACTAATAGATATAACTTTGATATTCATGTTGTGTTTTATTCATAGATTCATATTTTACCTTTTGATTTAAAAGATCAGCTATGATCTCTGCATTATCCTGATAATTTAATGATTCGCCGCACTTAGGGCATGAAAAGTTATATTCTGATGCTTTTTCAAATTTGTATCTGTGATTATTAGTTTTACAAGCAAAGAACATATTACTCTTTTCAAATTTAATTGCTTTATCAACTTCTGATCCTAAGTCCTGATACTTCTTATTGATAATATCTGATACCTTTTTCTGGTCAAATTTCCAATTATATATGTCCCAATTTGTTTCAGGATCCTTTGATTTTTTATATGACACTACCCCTGCATCATACAGCTTATAAAGTATCTTTCGGACTGTTGGCAATTTTATTTCAGTTTCTTCTGAGATATCTATATCGGAAACTCTACCATTTAATAAAGCTTCAAGAATTGTATAACAGCTTTTTTCATCATCAGTTATTTCTATCAAAATTTTTTGTACAACAGGATCACTCAACATATTCTTTTACCTCTTCTTAAACTAAATATTTATTAATAACACATTCAATACTTCAAATGGAAATTTAGGATCAATATGCATCAAATACTTGATTAATTATAAGATTTCGATTAGATGCATAAAATCAAATTTACCCCTACAAATTGGATAAATGTTAAATCTAATAGGTATTACAATGGCTCTAACGTTCTGATCAATCTTTCAGCAGCATTTTTTAGCTCAGGATCATCAATATCATCACTTCTCGCTATTTTTAGGGCCATTTCAAGAACTTTTGGAACATCTTCCGCAGAAATGTTTTCAACCATATTGGTATAATTCTGCCCTGGTTCATCTTTCAGTTCCACCTTTTTATCTGCCATCGTCTTTAGTAAGACAGTACATTCTTTCATCAAAGACGGATCATCCTTCATTGATTCACATTTAATTTTAAGTTCGTTCATTTTTTTGTTATCCATAATACAACGCCCCCACATTAGTTACATTAATTTATAGTTGATTGTATTGAAATCTGAATATTTTTTAATTGTAAATGATATTGAAAAATTTGGTTTAAAAAATATTTAAATTGGGCATTAAAAATTTCCTAATACCCGCGTTAGGATCTTTAAAAAGATATAAGTAAGTTATTATTGAATTCCTTCAATCTTTTCATGGAAAAAATCTGTGAAATTCCGTTTAGTTTCTTCGATCAGTCCATTTACCACTTTATCATCTAGATAAGTTGGATAATCAAATTCAATTGTTACAGCAAAATATGTTTTATCATCCCTTTCCACAGCTTTATTGTAGTAAGCTTTAGCATCCGAATGTTTGAAATTCCAAACCTTTAAATTTTCATGAAGTTTAGTAAGATCTTCTCCAAATTTATTTTCAATTGAAAAATACAAGAAAACACGAGCCTCAAAAGGTACATCCTTCACTAATTCAGTATGTTCCAAATTTAAATTTTTATCTACCATCTAACTCACTTCCTTTTTTTTCATATAAAATAATGAAAATATTACAATCTTAAATGATAGTTACAATCCATTGTGAATGCGTCAAGGTATAATAAATCCTTAAAAAACCTAATAAATCAAAAATAAAATAAATAAATTAGACTAATAAAAATAATTCTTTTTCACATGTATTATATTGGATAGCGTCCTATATACAATTTATCATTTCAACTAATCAATTTAAAATGGTGTAAATAGCCATATAAAGCAGGTAATACATCGAAACTTAATGATCCTGCATTTATACTTAATCATAAGTTACATAAAAAAAGGAATGTTTTAGATAAAACCACCTAAATCCCCTTAATCATGGTTTCCAAGCGGTTTTGATCTAGATTCAAAATATCGATATTAAAATTGTTTAAAAATTGTTTATATTCAGATCTTTACTCCTTTTCAGTGAACAGTTTAATTGATGTGAAAATGAGTAATCCTCCAAGTATCAATTTCAATAGATCCGAAGGTGCATATATTACTAAGAATGCTCCGATTGATGCTCCTATAATGGAAGCTATGCCCATTGGCACAACCAGGGATGTGATCTCAGATTTTACATTGTACATTTTATTTCTCGTGTGTCGTGTGATACCAACTATCATGGTAGGTATGCTGATAAGCAAACTCATTGTACCGGCTAATTTAACATCTATTCCAAATACTAGTATGAGTATAGGAATTATGACCTCCCCACCAGCAACACCTAACAGGCTGCTTATAATTCCAATCATAACTCCAAGGATCACAGCCACCACAAACTCTATGTACAAACTACTAAAAGCTATTCCAACTGAACCGAAGTTTACAAAGCTTTCAATTATGAGAAGTGAGCCCATGATAATGAGCAAAATTAACAAGACCTTTTTAAACAGTTGATCCGATATTTTTTTGGACAGTCCTATTCCATAATAGGCCCCTGTTGTTGAGCCTATTATGATCGCTATCATCAACAATATCTGTGGATAAATGAGGGACATATCAAAGTTGTTTAATCTGAAGTAAGATGCAGATATAACAGTGATTAAGCTTATTAACATGTTCAGTGCAACGGCCTTTTTCGCAGGTTTGCTGAATGTTTTAAGCAGGAATGGTAGTCTAAATTCAGCCCCACCAAGACCTATTAAACCACCCACCATACCAACTGGTGCACCTATAAGAAAGGCGAGTAGTGATGTTTCTTTATTATCCATGATAAAAATTTACATCAATCTATATAAACATATTACTAAATTAGAAACCACTGACAAAATCAAACACAATCAGAGTTTAATAAATGGACAGAATCATTTAAACACATCCCCAATGTTCTTGGCTGCTTTCTGAATTAAATTTTAACCATTACATATTGAAGAGTTCATATCATATAGAACATAAATCTAACCAACTTTATATCTGATATAATGTACAATATTGAATCAAAAATAATTTGTATGAATCTTCATTAGAGTAGTGAATTTGGTTGTGAAAAGGTAAAATCTTATAAACTGTATGATATGGGTGAATTTGAAATGGTTAACTCTAACTTATTAATTTTAGCAGGTTTCGGAGTGGTGATGTTGGGTATCATAATGATATTCATAGGATCTGTACTTCAATCCTCATCAAACAATCAATCAAACTCCTCAGATTCAGATTCTTCAAATACTAATATTCAAAGTGGTGGGGTTATTATGATAGGCCCTATTCCCATAATATTTGGTAACAACAAAGGAATGGTTGGTGTGTCTGTTGTATTTGCCATCATTCTCATGATAATTTATTTCCTACTATTTTACAGGGGAAGAATATTTTGAGTTTTAAACCATGAGCTTCATAATTATTTTCTTTATGGATGATTCATGGTTGATTAAAACTCCATCTGTAGCTGTTCTGACATAAACTTATATACCTACAAATCATATTAGGACTGTTAAATTTCTTTTAAAAGATTTAAAGATTAGAAATGTACACATAAATTATTATAAATTTTAATATTCACCAGAAGTTCCGGGGAAAATTTAATTTCACAGAAGTTCTTAAAAACAAAATATTATTCAGAAAAAGTGATGCTATGAAAATTTCTATCGTTATACCAGCCCTCAATGAGGAGGGAATTGTTGGAAAAACTGTAAGATCCGTTCCAGTGGAGGAATTGGAAAAAAATGGACTTGAAACTGAAATAGTGGTTGTTGATAATGCTTCCACAGACAACACAGCTAACGAAGCCAGAGAAGCAGGGGCAAGGGTTGTGCTGGGTCCGAAAAGGGGTTATGGTAATGCTTATCTCACTGGTTTTAAAGAGGCAAAGGGAGATATCATAGTTATGGGAGATGCTGATGGAACCTATCCATTTCCAATGACCTATGAATTTATACAGCCAATTCTCAAGGGAGAAGCTGATTTTGTAATGGGTTCAAGACTCAAGGGAGATATTAAGCCTGGTGCAATGCCAGCACTTCATAGATACGTGGGAAACCCATTTTTAACATGGATACTTAACTTCCTATTCCATGCAGGAATTTCAGATGCACATTGTGGAATGAGGGCAATTAAGAAGGAGACAGCCGAAAAATTAGGCCTTAAAAGTGGTGGGATGGAATTCGCATCTGAAATGGTAATAGAGGCCGCTAGAAAAAATGTGAAAATAGCTGAGATACCTATAGAATATTATCCAAGGGAAGGAGAATCTAAATTAAGCTCATTTTCAGATGGATGGAGACATTTAAGGTTTATGATGCTTTACAGGCCTACACCTTTCCTATTTGCACCAGGTGTTGTTGCACTGGCTGTTGGAATATTTCTAACCATAACTGTTGCTGCGGCCGGGGCCTCGAGATTGCATACCCTAATTCTGGGTAGTTTACTTCTGATTATTGGTTACCAAATGGTGCTGGCCTGGCTTCACTTCGGTGCTTTTGGAAGTGTCTATGGTTACTCTAAGAGCTCAGGCATAATTGAGAAGATCATGAGCTACCATTCACTTGGCAGGGAACTTTTCATCGGATTATTATTACTTGCAGTAGGCGTTGTTGGAGGTTTATATGTGATCTACAGCTGGAGTGTGGGTGGATACGGATCCCTCTACCAGCTGCAGTATGCTATGATGGCCCTCATACTTTCCATCTTGGGTATTCAAACCATATTCAGTGGAATGTTTTTAAGTCTGCTGTTACTTGCAAACGATTACAAAACAGACAAATAAATAAGGATTTTGAAGCCTTTAAATTTCAAATCTTTAAAATATGGGTGGTACTATGAAAATAGCCTTCATCTACGATGCTGCATATCCATGGGTTAAAGGAGGTGCTGAGAGGAGGATCTACGAAGTCTCAACCCGACTTGTTAAAAGGGGTCATGAGGTTCACTGGTACTCAATGGCCTGGTGGTGGGAAGATGACGGAAAAATGGATATTGAAATGGAGGGCATTAAACTCCACGGAGTATCCAAACCTAAACCACTCTACAGCGAAGATCGAAGATCTATAAAAGAAGCTATTTTCTTCAGTTTACATCTTCTAAATCCGCTCATGAAGGCTAAATTTGATGTGGTTGACTGTCAGGGATTTCCATTTTTTTCAAGCTTTGTTTCTAAGTTTCATGAAGCTTTTGGACGGTCTGAGATGGTAATAACCCTGCATGAAGTTTGGGGTGATTACTGGTACGAATACCTTGGCAGAGCTGGAATTTTCGGGAAGCTGGTTGAAAGATCTATGCTTGCACTCACAGACAGGTTTATAACAGTAAGCCAAAAAACTGAACGGGATCTTCAGGCCATTAAAAAAACTGATAGATCCATGATTGTACCCAACGGTATAGATCTTAACCAGATTAAGATGGTTGAAAAACGAAATATGGATGTGGATCTGCTGTTTGCAGGCAGGCTCATCAAGGAAAAAAAGGTTGATCTCATGATCAAAGCCCTTCCAGAAGTTGTTGAAACCTATCCTCATCTCAAGTGCATGGTTGTGGGTGACGGTCCAGAAAGGGCCAGACTCGAGAAATTAAGGGATGATCTTAATCTCACCAATGTTGTTGAGTTTTCAGGATTTATGGATGGCTACACAGAACTTATAAGTACCATGAAGGCTTCTAAATTACTTGTACTCCCAAGTGAAAGGGAAGGTTTTGGGATGGTGGTTGTTGAGGCCAATGCTTGTGGTATACCAGTAGTGGTTGTTGACTATCCAATGAACGCAGCGAAGGATCTGGTTGTAAATGGTGAAAACGGTTACATCTCAAAACCTGACCCTCAGGACCTTGCAAAAAATATAATTAAAACCATTGTAAATACCGATAATATGAGGGAAAGTTCAATGGCCATGGCCCAAGACTATGACTGGGAAAAAATAGTGGACAAGTTAGAAGCTGTTTACGTTGAAACAGCAAGGGAAAATTGAATAAATTAATAATTCAATGATTTTTGAGTGTGTTGATAGATTTTTTTAGGGTTAATTTGATGATGAGTGATATTTTATGAAGATACTACAAACACCTGTGCGATTTTATCCATTTATAGGAGGGGTTGAAAACTATGTTTACTACCTTTCAAGGGAACTTGTGAACCTGGGGCACAGTGTTAAAGTTATATGTGCCAATGAACCGAAAACTGATGCATATAATACTGTTGATGGGGTGGAGGTTTCAAGGTTAAACTACTGGGGTAAGATTGCTAACACCAACATCACACCTAACCTGCCATTTAAACTCAACAGTGAAGAGTTTGATATCCTCCACACACACATACCAACACCATGGAGTGCAGATTGGAGTAGAATTATAGCTAATAGAAAGAATAAGCCATTAGTTGTGACTTACCACAACGATATAATAGGTAATGGAGTGGCAAATTATATTGCCAGTTTTTACAATAAAACTGCCCTTAAGAAACTGTTAAACAGTGCCGACAGGATAGTGATAACCCAGCCCAACTACCTGAATTACTCACCATATCTGCCAGAGCACAAAGAAAAGGTCGAGGTCATTCCTAACGGTGTGGATGTGGATAAGTTTAAACCATCATCAATAAAAGAACAAACAAACACACTGTTCTTCTTAAGTCTTTTAGATGAATTTCACGAATATAAAGGACTTGATTATCTTTTGGAAGCTGTTAAAATTGTCAAGAGATCTGTGCCTGATGTGAAACTGTTGGTAGGTGGTAAGGGAGTTTTAATGGATCACTACATAAAGAAAACTGAATCCATGGGATTGTCAGCTAATGTTGAGTTTCATGGATTTATTCCAGATGAAAAGATGGCAGACTATTACACTCAGGCCAGCATATTTGTGCTTCCATCCATATCTTCGCTTCAGGAAGGGTTTGGAATTGTTGCACTCGAAGCCCTTGCATGTGAAACACCTGTAATAACAACAGATATTGTTGGAATATCATCGGATCTTAAAGGAGAAAATTCAGGGCTGATTGTGGCTCCAAAGGATAGTGAAGAACTTGCAGATGCCATTCTCCAGCTTCTTGAAAATGAGGAACTTAGAATGGGAATGGGTGTTAATGGCCGTAACCTTGTAAAAGCTAGTTACACTTGGAAGGGTATTGCCCAGAAGATGGAAAAAGTTTATTATGAATTAGTATAAAATTAACTTAAATCAACAAATTTTTAGTCATAAAATTTAGTTTTAATACGTTATAGGGGATATTTAACAACTCCCAATCAGCATCGATTTTCTGGAGATATATTAATATGATGGAGACACTAAAGAATTTTGGAATGAAAAAATGGATATTAACTCTATTCACCCTTCTTTTAATAACAGATCTTACTATTATCCTGAACATTCCATACCTCAGGGAAATAACAGTTTTTTTAACACTCACAATCATACCAGGCATTTTAATCATTCATATCATGCGTTTGAATCAGCTTGAATTCATTAAAAAACTGGTTCTCTCTGTGGGTCTGAGTATTTCCTTCATCATATTCTCAGGACTTGCAATAAACACTCTCTACCCCTTGATATTAAAACCACTATCACTTGTACCTTTACTGGTAATTTACAATATCTTAATAGTTGTAATGGGACTCATTGCCTACCAGCGAAATAAGGACGACTTTTTGCTTGGAGAATTCCTTAATATTGACTTTAACTTCGATGGAAAGTCCACAGCACTCATGGTTACGCCCCTGTTTTTCCCTGTCATGGCCATAATTGGCACATACCTCATGAACAACTTTGAGAATAACACAGTACTCATTGCAATGCTTCTTCTCATACCTGTTTACATGGTGGTGCTTGCAGCGTTTCGGAAACAGGTTTCAAATTCCACTTATCCAGTTGCTTTATGGGCTATTGGTCTTTCTATCCTGTTACTCTATGGTCTCACAAGTAGTCATATCATGGGAAGGGATATTAACAGTGAATATTACTGTTTCTTTTTAACCATCACCAACAATCACTGGAACATTATGGACTTTTACAATCCTTACAATGCCTGTTTAAGTCTTAACATACTTCCAGCTGTTTATCAAGTGCTTTCAGGTTTAAGCCCTGAGTACGTGTTCAAGCTTTACAATGCATTTATAGCCTCTTTCACACCACTTATACTCTACATAGTTGCTAACAAATACCTCTCAAAGAGGTATGCATTCTTTGCATCTCTGCTCTTTGTGTTTCAAATATTTTTCTTCAACTTCCTCGGAGCCATCAGACAGGAAATTGCAATACTGTTCTTCTTCCTGGCATTCATGGTGATACTCAGCACTGATTTCACCAAGAAACAGCAGAAGATACTGTTCCTCATACTGATGTTTTCATTGATAGTATCTCATTACAGTACTGCCTATGTAGCATTTGCCTTAACAGTACCAATACTCCTTTTACCGCTTTTCAGAAGTATTTATCATGAACGGAAAATGTGTTATGAGAACTTCGACATCATACTCGTGACCCTGGTTTTCATTGGCATATGGTACCTTCTATATGCACATATACAACTCAGTGCAGGAACCCAGGCAGTTCAAACAACGATAGCAGCTTCAACTGCACCTAGTAGTGGATCAAGCTTTGCAACGAGTAAAGGAGACTTCGTGTTGGGTGTGCTTGGAATTAAACTCAAATCTTTACCTAACACCCTGAGTGTCATTGCACATGATCTTATATTTGGAACCATTATCATTGGCCTTCTTGAGATTGTGAGGAGATTTAAGCACTACAAACTGAAATTTGGAATGGAGTTCATACTGGGTGTGGTTATTTCGCTGGTTCTTCTGGTGATGTTCATTGTGCTTCCATACATTTCCCTTGCCTATGACCCTGCAAGACTGTTCTTCCAGGTCTTAATATTCCTTGCTCCTGTGTTCATTGTAGGATGTATGGCAATGGCCAAGTTCATACACAAACCCAAATGGGACATCGTACTAATACTGTTCCTTTTAATCTCGCTATTTAGTTGTGCAAGTTATTTACAATATCACTTCACAGGTATGCCTTATTCAGCTACCTACGACTCGAATGGAACTGTGAGGGGTGAGGTGTTTGTAAATGACAGCGAATTATCAGGTGTTACTTGGCTTCAGAATAACAGGATCGATGATCTTCCAATCTATGGGGATATGAGGGAAACAAGTAGATTTGGACTGGCAAACTTTAGGGAAGCTAATTTAAACACCTCATTCTTCCAGTGGAACATGACAGTACCTTCACAATCGGGTTACATATATATGGGAAGTTTGAACATCAACAAGAATGAAGTTCTTCAGATCTACGATGACATCCAGATCACAGATATGACCATCTACGAGAGGATACTCCAGAATAAGGATATTATTTACAATAGTGGAGGAAGTCAGATATGGACCTGAAATCTCAGGAAACATCTGATACCAAAATTTTAATGGTACACCACACTGCAATGTGGTACAGAAAACCATTCTTCAAGAGGTTAAGTCAGATATATCCTATAAGGTTTTTTTTCACCAATGTTGACAGTTACAACAAGACCTACGACACAGATCTTAAGGGAGAAATAGAAGGTCTGGAGGGTGTTGACTACACTGTTGTTAAAAATTATCATGGACTGTCTTTTGGAGCCATGAAGGCCACCTTCGGTGATTACGATGTGTTTGTGGGTGGTAGCTGGGATACCTTAACAGATCTGATTGAAACCTTGGTGTACTTCCTGGTGGTTAAACTCCGGAGAAAACCCTTCATACTTTGGAGGGAGGACTGGGACTGGAATGTTAAATCTCTCAAAAGATCCCTGGTCAAAAAGTTTGCAGGTTTCATAGGAAGAAATGTGGATGCCATCTTGGTTCCTGGGACTAAACACCGTGAATTTTTTACTAAACTGGGTGTTAAACCTGAGAATATATTTATCATGCCCAATGTGAGCAACATTGAAGCATCCCAGGATGATCAAATAATCAAGGATGAGATTGAGATGGAATTAGGTCTTGAGAACATGAAGGTTGCAATGTTCGTTGGTAGGCTCATCGATCTTAAGGGTGTTGATTATCTTATCAAAGCATTTGAGGGTGTGGCAGCTAAGCTTGATGATGCTGTGCTTCTGATTGTTGGTGAAGGTCCTGAGAAGGCTTCTCTCGAAGCACTGACACATGATCTTGGTCTTGATGGCAGTGTCATTTTCACGGGTAACATCGACAACTCCAAGCTCGGAGCCTACTATATGCTTGCAGATCTCTTTGTGCTTCCATCCATCACAACCTACTTTGCTGATGCATGTCCACTGGTTGTTAATGAAGCCATGTACTTTTCAAAACCTGTTATAACCAGTGATGCTGTCGGAACCACCTTCATGATAAAGGATGGTGAGAATGGCTTTGTTGTGCCTGAGAGAAATTCAAAAGCCCTTGAAGAAGCCATTATAACTGTTTTGTCAGATCCTGATTTGATTGTGACCATGGGTCAGGCATCTAAGAAGCTCATCACTACCAGTTTCAGGTACGATAACATGATAGATGGATTTAACCAGGCTGTTAATCATTCTACTAGGATAAATTGAATTTTTTATAAATTTACCTGTAATTATCGGCTTTTTTTAACTTTTGCATTATTATTTTATTAATACTTCTTAAAGGAGCGTTATAAAAAAAGTTAATCTAAATTTTGTTAGTTTTAAAAATAAAAAAAAGTCAGATGATATGATGTTTTTTATCATCTAAATATTATATGGTTTTTTAGGTCTTTTCAGATTTTAATCTGGTTTTTGAGAACAAGTAAACACCTATAACAAATAGTATGGTAGTGAGTCCAATTGCAGCTGCTATGTTATAGACTATGCTGTTCCAGCCTCCACCATTAGTTAAAACTGTTCGAAGGGCTGTAGCAACCTGGTACCATGGTAAGATTGAGTATATCTGAATTTCCTGGCCCATAAATGTGCCTATAACTACCTGTGGTAACTGGAAGAAAGCACCAACAAGGAAACTTACTGGTACAGCAATCAATGTTCCAAGCTGACTTGCCTGTGGAGGATTCTTAGCAAATGATGCTATGATCATTCCAAGGGAGATTGATGCAACACCACCAATTATACCCACGATCACAGCCAGCACAATGGAAGTGATACCTCCCTGCCAGTGAAATCCAAACATTATGGCAACTACCAGGAGAATGACTATCTGTGCACCTGCAACAAGTGACCATGGGAGTAATCCTCCGAATAGGTAGTCAAATGATGTCATTTCTGAAAGTTTGAGCCTTCTTAAGGTTCCTCCTTCAACTTCTTTGGTTAACATGGCCGCTACACTGGTTGATAGTAATAAAATTGCAAACACCATCATTCCAGGGGCTATGTAATCAAAGGCTGTGAAGGACTGTGTGCCTGGAATACCTTCAATATCTGTCTGGATATAAGCTTGTGGTTCAACACCGCCCAACGCTCCTATAATACCATCCTCATAGGAACCCACAACACCAGTTAATATGCTGAGTGATGTTCCAAATCCACTGTAACCTTTATCACCACGTATGATGAGTTTTGATGCTACAGAGTTTGAACTGTTAAGTGTTGTCGCTGCTCCATTGCCTGATTTTACGCTTTGTTCCATTTCTAGAATTGATTGACTGAAACCTGGAGGTATTATTAATTCTAAATCCACATTTCTCTGTTTCACCAGATTGGTGGCATTATCTTCTGTTGTCTGGGTGATGTTGAAGAGGTTTACATCACTGTCCTGGTACTTCAACCCCTTCATCGTGTCAGTGAAGTTGTTTCCATAATTCACTGTTGTTCCGTTGGGTAGTGTCACTCCATTATCCAGGTTTACAACTGCTATGCTGTTGGGTTGATTATCCTGACCCATGGTTCCAAATGCAAAGCTGAAGATGAGCATGAAGAATATTGGAAGGAGCAGTATGAAAAATAAAGCTCTTCTATCCCTTAATAGTTCTTTTAAATCTTTTGAAGCTATACTCATGAATTTCATTTGATTCACTCCCTGAGTCCTGTTCCTGTAATTTCAATGAAAACATCTTCGAGGGTGTTCTGTCTGACAGATAGATCATCTATTTGTATATCTGATTTTTCGAGCTCCCCAACTATCTTTGGGAGTTTGCTCACTGCATTGAAGGCTCTTAAATTTATTTTTCCATCAACTTCCACTACTGATATGATACCTTCAAGTGTTTCCAGATATTTCTTCACATGTTCCTTGGACTCTTTATCTGGAAGTGTCATTTCTATTACATCTCCCTCTCCGATTTCTTTCTTGAGATTTTCAGGTGTGTCTAGTTTAAGGAGTTTTCCATGGTCTATAATGGCAACTCTGTCACTTAACCTGTCAGCTTCATCCATGAGGTGTGTTGTGAGGATAACAGTTTTTTTATCATCGTCCCTGAGGGATCGGATGTAACTCCATAGGACACGTCTTGATTGTGGATCTAAACCTTCGCTTGGTTCATCCAGTAAAACTATTTCTGGCTCGTGAATCACTGCCATTGCAAGGTTTAAACGGCGTTTCATGCCTCCACTTAGATTTGAAACTAGGGTGTCTGCCTTGTCAGTGAGGTAGAGGTCCTTTAATAGGGTTTCAATTCTTTCTTTTAGGATGTCCTTGGGTACAGTGTACATGTCTCCCATGAGCTTTAAATTTTCATAGCATGTCAGGTTTTCCCAGAGAACCAGTTCCTGGGGACATATGCCTATTGTTTTTTTGTCCATCTTTTCAACTTCTTTAGAGTTAACCAGGACCTTTCCACCTGGGGACTTAGAAGTCCAACCATCATATTTATGGACGTGGTTTTTCCTGCTCCATTGGGGCCTAAAAAACCAAATACTTCCCCCTTCTTTATTTTCAAATTTAATTTATCTACAGCCAGAAAGTCTCCAAATTTTTTGGTGAGATCCTGAGCTTCCATCACATATCCTGTCATTAATTAACCTCTTTCTATTTATAAACCATAATAAATTTGATTCGAGATTTACATCATGTTAAATTCTTTTAATTGGTGCGTATCCCTGTACATTGTATTATTTATCATAGGAATTTTGGAAGGAATTTGTTTCTTACTAAGTGTATTACCATGAGTACCAGGTATACAATGAAGGCCACAACTATGAATGGATAGATTGTTATGTCTCCAAAGATCAGCTGGAGTACAATTCCTATTATGATACTTGCCACAACGAAAATAACCAGGGATCTTGCTATGTATATTAATGTATTCTTAATATTGTCTGAACTGGCTTTTTCTTCAGGGTACATGGCTGCTAATTCTTCAGCTGGCCCCATTCTAGATATTATTTCTTGAATAATATTTTCATCAACCGGTACATTTCTTTCCTCTGCTAAAGCATCTGCACTGTCTAAGATATGGGCAGTTAACTCTCGTGAAACTTCTTCTCGTTGTTTAGAGCCCATATTTTTAGTTACCCTTTTGATGTAATTCTTGATAAGATTAGAGTGCATTGTCTAACTCTCCTTTGTCTTGAATGTTAGTTTCAAGTTGTATAATTGTGTCGATGAGTGTCTTAAAAGTACTTAACCAGTTCAATCTAATTTCCTTACCAAGTTCTGTTATGATGTAATATTTACGGGGTCTGGGCCCACCAGTTTCCCACCTGCTGGAAAGCAACTCGTCACCTTCAAGACGTCTAAGAAGCGGGTATAAAGTGCCTTCTTCCACTTTTAATCCTGTATCATTCAGGTTTTTAATTATTTCATACCCATATTTCTCATTATCTAAAAGGCAGACTACTGCTAACTGCATCACTCCCCTTCTCATTTCAATCTCGAATTTCTCAAAGACCTGCTTCATAGTCTACCTCACATTATAATATAACACACATATTTGTATCACATACTATACTGTACGACACAATGTATATAAAGTTTGGGTGCATTTTTTTCTAATTCTTTATAAGATATTTTAAATCAGCAAATAGGGGATAGGACATTAAAAACTAACATAAATGATTATACATGTTAAAAATCATCTAAAATACAGGTAAAATGACTATTAGGCCTATTCATTGCAGATCATGCTTTTATGGACCTTTCTTGTGACTTATAAAAATAGTGTGAAAATTAGTTAAATCTCCAATTAGAGATAGACAGATACTTCTTGGTAAAAATCAGATACATAGGAATTATTTTTTAGTAAATCAAAGTCCCAATATTCGATTTAATGTTAATAGAGAGATATTTAAACTGGAATCAGTTCTCAGTTTCATAACGATAATTATAAATATTGTTGTATTAAGATGTATTAGAGTGTAATAGTTTTTTGTATTTATGATATTAATCCAGCATTAATTGTGAGGAGGAGTATGGATATGAAATTCAATGAGTTGGTTAACAAGGAAGTAATTGATCAAAAGGGTAACAGCCTTGGTAAAGTAAAGAACATTGAATGGGATAATGAGACAAAAGAAGTCATCAATTTTGAAATTAGCACCGGCGGATTTAAGGATGCCCTTGGAATGGGAGAACACCAAATATTAACCTTTGATAGTATTGAAAGCATCGGGGACAAAGTGTTACTAAAGAAACAAACAGTTGAACCAGTGCAAACACCGGCAAAAGAAGAAAGTAACGATGATTTAGAGGACTACTACGGTCTATAATCTCAAAAATATTTTTATTGCACTAAATTTTTTTTAAAATATATGTTTTTTAATTATTGTGCCGTCTTTTTAATACTCGAATGTCTTGGATATTTAATTTTCAAAGCCAAATCCCATAGTAGAAATCACTATATCATATCTATGATTTTTTTTTGTATAGATGGTTTTTTGTTAGATCTTGGAGATAATTACTCCCATGTAAAGTATGGCTACCTGTAAGAGGTAAAGTGGCAGGTATGGGTAGTAGTGTTTGTTGTGAAGTTTTAAAAATTTTAGATTTACTTCAATCTCCATTTTAACCTTTTTAATCGGAGCAGAACTTCGTTTTTTCCTTGAAACTCCCTCTTTATGCCATATTCTTGAACTGTGCACATTCACAATTTTGTAGCCAAGTTCTTGCAGGTTTATACACAGATCTATGTCTTCGTTTCCAAAGAAGAGCTGGTTGTTCAGGTATTTGATTGGTACTTCCTTGGTTTTTATCATCATGGCTGCACCGGATACCCAGTCACATTCAACATTACTTGCTTCCACCTTAGGATCTACATCAACCATATCATAGTATCCCGGGTACTTTTTAATGTTCACGACTCCGCAGATATTGGATGGTACATCTGTTCTTCCTTCATAGTCGTAGTAGTATATTACAGGACCCACCACACCAATTTTCTCATCCTTTTCAGCAACCGCCACAAGTTTGTTTAAAAAGTCATGTTCAACCACTGTGTCATTGTTTAGAAGCATGATGTAATCCGGCTTCGATCTTAGAGCAATCTTGATCGCTATGTTGTTTCCCTCTGCAAATCCATAGTTCTCATTATTCTTCAGTATGTAAAAATTTCTGGCCTCCACTGTTTCTGAGGTGTCTAGCTGGTTGTACCTGTCTTCAGAGTATTCCAGATACTTGATGGGTTTGTTGTCTTGATCGTAGTTGACAAATTCTGATTCAACCCTCAAATGACCATCTAAATATTCGTGTATCTTCGTGATTGATTCATCATGGGAGTCGTTATCAACTAGGAGCACATCAAAATTAGGATAATCTATTTGATACAGCGATTCTATGCATTCTATTGTATCTTCCCAACCATTCCAGTTGAGTATTATGATTTTAACTTTAGGATTCATGGTAATCTCACTAGAATTCATTAATATATTACATATTAAGTGATATACTAATTATGTATTTAATAAGGGGATTTGCTAATTAAGGGTTACTAATTTTAGGGTTTACTAATTGAGTAATGTTTTTATTATGGATCTTTTAAAGAATTCTTTTTGAAGAATATTTTTATGTAGATTAATTAATTTTATTGGTAACCGATTTTAAGAATGATGAGATATTGAGATTAGGTTTAGGGTTTAGGTTGACTTCACTGGATTTTTAAAACTGTTTTTATACGGTTTTTGGCTCCGGAGTAGATTTTATTTGTGAGCCAGAACCTTCTTCTCTCAAAACTCACAGGGTAGCGGGTGTTCCAGTCATACACTGTAGTGTGTATGGTACTGTATTTCTTTTTGTACTTTCGAAATAATTTCCCCAGTATCCTATAGTACTCAGGGGCAAAGGGATCTCCCGAGGATTTGTGTGTGATTGATAGGGGTAACACGTAAACATCCAATCCCATTTCATCCATCATAAGACAGTAATCAACTCCATAAAGGTGCCATCCGTCACAGGTTGCTTCATCAAAATTCCTGATTTTAAACACTTTTTTTGGAACAACTATCATGCATTCATCAAGTGTCTGAACCTTAACTGGTGTATCAATCTGTTTTTTGCCTGCAAAATGTGGATTATCTCCATGCTTTACATTGGTCACAACTTCAGGGCTTTCACTTGATTTACCTGCTATTCCTGCGGCTCCAAGGTTTCCTATTGACTTTACAAGTTTTTCAAGATCGTTCAGCCAGGTTGCTGATTCCATGAGCACGTCCTGATGGGTAAATATTATATAATCTCCACTGGCTTTATTTCCACCATGGTTTAATGCTTGGGCTGCTGATTTGAAATCTGTTTTACTGTCTTCTATCACTATGAGTTCGTAGTTTTCAGTCTGGTTTTTAAGGCCCTTGAGCAGGTAGTTGTCCAGATCTGTTCTGTTGTTGCATGTGCATACTATGGAGATCATTTTTATTGTCCATCCCGGGGTTTTTTTTTAACTCTGTTTTTTCTGTGTTTTAATGGCATTTTCAAGGTGCCATTCCATTCTTTCACCAGCGTGTTTCAGTGTCCAGAACCTTTCAACTTCTTTTAGAGAATTTATGCTCATTTCTTGGAGTTTGTTTTTGTTTTCTAGTGTTTTGGTGACTGCAACTGCAAATTTTTCCGGGTCCCTCTGAACCAATATTCCTGTTTGGTTGTTTAAAATTGTTTCGCGTACTCCTCCTTCTTTAACTCCAATTACTGGTGTTCCACATCCCATGGCTTCTATTGGAACCAGTCCGAATGGTTCGAGGTAGGGTGCGTAGAGTACGAGTTTTGCGGAGTTGTAAAGTTCAACCAGTTTTTTATCATCCACCATATCCATGATTTCCAGGTCCACCTGGAGGTTTTCAGCCATATCAACAATGTACTGTTTCCATTCCTTTACAGAGTGGTTGGCTGCTATGATGAGTTTTGGTCTTTGTTCAGGTTTTATATGGCTTAAAGATTCTATTAAAAAGTCGTAGCCCTTGGTTGGTGTTATGGTACCCACCGACAGCACAAAATCTTCTTTTGGTATTTCTGTGTTTTTGAAGATGCTGGTATCTATTCCCAGGTATGATACGTAGGAATTGAGTCCGTACTCCTTTAGTATTGATTCCCTTGAATAGTATGAGTTTGCGAGTATGTAGCTGGAGTACCCTGCATTTTTTATGTCTATTTTCAGATCCCTTTTATCCGAGTAATTGAAAACTGCAGCTTTTAATTTGTTGGGCTGGTCTTTCACCAGTTTTTCCAGTTTTTTGAGTATTAATTCATCCCTGGTTGGTTGCTGGCAGTAGTAAACTGTTGGTTTTTTTATGTACTTGAGGAAGAATGGTGAGAGTGTGTACTGGTCCTGTTCACAGAGCACAACATCATGATCCGAATCATTGATAATTCCTGCAATTTCCCTCTCAGTAGCTTCAAGATCCCTGAGTGAAATGTTTTTAATGAATGGTGGAACGTATTTAATTGATGAGTACAACCAACCCCCCACTGATTTCTTAACCTGGTGTACATGCACATCATCAACAAGCCCCTTTAATGGTAAAAACTCCTCGTTTGCAGTTGAAGGTACGTACACCTCAACACTGTGACCCTGGTGGATCAGATAATCTAATGTTCCATAGAGGGCTCTTTTAGCACCTCCACTTGGTAAATTATGAAATACTGCAATTTTCATCTCTATACTCCTTAAATAATCTTCAATTTAATATTTTATGATTGTGATATATTCTGTTTCAATTTATGATTTAACAACTTGATTAACACGATAGATCAACATGAAAGGATCAGCCATGACCCGCTGCAGTTTTGTGATGGTCTTTTCCTGGATTTGGATCAATTTTTTGTTGAAAATATCCTTAATTATCCTTATTCTGGATTGCCTTTCCCTTTATTTTAGATTAATATATTAAGTTATTATTTATTTTGAAATCCATGAATGGATACATGATTACCCTAATTAATGATGTGTTATTTTAGTTCTATTATTTCCTTATCTAATTTTGTTTTAGTGATGATTTAATATCTTTTAAAGGATTTTTGGGGCAGTTTAAAACCATCTCTCATGGAGTAGAAATATGCCCTGGCCATGTTGGAATCTCTTCTTCTTATCAACTGGTAGGTTGTTTCAAACAGGATGTACGGCACGAAGTATATTATAAACTTCAGATATCTCATGCCAACGGTGTGTTTCCTCATGAAGTAGAGTCTGTTCCTGTTTAAGTAGTACATTTTGAAGTTGTTTTCGCTGGATGATCCATACTTATGCCAGATAACAGACTGGTACTGGTAGGCTGATCCATATCCCTGTTCCTGTCCTGTTGTACACCAGTCCACATCTTCCCAGTACATGAAGTAGTTCTCATCAAGTCCTCCGATTATTTCTATGACCTGGCTCTTTACAAGTACGCATACCCCTCCTATGTAATCTGGTTCGATGTAGCTATCGAGGGATCCATCATCAACCTCATTAAAACCTATTCCTTCAACCTCGGCATGAGCATAATCTATCATGCCGCCACCAGCTTCCTGTATAGTTGATTCTTTATCGTAAAAGAGTGTTTTTGCCCCTACAAAACCTATTTTTGAGTTTGTTTCACCTGTTTTTACCAGTTCCTTTAAAAAGTTTTTATCCACCACAGTGTCGTTGTTTAATAATAATAAGTAATCAGGATTCAGTTCATCCATGGCATATTCCATTGCCACGTTGTTTCCCCCAGCAAATCCCATGTTCTCAGAATTTCTTATGAGTATTAAACTTTCATCACCATTTCCAGGAGCTTCCCCTTTTTCAACTAGTTTAATTGGTTTATTTGATGTTCTGTACTCGTAAAATTCTGATCTCAAGGGCATATCACCCTTCAAGTAGTCATTGATACGCTGGAGAGAATCATCCTCTGAATCATTGTCAACCAGGATAACATTGTAGTTGGTGTAGTTGATCTGATACAAGGATTCAAGACATTCTACTGTGTCTTCCCATCCGTTCCAGTTAATGAGGATAATAGAAACTTTAGGTTCCATGGTTTCACTTATGTTCAGTAAAGGTTTTTAGTGTTTGTTATTTCTACCATTATTTACCCAGTTATTAGTTTCTCATCACAATCTTTATCAGGTATTTTAAACCTTGAATCAGGTACTTAAATCTTGAATGCATATTCAATTTAGAATGTTATAATTTTGAAAAATGTTGAATAAAACAGAATTATTTTTATTTGAAGCTTGACTAAGATATTAGATAGTATTTAGATAATATTCTAAAGATAAACCAAAATAACAATTTTTTTGGAGAACTTAAAGATCATGTTAACATTATCCACCATCATACTCAACTACCGAGACCCTGAACTCACAGCCAGATCTGTGCAGGCTCTTAAACAGTCAGCCAAAGCTACTTGTCTTGAAACCCAGATCCTGGTGGTAGACAACAGTGCTGAAGAAACTGCAAAAGCTTTAAAAAAGCTAATTGGTACCTATACAACCATAATTGAGAATATTGAGAATCATGGATTTTCAAGGGCGAACAACCAGGGAATAGAACTGGCAACAGGGGATTACATACTTCTCTTGAACAACGACGCATTTGTAAACCCAAAAACACTCAAAGCCGGCATTGAATACCTTGAAGCCCACAGTGAATGTGGTGTCTGGTCACCCAAACTCGTTGGTGAGGATGGGAAGTTCCAGATTTCATGTGCAAAACTCCCATCTCTTCGGGGTTTGATAACCGAGTACATCCAGTTTGAAAACCATGACTGGTATCCTGACCTTGAAAACTGGACTGAACCCCATGATGTTGGCAACGTGGTTGGGGCCTACATGTTATTTAGAAGTTCCCTTATTCATGAGGTTGGATTGCTTGATGAGGATTACTTCTTCACTGTTGAGGATGTTGATTACTGTAAACGAATTCATGAGGCAGGTTACAAGGTTATCTATGATCCACGCTACAGTGTGGTGCATATTGGCGGTGCATCACAACCTGGAAAATGGGTGAACGATCCCCACATACACAGAAACAGGAAACTCTACTTCAAAAAGAACCATGGGATCATCCAGGGTGCAGTTGCTGGGTTCATAATGTGGACGGGAATTAAGATGCGTAAATTTATGATGTGGAGGGCAGGTGAACTATGAAAAAACTGACTATAACTGTGATAATTCACACTTACAACGAAGAGAAAAACATCAAAAACTGTTTGGAGTCTGTTAAATGGGCTGATGATATAGTTCTGATAGATAACTACAGCAACGACAGAACTGTTGAAATAGCAGCCCGTTACACAGACAGGATCTTCTACATCGAAAGAACAGGTCTTGCTGAGCAGGCCCGAAAATTTGCTGTTGACCAGGCTCAAAATGAATGGGTGCTGGTTGTGGATGCTGATGAAATGGTTCCACCTCTGATGAAACTTAAACTCGAATCAATAGTTAACCAGGACCTTGGAGATGTTGTTTCCATACCCCATAACAACTACTTCTTCGGAAGTAAAATGGAGAGAACTGGATGGGGACCACTTCAAGACACTCACCTCAGATTTTATAAGAAATCCTGTGTGAATCTGTCTCAAAAAGTCCATTCCGAGCCGGAACTATCAGAGTCTGCCAGAATTTTCAGCATCACAAACCCTGATGAGGGATTTGTACATTTCAACTACTTCGATGTTGAACAGTTCATTGAAAAGATGAACAGGTACACATCCATCGAAGCAGTGGGACTCTACAAAGCTGGCGAAGACCTGAATTCAAGACAGTTATTTTTCCAGGTGTTTGGAGAATTTAAACTGAGGTACTTTTCATTTAAGGGTTACAAGGAAGGTTTCACAGGACTTTCAATGAGTCTGATGATGGCTGCCTACAGACTGACAGTTTTGATGAAGCTCAAGCTCATGAGAAACTACAGCTCCGATAAACCACGGGCAGAAGTGAGGAAGGAATATCAAAAAATTGCTGATAGTATCATAGGGGAATATGAAAAATAAATTTCCCACCAATTTTCATTTTAAACAGTAATTTATTTTGTAGTTCCATATCAAGTGCTAATGCTTTTGAATACTATTTATGATTTGTTAGTTGATTTGAAGCTTTAATTAGTTTTCTATCATATGTTTAATCTTTCTTTTACTGTTTTATGGTTTTCAGGATATTTTATGATTTTTTTCCGATGCATAGTCTTTCTATTTCTTCCAGTGACTTTCCTTTGGTTTCTGGCACATGGAAATATACGAATATTAGTGCGAAAACTGCTATTAATCCGTATAGCCAGAAAGTTCCAGATACACCCAGTAATTCGATGATAGTTAAAAAAGTGATTGCAACCACGAGGTTGGTGGCCCAGTTTATCATGGTAACAGTGCTCATTGCCCGTCCCCTTATTTTAAGTGGGTATATCTCAGCTATCATTAGCCAGAATATGGGTCCTAAACTTATTGCAAAGGATCCTACATAGAGCATGAGGCATATTACAGCAACCCATCCCAGTGATTCTGTTAAACCTGGAATTGCAAATGCCAGTCCAATTATTCCCAGACTCAGGATCATCCCCATTATACCCACCAGTAGTAGCGGTCTTCTTCCAACCCTGTCTATAAGCAGTATTGATACCACTGTAAGGAGTACATTTATCAAGCCAATTCCTACTGTTGCAAGTATGGTGACTGTTACTGTTGTAAACCCTGCAAATTCCATGATGGTTGGAGCGTAATATATCACGGTATTTATTCCTGTTAGCTGTTGAAATGCTGCTAGACCTATACCTATTATCAGTGCCGATCGTATCTTAGGATCCAGTAGATCGGACCATTTTCCTTCATTTTCAAGTAGTAAGGTTTCTTCTATTTCTTTCACTTCTTTATCAACATTTTTTATGCCCCTTATTCTTTCAAGCACCTTTGTTGCTTTAGGTTTGTATCCTTTGCTTATGAGCCATCTAGGGCTTGGTGGCATGAATATCATTCCAAATGCCAGGATTATGCTTGGGAGCACTGCCATGCCCAGCATCCATCTCCAGGTTTCTGTGGGTGCAAAGTACAGATCAACCATGTAGGATAGTACTATTCCCATGGTTATGGCCAGTTGATTTAAAGATACCAGAGCTCCTCTGATGTTGATTGGTGCAACTTCTGCTATGTACAAAGGCACTATAAATGATGCCATTCCTATTGCCACACCCACAACTATTCTGCTGGTTACGAGTGCGTATACATTTGGACTGAATGCTGAGAATATTGCTCCCATACCAAAGATGATGGATGACAGCACTATCATAATTTTTCTGCCGTACTTATCAGCCAACAGCCCGCTGACAGAAGCTCCTATAACAGCCCCAATTAAAACTGCGCTCACTGTTATTTCTTGTGCTGTGCTTGAAAGTATAAAATCGTCTCTTATAAATAATATAGCTCCTGAGATTACTCCTGTATCATATCCAAATAGTAATCCTCCTATGGATGTGATGGCAGCAACCAGGATGACAAATATGTTAATATTGGTAATATTTTTAATTATCATTGTTATCCCCTTGAAAATATGATTTTTATCATTAAACTGTACAAAGTATTATATATTAAAACTTTTACATTTAAAATTAAAAATTAAGTTGATATAGTTCTTTAGATATATCTTTATAGACAAGTTCAACTAAGGAAAGCTTTTAATCCTAAAATATGTGATTAAACCAGTTTTATTGTGTGGTTATTCTATGGTTCAGCTCAATGATTATTTGAATAAAGCAAAAAAGGAGAATTATCTTCCAGGTGTAATTGCGTACAATCGAATTGATGGGCCGGGTTCTAGCCTGGATCTCAGGGAGTTTCAGCAGACGTTCTGGAGACTGCCCAGCTCTATTTCTGGGAATGATCCTAGAATGAAATGGACTGAAAATCTCCCCAGAACTGTGGGAATAACCATTGATACTGGTACTAAAATTGAAGCTCATCCATATGATCCTGAGTTAATCTGTGTTGAATCCATTGAGTACGATACTGAAATGGTTGGTGTTCCAGGGGAAATTGTTCCTTTAAAAGAGAACTGGATGTTAAAAATACTGGAAATATTCAATCTCCAGGGTGTTAAGTTGGTTTTGAAAAATTTGAGGGAAGGCATACATTCTTCGGGTCTTGGAGGTTCTGCAACCGCCACTATTGGTGTGTGCATTCTTGCAAATGAATTGGCAGGTAGGCCCTTTGATAATGTTCAGCTCGTTTCTCTGGCATCTAGAATTGAGCAGGATATGGGTGTGAGTATAACCGGTACACAGGAACAGTCAAATGTGGTGTTTGGAGGAGTTACAGATTATGTTTGGTTTCCCTGGGGAATTCCAGGCATACAAAGTTTTGGTTATGGTGGTTCACTGCGATTTGAACTGATTAAAGAATCTGATTACCATGTTTTAGAGGATAGAATTGCAATTTTCCATTCTGGACATCCCAGGGACAGTTCTGATGTTAACACAGTTTGGGAAGAAGCTTTAAAAACTAATAAAGGTTACAGTTTACATTCTAAAAAGTTGGCTGTGGCTTATAAGTTTAGAGAGGGTTTGAGACTTAGAAAATGGGGTCATGTTCAAGATTCTATCGAGGAATATCGTGAAATACGTGAAAACCTGTGTGCTGATTATATGAAAGGATCAACTGAAATATGGCAAGAAGCTGAAAATCATGACTCTGCTGTTTTTCCTCTTGGAGCAGGTGGTGGTGGAGCTGTTTTCCTCTTTTCTAAGGATAAAGAGTCTATGGATAATTTGAAAGATGATATTCGCGGTAGATTCCTAGAAATACCCACCAAAATACGATCTAAAGGTCATGAATTAATTAATCTGGGAAATGAGAATACTCTCCAAACTGGAAACTCTGAATAAACTCGTAATTTAGAAATTTATTTTCTGTCTTATTCTCTCAGTTCAGCTTTCCAGTAAAATTTTTTCCCCATAATTCTATGTTTGAGTGTTTAGGTTGTTATATTGATGTTGTAGCTGTTTAGTTTCCAGGTTTTCTAATATCTTCCTTCATAAGTTGGATTGTGACTTCGGTGATTCGTTCAAGTTCACTCACGGAGGTGTATTCTTCATTTGAATGGCAGCTGTTCATGGCAGCGGCCAGTACCAATCCTTTAATTCCGTGTTGTTCGAGGTTGTTGTTGTCGCTGCCTCCAAAGGTTGAGCAAAGTTTGCAGGGGATATCCAGTTTTTCACATACTTCCTGAAATCTCATGACCACGGGATGGTTCAGTGGTGTTTCATAGGCTTCGATATGCATCTCATGATTGATTTCTAGTTTGGCCCCATGTTCTTCTGTTACCTTTGTAAAGATTTTTATGACCTCATCTAATAGTACGTATGTCTCGTCGTTTGAGAAGCTTCGTATTTCTCCCTTAACTCCACAGAGGTCAGGGATTATGTTGGGTGCACGACCTCCCTCTATGAGTCCAATGTTTAAGGTGGATCTGGTGTTTAACCTACCTGTTTTAAGCTCTGAAATAGCTTTTGCTGCTACTATTATTGCGTTTACTGTGTCTGTTGATTTGAAGTTGGAGTGGCCTGATTTTCCATGGACTATCATATCAAAGGTCAGGAGGGATGGTGCTTTGTAGGCTGCCGATCCAACATCTCCAGATAGGTCCAGTGTGTAGGATTCCTTGGATTTGATGATGGAGTAATCAAAGAATTTCGATCCCAGCCCATATATCTCTTCAGCCACGCAGAACAACAATTCTATAGGTCTGTGATTAATATTTCCTTCCTGGATGGTGGTAATGGCTTCAATTATTGCAGATACACCGGATAAAGCATCTGATCCTAATATGGTTTTTCCATCAGAAGTTATCATACCATTTTCATGCATTATCACCTTTTTTCCACTTGCAGGTTCTACAGTGTCCATGTGTGCACAAAATAATAAGGGTTCTAAGGATTTATCTCCAGCTAAGTATCCGTAGAGGTTTCCGCTGTTACCCCCTATCTGTTCACCCACCAGGTCCTCGTGTATTTCAAATCCCAGTTTCTCAAGTTTCCCAGTTATGTAGTCGCATACCTGTCTCTCTTGTAGGGATGGACTATAAATATCAATTAAATCTAAAAATGTACCTGTTAAACGTTTTATATTCATTAATTCACCTTATCTATTGGAAAATTCCCTAATCTAGAAACATATCTTAAGTATAAATGTTAAGTATAAAAGAAATTCAGTTTTTAATCATTTTATTATGAATTGATTGTTTCTAAAATTTGATTCTCCTTATCATTCATTGAAGTGAGTTTATTAAATAACCTTATATTAGTATTAGATCTTTTTTTTGTGTAAATAAGAGATGATGAAAGGAGTTTTACAATCTATATTATTACCTCTCTTGGTGTGTATAGACCTTGGATCATTGGTTGGGAGGGTTTTGAAGCTGCATTTATATTTAGAGTTTTTAAAGTCGGGCATACTGGTGGATAATATCTTCCAGTTCTCCCCCGGAGTTCAGATGTTTTATTAAATGTTGCCCGGGATTTTCCAGATTTTTAACCCTTTTGTACATTGGTTTTAACATTTTTTCTTCGTTCTGACCCCTGTGTTTCAGGCCTTCAGTAGCAAGATCCAGCACTTCTGTGATGAGTTTTTTAAGCTGGTTTTTATCCACGTAATCGGGTAATTCAAACCTCACGAACTGATTTCTTAATTCTGTTGGTGAGTAAGGCTGGTTTAATATGGATGTTTGGGATTTTAGAATCTGGTTTAGCTCATCTAACTGGTTTATGAGTCCCATATGAAATGATGGCACTGTCATGGTTTCATTTACTGGTTGTGCGCAGACACTTCTAAATTCTATTGTGCCTCGAAATGTTAGGTCTTCGAATTTGAATGATCTGAGATAGTGGAAGTCTGTTCCGTTTGGTTTGAAACTGATTGGATGGTAATTCCCTTTTTGGTAGTACTCCCCATGTATGGTTTTTTCACTGTAAAAGTCTGTTATCACCTTTGGAGGAAAGTTTATGTATTTATCTCCCTTTTCTGTACAGTATATGCTGGTTTGGAGCATGTAATCCACTAGTTCATCGATGGTTTCAGGGAGTGGGTCGTACATTCCCACGTTCTTTGTGTTGTAGCCCTGCATGCTGTTTTCCCATAGCATGTCCCTACTGCAGGCAAGTTCCATATTATCACCATTTAGTACTGAGTTTGAAAACAGCACGGCCTTTATGGGTTCTAGTCTGGAGAACAGGTTTATGGTTTTTATGAGGTCTGGGTAGTGTACATCTATTTGTGTCTGTGATGCACTGGTGAACATTCCATACTCTGGCATATCATGGAAGTTTTTTCGGTGTCTGAAGTTTTGGTAGGTGCATAGATGATGGTAGAGCATTCTGTACCTTCCATTAGGTACAGGTAGATGTCTGTTATAATTTCTGTAGGGATTAATCCCAAAACCTGTGACAAAGTGGTTTTCCATGTTTAAAAATTCCTGTATGAACGTGTAATATTTTTTAAACCTTTCCTCCACTCTGTTGAGATTTATTTCCTTGCCGAATGAAATCTCCAGGTTGTTGTAAGAACAGTCATAGGTGTAAATATCATCTGTTACTGGGTCCTCTAGTGCACAGATATTTCCTTTTTCATCTCGACCCTTTACAGAGAAGTCGAACTGTGTTTTAAATTCTTCAGTTAAGCTGTGTGTCAGTTTAAGATCTGCCGGAGCTTTATCCAGATTAATGATGGGTAATTCCAGTTCAATACCGGCATAAACATCTCGTTTATGTTTCGTAGGTTCTATGTAACGTTCATATATTAAATTTCTTAGATCCTCTTGGTTCATTCAGTCCCCCTCGCAGAGGTGTTCAATATATTCATTATCAAATTTCTATTGGAAATTTTATCATGGATTTTATCCAACACCATTAGTTAACGATTGTTATTTTTATAACTTAACTATCGTTATATTTCTTAAAGGTTCTGAACTAAGAATTGATTTCAACTTTTACACCAGCTTCTACTAATTATCAGTATGTTGCAGGGATATTTCGTTAACAAATAAAATTAGAATGTCCAAATCTAAATGAAGCTCCAAATAATTCCAGTAAATCACTATTAACACCACCAAAGTTTTTAAAGCTTTGAAAATATTTCATGTGTCCTTTACATTAAACTCCTTAGATCATGTCCATTTTACATAACAGTATATGTTTGACCTTGTTTAAGTTATTTTGCCAAAATCGGAATCAAGTTATGAATCAGTTTGGGTGGCATGATCTTCATGTAAATATTAAAACAAACCAGCAGGATATTGAAATGAAAATAAAGTTGAAAAAAATAGTTTGAAAAAATAAAGTTTGATTAAATGTTTTCTTCTAATGGATTTGTATCCCAAATTATTTGAAGAATCTGTCCAGGAATTTGAACCTGTCGATTGGAACTATCTGTGCCAATATATCATGATCTTCTCTGTCAAAGGTCCGGATGAGGAGTATGACTACAAAGTAGATTATGATGGATAGAATGATTTCTAGAAACAGGTTGATGTTTACTGTTAGTATGAAGCAAGCCATGACTGCGCTCGCTATTGCTGGTTTGAGTATCACATTTTTGAGATTAACACTGCAGAATGATTTTGAAAGTACAAAGAAGCACAGTATTATTACTATTATCTCTGTAAGCACAGTTACTATGGATGCACCGATATAACTGTAGCGGGGAATGGCCCATAAGTTTAAAACAATGTTAAAAATCATGGATATAAATGTTATCTTTAATAGTGTTGTTTGTCTGTTCATTGCAGGCAGTATACTCCCGAATATGTAGTTCAAGAAGGTTATTGGAACGGTCCATATCAGTATTTGAAGTACAATTACAGATGGTAAAAAGCTGCTCTTGTATATTAAGAGAATTATTGGTTCTGCTAAGAGGGTTACACCAACTGCAATTGGTAAGGATAGTATTGTCAGATATTTAAATGATTTCTGGTAGGTGAATTTAAGTGAGTCCTTTGATGATATGAAGAATTGAGAAAATATTGGGAATACAGATATTGTGAAGGCTGCAGGTAAAAATAGGAATGCTTCAAAGAGTCTGTATGGGGCACTGTAAATACCAACATCAACACTGGATTTAAAGAGTGATAGGAGTACTGTGTCTACTCTAAATGCTATCAGTGTAAATATTGAAACTATTGATAATGGTAATGCCGCAATCAAAGTGATTTTAATGAAGTTTAAATCGAAATCCCATTTTGGTAGCGAATATTTCCAAAAGTACACAGACAGAATGAATATTAAGCATGCCACATTTGCAATTACATATAGCAATGCAAAAAATAGAATGTCCTTGCTGAAATAAATGGCTACTATAGTACCTATTAACATTAAAACACTGTTTAATATTAGTGATATGGATTGGTACTCCATTTTCTGAAGTGCCTGAAAAATTGCTGTAAAGGTTCCGGAAAGACCGTTGAATATGATTGAAGCACCTATTATGTAAATAACCAGAACTGTCTGTGGAGGATACTGGTGGTGTACCAGGTTTACGATATTAACGAATAGAACTATTAAAACAAAGGTTAGTAATGCCAGACCTAACCGTAAAATTGTTGTGTTGGTGAAGTATTTAGTTTGAAGAGAATTATCCCTTGAAACTTCCCTTGTTATTATAGTACTCAATCCAAGATCTGTAAAAACTGCGAATATATATGCTAGACTAAGTGCTGTTGAAAGTACCCCAAATCCTGCTGTACCAAGGTATCTGGCAGTGTACATAGTGATAAAAAATCCAAGTATGTAACTTATCATCTGTGAAACAAACAGTAGTGTTGTATTTTTTGCTAATCTCTGTACCGAACTCATAAATTAATCAGCTTCCAAAGAATTAATTGAATAAAATAAGTAGTTTTTAATGGCTTATTACTGTTTCCCCATTAACCAGTATTCAAAGCCATGTCAATGTGATGATGTCATAAGTTTGGTGACATTGGTTTTTAAGGATGATTTTCTTTTTTTGCTTAGTACGTAGATCTTTGGGTTTTGCAGTCAGGGAATGAAGATTCATATTCCAGATTATACGTTGAATACTGTTAATCATACTCAAATTTTGTTTTACTGTCTTAGGGTTGTTGTTATAATTTTTATTATCATGATGGAGAATTTTGTGAATAATTTGAATTCTTAATGAGAGCAATGTTTTAGATATTTGGACATTGTAAAAGAAATTGGAAGTAAGTGTTGTAAAAAGAGATTAAAGTATTAAAAAGAGTTTGATAATGAAAGTTATTGGTATGGTGGTGTTTGACCACGATCCAATAGTTTAAATCTTATATTTGGCTTTTTTTATTGTTTTACTGTCTGTTGTCTTTTTTGAGGTAGAAGTTCAGCTGGTCTTTTATTATATCATTTAAGCTGTGTTCAATCTTGGCTCCTATCTTCTGGATCTTGTCTGTGTTTGAAAAGAGTATTGGTACCTCTGCTGGTCTGAATCTGTCTGGATTGAACTCTATTTTAACAGGGCCTTTATCTGTTTTAAGGTTTATTCCAGCATCAGAAAGGGTGTATTCCAGTTCACCTTCCAGTATCATGCGGTCCACTGCAGTTTTCTCAAATTTAACCCCATAAATACTTGAATTATCTGATTCTGTTGGATTTTCAACCTTTTTATCGCCATTGAAAGTTTCTGCTGAATCTATTTTCCAACCTGCTTCTTCGAGTCCCAGTAGTATGTAGGACAGGACTGAGTTGGTTCTCATGGATCCTTGGTTGTATACTTCACCTGATTTACCCTTGGTTGCCAGTGTCATGTATCCTTGTACTATGTCCTTTACATGGGACCAGTCCCTGAAGGCGTTCAGGTTTCCAATGGTAATGCTGTCGATCTCTCCGAATTTGAGTTTCATGATCTGGTTGGTTACTACCGATGTTACGAACATGAGCCCCCTTCCTGCTCCTTCATGGTTGAATGCCCTCGACACTGTTGTGTCCAGTCCGTATGAATGGTAGTAGTTCTGCATCAGATGGTCACCGTAGACTTTGGATACTGCGTATGGTGACATTGGTCTCAGTGGATTGGTTTCCTTGATTGGTAGTTCTGGTATGGATTCTGGCACCGGGAATATTGTACCGTATTCCTTGGTTGCGGATTGGTACTGGTTTTCTGATGATATTACCAGACCATACTCCTCGCTCGATCCTGCAAACACTATCTTGGCATCTGTGTCCTTAACCCTGGCAGCTTCAAGCAAGTTGCTAGTTCCTATACAGTTTATTATCTGTGTTTCAGCCGAATTTTCAAATGATCTTGGTACAAAAGACTGTGCAGCTAAATGGAAGATGTAGTCTGGCTCGCTTGTGTCCATTGCATTGGCAAGGGACGTTATATTGGTTAGATCACCTTCAAGCGCCTGAACATCATTTTGGATTCCATGATCTATGAGATTTTTGGGTTTTGTACCGTCTGCTCGTCTTCTTACCAGTCCAAAAACGTTTGCTTCTTGGTTTAATAGTTCCTCTGCCAGGTAGGATCCTGCAAACCCTCCCACACCTGTTATGAATATATTTTTGTCCTTCCAGTTCATTGTAAATCCTCCAGATAATATTTTGATTAGCTGTAAATTTATTTTTTTTAAATTTGTTTAATCTTGTGGTTGAAACTCTATTGATATTATTAAAATAGGATATCTGTTCTGCACTCTTTGTTGTTTGTTTTTGTATGTATTTACTTGTTGAACAGGTTGTAGGCAATGCTATCTATGGTTTTTATTAGATCGTCCTTGTAACCTGATTCAGGTTTAAATCCTATGGCCTGTGCTTTGGACACATCTGCAACAGAGTGTTTTATTTCCCCAGAACGTGCTGGTTCGTATACAGGTTCTATGTCTTTTTTAACACTTTCCTTTACCAGTTCATATAACTGGTTTATGGATGTGCTTTTTCCAAGTCCAATGTTGAATATTCCTGTTTCCTTGGATTTTGCTGCCAGTTCATTGGCCTCTACAACTCTGTCCACAGATACAAAGTCCCTTGTTTGTTCTCCGTCACCGTATATGGTTGGACGTTCATTTTTTAAGAGTTTATCTATGAATATTGGTATTACTGCAGCGTACTGTGAGTTTGGGTCCTGTTTCGGGCCGAATACATTGAAGTACCTGAGACATGTTGTTGGTAGATCGTATATTTCTGAGTACACGTTACAGTACAGTTCTGCTGTTGCCTTGCTCACTGCGTAGGGTGAGAGTGGATTTATTGGAACTTCTTCTGTTATTGGAAGTACTTCAGTTTCCCCGTAGACAGCTGATGATGAACTGAATACCAGTTTAGTCACATCTGTTTTTCTTGCTGCCTCGAGTACCTTAAGTGTTCCTGTTATATTTACTTCGTTGGATTTCACAGGGTCTTCAACACTTTGGGGTACACTTGTCACTGCTGCCAGGTGGAATACATAGTCTGCACCTTCAAATATTTCTTCGAGATTAAGGTTGTTTATGCTCCCAAACGTCGTGTCTATCCTGCTTGTGTCTAGTTCTCTGATATTTTCTATTGATCCGGTTGACTGGTTGTCAACAATGATCACGTCGTTGTTCTCTGTGAATCTTTCAACCAGATGGGATCCTATGAATCCTAGACCACCGGTCACAACTATTTTCTTATTTTTCATGTTGTATATCCTCTAAAAGTGTATTGAAACGGGTTGTTATAATACGTTGATGTACAATGTCAGTGATCTGTAGACATTTGTGTAGTTTGGTAACTTGTATAGCATGAATTCAATTTTCTGGTTTTTTCCAGAAGATTTTGCTGTGAAACTGAATGGTATTTTTTTAGTTTCATTTTTTGACAGGGTGAATGTGTTGTTGTAGATATTGGTACCGTTTTGCTTTACAACAAGATCATAGCTGGTAACGTTTTGTTCTCTGTTTACTATTCCCATGGTTAAGTTACCTGTTTCACCAATTGTCAGGTTTGTGGGATAGTTTCCTGCCTTTCCATTTTCTCCCAGTATGTAAAATTCTGTGAATTTTTCGCCAGATTTTGGATTTACTGTTATATACACTACTGCGACTATGGATGCTGCCAGTAAAATTAGAAGGATCAATGATACTACTTTATCAAACTTCATTAATACACCTTTGAAATTTAAATCTGATACTTTTTAGTTTTTACAAATCTAATTAAAAGATATTGTCTTTATAAATAATATTATCTTTGTACTTTAATATGTCCACTCTTCATATTATTCATTTACCACTGTTATAAATATTGTTGATGGGAAATAGAATGTTAGAAATGATTTATATCAATCAGCTTGGTTTACATATATTTATGTGTCTTCAAGCTTTTTGTGTCATCAATTTTTTAATGTTGCTTTAATATATTTTTCAGATATCATGTTGATTAGTAATCCCCTTAAAATGAATGATTGGCATTTTAGCAGATTTATAAAAACTGTTATTGCCCTCCAGGTTTTAATACTTTTGAGTCTTTTTCTGAGTATTTACGGCTTTGTGATTCCTGTTTTTACACCGTTGATTGGTTTTGTTTATTTAACCTTCGTTCCAGGATATCTTATACTCAGAATTTTAAGGCTTCATAATCTTGGAAATGTTAAGTCCCTCATGTTCGGGGTTGGTCTCTCTCTTTTTGTTCTCATGTTTACTGGTTACTCATTGAACATGTGTTTGCCTGTTTTCGGTGTGAAGGCTCCCTTAACCCTTGTAAACCTTGGTGTATGTTACACTGGTCTGGTGGTTGTTCTGTCTGTGATAGCATTTTTGAGGGATGGGGATTATTTTTTTGATGTTCAAGTTGATCTAAGAAAATTTTACAATCCTAACTTCTTATTTTTGTGTTTATTGCCATTTTTAGCTGTTTTTGGTGCTTACTTCATGAATCTTTACTCGAACAATCTTATAACCGTACTTTTGATGGTTTTAATTGTGTCTGTTTTGTTTCTGGTGGTTTATGAGAAGATTCCTGAAAAGATCTATATATTTGCTGTTTGGGTGGTTTCCATCTCTCTTCTCTATTCAAATTCACTTATTTCTTCCATGGTCTGGGGTTGGGATGTGCAGAATGAATTTTATCTGGCAAATCTGGTTTTAAATTATTCCTTGTGGAATTTTAACCTTCCTGATGCCTACAATGCCCTCTTGAGTATTGTTGTGGTGGCCCCTGTTTATTCTATGTTTACCCATGTTGATCTGGACAGTGTTTTTAAGCTTGTTTATCCGTTTATTTTTTCGCTCGTGCCCCTTGGTCTTTTCAAGATTTTCAGGTTGCAGTTTGACAATTCTAAGGTTGCTTTCCTTGCGGTCTTTTTATTTGTGTCTTTTAACACTTTTTTCATCGAGCTTGTGACTATTTCCAGGGAGATGACTGCGGAGTTTTTCATGGTTCTTCTTTTGTTGTTAGTTCTTGAGAAGAATTACAAACATGGTGTTGTTGCTCTTTTAACTATTTTCAGTGCTTCTCTTGTTGTTAGCCACTACTCTTTGACCTACTTTTTCCTTATTTCCATGGTGGGTGTCACCGTTCTTATGGCTGTTTACAATATTTCGAAGTTTGGTTTATCCAGAAGAACCCTTGGTTTTAACAGTTCTAATAACCTGGCCATTCTGATTTATTTGACTGTTTTCACTGGAGCTGTGGCCTATATCTGGTATGGTAACTATGCTGGTGGTCTTGCCCTTAGATCCATTACCGATGTTTTTGGTGTGGTGTTGTTGAACATTTCACAGATTTTTGGTAATTACCTTGGAAGTTTTGGTATTAGTTCTGGTATTACACTTGATTTTGTGTTGTTTGCCATGGTTGTTGTGGGTCTGGTTGTTCTTGGGGTTGTGATTTATTTGTGTGTCAAGCTTGAGAGGCAGCTGGAAAGTTATGAGGATAGCATAACCAGATTCTCCCTTTGGTTGGACTATCGTATTGTTGCATTTGTGAGTGTTGTTGTGCTTTTAATTATAACCCTCATGATCGGACCTTATAAAACATGGATTGTGAGCGTTTTACGTTATTTGAACTTTGTTTTAGTGTTCTTTATTATAATGGGTATCTTCTTCATCGTGATCGAGATGAAAATTAAGAAATTCCAGCTTAAGTATTCAGCATTTGCTATTATGGCTTTTGTTATGCTAATCGCAGGTTTTGTCTTACCATCTTTTAGAGCGGCTTTTAACATGACCCGGATATATGAAATCACCTTTTTAATACTGTCTCTATTGTGTGTTTATGGTGGTATCAAAGTTTTTGAATCGTTAGCCAAGCTCCTTAGATCTAAAAATTTGGATGAATCTACTCCTCTGAAAATTTTCAGTATTTTTCTAGCGGTGTTTTTTGTTTTCAATGCCGGTCTTGTGAGTGTGGTTTCTAATACCTCAATTCCAATGTCTCTTAACAATGGAAATCTGGCCTCGGATTACTATCCTCTTTTTAACACCCAGGAAGCCAGTTCAGCCCAGTGGCTTTCAGAAAGTAGGGTGAGCAACAGTATCTACGCCGATGTTTATGGAAGATTTATATTTAACAGGTACATCTTCTCTTCGAATGAAATAGCTTTAGGTAATGGAGTAACGGACTTTACAAGTTACAACCCTAATAATTCCTATATTTACCAGCGCAAACTCGATATTAATAATTATTACCTCACTGGCTATACAGGTATGAATGATAGAAACAGAGTATATCTCAACATGAGTGTTATTGTTAATCCAAAAAGTACGGTGTTTGATGATGGTGATTCTAGAGTTTACTATAGTTAACTTAATACTGTAAGAACACAAACAATACCTATTGATTCATTGAACAACCCTATGTGACATATTAATGAATATTTATTACGGAGGCAATATTAAACAATCCAACATTCGAATATTTGCTATTTTTTTTAATGAAATAACAATATCATTATATATTTTTTAAAAAAAAATAACATAATAATACGAATTTATAGGATTATTAATAACATATGAACAATGTTCAAATACAAAAATATAAATACCCAGAGGTAGATGTTTTATCATGATTATTCATGCTAATGTGATCCTGATCTCGAGCTATGCTGTCGCAGTGATATCATCCGTTATCGTAGGATTACTTTTAAGGATACCAATACTTCCTGAAAAGCCGATGAGGCAATCTTGGACAATCAGCATAGTATTCCCTACAGCAGTACTTGCACTTGGTTTTACTGCGATGGTTTTCAAGCTTGGTGTTGATGGATTATTAATGGCTGTTATAATTGGAATAATTACTGCACTTTTCTCCAAATACATACTAGAAAGGGTACTGCCCGAACCTGTTTTGGAGGAGTCATAATGAATGAAATTATAGCAATTATAATAGCAGCTGTCCTCTCATGGTTAAACTTCGTTTTAATAGATACATGGATGGGGCTTCCAGAGTCACCAGGTGTTAAAGGTGCCGATGTAATAGGAAGGGCTGTAAAAAAAAGAGGCGGAGATCTGGCAGGCGGATTTTTCCAGGGAAACATAGTATGTTCTCCAGATGCTTCAGCAGGAACACTTCTAGCATCAGCAGCATGTTACACCATTGGTACACCAGAAGGTGGATTGGTTGCAGCTGTACTCGTTTACTTCGGTAATAGGTTGTGTGCAGATCCTGGATACGCAGGAACAACTGGAGCACTCACAATAACAGTTATAATATATCTGGCATCATTCATTGGAATTGGACCAGAATATTTCATAGTTGGTATGGTTCTGGCAATTGTCACAATTCAGGGACTTCATCATCCTCTTGCATCCAAATTATTGGGTAAAATTGCAAAGAAAATGGGAAGGTACACCGAACTTACATAGGATGTAAAAAATAACATGAAATCCAATATTCCTATAAAGAATTCAGAGGTTATAATATAATGCTGATCGAAATATTAGGTATCATTGTACTATTAATGGCCTTAAGAACATTAATTGCAGAAGACAGAGCTGCTAGGCTACTCTACCTAAACGTTATAGGTTTTGCACTATCTGGAATGATAGCACTGTATATTCAAACACCTTTCGGAGCAATCATTGCAATAACATTCTTTATCTGCTCCACTTTAAGTGCAAATGCCATAGCATACTCTATTGGTAGAAACAAACGGGAGATCGTTCTCGAAGATTGAAAAATAAATTATTATGAACATGGATTTATAATGGTGAAATAAAATGTATCCGTTTTGGGACCTCATAAATTTATCAACAGTATCAGCAGGACTTGCACTCATAGGAGCTGCAGGTATAATATTGTTGAAAAAACCTATCGATAAGGTAATAATGTTAGCCATGCTTGAAGCTGGTTTGATTGGCATGATCGTAGCGGCGAAATACCTGGATGTTGCAATGGCAGGTGCAATATTCGATCCAATTTCAACTATCATACTGCTTATTGCAATAACCAAGATCAATGAGATTCGTGAGAAAAAAATTAAATCCCAGGGGGACAAACTCGTTGCTTGATATTTATGTATGGTTCTACACCGGATGCATACTCGTAATTGTAGGAAGTATAGCAACTGTCATAGGTCCAGGCGTTAAAGATCCAGTTGTAAGAATGATTAACACTGAAATTCCAGCAGTTGGTATTTCAATGATATTTTTAACTTACAACCACACAATAGCCCTGGTAACATTCATTGCAGCCACTGCAATAGTTACTTTAATTCTTTTAAGGGCAGTAGTAAGACTTGAAGAAATGGGGGCTGAACTTTGAAGAGTATAGGAAAACTTTGGAATTCACTCGCAAATCCTGATAGAATTCCAAGATTATTTGCATTGATACTTGGTATAGTTCTGTTAGTCGGTTTATTCATACCATTTGCTCTAGATAATCAGCAGTTATACCCAAGGCCAGCTCCACAGGAGCAAATAAATGCTCAAGATCCTCTAGCACCATATGATAGGGGAGGAATACCATTTGAAGAAAGGGGAACTGTGAAAGCACAGTATCCTCAATATGCACCAGCAATAGGTGAAATAACGGCTTATCTTTCCCCAATTGCTATAAATGTTAAGAATACTACCTTTTACTATGGTACCTCAATTTATTCCTCACCAGGAGGACTCATAGATGAGATACTTTACTATACAAGGGGTTTTGACACAGTATTAGAATCCAGCATCCTTATGATGGCCTTCGTAATCGCATCATGGATAGCATTAAACTTTACTATGAGGAGGGATGACGATTGATACTTGTTCCTGATGTTGTTTCTCCAATAGTAGTAGGACTTTATGCACCGGCAATAATCGTGGGAATAATTGTTGGACTCATTGGTCTCTTTGGAATATCCTTGGAGAAAAATGATCTACATGTTTTGATACTGACTGATATTGTAGGTGTTGGAATGTTAATATTCGTAGCTGCAGTGGGCACTGACCTTGCAGAATCATTGATCCTTCCAGGTTTGGTTGTTGAACTTGCTGAAATACTCGCAATAGCTGAAATACTCATGAGCAGAGAAATGCGTAAAAGTGGAAAAATAGTTGAACTTTTCCCAACACCACTACATTTCAACCCTGAAATACTTCAAACTGCCCCAGTATTCCTGGCGATTATGCTCATCGCTTATGGAGCATTCCTTTCAGGATTCACTGGAGGGGCCATAGCAGGAGCAGGTATGCTCTTTTATGTAATGTCAATAAAAGTTAGAGGAGTACCATCCGGTGTTTGGGAAGGTCTTGCAGGTCTATCAGGAATGGCATGGTGTCTATGGCTAGTGGGTTTCCTTGTACTCTTCGTGTTCCCACAGTACTGGTTATTAGGATTAATGCTTGCTGCCTTCGGAGTATTCATAAAGGTAGCATTTAAAGTCGGTATAATAGGAGTTATGAACAGAGAGGAATTCAAAAAGGAGTAGATTTAAATGGATATCACAATATTAGGATCACAAATAATTGGAATCATACCCCTTGGAGACATCGTGTTTTATTTCACTCAATTCAACCTCTTCATGTTCGCAACTGCCCTAGCATTCACAGCTATCATAGCCATTAGTAAAACAGAAACACAAGTTGAAGCCGAATTTGGTAAACTAGGTGATCGAGCAGTTACTGTAGCAAAAAAAGAATTCAAAATCAGAAGATTTCTTGCTATAATATGCGGACTGGCAACAGCTGGGGCTATGATCACAGGGGACCTATTTGATTTCACACTGTTTGTGTGTTTAACAGGAATCGTTAACATAGGAATTGTGGGTGCTGTAAGACAGGTTGATGTGTTAGACTCTGCATACCAGTATGGTTTAATAGCAATGATGGCTTCATTACCTCTTTTTGGAGGAGCAGCGTTAATATTAGCAGCAACTGGTACACTCAGTTTGCTTGAAATCAATAGTTTAACCTACACCACACCTATGATGATACTTGGTTCCATACTCCTGTTTTTAGGAGTAGCAGGAGAGACAGGTGTAGCTCCATTTTTTGCTACGAAAGCAGAAATGTTCAGGACTCCAGGATCACCATTTCTCCTTATTATACATCTCAGTTCACTGTTAATACTTGTAAGACTCATAGAAATATTATTAATAATAAACAAACCATTTTAAGGTGAAAATCAATGGATAAACTTAAAACAATCGGTTGGATACTTTTAATCGCATCATTTGCAAGCATTGTATATGCATTAATATTTAATCCAAGTAGCTGGGTTGTTTACGCAATTTCCCTGGTGTCGATACCTTTATTCATCCTTTCACTCGGACTCGTTGCAATGGCCAAAGGTAGTAAGGATGAGGAAGAAGCGAAAAGAAGGGAGCCTTTCATAGGATACTGAAAACAATATTTGAAGCTTAAAATTTTAGGTAGATAACAATGGATCCCATAATAGATTTAATAATTGAAATTCATGATGTTTGGCTGGTGATCGAATGAATTTGATGACAGATATCTTGTTAAACGTTATCATAGCATTTTTAATAGGTAGTTTACTGTTCGGACTCCAGCGAAAGATAATGGCAAGAATCCAGGGAAGACCTGGACCACCTATAATCCAACATTTGCTGCACACATTAAAATTTTTCATAAAAGAATCTGCATTTCCATACACTGCAGCCATGCCATTTTACATAGCAATAACAGCCATGTTAAGCATGATATGGGTTGCAGCAGTCATAGTAGGTCCAGTAACAGGAGGTTCTCTCTTGTTAATATTCGGTATCTATGCAGTTCATAAAATTGTTGAGCACAACGCAGGATCTTCATCAGGATCACCATATGGTAAACTAAGCTGTGTAAGGGCAGTATATTCAGCTGCAGCCGAAGTTCCATTATTTGCTGTTTTAGTAATTATCTACTTTAAAACAGGAACAATGAACATAACTAGTTTGATAAATTATCAGGCAGTACACGGACCTCTACTATATGCAATACCACTTGCAGCTCTCATGTTCTTTGTACTCATCATGTCCAAAGCACCTTACTCACCATTCGCAATCACTAAGGGTAAAGACATAATTTCAGGTTATGAAACAGAACATTTCGGTTTATTAAGGGGTTACTTGATGATGTCAGAATCCATAGCTTGGTACATGCTGCTTTGGGTATTCCTCACCGTATTCCTTGGACCGATAAGCATACCAGTATACTTGATTGGAATGATAATAATGTCTTCAATTATAGCATTTATAAACGCTACAACACCTTTACTCAATCCTAACCATTCAATTATGATGCAGGTAACATTTGCATTCATTGGTATAGTGGGTTCTTTTGCCCTGCTTATGATCTAAACAATCAACATTATAATGTAAATATCTAAAAAATTTCAAAAAAAATATTCACAAAATAGAGGATAAAAAATGGATGAACAAGAAAAAGATGTGCTGTTCTTAATGGCATTAGCTGCTTCTGGAGCTGTTATTGCAAGTGGACTTGCAGCATTCCAACAATGGATCATTGTTCTGCCCTTGACAGTGGCAGTATTTATCTTAATGATCATGGCGGGACTTCAGTACAAAAAAAGATACATTCATCTCTCTGAAAACCTTGAAAACATCACCATGATCTTGGTACTGATAGGATTCATGATATCATTCATATACCTTTACAGACCCATATAAAAAAAATAAAATAACTGGTGTATTAAATGAACGACATAACCTACTTAATATACATACTTTCATTCACAATAGGATCAGTGGTTGGGCTAGTGCTGAGCTATAAAAAATATACAGCACCCTATGTAACCAAAAATATTGACATAGTAGCACTTATACTGGCAATAGTTGGATGGGTACTTACAATAAATAGTCAGCTGATTTCAGCGTTGGTTTCACCAGTTATTACCGTCACTGTGGGAATCTTTTTAATTGCAATTGTAATAGGAATGAGACCCGGATATGGTAGATATGAAACAGTGATAGGATTTGCTATTTCCGCCCTGATATGGGTAGGAACGGTGTTAATATGAATTCTTACAAACCTAACACAGAAGCTGAAAATGAAAAACTACTCATAACCATGAAAAAAAGGATTTTAGCCAGTTACAAATGGCATGAAGATGTTATTGTTCCATTTTCAAAAGAACTGGAAATTTCACCCGAAGAACTTGAAGAAATTCTCATGAAAAGATTGGATATGTCAAGTTTAGAGGCTATAAATCCCCGGTATGAATCATCAAAGTTGAGATGTCTAAAGGAAAGAATTCATGCAGATCTTAGACTCTGCTGGTTATGTGACGTCATGAACATCCTCACAAAAGAGGAAGCAAAAACAATTCAAGATAAAATAGCATACAATGTACTTGAAAATAATAAAAATTACGAAGAAGCTATAGAGGATGGTAGGGCTGATCTGCTCGAATATCTCCTCAGATAAATAGAGGTAAACTAAATGTTAGATGGTCTTAAAGACATAATTCGGAAGAGCTCCATACATGTTTGTCTCGTAAATACAGGGGGATGCAACGGTTGTGATATAGAAGTTGTTGCACTTTTATCTCCAAGGTACGACCTTGAACAGTATGGTATCTATGTTCATAACAATCCAAGGGAAGCCGATGTGCTTTTAATTACAGGAGCCATGGCAGAACAGTGGAAAGACAAGCTCCAGAAAATATATGCCAAGACACCTGAACCAAAAGTGGTTGTTGCAATAGGTAACTGCCCACTCACAGGTGACGTATTTAATCAGGAAGGATCAAGCGTATATGCACCTGTATCTGATTTTATACCTGTAGATGCTGAAGTCTCTGGATGTCCACCACGCCCATCAGAAATATTGGCAGCAATTTTGGCTGTTGGGCCAGATGCAATAGCAGCTAGAGGGAGGCAGAAATTATGATACTTCCAATCGGACCAGTACATCCCGGTCTAAAGGAACCATTACGTTTAAAACTTAAAACTCGTGGAGAAAAAGTATTAAGCGCTGAAATTGATTATGGTTATATTCACAGAGGTATTGAAAGGATTATGCAGGGAAAAACCTGGCAGAAAGGTATTTTTCTCGCTGAAAGGGTTTGTGGTATTTGCTCTTACGTACACACACAGACTTTTGCAGAAACATTTGAAAGGATTGCAGGAGAATATGCTCCTTTAAGGGCACAGTACCTAAGGGTTTTGACTAATGAATTAGACAGGATTCAAAGTCATTTACTTGCAAACTCAACTTACTTCAAAGCAATGGAACATGAAACATTGTTCATGTACATGTTAGCACTTAGAGAACCTGTAATGGATGCTATTGAACTGTTAACAGGAAACAGGGTAAACATGGGATGGAACGTTGTTGGTGGGGTTAAGATGGATATTAAACAGACCCACATGGACCAGATCATGCAGATAATGAACAAACTTGAATCTGAATTTGGAAGATACGTTGAAATCTATGAGGATGGACCTCTAGTTAGCGGACTCAGATCCAAAGATGTGGGTATAATGACAAGAGAAGAAGCAATTATGGCCAGGGCAGTAGGTCCCATAGGACGTGCTTCAGGTCTTGAACATGATGTAAGGGAATTACACCACACCTACAAGGACAACTTTGACTGGAATGTTGTTTGGAGAAAGGAAGGAGACAACTTCGCACGTACCATGAACAGATTTAATGAGGTATGGGAATCTATAAGTCTGATTAAACAGGTTATTAATAATATTCCTGAAGGGGATGTACGTAAAAAGATTGAAATACCTGCAGGTATTGCTGAATGGAGAAATGAAGCACCTCGTGGAGAAGTAACTTACTCAATAGAAACTAATGGAAACCTCATAAAAAATATTTCAATCCGAACACCTAGTATAATGAACATCGATGCCTGTGCAAAGTACATGTTAAAAGATGTACCCACTGTAGCAGACGCTGTTGCTACGTATGCAACAAGTGACCCCTGCATAGCATGTACAGAAAGGGTCACAATACTAGACGAATCCGGACGTCTTCTTGATTTCCATGGTGTACATAACATAAATTCCAAATTAAAAGGATGATGTAAATGTCTTCGGTTATATGGTATCTATATGAATTTGCAAGAAAGTCTTGGGCTGAAAATTTTGCAGCTGCCAAGAGTGACAAAGAAATAATGGATGCACCAGACAGGTTTAGAAACTTTCCAGAGGTACATAAAGAGTACTGCATAGCTTGTGGTGCATGTACTGCGGCCTGTCCAGCACCCATGGCAATTAAATTAGTTAGGGATGAAGATAATGAGCATGAAGATGGTTTTACATATCCTGTTATAAACAACAGGGGATGTATTAGATGTGGATTTTGTGCAGAGGTGTGCCCAACAGATCCTAAAACCCTTACTTGTGGTGAAAACCATTTAATACGGGAAGATTTCACCATACTCCCCGTGGATAAGAAGTTTGTAATAGACGATTATTTGTGCATAAGATGTAAAAAATGCATGAAAACCTGTAAAGTTGGAGATGCCATAGTAGAAGAGGACAACAAGATTGTTATTGACCAATCTAAATGCATATCATGCGGTGAATGTCTCAAAACATGTCCAGTTAAAGGTGCAATTAAGGGAATTCATATTTCACATGTTGAAGAACAGAAAGAAATAATAAACCTTGTAGTGGACACATTAGAAGCTAAAATAGAAGAAAAACAGGCAGAGATTAAAAATATTACAGGTTCAGAGGTTTATACCTTCGATATTTCAGCACTCGACCTCATAGAAGGGGCCAAAAAAATAATGGATGATGATGAACTCATAGATGATATTATAGAAAATATAACAGACAGACTCAAATTAAGAGTCATTACATGGGACAAAGATAAATGTACCGACTGTAGACTCTGTGTTAAGGAATGTCCCTCTGGTGCCATCAAGTACACCAGTGAAGAGGGAGTTGTGAGAAATCCAGATAAGTGTTTAAGGTGCAGTATCTGTTATCAAACATGTCCATTTGGCGCTATAGGATATTACATTTCCAGATTCCTTTACAAACGAGATGAAAAGGAAAAACTCATTCATGTGACCGTTAAAACATCAGATTTACCTGTAAGGAGTTGAGATTATTACAACTACCACAAATAACACTAAAAAATATTGTAAACCCATAAGAGATGTTGAGGTTGACTACAATATTGACAGCAGCAAGTGTGAAGCTTGTGAAGATAAACCATGCTTAATGTCATGTCCTGTAAATGCCATTTGGAAAACTGAAGATGGTAAAATAGAAATAGATGATAAATGTGTTGGATGTGTGCTCTGCAGAGAAGCATGTCCTTATGATGCAATAAAAATGGAAACAACACTATCAGAACCTATAAGGGAAAATGTACCCAATATTAATACAAAACTCTGCAGGCAATGCGGTGCATGTGTAAAGGCATGTAAAACTGGTTCTATACAGCTTATAAGTTCAGGTAATGAGGAAGCTCACAGTGAAATCAACGAAGATACCTGTGTACGTTGCGGATATTGTGCAAGGGTGTGTCCTACAGAGGCCATAAAGTACGGTGAAATTCTTCCAAGATCCGTTGTAGGTGGAAAGGCCATAGTTGTGAATCAAAAAGACTGTATAGGTTGCATGACTTGTACAAAGGTTTGTCCATCAATGGGAGCAATTAACGTGGGAAAAGTTAGTAAATTACCATTTATTAATCCATCCTACTGTGCTAGATGTGAAGAATGTATGAATGTGTGTCCATCTGCTGCCATCAAATACTCATCCAGAAAAAGGGCATATAAAAATTTCAGCAAGATCAAAACCATGGAAATAGTGTCCGAACTGCTAGAAAATGAGGCAGGTAAACTATCAAAGGATGCAATCAGGATATCAAGTATATTAAATGGTATTGCAAGGGATATTTCCTCAAAACATAGTGAGAAATCATTTAAGGAAGATGTTACTCCCATCATTACAGATGAGATACGGGCAATGACCAACAATGAACTTGAAATTCAGGATATAAATGAAATTATAGGAGTAACTAACCCCAAAAGAAGTATCAAGGTAGTAGAAGATAACTGCATAGGTTGTGGTGCCTGCATGTCAGAATGCCCTGTTAAATGCATAGAACTTGAAATGCCATCACCAATTCATATTGACGATAGATGCGTGCATTGTGGTAAATGTATTGAAACTTGTCAGTTTGATGCTATTGAACTAGCTGAAGAATATTTCAAAGTTGAAGACGGTAGAATTTACTTTAAAAGAGATGCATTAACGGGACAAAGGGAAGGTAAAATTGTTACAGATGTAGAAGCATGTATGGCCTGCGGAATCTGTGTTAGAAGATGTCCAACCAATGCCCTTAGACTTGAAAAGGATGAAGTCTTGGTGGATAAAGATAAATGCATATTATGTGGTGAATGTGATATTATCTGCCCTGTTAATGCAATAAAATTAAAGAATGAATCCAACACAGAAATTGAAGATTAATCTACTATTAATTATTTTTTAAATGGAGGATGGAAGCGTGGGGAGAAAATTTTTTGTTTCCGATTGTGAAGGCCCCATATCAATAAATGATAATGCATTTGAACTTTCAGGTCATTTTATAGATGATGGAGAAAAATTTTTTGAAATACTCAGTAAGTATGATGACATTCTTGCAGATGTTTTAAAAAGGCCAGATTACAATGCAGGGGGAACTTTAAAACTTATAGTTCCTTTTTTAAAGGCATTCGATGCAGATAATGAGAATATAATAACTTTTTCAACTGAAAATGTGCACTTAATAAATGGTGCATTGGAAACCCTCAAATACATTAACAGTAATATGCCTTCTTTTATTGTGAGCACAAGTTACAATCATTACATACAGGCACTGTGTAATGTAACAGGATTTCCATTTAAAAACACTTATTCAACTGCACTAGATTTAGATAGTGTTGAGATCACAGACTCTGAGAAGAAGACTTTGAAACAGTTTAGATCATATATAATGAAACATCCAGATTTCGATGTTTTAGAGGATATCTTCTGGAACAAACTTCCAAATTTACGTTCCGGGAAAATTATGGATATGGTTCATCCTGTTGGTGGGGATGGAAAAAAACAAGCTGTGCTGGATATTATTTCAAAAAATGGTTTCAAACCTTCAGATCTGTTTTATATAGGTGACAGTATAACAGATGTTCAGCCGTTGAGGTTTGCAAGGGAAAATAAAGGAATTTCAGTATCTTTTAATGGGAATGAATATTCAATAAAGGAAAGTGAAATTGCTGTTCTGGCAAAAAATACAACCATCACATCTATACTGGCAGATATCTTTAACAACAATGGAACATCAACTGTACTGGAATTTGTAGAACTCTACTCAGAAAATCCTACTAAAGCTCTTCAATCAGATTATGTGAATGGTGATCTTAAGAATAAACTTACCAAATCAGAACTTCCAACTGTTAAAATAGTCGAATCCGACAACATGGAACAGCTCATAAAGTCCAGCTCTATTATTCGAAGAAAATTAAGGGGACAATCCATTGGTGGACTTGGATAATCAGATATATTGATAGATAAAAAAGAATGGAGATACTATGAAAACCCATGAAAACCTAGAATCCAAGGTTGTTGATACTTATTGTGAAGCATTTAAGGGCATATGTTCAAGAGTTATTGTAACAGCGGATGATGAAGAAACCCTTAAAAGGGCCGCATACGATGCTACATCCACTCCAGGAACTGTTATTGGAAGGGTTGAAGGAGGTATTGAATCCTGGTTAAACAAGGATCAAACTCCAGATAATCGTATAGGTGCAATCCTCCAGTTCTGGTACAACACTACCGATATTGAAAAATTTGGAGTTGAATTATCCTACAGAATCAGACAGGACATACTAGTTAAACCATTCACAAGCCTTTTTGATGCATCCCAAAATGCAGATGGTTGGATAGGTACTATGAAAAATGTAGGACATTGTGGTGATGGATATGAATGGGAAGAAACCATTTACAGCAGGGAAATGATCGTTGTTCCAATAGCAATACCTGATTTTAAGATAGAAAAGAAAATTGGATATATGAAAGGGATTATGGGTGCCAACTTTTGGTATATGTGTACCGACAAAAAAACCGTTCTTGAAGCTGGAAGAACAGCTCTAAAGGCTATTGAAGATGTTGAAGGTGTAATCACTCCATTTGATATATGTTCTGCTGCAAGTAAGCCTGAAACCAATTATCCATGGATTGGACCTACAACCAACCATCCTTACTGTCCATCACTCAGGGATCAACTGAAGGAATCTACCATGGTTCCTGATGAAGTTAAATACATACCTGAAATCGTCATCAATGGACTAGATCAAACATGCTTAAATGAAGCTATGAAAGTTGGAATAGAATCTTTAATAGATTTTGATGGAGTTTTTAAGGTTTCTGCGGGTAATTATGAAGGAAAACTTGGAGAATATAAAATTAACCTCAAAGAGTTGTTTAAATGAAACTCGACGCTATTGGAATCGGGGCTTTAAATCTGGATAAGCTGTATCATGTTAACAGTATAGCCTATGAAGATGAAGAATCTTACATACAAGATTACACAGAATCGTGCGGAGGTTCTGCTGCCAACACCATTATAGGGCTTGCTAGATTAGGCAATCAAACTGGTTTTGTAGGTAAAGTAGGATCAGATCCTGAGGGAAGCTTGCTCTTAAACAACCTTCAAAATGAGAATGTGGACACTAAAAAGGTTCAAATAGCAGATAATGGTCGTAGCGGAACAGTTAATGGTTATATTGACCCCGAGGGACAGCGAGCATTATACGTGGATCCTGGTGTGAATGATCGTATAAAATTTGAAGATCTAGACATGGAAGTTTTAAACAGCGCTAAAATAATTCATCTCAGTTCATTTGTGGGTAAAAAGTATTTAGACTCAATTGAAACCCAAAAAACTGTATTAAAACAGATTTCTAACGAAGTATCGGTGAGTTTAGATCCTGGCAGACTTTATGTGGAAAGGGGTTTAGAATTTATGGATCCATTTTTAAATAGTACTGATATTTTACTCTTGAATTTAGAAGAACTTAAACTCTTAAAAACTAACATAGATACTGGTGATGATGTTGTTAAAGGATGTGATGAACTACAAGAGGAATATGCTATTGAAACTTTAATTGTGAAACTCGGTTCAGATGGAGCTTATGTGACTTCAAATTCTAAATCCGAATTTATCGATGCATTTGAAGTGGAATGTGTTGACACTACCGGTGCTGGAGATGCTTTTAATGCTGGATTCTTGCATAGTCAGCTTAAAGGTGAAGATGTACTTAAGTCAGGCTTGGTTGGAAACTTCGTTGCATCTAAATGTGTAACAGAATATGGGGCAATTCGCGGACTTCCAGATCTTAAAAAAATTGATAACATTCTTAAAACATGACTAATACAAAAACTAGAAGCAAACGCTTCAAATTTCAATTTATTATGTAAATTAACAGATCTAATCACAGATCCTGTTAATTATTAATAATGATGGAGAATCTAATATAATACTGATTTATATATTACTATAATCTTTAATTAAAATAAGGGTGTGATTATGGATATAACATTTAAAAAAAGGAAAGATGCTTTGGTTGGAGATGTTGTTGCCAAGTCAAACGATCTTGAGCATGGCGTGGAAGATTTCAAGGCAGAAATTGAGAATTGCTCACTTGAACAGAAGTTCATAACAATTTCACCAGAATGTGTGAGATGTAACCTCTGTGCGCAAGAATGTCCTGTAAAAGCCATTGAAGAAGCCAAACTTACAAAACCAGCCAAAATCCTTGATAATTGTGTTAAATGTGAAATATGCTCACAAACTTGTCCTGTTAACGCTATTAAGGTCATTGAAAGTAAATCAGATCTTGAAGATGATGTAACCTACAAGTTAAAAACTAAAAAAGTCCCACACAGAACCCTTAGAATGGAAAAAATAGATGTTGATCCAGTTAAATGCACTTCTTGCGGCAATTGCGTTAAATTTTGCCCTACAGGAGCAATAAAATTATCTGAGGAAGGGCCAGCCGTAGTTGATAAAGATTCATGTATCGGTTGTGGTGCATGTGCCAATGTATGTAATGAAGATGCAGTATCACTGGAGAGAAGGTTGGGTAGTGTCTTTAAAACTAAAAAACTAGCTATTGATAACGATAAATGTGTAGCTTGTGGTGTTTGTGAAGAAAACTGTCCTGTAGAAGCAATTAAAATAGAAAATGGTAAAATTGTTTACTCTAAAAATAAATGTATTACATGCGAAGTTTGTTCTAAAAAATGTCCTGTTGCGGCATTAAATGTGGAAGAGGTTGCTAAATGAAAGTTAAAGAAATTATGGACAAGAATTTTATCGGTGTGGACCTTAACATGACTATTGTGGATGCATCAATCAAGATGGAATCCCATAAAAAATTCACAACACCAGTTTTAGACAGTGAAAATACTTTAATTGGGTGGATAACCTCCCTAGATGTAACAAGGGGCTTAAGGGAAAATCATAAATATGTCAAGGACATTATGCATTCAACTGAAGAGATCGTAGATCTTCATCAAGATGAACCTGCAAGATTAGCTGTTCTTGCAGCTGCTCAGCATAAACTGGTCAGCATACCCATACTGGATGATGAGGGTAAAGTAGTGGGTGTTGTAAGAACATTTGATATAGTTAAAACTCTCTCCAAACTCTACGAAATAAAGGTTACTAACATATTTAAGGCAATGTCGACTGAACTTAAGGGAGTTTCATGGGAAGAACTCATGGAAGCTTCAGCAATAGTTACAAAAAGAGAAACAGGAAAAAGAGTTACTGCCAAAGAATATGAACAGCGTATAAAAAATTCAACCTTTGGAGAAGCTATATGGGCTACTGGAGGATTGGAAAAATTCTTTGTTGGTTTAATAGCAATAGGTGAATTAGTTATTGCAAGAAAGGTTGCTAAAGCCCGTAAATAACTAATTATATCTATTTTAAATGTTTAATAATGTATTTACTCTCTAATTCTTTTTTATATTCAAATTTTTTTAAATACTTGAATTTATTTATACATCAACGGTCACAGTGATGTTATTGGAAGAACCATAGTAACCATAACAGAGAAACTTGTAGAAGATGTTCATTTCTTACACAAAGGAATGGGTGCCAATGCAGCCCCATTTGATTCTTGGTTGATACTAAGGGGATTTAAACATTCCATCTGAGAATGGAGAAACATGTACAAAATGCTTATGCTGTTGCAAATTATCTCCTGGATCATCCTAAGGTTTCAAAGGTGTTCTATTCTGGACTTGAATCACATCCAGTTCATTCAATTGTAAAGGATAGATGGACGGATATTGGTGTTGTTTCATTTAAACTCAAATCTGAGGTTCCGAAGTTTGTTGAAGATCTGAAATTTCCATCTAGCAGAAAGTTTAGGTGGAGCAGATTCACTGGTTGAACATGCTGCTACAATGAGCCATGCCTCCATGTCTCCTATAGAGCTAGGAAACAGGCCATAAATAGATGATATCATAAGGCTTTCCATAGGTCTTGAAGTATAATGATGATCTTATAGAAGATTTATCCAATGGACTGGATAATTCATGATAAATGGGGATGTTATACCCCTTATTATTTTTTTATTAATCAAAAAGTTTATATGGAAATAAATTGATATAACAATTGTTAATTAGTTGTTGAATTTTAAATTGGCTGGTTGTGAATGAATTGAAAATAATATTTTCAGAGGGTAAAACCAAAAATTTGAACATAAAAAACTTATCTGTCAAGAAACTTCTTTATGATCTTGAAATAGAACCACTGGAAGTAATTGTTAAACGGGGCAATTTAGTCCTTCAAGATAAGGAAACAATTCACAACAATGATGAAATTAAGATTATTAATGGGATTCAAGGCAGATATTATTATTAACACTTGAATAATTTTTAAACCAAAATAAATAACGGAGTTAAATAATGGATAAAGAAAGGCCTATTATTGTCAGATATGGCGAAATTGGAGTAAAAAGTCCGGTCGTAAGGAAAAGATTCGAAAAAAAATTATTATCAAACATTAAAGTCCTCATAGATTGTAAGATTGATATTAATCAGGGCAGAATATTCCTGTACCCAGAAAATTTAGAAGAAGCACTTGAATCACTCCAAAAAATATTTGGAGTAGTATCATACAGTCCAACCCTTAAAACCAAGACTGACCATGAAACAATTAAAAAAGCGGTCCAATCCTACATTAAAGAACTGATAGAAAAAGGTGAATTTGACCCTGAAAAAACTTTCGCAGTTAAATGCAGGAGGGTGGGACAGCACAGTTTTTCAAGTAGAGAAATGGCAGGATTCTGTGGAGCAGCAGTAATAGAAGTTACAAACGCTCCTGTAAATCTTTCTAACCCTGATTTTACTCTTTATATCGAAGTCAGAGACGATGATACCTATATTTTCCATGAAAAGATCAAAGGTGCCGGAGGATTACCAATAGGAACTCAAGGAAGAATGATTTCTCTGGTCTCTGGCGGAATAGATTCTCCTGTGGCAACCTATCTCATGATGAAGCGTGGTGTTGACATTACTATCGTTAACTTCAACAACCATCCATTCACAAGCGGTTCAAATGAGAAAATAATCAAGATCTACAATAAACTCAAGGAGTACGCCTCTGGTTCAGATCTCAGATTGTTACAGGTTGATTATGGAGAATTCCTTAAAAAATGCACAGAAGATGCTCCCCCAAGAATGACCTGTGTACTATGTAAAAGTGGTATGTATCAAATAGCCGAAAAGATAGCCAAACAAGAGAAAGCCCTAGCAATAATAGATGGAAGCAGCGTAGGACAGGTGGCCTCGCAAACACTGCCCAATATTTTAGCAACAAGATATTCCACATCTATGCCGGTTTTAAGCCCCCTAATAGGTTTGGATAAACTTGAAATATCAGAAATTGCAGAAAAAATAGGCACATTCCAGTACTCTACACTTCCAGAAAGCGGATGTGAAGCAGCCCCAAAACATCCAGAAACCAATGCAGTACTTGAAAAAGTTCTTGAAGTCCAAAAAGAGATTGATATGGATTCTGAAATTGAAAAGGTTCTATCAACACTTCACAAGATTGATTTAAATTTATAATTAAAATGTTTAATAACGTAGATTATAATTGAGGAGGATTTAAAATATGCCCATATTTTCCAAAGCTACAGAAAAAGACGTGACTAAAGCTATCGTATCTGAATTTGCACAAGAATTTCTTGAATATGTAGAGAGCGATGTTGTAATTATAGGCGCAGGACCCAGTGGATTGATTGCAGCAAAAAGACTAGCAGAAAGTGGTGTTAAAGTTCTTTTAATTGAAAGCAACAACTACCTTGGTGGAGGATTCTGGATAGGTGGATACTTAATGAACAAACTCACTGTTAGAGCTCCTGGCCAAAAAGTGCTTGACGAAATAGGAGTACCATACAAAGAAGTTCAAGAAGGACTCTATGTTGCTGATGGCCCTCACGCATGTTCAAAACTTATCGGCGCAGCCATGGATGCTGGAGCAAAGGTCATAAACATGACCAAATTTGACGATGTTGTTGTTAGAAAGGACAAAGTTGGAGGAGTTGTTATTAACTGGACACCAGTATCTGCCCTTCCAAGAGCAATAACATGTGTAGATCCAGTTGCCCTTGAATCAAAAATAGTTGTAGATGCAACAGGACACGATGCAGTAGTTATAAAATCCCTCGAAGAAAGGGGATTAATAGACATACCCGGATTTGAAGGAATGTGGGTTGAAAAATCTGAAGATGAAATTGTTGAAAACACTAAACAAGTGTATCCTGGAGTATACGTGACTGGAATGGCAGTTGCAACAACCTGCGGAAACACCAGAATGGGACCAACCTTTGGTGGTATGCTTTTATCTGGAGAAAAGGTTGCAGAGCTTATTATAGAGGATCTTAAAGTGGATGTAAAGGTTGAAGGAAAAGCTGCTAATAAAGCAACCAGTTCAAAATAGATTTATAATTGTTTTAAATATTGAATAAACAAGCAGGGATTTAGAAATGAGTACAGATAGCTCCAGCAACATTGATGGAAAGATTATTGCGGTTTGCACCAGCTCTGTTAAAGGAACCAAGAAAAAAGAGGTTGTCCAGGGTATTCTAATGGAAAATTATGGACTCCTTGGAGATGGACATGCCAATAATCAATCCCACAGACAATTGAGCTTGCTTGCTCTAGAAAGTATACAGAAAATGAGGGATCTGGGACTTGATGTGAATCCTGGAGATTTTGCTGAAAATGTCACAACAGAAGGTGTTGAACTTGCAAAACTTCCAATTGGAACTAAAATAGCTCTTGGAAAAAATTCCATAGTGGAGGTAACTCAAATTGGAAAAGAGTGCCATAAACAGTGCAAAATAGGAAAACAAACAGGCCAGTGTATAATGCCCACCGAAGGGATTTTCTGTAAAGTTCTTGATAGTGGGAAAATAAAGGTTGGAGACCGTCTTAAAGTTTTTGAATTAACTACTTAAATCCTTATTTTTTATATAAGTTTAATTAATCGATTTAATTCGCTTTTATAAAAGATTATGCTGCTGAAACCTGTATTAAGTACATGATAATTTTAACCAAACCTTAACAGGATTGATCAAACTGAAATTAAGCTTATATATTTATGGGATTACATAGATACTTTGAATTAAGAGAAAATTAATGCTAATTGAATTTGTCAAAGAGAATAATAATATTAACGGAGGAAGATTTGATGTTACATGGAACAGATGTTTTAAAGAAAGGTTTCGCTAAAATGACAAAGGGCGGAGTAATAATGGATGTTGTAAATGCTGAACAGGCAGCTATTGCAGAAGAAGCTGGTGCTGTGTCAGTTATGGCTCTTGAAAAGGTACCTGCAGATATCCGTGCAGAGGGTGGCGTCGCAAGAATGGCTGACCCTTCAAAGGTTCGTGAAATTATTGATGCAGTAAGTATTCCTGTCATGGCCAAGGTTCGTATAGGTCACTTCGTTGAAGCTCAAGTCTTACAGTCACTTGGAGTTGATATGATAGATGAAAGTGAAGTCTTAACACCTGCAGATGAAAAATATCACATTGACAAGAAAAATTTTACCATACCATTTGTATGCGGTGCAAGAAATCTAGGCGAGGCTTTAAGGAGAATTGATGAAGGAGCTGCTATGATCCGTACCAAAGGAGAAGCAGGAACAGGTAACATTGTAGAAGCTGTCAGACACAGTAGACAAATATCTAGCACCATAAGGGAACTTCAAAATAAAACAGAAGAAGAACTCTGGAGTGTAGCACGTGAAATAGAATCACCATTAGAACTAGTTAAACTCACAGCTAAAGAAGGAAGATTACCTGTTGTAAACTTTGCAGCTGGAGGAGTTGCAACACCCGCAGATGCAGCTCTCATGATGCAGTTGGGTTCTGACGGTGTATTCGTTGGATCAGGTATATTCAAATCAGAACAGCCATCTTTAGTTGCAAAGGCTATTGTTGAAGCAACAAATAATTTTAAAGATGCTGAATTAATTGCTGAAGTATCTACAGACCTTGGTAAAGCAATGCCAGGTCTTGAAATCAGCACAATACCTGAAGAAGAAAAGCTACAAAAAAGAGGATGGTAAATAGATTTAAATCCATCCTTACCCATTATTAATTTTATTTAAGTAACTTAACAGCTTTTTATGATTTTATTTTATTGTTGAACTGATAAATATTATCAAAAAATAATAAACTTGACATAACATTTATTAAACATTTGGAAGGAGTAGTTCCTATTAGTGATGATTTAAAAAATGATTGCTGTTCTGTCATAGTTCAGATTACTGATAATCATGATGTGGTTGCATTTAGAAGAGATGCAATATTCCCTGCTGAATTATTTATTGCCCAAGACACTTTCTATGGAAAAAATGCTGAAATACAATTCAAAGTTTGTGGCGGTCTTTTTTTCCACACAGTGATAACCAGTGATGGTTGGATCGTTGCAACAGGCGGTTTTGGATCAAGTTATAATCATGATCTGATGTCAATTGCTAACCAAATAATAAATAATGGTTCAATAAATCAGGAATTATTGGACAAAATAACTCCAGTTTTAACTAAAATGGGTTTAGGACATTTTTTAATTAAAAGTCCTGATAATTATGTTGCGTTTGAAATTAAATTCAATGAAACACATTTAACTAAATTTTTTAAAATGAAAAATGGGGAATTTATCAGTGTACCCAACGATCCTCAGTACTACAGGGAAGGATGCTACTCAGAATTTAATAGTAACCCACTTATCGCCGCAGTAAAGATTGAAGGTACTGATCTTTGGGGGATTAACAGACGAAACGTTATAATTCATGATGTCATTAAAAATACCAACGCTACATTGCTTAAAATTGGGCATCGTACGATGATGGATCATTGCTTGATAGAAATGAAGGTAAGGGTGGTCCAGATAATATTAGGTTTCTGGATGATTTGATAATTAATGGGAAAGACCTTCCAGTAATACCAAAAATAACCAAAATTGGTGAAATAAATTTAGTAACTCCCACTGAAGCAGATTATCCCAAAACAATAATAAAAAGTGATTATTAACCAATTAGATGAGTGAAAGTTATTATTCTTAATTAACTTTAGCTCATTTAAATCAATGATGAAATTTATTATTTTAACAACAAATTTAAATTTAAAAAATCAGTACTTAGAAGGTGCATTCTATGATTAAAAAAACACCCATATCTGAACTTAAAAATAGGATGAAGAACTTCAGAAATGCCATGGATGAGGAATATCCTGATTGGAAAATTGCTGTCATATTCAGTAAAATTAATCTTTATTACTTCACAGGAACCATGCAGGAAGGTATGTTAATTATTGAAAGGGATAATTCAATATTTTGGATTCGTAGAAGTATTGAAAGAGCCCAAGATGAATCTTTATTTGAAAATTTAAAACATATGAATAGTTTCAGGGATGCAGCAGTATTGTATGATAATATTCCAGATACTGTTTACATTGAAACAGAAATTCTGCCTCTAGCAATGTACTCCCGATTTCAAAAGCATTTCCCTTTTAAAAATTTCAAACCTCTAGATCACGTCATAGGGCGTGTTCGATCTGTTAAATCAGATTATGAATTGTCATTAATGAGAAAGGCCGGTCATATACACAGACATGTGCTTGAGGACATTGTACCGGAAATTCTGGTCCAGGATATGAGTGAAACTGATCTGGCTTCTGAACTTTTTAAACAGATGATGAATGAGGGGCATCATGGGGTTTCAAGATTTGGTATGTTTGATACCGAAATGGTACTGGGACAGCTTGGATTTGGTGAAAGTTCAATTTACCCCAGCTACTTCAATGGCCCTGGAGGAAATTCTGGTATTAGTCCTGCAGTTCCTTTAATTGGGAACAGGGATAGAAAACTTCAGAAAGGAGATCTTGTCTTTGTAGATGTTGGCTGTGGAGTCGAGGGTTACAACACAGACAAAACCATGACATACATGTACAAAGCTCCCATTAAAACTGAAGCAATCAATGCACATGAAACCTGTGTGGAAATTCAGAATAATATAGCATCCATGCTAAAACCTGGAGCTGTACCAGCTGAAATATACAGATCCATCATGAATAATTTGAGTCCTGAATTTTTAGAGAATTTCATGGGATACGGTAAACGCAAAGTCAAATTTTTAGGTCATGGTATTGGTTTACTCATCGATGAAACACCTGTCATAGCGGAAGGATTTAATGAACCGCTTAAAGAGGGAATGGTATTTGCTGTAGAACCAAAAAAAGGAATTAAAGGTGTTGGAATGGTTGGAATAGAAAATACATTCGTAGTTACCAAAAATGGTGGTGAATGTATAACTGGTAAAAATCCTGGACTAATATCTGTAGACTTTTAAAATAAAACATTCCATATAATTCCTTCTTTTTTAAAGATTCAAAGTTTAAAGCATTTATTATACCTTGGAATCACCTGTAATTAAGAAATTAACAACTTAACATAAATATTGAAGGACATTTATAAAAAAAAATAAGGATCGAATTGCATTACTTGGGGTTTGGAAACGAATTTAACATCTTTTCCATTCTGGTTTTACTTTGAATGTAACCAAGTAAAATACTACCATTATGATTATTATGGTTAAGAGTTCGTAGATTGGATCTATTGCTGCTTGGGTAAACAATGAGGGTGTTTGAAGAATTGAAGCTTGTGGATGAATAATAGCTGATTCGTAGATATTGTTTGCTGCATGCATACCTATGGCCAGTTCTAGTGTGCCACTTTTTAGAGTTATATAAGCTAGAGAGAATCCAACCACTACATAGTAAACCATTGCAAGAATTCCTCCAGCAGTGATTTCGGGATTGACTATGTGAGGTAATAAAAATAGTATACCGTTAATAAGGGCTAGTATGAAAAAATTTCTGGTTAACAAACCAGTTCCCTGCATCCAATAACCTCTATAAGTTAGTTCTTCGCTGGTTGTTTGAAGTGGTATCAGCAACAGAATAACTGGTAAAAAATAGAGCCAATTTAAGATATTATTCGCATTAAATTGAATAAACGACGAGTTCAATCCTCCTAAAATAACATCCGATAGAATTAGAAGTAAAAAGAAGAATCCAAACCCAAATAAAATTGGTTTTGCATTAATTTTTTTAAATGGTGTTATCAAAGTGGTGAATGGTCTTTGATGTACGTAACGAACACTTATGAAAACTCCAATTATTCCACAAATTGCTGGGCACATGGTAACCACAAAATAAGCCATTGGTGTGATTGAACTTATGTTAAATCTACTCAGTTCAACTGATGATCCCAATGCTATTGCAACTATGAACTGTGCTATGGCTCCAACAACATATATAAAAAAATATATTATGAATATTCCTACAATATACCGGAATAAACTTGTTTTTCCTTTACTTGCCTGATCTAGAAATGTTTCCATTTAATTATCTCCTTTATTTATAAATAAAATATGAATGGTCTCTTAAATAAATATTTCTGATAAAATCACAGGCATAATTGCCATATTATATGAAAACCTTAAATATTTTACTGAATTAACTTAATTAAGGTAATTATAACCAGAATATATTTTTTTAATGACACACATGCTATGGAGATTTATGTAACTAAAAAATAGTATTCGTAGAATTCAAGTCCAAAATTAAATTAATAGGTTTATTAATTGCATTGTTTTTCTTAGTATAACTTAAATTACGTGAATATTTAACCTGAAAAGTTTAAATTGCTGCTTTATCGAGTAGATTTATTAGAATGAAATTAACCATATATATTAAAGGTTATATAAGATTGTGTACAAACAATATTTTTATATTTGAAATAAATCCAATTTTCTCAAGTTAATATTATTTTAATAATTAGATTTACTGGTCAATAATACACATATACAAATTAACAATTGTTATGAATTATGGGGGATCCTATGAACTGGAATTTTTCAGAAATATCAGAGTCTTTATTAAACGAAAATAAAGGAAATTTATTGGTAGAAGTAAATTTTGGCCTTGAAAGAGAAAGTCAAAGAGTTATATCTACTGGTGAACTCGCATTAACACCACATCCTACTGAGTTTGGGGATAAATTAGAAAACGAAAGGATCACTACAGACTTTTCAGAAAGTCAGATTGAAATCATAACCCCTCCATGTAATTCTGCTGAAGAAGTATTTGATGAGTTAAATAAGATAAACAGCGAAGTTGAGAATTCAATAGGTGATGAGCTATTATGGCCACTTAGTATGCCTCCAAAACTTCCTAATGAAAAAGATATTCCCATAGCTATTTTCTCAAATTCTGATAATGGGAAATATAAAGAGATATATCGAAAAGGATTGGCTATTAGATACGGGAAGAAAATGCAGATGATATCAGGAATCCACTACAATTTCAGTTTTAGGGAGGGATTAATCAATTTCTTGTATAAAAAATTTGGTGAAAGCGAAGATAAACGTTTATTTATTGATAAACTACATTTTCAACTAGCAAGGAATTTCCTTCGTTATAGTTGGTTGCTAGTTTATTTATTTGGAGCTTCTCCATCTTGTCATTCAACTTATTTTTCTGTTATTAACAAAGAAATAGGTGTGGTTCACGACTGCTGCCCCCGTTGTGCAAAGATCATTAAAAATGCGGATCAAAATACAGAAACAGAAGAAAACAATGAAAATAAATTTTCCCATGTATGTGTAGCTCAAATGAACAAGTATGCTACATCACTACGTGTAAGCAGATTTGGGTATTCCAACAGTCTTAAAAGCATGAATATATATTTCAACAGCCTTGAAGAATATTCTGAGAAGATACGTAAAATGATATCAACCCAAGATGAAGAGTATCTAAATCTCGGCATTTTCAAAGATGGATCCCAAATACAGTTAAATGGTAATATCCTGCAAAACGAGAACGAATTCTATTCTTCTATAAGACTGAAACAACCACTTAAAACTGGTGAAACTCCATTGGAAGCTTTAGAAAATAGGGGTGTGGAGTATGTGGAGTTAAGAATTTTAGATTTAAATCCATTTGAAAAACTTGGTTTAAGCCTGGAACAGATGAATTTCATACACGTTTTCATGCTTTTCTGTTTATTTGAACCCAGCCCACTAATTACAGAAAAGGAACACTCAAATATAAACTCCAATCATCATTTAGTATCATTATTTGGTAGAAAAGATAATTTGAAGTTGCAAAAATATAATGATAAGTCCATCAGTCTAAAAACTTGGGCAGAAGAAATATTTGAAAAACTGAGTACCATTGCACATTTTATCGATACTTCCACTGGAGATAATAAATACTTAGAATGTGTAGAAAAAGAGAAACTTAAATTAGATGATGTCTCATTACTGCCCTCTGAACAAATAAACATGGAAATGGAATTTAATAACGAAAATTATTTAGAATTCGGAATGAAATATGCAAAAAAGAATGCACAGGAATCAAAAATCACTTCAAATTCAGACAAAACTAAACTCAGGGGAAAAAATTTATGCTGAAGGAATATGAACAACTTGAACTTTCAACTCAAATTATAATCAACGAAGCATTAAAAAGGGATGTTGAAGTAGAGGTTCTTGATTGGGATGAAAATTTTATTAGGTTAAAAAAGGGAGATAAATTTGAATATATTAAACAGGCCACTAAGACTTCGTTAGATAATTATGTGGTCCCATTAATCATGGAGAACAAGGAATTAACCAAATTAATACTAAGAGAACATGCTATCAACGTGCCCGACAGTGTGACTGTAAAAAATTTAGATGATGCTCTAAAAATATATTCAGTCTTTGAAAATAAAGACATAGTTATTAAACCTAAATCTGCCAATTTTGGTGAGGGTGTTCTGATAATTAAGAATTTAAATTCCAAGGAAGTTTATATAAATGCAATAAAAGAGGCTTTTAATTACAGTAAACAAGTTCTGATTGAAGATTACGTGGCCGGGGAAGAATACAGATTTCTAGTGGTAACTGATGAAGTTCTAGCAGTGATGTACAGGGTACCTGCAAATGTTAAGGGTGATGGAATACACAACATCCAAGAATTGGTAGATGAAAAAAATCAGGACCTCCGTAGGGGTAAAGGTTACTTAACTCCACTTGAAAAGATTGATATCGGTCCCATTGAAAGGCATAACTTAAATATCCAAAATATGGATGTTAATCATGTTCCAAAACAAGGTGAAGTTGTTTATCTAAGGGAAAATTCTAATCTGAGTACTGGTGGTGATAGTATTGATTTTACCGATGAAGTGCATGAAGGTTATAAAGAAATTGCAGTAAAATCAGCAGAAGCAGTGGAAGCAAAAATCTGTGGAGTTGACATAATCATTCCAGATGTTAAAGCAAAGCCAGACAAGAATAATCACAGCATCATAGAATTAAACTTTAATCCAGTTATATATCCCCATAATTTCCCATACATTGGTCAAAATCGACATGTTGAGAGGAAAATACTGGATTTATTAAAATTTCAGAGATAATTATGGTTAATTTCTAATTTAAAACCATTAATAATACATATTTATACTTTTTTTTTATACTATTTTTCTTTTTTTCCAAATTCCACAAACAGCACTAAACTATATATAGTACCTTGCTATATACAATACCTTGTTAAGTGCAGTGATACTATGAATGCTCAATTTAAAAAGGGCGTGCTGGAACTCTGTGTTCTAGTACTGCTTGATAGAAAGGACTGTTATGGTTACGAAATGGTGGATGAAATATCTAAAAATATTTCTATTTCAGAAGGAACCATATATCCTCTTTTAAGACGACTGAAAAAGGAAAAATTAGTCAGTTCATATTTAAAAGAGTCTCAAGATGGTCCTCCACGTAAATATTATCGTATCACAGAACTAGGAAAGGAAAAAAGGGAAAATTTAGTTGCAGAGTGGGATACATTTTCTGCAGCAGTCAGTAATTTACTTAATTATAAAAAAGAAATGGTGATTGAATGAATAAGGAGGAATATCTTAAAAAACTCTCTAAACAGATAAAAAAGATGTCTGTAGATGAAAAAAAAGATTTACTTTTAGATTACGAGGAACACTTCAGAATAGGAATGGAAAAGGGTAGAACAGAAGAAGAAATTTCAAAGGCTTTGGGAGATCCAAAAAATGTTGCAAAGCAAATTAAAGCGGATTACATGGTCCAAAAGGCCGAAGATAAACCTTCTCCAACTAGCATAATAGAAGCATTAGCAGCAGTTGCAGGTCTTGGTCTTTTTAACATATTTGTAGCCGTACCTTCATTGCTACTGGCAGTTGTTATCATAAGTTTAGTACTGGCTGGATCAGCGGTGATAGTCATTGGAATTTTAATTACGCTATCTCCACTACTACATGTATTCTTACCCAACTTCGTTTACTTACCTGTAGATAAAGGAGTAAGTACTGTAATATGGGTTTTATTCGGAATCGCTCTGACTGTAGGTGGGACAATATTTGTACTAATTATGTCCTACATAGCCAACAAATTATACCAAATGGTAATTAAACTCTTAAAATCAAATTTAGAAGATATAAAAGAAAATACAATGGTATTTAAATAATTGAGGGGGGAGGATAATGGATAAATTTATTTGGGGAGTACTTGCAGGTACTAAGGGAACAGCTAACCGCGTTAGAATTATAGATGAACTTAAAAATAGGCCGTACAATGTTAATCAGTTGGCTGAAAAGCTTGAGTTGGACTATAAAACTGTGAAGCACCATATACACGTTTTAGAGACTAATCATATGGTCACATCAAATGGAAGAAAGTACGGCAATTTATACTTCCTTTCAGATAAAATGGAACAAAACTACGAAGTTTTGAGGAGATAAGAGAAGAATTCATGAAATCAAATGACGATACCTGTGCCCATGTTGGTCACCCATCATAATTAACTTATAAAAAAAATTTCAAATTTATTGAGAATTCAACCCCTTCTCATTATATCTATTGTCTTTTCAAGATTTTAGGGACACTGAATTTAAATTGACATTTGTAAATCTAAAATTCCAATATTTAACTAAGTTTAATTTATTTTTTAAATGTTTCATTATAATACTACTATGACTGTTTCAATCTATATAAATCCATTTTTTTCAATTAATTCTAAATTATTAGGGTTATTACAACTAAAATTCTCCATTAATTTAATGTCCAACAATTTTCAGATCATATCAAATCTTTTGAGATTTGGGTATAACTTGGAGGGAATATTGGGCAAAATTAGTGTAAAAAAAGACTTAATAAGGAGCAAATATTGGAAAAAGTATTTTTAAGTGTTTGAATAAGTATATCATAAGGCAGTGTTTTATTAAACATGTTTTAAAGATTTAATTATCTTTTAATCCGAATAGAAATCAGGATTTAGACATTGGATAATAAAATACATGTTTTATATTATATTGTTGAATAAATAAGAGGTAAAAAATGAATCTTTATAAATTAGCGTTTAAAAATATTCGCAGAAAAAAACTCCGAAGTGCATTGACTGCTTTAGGAATAATTATTGGAGCTGCTACAATTGTGGTACTCCTAGGGATTGGAGCAGGAGCAACTTCAGAAGTACAAGAGCAAATGAATCAGTACATGTATGATGTAGTAATAACTCCAACATCAAGTAGTGGAAATCTTTTGATGGATCCTCAAACTGTTTCGAAGATAAAAAATATGTCCTATCTCTATGATTTTAGAGAAGTTACTGTCTTTTCTCAAGATATTAACAATACGAAAGTAAATTTTGAAGGTGTTAATGATTGGAAAGAGATTAAAGGCATCAATGGTACAACTGGAGTAGTGATCAATAAAGATACTTCTGATAAACTTGGTCTTCACATAGGAGACAAAATCACTGTTAATGATCAACAATTAACCATCACAGGAATATCTAAACCTGAACAGTCTGTTTATGTTTATTTGGATCAGAAAACTGCAGAAAATGTGACTGGCAATAAAGTTAGTGCCATCTATGCTCGCTCACATGACAATCCAAACTCGACAGTTGATGAAGTGCAAAAACAGGTTTCTGATGTTTCAGTGGTAACTAAATCAGATAAAGTTGCTGATCTTCAAGAGACTAACAACCAAGCTATGCTATTTATAGGAATTATTGCAGGCATTGCACTAGTTGTGGGAGTTATTAGTGTTATAAATACCATGATGATGAGTGTTATGGAAAGAACAAGAGAATTAGGAGTTTTAAAGGCAATTGGATTTACTAATTGGGAACTGAAGGGAAGTATACTCTTTGAATCTGGATTAATTGGTTTCTTAGGATCAATTTTAGGGGTGATACTAGGTATTATAGGCATAGTAGTATTTGCAAACATGCTACATTTCACAGATTATATCCCTCAAATGATGCCACTTTGGTTAATTGGAGGTGTAATTGTAGGATCTACCCTATTATGTCTCTTGGCAGGATTGTATCCTGCAATAAGTGCTTCAAGATTAAATGTAGTGGAGGCTCTAAGAAATGAGTAATAATGTACTTGAATTCGAAAATGTTTCTAAAACTTATAAAATGGGAGATGAAACAATAAAGGCCCTTGATGAGTTAAGTGTGGCATTAAAAAGAGGTTCATTTACTGCAGTCATGGGACCTTCTGGATCAGGTAAATCCACATTTCTTCATGTGGCAGGAATACTTGACATGCCTACAAAAGGTATAATCAAGATAAATGGGAAAGAAACCCAGAAGTTATCTAGTAAAGAACAGGCAAAACTTCGAAGGAATGAGATAGGATTCATATTTCAGAGATTTAATCTGATGTCCCAACTCAATGTACTTGAAAACATCATGCTTCCAATGATTGAAGAGGATACCAACAAAGCTTTAGAACTATTAAATAAAATGGGTTTAAGTTCAAAGGCAAATAAATATCCTGGACATCTTTCAGGAGGTGAACAGCAGCGTGTTGCAATAGCAAGAGCCCTTATAAATGATCCTGCAATTATCCTGGCTGACGAACCAACAGGTGAACTTGATACTAAAAATGCCGATGCTATAATGCAGATACTCAAGGATCTAAATCAAAAGGATGGAGTAAGCATAGTTGTTGTTACCCATAATCAAGCGTCAGCAGATTATGCAGATGAAATTCTCCATATGAGTGATGGAAACTTCGTTGACAATGCAAAATAAATTGTGTTGAATAAATTGTGCTTGTAAAGGGTGGGTGGGTAACATACTTTAATTTTTTTAAGAGGATCTGATCCGTCTCCGTGGGTTACAAAATTTATTAAAAAAAGATTCTCTGGGTAACAAGCACCAAACTAAAATTTCTTTTTTTTTGATGACCTATTTTTTTGATGGCAATTTAATAATTTCATCAAGGACCCATGATATAGAATATTTTTTATAAACCATAAAAATATTTTAAGAATAAAATTTGAATAAATAAAATATAAATTTAAATTGCTTTTCTGAAGTCCAATTCATACATCATTAGGGTAATGTTTTACACTCTAAAACCATAATTCGTTAAATTGTCCTAAATTAATCGTACCATATATACTGGCCAGTACAAATTGGGACTGTTTGAAGATTTTAGAAAATCCTTTGAAAATCAAATGAAATTTCACTCCATGAAATACCAGATATTCTAAAAATAAATGAAAATATCATAACAATCTGTGTAATAATAATATTATAGTGATAAAACATATAGATGGATAATTTAATTGGTGAAAATTGGTGTTCATGAAAATTTTTGTCTGTAATTCATGAAATATATGGAAATTTAATTAAAAAAATTAAATAATTTGGCACAACACATCTAATCTTGGGACTCTTAGTTTGAAAAATGGAAATTATCACAAAAATCTTGAAAATACAACAATATATAATATAAAATATACGAATAATTATTAAGTTTACTTCGTCAAACAATTCTATAACGAAGTAGAAGAAAAAACTCATTAAAATCAAAAATTCCTATGTTATCATGGCACTTTTTTATTATCCATGACATCACATAGCAAATTATTATAATTTATATTTTAAGTTAATTCAATTTTCAATTTCAGTTTATTTTCCTATTCAAGATAATTTGTTAATGTTTGACACTGGAGTTTTCCTTAAAGTAATAAAATGAAATTATAAACTTATTTTGATAAGAACTCCATAAAATATGTATAATAAATTTTAATGGAGATTTGTATTGAAAATAAAATCAAAACCAGCTCAAGTTGGTTGGACTGCAGCAATCATCGTGTCTTTGTCATCTTTTATAATTTCGCTGGATAACACATTTATGAACGTGGCAATTTCCAACCTTGTGGTGGATTTAAACACAACAATTCCAGTTATACAAATAATAATAACTGTTTACGCACTTACAATGGCATCATTAATGTTATTAGGAAGTAAGATGCAAGATGTGGTGGGAAGAAAAACAACGTTCATTTATGGAGCCATAATATTTGGAATAGGGACAATTATAGCAACATTCAGTGTTAATGCCCCTATGTTACTATTAGGATGGTCCATTTTAGAGGGTATTGGTGCGGCTTTAATGACACCTGCCACAGCTTCAATTATTATTGGAAGTTATGGGGAAGACAGAAGCACATCTGCAATGGCTATTAGAACTTCGTTTGCTTCAGCAGGAGCAGGGTTTGGGCCAATAATAGGTGGATTCTTAACAACCTTCTTTAGCTGGAGATTGGGTTTTGTTCTGGAATTTTTCATCATACTGATAATATTAGCCTTTTCAAGTAGATTGAAAACATTTACACCATCACACAAATTTTCAGATCTGGATATGAAAGGAGTCGTATTATTATCATCCGGGATATTTATATTTGTTTTTGGAATTTTAAGTTTTAACACCTCCACAACTTTCGAAATATCTTCCGTTATAGTTGGATCTGGAATACTGTTACTTTCGATATTTTATATTAGAGAAAAAAAGACTGTTTTAAGGGATAAAATACCAATTATTGACATTAAACTTTTTAACAACCATAACTTCACACTAGGAACAGCCAGTAGAATGATATTAAATCTGGCTTTAGCTGGTACTGTTTTTGTTTTACCTCTATTTTTTCAACAAGAAGCAGGCTATAGTGCATTAGCAACTGGATTTGCTATTTTACCATTAACTGTAGGAGTTTTAATATTTTCAATAGCATCTTCCAGACTATCCAAGCGTGTTGAACCTAAAAATCTTATTTCTCTGGGATTTTTAGTAGCATTAATTAGTACATTGATTTTAAGTTATCAGTTCGACTTAAATACCCATATTAGAAATATAATTCCTGCAACACTGCTTTTAGGTATGGGTTTAGGCCTTGCACTCCCATTAACAGCTAATATTATAATGTCTTCAGTAAGTAAAGATAAACAGTCAGATGCATCAGGCATTATGTCCACAAGTTCTAGTTTAGGAGCATCAATGGGAACGGCAATAATTGGTGTTGTAATGATACTTGCAACCTTAAATGGATTATACAGTGCCTTTGATCAAACCTATCCAAACCAGTTTAGCCAAAAAGAGATCAATGATAAATTTTTATTCTTCGAACAAAAAAACGATACCACACATAATTATCTGGAAAAAAATCAGAATTCCGCCTTAAAAACCATCGTTAACCAAACTGTTAAAAACGCTATGAGACTTGTATTTGAATTTATAACATTCATATTTCTGATAAGTTTCATTTTGTCATTATTCATCAAACCTTTGAAAAGAAAGAAATAAAATATTCAAATTATTCGTAAATATTTGCCATTAATAACCCTGAAAAGCTTTTTAAATCATATACTTGGCAAAAATAGCAATTTTTATTTTTTTTATTGATTAATTTATTCCCTAATTTTTGTTTTTAGTATTCTCAGAATTATAGAAAAATGATAGTTAAGAATATATATTCAAAACTATTATATGATGCTTAGTTCAAATTTGAATAGTATATTTCTGTTAAAATTAGTGAATGAGGTATAAATTACCATGAGAACTATCAAGTTGAAAAAAAATCCATTAAAATTACTTAATGATGTATTAAAACATTTAAAAGCCTCTCCAGAACTTGGAATCTTCAAGTGTGTTCAATGTGGAATGTGCAGCTCTGTTTGTCCGGCGGCCAAGCGTACAGACTACGATCCAAAGGAGATGTTAGGGCGTGTTTTGCAAGATGATGAAACTGTTGTGGATGATGATACAATATGGTACTGTTTTTCATGCTACACATGTAACAGTGTTTGTCCATCTGGAAATAATGCATGCGAAGTGAATCAAATATTAAGACAAATGGCTATTGATAAAGGGGATGTTCAAAGGATTGAATCCTTCACTCCATATGGGGACAGCTTCATAAAGAAGGGAGTTGGAACAATCCCAGAAAAATATTATGAAGATATGGTTAGTGATTCAGGGCCAGAATGTATGAACGTAAAAATGGATATACAAAATATTCGTAGTTCCCTGGGTTTGGGAAATTACATATTACCGGATGATGCTGTTAATGAAATAGATTCAATACTTAAAAATTCAGGATTTATGGAAAGAATTGAAATGATAAAGGGATGTAAAAAATGAAATTAACACCCGAAAAAAATATTTTACTCTTTAAAAGTTGTTTGATCAATGTTGAGTATCCTGGAGTGGAATCATCCACTAAATACATACTGGATAGAATAGGGATTGAATACATAGTCGATGATAGACAATCCTGTTGCACGGGACTTGGTTATTATTTTGATCTCTTTGATCAACTGTCTACAACTGCAATTGCAGCTAGAAATTTTAAAATAGGAAGTTCAACAGGCCATAATAATATTGTAACCATGTGTGCTACGTGTTATGCTATATTAAAGAAATCTGCTGAAATTTTAAATGAAAATTCTGAAGCTCGAAATGAAATAAATGATATAATGGTCGAATCCGGACTTAAGAATATGGAGTACCATAAAGACGATGTGGATCCAGCTGAAAACATTTTTCATGTGGCAGAAATCTTCTTCAATAAAAGGAATGAAATTTCTAAATTTGTTAAAGTTGATCTCTCTGATCTAAGGGTTGCTACACATCATGCATGCCATTACTGTAAAGTATTCTACAAAGATGCCATCGAAGGTGTTCGAGATCCTAATCTTCTAGATGAACTAGTAGCAGCTGTTAGGGTTAAAACCGTAGGATGGTACGATCATAAAAAAGTTACATGCGGCTCAGGATTCCGTCAAAGATTCATTAACAAAGAAATTTCGTTAGATGTTACAGGGGAGAAACTTCAATCTCTAAAGGATAATAACGTGGATGTACTCATTCATATGTGCCCTAACTGTCAGATGCAGTTTGACCGGTATCAACCTTTTATTGCGGAAAAACTTGAGACTGAATTTGAAATTTTCCATTTAAACATTGCACAGTTCATTGCACTTGCAATGGGAGCAGATCCCTATACAGTCATGGGTATACAAACCCATACCGTTTCAGTTACACCATTAATTGAGCGATTCAAGTCCAAGTTTGACAAAAATAAAAAAAACAAAAGAACTGAAATAGATCATAATAGATAAATTATTTATATATCCCAATATTGAATTAAATGGATATACTAATTAAAAAAAATCAAATCATGGAGTGTATTAATTGAAACAAGATAAACCAAGGCCAATTCGTTTTATAGAAGATGTTAGTGAAGAATTAAATCTTGCATTCACAAATTTGGCTTCAGAAATAATGAAAGATGGAGCATTATCATCTAAGGATAAATCATTGATTGCACTTGCATGTGCAGTAGCAGTGAAGTGTGAGCACTGTGTAAAGGCTCATAAAGAAAAAGCACTGGATGCTGGCGCAACAATGGATGAGATCAAGGAAGCAGCAGCAGTTGCTGCCCAAGTACGTCTTGGATCAGGACTAACGTTTGCATCATTTGTCCTTGATTAGAATTAATCCATATAATAAGAATATGTTTAAAGTTATTGTTTCCAGATTCTGAGAACTATGGGAATATTATTTCCCCCTTAGTTTCTTAGTTTCAACTTTTTAGTTATTAAGATCATAATTCATTAGTTTTTAAGTTTATTATTTATTTTAGATTTTCATATTTATTTCATTGACACCAATCTATACTAACTTTCTAATTTCTGAAAAAATCAATATTCATAAAATCACAATTGTCTGATACAATTCGTCTAAAGATCTATATTTTAAGATTTTAATAATGTTTTAATCTGCTTAGAGTTATTTACTGTCTTCAAACAACTCTAATCCAATCTTCTCAAAAAAATTTTATTTGTCTGATCCGAAGATAGTAATTGTAATGATGCTATTTCCTGTTAAAAATATATTTCTGTTAAGAATTTATTCTGTTTCTGGTTTTTTTTGTATTTCTACGGATAATTATCCAAAAAACCACCCAGTTTCTATGATAATTTTTTGATCAATATTTTAGATCTAATATTTCTACCCAAACATTAAATAATAGTTATGAATATATATTCATAACTGTAAGGTAAAATTATTTAAAAAAACCTAGAAAAAATCTACAGCAAAGCTGGTGATAATAGTAATATTAAAGAGTATTGTAAGAATTAAACTGCAATTAGGTCTTTAATTTACATAAAAAGGACAGAAAATGTCTCAGATAAATATAAAATTTAAATCCTGAGAATTAGCAAATAAAAACAATAGGAGGTTTTCTGAAATGGAAAACAAAAAATATAAGTGTAAAGAATGTGGATTTGAATGGCAAAATCCTAAGAAAAGCTATAAAAATTGTCCGGAATGTCAATCGGAAGATATTACAACCATTGATTTAACTGAGGAAAACCAGACAATATTCCCCAAACCTGGAAATATGGGGAGAGGCCATGGAAATATGGGAGGAGGACCACCACGAGCATGTAAATGTCAAAAATGTGGATACGAAACTACAAAAACTCCAGGAGTACCATGTAGGAATCAAAAATGCCCTGAATGTGGAACTCTTCTTTGTGGATGCGATTAGAACTAATAGAAATAATTGGAGATGGATAAAAATGATAATATGTGTGCCAAGTATGGAAAGTACAGGACTCTTGTCAAAAATTTCAACACACTTTGGAAAGACTCCTTACTTCACCATATTAGATATGGAGAATAATGAAATAAAAACACTTGAATCAAAGAAAATAGAAAGTAGACATGCTGGTGGTAAAAAAACACCTGCAGAGATAATTATTGAAATAAATCCAGATGTTGTTCTATGTGCAAATTTAGGTTTGAAGGCTGTGGAAATGCTCAAAGAACATGGGATAAAAATATATGTAGAAGCATCTGGAACAGTTGAAAGCTCTTTGAAAGCATATTTAAATAACGAATTAAAGTTAGCAAATGAAAATACAGCGTGTACAGAAGGCCATTAATGAACAGTAATTTCAATATGATGAAAATGTTTTCAATATTTGATTAGTGATTCCATGAGTAACAACAAACAAATAGGCCTAAAAAAAGGAGAAGAAGCAGCCAAATATTCTACATATGCTAATTTAGCACTGGCACTAATGAAGTTGGTAGTGGGATTATTATCAGGTAGTATAGCATTATTAGCAGATGCTATACATTCTTTTTCTGATATATTTGCATCTGTAGCCGTTTACATTGGATTAAAACTATCTCAAAAAGGGCCAGATGAAAAGTTTCAGTATGGCTACTACAAATTTGAAACATTAGCATCACTCATCATATCCATAATAATCATTGTTACAGGATTTGAAATTGCAATAGAATCTATTAATGGAATTATATCACCTCAACAGATGACAATACCCTTTTTAGTAATTGCTGTAAGTTTAATATCCATACTGGTTTCATATTTATTATCTAGATATAAAGAGAAAGTGGGAACAGAAATAAATTCACCTGCCCTAATAAATGATGGTAAACACAGTTTTGTGGATGTATTCTCCTCTTTAATAGTATTTTTAGGAATTTTATTTTCATACATTGGTTATCCAATATTTCAAGGATTTGCAGGATTTCTTGTCGCACTCTTGATTATTTATATTGGTTTCAAATATGGTAAACAAGCCGTGCTAATATTATTAGACGCAAATCTTGATCCAAAAACAGTTCAAACAATTAAATCAATAACATTAAACCAAGAAGGCATTTTAGGAGTGCATGATATCAAAATCAGAAGTTCTGGTCCTTATGTATTTGCTGAACTTCACATAGAAACTGAAAAACGGTTAACAATAGAGAAGGCAGATTTAATATCTAAAAAACTAGAAAAACTCATAAGAAATGAGCTAAAGGATTTAGATAGTTTGCTAATAAAAGTAGATCCCTCCAAAAAAACAACAGTTAAAATAGCGGTACCAATTGATAAAGTAAATGGATTAAATTCAAGAATTTCTAAACATTTTGGGAAAGCACCTTATTATTTAATAGCGGATGTAGATAAAGATAATATAAGGAGTTATGTTTTAAAGGGGAATCCTGCATATACTAATGAACAAAAAAAAGGAATTAAAACTGCTCAATTTCTTATAAATGAAAACATTGATATTCTATTATTTAATGGAAATATCAATGAAGGTCCTTCATATGCATTACAAGCAGAAATGATTTCTGTTATTAAACCAGATGTAGAAAATTTAGGGGATTCCTTGTTAAATGCAGCCCATAATGATTTAAATATTTAAACAATTCAGTTTAGTACAGTAATGAGGTGATTATATGGAAAAGAAAACAGGAATAGTAGGATTTACAGGAGCATTTAGGGATAATCTTAAAGGAATTGCAGATGGATCTAAGATAGTATTCACAGGATCTGCAGCTGTTTGCACACCATTTATTGAACTTTTATCGTACGCAATCAGGGATAAAAATCATGATTTAATATTTGTACCCAACGCAGATTTAAAACAAACCAAAATGTTAAAAATGGAAAATAATTTGGGTTACAGTGCAGTTGATATTAAAGCAGATCCGAGTAATCCGGATGTTGTAGTTGTGATGGGCGGTCTAGCAATGCCAAAATTTGGTTGTTCACCTGATGATGTTTTAAATATGGTAAAAGAAATTTCCAATGGTCATAACCCCAAAATTATTGGAGTTTGTTTTATGAGCATCTTCAAAAAATCAGGATGGATAAACAGTATACCCTTCGATGTAATCATAGATACAAAAATGGAAACAACAATTTACCAGGACCTCCCTTAAACCAGAATTTATTATGTTTACATTAGTATAAGGGATTAATTTGTAAATAACAGCTTATGAAATTTATTATTTTTTTTAACAAGATCCTTCCTAATTATTTGGTTATTTTAATAGAATTAAACTAATCAGAGATCTTAGTTTGGTTCCATCAGTTTAAAATTCTATAATTATAAATGCAAATACTAATTTTTACTTGAATCTGCATTACAGAATAATTACTAATTAATTCATCGATTTAATTTAATGAAATACAAATTTAATTAATAATAAATCTATAATAAAAAAATAATAAGCATATAAATATTTGAAACTATTTTTTGATTATTTGGTTATTTTTATTATTTTAGTATTACAAATAATAACTTTTTTATATCACCCTGGACAATATAATACTATGCAGTCTAAAAATATTACTATGTAATTTCAAAATTTTTAATTCAATAGAAGAGCATTATAAATTCTGTTCAGGTGATAAATATGGAAAATGAGAATTATATTGAACAAATTAGAGAATATACCAAAGATCATCAAAATTGGATGAAAAATAGCATTAATTTAATTGCAAGTGAAAATATCACAAGTAAACCAATAAAAGAAGTATTAGCTTCAGATCTTTCCCATCGATATGCAGAAGGTCTTCCTAATAAAAGATTTTACGAAGGTTGTAAATATATTGATAAAATAGAAAACCTAACAATTAAACTTTCAAAAAAACTATTCAAAGCTGAACATGTTAATGTGCAACCAACTTCTGGAGTTGTAGCTAATTTAGCCTCTTTTTTTGCACTTACTAATCCAAATGATTTATTAATGGCTCTAAGAGTTCCATATGGTGGTCATATAAGTCATGCTGAAGTAAGTGCAGCTGGAATCAGAGGATTAAAAATAAGACCCCATCCCTTTGATAATGAAAAAATGAACATCGATGCAGATGCAATGAAAAAAGACATTTTAAAAACTAAACCAAAACTCATACTTTTAGGTGGCAGTTTATTCCTCTTTCCTCATCCTGTAAAAGAAGCAAAAGAAGCTGCAGATGAGGTTGGAGCTAAGGTAATGTATGACGGTGCACATGTTCTTGGTCTCATAGCTGGTGAAAAATTTCAAGACCCCCTTCGAGAGGGTGCTGATTTAATGGTTGGCAGCACTCACAAAACTTTACCTGGACCACAAGGGGGTATCATATTCTCCACACATGAGCTGAGAGAAACCATTGATAAAGCAGTTTTTCCAGGTGTTGTAAGCAATCATCATCTACATCATGTGGCGGGATTGGGAATAGCATGCGCAGAACTGCTAGAATTTGGAAAAAAATATGCAGAACAAACAATAAAAAATTCAAAAAAATTAGCTGAATGTTTATATGAAATAGATTTTAATGTTTTATGTCCAGATCTAGATTTTACAGAATCACATCAGTTGGTAATAGATATTAAATCCCAGGGAAGTTCCTCAAAGATATCCCGAAATTTAGAGTCCAACAATATAATCGTGAATAAAAACCTTCTCCCATGGGATAGTAGAGTTAAAACAAAGGAACCATCAGGAATCCGACTAGGCACACAAGAAATTACGAGAAGAGGCCTTAAAGAATCTGATATGGATATGGTAGCAGATTTTATAAAGGATGTGGTTATCAATGAAAAAAATGTTAAAACTGATGTAATCGATTTTATGTCGGATTTCACCCATTTACATTACAGTTTCAAACCTGAAGAAGCTTATGAGTATATAAATTTTAATTAATCTCAAGGTTTGTGAAATAAATGGGTTTAAAAAGAAGTATTTTTCAAAAGAAAGATATTAAAGAGTGTACTAAATGTAATTCTGGTTTGACTCAAACATTTGGAAGTTTAGGTTTAGTTATACTGGGAGTAGGTGCCATTTTAGGTGCTGGTATTTTTGTAATCACAGGTTTAGCAGCTGCAGTTGCAGGTCCTGCAGTAATATTTTCATTTTTAGCCGCAGCTGCTGTATGTGTTATGGTCGCCCTATGTTTTGCAGAAATGGCGAGCATTATCACAGTGACAGGTGGTAGTTATACATATACACAATTTTCTTTAGGTGAAATATGGGCATGGATCGTTGGCTGGTCAGTGCTTTTACAAATTATTATAACAGCCGCTACGGTAGCAATTGGATGGAGTTCTTATATTACTGGTTTACTCCAGTCAGTCCCTCTTCCAAACTCAATATCTTTCATCATATTACATGTTGGATCTATAATAAATTTACCTGCTTTATTTATTGTTGGCCTGTTAACCATAGTTGTTTTAATGGGTGCAAGAAGTAGTAAAAGAGTTAACAATATTATAGTTATTATTAAGCTTGTAGTAGTATTTGTCTTTATAATAGTAGGTTTGAAATATGTTAATCCTGTAAATTATTATCCTTTCATACCATTAGGAGTAAACAGTATAATTCAAGGAGCCGCCATGGTATTTTTTGCATATCTTGGTTTTGAAGCAGTAGCCACATCATCAGAAGAGGCTATAAATCCTCAAAAATCAATACCTCGAGGTATTATTGGCTCACTTATAGTATGTGCGGTTTTATATGTATTAGTAGTTGTAGTAATGACTGGAATGGTAAAATATTCAGAATATTCTGGAGTTGCAGCACCGGTTCAATATGCTTTAAATTCTGTTGGAGCCAACTGGATCATGACAATTGTTACTTTTGGAATTATAGCAGGTCTCACAACAGTAATACTTGTTAATCTTTATATAATTCCCAGGGTACTATTCTCCATGAGTAGAGACAAGCTTTTACCATCAAGGTTGAATCGTATAAATGCCAAATATAATGTTCCTATTATTCCCATAATAATCTCAGGAGTTATTATAGGCACCATAGCTGCTTTGGTACCCTTAGGCGCTGTATTTGAACTGGCAAATATGGGAGCTTTAACTGCTTTTATCTTTGTGGCAATTGGAATAATCAACCTTAGAAAATCTTGTCCAGATGTACCAAGGAAATTCAAATGTCCATTTGTACCAGTCCTGCCTTTGATAACAATTATAATCTGTTTAATACTAATTTTGGAACTCAAAATATCAACACTCCTATATTTTGGCATATGGACTGTTTTCGGGCTAATAATATATTTAGGGTACAAAGGTTATAAATCAAAAAAAGCTGCGGATTAAGTAACAAAGAAATTATACTATGTAAAAATTCATTACAATTAAATGAAAATATCGAATGATTGTGATTTATTTCTTACATTAACAATAGGATAATATATTATTCTAAATAATGAAATATAGATTTTTATATATAAATAATGATTTAATTATAAATAATCATTTGAATAGGGGATTTTATGGCAGAACTACCTGAAATTATGATACTAACCAGACAGATATCCAATGAACTCAAGGATAAAGAGTTTGAATCTGTGGAAATAACCCAAGAAAAAAGTTTAAACATGGAAAAAAAGGATTTTATCAAGAATATCCTCTCTAAAAAAGTTATCCGTGCATATAATAGTAGGGGAAAATGGATATTTATAGAGTTATCCGGAGATTCTAATCCTTTTACTGAATCTGGGAATGGGTGCGGATATTCTGTTTCATAATGCCGGAAAAGAATGGCCTGAGAAGTATCAATGCCGCTTTCAATTTAATGATCAATCAGGATTTAGTTGTAAGTTCTGGTGGTTTTGCCACGTAGAATTTGTACAAAATGAAGATTTAAACAAACACAAACCAACCAAAGACATAGCAATTTCTCCCCTTGATACAAATTTCACAGAGGAACATTTCACCAACTTAATTAAAGGACGTTCCCAAATAAAAAACCTTATTTTAAACCAGAAAAAAATTGGAGGTATCGGAAACGTTTATATACATGATATCCTTTTTAAGGCTAAAATACACCCTCAGAGATTGGCAAATAGTTTAACATCACAAGAAATTAATGATATCTATAAAATAATGGTGGAAAATCTGAAAAATGCCCTAAATAAAGGTGGCTTGGCTTATGAAATGGATTTTTATGGAGTTAAAGAAAGATACACCATTGATGACTTCATGGTAGCATACAAAGAAGGAAAACCATGCCCGGTTTGCGGCACAATCATTGAAAAGATAAAAACAGGTAGTACATCCTCTTATATCTGTCCACAATGTCAGCATCTGTGAATAATTTAACTAGATTCACTCTTTAAAGCGTATTTATGTATTCTACCAATTTATATTTGCATCTGATGTTACAGGCTTTCCATGTCTGGTTGAAATAACCACAATATCCAGTTCCCCAAGTTAATCCAGACTTTTGTATGGGTAAAACCAGTTTGAACTGATTATTCTCATTTTATGGCTTTATTTAGTGTATACAAGTCTTAAAGAGTTCAATATTACTGCAAGTGTTAGTCCCATATCTCCAAATGTTACTGCCATCCATAGGGACACATAACCAAATACTGCTAGTACAGATAATGATATTTGGATTATGAGTGCAACTGAAACATTCTGTTTAACCACAGCCATTGTTTTTCTGCTTAAATTTAACAGGTAGTTGAGTTTACTGATATCATCATGCATTAGTGCTATATCCGCAGTTTCTATTGCAACATCCGAACCTGCAGCTCCCATGGCAATACCCACATTAGATCTTGCAAGGGCTGGAGCATCATTCACACCATCACCCACCATTGCAACATCCATACCTTTATCCATGTAATTTTCAATAATTTTAACCTTATCCTCGGGTAAAAGCTCTGCATAATACTCGTCAATACCAATATACTCGGTAACATTTTGAGCTGTTTTTTTATTGTCTCCTGTGAGCATGACAGTTTTAATTCCACTTGATTTGAGTTCATTTATGGTGCTTTTCGAATTTTCTCGCACTTTATCTCTTAAACCAATCATGCCCAATATCTCAATTTCATTGGCAATTAAAACTACGGTCTCTCCTTGATCTTCAAATTTCCGAATTATTTTATCTGATAATGTATATTTATCCCTAAATAAATTTTTTTTACCCAAAATATAGATTTTATTATCTATGGTTCCTTTTAAACCATTTCCCGTTAGGGACTTGAATTCATTTACATCACTGAGTTTAACCCCTTCATTTTCTACGTAGTTACTTATTGCATTTGCTATAGGATGGTTTGAATTTAATTCTAATGAACCTGCAACCCTTAATATTTCATCCTTGGAGTAATTGTTGGTTGCTACTATATCGGTTAGCTCTAAATTTCCCTGAGTTAATGTTCCAGTTTTATCAAACACCATGACCTTTATCTTGCTCATTTCTTCGACGTATCTTGAGCCTTTTATTAAAACTCCGTTCTTAGTACTTGCTGTAATCCCAGATACCATGGCAACGGGTGTTGATAATAAAAATGCACATGGACATGAAATTATCAAAAGCACCAGCGCCCTATAAACCCATTCATCAAATGATAATCCAAAAAACACAACTGGGATTATTGCAACCAATGCTGCGAGCACTATTACTGCGGGAGTGTAATATTTTGCTAGTTTTTCTATGAAATTTTCAGTATTTGACCTTTTTTTCTGTGATTCTTTAACCAACTTTACGATCTTTGATAGAACAGTTTGATCTGATTCTTTAGTGACCTCCATTTCAATGTAACCCTCAAGATTCAATGTTCCTGCAAAAATATCATCACCTATGTCTTTATTTACAGGTATACTTTCACCGGTAATTGCTGCTTGATTTATTGAAGTAGACCCTTTGATCACTTTCCCATCAATGGGAACTTTGTCTCCAGGTTTTACAATCAGAATATCTCCAACTTTTACATCGTGTACATGAATTTGGAAATTGTTTCCATCTTTTTTTATGGTAGCTGTTTCTGGAATTAGTTTTAATAGAGATGCTATTGATTTACGAGCTCTTTCACCAGCATAGTTTTCGAGGTATAGTGCAATGTAAAATAAGAATATTACAACTGCTCCTTCTGCTCCAGAACCTATTAAAAATGAACCCAATACTGCTATGGTCATTAAAAAGTTCATGGTAAAATTGCCTTTAAATAGGGCCATGATACCATTTTTAACCACATTGTATCCTGATAGAGCAACAACAATTAAGAATAATGATGTTGTGATTAAGTGGCTATAATTTGTTATGTCTAGGTAAAGAGCTACAAATAGAACTATTGCAGATAAAGATATGACCATAAGTGGTTTTCGATTCCATAGCTGTTCCTTCTCTTCTAAAAGGTCTTCTTCACAACCACAACCACATGCTGGTGCTACACTGCAGTTGTCATCATGGGTTCCATCGCAATTTTTATCATCACAACCACACACATCTTTACATTGAATGTTGTTATCATGGTGTTCACAATCGTGATCATCATGATCGTGATCATAAGTTTTTTTGTTATTCTCTGGCATGTTCGAGTCCCATTTCGATAATTTTTTCCACATGATCATCAGCAAGGGAATAGTAAGCCATTTTACCATCTTTTCTGAATTTAACCAGATTATTCTGTCTTAATATCCTTAGTTGATGAGATATTGTTGATTGATTGGCTTCAAGAACTTCGGTCAGATCACACACACATAATTCTCTTTTAAATACTGCCTGGAGAATTTTGAGCCTTGTGAGGTCTCCAAAAATCTTGAATGTTTCTGATACCTTCATAAGGACAACATCAGGAGGTAATTCTGATTTAACTTCCTTTATTGTATCTTCATGTTTACATTCAATTTCACACATATCATCCAGCTTCATATTTCAATATATGTACACATCACCATATATAAATTTATGGATTGAATTGTAACATCGGAATTATTTAATGAAAAAATAGTGTACCATACACATGTTAAAAAAATCAGTAATATAATGAAGATCAAACTTAATTCATGAATATAAAATTAGTTTAAATTTAAAAATAAGGATTATGTGAACTTATCTTGGAAATCTTCAACATAATCTTTTTGTATTAAAGGTTTTACAGCTTCAACCATGTTGCCCATTATGAAGAAAAAGTCTTTGTCTTTTTCAATCATTGCATCCATTATAGATTTTTCCATACCTTTCCTAGCTGTGATATCTGTCATTATGGATATGGCACCTATATATTCTCCGTTCATTTTTTTTAGAGGACTTGTGGACATCAAAACCCAAAGGGATGAGCCATTGTTTTTCAAAAACTGTAATTCATAGGTTTGACCAACACGCGCTTTAGTTTGGAGGTGTTTCTTAAAAACAGCTTTACAATTCTTCTTGATGAAACTGAAAATATCTCTGTTAATCAGATCATCCATGTTGTAACCTAACATATCTGCCATCTGATTGTTTACATAGTTAATTTCATTTTTAGAGTTGATTAAAAATAGGCCTGATTCAATCTTTTCAACCATTGCCCTGTACTTCTCTTCACTCTTTCTTAGATCCATTTCAATGCGTTTTCTTTCAATTGAGTATTTGATAGACCTTGAAAGTAGCTGCTTATCAATATTACCCTTTACAAGATAGTCCTGTGCACCTTCAGCAACAATATTAATTGCTAAATCTTCATCTAAACGACCTGTTAAAATGATTATGGGCATTTCAGGAGCATGACTGTTCATTATATTAAAAGTCTCAATACCCCTACTATCTGGTAGGTTCAGATCTAAAAGAACAATATCAAAATCTTCAATAACATGTTCAACACCATCTTCAAGCCTTTGAAAATGAATTAGCTCAAATTTATTTTTATAAATCTCCTTCAGCATTTCTCTTATTATTACAGCATCACCGGGATTGTCTTCAACAAGTAAAATACGGATATTACCATCTCTCATAATAATTCACCTAGTGGGAAGTTTAACAATGCTTAACCAAAAGTTCTCAATTGACTTCACAACATTTATGAACTGATCAAGGTCTACTGGTTTTGTTATATAACAGTTAGCATTCATGTTGTAAGTTTCCCTTAAATCATCCTCAGCATTGGATGTTGTTAAAATAACCACAGGAATACACTTCAATGAATCACTGTTTTTAATTTCTCTTAATACCTCGCGACCATCTTTTTTTGGTAGATTAAGATCTAAGAGTATTAGATCAGGACAAAACTTAATGCTTTCATCGGAATTTAAAATTTCCATTGCTGTTTCTCCGTCGTAAGCAATTTCCATTGCATTACATATATTGGCGTCCTTAAATACCTCTTGAATCAATCTTACATCGCCAGGATTATCTTCTACTAATAATATTTTGATTGGATCTGATGCAACATTTAATATGTTAACCACTCCTTATACTAAAATTGAATTTTGTACCATTAATTATTTCTTTATCTACCCAAATTGATCCACCATGTTTTTCTACGATTCTTTTTGAAATTGCTAACCCAATTCCAGTACCATTATACTCATGGGAATCATGTAACCTCTTAAAAATTTTAAAGATTTGTTTTACATATTTAGAAGGTATTCCAATACCATTATCTTCTACAGAAAAGATCCATTTATCCTCTTCTTTTAAAGCAGAAATATGAATTTTTGGACTTTGTGAACCCCTGTACTTGATGGAATTATTTATGAGATTTTGAAACAACTGTATCATTTGGGTTTTATCGACCCAAATTTTAGGAAGTTTTTCACTGGTTATAACTGCGTCGTTTTCCTTTATTAAAATATCTAAATTAGTTTCAACTATCTCTAACACATCGTTCATATCAACACATGCAAACTCATCAGTTCTGGTGTTTATTTTAGAATATAATAGAAGATCATCAATTAATTCATGCAAACGGATTGATCCATCCACAGCAAAATTTATGAAATCATTAGCATCTTCATCTAACACATCACTGTAACGTCTTTGAAGTAATTGAAGAAAGCTAGTTATGATTCTGAGAGGCTCTTTGAGATCGTGTGAAGCAATGTAAGCAAACTGTTCAAGTTCTGAATTTGAAATCTTCAACTGTTTAAGTGTTTCTTTCAACTCGTTTTCAATCCTCACCCTGTGGGTTACGTCCTTGAATATTACTGCAAATTGATTTTTTGCAGGTGAAAATGCTAGGACATCATAATGCCTATTTAATGCACTTGAATATTCGTTCAAATGAATTGAAACGTCTTTCAATGCTACACGTCCGTAAATTTTGACCCAATCCACTGTATCTTCAGGAATAATTTCTGATTTGAGCTTTCCAATAACATTTTCCCTTTTAAATCCTGTTAATTCTTCAAATGCAGGGTTTATATCTAAAAATTTGTAATCAACAGGCTTGCCTTCTTCATCACACACAATTTCATGAAGAGCAAAACCTTCTGTTATCTTATTAAAAAGGGATCTATACCTTTCTTCACTTGTTTTAAGTTTATTCTGTGCTATAACTTTATCAGTTACATCATTAAACGTAGTGTATACTTGGATTGGTTTATCACTATCATTAAACAGAGGCACAGCATGGACGCTTAACCATTTGTAGCCAATAGGAGTTTTTAAACCCATCATTATGTCTTCTATTTCTTTACCTGTTTTTAGAGACTTAATAGATGGAAATTCATCGTCTAAAAACTTAGTTCCATCCTCATGTACTGGTTCTGATACAATTTCATGCAGAATTTTACCTTGAATTTCTGACAGCGTGTATCCTAATATTTTTTCCGCTGCAGGATTCATTGCTGTTATTTTACAGGAAGAATCTTGGTAAACAACACCCTGGATCATGGTCTCAAATAATCTTCTATACTTTTGTTCACTTTTAATGATTTCTTCTTCAGCTAATTTCAAATGAGTTATATCTCGACCAATACCAAATATTCCCAATATAGAATTGTCAAAACCCATATAAGGACCTTTTGTAGTTATATAATTGCGTATTTCTCCTTCCTTTTCAGAGTATAGGCTTTCTTCATAGGTCAAAGTCTCAACATTTTCAATTATTTCCTTATCTTCTTTCGTTATGATGTCTGCATCTTTTTTATGGTAAAGATCCCAGTCATTTTTTCCAATTATATCCGATATAGGTTTTCCCATTATTTCAGATGCGGCAGTATTGGCCATGATATAATTTCCACTCAAATTTTTTAGATAGATGGCATCAGTTGTATTTTCAACAATTGAATTCAAAATATTGTAACTTCGCTTGAGTTTCTTTTCTGTATTCTTATTTGAGGTCATATCCCGATTGATAGATATATGTCCATTTATATCGCCATTTTCATCAGTAATTGTAACTATTTTAGAGCTAATATAAAGTGGAAAATTTTTTTTTGTGAACTGAAGAAACTCATTTTCATATGATCCTTTCTCATTCAGCATCTTTGAAGTATCGGATTTTTCATTTCCAATAAATTTAGTTCTTAAAATATCTTTAGCTGTTTTTCCCATAACTTCTGATGATTTCCAACCATATATTTCTTCAGCCGCGGGGTTCCAGTACCGTATTTTGAATTTTTCATCTGTAATTATCACTGCGTCTTTTAATATAGAAAGTAGTTCGATGTTGTATTCTAATGTAACATTTTTGTCTTTCTTGACATCATGGCTTCTCTTTGAGCTCTTCTGAAAATCAGTTCTTAACTGTTGTTTCATGATCTCTACCTACATCTTCAAACAGCTTTATTCAATCTACCACATATTAAATTTGAACATAGGAGTATAACTAATTTTTCATACATCTTAATTTAAAATAAATCTAGTCCTAAAATAAAATATAACAGATTCTTAATTGAAAAACAGTTGTTAAAAAAACATCCCAGATTAAAAATAATAGCCAAACCAAAATATAAATACAGATATTTTAACGAAAAATAGTTTCTTTAAGATTTAAGAATTTTTAATGCTGTTCTTGTAAATGCAGGTATATCTCTCGGACCTCTACTTGAAAGTAGGTTTCCATCTTCCACAACTTCATTATCAATATATATACCGCCAGCATTTTTAATGTCTTGCACTATGGATCTCCAACCAGTTACCCTTTTTCCATTGATAAGATCAGCGGTTATTAATAACTGTGGGGCATGACAAATTGCAAAAATTGGTTTTCCAGTTTCATAATATTTTTTGATAAAGTTCACAGCATCTTCATAGCCTCGGAGATGATCAGGTGAACATCCACCAGGGATCAAAAGGGCATCAATTTTATCCACATCAAAATTTGAAACTGATTTTTCAATGGTTACAGGAGTTGCTTTTCTTTTTCCTTTCACTACATGTCCTTCTTTCAGTCCTATATGTATTAAGGAATGGCCCGCATTTACAAAGGATTCAGACGGTTTGATATATTCAACATCTTCGAACATTTCGTCTATTAGAATTCCAATTATAGCCAAAGAAATTCCCCTGTAACGTTTAAAAAAAATAAATTATTTTTTCTTCTTTTTGGCGTCATTTAATGATTTAAGTGTATTGAGTGTTATTTCCTGTTCTAAAACTCGTAATCTTTCAGCCAAGAAATCTAAAACATGTTTTCGCTCTTCAAATGGTACATTCTTTTTTGAAAGCATATTGATCAATTCTGTCGTGCTCCGAACAGAAAATGAACCAGCTTGTTCGTCCATTAGTATAATATCTCTCTTTCCCATTTCCTTAGCAGGAGAAACACATACTGCGCCTAGGATGTTTCCTTTTTCATCCTTAACATCCATTGAACTTACATAATTACTGTTTGCTACGTTTCTCATTTTAAATCACCTTAATTCGTTTTATTTCATCTTACCATTTTTTAATATTTATTGTGAGTTTAATATATAAATAGTTATTGGTTTCTTTTTAATTCTAATAGTTCAAAATCTGTTAATAATATAAAATAGAATTCCTGAAGTTTTTAAACTCCAGGAACTTTATCATGTAAGTCTGTTACGGAGGCGGTAGACAGACATGATCAAGAAGTTGGGAAAAGTGATCCCAATTTTTTGCGTAGGTACTTCATATATTTAGGTACAAATACATTCTTCTTCATAACATATATACTTAAGCATTAATTTCATCCTAATTCAAGCTATTACATCTTATATCTTCAATAGTTTTTACAGATTATTCTTTAATATGGAGTGAAATATTCGCTTTAATTTGGCTTTAATCAAACAAAATTTAAAAAAAGAATTCTCGAAAAATAATTACCTATTTTTTTCAATTTCCACTCCTTAAAAAGGGGAATTATTAGGAATATATTACAAGATTATTAAATAATGATACATTGTTTGTATAAAAAAACCAATGAAAATGATTGTTAATTTGCCAGTTAACAGTTTTAATTCATTTTATCTATCAAAGTTTTAATTGGAAATTTTGATAATTCTTGTATTATCCTAATCAATAATTTTAAACAAATTATAAATTCCAGGTTAACCATAATAATACTAATTATAGTATTAAAACAGGAGTGATCAGCTATGAATGAGAAAGAAATTGAGGAATTCGTTGAAAACTTCAAAGGAATGTTATGGGACGAGCTTGATGATGAGTTAGGTGAAATGTCCCGTGAAGATTTGATTGCAGTAGTAGTGAAACTTAAAAAACGGTACGGATAATATTTTTTTATATTTTTTTTAACACATCAAAAGACATTACAATTAGTCTCTCAAAGATTAAAGGCTAAAATTAAAGTATTATTTAAATTTAATTGATAAAAAATGAATTAAAAAAAAAGTTATGAATTTTGGATTATTCTGATTTTTCTTTCTCCGCTTGCTTCATTTTATAATCAGCAATCGCTGCCCTTAATGCATCTGCAGCTAAATTTGAACAGTGCATTTTTACAGGAGGTAATCCCTCTAACTCATCTGCCACATCATTTCTTGTGATCTTCAATGCTTCTTCAATGGTTTTTCCAACAGCCATTTCAGTAATCATACTACTTGTTGCAATGGCTGCACCACATCCAAATGTTTTGAATTTTATGTCTGTAATAATGTTGTCCTCTACTTTAATGTAGATGGTCATAAGGTCTCCACAAGTAGGGTTACCCTCTGTTCCTACTCCACTTGCATCCTTTATCTCCCCAACATTTCTAGGATTTTGAAAATGGTCCATTACCTTTTCACTGTACATTCTTTCACCTTCTAATTATCAATATCTATATCATCCATTATTCCTGTTAACAACAGCTAACTAGAGGAATCCTATTGAATTTAATATTGTTAGTTTATTTTATTGTCATTAAATTTAATAGAACTTTGCATTGATAGTATATAACTATAGTTATATTTAAGCTTTGAGTTGACCAACCCGATCTTGACATACTGAATGTTATGAAGTATTACTAGTAGTTCAATAAATAGTAATTGTTATTAACTAACGTTGATATAATAATAATACTACCAATCATTAAATTGAAAAAATAGGAGGTGAATCCAATGAAAATTAAGGATGAACTATTAGGCAAAGAAGTTATTGATAATCAAGGAAGCAAAATAGGAAAAATTAAAGATCTTGAATTAGATTTAGATTTTAACAAGATAAATTACATTGAACTGGAAGATACAAGATTATCAAGTAAATTGGGACTTGGTGAAATAAAAATACTGCCCTTTGATTTAGTTGAACAAATTGGAGACAAAGTAATAATTAAAAAAATTATGTAAAATTAGAAAAAGTTGATAGATGTATTAGATGAAAGAAACTCAAAATGTTAATTTAAAGAAATCTGTTCCTAAAGAAAAGTCTGATGAAATTAACGAGAAAAGTTCAAAAAAGATATCTGATCTTAAAAAAGAAACAAAACAAAATAAAGAAGCAGTGAAAGACTATGCAGATGAACTTAAAGAATCTGTTTACAAAGCTAAAGAAATTAAGAAAGGACTAAAAGATATCAAAAAGGAGGCTGAAACAAGGAAAAATGAATTAATTAAAGAAAGTGAAGCTGAAGGGATTCATCCTGCTGAAAAAGTCGTAGGAGATATAATATCTAAATTTAAACTGGGAACTGAACAGATAAACGAAATGGTGGCCGATTATACTAAAGACACTAAACTCAAAAAACGCATTGAATTACCTCTCATGGACGTTATTGATACCAAAGAAGAAGTAGTTTTAATAGCGGATATACCCAGAGTAAAAAAGGATGAGATCAATCTTGAAATTTCTAAGAATTGTGTGGAAATTGAAGTGAAATATAATGATAAGCCAGAAATAAAAGATTCACAATTCATTTTAAACGAAAGAAGCTATGGAATTAAAAAACGGAAACTACCGATCAAAACAGATATCAATGTGAAAAAAGCTACAGCTAAATGGGAAGAATCAAAATTAACAATAACACTACCAAAAAAACAAAAAGAACTAGCTAAAATTATTATAGAATAAAAGAAATTTTCCCATTTTTTTATCTATTACACTCCAAATCACTCATACACTTTCTAAAAATTTCATCACTAAAATTTTTATTCATCATTACCCGTCCAACATCGTAGCAAACTCCTCTGCGATTCATAATAGTTACTCCTTAATTTATTCATAATTTAGTTAAAGTGGTTTTTTTACTTCACAGAAATGTAAATTTCTTCAAATCTTTCATAAAGTGAAACGATTTCATCTTTATGTTCAACAAGTTTTTTAGGTTTAAAATCTTCTAAAATGGAAATATATCCATTTAATTCAGTAATTGCTTTATTAATAGTGATTTTATTATGATCGACATAGCTATCCTTGAGCAAGTTTCCGAACAACCTGTAAGTCGTGTCATTTCCCTGTTCTGTAAGCCTATATCTTCCATCATCATCTTTTATAATCAAACCTTCCGAAACCATTTTTTTTAACATTGGATAAAGAGATCCATTCGAAGGACGCCATGAAATATGTTTCTCGATGGTTTGATTATCTGGAAATTTAATATTGTGCATTTTCTCAAATCGATTGTTCATATCCATAAAGTTAACTTCATGCAGTTTTCGATGTTTTAAATGAATGTCATCTGCTATTTCCACACCATTTTTAGGACCTTCACTCAATACAGAAAGTATCCAGACTCGTAATCCTCCAATTTTTTCCAATTCTTCCATTCTTTCTCTAATATCCTTCTGGTTTACAAACATCCTTAAACTCCTGAAAAACTAATTTCACATGTCGGAATATCGATTCTAAATTTATCATTACCCCCAAATAACTGCCAAATGTTTAGTAATATTGCAATTAGCTGAATTTGAATGTCGATTTATCGACTATTGATCATTTTAATATATAAATGATCTGACTGCTCCAAAATATATCATCTAAAAAAAAATGCATCCCGATTGTTGATATTTATGAAATGTGTCAGCGATTTAAAAAAAATTATTCCAACTACATTTTAAATTTTTGTAATTTTAATTAAATTTTTGTGAAATTTTGTTGTACTTTAATCACATATTTATTTAAGAATGTGAACCAAGAATAGGACTCAGAAAAAATTATTGTTAGGGGTGAATGTATTTGAAAGTGAAAAAAGCTGCTTATGAACTTAAATCAATTCTAAAAGATTCTCCAGATTCTATTTTTGTACATAATATGGATGTAGATTTAATTTACGCAAATAAAACAGCCCATGAAATTCAATCTTATAATAATGATTTAGGTACTACTCACTTCAATGAACTTCACCATTTAATCCATATCAACCTTCTAAAACATTACAATGATTTAATTAGTAATGGATCTACCAACTTTGAATCTTCACAAATTTGTTTTGATGGATCAACTATAGACGTGGATGTTGATTCAAATATCATGGAATCCCAAAATGATTCAATAATATTGAGCATTGTCCGAAATGCTGGTGAAACTGAATCTCACGATCTTAAACAAAACAAACTTTATAATACTCTTAAAAATACCCAAAAAGGAATGATTATTGAAAATTTAGGTATTATAACTTATTTAAATAATGATCTTTGCGATATGTTAGGGTATGTCAAGGATGAAATTATGGGTCATGAATATATCAATTTTTTCAAGGGAATTCAGGAATTTTCTATACTTGATGAGATTATTAAAGTAAAAAATGGAGGTATTAGTAATTTAATTTCAAAGATGAGTAGAAAAGATGGTTCCAATTTATGGATGCTCACTACGATATCACCTATATACAATAAAAATGGTGAGTACTTGGGAAATCTGTCAACCTTCCGAGACATTACACAAATAGTAAACTAGTAAACTCTTTTTTCATGAATTTTAGATCAATTAAAATGTAATAGATTCAATATTCGTCATTCTTCTGATTGTTGAAGGGTATAATTAAACCATTTTAAGCTTTCAAATGGAATAACTTGTTCTTCCCAACCATCTTCATCTTTATATTCTATTTCAATAATCCTGTTTTCCTTGTTAATTTGGATGTTTCTGATGGAATTTTTTCCAATTTCAAAGGTGGAATTGAGATCATCATTTCTAAATATTACCAGTTTTGAAGCCCACACTGCCAATTTTATGCCTCCAAACTTTCTTTTATTCAAATCTTTGAGTTCATTTTTTTTATTTATTCTAATTTTTTTATATTTAGATTGTTTAATATTTCTATCTAAAATTTATTTAATAGTTAATGAATCTTTCACTGTTTCATAAGTTACCTGAGATTGATTAAGGTATATTTCAAATAATAAGGCATATTTATGATTTTTTAGTGGCACAAATAAATTGAACGTATTTGCCGATTTATCAACAAATTCTGTTGCATTAATCCCATCAACAAGTGTAATATCTGTTACATTTGTAGAACTATTTATATAGTTTGTTTTCACAGCCCTCATATCTGCAATGAAATTAGGATCTGATCTGTCACCTGTTTTAGGTGTTGAGTTGTAGAAATTGATATCAAAGGTTTCATTTGAATTATCAACTACAATGATGTTTTCTGGTAACTTGAATTCTACATATTTATTCTCAAATATTTTAGTGGCAACGTGTGGATGGTAAAACAAAGTGAAAATAACAAGCAAAACAAATATTATAACTCCAATATATCCCATTTTTTTATTTAACATGCCAAATCTCCCCTATGAAAAATATGAATGTTACTTATTTATATTTTATTAATGCAAACATTAGTAATTTACCCCATATTGAATGATATTTAGTGATTACTAAAATTATTTGATTATGGGTCAAATTATTTGAAATTAAAGGGTAATTAATGGGTAATGAGTAAATAAGTTAATGATTTTGGTAATTATTTATATAAGTTTAAATTACAATAACCTCAAGGACTAAATAAATATTTAAATCTATCAATATTCTTAAATAATTATAATTAGGGGGATTTTGAACTGGAAAAATTAAAAATATTCATTGTTGAAGATCAGATGATACTCAAACTTGATCTTAAAAACAGACTTGAAAGTTTAAATTATGAAGTGGTTGGAATGGCTGATAATGGTTACGATGCAATTGACCAGATCGGAAAATTAGTTCCAGATATTGTTCTTATGGATATTGTGTTAAAGGGAGAATTAAACGGAATTGAAACTGCTCAGATAATTAAAGACAAATTTAATATTCCATTTATTTATATGTCTGCCTATTACGATGATGAAATATTGGACAAAGCTGCAAAAACACAACCTGAAGGTTATATAACCAAACCATATGAAGATGTGTTAATACGTACAACCATTGAAATTGCAATACGAAAAAGAAAATATAAGGACTAAACTTAAATGTAACATTGATACCGATTGTTTCTCAAAATATTATGATCAATTGAGTTAGTTAGTTACCAAAATCTAAAATTAAAATGAAATTAGGATAAACCAGTTCATTATTTAATCTTAATATACTCTTTTCATTAAATTCCATTTTGTTCTAACATAAATTTATTCATTGGAACAATCATTATCTCAGGTTTCGACCTTAAAAATGATTCTCCCTAACCATTCTTAGTTCTTAATTTTCAATGCATTCAATGAGTTCCTTGGCATATTTGATTGGTGTTGATGATTTCTGAGTTCCATTAACTATTAGAGTTGGAGCTTTAATATCTTCCATATATTTGATCCCATCAAAGCTTGTGTAATCTTTATTTGTTTGTCTGTTCTCCCATAATCCTGTTTTCAAAGGTTATTAATTTGTTTTTCTTTGTATTTCTGGGCTTATTTACAAATAAAGCAATTTAACCAATCATATCCCCAAATGAATCATCAAGGGTTCACCTTCACCATAAATTGTAGTACATTTTGATTCGGTTTACAGTCACATACATATCATCACCACCTATTCATATAACAAATTAACATCATGTTATAAAATAACATAGTGTTAGATCATATTTATAGTTACATGAGTTTGTGGTAAATTTGAGGAGAAATAATTATTTCAGTGAATATTTAATCTATGGATAAAAGTTTGTTAACAAAATTAAGAAAAATCACATTGAAATTTTGATATTCATTTAAATTTAGTTCATTAAATTCCATTTTCATAACTGGTGAAGGGTTGATCATTCCATCTAAAGTTGACAAAATGATTATGGTCAGAAGTTTCGGCTCCATATCAACCGAAATAATACTTTCATTTAAATTTTTTATTATATCCAACATAATGTTGAATATTTCCCTTTGAAGCTTGAAAATTTCTTTTATATCCCATACAGAACTGTTTTGTTGTCCATTTGTAGAGTCTAAAATATCAACAACTTCAAACCTGCCTGACTGAAAGTAATTATAAACTTGTAAGTATTGTGGATACATCTGGAAAAACATGTAGTAACTAGAACCCACAGCATTAATCATCCGCCTTCCTGTTGTTCTTTTAACATTTTTTTTGATCATTTCATTAAGAATACGCATGCCCCGAAGAAGAACTGCAAAACAAAGTGCTTCTTTATTTTCAAAGTACAAATATATTGTGGCACGATTCAATTCAACTTCATCTGCAATATCCTTCATAGAAACATTATCAAATCCCTTCTTAAAGAACAGCATTTCAGCAGCATCTATCATAGATTCACGTCTATGTTTTTTCTCCCTCTGTTTCCTTTCAGATATTGCCATGAATTTCACCTAGATAAATTAGACAAATAATTTCCAATATTATTAAATTTTACTGTTTATATTTATTTAAGATTTTGATTTGAGAGGATAATTTATTGAATCATGTTATTTCCAGTAACTCAAAACTGAGGAATTCATGAATTAGAAATTTTATAGAGAATGATATTTAAGGAAATGGTAGAAACTAGATCTATAAGAAATCCAAACCTACGCTTAAAATAATCAAAATAAATAGATCATCTATATATTATATCTTGTGTTTATCCTATTTACAGATAATTATTGAACTTGAAGGTGAAAATTACTAGCAATATATGCATAGGGTTTTGATTGTTAGATTTAGAACTTGATTTTGAGTTTTTTTTGTGCATTATACATGTTCAATTGTTAAATAGTAAAAAAACTTATATGAAATGAATTCCATTTATTAAAAAAGGGTATTAATACTAGTTTTTTATTAGAAACACGAAGTTAGGGTTAAATTAGAGGGGGCCACTATAATTTATAAAGTGAGTCCAATGGATAGTTGCAGGTCAAAAATGATGGTAATTGTAGTATTATATGATATTGAACAAATTTGTTCTGGGATTCTTCAGAGAGCAATGATACAATGGTAAAAGAGTTCACAATGAAAAGATCTGAGGATAAAAATGATGTTCCAGAGGATAAAACCAACAAATTTCTATGGATTATTCCTGGCCTATTAGCATTTTTAATTGCCTTAATTCCAACTTTAAGTAATGCATGGCCATTTACGGTGGATATTTATGTACATGCAAGAACTGCTGAAGTTTTCAGCCAGTACGGACTCACACTTATGGATCCAATGATAAACCCACCTAATGGTGCTGCAATAACTTCCCCACCATTATTCAGTTTGATACTGATGTACCTGGGTAATTTTCTAAACTTAAATTATTTCGATGCAGCTCGGTTTTTACAACCATTTCTAGCATTATTTGTTGTTTCATCCGTAGCATATGTCGCCAAAAAGTTTTATGGTAATATTGCAGGAATGTCCGCAGGTTTTATAGTCATGGCAAGTTACCTTTTCACAAGGATGATGTCTCCACTCCCTGAAACTTTTGCAATAATATTCGTTCCACTTGCAATATACTCGTTTTACAAGGCTGTAACAACCAAAAACTATTCATATACCGTTATTACAAGTATTTTATTCTTAGTGATCTTAGCAACCCACCAATCCACTACCAGCCTCTTATTCTTAGTTTTAACCATGATAACATTGACATTAACCATATTGAATAGAGATAAAATATATCTAAAAAATTATCTCCTTTTCATTTCAATAATTGTTGTGACAGGAATCATAGTGTCCATTGTCCTTACGATTCTTAAACCGGGCATGGCATACACCCTATTCACCTACACAATAACCATGATAAAAACATCGGTACCCTACAACGATCCTATAAGTAATGCAAAATATTTGATCTATCTTGGTATTGTACTGATTTTCATGTTGATAGGCGGAGTAGTTGCCATTAAAAGAAGAAATACCAAGGACCTTTTTATCATTATCTGGATATGTGTGCTTTTCATAATGAGCAAATCATACTGGTTTGGAGTAAATGTGTATACCATAAGATTGTTAATACATCTCCTAATACCACTTTCAATTCTTGGCGGGTTAGGTTTGAGTTATCTTTACCTTGATTTTAAGAGGAAGGAATTTCCTAATAAATCAATAAGAAACGCATTTTTAGTTACAACCTGCATCATATTATCGTTGTTTGCAGTTGTTACTGCTACGAGTTCAAACTTCGAAACAATCCCACAGTACAATACTCAACCATACGGCTCAAGTTCAATCAGTTTACCACAGCTCGCACCACCAACTAGTTCCGATGTGGAACTCGAAACTTGGTTTAACAAGTATGGAAATAACAAATCATCAATACTATCCAATAATTACAATACAAATCAATTTTTAGTTGCAACAACTGGACAACCTGTTATTAATGTGGGAACAAGTGAACATATCATCACAGAAGGTTTCAAACCTTCAGAACTGAAGACATATAAAATAGGATACTTCGTGTTTGATAAACGATTAACTTTCCCTTCAAATACAACTAACAAGTATTTGGATCAAGGATTCGTTTATCTAAACAGTAAATACACAATACAATCAGTTTTACCATCAGATGCAACTTTACTTTACCAGAATCAATATTATATGGTTTATAAAATATAATTAACCAGCAATATTTATCCATCCCTAAATTAAATCAAAACCAAAAGTTTGTGGACATAATAATCCATAAAATCAGGTGATAAAGATGGTTAATCCTAAAATAAAGATAGTTTTATCGATATTGGTTCTGTTAATATTAGTGTATATTGTAAATTCTTTATTTTTCAGACATTTGTTCTGGGAACTTGTTCTGGGAACGTCTGGTTGCAAACATTTTAATCGTATTAGCCTTCGCAATATTTTATTTGAAATATCTAAGAGAAACTCCAGTTTAATAGAATTAAATGGCAATTTTAACCATATGTGATATTTCTTTTATTTAACATCTTTTTAACTAATAATAATTCAATTTCTCTATTTTTAGTCATAAAGACATTCAATTCATTCCCCATTAAAAATCAAAATTATTAGCAGTAAAAATTTCTTAATAGTTTTTCTAAGATTCCTGTACTTGCAAGGTAATATTATAATATTTAAACCAAACATAATTAATAACATAAAAATTGAAAGGAGGGGTTTAAATGGATGAAAATTATGAAAAAGCAAAAAAGAGAGTAAGACAATTAAAAGCCTTTTATACAAATCTACTAACTTACATCATAGTCATGGCATTTCTAGCCGTTGTTAACTATTTCACCAGCCCTAATTTCTGGTGGTTTCTCTTCCCGGCATTAATATGGGGAATTTTTGTTGTTGCACAGGGACTGGCTGTGTATACTAAACGTGGAGTATTCTCTAAAGAGTGGGAAGATAAAAAAATTCAGGAGTATATAGACGAAGAAAATGAATAAATAAACGTTTTTATGAATTTATAATCCTTCAAACTAATCTATTAATCTAAAAATATCATGTCATACAAAAAAAAATTAGGGTAAGAATCCCTTTCTTTAAGCAGTGAAGTATCCTCCACTTTTAATTTGAGGTCGTATTGAGTTCCAATAGTATTTTAATGGTGTTACTGATGTTTTAGCGTATGAAGTCACAGAAGATCTTCCACTATAAAGTTTAACTTCGGGACTAGTCTCTACTATTTTCAATTTGTTTGTAGACACTTTGGTAACGGAATAAGTACTGAACCATGAATTATTAAAGGTTTTATAATGAACCTGAACAATAACTCCGTTCTTTGTTTTATAAGTTTTCCAGGTGTAAGCAAACAATCCGCCACGTTCACCCCATTTAAATTTATTTGCACCAGAATCTATGAGATTTTTTTGTGCAACTTTTTGGATAGATACTCCATTTGTACTGCTGGTAGCTGAAACAGCACCTGCAAATAGAGCTATTATTACTACTAATATTATAATTGGGATCATATTCTTTTCCATATAAAGAACCTCCTCCATTTTCCTTTATTGTTATTTAACGGTATAATCAGAGCGAAATATCACATAGTTAATCAACTAAATTCACTCTGCATTACTATATATACCACATATCTATTAAGGTTTTTTGTCAGTCATTAACAAGATGAAAAAATATGTATTAACCTTTTAAAACAGATTTAATTGATTAATTAGCGTTAATTATGTTAAAATTTTACTTGGGAAGCATAAAATGTAAATAGATTCATTTATAGTCAGTTGTTGAATAATTGGCTTACTTCAATAATCAGTAAATATATTCAAATGACCCTTAAATTATGTTATGCTGTATGAATATTTTAGGACTTTTGAAATATTGTTTAATTTAATATAGTAAATTATTTTTTTTAAAAGAAAAGTTAATGGGAGATTTAATCTCCTTTAGCACACCAAAGAGGGGACATTTGTCTTAATTTTTCCACGACTTCGTTTATGGATTTAATTGCATATTCAATATCTTCATCTGTGTTTTCATGTCCCAAACTTATTCTAAGTGATCCATGGGCTTCAACTTCTTTTAGTCCTATGGCAGTTAACACATGGGAAGCTTCTAGTTTAGTTGATGAACAGGCTGAACCCGTTGATGCTGCTATTCCCTTGGCATCCAGGTGTAAAATCAAGGATTCCCCTTCAATTCCTGTGAATCTGAAGTTTGCATTGTTTGGAAGTCTTTTGGTTCTGTCACCGTTTAGATACGAATCTTCTATTGAGTCTAAAATTCCATCAATTAATTTGTTCCGGAGGGATGTGAGTTTTTGGGCATCAGATTCTAGGTTGATTTTCGCAATTGAACATGCCTTTCCAAGTCCTACAATTCCAGGTACATTTTCAGTTCCAGGTCTCATGCCTCTTTCATGACCTCCACCATGTAGTAACGGTTCAATTCTGACACCTTTTTTAATATATAATGCTCCAATTCCCTTCGGTCCGTAGAGTTTGTGGGAGGATAATGAAAGCATGTCCACATTCATTTTCTTTACATCTACTGGGATTTTTCCAACGGTCTGGACAGCATCTGTGTGGAAGTAGATTTTTTTCTCGCTTGCTATCTTCCCTATTTCTTCAACAGGTTGAATGGTTCCGATCTCGTTGTTTGCATGCATTACAGTTATGAGAATCGTTTCATCAGTGATGGCCTCCTTTAGATCATCAATTTTGATGATTCCATCTTTTCCAGCTGGGAGGTAGGTAACCTTAAATCCATTTTTTTCGAGATACTTACATGTTTCATCCACGGCTGGATGTTCTATGTTGGTGGTTATAATATGATTTCCTTTGTTTTTGAGTTTGTAGGCTGTTCCTTTGATTGCAAGGTTGTCGGATTCTGTTCCTCCACTTGTAAATATTATTTCTTTAGGTTCTGCATTGATTAAAGATGCTACCTCAATCCTTGCTGCTTCCATGGCCTGTTTTCCTTCTCTTCCAAGGGAATATAGTGTTGATGCATTTCCAAAGGAATCAACAAAGTAGGGTTTCATTGCTTCAAATACTTCTGGGTCTACCGGTGATGTTGCTGAATGATCCATATAAATCATGTTTTTATAACCTCTCAATTTTTATTTAAAATAATAAATATAACACCTACATATTTATCCAAAATATTTTTCAAGCGTCTTTATCATTAATTTTTAAGACTCTAAAAAATACTTTATAACTATAGTTATATTTAAATCTTGTTAAGCCAATTATTATGTTTTATGTTATAGCTTTTTAATAAAATGTTATATTCATGGAATTTAATTAACTATATCCGCCTAACTTATAAAGTCAACGAGTTATTATCTTTAATTGGTCCTTACCCTGTATACAACCTTGAATTATTTATTGAAGGAAATATTATTCTTACGATTTAAGTTAGATAAGAAACTGTATTAGGGGAGGGGTTAAATAAAAAGAAATTGGAATCCTAATTTTCTGTCATCATAGAGCTTATATGATCCATTTTAACAATACCTATTACATGTTCTGACTCATCCACAACAGGTAGGGATGATATAGAATATTTTTTCATTTTCCTTGCTGCTAATTCAATAGGATCTTCAGGACTGACCACTATTACATCCTTGGTCATGATGTCATCAAGTTCTTTGTAGTTTCTTGCCACAGATTTGGAAATATCCCATGCAGTAACAATTCCAAGTAAGATTGTATTTTCTGTTACCACTGGAAGGTGTGTCACCTTTTCATGGAGCATGAGCTCAGCAGCATGTTCTATGCTAGAATTTTCTTTGATCTTTGGAAATTCCTTCGCCATTACATCCTTCACAAGTGTATCAGATAAAAATCCTGTTATGAGGTAATTTAACTGGCCTGCCTCTATTAAAAATGCATCGTGACCATAGCTTGATTTAATTTCACAGTACCTGACATCAATATCGTTAGCATTAAGGCCCATAACAATATCTCTCGATAATGAAGGTGGATAAAGCCAATCTGAATCTACAGATATCACAAGAAATTTAATTTTAAGACCGTAAAATGTTTCTGCAAGTGAGCCTTCACCTGCAAGATCGAAGTAGTCTACAGCTTTGGTAATGTATAGATAAGAATTTGCATCGAATCGTTTGGTGAATGAATTTCCCTGGTAGTGTAGGTAACTTTCAACTTCAAAGTCTGTTTCAAAGTCAAAACCATAGTCTTCCTTGTCCTGAAGTCTCCTTCCAAACTTTTGGTACATGGATTCGTTACTCAAATAGGTTATATGGGCAATCATCCTTGCAAGTGCTAATCCATCAGTTGGAAATTCAGAATCATAGTACTGACCATTATTCCAGTTTGGATCTGATATTATTGCCCTTCTACCAACTTCGTTAAAAGCTATTTGTTGAGGAGATGAAAATGCTGTTGTTGCAATAGGAATTGCAGATCTGACCATCTCTGGATAGGACACGCACCATTGCAAAACCTGCATTCCCCCCATTGATCCACCTATTACTGTGAAGAGTTGAGTTATACCCATTGAATTTACCAGTTTTTTCTGGGCATTTACCATATCTTTAATTGTTATTATGGGAAAATCAAGCCCGTAAGGTTTATTAGTATCTGGATTTATTGATGAAGGTCCTGTTGAACCTTTACATCCCCCAATTACATTAGAACAGATTATGAAATATTTCTCTGTGTCTAAGCACTTGCCCGGACCTATTATAACATCCCACCAACCAGGTTTTCTGTCTCCCTCGTACCAACCTGCAACATGTGCATCTCCTGTTAGTGCGTGACATACCAGTATGGCATTACTCTTTTCTTTGTTGAGTTTACCATAGGTTTCATATGCTATTTGGGCATTTTTTAGTTTCTCACCACTTTCAAGGATCAAATCATCGGATATAGAATAATACTTAGTTTCTACAATTCCGATGGATTCGTTTTTCATTTTTCCTCTCCTTATACTTTGATCCGGATATCATTGTTTCGGACTACAACAAAATCTTTTTTTTTCATTATAATAATACTGAGTAAAATACATGGCTTTTTACCTATATTTCTTCTTGAAATCTTATACAATGTTGCTTATGATCAGATCCTGGACAGTGCTTGATCAATATCTGCAATGATATCTTCCACATCTTCGAGTCCGATTGATAGTCTTATAAAGTCTTCCGTGACACCAGTGGTTTCCTGTTCTTCCCTTGTTAACTGCTGGTGAGTTGTTGATGCAGGGTGTATAACTAAACTTTTTGAGTCTCCAATATTTGCCAGGTGCGAGAATAATTCAACATTCTCTATGAAATTTTTACCAGCTTCCAATCCCCCTTCAATTCCAAAACCTATTAATCCACCGTATCCACCTTTAAGGTATTTACTTGCAATTTTATGTCTTGGGTCGTCTTCAAGTCCAGGGTAATTTACCCATGACACTTTAGGATGATCTTTTAAATGTTCAGCTACTTTAAGAGCGTTCTCTGCATGTTTTAATACCCTTAATTCCAGTGTTTCAAGTCCTTGAAGGAACTGAAATGCGTTGAATGGGCTGAGTGCAGGCCCTAAATCCCTTAAAAGTACTACACGTGCTCTTATTGTGAATGCTATGTTTCCAGCTCCAGGGAAATCCCCAAATGTTTCCCAATATTTGAGTCCATGGTAACTTGGATCTGGTTCTGTGAACTGTGGGAACTTACCATTACCCCAGTTAAATTTTCCAGAGTCTACTATAACTCCTCCAATGGATGTTCCGTGCCCTCCAATATACTTAGTAGCAGAGAGTACAGTGATGTCTGCCCCGTATTCTATTGGCCGGAGTAATCCAACTGTGGATGTGTTGTCAACAATTAGGGGGATCCCATGATCATGTGCAATTTTAGCTAGTTTTTCAAAATCTGGAACATCTAATTTGGGATTTCCTAAAGATTCAACATATATTGCCCTTGTTTTTTCATCTATGGCTGCTTCGAATTCTTCTGGTTTTCCTGAGTTCACAAATTTAACAGTTCTTCCTAACCTTGGGAGGGTGTAATTGAATAATTCATAGGTTCCCCCATAGAGGTTATCACCGGACACTATGTTTTCGCCAAGTTCTGAGACATTTAGTACTGCTAAAAAGATAGCACTCATTCCACTTGATACTCCTAATGCTGTTGCTCCACCTTCTACTGCTGCGACTCTTTTTTCAAAGATGTCAGTGGTTGGATTCATGATCCTGGTGTAAATGTTACCGAATTCCTTGAGTCCGAAAAGATTTGCTGCATGTTCTGTGTCGTTAAATACGTAGGATGATGTGAGGTATATTGGTACAGCCCTTGATCCTGTTGCTGAGTCAGGTTCTTCCTGTCCCACATGTAAACCTATCGTACTTAATCCTGGCCCTTGCCATTCTTTTTTATTTTTTTCTTGTTCTGACATATTTTATCACTCTTAATTTTTTTTATATTAGCCCGATTTCTCTTTGAATCAATATTTAATGCCCCTAAATCTCGTTTCAAAGAGTTTATTTCATATTTTCATTGCATGGGCTTCTGTTAATTTAATCAAAATTTCCATACAGAAAATATAACAATTGTTATTTTTTTATAATATTTAAAAGTTTCCAATTTAACAACATTATTAGCTTGTTAATTTGAATATAAGTTGCAAATGCTCATGATCTGTGACTGATCTAATCATAACATTTATATTATTAACAATTGTTATTTATGTTTGGTGATAAAATGTCAATGACTAATGAAATGATGGATGCAATCGAAAAAGATCTAGTATTTCTTGCAACCGCAACTGAAGATGGAATACCAAATGTTGTACCAATAGGATTTGCAAGACCTTTAGATGAAAATACTATACTAATAGCCGACAATTACATGAAAAAAACACGTAATAATCTTGAGAAAAACCCTTGGATATCACTGGTTACCAAGGATTCGCAGAAAAATCCTTTCCAATTCAAAGGAAAAGTGGAGATATTTGAATCTGGTAAATACTTCGATACTGTGACTGAATGGGGAGAAAATGCAATGACCAAATTAACACCTAAAGCCGCCATTCTAATGAAGGTCGAAGAAATATACTCAATACAACCTGGACCAGAAGCAGGTAAAAAAATTGAATGAAGTAAAAACTCACTTCATCCAATTCATCTCTTTTTATAACTCTCATTTCTATAATTAAATTAAATAATTTAGAGTTCTGTCAAACGAAGTACTCAATCTACCATTACTAAAAAATCTGTTTCAATGTTATCAACAATGGATTCACAAGTATTATTTAATATTAAAAATAAAAGAATAACTGCTAGGACAAACTATTTATATAACAATTGTTAATTTAGTTAATGTTGCTGTGTAAATGTAAATTACACTGCAAATGATTTATATGCCGAGATGACCGAGCGGCTAGGTGCGTGGCTGCAAACCACGTCACTTGGGTTCAAATCCCAATCTCGGCCTATCTTTTTTATTCAATGTGGATTGAAAAATTTTTAGGCCAATATCAAAAAGTTACATTACAAAAAAATAATTAGGCCTAATGTAAAAGAAGAATTGGATCCATTATCAATACAAAAAAAATCTCTTTCAAAGATGATAACTCCTAAAAATTAAAATTTATTGATTAAAATTATTTTGGACAGTGAAAACCATGATAAAGTTATACAACACCATGACCCGCAAGAAGGAAATTTTCAAACCTTTAGAAGGAAACAGGGTAAAACTTTTTGTTTGCGGTCCAACAGTTTATGATTATTCACATATAGGGCATGCAAGAACATACATATCCTTCGATGTTATTGTAAGATATATGAAGTACAGTGGATACTCAGTGTACTACATACAAAACATTACAGATCTCGATGATAAAATCTTGAAAAGAGCTGAAGAACTTGAAACATCACCCCTGGAACTTGCAAGGAGATACGAAGAGAAGTACCTCAGAGACATGGAACTACTGGGGGTAGAAAATGTTAACCTTTATGCTAGGGCAACTGAACACATTCCAGAGATAATAAGACAAATAGCCGTACTAGTTGAGAAAGGATATGCCTACGAAACTGATAAAGGAGTTTACTTCGATGAATCCAAATTTGAAGACTTTGGAAAATTGAGTAACAGAAATATTGAAGATTTAAATGTTCATAGAATAGGTCCTGACAGTTCAAAAAAGAATCCTGGAGATTTTGCACTCTGGAAAAAACGTGAGAGAATCTCAGAAGATCAGGAGATGATCTGGGATTCACCATGGGGTACGGGTAGGCCAGGATGGCACATAGAAGACACAGCCATAACAGAAACCTACTTCGGACCACAGTACGATATACACGGGGGAGGATTAGACCTTATTTTCCCTCATCATGAAGCAGAAATTGCACAAATGGAAGCTTCATCCGGTAAAAAACCCATGGTACGATACTGGATGCACACGGGATTTTTAAATGTTAAGGGTGAGAAGATGTCCAAATCACTTGGAAACTTCATAACCATTAATGAACTGCTAGAAAAATATTCCCCTGAAGTATTCAGGTTTTTTGTGCTTTCAACACACTACAGAAGTCCAATAGATTTCAGCAGTGAAATTCTACACCAATCTAGCCAAGGATTAAACAGAATATATAAATTAATTGATACAATTAACAGTGAACTGGACAGTGACACAAGCATATCCCTTGAAAATGATACGGATTATATTCAAAAACTTGCTGCTGTTAGGGAAGAATTTTTTGAAGCAATGGATAATGATTTCAACACACCTGCAGCAATTTCAACCATATTTGATCTTATAAGGGATGTTAATCGAGACATACATGAATCCAATATCTCAAAAAATTCTCTGACCCAACTCAAAGCAATTATAATAGAATTTGGTTACATTTTAGGGCTAGATTTCTCACTTGAACTTGAAAATGATGAAAATCTTGAAGGAGAACTGCTTGATCTGTTGAAGTACGTTAGGGAAAAACTGCGTGAAAACAAGAACTGGGAGCTTTCAGACGAAATCAGGGACAGGCTAAAAGATTTAAACATAGCCCTTGAAGACAAGAAGATCTGATTTTTAATATATATTTCTTTTAATTTTTCCATTACCCAAATATTTATTAGACATGGAATTAACAATTGTTATCTAAAGCTTAACAATTGTTATGATGGTGTACGAATACGGATAGCTAAATATACCGTTAAAAAAAAATTGTGAAGTGAAAACCATGATATATGATATTATTATTGTGGGAACAGGAGCTGGAGGTGCAACTGTTGCCCATGAGTTATATAACGAAAATTTAAACTTATTAATCCTTGATAAAGGTTCCAATATTCCACTGGGTAATGCAGTAAACAAAATAAAAATTACAGATTTAAACCTTGAAATTGAACCCCTGGAAGATAACACAGAATATGAGTTTTTAAAACAGCCAGCAGAACTCATGGAAATTGTAGGAGTAGGGGGAACAACTCTTGTATCTCTGGCAAATGCCTGTTATGCATGTACAAGCTGTTACAAAAATTCAGCAACAGCACAGTTTAAAGTTCATAGCCTCGAATTATTTGAAGAACTGTTAGATGCCAGTAAAGAACTCAAAGTTGGATCGTTACCATCCCATATGATGGGCCCGGCAACCAAAAGACTCGTGAAGGAAGGTGAAAAACTGGGATACTTCATGGAACCCATGCCCAAATTTATAGACTTCAGTAAGTGCGATAACTGTGGACTCTGCTTAGTCGGCTGTACCAAGGGAGCAAAGTGGGATGCCACCGATTTTATGGAGGATATTAAATCTTATGGTAATCCACCGGAAATTGTAACAGGGTTTACAGTAACAAGAGTACTTCATAATGAAGGAAAAGTTGAGGGTGTTGAGGGAACCGATAAAAACGGTGCAAAAACCATCTACAAATCAAATAAAGTGGTTCTTGGAGCGGGGGCACTTAACACTCCCCAGATACTCAGAAATTCCGATATAACCCAGGATGTGGGGGAAGGATTGTTCACCGATCTTTTTATTACTGTGGGTGGTTTTCTTAAGGATATTAAGCTCAACAAGGAAATTCCAATGGGAGTCAAATCTGAATTTGGACCCTACTTCCTTTCACCACACTATTCAGCACAGTTGGTGAGTATGATAAGAGATAAAGGCTTTGAATTAAATGAATCTGATGTAATGGGGATCATGATCAAAATTGCAGATGAATCCAATGGAAAAATTCATAGTGACGGAACCATCACCAAAACATTAACTAATAGAGATTTAAAGCTGTTTGAAAAGGGATATAAAAAAAGTGTGGAACTTTTAACTGCAATGGGTGTTGATCCTAACTCCATATCTTCCACAGCCATAAGAGGGGCACATCCCGGTGGAACAGCATCCGTTGGGAAGGTGGTTAATAAAAACCTTGAAACCTCGATAGAAGGATTGTATATCACTGATGCAAGTGTGATTCCACAGGCACCTGGAAGACCTCCTATTCTCACAATAACCGCCCTTGCAAAGAGACTTTCAAACAATCTGAAAGAAGAACTCGGAAGTCTCTAAATATAATTTTAACACAAATAAGAAAATTTGGTACCTCCAGTTTTTAACCTGGAAATGCATTAAACCTCATCATCATGAAAATGAATCAAATGAAACCAGAAATTTAAGTTAAATCAAGAAATGATTGGGATGAAAATCATGCAAAGCAGATATTCAAGACAGATTATACTGGAAAACATAGGGAAAGAAGGACAGGAAAAGTTATTAAATAGTTCAGTTGCTATTGTTGGTTGTGGCGCACTTGGAACAGTTGCGGCAAACAACCTTGCTCGTGCAGGTGTTGGAAAAATAAAAATCATTGACAGAGACTTTGTTGAACTAAACAACCTTCAAAGACAGATGCTGTTTGATGAAAACGATGTAGGAGCACCTAAAGCTGTGGCTGCAGCCACAAAGGTCCATGAAATTAATTCAGAGATCGAAGTAGTACCTGTTATAAAGGATTTAAACTACACTAATGCTGAAGAACTCCTTGAAAATGTGGATCTGGTAGTGGATGGGACAGACAACATACTAACTAGAATGCTTGTAAATGATATCTGTGTCAAGAATGAAATTCCATGGATTTACACAGGGGCGATTGGAACATCTGGTATGAGTATGAACATACTTCCTAAAAAGGCATGTATACGTTGTCTGTACCCTGGAGTACCCAAAGCAGGTTCACTTCCCACATGTGATACTATGGGTGTTCTAAACACTGCAACTGTCATAATGGGATCGATCGAAACAACAGAAGCCATTAAAATACTGCTTGGATACTACGATGATGATGAATCAACAGACAGTAACCTAATTGTGTACGATACTTGGAACCATAGCTTTGACACCATAACTGTCAGAAAAAATGAGAAGTGTGAATGCTGTGGCAACCAAAACTACGAGTACATAGGCTCAGATGAACAGGAAATCATCACATCTCTCTGCGGAAGAAACGCCATTCAGATAACACCTGCAGATCCAATGGAGCTGTCACTCAAGAAGATTGCAGAAAATCTTGAAAAGCTTGGAAATGTGAAATGTTCCGATTTTATAATGATATTCACCAATGAAGAGACTGAAATATCCCTATTTCGTGATGGAAGAGCGATTATCAAGGGAACGGATGATGAGAAAGTTGCCAGGTCAGTTTATGCCAGATACATAGGTACATGAGATCGATGCATTTATTTGTTAGTCTGCAAAGTAAAGAAGTATGTTAAAATTTTTATTTATTAAAATTATTTTAACATGATCACAATCAACGATTTAAACTGAACTAAGGAGATAGACCTAAAAAATGAGAACTATCAAACTGAATAAAAATTCACGTAAACTGGTGGATGATGTTTTAAAGGATCTTAAGGCATCACCAGATCTGGGTATTTATAAATGTGTTCAGTGTGGGATGTGCACATCAATATGTCCTGGAGCCAGTCAATCAGATTACGATCCAAGGGATATGGTTAGGCGTGTATTGGAAGACGACACAACTATTGTGGATGATGAAAATATATGGAACTGCTTTTCATGTTACACATGCAACAGTGTATGCCCTTCTGGAAACAATGCCAGCGAAGTTAACCAGATCCTGAGGCAGATGTCCATTGATAAAGGGGAAGGAATGTTAAAAATTCAATCATTTGCTGCATACGGAGACAGCTTCATGGAACTTGGAGTGGGATCTGTACCAAGCAAATTTTTCGATGATATGGTCAATGATGTTGGACCTGAGTACATGAACTTGAAACTCAACATCGAAGATATAAGATCAGAACTCGGGCTTGGAGCTTACATTCTTCCTGAGAAGTCTATAGACGAAGTCGAAGAAATACTGGATAAATCTGGATTTAAAGCCAGATTGAAAAGGATCAAGAGATGTAAAAAATGAAATTTATACCAGATAAAGATATACTGCTCTTTAAAAGTTGTCTGGTCAATGTTGAATATCCTGGAGTGGAATCATCCACATGCTACATATTTGATAGAATAGGTGTAGAGTACCATGTTGATGAAAGGCAGTCCTGCTGTACAGGGCTTGGACATTACTACGATTTATTTGACCAGTTATCAACCATCACACTGGCTGCTCGTAACTTCAATGTTGCAACAGATACAGGCCACAAAAACATTGCAACCATGTGTGCAACATGTTATGCAATTTTAAAAAAATCTGCTAAAATACTTAATCAGAATGAAGAAGCACGTGAAGAGGTAAATCAAATACTCGATGATTCAGGGCTTGAAGATATGGAGTACTGCCCAGATGATATGGATCCTACTGAAAATATTTTTCATGTGGCGGAAATTCTTTTTAATAAACGTGATGAAATATCAAAACAAGTTAAGGTTGATCTTACAGGATTCAAAGTTGCTTCACACCATGCATGTCATTACTGTAAAGTTCATTACAAAGACACAATTGAAGGTATAAGAGATCCTAACTTAATAGATGAACTGGCAGCTGCATGTGGCGTTGAAACCATAGGCTGGTACGACCATAAACGTGTGACATGTGGTGCTGGATTTAGACAGAGATATACAAATAAAGAAGCTTCACTGGCAGTTACAGGAGAAAAGCTGCAGGCTCTTAAAGATAAAGATGTGGAAATCCTCCTTCATATGTGTCCAAATTGTCAGATGCAGTTCGACAGATATCAACCATTAATAGGAGAAAAACTGGGAACCAAGTTCGATATATTCCATCTTAACATTGCCCAGTTCATAGCCCTAGCAATGGGTGCAGATCCCTATAAAGTCGTGGGAATTCAAACCCACACTGTACCTGTTGAACCACTGCTCAATAAGTTGAAACAACCATTCAACCTAAAAGAAGATCAATCCAAATCAAGATCTCTTAAGATCAACGAGAATCGAAATTGAATCTTTAAAACAAATTAATTTTATAAAAATACATCCTCTAAGAGGTTATTACAATGAGTACCATTTCATTAAAGGATAATACAGATGATGAAGCCCTTAAAATTGGTGTTTTTCTCTGTCGCTGTGGAGGAAATATATCAGACACAGTTGATATGGACAGGCTTAGAACATCTGTTGATGCAGAAGTAATAGAAGAATTTGAAAATCTCTGTTCAATAAATGGACGGAAGATAATAAGGGACAATATAATTGAAAAGGAATTAGACCGGGTTGTTGTGGCAGCATGTTCACCAATTACACATGGAAAAATATTTCAGAACTACGTGACACCATTAAATCCTTACCTCCTTGAGATGGCCAATATAAGGGAGCAGTGCTCATGGGTTAATCCTGACAAGGAATCTGCAACTGATAAGGCAATATCTATCTTGCAGTCATCAATTGAAAAAGTGAAACATTCCATCGCCCTTGAACCAATTATCAGGAAGACACCTAAGAGTACTGCTGTTATAGGTGGGGGAATATCAGGAATAAGTGCAGCACTTTCACTCGCAAGACAGGGAATTAGGACCTGTTTAATTGAAAAAGAACCTACCATAGGCGGGGCAATGGTTAAAGTAGGTAAGCTATTTTCACCTGAGAAACTGGCAGAAGAATGTGCCATGTGTCTTTTAAATCCTCTTGTTAACGAGGCTGTGGAACACAGGAATATCAACATAATGACCAACACCACACTCAAATCAGCAGATAGAAGATCGGGTAATTTCAATCTATTGGTGGAAAAGAAGCCCAGTTATGTTATTAAAGATAAATGCATAAGCTGTGGTAGCTGTGCAGAGGTGTGTCCTGTAGAGGTCAGTGATTCCTGGAATGAAGACATGATGACCCGAAAAGCCATTTACAAACCATTTCCACAGGCAGTTCCCGATGTTTACACCATAGACCATGAAAACTGTAAAAAATGTGGTAAGTGTCAGGATGTTTGCAGGATGAATGCAATCGACCTTGATATGGAAACAGAGATTGAACCAATCACAGTTGGTTCGGTGATAATAGCCACAGGACATAAAACATTTGATATGGATAAAAGACCGGAATACGCATACAAAAGACACGAAGACATCATCACTCAAATGGAACTTGCAAGGTTAATGGGAGTAAACGGTCCAACCAAGGGAAAACTTCTTAAACCTTCAGATGGCCAGGTTCCAGAGAGGGTGGTTATGATACAGTGTGTAGGTTCAAGGGATGAAAAGCCTGGTGGAAGGAAGTACTGTTCAAAGGTTTGCTGTATGGTTGCAATAAAACATGCAAACGTTATTAAACAGCATTACCCCGATACCGATGTAATAATTTGTTACACAGACATGAGAACACCAGGAATGTATGAAAAGTACTTTAAATTTGCACAGTCTAACAAAGTCAGACTTATAAGGGGAAGACCTGGAGAAGTAGCGGAAAAAGACGGAATTTTCACTGTGAGAATGGAAGATACGTTTTCAAACGAACCATTGGAAGTTGAAGCTGATATGGTTGTGCTATCCACAGCCATGGAACCATCAGATGGAACAATAGATGTATCCAAAGAACTGGATGTAGGACTCACAGAAGAGTTGTTTGTGAAGGAAAAACATTCAAAGATCAAACCTGTCGCAACTGATGTTGAAGGAATATTTGTTTGTGGAACTGCTCAGGGTCCTAAGGATATTACTGACAGTATTGTTCAGGCAAATGCTGCTGCATCCAAAGTTTCAGAACTCATCCATGGTGGTGTTGAACTGGAACCATTCATTGCAAGAGTCGATAACAGTAAATGTACTCTCTGTAAAAAATGTATAGATATCTGTAATTTCAAAGCAGCATATGTCCAGGAAAATGTTTTAAATATTGATCCAATTGCATGTACAGGATGTGGAGCATGTATAGCTGAATGTGATAGCAACGCCATCGATATTATTGGACAGACAGATGAACAGCTTATTGCTATGATAGATGGTATGTTGATAAATAAAAAACCAGATGAAAAACGGATCATAGCATTTTTAGACTCTGTGGGTTATGTTTCTGCAGATAACATTGGTATTAACAAGATCAACGTTCCAAGTTCCATTAGAATTATTAAAGTTCCTTCAATGAACAGGGTTATGTTGAAACACTTGCTTCATGCATTTAAGATGGGTGCCGATGGAATTATCATGGGCGAATATCCATACAGCCCACTTTATAAGAAAACCAAAGAAAAAGTCGTTGAACTCAAACAAGAACTTGCAAATAACAATATTAACCCTGATAAGCTTGAGTTATTCAAAGTTTACATTCCATACTTCAGGGGACTTGCAAGTAAATTCGATAAGTTTGATCAGCGCATCAAATGTTTGGATGAATAACATCCCTATCTTTTTCCTTTTATTTTACTATTGTTTAGGAAAAGCAACTTCAGAATGTTTTAATGGTTTTCTTTCAAATTTTTTTAGAAAAATCATGTTTCAGTTAATCCTATTAAATAATAACGATGAGGATCATAGTAGATTTTATACGAATATTTAAAATGTGGAGATGTAAATTTTGGATGAAAAAGAATTTGAAGCCATGGAAAAGGAGTTTGTAACCAAAGAAATTGAAATTGTTATTAGTAACAATATTTTAGAGGATGACATGCTCATTTTTGATGGAAGAAAATATAAAATTGAAGAAATGAGTTATAAAGATGGTAACTTAGAAAAAATTAAAGTAACTCCCATAAAGACAGATAAAGAGTTTGCAAATTGGTTAGAACATAAAAGAGGGAAATATAAGAGTAAGCTTAAGGGAATTTATAAATAAGATTTTCCTGACTCAATATTTTTTAAAAAACAAAATATTTTCCTATTTATACATTTATTCCACTAATTAAAAACAATCCTTGTTATTGAATTCGTTCTTTAGTCTATAATCAAATGTTAAATTATACTTCAATAATATAATATAATAGTTTCATGTATTCCAACATTTTACAGATATTAAGTAAAATTAAGAAATAAGGTATAAAATCAGGACAGAACACATGAAAAATAAAGACAAACCATTATTAAGAGAGTTTATGGATGCTAAACTTGTAAACAAACTCAGACTGTACACAGTGATAATGGTTATCATGATCTTAGTTGTATTTACAGAGGTTTTAAGATCTAAATTTAGTCCTGAACTGGCAGTTATAGGATTCATCACAGGGATGTTAGTGGGTATTTTAGTTGCTAGAATGTATAAATTAAGTTGGGATGATTCTAAAAATAATGTGACAGGTACTGTGGATATTATTGGTGGAATAATTCTGGTTCTCTATTTGACGTATATTGTTACAAGGACGTATTATCTGGGCCAGTGGGTTCAGGGCATTCCCCTCTTTGCATTCATTTTAAGCATGACAGCGGGAACCATGTTTGGAAGAATTGTAAACACCAGGCATGATGTGTACAAGATTTTGAAGGCTCTGAAAATTATGTGAACATTTTTCATTAATTATTGTTTTTCAAATGTAAGATTGATTTAATTATGATTATTTCTAATTTTTATAATAAATTTTTCATTTTTTGTTGTTTCTTATAGAAAGAAATTTATAAAAAAAAGTTCTCTGGATATATTATGAAAAAGATAGTGCTAGGCCTCCCAAAGGGGAGTTTAAACAATGTTAATAGGGGTAATACTTACCAGTTATTTGTTGATGCAGGATATGAGGTCAGGGGATACGAACCAGGAAACGAGTCTAATGAGATAGGAATCATGAACGACCCTGAAATCAAGGGATTTTTGACCAGGCCCCAAAGTGCTCCTGTAGAACTTAACAGAGAAATATTGGACCTTGCAATAATTGGTGAAGATTGGGTTCAAGAAGAATCTGTAAACTACAAAGAAAAGTTAATAAAAAAAGTTGGAGACCTTGATTATGGTCAAACAAGGCTCATTGTAGGTGTACCAAAGGAAGCAGAATTCAATGATCTCACAGATTTTTTCAGGAAGAATAAAGACAGAAAAACACCGATACTTTGTTTTACAGAGTATCCAAACTTAACCCGTCAATTTTTTGAAAACAACGAGGGCTATAAGGAAGTGTTCGGTGAGAGTAAACCATTTGTACAGGTGAGAGGACTTAGAGACGGTGACAACATGATGGTTCAGATCATCAATTCAGATGGTGCAACAGAAGTTTACATAGCTAAAGGTGCGGATCTCATAGTTGACAACACCCAAACTGGAAGCAGTCTCAGAAAGGCCGGACTTAAGGAATTAGAAACGATAATGGAATCGAGTGCAGGACTTTATGCAGGTCCAAGCTGTACTGGAGAAAAGGAAAAAAAGGCGAGAATGATATTTGACCAGCTTTTTGGTGCCATTAACGCCCGGAAGTTCTTTGATGTTAAGTTTAATATTTCATCGTTAAAGGTTGATGAAATCAAAGAATTTTTACTCGAAAACAAGTACTGCTCTGATGAACCTACAGTTGTGGAAGGCAAAACCTATTCCCAAGTCAATGTTCTGATACCCAAAAACAAGTTTCCAGCCATGCTTAAGGGAATTAAAAATTATGGAGCATCTGCAATTGTAAGGGAAAATGTTAAGCAATACATTAAATAATGTCCCTTTAAATTTTCATGTTAATTGTAAGCATGAAGCGGCCAGTTAAAATTGCTTTCGTGAGATTTAGAGATTAATTAAATCATGATAAAAAAATGATAATGGTGTTAAAAAAAATGATCGTTGTAACAGCTAAAATGAAGGTTAAACCTGAATTTATGAATCAATTCATGGTTGAAGCAGAGACTTTAATTAAACTTACAAGGTGTGAAGATGGATGTTTAAGTTATAATCTATATTCAGATACGGCTAATTCTGACGATATGATTATGCTTGAATTCTGGGAGGATATGGAATGTTTGGATTCTCATATGGAATCTGAACACTTTATAGCATTTGGTAAAGCAATTCCTACGTGTATGGATGCTGAAATTGATATATCCAAGTACGAAGTCCAAACAGTCTAATTCCATGTGAGTTTCTAAGATTTTTAAGATTTTATTTTTTTTTTAAGTGTATGAGTAAATTAAGGATTTAGGAACTTTATTGAATTATTTGTATTCATCTTAATTCTTCGGTCTTTAATACTGAGTTAATAGTAATGGGCAGGTTCTTTGTGGACCTGATTTATAAATTTAAGTTCAAATATGTTTTCGGGTTCTAGATCCTGTTTCAGATACCCTAATTTTTTTAGAACAGGTAAAAAGTCCATTGTTGATTTTATGTACTCTGGAGGTATTTTGGCACAGTAACGTGGCGATATCCCATAGGTTTTTAAAACAAATTCTTTATTAACAACACCTATTTCTTCTGCAGCTATCTCTGCTGCTAGTTCTGGTTGGTTTCTTATCAAGTTACATGCTTCTTCATGTGCTGATATGAAACTCAGTATGAACTCTTCATCTTCTTCAATCATATCTTCTTGCACTATAATTCCATAACTTGGATTGTATGGCCATAGCTTATTTGGAGGTATTATTATCTTGGTTTTAAGTTGCATATCTGCAACTGTTGCCAGTGAAGGTGTTCCAACACCTGCCGCTATTTCGTTTTCTATAATTGCATCAGGTATGAAATCAGCCCATTGATAGTTCTTTATGGAAACCTCAATGTTTTCAAGAAGATGCCGGATTATAACATCATGTATTGACCCTTTTGTAGGTGTTCCAATGGACTTACCTTCAAACTGGTTGAGGACAGATCCTAAATCACCCAAATCATCATATGAATCATATTCTTCCTTTGCAATCATTACCGTGCCTTCAATATGCCCTCCTGCAATGCATTTGAGTTTCATACCATTATGTACTCCTATCATAACTGGAGGTAAACCCACATAACCCAGATCTATTTCTTTATTCTTGAAAGCATTCATAATCGCAGGGCCCGTTGGGAAAAGTTTCCATTTGGTTTTGTTGGAATTTTTGTACCCTATGTTTCCACTTTTTAAAATGAATGAAGTGTGGTATATCGTTGAGAGATATCCAATACGCATGTAGTATATACCTCCTATTTTGACATATTGTTTACAACTTATTTATTACATAAAATTTACATTAAATCAGAATTAACAATTGTTATATGATGATGTTACTTAAATACATTTTTAAAAAATTCACTATATTTACAACTTAATCATTGAAGAAAAATTAAAATCCATGGAACTAAAACTAAAGAAACTAGAAGAAAAAATAATAGAAAGAGATAAAGCCGGATGATTTACTCGTTGAAAAAAAATTCATGAAAGAAGTACAAAAAAAGATAGAGTAAAAAAATACATTGTTGTTGTTTTGATTTGTTTTTCTAATTTGATTATGAATTATTATGATAAATTTTAGATCATGGATCTGTTTTTTTGAAATTCTCTTCTAAATCACTTAATATGAAATGCATCATGTCTAAAATCAAGAATAATTTCGTTGAAAACTCAATAGTTCCATATTTTAAATATTGACCGTGAAGTAATGGGTGACGATGAATATCATCTAATTGACGAGGATTTGTATCATTAAAACTTCCATAAAATTCATTAAGTTTATTATCAATAAATTCTAAATTTTTTAGTCGTACAAATTTCATCATTCCTCCCAGTTTATTTTCATTAATAGCATTTTCACATTCCTTTTTAAGCTCATTTCGATATTTATTAACACTTCTTGCTGATATTGATTCGAAATATCTTCTTAATATCCCTTCTACTTGAATAGTAAGTGTTGGAACAGTTAAAACAAATTTTTCTTTTTTATGGGCCCACAATGCTTCTTTAAATATTTCTTCATTTTCATTAAAAACTTTTAAGTCCCATTTATTTACTATTTCTTCCAATACTTTAAAATTATCTTTATTATGATAATCAACTATCCATTTAGTTAAATTTTCAGGTGTAACATCTGATTCAACTTCATTTAGCTTAATACATGATGAAATAGGCAAACTAAGAATAAACCACCAACCATTATTTATCAAAATTTCATTTGCCTTTTCTAAGTCTGGTTCAGTATGTTTAGAAAATAGCTCATTTTGCATTTTTATTTGAATTTCAAGTTTATTAATAATTAAATCAATTCCATAGTTTGTAGTTGAAATATTAGGAACATTGAACAAAGATAACGTTGGTGTCAAATAGCTCAATGTTGGATTTAAATAATTCATTGGAATTAAGTTATTAGCAACATATTTTTTAGCCAATTCATTGGCGATATATTTTTCACGCATTTGACAAACAACCTTTTATTTAACAAAACATTTGTTGTAACAAGCCTTTTTTGAATTCTTTGTTTATATTGATTTCATTATGAATTTTTTCTAGTTTTGCTTCTACTTGAGTTAAAAAATCTGCTATTTTTCTTTGTTCATTTACAGACGGAATTTTTAGTAATATTTGGCTTAGATTCTTTTTTGATATTCCTAATACTGATACTCCAGTAGCAAATCTCATTAATTGTAGTCTTACATCAAAATCTTGCATCATATAACCTCTATAACCATCAACGGTAAATCCTTTGTTATCTCTAACTAAAAGTGTATGTAAACCTGCTAATAGTTTATTCTCAACGTTTTTAAGCTCCACAGATTTACCAATATCATCATAATCCTCAGAAGCATCCGCTATTATTAAATCTCCATCATTACAATGGTTTTCCATATTAATATTATCTAAATTTATATTTTCATTAATGAATGGAATTTCAGTTGATTTACAATCTAAAATCGTTGCAAATTTAGTATGGATATCTCCATAATGAATATTTTTAAAATCACCTAATTCATAATTCAGATCTGCTCTTGAAAAGGAATTGCTAGACAGAAAATCAAATATTTCATTAAATTTTTTCTCTTCCCAATCAGGATAATCTTGGTCGTTTTCATCTTTGAATCTTAGTTTTTGGCTGAATAATTGTTGCATTATTCCTTTTTTGTATTTTTCCCATAGTTTCAATTTTTTCTCTAATAATTCGATTTTTTCATCTACTTTGGATAGGAAAGAAGCTATTTTTTGTTGTTCACTTCGCTTAGGGAAAGTTAAATACATTTTTTTAAGCTTAACTACACTAATAAATGGTTGATCACTACCAACGGAATTTTTAATTACAAATCTATAAATTTTAACACATAATAAATAATAAACAAATTTTTTATCCAAATCTTTGGTATTAAAAATTATTTTTCCTACTCTTTGATATAAAATTGATGGTGAATCTTCTTTCTTTAACATTCCTATTTTTAATTTATTTCTAGTAATTGGCCTATTTAATGCTAATAATATGTCTCCTTCATCTAAAGATAAATCAGGGTATTTATTTAAATAGAATTTTGGTAAATACGAAGTATTATCCCAAATTATTTTTCCATGTGAAACATTATCAATTTTTATTAATGGCACCCCATCTTCAGAATATTCAGACGCCTTAAAACCATATCCTGATTTTATATCTAAATGTTTGCCATATGTTGAAACTTTCCATTCATCATTAAACTCAGGAAATCTTAATTGGGGAGTATTCATTTTTTACCCCCAAATATTGGGGCTTTAATTCCTAATTCATTACAATATCTTTTAATCTCCAAATCGACACCTTCAATTTCAGTTTCTATGGATTCTAATTCCTTGACTACCTCTTCTAAATCTATTGGCTCTTCCTCTTCGAATGTGTCCACATATCGGGGGATGTTTAAGTTGTAGTCATTTTCTTCAATTTCATCCATGGTGGCCAGATGGGAAAATTTCTTTACTTCTTCTCGTTTCTGATATGCATTTACTATTCGCTCAACATCTTCATTTCTTAGTATATTTTGGTTTTTAACTTTTTCAAAGTACTTTGAAGCATCAATGAAAAGTATATTAGAGTCTTCTTCTCTGCATTTTTTGAAAACTAATATCACTGTAGGGATTGTTGTTCCGTAGAATACGTTTGCTGGAATTCCTATGACTGCGTCGAGGTAGTTTTTTTCTTTAACTAAATATTTCCTTATAACGCCTTCTGCAGCTCCTCTAAATAATACTCCATGTGGTAGTACTACGGCCATGGTTCCGTTTTCGTCCAAGTGGTAGATCATGTGTTGTACGAATGCGTAGTCTGCCTTAGTTTTTGGTGCTAGTTTTCCATAGGCACTGAATCTTTCATCATCCATGAAAATTTGCTTTGCTGACCATTTAGCTGAAAATGGAGGATTAGCCACTATTGCTTCAAATTTCATACCCATATGTCTTGGGTTTTCTAAAGAATTTCCCTGCTGAATATCAAAATCTTCATATCGTACATCATGGAGTAGCATATTCATCCTGGCCAAGTTGTAGGTACTTTGATTTAACTCTTGTCCATAAAAGTCGGAAATTTCTGCTTCTTTAGATACCCTTAACAATAAGGATCCTGAACCACATGTAGGATCATAAACGTTCTTTAAACGTTCTTTACCCATTGTCACAATTTTAGCAAGTATTTTTGATACTTGTTGTGGTGTGTAAAATTCTCCGGCCTTTTTACCTGCACTAGAAGCAAACTGAGAAATTAGATATTCATAGGCATCACCTAAAACATCATGTTCGTGATCTTCCAATTTAAAATCGATTCCAGATAAATGGAGTAAAATCCGTGAAATAAGGCTGTTTTTATCATCAACTGTTCTTCCAAGTTTAGATGATTGTAAATCGACATCTTCGAATAAATTTACAAAATCATCCTCACTTTCCTGGCCTGATGCAGAATCACCTATTTTATTCAAAGCTTTTTCCAAATCCGCTATAATAAAATTACCATCTTTAGCTTCGTTAACTATATTTTTAAATAGGTATTTTGGCTCAAGGAAATATCCCAAGTTTTCTACCGCTTCTATTTCGATTTCTCCACGTAATTCCTGGTCCTGAAATGCTTCTTCAAATTTAACTCCATCTTGTTCTAATTCTTTGTTAATATAAAGCTCAATCTTTTCAGATAGATATTTGTAGAATATAAATCCTAACATATAATTTTTAAATTCGTTTGCATCCATATTTCCCCTTAATTCATCTGCTATGGCCCATAATTTACTTTCCAGTTTGTTTTTATAATCTGACATGAACATCTCCCCATTTTATAATTCTGAAATGATTTTTTCAATAATTGAATCTTCAAGTTCTACTGTTTTCATTCTAAGATTTTTCCTCTTAGAAAGTAGAGATAATAGCTTAGCATACTTAATCTGATCTTCAAGGTTTCGGTATGGTATTTTAACCTGGTTTAAATAGTTAATTTTTATTATTGCTAAAGTTCCACCCTCGACCAATCTATTTAATTGTTTTCGGACATTTTTACCATTAAGGACATATGTCATGTACATTGGATCAATATTTTCACTTGTTCTAATAATGGCAAATGGTGAAGAACCGATTAAGTTTTCACAATCAAAATTTATCATAGCTGCACTGAATGGAGGTGATAATTTCATAATTATATCACCATTTTTGAGCAGATATCGTTTGTTTACTTCTTTTTCTACTTTGATAGTTTCTAATAAATTTAAATCGATTTTATTATCTTCAACTGCCTTCAATGGTATATGATAATAACTTTTCTCATCAGATGGAGACACTGTTTTTCTGTTGTTTGAATACCTTCTGCCTAATCCAAATCTTTGTAGAACCAGCCCAGAATATATGGACGCAACCATTTTAAGATCCTTTTCACACATGATCCCACCCCTGTTACTCTATTCGTCATCTATTTGAATCCTAATAAATTCTTCTTTATTAACGTCATTATCATGTTAGTATTGATTCTAGCAGTAATTATCATCCCTAATCACTCCGTTCACGATTTATATATAGAATTTGAAAGAATCTAATTAATCCATCAAATCCTTTGCAATCAATACTACACTGTCATCTTTAATTTTACCCTCTTTAACAAGCTTAATATACTCCTCATGAATCAAGGCCACTACCATATTAGATTTACTCCGGTAATGGGCTTTACTAATCAGAGAGAGTTTGTCATCAGTTTTCTTTTCAATTACAGCATTAAATCTAATTTGTCCGTTTTCTGCCATTTCAAATCCTCCATATGTGCAACCCTTTTTATGTATTATTCATTGTTTTAAGATATTCATATTCTTCAACCATTTCATCCCTTAAATTACTGATGTAATTGTTAACATCTTTTAAGAGCCATATTTTCCCAGATATCATATTTGACTAAACCATTAATTATCGCGTTTCAGTCATGTTTAATTACATGTGACTCCCCCAATACATATTTAAACTTTTTATAACCTCCCCGGGTAAACATAATGGTTGTTATGAAATTACTGTTCTTAATCCTCAATATTGTGGTGAATTTCACCCCTGCTTTTTTTAAATTCATCCTAAATTTTCCCTGTTCAATTCTTTCTGCTTTATTTTCAGCCGTAAGTATCATATTATTGTTCACTAGTTCCATTTTCATATTATCACCTTTTAAATTCATTTATCTCTTGATCTTACCTTATTTTATGTCAAGAGGTGGAATGGTATTTACCTCTAACAGTTTTGATATGTCATTTTCTATTTATGACACTCTATCCTATACTCTGAAGTTTCTTACATATAAAGGTTTTGTTATTTTTAAAAAATGACAAAGAAATATTGGATTGTAATCCCAAAAAAAATAATGTTCAGTTACATAGTGAACTTTTCAACTAAATTAATAATCTTTTCTTTAATTGTTTGAACCTTTAATCTCCTATCTTTTAGACACAACTCATCTTTAAATGATTTTTTAATTATATCGTTGCGCATTTTACTAGAAAATTCATATTCAGATATAATATCAGCAGCAATTTCACTATCAAGATTTTCATCTTTAATTAAAGTATTAACTGCATTAATTTTCTCTTTATCAATAAATATTTCAAAATTCTCTTCAATTTCATCTTTATTGACAATATTGGGAATATTACCTTCAATAAACTGTTCAATTAAATCAATTTTACTTCTAAGTTCCTTAGATTTTTTCATAGTTTCTAAAATAAATTCCTTATCCTTATTAAATGATGTACTTTTAGGATCTAACTCTTTAAGTAGTGTTAAAATGTATGCAACGTTGATATCATCTCTCCGTATCAATTCTACTTCAAAATCTATATCATCAAGGACAGATACCTTATCATGATCTGTATTTCCCTTGACGTTTTCGTATAGATCCAAATATTTGCTCTGATAATCAGCAAATGTCTGTTCATTTATACCTAAATCATCATAGTTAAACTCTGTGAAAACTTTTAATCTTGTCATAAGCCTCAGAAGTTCCCTAAACACTTTGACAAAATCTTTCTGTTCATCTTCTGAGGGCAGATCATCAATATCACTTACAACACTTGTAATATTCCTGAATTCTTCTTCTAATATTTTATTAAATATTTCAACATATTCTAAATATGATTTCATTAAAACAGTTTCAGAGGGGTTTTCATCAGAATAAAGTCTTATAGCTTCATCAGTAGCATCTTTCAGGTTTCTAAAACATACAATATTACCTTGTTTTTTCTTTTCATCTAAAATCCTGTTAGTTCTAGAAAAAGCTTGAAGTAGACCATGGTACCGCAAATTCTTATCTACGTATAATGTGTTTAGGTATTTACTATCGAAACCTGTGAGAAACATGTTTACAACTAAAAGTAAGTCGATCTGTCTGTCTTTAAGACGTTTTGAAATATCTATATAGTACAAACCAAAATTTTCAGTACTGAAATTAGTTCCAAACATTTTATTGTAATCTGATATGTATTTGTCGAGTTTGTCTATTGATTGTTCATCAGTTTTAACATCTTCGTTGGGATCAAAACTGAAAATTGTGGCAATTTTCAAGTCATGATCTTTCTTTTTAAAAATTTCATAGTACTTAGTTAGGACTTCAATTGAACTTACTGCAAATATCCCGTTAAATTCTTTATTATATGTTTTTCGGCCATGATTTTCTATGATATAATCAGCTATCTTACTTAACCTATCCTCAGATTCCATGACTTCTTTAGTGTCAATGGCTTCTACTTCGATGTCTAAAGTAGTTTTATTAGTATATTTCCCAAGATATTCCACAGAAAAACCTAAAACATTGTCATCTTTGATTGCATCTTTAATAACATAAGTATGGAGTCTTTCACCAAAAATATCCTTTGTTGTTCGGGTATTATTTGCATTTTCAGTAAATATGGGCGTTCCGGTAAATCCAAAGTACTGTAAATTGTTAAAAAATTTTGTTATGTTTTTATGCATTTCACCAAACTGGCTTCTGTGACACTCATCAAACATTAAAATAAATTTTTTATCTTTAACATTGCAAAGAGTTTTTTCATGTCTTTTAACGGCAATATTCAATTTTTGAATGGTAGTAATAATAAGTTTATTATGTCCATTAAGCTGTTTTAAGAGTGATTTAGTATTATCTGTTCCGTCTACTGAATCTGGGCTGAATTTATCAAATTCTGTTATCGTTTGATAATCCAAATCCTTCCTATCTACCACAAAAATTATTTTATCTATATCTGCTTCTTCTGATAGAATTTGACTAACTTTAAATGATGTTAAAGTTTTTCCACTACCTGTGGTATGCCATACATAACCATTTTGTCTTGTATTTAATGCCCTATCTAAAATTGCTTCAACTGCATAAAATTGGTAGGATCTAAGTACAAGAAGTGATTTATCTGTCTCATTCAACACGACATATTTCGATATCATTTTAGATAAATGGCATTTTTCTAAAAATGTTTCAGAGAACTTTTTTAAATTTGAAATATTCTTATTGTCAGTATCTTTCCAGAAAAATGTGTATTTAAAACTCAATGCCTTATTGTTAGCATAATATTTGGTATTCACACCATTACTTATGACGAAAATTTGCACATACTGAAAAAGTCCCTTAAATGAGTGTTTATGATACCTTAATATTTGATTAAATGCTCGTTTGAGTTCAATTCCTCTTTTCTTTAATTCAATCTGTACTAAGGGAAGTCCATTAATTAAAATTGTTACATCGTACCGATTTTCATGTCTACCCTTCATAGTAACTTGATTTGTTACTTGAAAACAATTCTTACACCAATTCTTCGTATTTAAAAATTTAATATATGTATTTGTCCCGTCAGTTCTTCTTAATGAATATCTATCTCTAAGCCTTTTAGCTTTATCAAAAACAGTCCCTTTCTCTAAATGAATTAATATTCTATTAAATTCATCATCATCCAGCTTTAATTGATTGAATTTTTCAAGTTGAGATTTTAAGTTCTTCTTTAACTCAACTTCATCGGTTACCTTAACTCTACTATATCCACCTTCTATTAATTTATCAATAAGATATTTTTCTAGTGCTGCTTCACTCTGCGTAACCATGAACCCTCCCCCTGATCAAATGTTAGCAAATCTCATTCTTAGATCCCAATTTACTCTGATAATAATTAGTATTAATTATAAATAATATTATCCCCGTATATTTACATAATTAACTAAAATAACTTGAAATATTTTATTCTTAATTATTAGACGGGGGTAATCTTATTAAAATAACAAGTAAATGTCTAAAGGAATGGAATGCAACATTAGAAGCATTAGGGAATGGTAAACAGACTATTTTAATACGTAATTATAAAACCAATGTCTCTAAATTTTTGTTATATCCTACAGTTAGTTATGCTTCAAAGGACAACTTTTTAGATAGTTTTCAGAGTAAATACAAAACTTTTGTTGAAGAAAACTCCTTGCCTGATAAAAAGGATGATAAAGTGTTGATCAAATATTTTGCAACGCTAGAAAATATAGCAGAGAAACCTGTTTCGAGAATTCCTTCTGAAAAGTATTATATCTGGACTCGTGATCATGTGAAGAATTATATGACTGGGAAGACGGCTTTTATATGGTTTTTGAGAGTTTATATATTAAAGGAACCTTATTGGGCTGAACCTACTCCTGGTGCTATAAGATATGCTAATCTTAAACATGAAGTTTCTCTTGAGGGTATTGAACCTGTGTTAAATGATACTACATTTAAAACTGTTTTTGATGATTTAGTGGGGTGAAAATATGCCTTATTTAATGAAAACTTCATCTATGTTTTTAGGGGAGAATATTGATTTTGAAAGAGAATCTTATTTAGAAGCTTTTATTTTTGGAAATCCGTTGATTCTTGCAGTTTCTCAGGATTGTCCAGAAAATCTTGTTCCAGTTTACATAATTGGAAGGCAAGACATACTTAAACTAAAAGGTAAAACAGGAATTACAGATTTAACTTGTCTAATATGGGATCCTAATCTTAACTTATATGAAATATGGATATTTGAGTTGAAAGTGTACTCCAAGAGCAAAGTTGATGTAAATCAATTGAAGGGTTATCTAAGAGGAGTTGAAAATTCAGACAATAAGCCGTATCAAAGTAGTATTATAGAAAAAGCTGTTAATATGGTTGGTAGGGAATTTATTAATCCCCAAGCTAAAATTAGAGGTGCTTTATGTGCCCAATCATTTTCTGATGAAGTTCTAAAGGAGATATTAGAAGAAAACACCCATAGAACAGAAGATAATAAAATCATTGCTGTTCAAATCTACAGATTTCCTAATGAAAATGATAATTTCATCTTCGTTGAAAGAGTTGTTGGAGAAGAAAAATCAACCACAGGAGGCCCAAGGAATTACTATGATGATATTCCCGCGTGGGAGAAAAAAACTTTAAAGGAAAAACTCAAGAAATTACTAAATATTAGAAAAAATAGCAGCCAAATAAAATTTGAACAATTAAAGGTGTTTTTACAGGTCTTTGCCGATAATAAAAATGCAGTTTTAACAAAAAAGGAATTACAGGAAAAGTGGTTGGATCAAGGATTACCTGAAAAAGACAATGGTTTATCAGTATCACAAGTAATGGGTTATAAATACGGTGGAGCATTAAGACAGATGTTTACCTGGAAACTTATTCCAATCACAGATATGAAAGAAAATTACCAGTTAAAGGATGTTAAATATTCCGAGTACATATCTGAAGTTCTTAATGAATTTGAAGAAGATGATAAGAATGAGTAAAATGTGGATGGTAAGAGCAGGGGAAGGTGCAGTTTTAATCGATAGATTTAGGGATGAAAATCGGGTTGTTATTGGTTGGGAAATAGGAGATCTTAGTAATTTACATGATTCAGATGAGATTAAAAAGTTAGTTAAGAATAATTTTCCAAATAAAAAACCGGGTCAAATTAATATTGCCGCTTCACAAATCAGTAAATTCCGATTCGAATTCCATAAGGGTGACAATGTTATTTCATATGATCCACAAACCCGTGTTTATTTGGTTGGCGAAATAACATCTGATTATATATTTGATGATAAATTTTACCCAGAAAATCCTTTAGAGTATTGTGACACACGCAACGTTAAATGGTTAGGAGAAGTTAACAGAGATGAACTTTCAACTTCTACCAAAAACACTTTAGGGGCAATTTCAACTATCTTCGAAATTAACTATGATGCTTCTAAGGAAATTCTCAATGCTTTAAACGGAAATAAACCTCCGAAAGAGACATATGAAAGTGAAGATGAAGAACTTGACAGTTTAAAAGAAGATATAGCTTCACAATCACATGAATTTATCAAAGATAAAATTTTAGAGCTGGACTGGGATGAGATGCAAGACTTAGTTGCCGGTGTTCTTAGAGCCATGAGTTATAAAACAATGGTGTCAGCAAAAGGGCCTGATCGTGGCCGTGATATACTAGCTTCTCCTGATGGTTTAGGATTAAGTGAACCTAGAATAGTTGTCGAAGTCAAACATCGAAAAGGACAAATGGGTTCACATGAAATTAGAAGCTTTACAGGAGGACTCCGGCCGGGAGATAAAGGTTTATATGTTTCAACAGGAGGCTACAGCAAAGAAGCTAAATATGAAGCTGAACGGGCCAACAATCCTTTAACACTAGTTGATTCTGACATGCTGGTCAATCTGATAATTCAATATTATGATAAATTCGATCCAGAAGCACGATCACTTATTCCCCTTACAAAAATATACTGGCCAACTTAAGGAACGAGGCTAAAAAAATGGATAACATGATATTTCTGCAGAATCCTTGGGAAAATAAGCTTTTAGATCTTGTTAATGATGTTGAATCTGAACTTATAATAATTTGTCCGTTTATAAAAGAAGAGATTATTACTAAAATTTTAGCTTGCCTTAAAGACAAAAAACTAAAAATTTTATTAAAAACTAATATTTTTGAAATGTCAAAAAACGTTTTCGACTTAGAATGTTTATATTTACTGAATTCACATAATACTGAGATCAGAACAATAAAAAATTTGCACGCGAAACTTTTCATTTTTGACAATGAAAAAGCAATATTTACCTCCTCAAATTTAACAAAAGCAGGTTTAAACTCAAATGTAGAATTTGGAATTTTAGTAAATGATAAAAATTATGTTACAGATAATCTGATACCAATTATTGATGATTATTGGAATAGTGCTAAAAAAATTGATAAACTTGAAATTGAGAACATAAAAATCGATTTAAATAAAATTAGTACTTTTGAAAGTCATCATTATAAAAATAATATTAAAATCAGTGCAAACAAACATGTTTCAACTTATGTATCTCCGAAAGGCCAAGATATAACAACAAGTAATATTCATTTGACAAATAGGAAGAAACTTGAGATCATTGCTGATAGATTAATGATTGGAGATATTAATGAAGATGAAATTATATCCATTTGCAGTAAATATTTTAAAGATAAAAAATTTAAAAATATTCTTAGAAGTGCTTTTAGGTATTCCTTTAACTCTGATAATCCCATTTACACTGCGGGAATTTATTTCAAGAATGCATCAAAGGTATATTCACGGTTTAATATTATGCTTTATGAAAGTAATGTTGAAACATTTAAAAATATGATAATGGAAAAAGGTAATACTAACATAATAATTAAAACGGCCGAGGATTACTACATGATTGAAAATGAGTATTTAAACAGTTTCAATGTTGATCCTCCAAACAAAATTCAAGTTTTTGAAGCAGTTTTGAATGACGAAAAATGTATCAATAAAATAGCAAATAATATAGCTTTTTATTTTAGAATAGAAAATATTTTCTCTTTCATCCCAGAACATATTAATGAACTTAAATTAACAGTTTTAACTAAATTATATGATTTATTAGGCAATTCCAAAGAAAAAATGGAGAACCGGTTAGTATATAATGAAGAAGAAAAAATCCAAAAAAGTGAAGCAGAAATTAAAGCAATCGAAGAAAAAATTAAAATTTTAACCAATTAGGATATACGCTAATCAGAAGTTTGATATGGCTAAATTTTTGATTATCATTCTTTGTCAATATTTTCAAAATATTTATTCATAGACTCCCCTATAAGTTTATAAACAAACTTTAGCATAGGCATTTCTTCTAGTTCCATTATATTAAATCCTGTATAATAATGATAAGATATTTCGTAAGTTTTTTCATTTATTATAATCTTTCTTTCTTGCAAATCGATTTTTGGTTTAGTCTCATCTTCAAATAAATAGAGACTAGTCTTAAAGCTTTCATTTATTTCAGTTTTGTATCCAATTATCATATACGTAGTTACCCATCTACTCATGTATTGAATTTCATCTATTGGTGATAGAATGAAAACTATACCAGATGATCCTTTAAAAATAGGTATTTCATCTTTAATAGGAGAAAAATTTATTTCAATTAAATCATTGTATACTTGAGCACAATTATCAATGATTGTTTCCCAATTCTTCTTAACATTTTCATAAATAGGTTCTACCCAGCTGCCCGACTCATCTTCAAATCCACCATACATATTTAAATATGCATTATGAACTGCTTTAATTCCATTAACTTCCAAATATAACAATAAATCAGCAAAATTATAAAATAAAAGATTATTTGCTCCTTTATAATTTCTGTATTATTGAACACTAGTTAAACACAGTTAAATGAATTTTTAATGTACTTAAAAAAAAATAGGAAAAATCAACAATTCAACTAAAATCCAATTTAAATTAAATTAACAGTTGATTTTAAAGGTCTGAATATGTTGTTTTCGATTTATTATAACTATTTTTGACATTTCAATTGTCATCCTATCTAATGAATTGTCATCCTATCTAAAAATCTTTCTGTACGTATTTCAAAAACTATATCTGGTTTGTACCATTCAATTATTTCTTTGTTCAAGATCCAGTGATCCCAATATAAAAGCATTTCTTTGAAATACATCGATAATAAACTGTATAAATAATTGGTAGAGGAATCTCTAAAGATCAGAACCCTTAGATCTGTGAGTGAATTTTCATTCATGGTGTAAACTGTTTCTCTTCTAGCATCGTATTTAAATTGTTCAGGAAGAGTACCTCTCAAATCCTTTATAAACTTATTATATAAAAATTTATCTTTGGCATAATTGTATTTCTCTTTTTCTTCCTCGGAATAGGACCAATTTATTGGAGTCATAAGATCTCCATGTGGAATTTCATCCTTTACCACTATCTGTTCGTTGATTAACCTGTCAAATTCGTCTCTAGTAAAGTTTTTATCAATATAATGCAGGATATTATATGTTAATTCTGTTCCACCTACAAAATTGATATGTGTATCATTTTTCCAGTAACAAGATGGATCCAATTTATCAGAAAAATCAGGAACTAAGTCTTTTACTTGATCATAGTTACGTTTAACTAGTTTAACATCAAAGGGCAGCAGATCCCTACATACATAACTTTTATCCGGCACTATGAAAAAATAGTATTTAATATTATTAGTCTCACAACATCCTTCTTTATTATTCAAATTTTCAATAAATACAGATTTTTTAAATTGATTAACATAAGCACGGTCAAAATGTTGTCTGATCTCCTCATTACCATCATTAATTAAAAATAAATAGTCATCCTTCCCCTTTAAAGTTTTGTTTAAGTTTTCAAATTTGGGGACCGTGCGTATTTTATCTAATTCTGTATTCAATACTTTTAATTCATTTTCTCTCTCTAATATTTCACCTTCAAGAGCTCCAATCTTTTTTACCAGGTTTTGATTATTGCCCTCTTGTTTTGACAAATTAGTTTCAAGATCTTCCACTCTTTTCTTTAACAATGCGTGTTGACTTTTATAATAAAGATACTGGTTACTTTTATTTAATATCTGATTTTTGAAACTCCCAATAATTTTAACCATTCATAACACTCCCAACACTAATAATATTAAATTTATATTTTAAATATTAACATAATCAGTTATTGCTGTCTAACTAAATTAAGTTTATAATCCTGACCAATGATAGATGTTTCCCTTTAAATTCATCTGTTTTCCCTAGTAAATACTATTATATGTATCCATTATTGATTTTAGTAACAATAATATTAAGATCTTTCTAAGTTAAATCAAAAAAAATAATATCAATTAAACTTATTTAAGCTACAATTTAATCCTTTTTTAGTTTAATTATACTTTTAAGACATTATCATATTAAAAGCATTAATGTAAATGGGTATATTACATGTAATACAATGTCAGCAGAGAAATGTCCTATCATTGCAGATTCCAAACCTTTTTTCCAGTAAAGCCATCCAAATACGACTCCTCCAATTCCATTTAATACTATGGCTCTTACCACAATTAATGGAGTTATCATTGTAAGGGCCCCAGTTATTGGCAGATGTCCCAATCCGAATATTACTGCTGTGATCATGATGGCAATCCAGATACCCAATGTGGTTGGTTTACCATCCTGTGTTTTCTTAAGTTTGAAAATTAGCCACACTATCAGAGTCATCAAGAACAATCGCATGACAATTTCTTCAGATATGGCCCCATAAAATGATGCTAAAAATCCCTTCCACAGTGGTATGGATAGTTCCACACTTTGAAAAGTTGCTGCTACAGGTGTGAATAATACACTCATAACTACTATAAGAAAACCTGCTAACACACCTAAACCTATGGAAATTCCCATTATAGATCTTAGATAATTACCAACGTCTCTACCCTCCAACCATCCCTCCAGAACAGGCATAGTGAAACCAACACGTTTTGCAAGTAATAATCCCACGAAAATTGCAACAGAAAATATCACCAGTGTCTGAATCATCTGGGCAAATAAAACAAATGGAGTGAAAATACCTGCTAAACTAGGACTAAGAGCCAGTGTGTATGGTAAAACCAAGATTGCACTTATAAGACTTGCAATAAGGAGAATACCAAATAATTTCCAGTTTATAATAATTTTCATTCTACCGTTTCCTTCAAATTTTTCCATCTTTAAAATCTTTTATTTAATCGGTTTCTTCATTCATCAAAAAATATGTCTTCAATATGTACATCAAAAAACCTGGCTATTTTAAAGGCTAATACCAATGAGGGGTCATATTTTTGCTTTTCAATTGAGATGATTGTTTGTCTTGTAACCCTGAGCTCTTTAGCCAGATCTTCCTGTGTAAGATCATTCATGGCCCTGTAAACCTTTAATTTATTTTTCATAGTTACGATTCCTTCTTAATATCTCCCTTTGTAATAGATGCGCGATATTATGTTTATTATAAGGGCAAATACAGCTGTGGCAAATAGGGTGTACCCTGCCAATTGAAGTTCTGGAAGACTATTTCTCATGGAAACTATGATAAGCCCCACATAAAGTATGGTTGCAATTAACACTCCCAGAGTCACTGTTGAAGATTTTTCATTGATGAGTTCTGTTCTCTCATCTTCCATGATGTTTTTACCTTGGAACATACCGGAAATATCGTCTTTGTACCTGTAAACCAATGGCAAAATTATTAATACTACAATTATAGCAGCTAAAACAAACCAAATATTCGCAAATAGTAATCCCAGAATCCATAAAACTGATTGTAACATAGATGCCAGTATAAATATAATTTTTAAATTTTTTTCATTCACATCTTCCACCTCATGTATAGTTTACTTTACATAATGTCATATATAGTTTACTAATTGTAAGGTGTGTTGATCATTTATGGTATCAGATTTTCTTTTGTAAATGCTAAAATTTAAGTCCCACCACATGCAAGGATAATTTAAAGATACAAAAGTAAAGGAAGATTACCATGGTTAATTACGCAACATCGGAAGGATTCACCTTCAATATGCTCATGTTAAAATCATTTTCTCTCTGCGATGAATGTTTAAAGATCGAAGTTTGGGATGAGCCAAAATGCAGTGAAAATCTAAACAATTTGAAGTATTATAAAAAAAATCTTTTAGAATTTGATTTTGAGGATGAATTTGAAATTAAACAGAAAGATGAAATGATCCAAAGTTTATCAACCATGATTTCAAAGCTTGAATGCCTTAAATAGATCAAATTTAAAGATATAATCTAAATAAGGTTTAACTAATTAAATAAATCAAAAAGCAGTTAATGACTCTCAGCCAGTAATATTTCCTGGAAATAAAAAAAAATAATCCATGAATCAGTATTTTTATTGTGAATAATAATGGAAGGATACAATGTTTAAATGAGATGCAGAAGATTATCAGAAAAATTCGGGTGCACAGCAAAAATGGGCAAAAGAACTCATAAATAAAATGGACCTGAAAGGATCAGAAAAAGTGCTTGATCTTGGATGTGGTGATGGGAAAGTAACATCTGAAATTGCTACACATCTCAAAACAGGATCCATATTAGGAATTGATAGTTCAGTGAACATGATAAAACTTGCCAATAAAACTTTTCCTCAATCCACACATCCTAATTTAAAGTTTAAAGTAAAGGATATTCAAGATTTAAACTACGATTCAGAGTTCGATCTTATATTCAGCAATGCTGCTCTCCACTGGATCAAGGATCATTCTAATCTTCTGAAAAGTATACAAAGGAGCTTAAAACCAGGAGGCAGAATACTCATCCAGATGGGTGGAAAAGGCAATGGCAAAGAAATTTTAGATATTGGAGATGAACTGACTGAAGATCCCGAATGGAACACCTACTTCCATGATTTTAGCTTTCCATATGGTTTTTATGATGCAAAAACTTATAAGAAGTGGCTTGAAGAAGCGGGTCTTACAGCTTTGCGTGTTGAATTAATATCAAAGGTCATGGATCAAAATGGGATTGAAGGTTTAAAATCGTGGATGAGAACAGTGTGGCTTCCGTACACCCAGAGAATTCCAGAAAATCTTCAAGAAAAGTTTATAGACGATGTTGCATACAAGTACATTGAAAACCACCCCATAGATCTTGATGGTTTTGTGCATGTAGACATGGTCAGGTTAGAAGTTGAAGCACTAAATTCAAAATAAATCCACTAAAAATACCATTTCATATTTATTTTAGTTTCAAACATATGCACCCCCCCATGTAGATCCAGATTAATTAACATGCAGGAGTATATGTTGAGTTTGTCATTCACTAAAAACATTAATTAATTAATTTCATGTAATTTAATTGATCTGTAAAGTAAGCTTATAACATGTTCTGCATCATATGAATTGATAAATATGTTTTAATTTTTATGAACTACATTACACAAGTAGTATAATATTATGATTTTAGATTGCTTATATGAACTATCCACAATTTATTATCAATTTTTGTATTAGAAATACTGAAAAAGCCAATATTTATAAATAGAATATCCTATAAACTTTAAATTCGTATCAGAAAAATTCTTGATTCTGATGCAGCATATTTAGAAAAAAAATACAAACTAAAAAAATTAGACAAGAAAAAAAACAAGAAATAGAAGAATGGAAGGTGACTAAATGAGTCAAAAAATAGTTATAATTGGATTGGTACTGATTTTAGCAGTTGGTGCAGGAGTTTGGGCTCTTGCAAATAACTCGAATCAGGCACCAACAGTAAATTTAACTGCTACCAACAATAATAGCAGCACAAACGGGGCTTCGGCAAATGCCGCTGTTTCAAATAATCAAAAAACCACTACAAAGAATTCTGGGGATAATGCGAGTTCTAACACTGGAGGATCCAGTAGTAAGGGTGGTTCAAGTTCTGGAAGTTCAAGTAGTGGTGGTTCCAGTAGTGGAAGTTCTAGCACCGGCGGATGGGTAAATGTTGTGCCTAGTTCTGGAAACCAACATCAAGAAACTACAGGATGATTCTATGTAAAATATATCGGTTATTTACCGATAATTATTTTTAAGGAGGTATTAAATGATTAAAAAGACATTAATAATCACAACTGTCATGCTCCTATTTTTAAGCATTGGATCATCTGCTGCAACAAGTAACACTAACAACAGCTACACCAATTCCCAAATCACACAGTCAGCATCGAATGTTAAAAATTATGTAGAAACCCAGTACGCACTACCATCCACAGTGAAGGTAGGCAACAAAACAGTGACTACATCACAATTTCTCTACCTAGAAACAATGGCCACATCAAACATTGGTAACGGCATCAAAAAGAATGTTACACTAAAAAATGTTTCAGCAGCATCTAACCCAAAAGAAAACCTAACTAGCGGAAAACTAAGCAAGACAGAATATCTATCAATGGCGAATAAAATAAACACTTACATCACTTCCAATGGGAGACTGCCTAACTATGTTACTACTTCACTTGGAACCATGGGTTATCAATCCGTGGTTTACATGTACAGTAAAATTTTGAACTTTTACAAAAACAACAACTACCTGCCCTCAACAGTATCTGTAAATTCCTGGTATGCAACCACACTCGGACCATCAGGATCTGTGAATGCAACCTACAAGGTATATAAACAGCTTGGAAAGAAGTCCTATGGTTATGTTAATCTTTTAGCTCCGTATGGTAATGGTAAAAATAAGGTAGCCTTTATCGTAGGGGTTCACCCACAGGAAGTGCAGACACATATAGCAATGCTAAATGCAGTATCTGCACTGAGTTCAAAACTTAAAAACGTTCAGATATGGGTTTACCAGGTTGTTGTAACCAAGGATATTTCAAATTACAATCAAGGAAGGATGAACGGACAACTTCTGGCACAGTCATATGTGGTACCTGACATCGTTAAGAAAAACTACAAACTGGTTGTGGATACACATGGAAACAGAGGAAATTATTATGTTAATAAAAAGATGGTAACCAACTCCATGTACGCACCAAGTGGTGGAACGAAGTCTACACAATATTTAAACAAAATAGTAGCTAACTGTAACGGAACACTGCAAAATTATCCCATAATTGAAGGTACAAGCCCAAAATATGTAACCTTACCAATAGCAGCTAAAGGCATACCGGCGTTAGTATACGAACAATACTTGAACCAGGCCAACTATGCTAAGGTCATGTATCTAAATTCTTTAAACATTGTTAAAGCAGTAGACGCAGCATTTGCAGGAGTATAGATTAAAAATTGGAATAATTAGATTAAACCAATTTTTTACTCCTATTTTATTCTTTAATATTATTTATTCATTTTAAATGCCAGTAAGATAGTAATGGTATATGACCAAATCAATAAAATTCTATTTAAACGTTTATTTTTGAAATATACTCTATAATATGTTGATTTTTATTGGCCTAGCCTGAAAATTAAATCAATAAATTTATATGGCATATAGTGACTAGTTTTAATAGCCCCAAGTTAATTTTTATTTATTTGGGGTATAGACCACGGGGGTGAAACTATTAATCGAAAAATGTTTTTTTCGGTGTTATTGCTAATAGGATTAGCAGTGGTTTTGAATGTAAATTTTAGTAGTGCAACAACCGTGAATCAAACAAATATTACTAATTCGACCCATTCTATTAATAATTCGGCTGTATCCAATACAGTAACTAATACAGCCAGTAGCAAATCAGTAAAAACAAATTCAGTGTCGAATTTAAATAAGAATCTGGCATCAGGAGAACCTACTAAAGTTAATGGTTTGACAGTTACCCAGTTAAAAGATGGAATTTCCAGAGTTCAAACATTCTACTTTAAAAATAGTAGATTGCCAAACTACGTTAGTTATGGAACCAGAAAAGTTCTAATTGCAACCTTCCAGAAAAATATAGCAACTGCCGGATTAAGTATAAACCTTTCAGTGAATGGTTTAACAGTTGCTCAGTTGAAGGACGGAATTTCCAGAGTTCAAACATTCTACAGTAAAAATGGTAGATTACCTAACTACGTAAGTTATGGAACCAGAAAAGTTCTAATCGCAACCTTCCAGAATAACATTGCAACAGCCGGTTTAAAATTATCATTATCAGCAGGAACAAAAACAATAGACACCAGCTCAGTATCTGCACTTGCAAAATCTCTTGCATACGGTTCATCGTCACAGTACGATACCGCGCAGAAAATTTTCAACTGGGTTAGAGACCACATTACCTATTCATTCTACGATGGAAGCCACAAGTATGCATCTGGAACGTTGGCCCAAAGACTTGGAAACTGTTGTGATCAAGCCCAGTTACTCGTAGCTCTTACAAGGGCAGCTGGAATTACTGCAAGGTACAAGCATGGATACTGTTACTTCCCTGTAAGTGGACATTGGTATGGCCACGTATGGGCAGACCTTTACGTCAATGGTAAATGGATTTGTGCTGATACAACCAGTAGCAGAAATTCTTTAGGAGTAATTAAAAACTGGAACACTGCCACATTCACATATTGGGGAACATACACGACACTACCGTTTTAAAACAAAACCTAAAATAACACCTTTTTTTCATTTTTTTTAATTGGATCATCATCCACTTTCATGATCTGAGATTTCAACTCTTTATTGTAGGACTTATCTGTCATATGCCCTTAAAATTAAAATTTTAATCTGCTTATAATGTTTATTCTCGAAATTCTTTCTGTTAAATTGTGTTTCCAGAATTTTAGAACCAGATAAGCCGAGAGTGTGCCAATGATTGCACCTACAATTACATCGTATGGGTAGTGTACACCAATGTATATCCTGGAAAATCCTACAACCACTGCAAATGTCATGAGTGGATAAAATAAGCTGTAATTTCTTCCATTTACATTTAGTTTATATCTGGATCCAATTACGAATGCTGCAGCAAATGAAGATGCTGCGTGACCCGAGGGGAAGGAATAGGTTTCCTCAGCATGTACTAGAAGATCAACATTGGAAAGTGCTAAAAATGGTCTTGGCTCTGCAACGATATATTTCAGTAAGTAAACCACACCATTTGCCATAATAATGGCTAAAAACCCTAAAAATGCAATCTTTCGTGTTTTTTGACCACCAAATATGAACATCAATCCAAAAATGATTAACCAAGTTAATATACTGCCAAAATCAGTTATAAATGGCATTAAAAAGTCGAACAATCTGTTATCCAAACCATTATTGATCAAGTAAAAACTTAAAACATTCAATTGAGACAGTATCGAAATTAAAGTATTCATAAAATATGTACCCTTAATGTTTTTTTAGAAAAATTATTAAATCAACAAAATTTTTTATAAAAATGATCCATTAATTCTTGAACAAATGTATGTTAGGTTCAATATTAGTGATTTATGGTCAGTATTTAAGTATGTATTCCCCACTCCCACCCCAATCCAAACTGTAAACTTGGGCCTAATTTAGGTAAACTTTTAAGAACTCAAAAGAACTAATTAATTTAAAATATGGCTAAACTCATTATGTTCCTTTAAATCTTTAATTTTATATCATAAAACTACATGGAAACTGTGTTTAACTTAAAAAAAGTATTTGGACTGAATAAAAGAAATTTCTGATTGAGTGAATTTTATGAAGGGTATAACAAAAATATTGATAGTGCTAATCATATGCATATTGTTAGCTGTGGCTTTCTTCCAGTACAGGACAACTCTTGGTTCAAATTCCACAGGATATGTTACCAAGCAATTAGATGCATATCCCATCCCTCATCAAACAAAAATTGCTGTTATTACTGGTATGCACCCGCGGGAGCTTCATGCTACGGATGTTGTGCCTAAAGCTGCACTGGCATATGCCCTTCAAAATAATGTTGAAATAGATAATTATCAGGTAACGGTAACTGATGAACCTACAGATTTCAATATTGGAAGATCTAATGGTCAGGCACTCGTTGCGGGCTTTGCGAATCCTGACATTATCAAAAATAACTACTCAATGGTTATAATCTGTCATGATCATGAATCTGGATATGGTAACGGATATTACTTTGCAACCCCAACACATGATAGTAAATCAGTTAATCTGGGAAATAAAGTAGCAAAGTTGCTTCCTGATTTTAACTATTACTCAGGTTCAAGTAGTACGAGCTATGAAGCAACATCAATTTCACAGGTGGATCTTCCCCTGACAAATGCAGGCATTCCAGTATTTGTCTATGAAATTCCTGAGAACGATGATAACAACAATGCATACAAAATGACCTTTAACTTGTTGAATGCAAGTTTCAAAGCTTTATCATCATAAAATGGATCAAAACAGTTCAATAATAATCAGAATCTTAATTTGTAAATATTAACTTCAAAAAAAAGGAAATAAATTGCAAAAGGTTCTCAAAGTAAAATTAGTCAATTAAAAAAAGGATTTGAGTTTAAGTTAAACTCAATCCCTTGGATAATGCAAACTGAGTCATTAAACTGCTTGGTATCACCACTATGTTGCCCTTGAGGTACTGTTGAACTGCTGTTTGAAAGAGAGCTCCTGATTTGCTAGGATCCTTAATTGCTGCTAAAACTGGTTTCATCAAAACCTCTGATGCTTCTCCCCTTGTCATTGTACTGTTTTTACCCTCACTCACACTACGGATGTAATCAATCGATGCGTTGGTATCATTCGCGTAACCCGGTATGTTCAAAGGTGCAATGGAATTTAATAGTGCGTCCACAGCTTCTGGAGTTACTATAACTACTGCATCGGTTTTGATCCCTGTGTTGGTTTGAACAATCTCCTGAGAGTTCTTAACATCTGCTGCTGTATCTGCGCCCCATAACGAATCATGGAGTCTCAAGTGGCCTCCTCCAGCATTGGCTTCTGCTGGTTCCATTGCAGTTGCAGAGACCATTCCTCCAGGATATATTGGTGTCAAGTTTGTGACATTACCATCATGTACTCCTATTGCAAAGGCCATGTCCACTGCACCTATACCGGGTCGCTTTTCAGAAGGATCTGCTGTCATTAGAAGGATAGTATGGTCCCCCTTCATAACATTAGTTGTTCCAGGTTTGTATAGATTGGAATATACAACGTATCCCGCAGATATTCCAATTAAAACCAAGATAATAATTAATGCAATTATTTTTCTACTCATATATCCACCGCTTTTTTTTATAACTTTTTTTTCTAGTCTTGTTTTTTTGGTTGTATTTTTTTTATATTCAAAATTTTCAAGTAATCTTGAAAACTTCTCTATTAAGTTTGAATATATGATTAATATAGTTTTTGCAAAAATTCAACAATAAGAAAAACTGAAAAAAAATATAATTTCGGATTAATTTAATGAATTATTTTTATTTTAGACTAAATTACTTTAAATATTAACGTTTAAAAATTAAATTTAACTCGTTATATAATATTTAACAATCCAATTATCTAATCTAGTATTTATCATTCGAATTCCAAAATTTTTAACATTATTTAATGAAATTTGTGTAAAATTAATTGGATTTATTTCTGATAATATAGTTAGGGATCTATTGATTAAAAATAGCTTCATAAATCTTGATTTTATATTTTAAGCGTATATATGGGGTTTAATTTAAAATTAATACATTATAAGCTTTATAATGAGTCTGTTCAAATAAATATATGAGTATACAGTACTGCCCCCTAAATACCAGTAGATAAAATGGTATAGATACATCTTATTTTCCTGAAAAGACTTAGAATAAAGCTGAATACATAATAATAAGAATGGAGATGAGGCATCTATACACAGCTAATTCAAAAAGCTCAAAACGTGTCTTAAATCGTATGAAAGTCCCTAATATTGCCTTTTTTTTGATTTTGAACCAAAGGTTTTATATAGTAGGTTGAAGTCTTTAGAGTTAAGTTCAATTTCTCATTGAAAATTTTTTTTGATGAATTTGAACTCGGAGGCGATCAGATTAAGCGAAAATCAATATGCTCAATCATATTGCTATTGGCTTTTGCACTAATTTTGAATGTACACACAACATCAGCTGCCACAACAAATGGAACTAGCAGCATAAATTCAAGTGTGAGTTCAGATGTGACTAATCAAGTTAGTGCAGCGAATAGCATGAGCACAACTTCAAAATCCACGTCAGTTTCAACAAGCAAAGACGTAACCAAACCAAAAGTTATTAAAACCGACCCTAAGAACAATACAGGGAAAGTAGACACCAAGAAAACAATTAAAATTACTTTCAGTGAAAAAATTAAGTTTGGAAATGGCTGGATTGTATTAAAAAATAATAATAAGAAAGCAGTATCAATAAAAACCAGTATAAACGGAAAAGTATTGACCATAGACCCAGTATCAAACCTGAGTAAAGATAGTACGTACTACCTTTACATACACACAGGCAGCTTGACTGACATGTCAGGTAACAAGTTAAAATTGTATGCATCAAAGTTCAGCACAGTATCATCTAAACCTGCTGTATCAGCATCATTAAAAAAATACTTGCTACCAACATCACATTGTCAATCAAATGATCCTAAGATTAAAGCATTAGCCGCTTCTATAACCAAAGGTACTACCTCAGATTATGGAAAGGCTTCAAAGATCTTCAACTGGGTTCGTGACCATGTAAGCTACTCCTTCTATTACAACACAAAGAAGGGTGCTTTAGGTACATTGAATTCAAGATCTGCAAACTGTGCAGACACAGCTCATTTAGTTGTTGCCCTTGAAAGAGCGGCAGGAATCCCTGCTCGTTACAACCATGGAACTTGCAGATTTTCAAGTGGTACCTACGGTCATGTATGGGCACAAGTATATGTAAATGGTAAATGGTATTATGCTGATGGAACCAGTTACAGGAACTCCTTTGGAGTTGTAAGAAACTGGAACACCAAAACATTCAAATTACATGGAATATACACATCACTACCATTCTAGGAGGATAAAACAATGATGAAAAAAGTCATATTAGGTATAGTTGTGATAGTTGCAATTATTGGGATAGGATTCGCAGCATTCAACAACATGAAAACTACCACCTCCCCAACCAACAACTCATCAGTTCAAGCAGCTCAAAACACAAGCTCAAACACCAGTAACGTCGGAACAACAGGAAACAAAACAATTTCTTCAGAAGAAGCACAGAAAATAGCAACCAAATACATCGAAGTAGCAGGAGCAGCAGCAGGAACACCTAAACTAGTTAAACAAGACAAACGGTTGGTTTACATTGTTCCCATAATGGAAAACGGCAAAAATGTGGGAGAAATAGATATTGACGCTGAAACAGGTGCAAACCTTGGAGGCGCAGGAGGAGGTTAATAACTTACCTCCCATTTTTTTTCTTTTTTAAATTGAATTAACTAATTCTGAATTTTTTTTAAAATAATGTTATAAAAAATATTAAAACACAATTTAACCCATAAAAATGTTTAAAATGAATTGAACTTAGTCTATATCATTTAGATCACTTAAATATCTCATGTAACTATCTGGATACCTTCTCAATATCCGATCCAATGTACCGCGATTTTTCAAGTCTAATATCACAACATCTAAGAATTTTTGATATTCTCTAATGTTATCAAGATGTTTTTTTGTGACTATTACCCTATGATCGAGTTTTTTGTTTTTATCCTTCAGTTCTTCAAACTTACCGAACTTCATAGCAAGTTCTTGAAGTTCAAATTCATTGATGCGAGATTCTAATGATCTATTTTTTTCAATCATATCACTAATTCTGGATTGTGAATCGAGAATCTTTTCATTTAAACCATTGATGACAGTTTGTTTTTTTACAAGTTCTTTTTCAAGTTTTTCTATGATAGCATCATAGTCATCTTTACTCTTTTGATTAGAATCATTGTCATTAATGGTAACCATCCCCTCTAATTTTGGATATTGATAGGTTTATAATTGAATTAGATAGTTCTAAAGTCAGTGTTTTATCTACAATATGTATAATATTAATTTTATATTATAAAACTTATAGAAAGGTTTTGAATTCAAACAATTCATATAAATAGAAATTTAAGAAAAAATAAGTTGAAATATAATTTCGAAATCATCCACCCGCGATGGTCTGGAACATGACAATTTCATCCCCATCATTTAGTTTGGTTTCTGTTCCATCAAGATCCCTTATATCTTCACCATTAACCATAACCTTAAGATAATCCCTAACTGTACCATCATCATCCAGTAAAACATCTTTAAATGTTTCGTTGTATTTTTCACATAATGCTTCAATGAGTTGGGATATACTTTCTGCATCTTTAATTTCTGTTGTTTTTTCTCCTGTGATATCAATGAACCTGGTTAAAAATTTCACTACTACTTGCATGATTTTTCCTCATCCTAAATCTTATGATAATGAAATGCCTATTTTAAAACTTATAATACCATATAAATCTTAACTATAGTTATACTTGTTTTTAATCTTTACGTAAATATTATCCCAATTTTATAAAACTACAAGTCAAATAAATAACTAATAGTCAGTTTCCTATTATTTATTAAATCTCAATCTTCAAGCAGTATAATCTTTAAGAAGTGCAATAAGGAATTTTAAATGGTTTACACCATAATAACGAATTTTTAAAGTTAACTTATGGTCTAAATAGTTTTTATTCATCATTTCATAATCTTATACAGTTTTTTGGTAAGCCTGCTTTTTACATGTGCTGAATTGATCCAAAGATATTTGCATACAAATGCATAACTATAGTTATAACATATGTAAGGGAGATGTAGTGTTGCATTATAATCTTGATAAAGAGTATGACAGAAGAAATACTGATAGTCTAAAATGGGATTTCATGAAACCTATAATGGGTAATGATGATTTAATACCACTATGGGTTGCAGATATGGATTTTCCAGTTGCAGAGCCAATTAAAGAAGCTATAAAAAAACGTGCAGAACACCCATTTTACGGTTACACACAGCCAGGCAGAAGTGTGGTTGATTCAATTGTTAATAGGTTGAAAAGAAAATATGGGTGGAACATAGAACCTGAATGGGTGGTTTTTACCCCTGGTGTTGTTCCAGCATTACAAACAGCTGTTAAATCTTTAACACATCCTGGAGATGAAGTCATACTTCAACAACCATCATATCATCCATTTTTTCCCGTTGTTAAAAATAGTGGTTGCAGTATCATTAATAACCAGCTGAAGTTGGAAAATGGACAGTATAATATGGACTATGACGATCTTGAATCCAAATTCCATCCGAAAACCAGAAGATTAAGTGGTCCTGGACGTTTAAAAACAATAATTTTTTGCAATCCACACAATCCTGTTGGAAGAGTGTGGAAACCGTCTGAAATTAATATGATGGGAAATATTGTAATAGATAATGGTGGAGTTGTAATTTCTGATGAGATACATTGTGAAATATTGTTTAAAGGGAATAAACACACTCCATTTGCATCATTATCTGATAAATTCGAACAAAACAGCATAGTCTGTATGTCGCCCAGTAAAACCTTCAACTTGGCTGGACTCGAAGTATCAAACATCATCATTCCCAACCAAAAACTCCGTGAGGATTTCATGAACACCAGGGCAGGCATGGTCCCAAATCCAAATCTATTTGGTTACACAGCACTTGAAGCTGCTTACAGATTAGGTGATGAATGGTTAGAACAAGTGCTTGAATATTTACAGGGAAATCTAGATTACATTCGGAAATTCTTAGAAAATAAAATTCCAGAGATCAAAGTGATAGACCCCCAGGGAACCTATCTTTTATGGCTTGATTGCAGAGAACTTGGTATGGATCACCACACCCTACATGATTTCATGATTGAAGATGCAAAGGTTGGAATCGAAGATGGGTATATATTTGGCGAGGCAGGCCAAGGATTTGTACGTATGAACATAGCTACCCAAAGATCTGTGATTAAAAGAGCATTGAATAGAATAAAAATGGCACATACATCATTACATGAAAAACAATGTTAACGATCGTTAACTATTTATAGAGTTCTAATTAACAGATTGATAATCATAATTAGAATTACAACAAGGATTTCTAGACAATTAAAAAAAAAATACTGTAAAACAAATAATAAAAAAAGGAATAAAAAAATAATGTAACTAAATTGGTGTTATCATGACGATAAAAGTAGCTGTTGCAAGTAGTGATGGTAAATTTATAAACCAGCACTTTGGACATGCAGAACAATTTTTAATATTTGAAATTAATGATAATGAAAATTATGAATACTTAGAACTTCGGAAAAATGAGCCAACCTGTTCCGGTGGAAACCACACAGCAGGATCAATGAATGATGCCGTTGATGTGCTTGATGGAGTTAAAGTCGTGCTTGTATCTCAGATAGGGCCCGGAGCATCACATAATTTACTTGTAAACGGAATTCAATCCTTTTCTGTACCATCATACATCGATGAAGCACTTGAAAAATTAGGTGCAGGCTATGCTAAGAAGCTCAAAAATGCAGAGTCAAAAGATAATGCCCATACAAAAGAAGAATAATTAATTTTAATCTTTTTATTACTTTATTTATTTCTAATCGTTTGTTTTCTTTTAAATTATAAAAAAATGACAACTTGAACCCTGAATTATAATTCTCATGGAATAAATTAACTATCATTAAGTTTTTAGATTAATCCCATTTTATAACTCTATATGGGTTATTTTTTTATAAATTTTTATAATTTTTGTTTCTCTGGTTAAATTAATGTAGAATCCTAGTCAAATTAATAATAGAAAGATTTATACAAAAAAACAATATATAACAATAGTTATATAACGATAGTTATATATAGTTTGATGGAGTAATTAAAAAAATAATCAGAAGGTGAAAAAATGGTAAATATACCAAAACTGACAAGGGGAATCGCTAACGATATTACTGAAACAATAGGAAATACACCTTTAGTAAGGTTAAACAAACTAACAGAAGGATCAAAAGCTGAAATATTGGTTAAAATCGAATCATTCAACCCCCTATCATCTGTCAAAGACAGAATAGGTGTAGCTATGATAGAAGCAGGTGAAGAAGCTGGTGTAATCAAAAAGAATACTATATTAGTCGAACCAACCAGTGGAAATACAGGTATTGCACTTGCATTCGTAGCAGCTGCAAGGGGCTACAAACTCATATTAACCATGCCAGACACCATGTCCATAGAACGAAGAAAATTACTCGCACTCCTTGGAGCAGAAATAGTCTTAACACCCGGTGCAAATGGAATGCCCGGAGCAGTTGCCAAGTCCGAAGAACTGGTAGCAGAAATTCCAGGAGCTGTTTCACCACAGCAGTTTAAGAATCTCGCAAACCCTAAAATTCATAGAGAAACAACAGCACAAGAAATCTGGAGAGACACTGATGGAAAAGTTGATGTTTTAATAGCTGGAACAGGAACCGGGGGAACAATCACAGGTGTGGCACAAGCACTCAAAGAATTAAAACCTGAATTTAAGGCAATAGCAGTTGAACCTGTAACATCACCTGTACTATCTGGAGGAAGCTCAGGACCCCACAAAATACAGGGTATTGGACCGGGTTTCATACCAGACGTCCTTCAAACAGAGTTGATAGATGAAATTGTTCAGGTTTCTGACGATGATGCAGCCAAAACAATGCTCAGGTTAGCAAGGGAAGAAGGAATACTCGCAGGAATTTCCTCAGGTGCAGCTGTTTACGCAGCTCTACAGCTCGCTAAAAAGGATGAATATGCAGGTAAACAGATAGTTGTGATATTACCCGATACTGGAGAAAGGTATCTCAGTATGGACTGGGTATTTGAAGACATCTTCAAAACATCTGAAACCTCAGATTTCACCAACTAAATAAAAATCCTAAAATTAAATTAAATTATTGTAGAAAAAAACTATGAGGCAGTAACCATATAAAGTTCAATGACTTAATAATAAAAGTTACTGTCTTAATATAATCTTTTGATAAATAAGAAAGGTGATTGAATGTTTGATAGAATTAGAGAAGATATCCAAATGGTATTCTCAAGGGATCCTGCTGCAAGAAGCACAGTGGAAGTGATTTTATTCTCACCAGGTCTTCATGCAATATGGTTTCACAGGTTAGCTAACTGGTTCTGGACAAGCAATCACTTATTTTGGGGACGTTTCATATCCACACTTAACAGATTTTTGACAGGTGTAGAAATACATCCTGGAGCAAAAATTGGTAAAAGAGTACTGATTGATCATGGTATGGGAGTTGTCATCGGTGAAACTGCAGAAGTTGGTGACGATGTACTCATATATCAAGGAGTTGTCCTTGGTGGTACAAGCCTCGAAAAGAAAAAAAGACACCCCACAGTAGGAAGTGGTGTGGTCATAGGGTCCGGAGCAAAAATAATTGGAAACATAGAAATTGGAGATTGCTGCAAAATTGGGGCAGGTTCAGTTGTACTTAAGCCAACACCGCCTGGAGCAACAGTTGTTGGAATACCTGGAAGGGTTGTTCAAGAATCACGTAAATGCGCCATAGACCTCGATCATGGCCAGCTACCAGACCCTGTTGCAGAAGTTATACAACTTATATTACAAAGACAGGATGAACTTGAAGCTGAAATTAGACAACTGGGAATTACCACAGATATTGTTAAAATTAATGGTTTTTTAACCAAAAAATCAGAGATAGAAGAAATCTTTTCAGAAGGGGCCGGAATATAGGTCTCTTTAAACACTAATTATCACCCCATTATACAAATTAAATACAAATATAATATTTTTTTTATATCATTTATCAAAGATATGTCAATTGTTATATATCTGAACAGACTTACTTAATTACATTCAATAATAACAAATTATTTCAAAATGTCACAAATTTAAGAAAAATTGGATTATTAAATGATTGAAATTATCTAATAATAAAATGAATAAATATTCAAAATCATTAAATTAATAGGGACCAAATAGAAATTAAAAAGAAGTGATTAATATGAGACCTCCATGTGAAATTGTAGTATGGTACGTTATTCCGAGTATCAGATCAGAACTTGCAAAGGAACTCTTAAACCTTGGTATGAAACAGAAGGAAATTTCAGAATTGCTGGATATTACACAGCCAGCTGTATCACAGTACATAAGTGATAAAAGGGGCCATGGAATCAAGTTTAACAACGAAGTACAGGAACTAATAAAAGAATTTGCAATCGATCTAAAGGAAGGAAAACTGAACCAGAGCGGAATTATATCAAGAATATGTGACTTGTGTAGACGCATAAAAACAGAAGATGTAGTTTGTCAACTGCACAAAGAGAAAGATAACATACCAGTTAACTGTAATGCATGTATGGGTTCACAAGCAGACCATGAATGCCCTTGAACCCATATTTTCATTACTGTTACTACAACGAATAAATTATTAGATATGGACTGTTTTTATTTATAGTGAAACTGTTTAATTTATTATTTAAATAGAAATTCTTTGAACATGTCAATTTTAGTTTGAATGGTCAATTTCGATTAAAATTTGAGTTATAACTAAAAGAGTTAAATAAAAATATATAATATTTTTTTAAGTGATGTTTATGTGTGCAATCGCAGGTATACTCTCAACAAATGGAAAACAAACCCTGGCTAACGATCTGGTTTGTATGCTTAAAACTATGGAACACCGGGGTCCAGATGGATCAGGAATATGCCTAGATGGAAAACTCATTACTGGAAAACTTGAAGAAAGTGATTATCCTTGTGTAGGTATGGGTCTTGGACACAATTTACTTTCTATAGTAGGAACCGAAGTTTCACAGCCCATTGTTAAACATGGTTTTGTACTGGTGGCTAATGCAGAGATATACAATTACCAAGAACTTAAAAACCTTTACGATGAGTGTTACTTCACAGATTCAGATTGTGAAGTCATATTAACCCTTGTTAATAAGTATTATACAAATTCACTCGTGGATGCTGTAGAAACTGCTATTAAAGAACTAGACGGGGACTACGCCTTTGCAATTTCCGATGGGAAGGAACTGGTAGTTGTGAGGGATGAGTTAGGTGTTAAACCAGTTTACTATGGCAAAGATTCTTTCAGGGAAATTTTTGTCTTTGCATCTGAGAAAAAAGCAATCTGGAAACTGGGTATAAAAGACGTTTCAGTTTTAAAACCAAGTGAAATACTGGTGAATGAACATCCAGTTGAACTATCCAGAAGAGTAGGTCCAATTCAAAAAAGTAATAAATGGTCTAACAATCAAAATTGGGATGCAAATTACTACAAAGAAGTATTAGGGAAAGTTCTTAAGGAATCTGTTAAAAAACGAACAGAAGGCTTGGATTCAGTAGGCATAGTATTTTCGGGTGGTTTGGATAGCAGTATACTTGCAAAGTTATCCATGGATATGGGAGTTGAAACAGTTCTTTACACAGTGGGAACAGAGAACTCTGCAGATATGAAATATTCTAAACAGGTTGCTAAATCTCTAAATCTTCCATTAAAGCCTAAAATTGTTGCATTAAAAGATGTTAAGCATTATACAGATCTTGTTTTAAATGCAATTGAGGAGTACAATGTCATGAAGATTGGTGTTGGAATGCCATCTTATATAGCATCAGAATTTGCGAGTGAAGATGGAATCAGAGTGATGCTTTCAGGTCAGGGAGCAGATGAATTATTTGCAGGTTACCAAAGGTACACTCAATTTTACAAGGATCACGGTGAAAATACAGCTGAAAATCTTAAATATGATGTTTCAAATTTGTATCATGTGAATCTGCAGAGGGATGATGCAGTGACCATGGCAAACAGTGTGGAACTAAGGGTTCCTTACCTTGATAGTGAAGTTGTGGATCTGGCTTTGAAGATCCCAATGAAGTACAAACTCGGCCATGATCCTGATGACCTTCGGAAATGTATTCTCAGAAAGTTAGCAGCCGATCTCAACGTTCCAAGAGAAGCAGTTTTAAGACCTAAAAAAGCTGCACAGTACGGTTCCGGCATTCATAGATTACTTGTAAAGAAGGTTTTAAAAGATGGAAGATACAAGGCCCAGTTTGAATCTCCATAAAACCATTATAAAGAAATAATTAAGTTCTACAAAATTTATATTAGTATAAAACAATAACTATTAAGCTAAAGAATTATTTGAAATTAAATTTTATCAAAAAAGGAATATGAAGTTTGGTGATGTAGTTGAAGATAGAAAAGGAAGCAGAACAGATATTAGAAAAATTTTCAGAAGCTCTCAAGGACATCCCAGATCTTGAGGAAACCCATTACATGGTTGACAACATCAACCTAACTAGAGAGGATATTGCTGAAGCCAAGGATCCAGAAAAGATCCTGAGAAATGCTCACACCGATGAAGAAGGAAACATCATAGCAGAAAAAGGAAAATGGGTAAAATGAGATTGAATCTTGTTTTAGAACTTTTAGATGTTCCAGGACAATTGTTAGATGCCCTAGAACCAATAGGAAAACTTGGAGCAAACATTGTTACTGTTATTCATCAGAGAGATGTTAAAACTGAACGTGGTACAATACCTGTTCATTTAACACTTGAAGGAGATGAAGAAACACTTAAAAGGGTTTTAAATACCATTGAAAATAATGATATCCAGATCATCGAAGTGGATGGTGTTGTTAAAAAAGAAACCATCACCACCATACTTATCGGAAACATCGTAGATCAGGATCTCAAGGAAACAGTTCGTGAGCTGAACTCAATAGAAGGTGTCAGGGTGGCTGATCTGAACCTTAAAATGTCAGACAATCCTGAAAATTCGGCTTCAAGAATCGTGATTGAAACTGATTACGGAAGAAAAAACGAATTAATGCAAAGTATTAAGGAATTTGGTAATTCTAAAGGATTTTTAGTAATAAATGAGGTTTAAAAAGATTTATATCAGAAAAATGGTTTTTATTTGATTTCTGAATAAATTTATAAAACACTACAGGCCTGCTTATTTGGAGGTTATTTTTTATGAAGTTGTGTATACTTGGTTTTGGAGCAGTTGGAAGGGGAGTCGTAAAGGTTCTCTCAATGAAAAGGAATATGTTAATGGATAAATATGGTCTTGATATCAGTGTTGTTGCTGTCACAGATAGTTCAGGAGCGGCAGTGAATCCAGAAGGTTTAGATCTACAGCTCTTAATAGAAACTAAAGAAAACACAAATAAAATTTCAGAATATCCTGAATATGGAGTTCCGGGTTTAGACAGTGCCACAGTTGTGGACACTGTTGAATATGATTGTTTGGTTGAGGTCACACCAACCAATATAGACCATGGAGAACCTGCAAACACCCACATGATGGAAACCTTTAAAAAAGGTAGGGATGTTGTAACATCAAACAAAGGACCTTTGTCTTTGTTCTTCAATGAACTAGTTGAAACAGCGAATTCTAACAATGCCGAGTTCAAATATGAAGCATCTGTAGGTGGTGCTATGCCCATAATAAATTTTGCACATAACAATCTAGCAGGAAATAACATTAGTTCAGTACTGGGGATATTAAATGGAACTACCAACTACATCCTGTCGAGAATGGCCAATGAAGGTTCTTCATATGAACAAACCCTTAAAGAGGCTCAGGAATTAGGTATTGCTGAAACAGATCCAACCCAGGATGTTGAGGGAATTGATGCTGCAGCTAAAATTGTGATACTTGCAAATTCAGTTTTAAACAGAAATGTAACTATTAAAGATGTTCATATGGAAGGTATAACTAATATAACTCCAGAATCTATTGAACTTGCAAAAAAAGAGGGTTTTTTAATCAAATTAATAGGTGAAGCCTCCAACCATAACCTGGAAGTTGCTCCCAGACTAGTTAAAGAAGGTTCACCATTCGCAGTTGATGGTACATTAAATGTAGCTACTGTGATGACAGATCTGGCAGATGATGTCACTGTTGTTGGTAAAGGAGCAGGGTCAATAGAAACAGCTTCAGCTATCCTGAGTGATATCATCAGTGTAGGAAAAACTAGAAATCATAATTGAACCATTTGCAATCTTTTTTTTAATAAATAATTATTTGACAGAAATTTTAAATTAACCATGTAAAATTAGAGTGTATGAAATTTTCTTGAAAAAACATTGAGATATTGACCAATGTATTTCTCATTCAATAAAAAAAAAGTGGATTGAAAATTATGAAGTATATCGTGATTATAGGGGATGGGATGGCAGATTATCCCATGGAAGAATTAAATGGAGAAACACCTCTTCAAGTAGCTAACACGCCCAATATGGATAAAATAGCTTTAAATGGAGTTAGCGGATTTCTTAAAACAGTTCCAGATAACATGACTCCTGGATCAGACGTTGCAAATTTATCAATTTTTGGATACGATCCAAAAAAATACTACACTGGAAGGGGTCCGATAGAAGCAGCAAGTGTTGGAGCCAAAATGGATGAACATGATGTGGCTTTCAGATGTAATTTAATCACAGAAGATTCTGGATTGCTTTCTGATTTTAACGCTGGACATATCAGTACTGTTGAAGCTTCGGAAATAATAGAAACACTCAACACCAAATTTCATGATTTTGGAAGATTCTACTTAGGAACCAGTTACAGACACCTCTTTGTAACAAACCAACTTGAGGCTGCAAATCTAGTTTCCACACCGCCGCATGATGTTGTTAACGAACCTGTAAATGATAATTTTTTAAAACCAGAAACTGATGGAACAGCCATAAAACTGAATTATTTGATGGAAGAATCCATGAAAATTTTAGAAAATCATCCAGTGAATCAAAAACGAATGGATGAAGGAAAAAAACCTGCCAATATGATATGGCTCTGGGGTCAGGGTGTTAAACCGGTAATTCCAGATTTCAAACAACAATACGGACTTAAAGCTGCCACCATCACAGGGGTCGATCTTATAAAAGGTTTGGGAGTTTATATGGGCCTCACCAACATAGAAGTTCCGGGTGCAACAGGTTACTTCGACACAGATTACTGTGCCAAAGCTAAAAATGCTGTTACTGCTCTTGAAGATCATGATATGGTCTTTGTGCATGTCGAAGCACCGGATGAAGCTGGTCATGCAGGTGATCTGGATGAAAAATTGAAGGCCATAGAACGGATCGATGAGAGAATTCTTGGTAAACTTCTCGAAGAACTTCCAAGTTTTAAGGAATATTCTATTGCTATTCTACCCGACCATCCCACTCCAATATCATTAAGAACACACACAATGGATCCTGTACCATTTTCAATGTTTTCTACCAATGGCAAAACAGATAATGTCAAAACCTACAACGAAGTATCAGCAAAAAATGGAGCTATGGGTACTTCTGTAGGTTATAAATTTGTAGAAAAATTCTTAAAATTCTCAAAACTTTCTTAAATATACTCTTTTTACTTTATCATCAAATTGATCTGGATAATATACATTGATAATTATTTTATTATTATTGTTAAGTTAATATCAAGTTTAATGCCACTTTGTTCGGTTTTTATTAGGAATATACAAAGTTATTTAATTGGAAACAGCAAATATTATAAACAATAAATAATTAATATCTCAACTTATTATACAAATAATTCAAGGATATATACTGAATTTAAATCGCCCTATACCTAAGGAGGTATCCCGATTTTTGATATGCACCCATCAATAATAGCAGGAAAATTAACTATTTATGGATTAAAATTATTTGGCATGCAGGGTACAGCACTACCCGGTAAGGTGGCCCTCAAGTTAGATCCTGATATACTTAAATTAATCAACTCAAAATGTAAAAAAACATTGATCATAACAGGAACCAATGGTAAAACAACAACTAACAACTTAATAAACCACATTCTGGCTGGAAAATATGATAATTTATTATCAAATTTAATGGGTGCGAACATGCCCCAAGGCATAGCAAGTGCATATCTAAATGATTTAAAGGAAGAATATGAATGGGGCATATTTGAAGTGGATGAAGGTTCATTCGAAGATATTGTTAAACATATCAAACCAGATTATGTACTAATCACTAATTTCTTTAGGGACCAGCTAGACAGATTTGGAGAATTGGAAAACACGGCAAAAATGGTATACGATGCAATCAAACCCCTTCAAACCACACTAATTTTAAATGCAGACGATCCATTTGTTGTGAAATTTAAAGATCTTAAGAAACCATCAATTTACTTTGGAGTTCAGAAAACTAACTTCAGCTCAATGAATCAAAGTGTTGTTGAATCAAGATTCTGTCCAGAATGCAACCATGGGTTAGACTATGAATACTACAATTACGGGCAACTTGGAAAGTATCACTGCAAAAATTGTGGATTCGAAAACCCGGATTATGAGTACATGATATCAGCCATAGAATACATTAATAACAGTTATGAGTTCGTAATCAACACTTCCAATGAAGAAAATGGCAAAATAAACTTTGGATATGACGGAATATACAACGCTTACAATTGCTGTGCTGCTGTGGCTTTCACAAAGGAAATAGGACTTGAAATGGATACCATCAGTTACAGAATAGCGAACTTCGATTACAAACTGGGTAGAATGGAAAATTTCGAGTACAGATCTAAAGTGATCAAGATCGTGCTGGTTAAAAATCCAATCGGTTTAACAGAAGTATTAAACAGTATAACCAACGATAAAAGAAAGAAATCCGTGCTATTTATTTTAAATGATAACCCTGCTGATGGTACAGATGTATCATGGATATGGGATTCGGATGTTGAAACCTTGAACAATATAGAAAATCTTGAATATATCCGGTGCTCAGGAGTAAGGGCGGATGATATGGCACTTAGAATCAAATATACAGGATTAAATGTTGAACCGATATTTATGAACCACAACATTGAAAATGCCATAAATGAAGCTTTAAAGGACGATGTTGAAATAATCTATATTTTACCAACCTACACTGCAGTATACAATACCAGAGAAATCGTACTTAACCTAATTAATAGCAATAACCCTAAAATTCCAAGACTGAAAGAAGTTTTAAGATCTAAACTAGGGGCCTAGGAAGTGATCAGATGATGGAACTTACTATTTACCATATGTATCCAGATCTTTTGAACTTGTACGGAGATATTGGAAACATTATAAACTTAAAAAAACGATGTGAATGGCGTGGAATAAAAGTCAACATAGTGAATTTCACAGTTGAAACTGATGTTGATATGGATGAAGCTGACATTTTTTTCATGGGTGGAGGATCTGATAGGGGCCAATCAATCGTATATTCAGATTTAACCAAGTATCGAAACGTTTTAACCAATGCAATTGAGAATAACTCCATTTTTCTAGCGATATGTGGTGGTTATCAACTTCTTGGTGAGAGTTACATTGATGCTATGGGAAATCGAATTCCAGGATTAGGTGTGTTTGATTACACAACAGAAAGCGAAGAAGGACGATTAATCGGGAATATCATACTGAAAAATCATCTCAAACTCAATCCAGAAACCTTGGTAGGCTTTGAAAACCACGGTGGAAGAACTTATCATGATTATGATACATTAGGAACCATATTAACTGGTAACGGTAATAATGGCAAGGACAACTTAGAAGGTATGATATACAAAAACTGTATAGGAACTTACCTGCATGGCCCACTTCTTCCTAAAAATCCCCATTTAACGGATCATATAATTTTGTCCGCCCTCAAACAAAAATACAATATCAAAAACCTGGATTACTTGGATGATAAACTCGAATACCAAGCCCATAACCGGGTGCTCGATCTTTATGGTGTCTGAACTGTAAAATCTAGAAAAACGATCAATATTCAAATTTATGATAATGGGTATAATCTGATTTTTTCGCCCCATTATCCTATATATTATGTCTATAATTGAATTAAATTCGATTTTTAACTTCTAGCTTTCATAATAAATTTGATTATATTTAAATAGAATTCCAGGAAATCTTTTTAACAGGAATTTAATTTCTTTAATAATCATCCAAGTGATTAAAACAGATAAATATAACCTCTGATAAATTATTCCTTAAGTAATTGTATTTGATTAAATTATTTTTCAATAAAAAAATAATTATTAATGAATTTTTATAAAGTTAGTATGGTGCTAAATTTTAGTAGCTGCCAGATAATAATTTTAGACTTACTATAATGAATAACGATTGTAAAAGTATTGAAGGAGATGGTAAATCTGTCAAAGTATATTGTGGTTACCGGAGGAGTAGTTAGTTCAATTGGAAAGGGAATAACATCTGCTTCTATTGGGAGAATTTTAAGGTCTTATGGAGTCGATGTTACGGCAATTAAAATTGATCCCTACTTAAACTGGGATTCAGGTACGCTCAACCCTTACCAGCATGGAGAAGTTTTCGTAACTGAAGATGGAATGGAAACTGATCTTGATCTGGGCCATTACGAACGGTTCCTGGATGTTAACCTTTCAGGAGAATGTAACATTACTACAGGTAAGGTTTATTCCGCAGTTATTAACAAAGAAAGAAAGGGAGATTATTTAGGAGCCTGTGTACAGATCATCCCCCATATTACTGATGAAATAAAGGCCATGGTAAGAAAAATTGCTGATAAAACCCAAGCCGAAGTAGTTATGGTTGAAGTAGGAGGTACTGTTGGGGATATAGAAAGTCAACCCTTCTTAGAGGCCTTGAGACAGCTTAGAAACGAAGAAGGTCACGAAAATGTGATGTTTGTTCATGTTACATATGTTCCTTACTTAAGAGCTGCTGGAGAGTTTAAAACCAAACCAACTCAGCACAGTACCAAAGAGCTTAGAAGCACTGGAATCACTCCAGACATGATCATCTGCAGATCAGAACTTCCAATTGACACCCATCTCAAAGAAAAAATAGCACACTTCTGTGATGTGGATAAAAACGCGGTAATTAATGCTCCGGATGTGCGTTCAATCTATGAAATTCCCTTAATATTAAACAGTGAAAATGTTGGGGACTACGTTGTTGACAGAATGAAGATCGAAACAAGGAAACCCGATCTTTACGACTGGAGCAGGATAGTTGATTCTCTTAAACTCGATGAAAAAAGGGTGAGTGTGGGAATCATTGGGAAGTATGTGGAACTTGAAGATGCATACATAAGTATAAGGGAATCATTAAAACACGCCGCAGCAGAAGTGGGTGTTAAAGTAGACATCGAATATTTAAGAGCTGAGGATAGTGTAAATAAATCCAAACTCGAACAATTTGATGCACTTCTAATTCCAGGCGGTTTTGGTGAGAGGGGAATATCTGGAAAGCTTGATGCTGTCAGGTACTCCATAGAAAAACAAGTCCCACTCTTTGGAATATGTTTGGGAATGCAGTGTATGGTCATTGAATATGCCCGGATGAATGGTTTTGAAGGTGCTAACAGTACCGAGTTTGATGAAAATGCCAAGCACCCTGTGATCGATATAATGCTTGAACAAAAGAAGATAAAAAATATGGGTGGAACAATGAGACTTGGATCCTATCCATGCAAACTTGAAACTGGAACACTTGCCCATGATTCTTACAAAGAGGATATGGTGAGTGAACGTCACAGGCACAGGTTTGAATTTAACAATGATTATCGTGAAATTTTAGAGGAAAAAGGTTTGACAATTTCGGGTGTTTCACCAGATAATTTCTTAGTTGAAATAGTTGAACTTGAGAATCATCCATGGTTTTTAGGTTGTCAGTTCCATCCTGAATTTAAATCCAGACCAAACAAAGCACATCCACTATTCAGATCATTTATAGAAGCAGCCATGGAAAATAAGAGAGGAAAATCCTCCAAATAATTTTCCATTTCTTTTTAACCATTATATATCATATTTGATCAGAACTTGATTGGATTCATAGCAGAATCTATTCACCCCTCTATTTTTTTCTTAAATATAATTTTTTTAATCAGTACCCCATTGTACAGCTTACTAGAAAAATCTGTGTTTTATAAGTATTAATATGGAAAAATGTAGTTTGTTTAAGATTTGAGGAATTATCATGGGATTTGAAATAGTATGAAGGAGTTATGTATAAATGTATAGGTCATAAATACTTTATGTTAAAGATACTTTAAAAAAAACAGTGCATGAATATTTCCTATAAAAAATCCGAGATTGATATCATGTTTGTGAATATACCATTTGTAACAATAATTATAGCAGTCATTGCATGCATATATGCAAGTTATTCCGACCTTAAATATGGACTAATAAAAAACAAGCTTACATTTCCACTTATAGCAATAGGAATTGTTCTTAACGGTGTTTACGTTTTAACAACCAAGGATATTTTTCTATTTGTAGAGGGATGTATAGTTACAGGTTTAGTTTTTGTGATAGGATATGTATTCTGGAAAATTGGTGCTTGGGCAGGTGGAGATGTTAAGCTTTTCACGGCTGTAGCTGCATTAATACCATTTTATGCAACGGCGTACTATCCAACAATTGTTAGTTACCAGATATTAGGCTGGCAGTTTCCCCTTCTTTCACTTTATCAATTCCCATTTACAGTAATTATAAACAGTATACTTTCAATGTTACCATTCCTCTTAATATTCGTGTTTTATATTGCAATTAAAAATAAACCCCACCTCATAGCTGAACTTTTCTCACCCCTTAAGAAATACAATAAAAATCTGGTCTTGACCCTTGTCGTATCCTCTTCTGTAACAATTGCATATTATATCTCGTTGGAACTGAAATTTCAAATAATCATATTGACTTTAATACTCATCTACCTGTTAACAATAATAATTTCAAAAATTCCCAACAAAATCAAGGCCATTATTTTATCTGTCGTCACAGTATACGCCCTTATAAACAACTGGCAAATTACAATAACTGGAATTGTATTCCTTTTCATCTCCATAAATATCGTAGAAATAGTTAAAAAACTGTTAACCAGTGTGAGTAAACAGGCCCTTCAGGAAGATTATAAGATTGAAGATCTTAAGGAAGGTATGATTCCTGCCTACAACATCTACGAAAATGAAGACACAGTTTATGAAGATAAAAGTACGTTCTTTGGAAGGTTAAAGGAAGGAATATCCAGTGGAGATGTTTCAAAGTTAAACTCTCCATCTGATAGATTGATTATAAACACCATGGCAGCAGGATTAACCACCAAAAACATTGAATACTTGAAAGAACTTCGAGACAATAAAAAAATCACAGATAACTTTAAAATTAAACGGGGTGTGCCATTTGCTCCTTCAATATTAATAGGCCTTTTAATATCCCTGTTTATTGGAGATATTGCATTTATTATCGAGAAAATATTATTTGCCATTATTTACTAGAATCAGATCCATATGAAAAAAATGGATCATCTTCTTTTTTTTTATTTATAAAATAATTGCAGGTTACATATCTACCAAATTTCACAAATACGTTTTGAAATTAAATCATCAACTCTTGAATATGTTATGACGAATTACCGATAAATAACAACAACCTTCATTATTGATTTTTTAGGTTTTAGTTATGTATCATCCATACAGATAGTGATAACTTTAAGTGTAAAAAAATATACAAATATAGTCATGTTTTGTATGGATGAAAATGGACAGGCATCTGTCGAATACGTGCTATTATCGTTGATATTCCTCATTATTTTGAGTTCGGTAACCATACCCCTTGTTAGTAATTCTATAAATAGCACTATGGATGTTTCAGATACTTCTAACGTAAACTCAGCCGTTAACAGCATAGCTAACGCTGTTGGAATAGTTTATGCTAATGGTCCTGGTGCTAAACGAACAATTAACGTATATTTCCCTGATTCAGGCACATTAAGTTACACTAATAACGCCATTACCATGCCAGTGACCCTCAAAAATGGAACTGTAAAAAATGTAAATGCCGCAGTCCCATTCCCTGTTGTCTTTTCACCGGATACTGTTGCTCAAAAAACCAACTACAATGCAACTGTTACCTGGGCAACTGGAGATGCTAATATAAACGTTAATTTAACACAAACTTAAACAGAGATTTTATCAACAACTTCAGCAGTTAATTATATTAGTCATGTTTTAAAAAAGGGGATTCAATGAATATCTTTAGTAAACTTGGTCATTATGTAATCAAATTATTTACAATCATTGGAACGGTTATTATGGCCATTCCAAAAATTCCTGAATTGATCAGGAATTTCGATTCTACAGAATTAAAACAACATCTTGACTCAGAGAATATAAAGGAAAATATATCCAAAATACGGGAAGAAACTGCAATTGATGAAAGGATCTCCAAGATCAGGAATTCTGAATCCCTTAAAAAAACTGAAACATCAAATTATTATGAAGGTGATGAATCTGACTCTGGATTTATCATGATAGGCGGTGCCTTTTCAGCTGAAGAGAAAGAAAGAACCGTACTGATCCTCCAGTTACTTTCTGCGTTGTTTATTGTTCTGTCGATACTCAGTATTTTCAACTTCATATCTGCTTACATATTCATACCCATAGGTTTAGTGATAATAGGTTACATTCTTTATCTGCTTTATAACAAGATAAAACTCATGTACAAATCCGATTTTAACGCTTACCGTGACTTTTTTTTGATGTACATTGCAGTTGGAGTTGTTCTTTATCTTGTTAATTTCAACACCAATTTGGTGATGTCCTTTTCATTTGAACTTTTACCTTCGTTAACTGTATTAATATTTGCGTTAGTTGCCGTAATTGCTGTATTTTTAATATTCCGTGTTAGATACTACAGGAATTTTACCTTTGGAACTGTTCTAGAGAGTGGTAAAAATACAGCCCATGTGAAGGTGGATTACGATATAAGATCCAATGTTAAGCCTGATATTTACATAGTTGAAAATCATGTGGGTGCAGTTGAAGGTGAGCAGGTTAAACTGCAGCTTGAAGAAAAGATATTGAGTATGAGTGGTAACAGACCAGTAGGTATTATAGAAACAGCTAACAGAATTTAATTCTTTTTATTTTTCAATACCCAACAGGTGCATCTAATTTTATTCGTACTGAAATTACATGCATTGATGTACCATTTTTTTACCTTAAGCAAAATTGAAGGGATACCATAATCAAAATTTCAGTTCCAGACCAATCAATATATACAATGAAATTCTAACAACTTAACTGTATGATACATAAGGATCATCCTAGATACGAATCATTAAGGCTTAGAGCGAAAATTGTGGAAGCCTATAAGAATGGAATACTCGCAGACTCAGGAATGATAGCTCATGGAAGAGGCGAGGCATTTGATTATTTATTAGGAGAACAATCCACTGATAATGCTAAAATGGCAGTTGAAGCTGCTGCAGCTGCTCTTATCCTTGCAAAACATCCCATAATATCTGTTAATGGGAACACAGCAGCCCTTGTGCCTGATAAAATTGTTGAATTGTCAAATGCCCTTGATGCACCCATTGAGATCAATCTTTTTTACAGAACTCCAGAACGGGTTCTAAAGATTGAGAAATTGCTTCATGATAATGGTGCTGAAACTGTATATGGGACAGATCATGAGAAAAAGGCTTTGATTAAAGGATTAGAAGGTCCAAGATCAGCTTCGAGTGCTGAAGGAATATATAAGTCAGATGTTGTTTTAGTTCCACTTGAAGATGGTGATCGTGCTGAGGCTCTGGTTAAAAATGGAAAGCTTCTCATAACTATCGACTTAAATCCACTTTCAAGGACTGCTAAAACATCAACCATAACAATTGTAGATAATATTGTGAGAGCAATACCTAACTTAATTGATGCTGTTTGTAAACTAAGGCATGTTGATAGAGCAACCCTATATGAAATTGTCAGTAACTTTGACAACAAAAAGAATATCCAACTATCCCTCGAAAAAATTTCAAAAAAACACACCGGTGAAATCCCATGAAAGTAATTGGAGTTACAGGATTACCAGGATCTGGAAAAAGTGTGGTTTCAAGGGTTGCAAAACAACTTGGTGTACATGTTGTTAGGATGGGGGATGTGATAAGAGATGAAGCTAAAATCCGTGGCAAAACTACCGGAGAAGTAGCTGTAGAACTTCGTAAAGAATTTGGAGAATTTGTCATAGCAGACAGATGTGTAGATAAAATTATTAACTACAATCATAAACCTCATAATACAAATCAAAAGAAGAACTCTGTTAAGGTAGTTAAACCCACCATTTTCATGATAGAGGGAATTAGAAGTGAGTACGAAGTTGATATTTTCAAGAGAAAATTCAAAGACTTTAAAATAATAGCAGTGCATTCCACCCCAAAAACACGTTTTAAAAGATTGAAAAAAAGAATGAGACCTGATGATTCTCGGGAAGAATCAGAATTTAAATTAAGGGATAAAAGGGAACTTGATTTTGGAATAGGAAACGTCATTGCAACTGCTGATTATATGGTTGTAAATGAAGGCCCTTTAAAAAAAATTAAAGGCATTGTAAGGAGTATACTTGAAAATGAATTGCGAAGTAATGGTAAGGGCAAAAGTAAATCCAACAGAAGAGCTAGACAAAGTAATTGAAGCTATTTCAAACATCTTTGACTATGAAGAGCTTGAAATTGGTGAAGGATATGTAGAAGTAACAGGCGATGAAGGTTGTGTTTTAAAACTCAAAGAAGAACTTAAAAACAGAAAGATTAGGGATACTGCCAATAAAATTCTTTCGAAAGGAATTGAAAATAATAAAATAAGTTTTTCTCTCAGTAAACAGGCAGCCCTTGTATCTGTTCCAAATTTCGTTGATTCACAAATGTCTGCATTGGGTGAACTGGATGTTGAAATTAAAACAGATCATCCAGAGATATTTATTGCCTGGATAACCCAAAAAGAAGATGAAGAAGAGTAATTAAACCGTTTATTTTTCAAGTTAAATTTAATTCTTTTCTACTGCTATTTTTCAAATTTTTTTTTGTTATATTTTATTTTCCACAAACTTTAAATAGTCAATACTCTTAATTTATATTACTGACTCATGAGTCAGCATAATGATTATGAATTCAGTGAAATGGTTTGGTGAGTTATAATGTCACTTGCAAAATGGAAGGAAAGAGAGAAAAAAGAGCGTCAGAATGATATCATTAATGCATCTCGAAAATTAATAAATGAGAAAGACTTTGATGAAATATCAATGGATGAAATAGCCAGAGAAATAGGTCTAGGCAAAAGTACACTTTATCTTTATTTTAAAAACAAAGAATCCCTGTACTTTGCCATTGTGCTCAAAGGTATTAAAATTTGGGAAAAAATGGTAAAAGAAGCAGTTAATGATGATAAAAATGGTTTGAATAAACTAATATCCTTTAAAAATGCCAATAAAGACTTTTCAAACAGATATCCCGAATATTTCAGGCTGCTTTATTCCCCAACATCCATCAAAAAGCAGTTTGATATGGAAAAAATGAACAACAGCGCTGAATTTCAAGAGGTTAAAAAAATATTCAAGGAAATATTGTCAGTTGGGATAGATGCAACTCAGGAAGCTTTAGATTCTGGTGATATCAGGGAAGGAATTGATCCAGTTGAAGCAATTATTTTCCTGTCCATAATTTATAACGGCAGAGTAAATATGGGTGACTGGAGTAAAGAACTTCTGAATAATAGAGGAATTGATGATGAAATGTTCAACAACGATATTGGGGATTTTTTTCTCCAGATATTGAAGAAGTAGAGCTTTAATACCATGTTTATCTGGTTAAAATTAATTGAGCTTATCAAAGTGTGTGAAGGATTGAGGTGATGTGAATGAACTGTGTAGAAATGAATAATGAACTAAGGGATCTATTAAAATTGGATAATGTAAGTTGTGGCTATTAACTGGTCTGTAAAAGAGCCGGATAATATTGAAAAAGAAACAGGTAAATCATGTTTTTGTTCGAAACTTGAAAAGGCCATGGAGGGCCATGTTTTCTATTCAACATTGGAAGAAGAGGAATGTATGGGTGGTGCTAGATATTCCGGGCTTAAGGATATGGCTGAATATCCCTCAAATGTACAAAGTGGTGCATTCATGGTTCCAAAGGGTTTGTACAAAAATATTCCAGCAATTCAGCGGTCAAGAGAAAATGAGATCTTTATAAACCCTGGAATTTTTAATGCCATTATTTTCGCCCCTCTAAAATTAGCAACAAAATCACCAGACGTGATATTTATCGTTTGTAACGCTAAACAGGGGATGGAAATCCTTCATGCCAATGCTTATGACTCAGGTAAACATGGAAAAGGTGCAGATGCAGCTCCAATATGTAGCTCAATGGCAGCAAGTCCTTATATGACTGGAAAAGTAACATACGGCTTTGGAGATGTGGCGTCAAGAACCAATATGAATATCAAACCTGAGGAGATAATGGTCAGTATTCCTGGTAGTGATATTTCAAGAATTATTTACAATTTAGTTGAAATGAAAACGAAAATGTTCTTTAAATAAATCAGAATACTGAACTAAATTTTTTTTTAAATTTAATGATGCTTGAATGAAGTTAGAATTAGCGTACGCTCTAGATGATCTCGATAATGATTAATATTAGTGGAAAACATGAACACTGAAAATAAACCTGAATATAAGATAAGCCATGTTATGGTTGGCCTAATGGTTGGACTTCTTATATCTGCCTTTGATTACTCGATCATGGCCACAGCCATGCCCAATATTATAAATAGCTTACATGGAATTGAATTTTATGTTTGGCCATTTTCTGTTTACATGTTAACTTCAACCATATCCATAATCATATTTGGGAGATTATCAGATTTTTATGGAAGAAGAGCTATTCTGATTGCTGGGATTATCATATTTATCCTCACATCATTGATGTGTGGATTTTCTAGAAATATGATGGAACTAATCGTTTTTAGGGGGCTTCAGGGAATTGGTGGAGGAATTTTAATATCTTTACCATTTGTAATGGTTGGAGAAATTTTTAGTCCCACAGAACGTGCCAAGTATATGGGCATATTAGGTTCTGTGTTTGGAGTTGCTGATGTACTTGGACCCATCTTAGGAGGGCTGATCACAGACTACATGGGATGGAGATTCGTATTTTTTATCAACCTTCCACTTGGAATTCTGGCTTTAATCCTGGTTTTTTATTCCATTCCAAACTTCAATTATCACCGATTAAAAAAAGTAGTTGATTATCAGGGAATAATTTTATTTACACTTGCACTGAGCTCTATGTTCTTTAGTTTTACATTTGCTGGAGATTTAAACAAGTATCCCCAATCAGTAATTTTAGGGCTTCTATTTTTATCGAGTATCCTGTTCATAATTTTTATCTATGTGGAAAATAAAGCACAGGAACCAATCCTGCCCCCTCATTTGTTTAAAAATTCTGTGTTTAATGTATCTTCCATCGAAAGTTTCTTAGCAAGTGCAGTTATGTTCAGTGGAATTATTTATATTCCCCTTTTTGCACAAGGTGTTTTAGGTCTGAGTGTTGTAAATTCAGGTTTTCTCATGATACCCATGTTGTTGAGTCTTACAATCAGTTCGGTAATCACTGGTCAAATCATTTCAAAAACTGGTAAATATAAGATACTTGTTATTGTTGAGTTTATTATAACAACACTGGGAGTGGTTCTTCTGTCCTCCATGGATGTAAATACCACCAGTTACCGTCTGGTAATCTATTCAACCATTCTTGGTATTGGTTCGGGAATGGCTTACAATATATTCAATGTTGCGGTGCAAAATGCCTTTTCATTAGAGGAAATAGGAATTGTAACTGCTTCAATGAGGTTTTTTAGAAATATTGGTGTTATAGTCTTTGTCCCAATTTTCGGGTACATCATGAATTTTACCATTGATGCAATGTCCAGTACAGGATTAGATAAAAGTTACACGATTTTAACTTCTATCCAGAATATTTTTTATGCAACTTTAATATTAGCATTTTTAGGGCTTTTAATATCCATATTTTTCAAAGATATTTATTCTACTGAACCAGTTCAAAAGAAGGGCAGATCATGAAAATGTTCTTAAGGGCCTGCTTAAAAAATGATTTATTCCTTTTTAACATTAAGAAAAATTAGAAATTACTACATTGCAAATAAAAAGGAAATTATAAATTATTTGTCTACGAGTTCAGCATTGGAGATGACCATGTATCCACTGTCAGTTTCCCAAACATTTGAAGATTCCAGTATCTTTATTTTCTTTTGAAATAATGGTCCGTTAAGTACCAGAGTTTCTGCTTCTCCTCCTTCAAATGCCATGTGCATTCCGTACTTCGCATGGAGTTCCACTATTTCTTTAAGTAGTTCCATGTCAAGTTTACGCCCTAACCATGTTTCATCTAGACCCTCTGCTGATACGCTGACTAAAATGACTTCAAATCCCAGTCTGATAATTGTTTCCATATAATCTTCAGGGTCCCAGTGCCATAAAGGTGCCTTGGATTCCATTCCAATTTCTTTGCAAAGTTCATCTATCCTTGATTTTTGGTATTGCGATGCTAATGCTCCTGCAAAAACGGCTTCAACACCCTTTGCTTTTAGATCTTCAAGCACATTCTTGAGATCTTCAAGTTCCTTTTCCTTAATTCCGTGAGTTTTCGCCCTTAAAAGTGGGATGCCCATTGATTCCGCTGATAGTTCTGTGATGTGGATATTGGGTACATGAAACATGTAGGACTCTGGATTATCCGATATCATTGAAACCAGATATTCAACATCATATCCTTCTTCAATTGCCTTATACACTGCCATTGTACTGTCTTTACCACCTGAATAGAGTACTGCTGCTTTCATGGTTATTATCCTTAAAATAATTGAAAATTTATTTCCGTCTGTATTCTTTAATCCGTTCCTTAATTTCGTTTAAAACACTTGATATGCTGTCAATAAATAAACCTGCCAATCCCACTATCATCCCTAAAAATCCACAGAACAATATGACGTTATTTTTATTGGGTATGATGTTTTTAACAGCTTGTACACTGTTTTCTGTTGAACCATTCACGGAGGTTATTATAATTTCTCCCTGGGGCAGTTGACTCATTACTGTTTTAAGCTTTGAAGCATCTACAACCAAAGTAACATTGGCAACACTGTAGTTTATTGTAGATCCGCTCACGTACATCATCCATGTTTTAATTGAACCTACAACATCCATAGGATTAGTATTGTTTTTCACATCTACAATTATGGTTTTGTTATTTGGTATTTCCACAGTGGTTATATTTTCGTTAACAGTTTTAAGTCTATTTAAATAAGTTGTCTGCCAATCCTGTGACATTTCGGGTGTGGTTATGGTTATCCCATTACTCTGTATACTCTTCACTCCATCGATTTTTTTAGTGTTTTCAAGGAATGAAGTTACATTAACATCAGTGGACACATTCAAATTAATCACATCAGTGCTTGAACTGGTTGCATGAAACAGTGAACTGGCCATTTCAGGAACATCATCAATTATTGGTGAAATGAAAAATGCCCCACCAACAGCACCTACTGTAAATCCAACTAAAACAACAAATAATATGTTTTTTTTACCAATTAGAGGTGTTAATAGAGCTGTTGAAAATATGAATACTAGCATTAATATGAATAATCCAAGCATTAGAATTACTGTAACCGGGTCCATGTTCTATTCCTCTAAATCTTGATCTTAATAAACTATCTTAATTATGTTGTTAAAGTTATTCAAAAAATTGTTTCAAACATTCAAAATGTTACCGTTAGCTGCATCCACATATACTGTTTTAGATGCGGTACCATTACTCAATGAAACTATCCAAACTGAATGTTGAGTTCCGTTAATTGCAATGTTAGCCTGAGTAGGTGTTGAACCAGTAAACCCCTGATTAGCATTTTGAGCTATCTGTTGTGCCTGAGCAGCTGTTATTGTGAAATTACCACTTAAGGTTGAATTATTAGTCGTGTTGTTGTTTGAAGGGCTGACAAATGTTACTGGTGTAGTTGTTCCTGTTGTTGTTACCTGAGGTTGTGTTGAGTTGTCTGGAGTACCATTAAATGGTGCGAAGTATGCATAAAGCAATATAATTATTACTAAAGCTCCCAGACCTATCAGAGCCTTTTTTTCCCAGCCTTCTTTCAAGTCCATAATAAAAACTAGTATTTAGGGATATATAAATCTTACATAATTTAATCAGGATATATTGATGGTTCCATTGACATTCTTTACATGATATACATTGTTGTTGCTCAATGTTTTTGTGCCAATGAATTTTTTAGGAATTAGCTTGATGCTTGAACTAATACCTGCATTGGAAACTAAAACAACGTAACCATCAGAAACTGGTGATATGTTAGCTGTGAATGAAAAGGGATTCCCTGTCGAGGATAATTCTTGATTCATGGTTCTAAGATCAAGGTCTATTGAGTAACCATTTCCACCTACATAAGCTGTGTTGATTGTTTCGGCTATTTTTTCACCCATTATTCTTGCACCGCCGTTATCAGCAGTTTGGGTTTTGTCCATGTTACTACCTACAAGACTCACGAGTCCACCTAAAATTATCAAAACTATTAAGGATATTAATATAAACTCTGCACTGAACTGTCCTTTATCATCTAATTTCATAATAATCACGTTAAAGGATATGGACTTCCATTTAGTCCTAATTGAATTTTGTAGGGTGTTGAAAGGTATACTGGTATACCGAAAGGTCCACCACCACTGGGTTGATTAACATTTCCACTTTTAGTGGTAAGTAAAGAACCAGTTACTCCTGTGAAGTATTCATGATCGATAAATGAAATTGCAGCATTACCATTATGATCTTCAAGAAGTGGATCTCCAAGTATAAAAGTACTCATCTTTGTATTGGGTGCACTTAGTGGGTTAGTTTTATTTTCGAGTCTATCAAAAAATGAAAGACCATTCGAATCTACGAAATAATAGGGTCTAGAAATGTTACTTGGATTGTTTGTACCATTCATAGCATCCCATAAATAAAATAGTTGATTTTGTTTAACACCCGCATCTGCAAAATGGTAATTTGCACCAGCATATGTTGTATAGTAGGGATATTTATAAATTACAGAAGTTGTTCTTTCCTTACTGTTTAACCATACATATGGATCTTCTAAACCCTCTATAGACACATATACTTTGATAGGCGCAGTTGTGCCAGAATAAGATTGATTAGTTTGATTTACTTTGATAGGTACTCCTTTTACAGATACATAGAATCCAAATGGATCATCTTGAGTTATGTTTACATCACTTGAAGAGAACACTTGTGTTGTATAATTATCTACTGAAATGTTATTGACATATATGCTACGGCCTGTTTTAGTTTCTAATGCTCTGCAGTTGGCAATAACATAAGAATTTAACGATGCGACAACTTGATCCCTGATATAAGTTCTACTATCCGAGAGATATGCTTGATCATCAATTACTTTCCTAGTAGCATTATATGCACCATTCCTCCCTGCATCTGTAGCTCCTTCCCTGATAGAAGTATAAATACTATTTGCAGCTGTTAAAGTTACATCTCCACCAATTGCAGTTGAAGATAAAGTGTTTAATTCATTGACAATTGAACTAAAGGATAAACCTATGATAATTATAGGAATAAATAACAACAATACCACTGGTGTGAATGCATATCCCTTGTTATCCATTTTAATTTCTCCCATTTATCCCCATAAATCTAATCTTACAGGTATAGTATTAGGTAAATTGCCTGTGTATAAAGCTTCATCTTTAATGTAATTTGGGTCAGGTTTTATTCCCATCTGATTAAGGTCATCTATCAGTTCTGCTCTGGCTTGCGCTTTGGCTGCTGCTGCTGTTGAATTAAAAGAATTTGTCCAAATATTTTCTAAAAATTTAGGATATATTATGGATATTCTAGTTCCTGAAAATAATGCAGCGTTTGCATAATTATCCCCAGATTCCCAATTATTTCTAACTCCAGTTACTGTAACTCTCAAGTTGTATGTCCCTGGTTTCAATCCACCTGTAGCATTAGTTATTACACGTCCACCAGTAGCTCTAGAATCTGCATCTTGAAGATCGATAACAAACGGTGTAGTATCACTATCATACAGAATGTTATTGTTATTGTAGTCTACACGAACATGTCTTGTTGAAGTACCTACTCCAAACCATAAGTAAGCTTGCTGAGCTTCACCACCTATAGTAAATTGCTGTACCTGACTATATTGATTATTACCACTGCTTTGATGACTACGGAATGGAAAGTTAACCCAATTTATTGGTAACTTACTATAAGATGTAACTGAGTAACAGTTAGTTAAACCAACTAAATCATAATCATTAGCTGGTGCATTATCCCATACCGTGACTCTCACCTTATTATTCCCAGTTTTAAGATAATCTTTAATATATATTATCCCAGGATTGTTTCCATAACCACTATTATCACTGTAATCAACTCCATTCAAATCAAACGAGTTAAATGCAACTTGCCAAGCAGTTCCATTCCAAACTTCCACCAAAGTGTTATCTACACCACCATAAGAATTTATAACCACATAACTATCAAAAATTCTAGAACCTACAGGTATATTTATATCTGAAACAGTGCTCACTGCACAACCAGGTTGAGTTCTTTGACTTTGATATGGAACAGGAATGTCAGTTAATACAAATGGCACTCCATTAGAATATGCATTAGTTTTCCCTACAAAATCAGTCCAAGATATTGATCTTTTAGTTGTAAAAAATGAACGTTCACCTGTATTCAAATTATATGTAAAACCATACTCATTACTTCCAGGTAGACCATCCAAATTTTGAGCTGAAGGAACAGCAACTCCTGCTGTATCTGTAAAGTTGTTTATATCTGTTATAATTCCTGTAGGAACTTTGAATGTATTTGTATATGTGGCAAGAATAGAAAACCATGGCATGTCACTGTATTTATTTAGACCAGGATTTTTGAAATTAACATAAAAATTATTGTTTCCATTATTTAATTCATTTGAGGTTAAATTTCCCTGATAATTGTACATAGTCTCAGAAGAACCAGGACGCAAATTCAAAAATGTGAAACTTGAATTCAAAATATTATGATTCAAATTGTTTATTACTACATTAGCACTGTAAGATGGACTTCTTGGATTTTGAGAACTATAATGATTACTAGAACCTAATAAAAACATTCCTTTAATTAATGTGGTATTGTAAGGAATAGAAAAGGGTATATTAGTTGCGGATGTACCACTACCCCAATATGGTTGGGTATAAAGTCTAGTTGTGGTCGGATTACCTGAATATGGATCATTCCATGGTGAAAAGTTACTTAGCCAGTTATGGAAATTCCATACTGTTGTTGTCACATTTTGTTGTTGATTTTCATATTTTACTTCTTCTAATTTGTAATATGCCCTTCCAACATAGCCCATTTGAGGTCCTGAGATAACTTTAACTTTAGTAGCAACATCACCTGAAACAAGAATATTGGTGCTACTATTAACAGAACCATAAGGATCCATTGTTAGTTTATAACCAATATTGCTAGGTATAAGAGTGTTTAATTCTGTATTTAAAGTTGCTTGAGCTCCACTTGTATTACCGTTTGCATATTGAACTGCAGCAGTTCTTAAGGTTCCATCTTGTTCCATTGTTTCAAGTGCACTGTCAGCAAGGGCTTCTAAATGTTGATGGTTTTGTCCTTGATAAATGGGTAGAAGTGCGTATGTTACTATAGAAGCCGTAAGTACTATAACCACTACTAAAGCAAGGACAGCGTCTGTTGTAAATAAAAATCCTTTTTCGTCCATTTTATCACTCATTAGTTTACCCATAAATAAAGGTCAAATCTGCTCTTTTGAGGTAGTACTGTATCATTATTTATTTCAGATGCAATGGTTCCTTTAGGAGTTTGTACAATATAAAAATCCATTGAACTTAAAAAACTGCCCGTAGCATTTAAAGTTACAATGTTATCAAAGTATTTATTTGGAGTTGAAGTATTATTATTCAAAAATGTTGGATCAATTTTTTGAGGGGTGTTAATGTTCGTTGAAGTGAAATTGATCATGTTGTTGTTAACACTAACAGATGCTGCAGTAAATCCTTGATTTTTAGCTATTAATATCCAGTAATCATAAGAGTTTATAGAAATAGTACTAGTTTGAAATGAAGGTATTGTGTAAATTTGAGAAGCACCACTATATCTTATTTGACTTATCATGGATGATACTACTTTTAATTTCGATGAAAGCACCACTCTTTCGACCTTTACAACATCTTTAGCGTTAGTATAACTGGTATTACCCATTAATTTTAATGTCATGGGTGCTGTTTTATTTATTGTTGTTACACTCAAGTAATATTGGTAATTGGAACCTACAAGTGACTGCATATGAGTATCATTGAGTGATGCTAATTTAATAGGATCTATCACACCCTCTATCGGAGCTCCTTTGGACGTATCATATTGAGCAAGGCCTGCTACAATATTATTTGTAGATACTGAGATATTTGTTTCCCAATCATAGGGATCACCACTCGTAGTCATTAATGTTGTAACTGCATCTGAAGCTGCTCTGTCAGTTGCACCCCTGAACACTGTATCCTCCATTTGATAAAGTATGTTGTCCATGTCTGCGGCAACAAATCCGAGAACAAGAGTGAGTGGGATTATAGCTAAAAGCAGATCCAATGATAGTGCAAATCCCTTAGAATCTTCAGATAGAATATCCAACATTTCCCTCCCCGGCCTAAATAATACTTTATATTATTTTATATATCACAAGGGTAAATAAAACCTTATTGGTATTATGAATAATATATATAGTAATATTTAGACATTTAAAGATTATTCATTGTTAGAATCTTATAAAAAAATATAGTAAGAATTTATATTAAAAATTAAGCATAAATATCTGATTAATTACGATTTAGAAGAAGTTATCGACTTTAAAAAATCATGATTTTTACTTGTTCAATTTGAAATAGTTTCATTTAAAGCTTATCATAGCATTGGAAGGTCATTGAAATGTTTTTAATGTTTATATTACCATTATGCTAGGTTCCACATTTCAAATTTAAAATTGTTTCAACCATGAACTCCTACAAATTATGTTACAGGTTTGTGTGGTTTGATTATGTTTTGGATTCAGTGTGCTGTTCTATCCATCTCTTCCAAATAATATACAGCTGGGAGGCCTATAACCCCGGATTTTTCCATTATAAGATTTAAATCTTCGGATTCTACAAATTTTTTTGCTGATTCCATGTCTTCCCACTCAAGTATCACAACCACTTGATCAGGAACATTTTTGTTACGCAAAACAGATGCGCCCTTAGAACCCATTGTCTTCCTAGTGTTTTCATATTCATCGAAAATAGCTTTCCATTTATCATAATCCCTTATACTCTTGATGATCATCATATAGGTCATTAAAGAAAACCTCCCCAAAATTTTCAAAAAACAACTAACTATACTATATTATGTACGTCCTTTGAAATATAATTATTCAAAAAAACAGGAAAAACAGACTGTATTCAATTTTCATATAAAAATGTTATCCATTTAATTTTAGAACTTTAGTAAGATTTAATTACCGTACTCTCCACTTGAAGCCATCCATAAATTTCATTTTTCATCCCATGTTTTTTATTAAAGAAGCAATTTTATAGCTGTGTTGATCTCTATAATAACTCATAAACAGTTTTGTAATTATAAAATCTTCTGAAAGAATGGGTTTAAGAATAGTATAAATCTGCAAAAAACTTAAATCAGATACAAGAATAATATTGAACTGTTAATAAGAATAAAGAGTAGGATCAAAAATGGATCAAAGAGGACAAATATCCATAGAATACATTCTTTTGGTATCAATCATATTGATTGTCGTGATCATATTTGGATTGATTATAACTGATCAAAGCGAACAAAACAATGTAGCTTCTGCTGTCCAGCTTGGAGCAACTAATGCTACAGCAAATCTTGTATTTGGAAACAATTCTCAATCTCCAGTTAAAGTTACAAACGTGAACATGACAGGTACAGGTCAAAATATCAGTATTGTGGTTCACTTCTCAAGATCAGTGACTGATCAACAGTCCATCATACTTGCATCCATCGTAAAATCACTTAACTCATCTGGTTATAAAAACATTACTAGCACATCCGACAGTGTAATTCTCACTACTTCCACAACTGCTGTTGGAACAAGACACATTTATAACATAACATTGGATTAATCTTTAAAATGGAGTTTGATTTCATGAACAACCCTAAATCAATTCATGATGATGAACCTGTAAAGAAAAGGAAAATAAATACATGGGGACTTTATATAAGCCTCTGTTTTATTGTTGCTGGTCTCATCTGGTACGCTGTAAATATTGGACTTATACCAGTATCACTGATTCAGAAGCAGGCCGGTCCAATTATTGTTGTTATCATCGGATTATTGATCTTGCTCAAGTCAGTTTCAAGATAATAAATTTTTTTTTATAATTATATTATTTCTTTGTTGTAAATTTGAATAAAATTATTAAAAGGAGTTAAAAAAAATGAAGAGTCTGCTAAAAAAACTTTCAGATGCACCCGGAGTTTCAGGATTTGAAGAAGAGATCAGAAACATAATTATAGACGAATTAAAGGATCAGGTTGACGAAGTTGAAGTCGATCAAATGGGTAACGTGATCACAACCCGCAAAGGAAAGCCAGATGGTAAAAAAATCATGCTTGCAGCCCATATGGATGAAATTGGTCTTATGATTCGTTACATAGATAAAGACGGTTTCATCAAATTTTCCAAGATAGGTGGAATAAACGATCAGATGCTTCTAAATCAAGAAGTAACCATACACACCGATGATGGAGAGGTCACAGGAGTCATAGGTTCAAAACCACCTCATCGTATGAAGGAATCTGAAAGGAAAAAAATTCTCGATTACGAAAATATGTTCATAGATATTGGGGCTAAAAATAGGGAAGAAGCTGAAACACGTGTTAAACTTGGGGATCCAATCACAATCAAACAGGAGTTCACACAACTTGGTAACTTTTACAAGGGAAAAGCTCTAGACAACAGGATTGGATGTGCCATCATGATTGAAGTCATGAAAAGGGCCGAAACAGATGCGACCATCTATGGTGTTGGAACTGTTCAAGAGGAAGTTGGACTCAAAGGAGCTAAAACATCAGCATTTAAATTAAACCCAGATATGGCACTGGCATTAGATGTTACAATCGCAGGAGATCATCCTGGAATTAAGGAAGAAGATGCCCCTGCTAAGATGGGTAAAGGACCAGCAGTGATACTGGTTGATGCTAGTGGAAGGGGACTCATAACCCATCCAAAGGTCAAAGAACTCATTATCAGAGCGGGTAATGAAGACGTTATTCCTTACCAGCTCGAGGTAAGTGAAGGTGGAACAACCGATGCAACAGCCATACATCTCACACGTGAAGGAATACCAACTGGAGTCATTTCACCTCCAACAAGGTACATACACACACCTGTGAGTGTGGTGGATATGGAAGACGTTGAAAATGCTGTAAATCTAATATTAGCAGTGTTAAAACGACTTTAATATCTTTTTAACTTTTATCTATTTTTTAAATAAATTTCAGCTGCATGAATCAGGGTCTGTTGTAGTTTATTTGACTGTGTAACATTCAAATTAATTTTTTATAATCTGCACCTGAGTGATCATCCAAATTGCTAAATTTAGTTGTTTATTTTTTAAATTCAACTCATGATAACTAATTTAACAATTTAAAAGTTCATTATCTCCTATTTTTAGTAATTACAAGAATTTAACGTCTAGTTTTTAATATAACGCTGCAGAAAACTTTAAATAATAACTAATATATATTAAATGTGGAATTTGTAATATCTCTTGAAAATCAATAAAAAAATTCGTAGAATCAAATTTAAAAAAGAAATCGATTGTCAATCATAATTTAAAAAAATGGAATAGATCATCGGAATAAACACTTCATATTCACACTATTAAAAAAAAAAAAATAGATTTTACTACTTCATTCTATTGTATAAAGTTTATGAAGAAATGAAATCTCATTTTGAAGCAGTGATAAATTCCGTCTATTGTTATGGGAGTTGATAGAATTTCTGAGGATATTGACCCTGATCTGAGTATTGTGAATTGTATACTGATTTTCTGTTGTATTAGTATAATTTTACCTGTTTCAGCTAGTTCTGTTGGAGCGCATAACATAACAGTAACACAGGACTATGTTAAAGCCACTGCAATATGTTCATGCGGTGAACACAGCTACTCCAGCGGTAACAACAACTATATTTACCACACTGTTGCATTTAAAAATTATTGTCCACGCTGTAAAAGTTATGGAACTCTTAAATTCAATCCAAAAGGAGTTCCTGAAGGAGAATGGACATGTACCAAATGTAGTTCGGACTACTGTGCAGCAGATGGTAGAGAGAAAATAACAGGAAGTCCTTACTGCTTGATCGAATATCAACCTCCACAAGTGGAGGTACAATCTGGAATAAATGTTGAAATGAATGTAATAACTGATTTGAATAATGTAAAAAATAAAAGCATTTTGGAAGCAAACTACAAAAAACTCAAGAACAACAATTATTTCATTGCAGATCAAAAATAATTCAAATCCTTTAATACATCACTATCTTTTTGATATCCAACATTTATAAACTAAAAAACATGTGCAAACTAGATATTTACATAAAAAAACAAAATGTGTATGATATATTATTCAAAAACATCTGAATTGTCCCACATAACCAAAAATGAGGTTTTAAATCTCTGAAAATGTTTGGGTTAAGTTTATATACTGGGTTGACACAATATTGTTTTTAACTTACCAAACAATAGCAATGTGCTATTTCATGAATAAAATATAATCTGAAAATCATCTTAGTAACAAAATACAATTTTACTTGAAACTACTTTAGAAAGAATATAAATTTAGAATTAAATATTGAACTATAAAATTTGATAGAAATCACTACTTTTTGAAATAAATTCAGAATCTTAATCTAATCAATTTTCGATTTGAAAAAATTCTTATTTTTAGATTCCGTATTTGAAACAATACATAACCAATTTTTTGAATGAACAAATCTGTATTTACAAACCAACTTTGTATTTACTGACTTCTCAGGAGTTGATACTATTTCTTTTGACATTAGGAATTATTCGATAAAAATCATCATGATGCTCTCTGCACTCATGATGGTAATGGTACCAGTTGCATTTGCAACATCGGTAGCTGCCAAAGATGTTATAGTTAACAGCCAGTATGTTAAAGCCACAGCAATATGTAGCTGTGGATCACATGAATACAACCAGTATATCACTGCATCATTTGTGAATTACTGCCCACATTGCCACAGTTATGGAACACTTGAATTCAATCCAAAGGGTACACCAGAAGGAGAATGGACCTGCTCCAAATGTAATTCAGACTACTGTGCTGCTGATGGAAAGGAAAAAATTGATGGCAGTAACTATTGCCTGACTCCCTACAACGTAACCAACACCAACACAACCAACAACACAACCCATAATTCTACCAGTGAAAACCAGACAATTTTCACCTCAGCATCTTTGGGAATGACTGTTCAACAGACAGTTCTTGAACAGCTCGCAGTGCTAAATGAAAAAACATTTTATGAATGGTAAATTAAAAATAACAAATTTGAAGTTTATTAAAACTTCAAATATCCTTGTTTTATCTTAAAGATTTATAAAAAAAAATAGATATCCATTGAAAATCCTTTTTATCAATTGTTTATAAAAAAAAATTTTTTAAATTTATTTTTAGTTTCGGTATCTAAACGGTTCCGACTAAATTAATATTGGTCTTCCACTCGATGTAAATGATATTTTTCAATATTTTTTTTAGTTTTGGTAAAAACAAATTAAACCATAGATATTCCATCGGTACTTATTTCATAGCTTATAAATTGGGTGGGAGTTTTGGTACTTCTCATTTTTACTATGTCCATTACACGTTCTCTTCTTCCAGTGTATGGATTTTCACGTTTCATCAATCTCATTGCTCCATAAACAGAAAATAATGCTATTTCATTGAATTCTTTTGAAGTTGCACTATCTAGTATGATCAATGCTGTGATGTCCCGTTTTTTTAATTCATAAACCAAAAGATCAAAACGATCCCTGAACTCATATGGTGTTAGCTTGGCTGTATAACTACCAATATTGTCTATAATAACACTACTAGTGTCTTCGGGAATTTCATTAACAAATTTGGTGAAATTTCCCTTCATGGCCCCTATATCAATGCTCATCTCAGCTTCTGTAACCTTGGCCCTTACACCCGCAAGTTCCACGAATTTAAGTTTCTCTTTATCAGTCTGAGAGTTTATATCCCAATTAAAGGATTCAGCCTGAGTATACAGATCTTTTGCATCTTCTTCAGTGGTTATGTATGTTGTTTTAAATCCCTGAGCACAGCTGCTTAATGCAAATTGAAGACCAAAAATTGTTTTTCCTGAACCAGCATCCCCTGTAACTAACATTGATCTTCCCTGTGGAAATCCTCCAGTTATACTATCAATTCCTTCAATACCACATTTTATCCTTTTCAAGATATAAACCTCCTAAACTATCATTTAAAGGCCATTATAACATTCCTATAAAAAAATTCTTTTTCATTTCTTTGTAAATTTAAATTCAAAGTTACAAGTACCTGCACCGTCAGCCATGCACAAAGTTTGTTCTACATTTCCCCTTATATTCGTCCATGTGAAACTTCTTATTACCATTGCTCGACATATCAAGCAGAACATTGGACTAGAGCCTGCTTCCTTAAGCCATGGGCAGTTAACGAATTGTAAACAGTGATTATTTTCTTTCTCAAATTTTTTCGTGTTAATTCCTAGATTTAATAGAAAATCTGAGAGCCAATCTATGTAACAGTTGAATAACACTTCGTTATCTTTCATATCATTAGTACATTCTGCAAATTCTTTGTCGAAGGCTGGTTTCATGTTCATTTCAAATCTATCAGAAAAACTCTTGGCAATATTGTTACGTACCTGTGGTGGAATATTAGATGCAAATACAGGTAATGCACTCACAACAAAGCTTGAAAGCTCCCCACGAGCCTTTTCTTTTAATAGTTCTTCTCTTTCTTTTTCTGCTTTTCTTCTTTCGGTTATATCTCTAAAAACTAGAGCAACACCAACAATATTTCCTGATTTATCAGTGATTGGTGCGCTGCTATCATCGATTGGTATTCTATTACCATCTTTGGTAATAAGAAGAGTTGGTTCATTAAAATCAAGTATTTTATTTTGATCTATGATCTTCTTTACAGGATCTTCTATAGGAGATCCGCTTGTCTCGTTTATGAGATTGAATACTTCTTTGAGATCTTTGCCCATTGCTTCTTTTTCATCCCAACTTGTAATTTTCATTGCAACAGGATTCATGAATTTGATCTTCCCCTCATCATCGGTTGCAATAACAGCATCACCAATACTTTCAAGGGTTGTTGAAAGCCATTCTTCGCTTTCTTTTAATTTACTTTCCATTTTATGTTTGTATAATGCAACTTCCACAGCACTGTGAAGTTCCCTGTCTTCAAAAGGCTTGATAATGTAACCAAATGGTTCTGTAACCTTTGCCCTTTTCAATGTTTTTTCATCAGAGTAAGCAGTTAAATATACAATGGGAATATCTAAACTATCTCGAATTTGTTGTGCTGCTTCAACACCATCCATATCACCCTTGAGAACAATATCCATTAAAACAAGATCGGGTCTGGTTTCTGAAGCCTTTTGAATTGCTCCCTCACCTGAGGGGGTGATTCCTGTGACTGTGTATCCAAGACCTTCTGCCCTGTGTTTAATATCCATTGCCACTATGCTCTCGTCTTCAACAACAAGAATTTTTACATCAGACATGGTACTAACCTTAAACTTAATTTATAAAATTTTTGACTTAAATATTACCAAAAGGATCTACACGTATATTTTTTGATCTGAGTTTAGTGTTTATGGATATTTTACAAACATATCCAATTCTATGGCAATATTTATGAATTAATAATAATTTGTTAATCAGAATATTTATTCTTTCTTGATGTTTAAGCTATCGAAGTGATCACGGATAATAACAGCTAGTTTTTTACTGATTCCATTTACCTCTTGAAGTTCGTTCACATCTGCATTCATGATATTTTCCATGGTTCCAAAATGTTTAAGAAGTATCATTCTACGTTTGTTTCCAACACCAGGAATATCATCGAGTGGTGATTTTTTAAATTCCTTAGATCGAAGAGTTTTATGGTAGGTTATAGCAAATCTGTGCGCCTCATCTCTTATCCTTTGAAGCAAAAGTAAAGCCTCAGAGTCACGTGGTAATATCAGAGGACTTGGTGTTTGTGGGATAAACACATGCTCAAATTCTTTTGCAAGACCAATTACAGGATATTGAATATTTAGTGAGTTAAAAACTTCCAGGGCAATATTAAGCTGACCCTTACCACCATCTACCAGTACCAGGTCAGGTTCTGAATCTTGATTATTGATTAAGCTCGTGAACCTTCTGATTAACATTTCCTTCATCATAGCGTAGTCATCAGGGCCTTCTGTTTCGATTTTGTAACGTCGATATGCGCTTTTATTTGGTTTTCCATTTTCAAATACAACCATGGATCCCACTGCATTTTTTCCACTGATGTTTGATATGTCGTAGGCTTCAATCCGTTTTGGTATTTTAGCTATTCCAAGATACTTCTTCAGATCTACAAGGGCACCTTTAACCTCTTTTTGATGGTTTAATAGTATTTGGGCGTTTTTGGATACCATTCTTGCCAGTCGAAATTCAATACCTGCAACTGGTACATCAATATCTACGGGTGCTTCCCTCTTCTCTGTCAACCATTCCTCTATAAGTTTCCTGTCTTCAACATCCTTGTGCAGGATTATTTTTGATGGAACATGTCTGGGTCCCATGTAATACTGTTTCAAAAATGCTGTGATAATTTTTTCCTCTGAGCTGTTTTCTGCTCCGCCCATTAAGAAATCTTCCCTTCCAATTATTTTTCCACTCCTCACTGAAAAAACAGCCACACATGCCAGTTCTTCATCTGAAGCTGCTGCAACAACATCCTGATCCAGGTCCCCTGTAAATTCCATCTTCTGTTTTTCAAGCACATCTTCAACAGAGTTAATCTGATCCCTTAAAACAGCTGCTTTTTCAAATTCCTGGTTTTCAGCGGCTTCAACCATTTCCAGTTTTAGTGCATCCATTATCTCATCATATTTTCCCTCAAAGAACATGGATACGTTATCCACCATTTTTTTATATTCTGCTTCCCCTACTTTGTTGTCACATGGTGCTCTGCAAAGATCTATTTGATAGTTTAAACATGGTCCATCCATGTTTTTACAATCCCTTACTTTGAACAGTGCTTTAATAAATTTTACCAGTCTTCTAAGAGTGGTTGCCTCGGTGAATGGTCCGTAATAGTATGATCCATCATCCATCACTCTTCTTGTGATGAGTACCCTCGGAAACTTTTCGTTGGTCACCCTGATGTAGGGATATCTCTTGTCATCCTTAAGTCGTATGTTGTAACGGGGCATGTGTTTTTTTATGAGGTTGGATTCAAGTATCAAGGCCTCCTTTTCTGTATCCGTTACAATATATTCCAGGTGATGGAACTGGTTCATGAGTGCCCTTGTCTTCGGGTCAAGATCGGATCTAAAATATGATTTAACCCTCTTCTTAAGGGATTTGGCCTTTCCTACATAGAGTATTCTGTCTGCAGAGTCTTTCAGCAAATACACTCCTGGAACCAATGGAAGATCGTCTGGATCGTTGCTTTTTATTACCACTTTTCTCACTCTTAAAAAACTACATAAAAATAAATTTCAACATCTTATAATATTCTTTTGAATAATCAGTTTATTCCCAGAACATTTATAAATAACATTAAGTTAGAATATGAAATTTTTATTTTATCATACTTGTTTTGTAATAAAGTATTAAATATTTTTAAGATCATAATAATACTCATGAAAAATTTTCGGAGGGTTATGATGTTTCTAAAGAAAAGTGAAATAAATGGTGAAATTTTTGACAAGATAGAAAAAGGTGAAAATATTATTTTCTACAAAAAAAATATCCACGAGTGTTTTAACTTACTTATGGAAGAATATTTTTGTGTTTATTTCAATGAACCCCAACCCGTGAAAAGCGTTTTAATCCATATTATTAACAAAAAAAGGGATTACGATGATAGTTTATCATTAAATCGTAAAACTATTCCAGAATTAGAGGAAATTTTAATTAAAGAATTGAATAATGAACGGTTAATTATCCTTTTCAATCATTTTGAAAGGTTGACCAATAGATCTGTTCAATTTTTTCTTTCCCTTAATATCTGTGAAAATGTTCAGTTTGTTTGTAGCTTCAGTGGTAAATTGAAAAAGGAAGTACATCCATTTTGCTCAGAGTTTGAAATAATTAATGGGGAAGAATATGAAAAGGTTAAAAATGACGAGGATATCAAAGATCGTGACGAATTTGATGTAACAATTCCATTTTATGTACTAATTTCATTGTTTTTCTTTTTTTTATATCTAAAATCTGCATCAACACTTTACTTAGCCATAGTTTTTTTTGGAGCTTCTTGGCTTTCAATTACAGTGTTTAGGACCTTAATTTTAATTGGGGGTCTCCCTTGAAAGTTCAAAACCCACTACACTCTTTTTTGTAAAATTTAATTGTTCCAAATAGGTTCTTGTTAGGGTCTGAAACCCCTAATAATTTTATTTTTAATAATTTTTCTTCTCATCTGCTCTCTATCTCAACAAGCTAATGTTTAATATTCATAGTAGTACTTGGAGTTGAATTATGAAAAATAATGAAGGTGGTTCAAAAAATTTTCAAACCATTATATGAAATAAAGTACTAGTTAAAATCATGAAACCTCGTAAATATCCTAAAATTACTCCATCTACCCCATGTTTCATTCAAAGTTTATGAGTCCAAATATCAAACAAAAGCATTTTTATAACATAAGGTTATAATAATAGTATTGGATTGAAACTGTGAAAACCACCACAATACAACTTAAAATATTCACCATAAAACGAGTGTTTACAACACAATACATGATTTAATAACTCTATTTCTAAATTTAAACCATTATAAATCTGGTTTAATGTTAAACTAAATTTTATTCTGTTATTTTAAAGAGAGGATAATAAAAATGTCAGAATTTAAGCTAATATCACCTTATAAACCTTTAGGAGACCAGCCAAAAGCAATTAAATCTATTTCAGAAGGATTTAACAATGGTCTTAAACATCAGACCCTCTTGGGTGTTACAGGATCTGGAAAAACATTCACGATGGCCAATGTTATTAAAGAGGTTAAAAAACCCACTTTAGTAATTTCACACAACAAAACACTGGCTGCTCAACTATACGAGGAATTCAAAGAGTTCTTTCCAGATAACGCTGTGGAGTACTTCGTCAGTTACTACGATTATTACCAGCCAGAGGCTTACATAGCTCAGTCTGACACTTACATTGATAAAGAAGCCCAGATTAATGATGAAATAGATATGATGAGACACTCCACAACTCAATCACTACTTACAAGGGATGATGTGATTGTTGTAAGCAGTGTATCTTGTATATACGGTATTGGATCACCTGAGGATTATGGTGGACTCATACTTTCAGTTGAAGTTGGGGATTCTGATGGCCGTGAGAAAATTATCAGAACTCTAATTGACATGCAGTATGAAAGGAATGATATCGATTTTACCAGGGGTAAGTTCCGTGTGAGGGGAGATGTTGTGGAGATCAGACCTGCACAGGGAAGTATAGGTATCAGAATTGAATTATTTGGAGACGAGGTTGACAGAATATCCCTCATAGATCCATTGCTTGGGAGTGTGAAAAGGGACATGGACCGTGTTGTGGTTTTCCCAGCCAAGCATTTCGTAACCTCCAAGGATAAAATAGAATCAGCAGTTAAAGACATTGAAAAGGAATTAGAAGAAAGGTTAACAGTACTGCATTCACAGAACAAACTAGTTGAAGCCCAGAGGCTGGAACAGCGTACAAGATTTGACATGGAAATGCTTCAAGAGGTAGGTTACTGTACAGGGATTGAAAATTATTCCATGCACCTTTCAGGAAGGAAGTGGGGTGAAACACCAACCACACTTTTACAGTACTTTCCAGATGATTTCTTGACCATAATAGACGAATCCCATGTAACAGTTCCGCAAATTGGCGGAATGTATGCTGGAGATCGGGCCCGTAAAGATTCTCTGGTAGATCATGGCTTCAGATTACCATCAGCAAGAGAGAACAGACCATTAAATTTCTCTGAATTTGAAATGCTTCAAAACCAGGTACTTTACGTATCTGCAACTCCTGCCAAGTATGAATTGGGAATAAGTCAGAGCATGGTTGAACAGATCATAAGGCCAACTGGGCTGGTTGATCCTGAAATAATAGTTAAACCCGTTGTAGGCCAGGTTGATCACCTTTTAGGAGCAATTAAAGCCAAAGTAGAAAAGGATCAAAGGATACTTGTCACAACGCTCACCAAGAAAATGGCAGAAGACCTAACTGACTACTACGCCAAGGTTGGAATTAAGGTAAGGTACCTCCACTCTGACATCACCACTCTCGAGAGAATAGATATTATAGATGAACTTAGAAGAGGTAGTTTCGATTGTCTTGTGGGAGTTAACCTTTTAAGAGAGGGTTTGGACCTTCCAGAAGTATCCCTAGTGGGCATACTTGACGCAGATAAAGAAGGATTTTTAAGGTCTAAAACATCTTTAATACAGACAATAGGAAGAGCCGCGAGAAATGTGGAAGGTCAAGTAATTATTTACGCTGACAAAATAACAGATTCCATAAGTTCTGCAGTTGAAATAACCAACGAGAGAAGAAGGTTACAGATGGCCTACAACAAAGAACATGGCATCAATCCAAAATCAACTGTAAGATCGGTTAAGGAAAAAACCAAAAAAGATACAAAAACACGGGACAATGTCAAGGACATTCCCAAGGATGAACTGTTACTGTTAATTAAGGATCTAGAGGAAGATATGAAGAAGGCCTCGCAAAAGCTTGATTTTGAAACAGCAGCTAAGATCCGTGATAAAATACAATTTTTAGAAGGAGCATCAAACTGATGAATACCAAAAAGGATTATATAACAATAAAAGGAGCTAGGGAACACAACCTCCAAAATGTAGATCTAACTCTCCCAAGGGATAAATTTCTTGTTATCACAGGATTGAGTGGGTCTGGAAAATCTTCCCTTGCATTTGACACCATATATGCAGAAGGACAACGCAGATATGTGGAATCATTATCTGCATATGCACGTCAATTTTTAGGTCAGATGAAAAAGCCTGAAGTTGACTATATCGAAGGATTATCCCCTGCCATATCAATTGATCAAAAAACTACCCGGGTAAATCCAAGATCCACAGTGGGTACTGTTACAGAAATATATGACTACTTCAGACTTTTATTTGCAAGGATAGGGATTCCACACTGTTATAAATGTGGTAAAGAAATTTCACAGCAGACTTCGGGACAGATCGTTGATTCTATACTAACAGAACCTGAAGATACTAAAATTCAGATCCTGGCACCCATAATTAAGGACAGGAAAGGAGAGCACATCAAAGTATTCGATGATCTGAAGAAAAAGGGATTTATTAGGGTTCGTGTAGATGGTGAAATTTCAGGAATTGACCAAGAATTCAATCTAGATAAAAAAAGGAAACACAGTATTGAAGTGGTTGTTGACAGGCTGGTTATTAGAAGGGATGAAGATTTCAAAAGAAGATTAGCAGATTCTGTTGAAACAGCACTTGAACTTGGTGAAGGACTGGTCATTGTCTCATTTGCAGATGGTAAAACTGAAGACAGGGTTTTCAGTGAACACTTCGCATGCACAGAGTGTGGAATAAACTTTGAGGAGATAAGTCCCAGGATGTTCTCTTTCAACAATCCACATGGAGCATGTCCTGAATGTAACGGACTTGGAAGTAAGCTTGAAATAGACACAGATTTTGTTGTGCCAGACAAAAACCTTTCTTTAAATGATGGTGCCATACTTCCCTGGAGTAAATCTGGAAATAAAGATAATTACTACTCACAGATGTTAAAGGCTGTGTCTGATCACTATGGTTTTAGTATGGACACACCATTTGAAGATCTTCCAAAGAAGTACCAGGATTACATCCTCTATGGAACTCCTGATAAAATTGAATTTAATTTCAACAGAAAAAACAGGCATTATAAAGTTAACAGACGTTTTGAAGGTGTGGTAAAACGTATGGAACGGTTGTTTATGGAAACCCAGTCCAACTACATGAGGAGTTATGTTGGTAAGTTCATGAGCGATCGTAAATGTCCTGTGTGTGAAGGTACAAGACTCAGACCAGAAAGTAGATCTGTGACTGTTGGTGGGATATCCATATCTGAAGTTGTGGAGATGCCTATTAAAGCTTCAAAAAAATTCTTTGATGAAATTGAACTCAGTGAAATGGAGCTCTACATAGCCAAGGAGATATTAAAGGAAATTAGGGAACGTTTGAAGTTCCTGGTGGATGTGGGTCTTGATTACATAACTCTGGACAGATCTTCTGGTACCCTGAGTGGGGGAGAGGCACAGAGAATAAGGCTCGCTACACAGATAGGTTCTGGGCTGGTTGGTGTGCTCTACATTTTAGATGAACCAAGTATAGGTCTTCATCAGAGGGATAATGCACGTTTAATAGAAACTTTAAAAAGATTGAGAGACATTGGTAACACCCTCATAGTTGTTGAGCATGATGAAGACACCATATTGTCAGCAGACTATGTGGTAGATATAGGTCCCGGTGCTGGTGAGCATGGTGGTAAGGTCATTGCAGAGGGAACACCCAAGGAAATAATGGAAAATCCTGATTCCATCACAGGACAGTACCTTTCTCGAAGAGAGCTCATTAAAGTGCCTGAAAACAGAAATCTTCCCAATGGAAATTATTTAACTGTTAAAGGTGCCAGACAGAACAACCTCAAGAACATAGATGTTAATTTTCCACTCGGTGTGTTCACATGTATAACAGGTGTTTCAGGTTCAGGTAAAAGTACGCTCATAAACGATGTTCTCTACAAGGGAGTCAATGGTAAACTCAATCGTAAGAATATGCTTGCAGGAAAACATGATGAGATCACAGGTATCGAAAACCTTGATAAAGTTATCATAATTGACCAATCACCCATAGGTAGAACACCTAGATCCAACTCTGCAACCTACACCGGAGTTTTCACACACATAAGGGAACTGTTTGCAACAACTGTAGCAGCTAAAAGCAGAGGTTACAAACCTGGAAGATTCAGTTTCAATGTTAAAGGTGGGCGTTGTGAAGCCTGTAGTGGTGATGGTATAATCAAGATTGAGATGCATTTTCTAGCAGATGTATATGTGCCATGTGAAGTTTGTAAAGGTAAAAGGTACAACAGGGAAACCCTTGATGTAAGGTACAAGGGCAAAAACATTGCAGAAGTTCTTGATATGACTGTTGAAGAATCACTCGAATTCTTTAAAAATATACCTAAGATCCATAAGAAACTCAAAACACTGGATGATGTTGGGCTTGGATACATCAAACTTGGACAGCCAGCAACAACTCTATCAGGAGGAGAAGCTCAACGAGTTAAACTGGCCAAAGAATTGAGCAGACAGAGTACAGGGAAAACACTCTACATCCTAGATGAACCAACAACAGGACTGCATTTTGCTGATATTAAGAAGTTACTGGATGTTCTTGGACGTTTAAGAGATTCGGGAAACACCATACTCGTGATTGAGCATAATCTAGATGTTATAAAAACTGCAGACTATATCATAGATCTCGGACCAGAAGGTGGTGACGATGGAGGAAGAGTAGTTGCAGAGGGCACTCCTGAAGAAATTGTCATGGGCACGAGTTACACAGGGAAGTATCTTAAATCTGTTTTGGAAGAATCTGTCCCAAACATAGCCGGTGAAATTGTCCACGACAATGATATGATAGAAACAGCCTCCAAAAATGATTGAATGGAAGTTTTAATCTTCCAGATATCTTATTTTTTTGTTCTTATTCTTTTTTTAAATCTAATTTGTTTTCCAAATATTTTTTGCCTATCAAATTTTATTTTAAGGTCAAAAAAATAAATGGAAGGAATTATATATCAATAAGTTATATAAAATTTAATATTATGATTAAACGCTGTTTTTCGGGGGGATGTTCAGCTATTAACCACATTGAGAGTTCAATGGTTGATCTAAATTTCATTCCGATTTTTGTACAGTTTAGTTCAAAAATAGAAATTAATGGAGAATTTAAAAATGATTAACGGGTTTTTAATTGCAATACCATCTCTTGACCCAATATATAATATTCTAGGAAGGAGTGACTATTTTATTCTGCTTCTTATTCTACTTGTGATATTGATGGTAGCTTTGTTGACTGAACGTGTAGAAAAGGTAAGAACCCTCAATAAGTTAAACGAGGAACTTAAGCGGGAAGCTACAAAACTTGAAGATGCAAACAACGAGCTTGAAGCCTTTGCATATTCTGTTTCACATGATTTAAGAGTTCCTTTAAGGGCTATTGATGGTTTTTCACGAATTGTTATTGAGGACTATGAAACTGAACTTGACGAAGAGGGTGTAAGACTTTTAAATATTATAAGGGAAAACACCAAAAAAATGGGTCAATTAATTGATGACATACTCCTTTTATCACGTGCAGGTCGTCAGGAAATGAACCTTGGAAAGTTAGATATGAGTGCTCTTGCAAAAAATGTATATCAAGAATTTGAACAAGAAACAAAAACTAGAAACATCAATTTTGTTGTTCAAGATATGCCTGCTGTTGAAGCTGATAGAGCATTAATGACACAAGTTTTGACGAATTTAATTGGAAATGCCATTAAATTCACCAAAAAAACTGAGAATCCTAAGATTGAATTTTGTTACACCGAAGATGAAGATAACTACATTTACCAAATTAAAGATAATGGTGCTGGTTTCAACATGAAGTACTACGATAAACTTTTCGGACTATTCCAGAGACTTCACAGTCAAGAAGAGTTTGAAGGTACTGGTGTGGGATTATCAATTGTTCAAAGAATCATAAGCAGACATAACGGTCGAGTCTGGGGTGAAGGAGAAGTTGGTAAAGGTGCAACAATTTATTTTTCACTTCCTAAAAAATAATGAGAATTAATATATTCCCTAAAAAAATGGAGGAAAGATAGTTATGAGTTTGGATGAAACAGAAATTCTACTGGTTGAAGATAATCCAACAGATGCTGAACTCACAATGAGAGCTTTAAAGAGGAAAAATCTGGTTAATAAGTTGGTATGGGTTAAAGATGGAGCTGAAGCCTTGGATTTTATATTTGCAAAGGGAAATTTTTCAGATAGAAATCCCGAAGATCTGCCAAAACTAATATTACTAGATCTTCGTATGCCCAAAGTCGATGGTTTGGAGGTACTTCATAAAATAAAGGAAAATGAAAAGACAAAAAACATTCCTGTTGTTGTTTTAACATCCTCCAAGGAAGACCGAGACATTGTGGAAAGCTATAAATTGGGAGTTAACAGTTACGTTAGTAAGCCTGTTGAATTTGACGAATTTATTGAGGCTGTTTCTACCATGGGATTTTACTGGATACTCATAAATAAACCACCTTCAGAGGTACCCCATGGAACCGATTAAGATATTGCTGGTTGAAGACGTTGAGTTAGATGCAGAATTAACTGAACGTGAACTCAAACGCTCCAATCTTAATTACATAACTAGAAGAGTAGAAGAAAAATCTGACTTTATTGATCAATTAAAAACTTTTAAACCAGATATAATTCTTGCAGATCATTCTCTGCCAAATTTTGATGGTGTTACTGCTCTGAAAATTACACTGGAAAAATCACCAGAAACCCCCTTCATATTTGTCAGTGGGAAAATTGGTGAAGATTTTGCAGTTGAAATGCTTAAAGAAGGTGCAACAGATTACGTTCTTAAAAGTAACCTTCCCAAACTTGGACATGCAGTTCAACGAGCTCTTAAAGAATTCAATGAACAAGTTGAACTTAAAAATGCTCAAGAAGCACTCTTAGAAAGCGAAAAAAAGTATCGTACGCTTTTTGAGAAAAATAAGCATCCTATAATTGTTTTTGATGATAAGGGCAATTTCATAAATTCCAATGAAGCAGCTCTCTTGTTCATGGAGACTGACATGTCTGATTTCCTAACTAAAAATTTATCCGATTTTATACTATATTCCGATGATGTGGATATCATTGGAAGTGAAGAATTTTGGAATCAAAAAGATGATAATTTAGAAGTTACATTCGAAATTAAAGGTAAACTTAAAATTTTAGAATTAACACTTACACCAGTATATCTTAAGGATGAAACCATAGTGTTTGGTGTGGGGACGGACATAACTAAACGCAAGCGAGATGAAGAAAAAATATTAAATTCATTGAAGGAAAAGGAATTACTTTTAAGAGAGATTCATCACAGGGTGAAAAATAATTTACAGATAATATCCACTTTGCTCACGTTACAATCATCACAAAACAACAACGTTAACATTGAAGACCTTTACAAGGAAAGCCAGAATCGTATACAATCAATATCATTGATCCATGAGAATTTGTACCATTCTAAAGATCTGGCAAATATAAATTTTGAAGTCTATGCTAAGGGTTTGATCACGGATCTCTTTGATTCATATGGTGTTGATTCCCAGAAAGTAAAATTAAATCTGGACATTGATGATGTTACAATGGGAATTGAAACAGCTATTCCTTGTGGACTCATAATAAATGAACTCGTATCAAACTCTCTTAAACATGGTTTTTCAGGATTGCAAACAGGCGAAGTTAATGTTAAGCTTCACAAACTTCAAGATGGAGATTTCTCACTCATTGTTAGTGATACTGGAAATCCATTTCCAGAAACTGTAAATCTTGTAAATAATGAAACACTCGGACTGGAACTCATCAAAAATCTTGTAAATCAGCTTGATGCTCAGCTTAGGTTTGATAGGAATAAAAAGGAATTCAACATAATTTTTAAAGAACTTGAATACATGGAGAGAATTTAATGTCTAACGAAAGAATAATGATCGTTGAAGATGAAAGCATCGTTGCCATGGGGATAAAACATAAATTAGAGGATCTTGGATACGATGTAGTAGGTATAGTTGCCACAGGTGAGGGTGCTGTAAGAACTGCCCTTAAAACCCTGCCTGATCTGATATTGATGGACATAGTTCTTAAAGGTGATCTGGATGGTATTGAAGCAGCACAGGAGATCCATAAACATCAAGATACTCCAATTATTTATATTACTGCCTATTCCGATGAAGAGGTTTTAGAAAGAGCCAGAATAACTGAGCCATATGGTTACATACTTAAACCGTTTAAAAAGAGTGAAATTAATGCCAATATTCAAATGGCAATCTACAAGCACAAACGTGATAAGAAACGAAGCGAAGAAACCAAAAAAAGGGTACTCGCAGACTTTTATGACTTCATATTAACTGCTATGCCAACATGCAGCACAGATTCCGACATGGAAATGAGACAGTTACTGTTGAGAGTTTTTGCAGAGCGTCTGGATGATGATCTCTATCCCAGATTTGTTGAAGAACTTGATCCAGATGAGATCGAAGATGCGGAAGAACTCTTCAATGCATATGTTGAATGGCTTGCAAACCTATTCGGAGACTTTGGAATCAAAACTATCATAACAGAAGACAATGACAAGTTTTATCTAGAATTTTTAAACTGCCCATGGCCTGAAGATGCCAAGAAAAAACCTATATTCTGCCTCAACTGCCAGGCCATGATAAACAGAAGCTTCAACTGGACGGGTTTATGTGGAAGTATCGAAAGAAGATCTTCTATCACAGATGGATCAGAAGCCTGCGTATTCAAATTCAATAAAACTGATTGATGAAAGTTTAACATATATTAAAAATCCATTTGAATATGTAGGATACGATTAGAAATATTCCTAGATATTAATAAGAGTTAAATTTTCACATTTTAATCATTTATCTCATACTAATTTTTTTTTTACCATTTTTCATTATTATTAGATGTTGATATATGATTTATCCCATATTTGGAAGTATTTTACATTTTTAGTAAAAATAGTTCGTTACTTTTTTGTCCAGAGCTTTTATTTATCTTAATGATATTCAATTGAAATTAATTTATAGAACCAATCACAAATTAAATATGATAATAAATATTTGGATGTTATTATATGGTTAAAGACATTGCAGAAGTGTTTATTGTTAAAACTGATTCTAGAGAGTCTGGGACTAATCAACTCCTTGAAAATTTTGATTTAAAAAGTTTTGAAGGGAAAAATGTTGCCATTAAAGCAAATTTTAACAGTGCTGATCCATTCCCTGCAACAACCCATCCACAGACACTTGAACTGTTGATCAATTATTTAAAGACTAATAAACCTGGTAAAATTGTTCTTGGAGAACGTAGTGGTATGGGCGAAACACGTGAAGTGCTCAATAAAATGAAGGTACTGGATCTTGCTAGAAAACTTGGATTTGAAGTAGTTGTCCTCGATGAAGAGGATCATGATTCTTGGAAGAAAATTGAGAGAAACGGAAATCACTGGATAAATGGTTTTTATATTTCAAAATTATTCACAGATGCAGATAAAGTGGTTCAAACATGCTGTGTTAAGGCCCACAGATTTGGGGGTTACTTCACAATGTCACTTAAAAATTCTGTAGGACTGGTGGCAAAAAAGGTCCCAGGTGAATTATACAATTATATGGGAGAATTACATATATCTCCCTATCAGAGACTTATGATAGCAGAAATTAACCAATATTACGATGTAGACCTAATTTTAATGGACGCAATGAAAGCATTTATTAATAAAGGGCCTGAAACAGGGAAAATTGTCGAACCAAATATCATGCTTGCTTCAAACGATCGGGTGGCCATAGATGCTGTAGGTGCCTCTATACTTAGACATTATAAAACCACAAGGGCAGTTTCAGGTGGCAAAATATTTGAACTTGAACAGATAAAACGGGCAGCTGAGCTGGGTGTTGGAGTTCAAAATGTCGAAGATATAAGGATCATTGGATTAAATCCTGAAGCAAAAGCGGTTGCAGGAGAACTTGAACAGATATTAGTTTCAGATTAATCATAACAACAACACACAAACTTTTTTAGTCAACCATGAATAATTAACCCCCAAATTAACTGTGTTATGGTTTAATCAGGTTAAAACTTTTAGAAAGGTTATATAGCAGGATTAATGTGGAAACCCTATCATTTCAATCTCAGAGTATTGTATCCCTAATGATGAATTTTATCATGAATTTGTTTTAAACTTTTTTTTTGGTTGTTTGATCCAATAAAAAGTGTTACAATAACACCGAAACCTGTGATTATTGCAAATGCTGTGAATGCCGTTTTTAAGCTTAAGAGATAGAGTGAAAAGTTTGAAACATTTATTTGAACATTTCCAAGGTAAATTGAGAAGATAAATAGCATGATACTTAAGCTGAGTGTTTGTCCTACATATATCATGGTTGAAAGTGTTGCACCGGCCATACCATAATCTTTACCTTCAATACTGCCCATGAATTTGTTGGTTGTTGGAGAGTTAAAGAGTCCAAGACCAATACCAACAATAATTAAGCCAGTTATTGGTATGTATATTTCTGTTCCTGGTTTTAATGTTGAAAAAATGATAAGTCCAATTGTAACAAGGAACATTCCCATTATTGAGAATGTTCTGTTTTCTATTCTATCAGCTAATTTTCCAACAGGCACTGATAATATTGCTACCATAAGGGGTTGGACTGAAAGTATCAGTGCTGTTGTGAGGGGATTTAATGACATTATGTCCTGGAAGTACAGACTTAAAATTGCCCACATAGATGTTGTAGCTATGTTCATTAGAAGTAGTGCCAGGGCAGATAATGATGATATTCTCTTTTTAAATATATTCAGTCTTAATATTGGATTTTTAGAATTCCTCTCTTTGAGTATAAAAATTACTAGGCCAAATATACCTGCCAATAGAATGATCTGCCCCAGTTTAGTTTGGAAACTGGAGATTCCATAAAGAATTGTTAAAAGTGCAAATATATATATTATAGAACCACTTTTCTCGAATTTCTCACCATCGTAACCTTTCCAGTCTCCATGGAGTTTTAACTTAATAAGAATTAAACTAATAATTCCCACAGGTACATTGAATAGGAATATACTTCGCCATCCTAAATTATTGGCAAGGAAACCACCGAGTAATGGTCCTAAAAATAAACCTATATATACTGCTGTGATGTAGGCTCCAAGGGCTTCTCCACGCTGATTTGACGGATATACACTGCTGAGTAAAGCAACTGCAGATGCGAATATCATTGCACATCCTATTCCCTGCAGGAAACTGAAGCACACAAGCATAATGCCTGAAGAGGATATTCCAGCAAATAGGGATGCTAAGATATAAATAACCATTCCATAAGCATAAACTCTTTTTCTGCCAATTATATCTCCTAATCGTCCTAATGGCAAGATTGTTGCAGCATTTGCAAGTACGAATACTGTAGGTATCCAGCTTAGAATTATTAAATTAACAGAAAGTTCTTTTTGAATAACTGGAAGCACAATATTTAAGGATGAACCCATAAATGGGATGAGAAATGATCCAATACAAACAACAATAAGAGCAGTTAATCTCAAATTTTTATCAGGGTTAGTATCAGCTTCCATGTTGGATCAGAAATATTATAACCTTCATCCATCTTAAACATTCATAAATCTTGAAACAATATCTTGTAAACCCAGAGTTAACCATGAAAAACTGTTAAACCCTGCCCAAGATATTAGTAACTAAGCAAAGTTTATCCAGATTAGTTTGCCCATATTAGAAATTTTATGAATTTTATAAAAATTATGGAAGGGAAATTACAATGAGTCTTATAGTAACTTATATTGGAAGCAAGGGATGTATAATAGCAGGTGATAAGAGAAGAATAGGTTTTTATGGATCACCAAATGCCCGGGAAGCTCTAGAAGATGAACTCTACGCAGGAAATATCAAAACTGAAGAAGAACTTATAAAAATAGCTGAAAAAACAGGTATTAACCTTAAAATCTCTGATGATATTACAAAAATACGTGAAATGGATAATGTATTGGTTGGTGAAGTCATTTCTAGAGCAACACATGAAACCAAACGTAAAAGAATATACGCAATTTCCGGTGCCTACAGCATGGTTGAACTCACAGGTTCAAATATTGATACTGTAAAAAGTGGGGGTAGATCCATCATTGTATATGGGAACAAATACACACAGGAACTTGCTGAAAAAACCATTAAAAAGCTTTGGAAACCTAAAATGAAGTTTGTAGACGTTGAAAGAATCATTGAAACTGTTATGAACGAAGTTGCAAAGAGTACACCATCAGTGAGTGATGATTTTGATATAATAATTAAGTACAATGCTCTTGATCAAAAGGCTGCCAAAGAAGTCATCAAAACCACAGTTCTAGAAGATATTAAAGAACTTGAAGCCTTCAGAAACCATTTAATGGAAGAAAATATTAAGGCAACAAAAAATATTCAGATGGCCACTAAAATTATAATAGAAGGAAATATTGGTACAGTTACAGGGGTAAATGGTAATGATATCGATATAATACTGGATAAAACTGTAGAAGCACTTGATTTCAACTGGGAACCTGTTGCCAAACCTGCGGAGAAAGTTACTATGACAGTTGAAAATCCTCAAAATGTGGTGATGGGCGATCTTGCAGTTATTGAAAATGAAAATCTCTGTATTAAAAGAACCAGAGAAAGTTTAAACTGTGGATTTATCCTCTGCAGATCAGATGATTGATTTTTAATCCAATTGGATTTTTTTTTATTAAGAAAAGGTTAAATTTGTTAAAAGATTAATATTGTTTAGTTGCTTAAAATTAGTTAGATAAATTTAGTTTAATATTAGATTTTAGATAATTGGAGTTGATGGAATAATGAAATTAATATTTTTAGGTAGTGGTGGCGGTCGTTTTCGCCACAATAACCCAGAAGAGGATGACAGGTGGATTTAGATTAGAAGATTTTGATGGGAAAAATATTCATGTAGACCCGGGTCCAGGTGCACTGGTACGTACATACCAGTTCGGACTAAGCCCAATGAAGATCAACATTCTCATGGTATCACACTGCCACACAGACCATTATACAGATGCAGAAGTACTTTTAGAGGCCATGACCCGGGGAATGACACGAAAAAAAGGAACAATTATAGGTAGCACCAGTGTTATAGAGGGATATGAAAGGTGGGGTCCCTGTGTCTCCAAGTATCATCTAAGCAAACCAGAGGTAGTTACCCTGGAACATGGAGAAGTACACAGATCAGATTCACTCAAAATAACTGCCACAAGAACTGTGCATGGTGATCCCAAGGCAGTAGGTTTTAAAGTATCGAGTCCTGAACTTACAATTTCCTACACATCAGACACAGAGTACACTCCTGATCTCCATATGGATCATGAAGGTGCTGATGTCTTAATAGCAAGTATCATAAGGTCTGGTAGTGAAAGAATCAGGGGCCATATGTCTGTGGATGATTTTATAACCTTGATAAATGAAGTGAAACCAAAACTGGCCATAATGACTCATTTAGGGATGAAATTCATAATGGAATCTCCTGAAATGGAAGCCCAAAGGGTTACAAGGGAGACTGGTGTGAAAACCTTGGCTGCACGGGATGGAATGAAGATAGATCTAGACGAACTTGTAACCAAACAGCATACTCTGGACCAGTTTTAGTATGGAAAAACTTGTGTTTACCTAAAAATTTCATCATATATTTTCTTTTTTAGCATGGCTTTTTAAGAGATGAAATCCAATTTAAAATAGATATGCCTCGGTGGCTCAGGCTGGTAGAGCGCGTGATTCGTAATCTCGATGTCGAGGGTTCAAATCCCTCCCGAGGCTTTTTTGTCATGGGTTTACGTTTTTCAATATGATATAGAGGTTTTTTTACTATTTAAATCTATCTAAAAGGAAATTCTAAAAATAATTATTACTTATTCTATAAAAAATATTAAATATTTGTCTTGATATATATATTATACAACATTTAAAAAATCTTTGATTTAATAAATTTTTTATTAAACTGAGGTGAAAATTATGAACCCTACATTAAGTAAAAAATTAAAAAAAATTTACTACAGATACAAGGACAAAAAAAATCCTCCAGTTCCAATAAGAAAAATAAAGAAATGTTTAGAATTTGAAGGCATATTAGATGATAGAAAATAAATAATTTTTACTAAAATGATGAATCCAATTTATTGATAAAAAATCCTAAATTTATTCCCACATACACCGAAAGAATACTAATCACTCCAAAATAATACACATCTATGATCATGAAAGGATCGGTGATTTAAATAAAAGGAAGAATAATATTATGGTTTTTTTGATTAGGTATTCTTTGATTTTGATGCAAAACGTGAAAGCTCAAAAAATCGATAAACATAAAACGATACACATCCCCCAGTGCCTGTCAAAACCATCAGAAAATACTTAGAACTCGAAAGCATTTAAAGTAATGAAAAAAAAATAAAAATTATAGATAAATTTTCCGAATATCTAGAAGTATTTATCATAATAATTTTTTACTAACTTTTAAGCCATATTTTTGACTTATAAAATCATAGCTGGGCTCTTTGAATATCAAATAAATTTTCACTTACATTACTTACATTTCATTGAAAATTTGATCAAATTCACTTTGCCAATTTGCTCTATGAATAATTCTATTTTTTTGCAAATTATTGTCTAATATTTCTGCTTTAGATTTCTTAGACAATTCTTCCCATTCCTTATCAAAAATATAAGTAGCATTGCCATAAAAAATACTTTCAAATACATAGAGACTTTTATTCTCAAATCCAAATACAATATAACCATCAAATCCCGCTTTACCTATAGCTTGAAAATCAGGACCATATTTATTTATATTATGAATTCTATCCCAGATTACAGGACGTTTACCCTCACTAGCTTTGTTTACAATAGGTAAAATCGTATTCTGTAATTTTTCCCAAGGCATACGTCCTTCAGGTAATATATCCCAATTTAGTTTTATCGGCTTTTTGATTAATATTTCCTCTAAATTTTCAGTAAATAGCTGACATTCTCCAAAGAGTTCTAAGAAAAGATTAATCCAATGTATCAGATCATCGTCATTATTATTGTATTCAAAAATAGGACTAATTATTACTTTTTTATCTTCACTAGTAACTGCTACGGTTAGTTCAATACTTGGAGGAGCAATAAAAGTTCTTGGATATCTCTTATAAGACCTATCAACTAGTTTAGAATGTGTTTCAGTTTGGTCACGCCCTGCCCACTGTTCCCACTCCCAAAACACTGTGGTATATGCAGTTTCCTTAGGTTGATCTTTATGTTTAAGATATTTTCCATTAGCATTAAACATGCTTATAGGTCCTTTAGGACGGGGTAATACGGTTTCTCCAATTTCTAAATTCTCACTAAAGCCTAAGAAATTCAAAATTGTATAATATCTTTCCAAATCAGAAACTCCCACAATAAATTTTGTTCCAGGGTTAATGTAACCCAAATTTGATTTAATACTTCTAATTCTTTTTTTGCTTATTATCATATTCTTTACCTTTCTTAATTTTTATTAAATTACCATTTTTTTTCCATTGTTCAAATATTCCTTCGACATTTAAATGCCTTTAATTTGTTTATTCAATTAAACAAACTACAAAAGAAATTTAATAAAAAAATAGAAGTACTGTCATTTTGTAAGAATAATTTAAACCACACTAACAAAACAAATAAGTAAGGCAAAGTATATATATTATGTATATATTATACAAATTATACTTAATTTGTATGTATGTCGAATCATTTCACAAATATTGATTAATTCACTGACCAAGTTGTTTAATCAATATTTGACATACTTTCTTTTTCTATCAAATCTATTTTCATCTATTTTAATTGACGATCATTCTATGTTCATAAGGTTATATAAAGGTTTTTAAATTTTTCTCTTTAACCCTATATATCCTAGGGTCTTTTCTATAATTTCTCACGACATAACTACAAAATCATATACTGATCTTCAGAGAACAGCAGAAAAAATATTATTTCATTTTCATAAGGCAAAGATGTTATTAAATAAAGGTTTAAATAATTTGATAATTATGTATAATGTAATTTATTCATGTCCTTTATGAGCATTTTAATAAAGTAAATTGAATTGATCATATTTATTAATTACTTTACCTAATAATTTTAATAATGTCCTTGTCATTATCCTATTTAAAAGATGTCTCTAAGAATCAGATAGATATTATACCTCATGCTTTAAAGAGGGACACTATATCTCCTGAATGGATCTATGATTGTCTTTTAAATAAAGAACCTCGAGGTATATTAACACAAAGAGATAATCGGTTTCGTATATATTATAATCATCCTACTAAGGAAGAAAAGTATGATTTTATTATTGTTATAGATATAATAAAATTTTCCACAAAATGTATAAGGGTTGTGACTACATATGAACAATCAGTGAAACGGAGAATTCGATAAAAAGAATTTTTTTAGTTAAGTTAAAGGGTGTAAACAATGGAATTTAAACGTTTTGAAGTGGTTTCAGATTATGATGTACAATCAGATATATTGTATATACATCATACCAGTGAATATCAATATAAAGAGTCTGTAGAAATTGGGGATAATCTAGTTTTAGATTTTAGTGAAGATGATATCCCTGTAGCCCTTGAAGTAATTGATGCGTCTAAATTATTTAACGTACCAAAATATTCATTACAAAATATGAAAGAATATCATTTAAAAATACTTGTAGATGAAGATATTATGTGCATTAAAGGTAATTTCATACTTCCTATTCACAACAAAGGAATGAATATACCTATTAATGAACAAACAATTAATGATATCAATATGCCTTATATTGAAACAAGCTTCGAAACTGCTGAAGCTTAATTTTTTCTTATTTTTTCATAAAATTAGTACCTTATATTGATTTTACTGTTTTACATATTTATTGTATATTTTGCTAAATAATAACGGCTACGATTCATCTAAATATTTATTCAACGCTACAGAAATCTCATCGACTTCTTTCACTATCTTAGCAATCCTTAATTTTAGTTCAATATATTCAGAATCATTGGGATCCAATTCTTTCATTCTATTGCGTTTTTTTATATGTTCTTGTTGAAGCGATTCGAGTTTTTCACCTAACTTACGTAATTCTACTGCAGATACCATTTTATCACCAATTATTTTAATCGTTAGAGCATAGTTGTTATTTTATTTAGATTATCTTTTAGTCAATCATATAATTACGATATTTATTACTTCTTGATTATGTTTATAGCTTTATTAGAAAGTACATGATATTTTTTTTGTTTACTTAAAATAAGAGCTTTATTATTCTATCCTTTGTCTTTTTTGGATAAATTGCATAATTTATTATAACAATTTCAGGTTTCTTCATCTTCCCAATGATTGCTAGTCCTGTTCCTTTAGTATTCCATAAATTTTCATTTTTCTTTTGAATATATTAGATTCTTGTTTAAATACTGCAAAGTTCATTCGTCGCAAGCTCCTCAGTCACAAAAACATAATCGTTACTATAATTCATATTTAACACTTAAATACCATAATTATTTCTTTATAAGTGAATTTAAGCATTTTAAAGCGAAATATTTATATAGTCCGGATGACATAATATTACTTACAGGAGTAAAAGTGATATTGGGTGATTTGGATGAAAGGTCAACAAAATACGAGGCAAATGGTATTTGTACCCCATTACCATGGAGATGGAGAATGTTTAATTGGAAATAGTAACACTGGAAGACTACATTCCTTAGATTGTAGTGCCATTGACATGATGAGGGAAGACCATAAAATTCCCACCAATGGCGCAGGATTCACACCCTGTGGATGGTGCCACGCATGTGGAACCGGCCACGAAGACACCTTTCAAGAAGTCAATGAAGATCCTGAAGGAACCGAACTCTGCATGGACAAAAGAATAATCCAACTATTCAAACAAAGTGGATGTTTAAGTTGCGGCTCAAAAAAAGGAATAATAAAAATGTTTCCAGATGACCACGGTGTTAGACTAATCGGAAAAGAAGGCCACTGGTGGATCTACTTCGAATGCGAAGAATGTGGACACCAAACAGCATGGTGGAAAGCATCAAATAAACTAAAAAATAGTAAATAAAGGTGATTTGGATGAAAAAGGAAAAACGGGTGTGTATAACACTCCCCCCACCTGTTCATAAATGATTTGGAGAACTTCTGGAAAACTAAAAGTCAACTATGTTGCCTAATCCTTACTAATAGAATACATGGTAGATCCAGAGCTACAGAAAAGAGTTAAAAAAGGATTAACGATGGTTTTAAACAGAAGTAGAATATTTCTGATTGAAAGATACTGGCTAATAAAATACTTGGTAGACCCTACCTAAAAAAAAGTTAAAAAAAGAATAGAAATTGGTTTAACAAAGATCGATACTAATCAAATTGAACAAATTCTTTTGTTTGTTATGAGTTAATTAATTTCCAATGGATGTTCAAAAATTTAATGTTTTCAATTTTAATAGATTTAAATTAATTTTTAGGATATTAAATGTTAAATATTGAGTTATGTAAATTCTAGTTTTAGGAAACCAAAAAAAATTCGATTATTAAAACTCTGATTATTACATATGAAGTGGATAAAATGAAATGCAAACAAAAATCATATTATAAACTTTTTGATATGGAATCTTATGAATGGAAATGTGAAGAAGAAGCGTTAAAAGGTTCTGATTATTGTATTTTACATATAGAATATCCCGAATTTGAAAGTCCAGAATATTTGGAATTAGATAAATTAAAAGCTGAAAAAATTAAGGAAAAATCAAGGAAAAAAGATTTTAATTATACAGCTGCAAAACTTTCTAAATTAGGATTTAAAAATATGGACATAAGTCATGTTGAACTTAGGAATGCTGAAATAGGTGATTTTGTTCTTAAAAATGTTAATATTGTGGGAAGTACAGTTGATTTTGGTGAAGGGAGTAAATTTGAAAATTTTAACAGTTTTGTTAACTGTTATGGAGCAAAAATAGATCATATATATTTCGAAAATGTTAAAATACGTGATTCTATAGTATTTAGAGATGTAATAACTAAAGAGTTTATTTTTAATAATGTAAATGTTGGATTAGTTGCAAATTTTGAAAATATTACTATTGAAAATTATATACAACTAAGTGGTTTAAGCGTAGATGGAACTCTTGAATTTCAAAATGCTCATATATTATGTGATAATGCCAATTTTAAAATTCCTAACATAAAAGAAGGCATTTACTTTAACAATACAAAATTTGAAAATCCCCTTCATCAAGAAATATTGTGTAGATATGCCAAAAATAATTGGGAAGGTTTAGGAGATAAAGAAAAAGCAGATTATCATTATTATCGTGAAATGGAAGCTAAAAGGCTACAAAAACCTTTTTATGTAAAATATCCCGAATGGATTTTTCAGAAAGCATTTGGATATGGTGTTTATCCACTAAGACTATTTATCACTTTTTTTTCGATTTTTATAATTTTCTCTTTAATATATTGGATCATATTAAATCCGCTTATAAATAATGTTATTAACTATGGTAATTTACTTATTGGGATACGATTTAGCTTTTTAACTTTAGTTATACCTGCATATGGAATAGCAAGCCAAAATTCTTTAAATTTTGGTATTTTCATAATTATTGAAGCTATTTTAGGTGCTTTTATGTGGCCATTAATTATTGCAAGTTTTGCAAGGAAATACATGCGATGATAAATTATTTATCAGAATATTTGGCTTCTCATTTTACTTTTTGAAAACTATAATCCAAATTATCATTATTTAAATTTGATTGATCTAAGAAATTATATTGGTAGTTAATAACCTTATATTTAAATCATTTGCATAAATTATATTGGAATCACCTAAGAAGGTTTGATAAAAAATCCATGTATATATAGTAAATGGATTATTTATCGGTAATTTTACTTCTTCATCTTTAGGAATATGTATATTAAAATTAATTTCTTTGATTTCATTCGATTCAATCCTAGCTATTTTCTTTTTTTTATCAATCAAGAAATATTTAGGATAATGACATTCAATGTACCAGTCTTTAGAATATAATTCTGGATCAATATTATTTTGTTTTGAAAAATTTATCAAATTTACTTCAATATTTCTTATTGGATAAGTACTCATATTTTCTATTTTAACATTAATTGTGATATTACTGCCTTTATAAGAATTTTTAGGGCCATGTTGCGTTATCTTGAGTTTTACTCCAGGATAAAATTGGATATGTACCATGCGTATTGTTTCATCATCATTTAAAAGCACGAATGGTAAAAGACTATGATCTAAGTTTCTTTTATTTTTTTCAACACATTCCGGGCATAATAATTCTTTTGTAGAATCATTTTTAAAAACAACTTTTTTTGAGTTTAAATAATCTAAGGCATGTGGACATGGATGTAAATGTTCTAGAAATTCATCTTTAGGATAAGTAGTCCATTCATAACCAGTAGGCCCTCCTCCAAAATATGAAATCGGTAATAATTTAGCTTTTCCTGTTTCTACAAACTTAAGAGCCACAATATCATGATCATTATGTTTATCAATACAATCGTAACATAAAAATTTTTCACAATTTCTACAATACCAATAAATTCCTTCTAACAATTTCGAACATTCTTCACAGTTTTTTTTAGTGTTTATTAATTCCATTAACTCACCAATAAAATTACTATAAGAATAATTGAAGATATTATGCTACATAACAATAATTTTGAAGCATCATACAAATATTTTGCTTTTTGATTGTTTTTTTGATTATTAGTGGAAAAACTTGCAATGTAACTATCAAATAGATCTGTTTTTAACTCATTTTCAGATTTAGAAAGGTATGATCCCAATTTGTTAGGATCACTATTTTTAATCGGAAATGCATATTTCCTTATTTTTAGGACCTTTAAACAATAAATAGCACAAGATCCAATTAAAATAATAGTTAATACATTTAAACAAATAATAATTAGTGATATGAAATTGGTTGAAGATATATTTATGATATCTTTAATTATATTTCCCCAAATTCCAGTAAATATTGCAACAATCCCCAATAAATACGATGCTTTAGATTCTAAGGATTGTTTTCTAATATTTTCCCTTTCATAAATTCTTATACATTCATCAAGACCTAAATCATTACTCATAGATTAAATTTTATTTTTTCTGTTTTAAATTATTTCCCAATTTATTTTATTCAATATTCAAAAATAGAAGATCCAATATTATTGTCCTTTGTTAAGATGTTTTTTTAATTATATTTTTATAAATCCAATTTCAGGATCCAGTTTCACTGTTAAAGATCCTAAAACTTTGTTCAAGCATATACACCGAAATAATGGTAATCACCCATGTTTAGTCCACACTTATGACTATGACAATTTAAAAGAGAATAAAAATGGTATCATGATTTTTGACAGGGTCTTTCTTGATTTTGATGCAAAGAATGAAAAATCTCAAAAAATTAAAAAAGACATTTGGATATCTCAGAAACATGATTAAGATTTCATTTCTCTTAAATCTCGTATTTTAATTTTTTTCCTAAGTTTTGGATTCATACAAAAATTGATTTCATTTTTGATCCATTTCCAAATAAATTTTTTCTGTCGTGAACTAAATTTACAATTTTCCATTTCAATTTCTATATTCTCATCCTTTACTTTATCGAAGAAACGCGCAATAAAAATGTAATGAAATACCTCAAATATTTTAATTTTTTTACTATAAATTCTACGTGCAACACTTTCATCTATTTCAATTAACATGCCTAATAAAATAAATGCACCAAATAAAGAATTAGAATTTAGTTCAATATTACTCCATTCTTTTAGACTATCCTTTGTTCTAAAGTAATAATGTGCAAATCTTATGTTTCTACAATTTATCCATGGTGGATAACTATCTAATAATATTTCACCTATAAATTCCAATTCTTCTTCGTATGATTTAATGATTGATTTAATTTTATCAGTGCCAGGATATTGCAATCTCATTAAAAAAATATCAAGATAAGATGGAGTTCTATTAGGAAAAATTATTCGTGTTCTACTTTTGAAAATTGCATTTAACCCATGAAATTTCACGAATTCTTGAAGAGTTAATTTTTTTTGTTGAAAAAGATCATAACACAAACCAAAATTTTCTGGATAATATTGATTTATTTTATCTGAACTTTCATTCAAAATCTTTTCATTAATTGATTTAATACCTAAAGGGCTTAAACCAATTTCCAATGCTAAAATACTCAACTTTTCATCGGACCCATTAATAATACTAATTAACATCCTTTGAAATTCATCATCAAATATGGGACGATTTTCATATGAAATATTATGTATGGATCGAATTATATCACTAGGATCTTCATTTTGAAATTCGATTGATTTCTCTTTGGTTTCTTTCATTCCCCAAGCTAAAAATCTCTCAATACAAACATTAACTATCTTACGTATTATTTTAGGGCTAGGAACCATAAATTCCAAAGATCTAATCGAAAAAGATAACAAATTCCAAGCTTCTTGAAAATCTTTATTTTCTATATCTAAAAGTAAAGAATCAAGTAATTTGTCTCCAGCTCCTTCATAATTTCTATTTTTAATTTGGAATGCTAACTGAGCTACTACATCCCATTCTCTTTTTGCAATTCTTGGATATAGAATTTCTATTAGATCTGTAGTAGTTTCGTTTATCCTAACTATTTGTGAAGCTGCAAAGTACTCTAAAAATGTTTGATGAGTAAATTGATATAATTTTTCACCTTCTTTAGTAGTTCCAGTATCTGTAAATACCCATGCGCGCCCCTTACAAAATTCAATAAAATCAGCTGCAGCTTTTTCTGCATCATCACGGATTTCAAAACGTTTCCCATACAAATATTCAGTTGTTTCCTCTATTAAATCTCTTTCTTTTACCCCTCCTTGAATTTTTTCATTAGTGTATATCCAATAAGCTAAATGTTTCATAGCAGGAGAAATATGAGATCCAAAAGGTAGTGAAACTTTAATATCTCTACGTTGATCCCATTGTTCAAAAAGCATCTTAGCACATTTTTCATACACATCTGGTCTATTTTCAGGAATATAATTTTCACCCTTATATATATTACACATTAAAGCTAACATGAGAGGATTTGAGCGTAAATCAGGAACTATTTCACTTTCTGTAAGAAACGATTCTATTTTTTGTACTTTCTCTTTTTTTGTCAAATCTGGATCGGTTTCAAACCATTTATTAACATATTCTTCTATTTGATCATCGTCAAAAGATGAGAGGTTAAAAACTTTAAATTCATCTTCATCCAGAGGTGCTTGCTCATATCCAACTGTTCTAGATGTTATAATTACAGGAATAGATGGATAAAGATTACAAAAAGATTCTACATTTGCTGTGATTTCTTGTCTATGTCTTGTTTCAAGTAGCTCATCAAGTCCATCAAATATAACAATTACTCTACCATTTAACAGCATATATTCAAATGCTCCATGAGGTACTTCCTTTAATTGATAAATTGATTTAGCACTTGTTTCGATATAATCTAAAATTGAACAATTATGATTCTTTTTTTCAATACTATAATCTCGTAAAACTACGTGAATTGGTGTTAATGATCTATTATTTAACAATCTTTCATTGTATTTAGATGCTAAATCATGACATAATTTATCAGCAAAAGTAGATTTTCCTCCCCCAGGATTTCCTAGAATTACTACTCTATGGATTAATGAAAGGAACTCTTTAGTATCAAATCTTATTGATCGTTCATCCTTTTTTCTTGCTACTTTTTCAAAATTTGGATTAACATATAACTTTTCTATTTTTAACTTTTTAACAGCATCAAAATGAGGAGGAATGATATAACCATGTCTTTTTGCAACTTGTCGGCGATATTTTTCTTCAAATTCTATAATTGAATTTACATCTAATTTTTTTTGTTTAGATAAATATTCAATATTTTTACTAATATTGTTAATTTCATTCAATAAAACATGGTGTCTAAATGTTGATTTAGCTTCATGAGAAAAAATTATTTCATCTTCAATTGCATCATTTAATACACTTTCACATCCTTCAATTAACAAATTTAATAAATTATCAGCCAATTCTAAAACTTTATCCTGTTCAAGATTTAAGAATAGTGAAAAAGAAATCAAAAATTCTTTTTTAATTTTGTCAATTTCTGAATTTACTTCCGTTTTGTCATCTAATACAATATTTGTAGAGTAAATTTGTCGGACAATACTTTCTACTTCTGGAGAACAAATAAATTCTTTCAATACATTTTCATCTAAATCTCCATTTATTTCCATATTTTGGGCTACTTTTTGGATTATAGATTTTAAATTACTATTTTTATTCAAACGGTGTTTAACACCCGAGCCAGAATAAGAAATTAGTCCTGTTAAACCATTTGATATAATACTTAATATTATACTTTGGAATGAAGGATCCATTAAAAATGTAGCTTCCATTTTAATTCTCCTGATTTATGATAATATGTATCATTCATTAATAGTTCAATATAGAATTTATCATAATTTTAAGATATAATATTTAATTTATGGATTTATAATATATATTTTTTTGATTTATATATCAAAACAGATAATATACATCGGAAAAATTGATTAGATAATACACAAAATAAAAAAAAAATATATGAATTCCACAATTGTGACTATAAAATAACAAAAGTGAACATTGGTTATTTCTATCTTGGTCATTTTTGAATTTTTATTGAGTAATTTTATTAACTTTTTTGTGTGTGTGTTTTTTTTATTATTATATATGATGGAAAACTTAATACTATATGGTGAACTTATTACTATACATGACTAATTTAATACATTTGAGGCGGAAGATTGATGATGGTAAGAACCTGATCTTCTATAAAAAAAGTGTCTTTGATTGTTATGAAAAGCTTGAAGACGATTATTTATGTATTTATTTTAATGAACCTACACCAGTCAAGGGAAAACTGGTTAAAATTATAGCTGAACTATCAGATGATAATAAAAGAGCTTTAAATCGGAAGACTATTGCTGAGCTCAAGGAAAAATTGGTTAAAGAGTTAGCTTATGAAAGGCTTATAATTACTTTTAATCATTTTGAGAGGCTGACAAAATCAGCTGTTCAGGTATTTCAATACCTCAACACTTTAAAAAATATCCAGTTTATTTGCAGTTTTTCCAATGACTTTAAACCCGGTATTTACCCATTTTATAAGAGATTTGAACTTGTAAATAAAGAGGAATATGAAGAAAAAGGCTTAAAAAATGAAATAAATGTTACCTATTCATTATATGTTCTTTTAAGTTTGTATTGTTTTTTTATTTATCTTGAGTACATTTCATCAATATTTTCTGTTTTCATGGCCATTGGAGGGGTATGGTTTGGACTCATAATATTTAGAACCTTATTTTAATAGATTAAATCAAGATCAAATTTCTGAAATAGTAAATAATTCAATTCAAAATAACCAAATCTACGATTCTTATCGCTGTCAAGATCATTATTTACCTAATTTTATAAAAATTAATGGCTTTGTAGAAACCCTTTTTTTAGTTGATTTGTGTTGATCGGTAGATGTTGTATATTGTGTTTTTGAGTTTGGTTTCTTTGTTTGATAGCTGTGTGCTTCTGCTGTGGTTTATACCATTGAATTTT